>Ga0209573_1000031_pt1 | contig 446339 bp, 329 predicted proteins | sample TNRBio252014_DNA_FD_185870 | JGI IMG/M metagenome (GOLD analysis project Ga0209573, IMG submission 185870) | Wastewater treatment Type I Accumulibacter community from EBPR Bioreactor in Madison, WI, USA - TNR Reactor_6/25/2014_ DNA (SPAdes)... | ecosystem: Engineered > Bioreactor > EBPR >...
TCGAAAAATCCATCGTCACCCTGCTTGAATCGCTCGGGGATGATATACATCAAGAAAAACTATGGACACTGCTAAATCCGGTTTTCCAGCGTTACGAAAAATCACAAATCTTGGGTTGTTGAACTATAATTGAATCCAATTTAGGGACAAAATTAAATCTTTTGGCTCACACAATGAGAGAGATAGATGGTGGACTAAGAGACATTTTCGAACAAAAGCAAGCAGAATTCAAGCATTCGACATGCGGCCCGATATGAATTTGTTTATGGGGGAATACGTGGTGATGCCCAATCATTTCCATGCGATCATCGGTATTGGGGATAATGCGTATAATACGCAACGGGGAGCGCAATGCTACGGAGCCCCTTAATGCCCTTAACTACCTCAATGTTTAAAATAACAGCGATGAGGATCAGCTTCGCTGATCTGTTTTTTCACCATTAAGCTAGTTAAGGAAGTTAAGACCCAAGCGGCTTAGGCCGCCTGCCCCTGCCAAAGCGGCGCCCCTTAATGTCCTTAACTACCTTAATGTTAAAAAACCTACGGCTCGGGGATCGTCGTGGCTCGTGGTTAGTGGTTTAGGGCTTGGGATAGCGGTTTTATACCTGGGGCGCTCCCCGATCCATCGGGGAGACTAAACCAAACTGTGCTATATAAAAAACACTCCCATGACTCCCGATGTATGTTTTTCACAGTTTATTTAAGTCACTCCGGCAGCCTCCGTTCACCGCTCACTAAAAATACGCTCAAAGGCGCCCCAAGACGATCGGAGGGAAATATTAAGTTGTAAATTTTACATTTTAAATGTTGCTACGCCGAGCCCTAACCGATAGCCTCACGGCTCACTTCAGCAGGGCGCCCGCGCAAGCTGCCTGGAAGGGGGCTGAGGCACGAAGCCAGCCCCTTGCCCCGTGGAATAGCGAAGCGTATATTCCACGGGGCAAGGGGCCGACCGACAGGGAGCCTGGAAGGGAGCGACCCCGACCTAAGGAGGGGATGCGCCCAAAAAATAAAAAAATCAGCATTTGCAGGAAAAAGCGACGGCGGACGTTTCCTGACTGAGTGTAGCGGTGGCGGCGGCGCGGCGAGCCGGCAAGCTTGTGCCCATTGGAGGCAAATGCCTGCCGGCCCGATGCGACAGTCTCCCCTGAAAATAACCTGCGGGGAGTACATCATTTGGGCGGTCTACCATCGATATAGCAGCCCTAAGCGGGCGCCTATCCATTGGTAGCGCTGCTCGGTAGCGCTGGCGGCGACGGTGATGGGGCCGGGGAAATAGCGCATCGTTATGGCGCCGCTGAGCGCCCAGCGGCGACCCAGCAGGTAGCGGGCGCCGAGGCCGCCGTGAAAGCTGAGGCCTGCCCGGTTGCGGTAGTCGTTGCTGTCTTCGAGGCGCTCCGTGTCGAGGCCGTCGGGCGCTAATCGGTTGCCTTGAGCGCGCAGGCTGAGGTTGAGCCAGAGGCCCGCCTCTACGGAGAATTGCAGGGGCCCTTTGCCCATATCTAAGGCCGCAATCACCGGTAAGTCTACGAAGGTGTAAGTGTTGTAAGTGCGTTTGTAGCGGCTGACGTACTGGTAGCGCTGAACGAGCCCCTCCACGAAGGTAGAGTCGCCGGCGGCGTCGATGAAAATGGACTGTATGCCCATGACGCTGTCGCGCAGTGTCTGGTCGGCGCGCCACTCGAAGCGCTCGGTGAGGCGGTTGAGGGCCAGCCCGGTTTGCAACCTGAGGTTGGGCCGGAGTTTGCGGCCCAGTATGGCTTCAATACCAACGGCTTCCAGTGTCGTTTCAGAGCCGATGCGGAGGTCATGCCAGCCCGTACTGTCGTTTGCGCTGCCCTCGAGGCTGCGGAAAGGGAGGTAGGCCGTTGCCTGTACGCCTGCATACCAGCGGTCTGTGCGCGCTTTGGGCGGATAAGCCTCGGCTTCGGGCGCAGCCGGAGTGGGGTAGCGAACCCTTGAAGGCCTGAGTGGCAGGGGCTCAACTGCCCATAGCCATTGAAGGTCGTCGGCGGCGGTAGACTGCGTCTCCGGGACGGTTGCCGCTATGGGCGCCGGCGGCGCGGCGGCAGTAGCGGCAGGCGTTGGCTGGAGCGGGCTTGCGGCGGCAGGCGCGTCGATTGCAGGCGCCGGCTGAGGCGGCAGAGCGGTATTTTTGTGTTGTGGGAGCGCATGGCTCGTGTTTATCTCCCCGGCTTGAGCGGGCGCAGCGGCGGTAGCGCTTGTGGCTGTTGCAGCGCTTTGGGCGGCCCGCCCGGCGGTTGGCGCAGCGGACAAAATGGGCGCTGTGCCCGCGGCTATGGGCGCAGCGGCAGCGCCCCCTGTTGGAGAAAGGCCGGCAGGCTCATGGCCGGCAGGCTCATGGCCGGCAGCCATTTGAGGCGCAGCGCGGCGGATGGCTGCGGCAGCGGTTTGCTCTGGGGCGGTTGCGCCAGATGGGTATAACCACCAGCCGACGGCGCCTCCGGCAAGCAGGGCAGGCCAAAGCAGCCACAGCCACAGCCCGCGGCGCTTGCGGTGGGGCTTTACGGCTTCCCAGATGGCCTGCGCATCCACCTCGCTCTGATGATTGGCCAGCGTTTGCCGGATGTGGTCATCGAAACTATCTTGCGACATGGTGGTTCATGGTTTCTTGTTTAACAATCATTTCCTGTAGGCGTTGCCTCGCCCGTGCCAACTGAGACCGGGAGGTAGCGGCGCTGATGCCCAACATTTCTCCGATTTCCTCGTGGCGATAGCCTTCAACGACGGCTAAGTTGAAAATCTGCCGGTATCCTTCCGGAAGCCGACGGATGAGCGCCATCAAGGCCTCTGCCCCCAAGCGGGCGTATACCTCGGGCTCGGCGCCCCGGTCGGGAAGGTCTTCAAAGGCGGCCTGCTCGTTCCGGAAGGCGGCGCGGTCCATGCGCTTGAGCGCCGTAGTGACCACAATGCGCCTGAGCCAGCCTTCAAATGCGCCCGCTCCGCTTTCAAAGGTGTCGAAATACCGGAACACGCGAATGAGGGCATCCTGGAGGATGTCTTTGGCGGTGGCCTCGTCGGGGGCATAGCGGCGGGCGACCGTCATGAGCACGGGCGAATAGCGAAGCACCAGCTCGCGCTGATGCTTCGCCCGGCCTTGCCGGCAGCCGCTGATGATTTCTTCTTCGGTCATTTAGTGGCGGGGCCGCTGGTTAGTGATTATTCCGTGCGCAGTATACTGAAGTTTGCGCTAACCGGCAACTGCGATTGTTGCTGATTGTTGTCGTAGTAGAGCAAAGTTCCGGTTACGCTGCCCGTTACAAACTCGCCTACATCGCCCACATCGGTGAGGGTTAAGGTAGCGTTGTCGCAGTTGAGGGGGCAGTAGTAAACCCGGTAGAAGTTGACGCCGCCGCCCGTCCGACGGTCGGTGCCATTGACCCAGAGCGACTCGCCGGTGTAATCCTCTTCAGCTAAAGGCGCCTTGATCCAGAACGTAAATTCGCGCTGGAAGCCGTCGGAGGTGGCGCCCGTGCCGCGGATGCCGTAGAACAAGTGCGATACGCCGGAAGAGTCGAAGTCAAACTCTTCGGTCAGCATTTCAATGCCTATCATGTTGACGGCTTCCCCGTTGATGTCTACAATCATGTAGGCGGTAAGGGGGGCGTCGCATACGGAGATGGCGCCGGCATCCACGCTGCCGCCAAAGCTGAATGTTTCGGCATCGCTCGACAGGCTGTTGGGGAAGTCGAAGCCCGTGAGGCTGAAGTCGCCGCCATCGCAGGTGGTGATGTCGCCGTTGAAGTTGCCGTTGGCGTCAACGGTTATCACATAGGTGTTGTTAGACCAGGTGATGAGTACGGCGCCATCGGTTATGGGGGCGTTGCTGCAATCCACCAATTGGCCGGAAATGGAAGTTATCAGCTCGCCGGTATTGATGTTGATGGTACCCAGATCGGTATCCTGGCTGAATGGGCCAACGGAGATGCTGGCTAAACCACAGCCCGTCCAGATGGAAAAGGTCAGGGGCTCGTTTTTGGGCACTTTGCCGGCAAAGCCGCCATTGGCATTCGTAACGGTGCTCGCGGAGATGTTGAGGTTATTGGCTGTGGCAAAGATGTGCTGACCGGCCGCAGGACCGCCATTGTTGAGGGTAAGCGTACCCGTGATGTTGACGAGCGGGAAGGGCAGATCGCAGTTCCAGAAGCTGAAGTGAGCTACTTCGCCCACGTAGGTTCCGTTTTGCAATTCAGCTTCGCCTTCTTCCACCCACAAGCCGAGGGCTTCGTCGAAGTACCAGAGCGGAATGCTGGCAGGCGCTTCGGCGCGGAAAGCGTCGGGTAGGGGGAAGGTTAGCTTGGCCCGCTTGCCGGTAGCCACCTGAAGCTTGCGGCCGTCGGGGCTTTGCAGTTCTACGGCCATCATCCCAAAGGAAGCCATAGACACTTCGCGGTCGTTGAGGTCTACGCCCTGGAGGTTGCCGGGCATGATGTCGGCTAAGTTTTCGGCATCCGGATTGAGCCAGTGGGCAGCCACTTCTACCGTACCGGTATAGGCGTCGCCGTTTTCGTCCATGATGCCGTTGGCCGGCAGTTCTACTTTGGCGCCGTTGGCGAGGGCGACTACGCCGCCGGCAGTAGCCGATACCGAACCCGCTATGCGGCGCGGAATGAGGCCAATGCGAATGACGTTATTGGCGTTGGGCAGCGGGAAGAAGCGATCAGAGCCCGGAAAGTAACCCGGCCGGCTGACGCGCACATAAGTGCCGCCGGCGTTGAGGGTGGCGTTGCGGAAACGGAACAAACCCGCTTCGTTGGTAGTTGTGGCGAGGCTGCCCATCACTACGCTGGCCCCGGCAATGGGTTCGCCATTCTCGCCTACTACCTGGCCCACCAAATTGCCCTGTACGGAGATTACCGGCGGCGTATAGTTGACTTCCCGGATGACAAGGTCGTCGACGTCTTTGCGGCAGGATGCCAGCGCCAACACAAAGAATAAGAAGTATAACAGTCGATTGTGCATGGTTACGTGCATTGAAGATTGCTGAAATGGGTGAATTAAGGTCAGGATCCTTCCCAAAATAAGTGATTCACAAGGGGTAAATCCCGTTGTGATGCAAAACGCTGCATCGGGCGCGATTTTTTTTTCAGCTTCTGCAAAAAAAAGAAGCGCCGGAAGATGCCGGCGCTTCAATAAGGTTTGCTTATGGTACGCAAACACGGATGAGCTTAATTTCTAAGGGTTCATGAAGTGAAATGTGTACATGCCAATAAATCCTTTCTTTGCACCAATCGCTGCATCAGGGAAGTATTATTTTTAAAAAGTTTTTTATCGATGCTTTCCTGTAGTCCATCCATCGACGGTCAGATGCGCTTCGGCAGAGGCTACGGCGCCGTCTTCGATGCGGGTGGCCATGCTGTCGTTCCAGCGGTTGAGATAACCGAACAAGGCAATGACGCCCATCATTTCCACTATTTCGCCTTCGTCCCAGTGGGCGCGCAGGCGCTCGGCTAAGGCTTCGTCTACCTGATTGGGGATCACGGAGGCGGCAATGGCCAGATCGAGGGCCGCCCGTTCGGCCTCGCTAAAAGCGGGGTGGGTTCGGTATTCCCATATATGTGCAAGTTGGAGCGCATCGGCGCCGTAGCGCTCGGCGGCCCGGATGGTGTGCGCCTGGCAATAGCGACAACCTGCGGCATGGCTACTGAGGTAGCCCAGCAGTCGCTTGAGGGCGCTGGTGACCCGGCCGTGATTGGCCATTACGGCCTTGTTGAGTTGGATGAAGGCCAGCGCTATATCGGGGCGGCGCTGCATAGTAAGCACGCTGTTGGGGCAAAAGCCCAGGGTTTCATTGAAAAAGAGAATCAACTGGCCGATTTCTTCATTGGCTGCCTCGGGCAGCGCTGCTACAAGAGGTTGGTTCATTGTGGTTGGTTTTTATGAACTTGAGTTCTATCGTTCTGCACGCTAAGATTCACAAATCTTGGCTTAGACAACGATAAATACCAAAAATTATCCGCAAAAGAAAAAGGTTGGCGCCCCGAAAGACGCCAACCTTTGCCGCTTGCAGCCGTTTGACGGTTCTGCTGATTAAGTCTATTGGTTACAGCATTTTACCTTTTCCGAACGCCTATGCCATAAGACTCTGCCGCGCCGCCCGTCGGCAGCGCAAAAGGCGCTTCCTGGCGCAGACGATGGTACCACGTATTGGCCGTGCTGCTGCGCTCTAATTGGTCGATATGGAGAAAGAACTGCTCCAAATAAGCGATCATCTCATCTTTTGATTCCCGATTGAGCAACCTGAAACTGCGGATGGTTTGCAGCAAAGCAGGCCGCTTTTGGCGGAACAGCGCGATGTTTTTGCCGATAACGTCATCCGGGGCGGGCAGGCCCAAAAAGATGCGGTGCTGAACGGTCAACTGGCCCATGTGCACACTGGGCACAGCATAAGGCGCATTGACCATGCCAGAGAAGTCGAAGTCATAACCCACCGGAATGAGCGGCTGCCCCGGGCGGCTCACCAGTTTGAGGTTGCGCACCATCGGAAGGCTGTAGTCGGTGTTGCCAATGAAGTATTGGAACAGCGCATGCAGGTTTTCAGAGGCTAAGTCTACGGTAGCCGGCGCCGGATTCATGCAGGTTTCGCACTCCTCGCCGCCCAAGCGGGCCGCCATCTCATCGGTATCTTCAATGAGGAAGCCATAACGCCGAACCGGATTGACCCTGCCCTCGGTATCTATGTACTGGATTTTTACCAATTGCACCCGATAGCTGGCCGATGTCAGTTGGTTGTACATCCGGTACACTAAATATTCGCGCAGTACATTATCGCGGCCATCCAGGCGGTCGTCGGTGCAGTGGGTAACCAACTTGATGTCGTCGTGGTCCGAAAGCCCGCGCGCCCGCAGGTCGCCCTTGCTGAAATTGAGCTTGAGCGGCGGAAAATCACAAACCCGGCGGCGGTATTTACCGCGCGCTTTTACCTTTACGCTCCACTGCTCAGCTATGCCGCCGCGTTCGACGGTAAGCTGCCCCGGAACGTATTCGGGCTCTTCATTTCTGCTGTCGAGGATGCTCGCCAAATCGGTTCTGATGGTAATCTCGCGGACTTCCACCCCGGCTAACCGATCAAAAATGCTGCCCGATTGGGCCGTCAGCTTGAAAGAAAACATAAACAATACAAGGGAAATAACAGCCGTTACAGTGCAATACTGTAAAGTTTTCATACATTAGCTTTTCGTGGGCGGGGATAGCATCGGCTCGAAAGCCGGCGTTTTATGCCTCCCCTATAAATATTATCGCTGCAAAATAAACGATTACCCGAGGCTTTTCGTTGCAAGCCTGTGTGGGTTTTTTAAAATTTAATTTTGAATTAACCTTGTTTAGAATGTTGATTCAAATTTATTGATTGTATTTAATGCCAATGAAGAATATTAGTTCGGAGTCGAGCTTTGCGGGCAATTTAAGTTCTGCTTTTAAAAAAGTTGCTTTGCAGGCTCTTTTAGGGGCAATATTATTGGCCCTTGGGCCATCCTGTAGCAGGGTGGCAACGCCCGTAGCGCCCGAACCGCCCGAAGCGTCAGCCCCTAAAGCGCCGGCCGTCATCCTGCTCATCGGCGATGGCATGGGGCTGAGTATATTGTCGGCCGCCATGCAAAACAGCCGAACGCCCTTAGCCATGGAAACCATGCCCGTAGTAGGGTTTCACAAAACCTACTCCTACACCGATCGGGTTACCGACTCCGCCGCAGGCGCTACCGCCTTCTCCTGCGGCATCAAAACCTACAACAACAGCATCGGCATGGGCCCCGACAGCCTGCCCTGCTACACCATCCTGGAGGAAGCCGAAGACCGGGGCCTGGCTACGGGCTTAGTAGCTACCTCCAGCATCGTACACGCCACGCCGGCGGCCTTCATCGCCCACGAAACCATGCGCACCAGCAACGAAGGTATAGCCGCCGACTTCCTCGATACGGCCGTCGATATTCTGATCGGCGGCGGTAAGCGTTACTTCGACCGCCGCGAAGAAGACGACCGCAACTTGGTGGCAGAAATGGGCTTCAAAGGCTACGTCGTACGCGATTATTTCGACAGCTCGCTCGATAAAATCAGCATAGACCCCAAGCGGAAGTTCGTTTTTTTTACAGCCGACAGCCAACCGGTAAGCGTCTCGCAGGGCCGAAACTACCTGTCGTACGCAACCCGCTTAGCGACCGAATTTCTCGATCGCCATACCGATAAAGGATTTTTTCTCATGATCGAAGGCAGTCAGATCGACTGGGCCAACCACGGCAACGAAGGCCGCTTAGCCGTACAGGAAACCCTCGACTTCGACAGGGCCGTGGGCGAGGCGCTGGCTTTCGCCCAAAAAAGAGGAAATACCCTGGTGATCGTCACCGCCGACCACGAAACCGGCGGCGTAGCCCTCGTCCCCGATGCCCGTTCCGGCAAGCCCGGCATCGCCTACTGCACCAACGCCCATACGGCTGCTATGGCCCCTGTACTGGCTTTTGGCCCCGGCGCCGAAGCTTTCGCCGGCATCTACGAAAATACGGCCATCTACCACAAGATGCGCGCATTCCTTCAGTTTGATAAATCCGTTCCAAGCATCGGAGAAACCTATTAACGCCGCTTAATGCAATGCCCGAGTCAACAATATGCCCCTCCCATGCGGCGGTATTTGAACAAACTCCGGCATCGCGCCATTTACTTGCTGACAGGCAACAAGAACGAATACGGCCCGGTAAAGGCCCCTAACCAAACCATAAAAAAACCATGAATCTGACTACTGTAACGGCGGATGCACTGGAAAATCTGGCCATGATCAAAGAAAGCGCCCGGGATTTTGCAGAAGCCTACATCCGCCCCAATGTAATGGAATGGGACGAATCCCAGTTTTTCCCCGCCGACCTCTTTCACCGCATGGGCGAGTACGGCTTTATGGGCGTGCTGGTGCCCGAAGCCTACGGCGGCGCCGGCCTCGATTATCAGGCCTACATCACCGTCATTGAGGAGATCGCCAAGGTATGCGGCTCCATCGGCTTGTCGGTGGCTGCGCACAATTCGCTTTGCACCAATCATTTGTATCAATTTGGCAGCGAAGAGCAGCGCCAACGCTATCTGCCCCGCTTAGCTTCCGGCGAATGGATTGGCGCATGGGGGCTCACCGAACCCAATACCGGCAGCGATGCCGGCCGCATGCGCTGCGTAGCCGAGCGCGACGGCGACTACTTCGTTATCAACGGCGCTAAAAATTTCATTACCCACGGCATCTCCGGCAACGTCGCCGTCGTTATTGTGCGCACCGGCGAGCTGCTCGACAGCCGCGGCATGACGGCCTTCATCGTTGAAAAAGGTACCCCCGGCTTCTCGGCCGGCAAAAAAGAAAACAAGTTGGGTATGCGCGCCAGCGAAACCGCCGAGCTCATCTTCGACAACTGCCGCGTACACAAAAGCCAGATGCTGGGCAAAGAAGGGGAGGGCTTCATTCAGGCCATGAAAATCCTCGACGGCGGCCGCATCTCCATAGCCGCCCTCTCGTTGGGCATCGCCAAGGGCGCCTACGAAGCGGCCGTACGCTACGCCAAAGAGCGGCAACAGTTTGGCCAGCCCATCGCCAACTTCCAGGGCATCGCCTTCAAACTGGCCGATATGGCCACCAAAATTCAGGCCGCCGAGCTGCTCACCCGCCGCGCAGGCTTGCTCAAAGACGCCGGCGAAAGCACCACCAAAATTTCCGCTATGGCCAAGTACTACGCCTCGGAAGCCGCCGTCGACATCGCCAATGAAGCCGTACAGGTCTTCGGCGGATATGGCTACACCAAAGACTTCCCCGTAGAAAAATACTACCGCGACGCCAAGCTTTGTACCATAGGCGAAGGCACGAGCGAAATCCAAAAGCTCGTCATCAGCCGCGAAGTGCTCAAGGACGCATAAACCAATAAAAAAAATCCCGGAACACAGACTTTAGCCTCGTTCCGGGATTTTTTTATAATTCTCCGGGTCAAAATTCATAAACCTTAACCGGGAAAGCCATTATGCGGCAAGCCAAAGCGCTCTTTAGCAGTAGCGATCGAAAGCCATTTTCAGGTTCTCGGCAATGATCTCCGCCGAACGACCCTCAATGTGGTGGCGTTCGAGGAAGTGCACCAATTTGCCGTCCTTAAACAAAGCAATCGAAGGCGAAGAAGGCGGGTAGGGGAGCATATACTCCCGGGCCTTGGCCGTAGCCGCCGAGTCGACACCGGCAAAAACCGTCACCATCCGGTCGGGGCGCTTGTCGTGCCGTACGGCCAACTTGGCGCCGGGGCGGGCATTGGCCGCCGCACAGCCGCATACCGAGTTGACAACCACCATCACCGTGCCTTCGGCAGGCTCCAGCGTTTCAACAACCGATTCCGGGGTAGTCAAACTCTCAAAACCGTAATCGCTCAGGTCTTTAGCCATGGGCGTAGTCAGTTCTATCGGATACATGCGCAATATATTTTTTTTGAACAACAAATTTTAGGACCGCAAATTTAAGCAAATTGCCGAACTTTGGCACAACCGCTGTTTGCAATCCTCCAACCGTATAAAATACAACCCGGCGGCCATTTAGTTTACCCCCTCTACACAGATTAACCATGCTGCTATGCCCGATCACAGCCTGCTCCTGCACAACGTAGCCAAACACATCTCCCTTACGCCCGAAGAAGAGCAACACTTCCTGTCGCTCATCACGGCGCGGCAAGTGAACAAAAAGCAATTCCTGCTGCGCGAAAAAGAAATCTGCCGGCATTCCGCCTTCGTCTCAGCCGGCTGCCTGCGCGGGTATACCGTCGACGACAACGGCTTCGAGCACATCCTACAGTTTGCGCCCCCGGGCTGGTGGATAGCCGATATGTACAGCCTCCTCAGCCGCCGCCCCGGCGCCCTCAACATAGACGCCCTCGAAGACACCCAAGTGCTGCTGCTCTCCAAAACCGATCAGGAACAACTCTACGCCGATATCCCCAAATTCGAGCGCTTCTTCCGCATCATCACCGAAAATTCATTAGTGGCCGGCCGCCAGCGCCTCGTCGACAACCTCAGCCTCAGCGCCGGTCAGCGCTACGAGCAGTTTTGCCTCCAGTATCCCACCCTCGTCACCCGCCTCCCCCAAAAGCAAATCGCCGCCTACATCGGCGTCACCCCCGAGTTTTTGAGCAAGCTCCGGCGGCGCAAGCGCTCCTGATCCGCCTTCCCCCCAACTGCATATTTTGGTTTTTTTCTTTGGGGCCCCGCCGCATAACACCCACTCCTGAGGGCATCCTGCGCGGCGCCGGGTGTTCCGCTCTTATGGCCGCGTCCCCGGCCGCCCTTTGGGGGGCGGCAGCGGCCGCAGCCATACCGCTTCACCCCCTGGTCCGGGGAGCGAGCCATGAACGGAGTGAGCCGTGAGGGAGTGAGCGGGAGGGCAGGCACTAAAAAAAATCTGGCTTCTACGCTGTTTTTTATTCCCAAAACACCTTATCTTGCCCCTGCAAACTGATGCTATGAAACGCTTGACGCCCCAAAATGGGCAAAGAATACGGGCAGTTTTGGCCGTTTTTGAGCAAATTTGGGCATTCAACTACTTGAATGTGATCGAGTTACAAAATATAGAGTCAGAGAGCATAGTCCACTAAAACAAGGATTACGACAATATTGACCTCGGAACTCCATTCATAATAATTTTGTCAGAGAGCATAGTCCACTAAAACAAGGATTACGACAGTGTTAGTACTAAGTATGATGCGGACCGAATGTTCCGGTCAGAGAGCATAGTCCACTAAAACAAGGATTACGACGTGAAATACCACGGGGCTTGTGAACCGTTCGTGCACGTCAGAGAGCATAGTCCACTAAAACAAGGATTACGACACCCATTTACCTTGTGCTTCTCTGTTGCTGTATTTTGTGGTCAGAGAGCATAGTCCACTAAAACAAGGATTACGACCTTTTTGTGTATATTGGCACAAAATAAAACAAGATGAGTCAGAGAGCATAGTCCACTAAAACAAGGATTACGACCCTCTGGGTATTCCATCTTAACAATAAGCATGGAAATGTCAGAGAGCATAGTCCACTAAAACAAGGATTACGACAAAAGACCCTTGATGGATCGTCCAGCCTCCTTCTGTCAGAGAGCATAGTCCACTAAAACAAGGATTACGACTAAGGGATTGCGCCTTCCTTCCCGACCTATTCCCTAAGTCAGAGAGCATAGTCCACTAAAACAAGGATTACGACAACACGGCTTTGAATGCTTTATGCTCAAATAAAGTCGTCAGAGAGCATAGTCCACTAAAACAAGGATTACGACAACAAAAACCCTCCAAACATCCGCCCGTAGGCTTCGTCAGAGAGCATAGTCCACTAAAACAAGGATTACGACCAACTACTTCTTTGAAGAAGTAGATATTTCTCCTGGAGTCAGAGAGCATAGTCCACTAAAACAAGGATTACGACATCCTGTGTGTACATGTAGGATTGTCTTTGTTATCGTGTCAGAGAGCATAGTCCACTAAAACAAGGATTACGACACAGCGGCCGCCGTTGGCGGCGCCGTCATAGCGTCGTGTCAGAGAGCATAGTCCACTAAAACAAGGATTACGACCATCGTAATATACGACTCTCCCGCGCCTTTTAGCGTCAGAGAGCATAGTCCACTAAAACAAGGATTACGACAATGGATGTTGGGATATGCCGCCTCCCAGTGGGCGGCAAGTCAGAGAGCATAGTCCACTAAAACAAGGATTACGACCAACTACTTCTTTGAAGAAGTAGATATTTCTCCTGGAGTCAGAGAGCATAGTCCACTAAAACAAGGATTACGACAATTACCCGAAGGTTTCTCGCATCCTTCTCCGAACTAGTCAGAGAGCATAGTCCACTAAAACAAGGATTACGACGTCTATCTCCTATAAATTCCGGTATTATATCTCAGTCAGAGAGCATAGTCCACTAAAACAAGGATTACGACCCCCAAGTAAGATCTTCGACGTAGTTTCCTTTGAAAGTCAGAGAGCATAGTCCACTAAAACAAGGACGACGAGCGATCTTTCGCCCCCCAAGGGCGAAAGGGAATGTCCTGTGGACATTCAAGCGAGCGAGCCGCGACAGCGGGCTGGTAAAATGCTCATAAGTTATTTGCTCAGAGAGCATAGTCCATTAGCCACGCCCCGCGCTTTAGGGCGCGGTTCGGGTAACCCGTCTCGCCGAAGCGATCCGGGTAAAAAACCAAGGACGACGAGCGATCTCCCGACTTTAGGAGGGAGTGAATGTCCTGTGGACATTCAAGCGAGCGAGCCGCGACAGCGGGCTGGTAAAATGATCAGAGGTTATTCGTCAGGCGACGCATAGCCCCGATCCCCGAGCTGCCCAGGCATAAAGAACCCCTGATTAAGCGCTTGTGCGAACGGCCCGGCGCAAAAAGATCGGGGAGCGGCAGGTGGCAGATCAGTAGGTTTTAGGCATACAACGTAAATGCCCTTTGATGGTCGAAGCCCGTCTGTGCCAGCCGGGTAAATGTAGCAAAGCACCCACGCCCGCTGCGCGGTCGGGTAAAACTTCGATCCCATATTCCGCAGACTTAGTCTGCCTGTCAATGCTAAAAAGACCTTTTAACACCCACCAGCCGGAGCAGAGACGCGATGCATCGCGTCTCCACGACGGCAAATACGACAGTCTAGTTTACCCGACCTGACCTTGGGCGGGCGGGTGGCCTAAAGGCACACTAAGACGATCAGAGGGGCCGCGACAGCGGGCTGGGATAGTTTACAATGCACATCTACCAGCCGGAGCAGAGACGCGATGCATCGCGTCTCCACGACGGCAAATACTGCAGTCTAGTTTACCCGACCTGACCCCGGGCGGGCGGGTGGCCTAAAGGCACACTAAGACGATCAGAGGGATCCCCGCGCTGCCCAGGCATAAAGAACCCCTGATTAAGCGCTTGTGCGAACGGCCCGGCGCGAAAAGATCGGGGAGCGGCAGGTGGCAGATCAGTAGGTTTTAGGCATACAACGTAAATGCCCTTTGATGGTCGAAGCCCGTCTGTGCCAGCCGGGTAAATGTAGCAAAGCACCCACGCCCGCTGCGCGGTCGGGTAAAACTTCGATCCCATATTCCGCAGACTTAGTCTGCCTGTTAATGCTAAAAATATCTTTTTAACACCCACCAGCCGGAGCAGAGACGCGATGCATCGCGTCTCCACGACGGCAAATACGACAGTCTAGTTTACCCGACCTGACCCCGGGCGGGCGGCCTAAAGGCACACTAAGACGATCAGAGGGGTTATTGGTCAGGCGGCGCATGGCCCCGATCCCCGAGCTGCCCCGGCATAAAGAACCCTGATTAAGCGCTTGTGCGAACGGCCCGGCGCAAAAAGATCGGGGAGCGGCAGGTGGCAAATCAGGAGGTTTTAGGCATACGGCATAAATGCTGCGGGAAAAACATAATCCCTATTGGCATCTACCAGCCGGAGCAGAGACGCGATGCATCGCGTCTCCACGACGGCAAATACGACAGTCTAGTTTACCCGACCTGACCTTGGGCGGGCGGGCGGCCTAAAGGCACACTAAGCCGATCACAGAGGAGCCCACTCATCCGCCCAGCGCATCCAACAGCCATTTGCGCTCGGTAAGCGGCTCCAGAGCAGTTATCTTTTGGCGCAACCGGTCGCGGTCGGCCGCGTTGCCGGGCCTGATGCGGAGCATCTCCTCGGTAATGCGGATGATGTTGAGGTAGTTTTGCTCATGATAGCTGGCGCGGCGGCGGCGCAACATAGCCCGGGTATTTTTGAGGTGAGCCGAGAGCAACTCCGTTTCGCGGGTTTCAAAGTAAATTTTCAACTGCATCATCCGGGCCGTCATCTGATGGAAGAAGTCGCGATAGTCGGCGCTTTGCAAAAAGCGCAGCGCCTGGCGGTACTGCTTGCGGGCATAAGCCAGCCGGGCGGCATTGAGGGCGTACAACGGCGCCTGATGGTCGGGCGCAAGTTGGCTGCGGTAGTCGTTTACAAAAGTTTCGGCCCAGTCGTATTCGGCTAAGTGTACGGCTATACTCGCAATGTTATTGTAGGTGTAAGGCGTGAGAAACCCCTGCTCGGTGAGCAAATCGCCCTCCAGTCCCAGCCGGTAGAGTTCCAGGGCTTCCTGTAGGTACAACATGCGCCCCTGGTTGATGTTTCGGATGCAGGCATTGAGGGCCAGCAACAGCAGATCGCGGTTGTCCTGGGGCGGAAAGTGGCGCACCGACTGGAAGATATGTTGCCGGTATTGCCGGAAAGCGGCATCGTCGTCGGGCTGGGTCAGACTCAGGTAGGCGTCGCGGTACACAGCCACGGCGGGCGCTTCGGCATAGGGCGATTGGCGGGCCCATTGCAGGGCCTCGTCAACAAAAGCCATCCGGTAGCCCGTTTCAAACACGCGCTCGTGCGCCAGCGCTAAGCAGGCCTGTCGGAGTTTCATGCTCAACAAAGCGCAGGTTAAGGCGTCGTCCTGTTCCTGAAAGTTTTTGGGCCGCAGTCGCTGCCCCCGCGAGTCGTGCAGGTAAAACTCGCGCTCCAACTGGTATTGGGCTAAGTAAAATTCCGGCGTGCGCAGGGGGCTGCGCTCCAGCGCTTCGCGCTCCCGGGGCAGCCGCCGGTTGAAGTGCCGCGCTAACCCCCGCTCCCGATAGGCCGCCAGCAGCAAAGCGCCGCCGTCGAGCCCGTAGTCGCTGTGGCGTTGCCATACCAACCAGTTTTCCAGCACTTTCAGCAGGTAGCTGCACCTGAGCCGGTACTCCTGATCGCTGAAGGGCGCCTCTGCAAACAACGCATCCCAGATGGCCTGCCGGTCGGCGTCTACCGACAGGCCCCGGCACAGGGCGTCGAAGAGCAAAACCAGGTCTTCCCGCTGGTTGTGCGCCGGCGATTGCAGCCAGCGCCGCGCCTCGGCGCGCTCAGCAGCCGATAAAGTAGGCATCAAATCGGCCAGCAAATGCTGTTTCATCAGGCTTTAATTTTCTACAATGATAGCTTTTTGTCGTAAAAAAATGTATAAATTGATTTATTTTCAGTATCATTTGGTCTGATTGGATTTGCTATGAGATTTTTTGGTGTTCTACAATGTGAAAAAATTGCGCTTGCATGCTCCGGCTTCTAAGCCAATATTTGTAGGGTCAAAAAAAATAACTGCGCGATGAATACAGCATTAACGCCACTTCTGTCATCCCCGAGGGCAATAATCCAAAGCATGATTGTCTTTCTGGCTGCCTGGCTGCTGCCGGCCCGGACGGCTGCGCAGGCCCTCCAGTTGAGCTTGGAAGACCATACCATTTGTGCCGGAGGCCATGAGGCTGTCATGACGCCCGAGGTCAGCGGAGGCCTGCCGCCCTATACTTTTGCCTGGACGCCTGCCGACGGGCTCAGTTGCGTCAATTGCCAGTTTCCGGGCGCTTCCCCCGATACGACCACTACCTACCAGCTCACCGTTGTGGATGCGGCCGGCAATACGGCTACGGCTTCCTCTACCGTGACGGTGGTTCCTGTGCTTTCGCTATCCCTTTCTTCGGAGTCCGATACCGTATGCGCGGCGGCTTTTGTAGTTATCAATGCCGCCTTAGCTGACGGCTTTGATGCCTGTACTTACAAATGGCAGATCGCTACCAGCGCCACAGGCCCCTGGCAGGATATGGCGGCTGCCTGGAACGACGCCTTTCTGTATCCGGCTACCCAGGGCTGGGCCATAGGCGCTACCACTTATTACCGCTGTATAGCCACCTGCGCGCTTGCGCCCTGCCTCGTGGTTACTTCCGACCCCATTGCCCTCACCGTAGCGGCCCTGCCGGCGGCGAGCCTGAGTCCGGCCCGGACATTTGTATGCCAGTACGAGCCGCTGACCCTCACGGCCGCCCTTTCGGGAGGCGCGGGCAGTTGTGACCTGCAATGGCTCAGCAGCGCCAATCCGGACGGCCCCTGGACGCCTGTAGCCGGCGCCGACGGCCCTATGTTTGAGGCGCCTACCGACGTTTTGGGCAGCGTATACTATACGGTACAATATGGCTGCGCGGGCTTCAACTGCGGGGCTGCCGTACAGGGCTTGCCCGCTAAAGTGACCACCATCCTGCCGCCGGGTATCGCCATTACCTCTGCCGCCGATACCGCCGTATGCGTTGGGGCGACGCCGGCGCTGAACGCACAAACTACAGGAGGCGATGCCGACTGTACCTTGCAATGGCAGCGCGCTTCAAGCCCCGATGGCCCCTGGGCGGACGTCCCCGACGCCCATACGCCCAACTGGGCGCCGCCAACCCAGTCGCCGGGGCTCAGCTTCTATCGGGCTTCCTACTACTGCGCTGCCGACACCCTGGCCGATGACGACGTCTTTCGCCTGCGCATCGGCAACGTCTATAATGCGGGGCCCGGGCAGCCGGCCTGTATGGAGGTCACGGTGCAACAGTTTACCAACGTCTACAACCTGAGTTTTTCCATCAGCTTTGATACGGCTTTGCTGGAGCTCGCCGCCATCGGTCACTTTGGGTTGCCGGGCTTGTCTATGGCCAATTTTGGCGCCCCCTTGCCCAATCCCGGCATGGGCAGCTACAATGCCCATACCCTCACCATGAGCTGGAGCGACCCCGATTTCAGCGGGGAGACCCTGCCCGATGGCGCGGTTTTGTTTACGTTATGCTTTACCCCCCGGAGCGCGGCTGTCGCAGGCTCCAGTCCGGTTGCCTTCACCCAGGCAATCATGCCCCTGATCGCCCAGATGCACGTCTTCCCGAAGCCGGCCAGGGAGTTTCTCTCCGGTACGGTATACTTTGGTACGAGCTGTTTTGGCGCCATCTCCGGCGTAGTTGCTGTTGATGTGCAGCCCGACCCTGCCGTTGATCTGTTGCCGTCCCTGCAAACCGTTTGTACGGGCGGGCAGGCCCTGCTTACGGCCTCGTATTCAGGCGGCGCCGGGTCGTGCGCGCTCCATTGGTTTAGCGCGCCGGCGCCCGATGGCCCCTGGACGCTGATCCCCGGCGCTACCGCTACCGTTTATGCGCCGCCCGTAGCCGAGCTGGGCGTCCGGTACTATTCGGTCATATTCGATTGTACGGGCGGAGACTGCAACGAAGGGCTTTCAAATGTTGCTGAAGTGCGGGTGCAAGAACAGATTATAGGCGACGAGATCGTAGCGACGCTCTCGGCCTGCAATACCTGGCAGCTCAGCGCGCCCCTGCCGCCCACCTACTTTGGCCCTGTGCAATTGCTGTGGACCCTGCCCGACGGCAGCCACAGTACCGGGTTTCAGCTACAGGCGGGCCTGTCGGGGCTTTATCAGTTGAGGGTCGATATTCCCGGCACCCAATGCCAGGCTGTACTTTCCCGCTTCATCGATGTAGAGGCTGCTTCCTGTGCCGTCGTTAGCGGCAGCGTCATTTATGATACCGACAACAACTGTAGCCCGGATGCCGGAGAGGCTGGCCTGGCCAACTGGATGGTGCGCGCCATCGGAGCTGAGGGGACGTTCTACAGCCTTGCCGACGGCGCCGGGCAGTATTCCTTCTCTTTGCCGTTGGGGGAGTATACCGTAAGCGCCCTGCCGCCTTCCGCTTCTTGGGCGCCCTGCGCCGATGCCTACGCCGTGATCCTGTCGGAAGCCGGCGAACAACAACTGCTTGATTTGCCTGTACAATACGCCGCACTTTGCCCCGAATTGGACGTGCAACTGTCGGCGCCGCTGTTGCGGCGCTGTTTTGCCAGCCCTTATTACGTTCAGGTGTGCAACCAGGGCACCGAAACCATTCTTGCCACCGAAGTAACCCTCTCTCTCGACGCCTTACTTACCTACGAAAATGCCCAATATCCGCCGGATGATGTGGATGGGCAGCTCATTACGTGGACCCTCGACACGCTGGCGCCGGGCCAATGCCGGCAGTTTTGGGTCAATGTGACCGTGAGCTGTGAGGCCGCTCTGGGGCAGGCGCACTGCTCTACCGTTACGGCTACGCCCGACCTGCTCTGTACGCCGGCTTCGGCCTCCTGGTCGGGGGCGAGTCTGGTAGTTTCCGGCGAGTGTGCCGGCAATGCCGCCGTTTTTCGCGTTCGCAATGCCGGCCTTGGAGCCCTCAGCGCGCCGGCCAATTGCATCGTCATCGAAGATGTAGTGATGCTGATGCAGCAGCCCCCGGCCATCGACGAGCTGAATGTGGGCGAAGAGCGCGTCTTCGAGTTTCCGGCCAATGGGTCTACCTGGTTTTTTTCCGTCGAGCAGGCGCCGGGCCATCCCTTCAGCAACAGGGTTACGGCTGCCATCGAAGGCTGCGGACTCAACCAGGCCGGCGCCTTCAGTACCGGCCTCGTCAACCAATTGCCGCTACAGCCTGCTACGCCGGCCGCCCATACCTTCTGCCTGCCCAATGTGGGCGCTTACGACCCCAACGACAAGCAGGCCATCCCCGTGGGGTTGGGGCCCGACCACTTTATAGCTGCCGGCGACCGCTTGCAGTACAAAATCCGCTTTCAGAATACCGGCACCGATACAGCCTTCACCGTTGTTGTGCGCGATACGCTGTCTCCGTGGCTGGATCCGGCCTCTTTGCGGCCCGGGCCCTCCAGTCATAATTATCGACTGAGCATCGAAGGGGAGCGCACCCTGGTGTTTGCCTTTAACAACATTCTACTGCCGGACAGCACTACCAACTTAGCCGCTTCGCAGGGTTTTGCCGACTTCTTCATTCGGGTGGCTGATATGGCGCCGCCTGGCGCCCGGATCGAAAACAGTGCGGCCATCTACTTTGACTTCAACGAGCCTGTCATTACCAACACGGTTTTTCATACCATCCACCCCGGCATTTTTACGGGGGTATCCCGGCCGCCACAGGAAACTTCGTCTGATTGGCGCCTGATGCCCAACCCGGTCCCGGCCGCAGCCGAAGCGGTCTGGCTCATCAGCGAACGCGCCGGTGAAGGCGCCAAAACAGCCCGACTGTTTGATGCGCTTGGGCGCTCGGTAGGGCAGGTGTCCTTTACCGGCAGCGCTTGCTCTTTGCCTGTATCGGGCCTCCGGCCGGGCTGGTATGCCATTTGGATACAAGACGCCAATGGCCGTTCGTTGGGAAGTGCGCGCTTAGTGGCGCGTTAGCGGAGCAGCCGCATTTCGGCAGGTTTTTGACGCGCGGAGGTTGACGCCCCGGACCAGGGGGCGCAGCGGTATGCGCTACTCAGCCCTTAGAATAGCGCAGCGTATATTCTAAGGGCTGAGTAGCGCATAATAGCGTAGCACCCGGCGCCGCCCGCGGTGTCTATGGGGTGGAATGCCATGCGGCGGGGCCCAAAAAAAAGAGCAATTTGCTTGAAAATACTTGAGAATAACTATCTTGGCTCAATCCGCATATTGCGGCGGAACCGTATAAAGGATACCGAAAGATCACAAAATGGGCCGGATTTCCATTATTATCCCTGTCCTGAACGAGTCGAAATCCATTGGCGAATTGGTTTCGTACTTATGGAAGGAGGGAGCAGATAAACTACAGGAGATAATTGTTGTAGACGGAGGCAGTACGGATAATACCGCGATGCTTGCCGAGGCTGCCGGAGCTCGCGTGGTGCTTGCGCCGCGGCCGGGCAGGGGCTTGCAGATGAACCTGGGGGCCGAGCAGGCCAAAGGCAGGGTATTTTATTTTGTACATGCCGACACCTGGCCGCCGGTCGGTTTTGCAGATGATATTGAGCGGGCGTTAGCCGAAGGGCGCCTGATGGGGTGCTACCGGTATCGCTTTGATTCTCCATCATTGATGCTGCGCATCAACGCCTGGTTTACGCGCTGGCCTTTTATGTGGTGCCAGGGTGGAGACAAGACCTTTTATATACCTAAGTGGCTGTTTTGGGAGTTGGGCGGATACCCCGATCAGTTCATGGAAGAGTACACTTTTTTAAAAAATGCACGGGATTGGTATCCGCTGCATATCATTCCTAAGGATGTGGTGGTGTCGGCCCGAAAATACCGGCACAACAGTTGGCTAAAGGTTCAGTTGGCTAATTTGCTGGTGTTTAACGGCTGGCGTTTGGGCCTGCCTCCGGAGCGTCTGAAGCGCTGGTATACCTCCTGGTTGAAATATTAAAACAGCAATATGAGAAGATTGGCGTTTGGGGCCATGTCGGCCGTTTTGGTCGTCATGGCAGTACTTTTATGTAGCCAATGCCGCGCCATACGGGTAGACTCTACCGACGAACCCGTATCGCATGCACAATGGGACGCGCTGCTCAAGCGCCATGTGGATGCCGACGGCTGGGTAGATTATGGCGGGTTTGTGCGCGACAGCGCTGCGCTGAATGCCTACCTGAGGTTGCTGAGCAGCAGTCATCCCTCGGATGCAGGCTGGACAAGGGAAGAGCAGATGGCGTATTGGATCAATGCTTACAACGCGTTTACGGTGAAGTTGGTAGCCGACCATTACCCCGTGGCGGGCATTAAAGAGATTCGCCCGGGGCTGCCTTTTGTGAATACAGTCTGGGACATCAAGTTCATCAACATACAGGGCCGGGTTTACGATTTGAACAACATTGAGCACAACATTTTGCGGCCGGTATTTAAGGATGCGCGCATTCATGCCGCTGTGAACTGCGCTTCTTATTCCTGCCCTAAGTTGAGGGGGGAAGCCTATGTAGCCGATCGATTGGATGAACAGTTGGACGACGCCATGCGCAATTTTATCCGCGACCCGCTTCGCAACCGGCTTGCCGCCGATGGCAGCAGCGCGGCTTTATCGGAGCTATTCAAATGGTTTAGCGGCGATTTTAACGAAGCGTCGGGCTCGGTGAGGGCTTTTATCAATAGGTATGCGGAGGTTCCGTTGCAGGAGTCGGCCGGCATTACTTATATCGATTACGACTGGCGGCTCAACGAGCGCCCTTAAATTAGGTCTCGGAGCCGGAATTGCATACGCATGATTTTATCATTTCGGCGGATTTTGAGCTTTACAAGCCTGCCGGGCTTGGCGCGCAGCTTGCGGAGTAGCCCTTCGAGATCAATCAGCCCGTAGCCTATGCCGTTGATACCCCTGATTTCATCGCCGGGCAAGAGGCCCGCCTCGGCTGCCGGGCTGCCGGGGGTGACGCTTACAATAACAAATGTGCGGAGGTTGACGCCCGTAGCCGCTAAGTTGAGGCCGCTGCGATCGAACAGGAATCGTTGGTTGTAGCGCTCGGTCGGGGCCAGGTATATTTTTTCGCGGGGATAGTCGAGGATGACGACAAAGCGCTCCAATAGCTGATTGCCAATGATGCCGTTGCGCTGGTTGAGAATGGCGGAGTCGATGTCGGGGTCTACATCCTGAAAGTAAGTAACAATTTGCTCTATCCGATAATCTTCAATTTGGATCCAGGGGATTCGGCCGGCGTAGCCTTGTAGGAAGCCGCCGAGTCCCATGCCTATATTAGAGGTGATTACCTTGCCGGGCAGGGTGAGCATAGAGTCGGTATTGGCATGGAGCAACATGGATAAGCTGGCGCCGGTATCGATCAGGTATTTGAGCGAACGAACGCGATTGTCGGGTAGGCCCGTGGGGATGCGCATATAGGGTTTGTAGCGTTTGTATTCGATGGGGTAGGATAAAAAGCGGTCGCTTCGGGGCGGGTCGAAGTGATTGGGGTCGTGGAGGGTGATGGTTTTTCGCTGGTAGTTGATTTGAACAACAAAACGGCGGAGAATGTCGGCGCCGAGGATGCCCTGAACTTCTATGCCGGCGTACTCGGCAAAGCGGAAGTAGTCTTCTTCCAACACAAGAATGGAGCGATCGGTGAGGAGGAGTTGGTTGCCTATTTTGAGCTGAATGCCATTGGCGAGGTAGGCATAGAGTTCGGTAGACATATCGGAGCCATAAACCGTAAAGCGTCGTTGGTAGTTGATCCGGAGCAGATCGGTGATTTCCCGTTGGGTAAGGATGGTGTTTTCGGCGCCGGTGTCGAAAATAAACTTAAGGGGGAAGATGCCGTTAAAGACGACGCTTACGACCATAAAGTTATTGACATACTCAAAAGGGATGTCGACCTTTTTGACGTTCCTGAGCAGTTGGATGTCTTGGTCTTGAGCAACCAAAGGAAGGTATCCAAGCCGGCAAAGGATGAGTAGTAAGAAAAAAAATCGGGGGATCATAAGCATGTGCTGATAAAACGGATGTGCTGAATAAACGATTAAGAAGCGCCGGTTGTGCGAAAAGCCATCGATTAGAACAAGGCTTTAATCATTTGTTAACAGCGTGTTAAAAATAATGCTTTTTCGTCTAAGCAGCAATTTTTGGTCATAAATCGTTGTAAAAAAGTCTGTTGGTTACTTTGGAATAATATTTGGCAAACAGAATTTTGGAGAAATATTTTTTCACTTGCTTGCACAATTGAACACTATTCAAGAACTTTGCACTTACTTAGTGTTGATTTCACACATATTGGTCGGTGTGAGGTGAAATCAAAAGAGTCTTGCAGGATAGAAACTACCTGTCTTAGCGCGTAGAAACGGAGTATCCCCAATCAACTAAAAGAAGCGATATGAGCCTTTACTCATAGGGTTGCGGTATGCAATCTTGATGGAAGGCGATGGTTTTTCACTGTAACAGCTTTTTTTAACCAAACCGAAGTATTGTATGAAGCTTAAAGTCGACTTCTTTCCTCGGTGGTTAGCGACGGCACTTATGCTGACAATAGGCAGCTTTGCGATGGCGCAAGGCAGCCTTACCGGCGTAGTGACGGACGCGGCCACGAAAGAACCGCTCATCGGCGCCAACATTCTGGTGGTGGGCACCTCGACGGGTACGGTAACGGACGTAGACGGGTCTTACTCGTTGTCGCTCCCGGCAGGCGCTACCCAGATTGAGGTATCTTACACGGGCTACACCTCTCAAACAGTCAGTATTGGAGGCCAGCGGGTGCTCAATATTGAGCTGGCAGCCGGTCAGGTACTGGATGAGGTAGTGGTAGTGGGTTATGGAACCGTTCGCAAGGGCGATGCTACGGGCGCCGTAGTAGCCATTGGCGAAAAGGATTTTAACAAAGGTGTGATTGCGTCTCCGGAGCAGTTGCTTCAGGGTCGTGCGGCCGGCGTTCAGATCACGGCAGCCAGCGGCGAGCCGGGCGCGGGTGTAAACATCCGCATCCGCGGCACTTCGTCGGTGCGCAGTAACAACAACCCCTTGTTTGTAATTGACGGCGTGCCTTTGGACGGCCGCGACGACAGTGCCGGCGGCGCTGATTTCGGCGCAGGTACTTCTTCTGCGCGCAACCCGCTGAACTTCCTCAACCCTGATGACATCGAGAGCATCAGCGTGTTGAAGGACGCTTCTGCCGCTGCCATTTATGGTTCGCGCGGCGCCAACGGCGTAGTGCTTATCACCACTAAGCGCGGCAAGCAAGGCACGGGCAACCTGACGTTTTCGGCTCAGACGAGCGTATCCAGCGTACTCAACAAGATTGATGTGCTGGGCGCCGACGAGTATGTAGACCAAGCCGTTAAGGCCGGCGCTAATGCTGCCGTTGTAGACTTTGGCAGCGCTACCGATTGGCAAGACGAGATCTTCCGTACGGGCATCAGCCAGAACTATAGCGTAAGCTATGGCGGCGGCAACCAAAAGACGCTCTATCGCTTCTCGCTGGGCTACCTCGACCAACAGGGTATTGTAGACAACACGGGCTTAGCTCGTTTGAATGCGCGCGTAAACGCTTCGCACAAGATGCTCAACGACAAAGTAGAGCTGGCAGTGCAACTGACGAGCACGCGTTTGAACAACTCGTACGCCCTGATTACCGACAATGCCGGCTTTGAGGGCAACATCATTGGCGCGGCGCTTCAGGCCAACCCGACCCGCCCAATTTACAATGCCGACGGCACTTATGTACAGAGCATCGACAACCGCAACCCGCGCGCGATGTTGGATCTGGTTGACGACAAAGGCGAAACGCTGCGCGTATTGGGCAACATCTCGGCTACCTGGCACATTACCAGCGCTTTGTCGTACAAGTTGAACTTAGGCTTAGACAATGCCTCTTCGGTACGTCGCACGGGCATCAGCCCCGATCTGGCTTTCAACGACATCCTGAATCGCGGTCGCGCCATCATCGACAACCGCTACTTGCAGTCTCGCTTAGTGGAACACACCCTGAACTTCAACAAGCAGATGGGTAAGAACCGCTTGGACGCCATTGCAGGTTTCTCGTATCAGGAGTTCAGCAGCCGCGGCCACAGCATTGTTTCGCAGTTTTTTGTGACGGATGAGATTACGTTGGTAGACAACATCGACGGCGTAAACGCATTGGATAACAATACGGCTTACCGCGCCTTCTCCGACCGCAACGTCGAAGAACTGCAATCGTACTTCGGTCGTGTAAACTACGGCATTGGCGACCGCTTCCTGCTTACGGCAACGGTACGCGCAGACGGCTCGACGAAGTTCGGCCCCAACAACAAGTACGGGGTGTTCCCGTCGGTAGCCGGCGCCTGGCGCCTCACGGAAGAGTCGTTCATTCCCGAGTTGTTCTACGACCTGAAGCTGCGTGCCGGCTGGGGGGTTACGGGCAACCAGGAATTCCCGGGCAACGCTTCCAAGGCGCTGTTCCGCCCGAATAACGATGGTTCGCTTGCATTGGTACAGCTTCCTAATGAAAACATTCGTTGGGAAGAGACGACTCAAATTAACGTAGGTCTCGACTTCGGCTTTGCCGGCGGTCGTTTGACGGGTTCTATCGACTTCTTCAACAAGGTGACGGAAAACCTGATTTTCCAGGTAGAGGTACCGCAGCCGGCTCCGGGCAACCCGCGGCAGTTTACGAACCTCGAAGGCGACGTGCTGAACACAGGCGTGGAACTCTCATTGGATGCCCGCATTGTAGACAACGACAAGTTCTCGTGGCAGACGATGTTTAACGCTACGTATGTGAAAAACGAAGTACGCGATCTGCCTACGTTCGTTAACACGGGCGCCATCAACGGTCAGGGCCTTTCGGGCGCTTACGCGCAGCGCATCATTTCGGGCGCTCCGCTGTTTGCTTTCTACCTGCGCGAGTTTGGCGGTTTCGACAGCGAAGGTCTGGGTATCTATCCGCAAGGCGACGCCCTCATATTTGCCGGCGATCCGCTGCCTGACTTTACGGTTGGTCTTACGAACAACTTCACTTTCGGCAACTTCGACGTCAGCATCTTCCTGAACGGCGTATTTGGCTTTGACGTGTACAACAACACCGCTAACGCCATCTTCCTGAAGGGCAACCTGCGCAACGGCCGCAACGTATCTACGGAAATCGCCAACAGCGCGGAAAACCCCAATAACTTCGGCGAAGCTTCTACCCGCTTCTTAGAGAAGGGCGATTTTGTGCGTTTGCAGAACCTTTCGCTGGGTTATACGTTTCCTACTCGTAACTGGAAGGGTGTTAACTCTTTGCGTTTGTTCCTGACGGGCCAGAACCTGTTGCTCTTCACGGGCTATACGGGCTATGATCCGGAGGTGAACACCAACAAAGCCATCAACGGCGTACCGTCGTTGGGCATTGATTATACCGCCTATCCTTCGGCACGCACCTTTACGGTGGGTGTAAACGTAGGTTTCAACTAATATTAATTTGCTTGAACTATGAAGGCATTTAAAAAGTATCTTCTTTTGTTGCTTCCGGCGGGCGTATTGACCGTTATGCCGGCTTGCACAGACCTTGAGGACGTTGCGGAGGATGCGATTGGCCAGGAGGTTATCGACGGCGCGCTGCCGTTGCCTCCCGATGCCGCCGCTGCTCTTGTGGGCGTATACTCACAGTTGACTGGCCTCAACAGCCAAGACAACGCTTTCGCCCTGATGGAGCACCCGTCGGACGAAATGATGGGCCCTACCCGCGGCACCGACTGGAGCGACTTTGGCGTGTGGCGTCAGTTGCACAGCCATACCTGGGACGCTTCGCACTCTTTTGTGCTCAGCGGCTGGAACCAGCTCAACTCGGGTATTTTTCAGGCTACGCAGGCTATTGCCTCTGCAGCCGCTGCGAGCAATGCTCAGGTAGGCGCCGAAGCTCGCTTCCTGCGCGCTTACTTCATGTACCATGTAACCGACCTCTATGGCAAAGTTCCCTTCCGGGAAGCCACTGAGGGTTTCGGTAGCATTCCGAAAGTGCTTTCGCGCTCGGAAGCCGTTGATTTTATCATTGCCGACCTGACGGCTGCGCTGCCTAACCTGCCCAGCCGGGCTTCGGTTGACGGCGGTAAGGCTACCAAAGAGGCTGCTAACGCTTTGCTGGCTAAGGTTTATCTGAACCGGGGCGTATTTGCAGCGGCCAATCCGGCGGGTCCTTATGATTTCTCTTCGGCAGATATGGCGAAGGTTATCGAATACTGCGATGCCGTAATCGGTTCGGGGCAGTTTGAGTTGTCAGACTACTGGAATAACTTCGTAGCCAACAACACGGCGCTGTCGAAGGAGATCATTTTTGCCATTGCGGCAGAAACGGGCAACGGCCGAGGCAACATGCAGAGCCGCCACCGCATGACCACGCACTACAACCAGAACCCCAGCGGCTGGAACGGCTTCACTACTGTCGCCGACTTCTACAACAAGTGGTCGGATGGCGGCGATGTACGCAAAGGCGCCGCTGTTCCGGGCGTTACGGATGTGAGCGGTTTGCGTGCGGGCTTCTTAGAGGGCCAGCAGTTGGATAAAGATGGCAACGCATTGACTGACCGCGGCGGCAACCCGCTTGCATTCACGGTTGATGTAGACCTGTTCTACTCCAACGAGCGTCAGGGTGTGCGCGTAATCAAGTATCCGCCTGACTTCGGCAACGTAGACAGCCCGGGTAACGACTACATCCTGCTTCGTTACGCCGACGTACTCCTGATGAAAGCCGAAGCGCTTTGGCGCAGCGGTAACTCTGCGGGCGCATTGGCCATCATCAACGAGATCCGCACCGATCGCGGCGCTCAGCCCATCGCTTCGATCTCGGCCAACGGCCAGGAAGTACTCGACGAGCGTGGTTTTGAGCTCTACTGGGAAGGCTGGCGTCGTAACGACCAGATCCGCTTCGAACAATTCCGCAAGGCTTGGTCCTTCAAACCGGAATCGCCCGAGCGCGTTGTGTTGTTCCCCATCCCGCAGGTGGCGCTGGACAACAATCCGAATCTTCAGCAAAACTCGGGCTATTAATAGCCGGTTTTCCTGAATAGGGTTACATTTGACGGGACAAGCCGGCCGGCTTGTCCCGTCATTGTTTCAGGCTTGGCCGGGAGTAAAACAGTGGCAGTTTTTGTTCAGCAGTTCCTTAAATGTAAGCGTTATGTATGGTTTCGGGGATCGTTTTTGGCTTTGGTCTATAGGAATGATGACGATATACATGTTGGGTTGTCATCGGGAAAAAGAAGCAGGGCTGGAAGGAGGAGTGGCCGACCCCCTGTTTAAAGACTTACCGGCCTCGACTACGGGTATTGCCTTTAGCAACAACCTCAATTTAGATGGCAATTTTGACGTGTTTCGCTATCGCAATTACTACAATGGAGGAGGAGTAGCTATAGGCGATGTTAATAATGATGGATCGCCGGATGTTTATATGTCGGCTAATCAATCGGCAAACAAACTTTTTATCAATAAGGGGGAACTGACTTTTGAAGAGGCGCCCGAAAGTGCGGGCGTTGGCGGCAAACGCGCCTGGAGCACCGGCGTAGCTATGGCCGATGTAAACGGCGACGGCTGGTTGGATATCTACGTCTGCAACTCGGGTGATGTGGATGGGGATAACAAAGAGAATGAGTTGTTTATCAATAATACAGATGGGACCTTTACCGACCAGGCGGCAGCGTATGGGTTAGCCGACCCGGGGTTTAGTACGCATGCCGTATTTTTTGATTATGACAATGATGGAGATTTGGATTGCTACGTGCTCAACAATTCATTCAGGCCCATTTCCACGCTGGGGTTGCGCAACCTGAGGCCTTTCCGCGATAAGTTGGGCGGCGATAAATTATACAGAAACGATGGCCCGCCGGCCAATGGGGAAGGCGGCTTTGTAGACGTCAGCGAGATGGCCGGGATATACGGCAGCGTTATCGGGTTTGGTTTGGGGGTTACGGTAGGGGATGTAAACCTCGACGGATGGATGGACATTTACATCTCCAACGATTTTTACGAGCGGGATTACCTGTACGTCAATCAAAAAGACGGAACCTTCAAAGAAATACTGCCGGATGCGATGGGGCATACGAGCCACTTCAGTATGGGCGCGGATATGGCGGATTTGAACAACGACATCTACCCGGAGATTTTTGTAACCGACATGCTTCCGGATAATCTTACCCGGATCAAGCAGACTACCAGTTTTTTGGGCTACGACGAGTATCAAATATACCAGCAGAATGGGCTTTACCACCAGTACATGCGCAACACCCTGCAATGGAACAATGGCGACGGCACATTCAGCGATTTATCGCAGTTGGCAGGCGTACATGCAACCGACTGGAGCTGGGGCGCGCTGATGGCCGACTTAGACAACAATGGCTACCGGGATATATTTGTATGCAATGGGGTCTATAAAGATGTTACAGACCAGGATTTTGTGAACTTTTTGGCTCAGGATGAAAACATCCGGGCTGCTCAGGCCGGAGAGCCGATTGACTTTAAGCGGTTCGTAGAAATGATGCCTTCGACCAAATTGCCCAACGCCGCTTTTTCAAATGAAGGGCGCTTTCCTTTTGCCAATCGCAGCAATGAGTGGGGGTTTCACGAACCTACCCACTCCAATGGAGCAGCTTATGGGGATTTGGATAACGATGGAGACTTAGATATGGTGATCAACAACCTGAATGCGCCGGCCAAGTTGTACCAAAACACGACGATTGAAAAAAAGAAGGGCAATAGCCTAAGCATAGGCTTTAAGGGGGCGAAGAAAAATATTTTTGTCGTAGGGGCAAGGGCCGTAGTATATGCAGATGGCCAAACCTTTACCTACGAACACATGCCCATGCGGGGGTTTCAGTCTTCGATGGATTATCATGGCGTCATCGGGCTGGGAGCATTGAGCAAGATTGATTCGGTTGTAGGCTGGAGCCCCTATGGTGAAACAGTTGTGATCAGGGACGGCATAGCGGTAAACGGACGACTACTGATCGACTTTAGCCAGGCCACTGAAATACGCAGCCTGCCCCCTCAGCCCCGCTTAGCAATATCGGCTCCTTTGTTTCGGGCCAACGCCGCAAGGGCGGCAGGCGTAGCGGCCCATAAGGAAAATAACTTTGTGGATTTTGACCGCGATAAACTGCTTTATCAGGCCTTGTCTACGGAAGGGCCGGCTTTGGCAGTCGGCGACGCCAATGGCGACGGGCGTGAGGATATCTACTTAGGCGGCGCTGCCGGCGCTGCCGGGCAGTTGTTGTTGCAAACGCCCGAAGGCAGATTTAGCCCTTTAGCGGTAACTGCTTTTGAACAAGATGCCGACTTGGAAGACGTTGACGCTGTTTTTTTTGACGCAGACGGCGATGGCGATCAGGATTTGCTGGTAGGCAGCGGCGGCAACGAGCATTTGTTTCAGTCGGAGCGCTTAGACGTGCGGCTGTATATCAATACGCCCCAACAGGGTAAACCTGTGTTTGCGCGCGCCGAACGGGCTTTGCCCAGAATAAGGCGGGTGCTGAGTTGTGTAAAAGTTTTAGACTTCGACCGCGACGGCGATCAGGATATTTTCCTGGGCGGGCACATTCATCCGGATGGCTATGGTTTGGCAGCCAGCAGTTATTTGCTGGCCAACGATGGTAAAGGCAATTTTACAGACATTTCGGCCAAAGCCGCCCCTGGCTTGCGGGAAGTGGGCATGGTGACCGACGCCGTAGCGGCAGATATGGATGGCGATGGTTGGACCGACTTGGCCATTGTAGGCGAGTGGATGCCGCTAACGGTAATGACCAACCAAAAAGGCAACTTTCCAAGAGCGGAAATCCGTACAGTAGCCGGTTCGGAGGGCTGGTGGCTGTCATTGGCTTCGGGTGATGTAAATGGGGATGGCAAGCCCGACCTTGTAGGTGGAAATCTTGGGTTGAACAGCCGTTTTTACGCCAGCCCGGAGGAGCCATTTGATCTTTACGTAAGCGATTTTGATCGGAATGGCGCCTACGAGCAAGTTTATTGTCTGACGGAGAATGGGCAGTCTTATCCCTTGGCGCTAAAGCGCGATCTGGGCAAACTCTTGCCAGGTATAGTGAACAAAAAATTTGTGACCTTCCACGACTACATGGATAAGACCGTAGAAGCGGTTTTTGGCGGTGAATTGCTGGCCCAGGGTCAACGAAAACAAATCAAAACTCTCGCTTCGGCTGTGTTTTATCAGGAGGCCGAGGGCGAATGGCGCATGGAAACGCTGCCCGACATGGCGCAACAGGCGCCGGTTTACGCTTCGCTTATCCATGATTTTGACGGCAATGGCAAGCTTGACCTACTGCTGGGCGGAAATTTGTATCGGGTGAAGCCCGAGTTAGGCCGCTACGATGCCAGTAGGGGTGTCTTATTGCTCAATCAAGAGAAATCTGGTTTGGTTTATGTCTCTAATCGAACCAGCGGGTTCACGCTGCCCGGTCAAACCCGACAGTTGCGACTGGTATCCGCAGGAGGCAAAATGGCGGTCATCGCCGCAAGGAACAACGACGCATTGATGATTTTTGATTGTGAAAAATAACCAGAACACATATAATTGTATGAATCGTTCTATCCATTTGCAATTGGAAGCGCTTTTTTCGGGAGTTTTACTCGTCATGGCCATGCTTACAGCGGGATGTGATAAAAGCGGCGGGCCCCGTTATGAAAAGTTGTCTTCTTCTCATACGGGCATTACTTTTCGGAATGAACTGACAGCCTCCTCCGAGATGAATATTTTTAACTACCTGTACTTTTTTAACGGGGGCGGGGTAGCCATAGGGGATGTCAATGGAGATGATTTGCCCGACATTTACTTCACCTCTAATCAAGAGGATAACAAGCTCTACCTCAACAAAGGCGATTTTAAATTTGAGGACGTAACCGATAAGGCCGGCGTAGCCGGAGATCCGGGCTGGACGACAGGGGTGACCATGGCAGACGTGAATGGCGACGGGCTGCTGGATATCTACGTTTCCCAATTGGGGGAGCATCTGGGGTTCAGAGGCAAAAATCAATTGTACATCAATTTAGGCGCCGGCGAGGATGGCGTACCGGAGTTTGAAAACCAAGCCGATCGATATGGTCTTGATTTGGTGGGTTACGGCACTCAGGCGGCCTTCTTTGACTATGATCTGGACGGAGATTTGGATATGTATCAGCTCAACCATTCGGTGCACCAAAATGGCACCTTTGGCGACAAGGCTGCTTATGTGGGTAAGCGCCACCCTACGGCCGGCGACAAGCTGATGCGCAATGATGGCAATATATTTACAGATGTGACCGAGCAGGCCGGAATTTACAGCAATGCGCTGGGGTATGGCTTAGGTATTTCTGTTGGAGACATCAACCTCGATGGCTGGCCCGATATCTACATCGGAAATGATTTTCATGAAGACGATTATCTCTACCTGAATAATGGCGACGGCACGTTTACGGATGCCATGCGGGAGAGTATGCGCTATACCAGCCGGTTTTCAATGGGCAACGACCTGGGCGACCTCAACGGAGATGGTTATCCGGAGATGGTGTCGTTGGATATGTTGCCCGAAGACCCGATTATCCTGAAAGCGGCTGCCGCTGAAGATCCGCTCGATATTTTTAACATGAAGCTGAATACGGGCTATTATCCACAGTATGCCCGAAATACGCTGCAAATCAACCTGGGGCAACTGCCCGGCGATGATAAAGGGGTGCGTTTCAGCGAAGTGGGGCTTTTTGCGGGCATCGCGGCAACCGACTGGAGCTGGGCTTCTTTGTTTATGGATATGGATAACGACGGCTGGCAGGACATCCTGATCGCCAATGGCATATTGGGCCGCTCAAACGATATGGACTACATTAATTTCATGTCGGATGACGATTTGCAGATGCGCCTGCACTATGAAACCATAACGGAGAAGGAATTGGCCATTACAGAACTGATGCCTAAGATTAAGTTTCCGAACTACGCCTATCGGAATAACGGCAATCTCACTTTTGCCAATATGTCTCAGTCCTGGGGGCTCACCGACCCCTCGTACTCCAATGGAACGGCTTATGCCGACTTAGACAACGACGGCGATCTGGACTTAGTGGTCAATAATGTAGAAGACGAAGCTTTTATCTATCGCAACCGGACGAATGAGATGGAGGGCGGCAATCACCATTTTCTTTCGGTTGAGCTGGAGGGCAAGGCCCCCAATCACTTTGGCGTAGGCGCCAAGTTGATTGCCGAAAGCCAGGGCAAGCGCTTAGTGCGCGAGCTGATGCCTACCCGCGGCTACCAGTCTTCGGTAGATCCGCGCCTGCATCTGGGGCTCGGGGAGATGGCTGAAGTAGACAAACTCACGGTTGTATGGCCAGATGGCAGCTTTGAGACCCGAAGTAAGGTCAAAGCCGACCAGCGGCTCACCTTCCGGCAGGCCGACGCCAAAGGGAAGTTCGATTACGCGGCTTACCGCAGGCAGTACCAAGGGCAACCGCTGATGCAGATGGCGAGCCAGACGGGGATGAATGTGAGACATAAGGAGAATACCTTCTTTGATTTTAACCGCGAAGGGCTTATTCCGCACATGCTTTCAACGGAGGGGCCGGCCTTAGCGGTAGGCGATGTAAATGGCGATGGTTTGGAAGACGTGTTTGTAGGCGGCGCCAAGTGGCAGCCGGGAACGGTATATGCCCAGCAGCCTTCAGGGCAATTTGTGGCCCTGGCTCAGCCCGACCTGATGAAAGACAGCCTCAACGAGGATGTGGCTGCCGCCTTGTTTGACGCAGATGGCGATGGCGACCTCGATTTGATGGTGGGCAGCGGCGGCAATGAATTTGACGATAACCAGCCTGCCAGCCAACTGAGGTTATATTCCAATAACGGGAAAGGCGGATTTGTGCGAGATACAGCGGCTACAAAAGGGGTACAACTGACCGCTTCATGCGTATTGCCGGCCGATTTTGACGGCGATGGCGATGTGGATGTTTTTGTAGGCGCCCGGGCAGTGCCCTGGTTTTACGGGCGCCTTCCGGTAAGCTATTTGCTGGAAAACAATGGGAAAGGCAAGTTCAGCGTCGTTACCGACCAGCGCGCGCCCGCCTTGCGGCAAGCCGGCATGATAAAGGGCGGCGCCTGGGCCGATTTGAATGGAGATAAAGCGCCAGACCTGATATTGGCCTGTGAATGGTCGGCCATTCGCATTTTTTACAATCAGGGGGGGCAGCTAAAGCCTGCCGCAGATACGGGGTTGGAAGCAGCTACGGGCTGGTGGAACGCCATTGCTCCGGCGGATATGGATGGCGATGGCGATATGGACTTTGTAGCCGGCAACCTGGGGCTCAACTCCAAGTTGAAAGCAAGCGAAGCTGAGCCACTGCGGATGTATGTTGGCGATTTTGACGACAATGGCCGCCCAGAGCAATTGCTGACGTATTATTTGGGCGGCCAGGAGCGCCTTTTTGCCACCCGGGATGAAGTGACCAAACAGATGGTGGTCGTTAAAAAGAAGTATCTGAAATACAATGATTTTGCTCGTGCGGATCTGACAGATATTGTAGAACGCCCAAAGTTGAACGATGCCGTCACCTATACGGCCGTAGAGATGCGCTCGGTATGGGTGGAAAATGCAGGCGGCGGTAAATTTGTTATTCACGCCCTGCCGGATCAGGCGCAATGGAGTACCATAGCCGCCATACAACCCCATGATTACGATGGAGATGGGGGTATTGATCTGGCTGTATTTGGCAACTTTTACGACAACAACATCCAGATGGGGCGGTATGATGCCAGTTATGGGTTAGTGCTTAGGAACCGCAACAATGGAAAAGAACTGCTACCTTTGCGCCCTGAGGAGTCGGGATTATTAGTCGCCGGGCAGGTGAGGCGCGCCGCGCTGATTCGCATCGGTAAAGATCAGACCGGTATTCTGGCGGTAAGAAATAACGATACGCCGGTGCTGGCGCGGTTGACCGGCGCCCCAAAATAAGCAGGCCTGAAGGCGGAAGCGAGAAGCGCTTCCGCCTTTTTCCGGGCTGTAAAGCAAAGATACTATGGCTACGGAAGTACAACAACAATCGTTGTGGAAGCCCACTTTAGGCATAGCGTTGCTGGGCGCGCTGATCTTTTTCCCCTTTTTGGGGGGCGTTCATCTTTTTGATTGGGATGAGATCAACTTTGCTGAAATAAGCAGGGAGATGTTGCTGACGGGCGACTATGGCCGGGTATACATCGACTATCAGCCTTTTTGGGAAAAGCCGCCCTTGTTCTTCTGGCTACAGTCGGCAACCATGGCCATGCTGGGGGTGGGGGAGTACGCTGCCCGCCTGCCCAACGCGGTTTGCGGCGCTATTTCGCTGGCGGTACTGTTCAGGCTGGGGGCTTCAATAGGGGGTGTTCGCTTGGGTTATATCTGGGCGGGTGTTTATCTGGGGTCGGTTTTGCCGATGCTTTACTTCAAATCGGGGATTATCGACCCGGTGTTCAACCTGTTTATTTTTTTGGGGCTGTACTACTTTATCCGGGCTTACTGGAAGCACAATGGCATAGCGGCTCCGGGCAAAGATCGGTCGGTATGGGCGTTGTTTGCGCTGTCGGGTTGGTTTATAGGGTTGGCTATGCTCACCAAGGGGCAGGCGGCCTATATGATTGCGGCGCTTACCTTTGGCGTTTATTGGGTTTACCAGCGTTTCAGGTTGTACATTACGATACCGCAATTTTTATGGTTTACGATTTTTGCCGCTTTAGTAACGCTGGCCTGGTTTGGGTGGGAGACCTGGAAAAACGGGCCTTTTTTTGTTACGGAATTTGTGAAGTACCAATGGCGGCTTTTTAGTACGCCGGATGCGGGCCATAAAGGATTTCCGGGCTATCACATCGTCGTGCAGTTGGTGGGGTGTTTTCCGGCGTCGATCTTTGCGCTACAGGCTTTTTTGAGGCGGCCTCAGGCTCAGGCTCAGGAGGAGGCTGCTTATCGGGCAGACTTCCGCCGCTGGATGAAGTTTTTGTTCTGGACGGTGATCGTACTTTTTTCCATTGTGCAGTCGAAAATTGTGCATTATTCTTCATTGGCCTATTTCCCGCTGACGTATCTGGCGGCGGAAGTTATTGACCGCTGGTGGGCAGAGGGGCGCACTTTGCCGCGCTGGGCGAGCCGGGGGCTCTGGATGGTAGGCGGGCTGTATGTGATGGCTACGCTGGCGCTGCCCTGGATCGGGAAAAATATAGCCATATTGCGCGATAAGGTATCGGATCCGTTTGCCCGCGGCAATATGGAAGCCGACGTGGTATGGACCGGCTGGGAAGTATTGCCGGGGCTGTGGTTGCTGGGCGTATTGCTGCTGGCTACGCGCAACTTAGCCAAAGGGAAATGGCCTGCGGGGCTGGCGACTTTGTTTGGGGGGGTAACGCTTTTTGTATTGCTCACCCTGGGGTTTGCGGTGGGTCGGATAGAGGGATATTCGCAGCGGGCCGCCATTGAATTTTTTGAGTCGCTAAAAGGGCGCGATGTTTATGCAACTACCTATGGGTACAAGTCGTATGCCCATTTGTTTTATGCCGGCAAACGCCCCGGATTGGATGCGCGTTCGCATGATCGCGAATGGCTGTTGCATGGAGATGTAGACAAAGATGTTTACATTTCTACGAAGGTACATAAGGCGGCGGAACTGGACTCACTGGGGTATCTGGAGCGCCTATATGAAAAAAATGGATTTGTCTTTTTTGTACGCAAGCGATAAATTTGGAGCCGGACGCCCGGCGGGAGGATAAACTTCGTTTGGAAGTGGATGTCTTGCAGGGTTTCGGACCAGGGGGTGAAGCGGTATGCCGCCCCAAAGGGAGGTTCACCCGACCGGCGGGGTGGTATAAGAGCGGAACACCCGGCGCCGCGCAGGATGCCCTTAGAGGTAGATGTTATGCGGCGGGGCCCAAAAAAGGATTACCAAAAAGAAAAAGTACCTTTGAGGATGTATTAATGAATTGATTATGCGCGTGCGCGAGCTGTTTTCCAGAAATAGGCGCCCCAGGAGCGGGGAATCGGATGAGGCGTTGCTGGCCCGCTTTCGCGATACAGGCGAAAGAGCGGATATAGAAGAGCTTTTTTGCAGGTACTCGGCGCATGTGCTGGGTGTGTGCCGGTATTATCTGCAACGGGATGAGGATGCCGAGGATGCCGTGATGGAGGTTTTTTTATCGGTATTGGAGTCGGCATCGGCAAAGCCTGTGGAGAATGTGGCCAACTGGTTGTTTTTTATTGCGCGCAACCATTGCTTCCGGCAGATTAAAAAAGATCAACGTTGGGGCGATCTTTTTACAGACCTTACAGATAAAAATGAGGCAGACGGTGTGCAAAATGCCTCTAACACTGCTCTTTATGAGCGTTTGGAGCAAGAAGCGCTGGACGAAGACTGGGAACGGCTGTGCGATGCCATGTCGCGGTTGGAGCCTGCACAACAGCGCTGCCTGACCTTATTCTACATAGAAGGAAGGAGTTATCAGCAAGTTGCCGAAATCACCCAAACAGAAACTGGCAAAGTAAGGAGCCATATTCAAAATGGGCGGAGGAACCTTCGCCGGGCATTAACAGGCTCCGCAAAAGGAGAAAACAATGAACAACCGTAAGCATCATCCCAAGCGGGAGGAGTTGCTGCGGGCGCTTCGGTGCCAGGCAGAAGGCTCTGACCTAAACGCCGATTACGAGCATGACGAATTTACCCGCAAAGCATTGAGCGGGCTGAGGCGTCATGGCGATGTGGAAAAAGCCTTGGAAAGATTGGATAAACGCGTTCTGCATCAGGGGCGTAAACCGCGAAATACACCTTTATTGTGGGTTCCGTTGGCCATAGCGGCGGCTTGTGCTTTGGCCCTATGGGTATTGCCGGCGACTCCGGATGAGATTGTGGGGGAGAGGGCGCCGGCGCAGGAGGCCTTTATTGGGGCCGATGCCGACGGGTTAGCTGTCGAGTTGGGAAGGCCTTTGCCATTGATGGCGCTGAGCAGAACGAGGAGTATGGATATTCCCGCTGCGGATGAGGCGCTTGCCGATGCCATAGCGCGCTACAGGCAAGGCGATTTTGAGGGGGCAATTCCACTTTTTGCCCACTATGCCTCGATGACGCCTGAAGAAAAGGATGTGCGGTTGTTTTGGGGGCATGCTTTGCTGCAAACGCAGCCGCGTGAAGCCATGCCCATATTGTCGTCGTTGGCGGCCGACGCGGAAATTGATCCGGCCATAGGAGCGCAGGCGAGCTATCTCTTGGCCTGGGCTTATGTGAAGGTTGGCGATATTTCGGAAGGGCGACAGTATTTTGAGCGATTAGCAAAAGCCGGCGGTGATTTATCGGCAAAAGCCGGCGTGATGCTCGGAGCGCTTTCAGCGGGCGGGTCTTTTATGGAGTATGAGCCCCAGCCCAAGACTAAGACTGAGAATTAGCCCACCCCAGAGCCACTTTCGCGGGCCGGGTTTATCGAGGCGCATAGGGGTGTTGTCGCCAAGCAGCGATAGGCCGGCCCAGTAGTAAGGATGGCGTGAGAGCCGATGCGCGTCTTCTGCGAGGTAGTCTTTTTTGGCCTGAAGCAGGGCGTCTGCCTTGCCATAACCCTTCAGGAGATAATCATAGAATTTATCGGTAATATAGGCTGCCGGCTCGTCGGAGAGGGGCCAGGTACTGACGACCATGTTTTTGCAGCCCGCGAGTGCGAAGTCGCGGGAGAGGCTGAACAGGCCTTCCCCGGGATTGATTTTGCCGTTTCCGGAATCACAAAATCCGAGTACGGCGAGTTCTACCGGGAGGTTCATCTGCCGGATTTGCCAGGCGTATACGAAGTTGCTGTCAGCGGGGTTGTCGTTGTTGGGATGAAATACGAGTTTGGAATATTGGGGCGCTTTGTCGTTGAGGAGGGCGTGAGAGTCGATGTGTAAAATGGTTGCCTGGCCTGCGGCCTGTTGCAGGGCGGCGGCAGTAGCCTGATAGCCGGATAAGTATCGGCCATCTTCTCCAAACAGGTTTTGCAGGTGTTTAAGGGTACGACCGGCGCCGCTGAGCGGAGGTAGCTGCTCGCCGGCGAGGCTGCCGGGTATTTTAAGCGGCCTCGTCATAGGAGAGACGGCCAGCAGTTTGAAAGGCCGGGCTTTGTTGTTTTGTTTTTGTTGTGTTTGGTGGGCATGGAAAGAAAACCAATAGCGAATACTGCGCTCTTCGCCAAGAAAAGACAGCTCGGAATGGGGCGCTTCAGCTTGGTACTGCCCGGTGACGAGTCCGTCGAAAGGGGCCAGCCACAAGGCGCCGTCGGGTATGATGACGAGGTTTTTTTGAGGGTTATCGCGCAGGGCGGGCTGGATCAACTGTTGATAGAAACGACTGGATTCGTGGTAGTAGCGGCCCGAGCGGCGGAGTAGCAGTTCGCGCAGTTCGCTTACCCATTCGGTTGCTTGCCGGCCGTTGAGGTCAATGGCATAGAAGGCCGGGCGCTCGGCGCCGAGCGCCATGAGGTAGACGACCTTACCGGCCTCGTAGAAGGACAACAGGAGCTCGTTGTTGGCCTGGAGCTCGCGCACCACGTCTTTGATGTCGGAGTTGGGGCTGGCGTAAATCCAGTTAAAGAAAGCCCCCTGGGTTTGGGCGGCATTATTGAGTAGCTGGTTCCATTCGTCTTCGAGGGCGAGCAGATGTTTTTCCTGTTGGGCTTTTTCTTTGGGGCTGAGGTCGGGGGTATTGTCGAGGGTCGATTGGGCAAGGCTAATGTCGATGGATAGCTGTCGGAGGCGGCTGCCCAGCGCGGGGGGGAGTTGGTTGAATCCTTGCCGGAGGTTTAAGTCTTCGACGAGGAGGAGGGCGCGGCTGTTTTCCATAAGCCGCCATGCTTTATCGAGCCATTGGGGCTGGCCGCTGAGGCGGTGGCGGAGGTAATAAAGGCGGAGGGCTGCCTGTGTCATGCGGCGAATATGCTGGCCGAGCAACTGCCGGGAAAGCGGATTGTGCATTTGGCGGCGGCGGGCGAAGAAGAGCTCTTCGATGAGCTGGTGCGTGGCTTCGGCGGCGTCGAAGACGGTTTCATCCTGGCAGGCGAGCCCCCATTCGGTGAAGATGCGCAACCGCAGGGCGAGTAGCTCAAGCACCCTTTCCAAGTTGACGATATGCCCGGGTTGGGGCAGATCGAAAGGGGAGCGGGGGGCGTAGTCGGGGCAATTGAGGCGCAGGCTTTGCTGGAGGTGAACGGCCGCATCTTCGTAGTTGTACTGCTGGAAGCAGGCGTCGGCCAATACCCGGTAAGTGCTGGCGTCGTGGCTGAGGAATTTTCCGGGAGAAAGCGACAGCGCCTGCTGCGCAACCTCTTCCAAGGCTCTCCATTGGCGTCGGCGCTGGTATTGGTAGGCCAGATAATTGAGGGCTATCTTTCGGCGCCAGTGGTATTCGGGCGCGCTGTTTTGGGTGATGGAAAGCAGGGCGTTTACGGTTTGGGCAAAGCCTAAAGTATCTTCTTTGATGAGCTGAAGGTGGCCGAGCTGGCCATAGATCATAACGCCTAAGTCACTGTCCTTCACAAACTCAGGGTCTTCGCGCATTACCCGGCGGAGTAGCTGCTCGGTATAGGACTGGGCGCTTTGCAGATCGTTTAGGTGGAAGTAGTAATCGCTGAGGTTCAAGAGGGCGGTATACTGCTCTCGGGCCATCCGCGTAAGGGCATAGGCTTTTTTCTGGGTAGCGATGGCCTGCACATAGTCGCCGCTTTCGGCCTGCACAACGGCGAGGTTGAGCAACAAGGCCGCTTCGGTAGCTTCGTCATTGAGCTTATGGGCGATGACGAGGGCCGAATCCCAGTAGATGAGGCAGGAATCGGGCTGCATTAGGCGGTAGTAGACGTTGCCGAGGTTGAAGTAGGCATTGGCCCAGGCTTCGTTGGGGGAGGGGTTGCGCCGTTTTACTTCAACAAAGGCCTTTCGATAAGCGGCATACTGTTTTTGGGGCTGTAAAAGCGCGGCGTAAAGTGCCCCTTTATTGTTGAGCAGGAAGGGATAGTAGGACAGGGTGTCGAGGTGTAGGCCGCTCTCGGCAATCTTTTCCGCTTCTAAGGTAAACTCCAGCCCAATGACGTATTGATCGAGGTAGAAGTAGGCTTCCCCCAGCCATACCCGGCATAGCGCCTGGTGGTAGGCGTCGTGGGGCGGAATACCGGGAAGGGCCTGCTTTAGGGTAGCTATAGCCTCGGAGTAGCGCTGGTCTTCGGTTTGTGCAATGCCTTTATAGAGCAAATCAATGGCCTGCTGTGCCGGCAAGTTGCTGCTGATGCACAAGAACGCCATCCATAAGATTCCTGTTATACAAGCGGTTTTGGGCATAGGGGGTTGAATTTTTAACGCATGATTTCGTCGGCGGTTTTGATGAGCGGATCTCCTAGTACTTTATGGCCGCTTTCGGTTATGTGTACGTTGTCTTCAATGCGGATGCCGCCAAAAGAGCGCCAGGCGTCGAGGCGGTCGTAGCGGATGAAGTCTTTGTGCATCGCCTCAGCTTTCCACCGGTCGATGAGGATGGGGATGAAATAAATGCCGGGTTCTACGGTGAGCACAAACCCAGGCTCCAATGGGCGGGCCAAGCGCAGCGAGCGCAGGCCAAACTGCGTGCTGCGCGCGTATGCCTCGCTGTAACCCACATAGTTTTCGCCTAAGTCTTCCATATCGTGCACATCAAGGCCGATCATGTGGCCCAGACCGTGGGGGAAAAACAGCGCATGAGCGCCGGCAGCCGCGGCCTCTTGGGGGTCGCCTTGCATCAGGCCGAGCTCTGTGAGTCCTTTGGCGATGGTGAGCGCGGCCTGAAGGTGTACATCGCGATAGGGAATACCGGGTTTGAGGCTGTTGATGGCTTCTACCTGGCTTTGCAGCACAATGTTATAGATGTCGCGCTGAGCCGTTGTGAGCTTATCCGCAACGGGAAAAGTGCGGGTAAGGTCGCCGGCATAGCGGCGGGCGGTTTCGGCTCCGGCATCTATGAGCAGCAGTTGACCTTCCTGCAAGGTATTGTCGTAGTGGTGGTTGTGCAGGATGTGGCCATTGATGGAGATGATGGCCTGGTAGGAGAGCCTGCCGCCTTCGGCTATGGCCATGCCCTCTACCGCGCCGGCTATTTCCTGCTCTGTGGCGCCGGGGCGGCACAGTTGGCGGGCTAAGCGGTGCATGCGCACGCTGGTGTCGACAGCGCGCTCCATCTCTTCGATTTCAAAAGCGTCTTTGCGCGCGCGCAAGGCCACCACCTGCCGAATCAGAGCTTCGGACACGCCTGCGGGAACAGCGGCATATTCGCGTCCGGTGAAGGCGGCCAATTTTACCTGATTTTCAGCCCGATAGGGCGGCAGGTAGAGGATTTGCCCGGCTTTGGCTAAGTCGGCAGCCAATTGGTCGTAGGGCGCCCATTTTTCAACGCCGGCCTTGTGGGCCCATTCGGCGGTAGCAGGCTGTACGCCCATCCAAACCTGATAGTCGAGGCTGAGGTCGTCGGCGTATAGCGTACTTTGGCCGGAGGCAGTGTCGATAACGAGGGCCATATCGGGGCGGTCAATGCCGCAGAAATACAAAAAGGAGCTATCCTGGCGAAAGGGATAGGTGTTATCGGTGTAGTTGAAGCTGCTTTCGCCATTGCCCAACAACAGGATGAGCCCTTGGTTGGCTAAGGATTGAGCGAGCCGGCGGCGGCGGTTTTGGTATAGTTCGGCGTGAAACATACGCAGTAGTTACAATTTGATTAGTGGCGTAAATATACGCCGGGATTTTGCAAATGAAAACCTTCTTAACCGATTATCCATTCCTGCAAAGCGTCGGCTATGCGGCGGTCGTTGCTGAGGCGGGGCACTTTGTTTTGCCCGCCCAGCTTACCCTGGCTTTTCATATAGTGGATGAAAGCGTCGGCTTTAAGGGAGCGCATCGACAGCGGGCGCAAAATGCCGCCTTCGAGCAGGTCTTTGTAGTAAATGTTCTGTTCGGTCATGGCGGCGTCTACTTCGAGAGCAAAGGCCGTTAAGTTGCGGGGCGCATGTTCAAAAGCCACCCACCATTCGTGGTAGGGCAGGCCGCCTTCGGGCGGGTTTACCTGTGGGGCTACCGTAAACTCAATGATGGAAACCCCGTGCTGCGCAGCCACGCCCAGCAAGGCCGCTTCCACTTCTTTGCCAATGACGTGTTCGCCAAAGGCAGAAATGTAATGCTTAGTGCGGCCGGTAACTTTGATGCGATACGGCCGGGTGCTTACAAACTCCACGGTATCGCCTATGTCGTAACCCCAAAGGCCGGCGTTGTTGTTGATGATGATGGCGTAGTTGACGCCCGTTTCCACCTGTGCCAGACTAAGCCGGGTGGGGTTGGGGTTGAATACCTCGTCGGCGGGCACAAACTCGAAAAAAATGCCGCTGTTGACGTTCAGCAACAGACCCGGCTCGGTTTGGCTGTCCTGAAACGCGATAAACCCTTCCGAAGCCGGGTAAGTCTCCACACTGGGCAACCTGCCGCCCATCAGCTCTTCAAGCGAGGCGCGGTAAGGCTCAAAGTTGACGCCCCCATAGACGAAAACGCTGAAGTTGGGGAATAGCTCCCTGATGGTTTTTTTGCCCGTGCGCTCCAACAGCCGCTCGTAGTACATCTTCACCCAGGGCGGTATGCCCGAGATCAGGCGCATGTCTGCCCCCAGGGTTTCGTCAACGATGTGTTCGAGTTTTTCCTCCCAGTCTTCTATACAATTGGTGCGGTAGCCGGGCAGTTGGTTGGCGCGCAGCCAGGCGGGCACCAAATGATTGACGATGCCCGATAGCCGGCCCGTAGGGATGCCGCCCACACTTTCAAGCTCGGGGCTGCCCGACAGGAAGATAACTTTCCCGTCGAGCCATTCGCCCCGCCCGGTGCGGGCGTAGTAGTTGAAAAGGGCGTTGCGGGCTGTGCCAAAGTGGTTGGGCAGGCTGTCGGTGCTCAGCGGGATGTATTTCACGCCCGAGGTGGTGCCGCTGGTTTTGGCAAAATAGCGCGGGCGACCCGGCCACAGCACATCGCGGCCGCCTTGTTTGATCTGTTCAATATAGGGCTTGTGGCCTTCGTAATCGCGCAGAGGAACCTGCTGCCTGAAAGCTTCATAAGACAAGTCGGGCCTCAGCCCGTGGTCTTTACCAAAAACCGTTCGGCTTCCCTTTTGCATCAGTTGCCGGAATACCCGTTGTTGCGCTTCCAGCGGCGCGGCGGCCCAGCGGTCTATGTTGAGGGCTACGCGTTTGGCAAAAGGCCTGACCAATTGAGATTTAAACCCCATCTTTCCCATGCTGTTTTGGTAATGGGGCAAAGATATAGAAAATGCCGGCGGTTGAGCTGCTGCGCCTTTACATCTTCCGCCTCATTTCGCGGGGGAAAACATTGCTGCTGCCTCGCTTGGTCGAAAGCTCGCCCTTCCGGTTGGTCTTCGTATGTACGTCTTCATAAGCCGGGCAGCCCGTTTTTTTGCTGCATCCCGACAATAGCGCAGGGGCCGCCGTACCCAGGAACAGCAGGAACAGCACATAGCTCAATCTTTTTTGTTTCATAATCTCCATTTTTTGCCCTTCAAAACGCCCGATGCGGTACTTGTGTTATCCATTGGGGCCCGCAAAGTGTTATTTTTCGCGGGAATGCGCGAAATTATTGACTTTGCGGCTTGCATATTAAAAGGCTAAGCGTAAATTTGCCCACCAAATTATTTCATTTTTAAAATCAACGAGATGAATAAGGGAGATTTGATCCAGAAAATCGCGGAAAGTGCCGGCCTCACCAAAGGTCAGGCAGAAGATGCCCTGAATGCTGTAATTAACGGTATTACCGATGCCCTCCAAAGCGATGATTCTGTGACTCTCGTAGGTTTCGGCACCTTCTCCGTGTCTAAGCGTGACGCTCGTACGGGGCGCAACCCCCAAACTGGCGAAACCATCACCATTGCCGCTAAGAAGCAGGTGAAGTTCAAGGTTGGTAAGAAACTGGCTGATGCTGTAAACTAAGTCATCCACCCACGCTCGCGCGAGGGCAAAAGACATAAAAGGGGCAATCCAAAGTAAATTTGGATTGCCCTTTTTGCTTCCGGTTTCTTTATGCCGCAGGCCCGCAACATTCGCCGGGATTTTTTCTTACCTTTGCATGTCACTTTTCTTATCCAACGCATCAAGTTTTATAAATGGCTGATATTCAGAAGCTGAACGATATTGCCAGCCAGGTCAGGCGGGATATCATCCGGCAAACGTTTATGTGCCAGTCCGGGCACCCGGGCGGGTCGCTGGGCTGCGCCGACTTGCTGGTGGCACTGTACTTCGACGTCATGGAGCACAGCACAAACTTCAAGATGGAGGGTAGGGGAGAAGACCTCTTCTTCCTCTCCAATGGCCACATCTCGCCGGTATGGTATAGCGTACTGGCGCGCGCCGGCTATTTTTCCGCCGGCGAGCTGGCCACCTTCCGGCGCATCAACTCGCGCCTGCAGGGGCATCCCACCACCCACGAAGGGCTGCCGGGCATTCGCGTGGCTTCCGGCTCGCTTGGCCAGGGTATTTCAGTGGCCATAGGCGCCGCCCTGAGCAAAAAACTCAATGGCGATGACCATACCGTCTTCTGCCTCACCGGCGACGGCGAGCTCGAAGAAGGCCAGGTCTGGGAGGCTGCCATGTTTGCGCCCCACAATCAGGTCAACAACCTCGTGGTCATCTGCGACCGCAACAATGCCCAAATCGACGGCACCACCGAAGAGGTCATCGGCCTCGGCGATGTAGCCGCCAAGTGGAAAACCTTCGGCTGGGAAGTGATGACCATGGATGGCAACGATATGCACGAAGTGATCGTAACCCTCCGCGCCGCCAAAGAGCGCTCCGGCAGGGGCAAGCCCATCTTCATCCTCATGCACACCGCTATGGGCAAGGGCGTCGACTTTATGGAAGGCGACTACCACTGGCACGGAAAGGCCCCCAACGCCGAGCAGGCAGAGCGCGCCTTGGCTCAACTCAAAGAAACGCTGGGCGACTATTAGCATAACCCACCCCCAACCGCAAACAACCATGTTAGATAAACTTCAAAGCACGGGCAAAAAGGCCACCCGCGACGGGTTCGGCGCAGGCATCGACGCCCTGGCGCCGGCCAACGAAAACGTCGTGGTGCTGACGGCCGACCTCGCCGGCTCGCTCAAGATCGAAAACTTCATCCGCGACTACCCCCGGCGCTTCTTCCAGTGCGGCATCGCAGAGGCCAACATGATGGGCATCGCTTCAGGCTTGGCTACAGGCGGCAAAATTCCCTATACCACCACCTTCGCCAACTTCTCCACGGGCCGGGTATACGACCAAATCCGCCAGTCGATCGCCTATTCCCACAAAAACGTCAAAATCTGCGCCAGCCATGCCGGCCTTACCCTGGGCGAAGACGGCGCTACCCACCAGATACTCGAAGACATCGGCATGATGCGCATGTTGCCCGGCATGACGGTCATCAACCCCTGCGATTATCACCAGACCAAAGCGGCCACGCTGGCCATAGCCGAACACTATGGCCCCGTTTACCTGCGCTTCGGCCGGCCCTCCTGGCCCATGTTCACCGAAGGTATGCCTTTTGAAATCGGCAAAGCCCTGCTGCTCGCTGAAGGCGCCGACGTCAGCATTTTTGCCACCGGCCACTTGGTCTGGACGGCCATAGAAGCCGCCCGTACCTTAGCCGCCGAAGGCGTCAGCGTCGAGCTCATCAACATCCATACCATCAAGCCCCTCGACGAAGAGGCCATCCTCGCCAGCGCCGCCAAAACGCGCCGCGTGGTCACCTGCGAAGAGCACAACCGCCTCGGCGGCTTAGGCGATGCCGTAGCCCAGGTGCTGGCCCGCCGGCTGCCTACCCCCCAGGAATACGTCGCCGTCGACGACTCCTTCGGAGAAAGCGGCACGCCCGACGAACTGCTGGAAAAATACGGCCTCAGCGCTCCGCACATCGTAGCGGCCGCAAAGCGCGTATTGGCCCGATAACCCAACATTCGGGGGCGGCCCATTTAGGTTGCCCCCGAGTCCATCCATCCCGATGAACAACAAACCAGCCGCCTTCTTCGGATTCTCCAACTTTGAGCTCTGGCTCGCCCAGGTAGTCGTTTACCTGCTGCTCTGGCTCTTCAACGACTACGTGGCCACCGTGCTCAGCTTAGTCTTCGGCGGCATCGCCCTCAGCATCTGGGTGCTCATCCACTTAGTCGAGCTCGTCGACCGCTCCACCGTGTCCCGGCGGCAGCTCCGCCTCATCCTTACCTGTTTTCTCGCCCCCCTCGCCGCAGGTATCCTCTACTTGGCCCTCAATCAGGGGCTCAACTGGTTGCGTTAAGCCCCCCCCTTGACCAATCGTTTTCAGGCTTTTTAGGGCGCATCCCCGCATGGCGCTCTACTCCGCCTGCATCCTGCGCGGGGTCGCTACGCTGCGGGGCTCGCTCATCGCTCGGCCGGCGCCCTTAGAGGGGGCGCCGTCTGGCGGCCGGAGGCCGCCACCCCTCCGCATCGCTTGCGCTTACACCCGGTCTGCCGCCTGCTTTATAGCTGCGGCTAAGCGGGTTTACTTGAACGTAGGCGCAGCGCTATACCGGCGCACAAACGCCTCCATCTCATCCACCATAGCCGGCGAACCAATGGCAATGGTGGCCCGCTGGTGCATGTGCGTCACCTCCAGGTCTAATATTCGCTCCAACTGGCAGGTGATCGCCCGCCCGCCGGCTTGCTCTACAATAAAAGCCAGCGGATTGCACTCATACACCAACCGCAACTTGCCCAAGGGGTATTTGCGGGTGTTGGGGTACAGAAATATCCCGCCCTGAAAGAGTATGCGGTGGATGTCGCTTACCGACGAACCAATGTAGCGCAGCCTGAGGTTCAGATCCGAACAGTGGTCGATGTAGCGGCGCATCTCCACATCAAATTTGAGGTAGTAACCCTGATTGACCGAGTAGTAGTTGCCCCGGTCGGGGATGCGGATGTCCCGATGACTCAAACAAAACTCCCCAATGCTGGGGTCCAGCGTAAAGCCGTTTACCCCCCGCCCCGTGCTGTACACTAAGATGGTCGAAGTGCCATAAAGCACATAGCCCGCCGCCACCATTTTTACGCCCTGCTGAAGAAAATCTTCGGGCGTGCAGCTCTGGTTCAGGTCGCTCACCCGCCGGTAAATGCCAAAAATAGTGCCCACCGATACGTTCACGTCTATATTCGACGAGCCGTCAAGCGGGTCAAAAACCACCACATACTTGGAGGTTTTGTCCAATACCGTCTGGAATGGAATAAAGTCTTCAAACTCTTCTGAAGCCACCCCGGCGCATTCGCCGCTGTTTTTCAGGCATTCAATGAGCTTGTCGTTGGCGTACAAGTCCAATTTTTGCACATCGTCGCCGGTGGCGTTTTCACTGTCGGCCCGGCCCAGTATGCCCACTAAGCCGGCTTTGTTTACCTCCCGGTTGACAATTTTGGCGGCCACGCCAATGTCGCGCAGCAACCCGGTAAGCTCGCCGGAAGCAAAAGGAAAGTCCTTTTGGCGGTGGATGATGAACTCGTCGAGCGTGACAATTCGGTTGAGATCCATACGTCGTTGGATTAGTTTGGTTAGGTAAGGCCAAAGTTATGGTTTTCCAAGCTAATCCGGCTGAAGTTTGTCTGACTGGATTGCGCAATTTGAACCTTGACCGAAAAGCGCTACTTTTACCGCAAAAAATGGGTCTCCCTCCCCTCCAGTGGCTCATCAGTCCCGATGATGGACTTCCGCTTCAGACGACAGATTCGGGCTTTTGCAGCGCCCACAGGCAATACATTTACCCCATAGAAGAAGCCGTGGCCGTGCTGCTGCCTGCCGGTTCGCCCCTTGCCCACTATGCCGAACACTATCAGCGCGATGCTGAATATTTTGATTATCGGGAAACCTGGGAGGACGACCCCGCCGCCCGCCACGAAAACCGCCGCCTCCACGAAACCATTCTGGCGCAGTTGCCCCGCTCCTCCCGCCTCAAGGTACTGGATGTAGGCTGCGGAAGCGCCTGGCTTGCCGGCGCCCTGCTGCCCCTCGGGCATGAAGTTGTATCTATGGACATATCCACCGTCAACCCTCGCCGGGCACTGGAGACCTACCCTTCCGAACGCCACTATGGCGTAGTAGCCGACGCTTTTCACCTGCCTTTCGCCAATGGCCTCTTTGACGTCATTATAGCCGGCGAAGTCATCGAACACGTACCCGATCCGGCAGCCTTGCTGGCTTCGCTGCTTCGGGTGCTGAGCCCGGGCGGCAAACTCGTCGTAACAACTCCCTACAACGAAAAAATACAGTACTGCCTCTGCATTCATTGCAATAAGCCTACGCCGCATAGCGCGCATCTGCATTCTTTTACAGCGGCTAAGCTGCTCGACATGCTGCCTCCTGCCGTCCGGCGCCGGGGGCGCACTTTTACCTTCATGAATAAGGGACTGCTCAAACTGCGCACCCATGTAGCGCTTCAATACCTGCCCTACGCCTGGTGGAAACGGGTAGACGCCTTAGCCAACTACCTGCTGCGCAAACCCGCGCGCTTAGCGCTCGTATGGGAGTGAGCTGAACCAGGCGGTTATTCGACTTTTGCCAAGCCTAACTTGAGGCCTTCCTCAAGCATAAAAGCATAGGCCTCCTCGTAGTTGTTGCCGATATGGCCGTCGAGTATGGCGTCGCGGATGGCGTTTTTGATGACGCCTACCTCCCGGCCCGGTGGAATGCCAAAACTGGCCATAATCATTTCCCCGGTGATGGGGGGCTGCCAGTTGCGGAGGTGGTCTTTGGATTCTACTTCCTGCATGCGGGCGCGCACAAACTCGTAATTTTCGAGATAGCGCTGCACCTTAGTCGGGTTTTTCGACGTAATATCGGCTTCGCACAGCAGCATGAGGTCGTCAATGTCTTCACCCGCTTCAAAAAGCAGCCGGCGCACCGCCGAGTCGGTGATGTTTTCCTTCGTCAGGCTGATGGGGCGCAGATGCAACTCCACTAACTTCTGAACGTACTTCATCTTGTGGTCGAGGGGCAGCCGAAACCGCTTGAAGATGCGGGGCACCATGGCCGCGCCTAAGGTTTCGTGGCCGTGGAAAGTCCAGCCTTGCTCAGGATGAAAACGCTTGGTGGGCGGCTTGGCTATATCGTGCAGGATGGCCGACCACCGCAGCCACAGATCGTCGGTTTTGCGGCATAGGTTGTCTAATACCTGCAAGGTGTGGTAAAAATTGTCTTTATGGCCAATGCCGTTGCGCACCTCCACCCCATGCAGCGCCGTGAGTTCGGGAAAAATGATGTGCAATAACCCGGTATCAAACAACAGCTTAAAACCCACGCTGGGCTTGGGACTGAGAATGATCTTATTGAGCTCAATGGTGATTCGTTCCCAGGACACGATGTTGATGCGCGGTTTAAAAGCCGTAATGGCAGCTAAAGTCTCCGGGTCGATCTGGAAACTGAGCTGGCTGGCAAAACGAATCGCCCGCATCATGCGCAGAGGGTCGTCGCTGAAAGTTTTGCCAGGCTCTAAGGGCGTTTTGATGAGCTTCTTCTCAAGGTGTATAAGCCCTTCAAACGGATCGATGATAACGCCATAATTGTGTTCATTAAGGCTCACGGCAAGAGCGTTAATGGTAAAGTCGCGCCGGAGCTGATCGTCTTCCAGTGTGCCCGATTCAACGGCGGGCTTGCGCGAGTCGGAGCGATAACTCTCCTTGCGGGCGCCTACAAATTCCACTTCCATGTCGCGGTACTTCAGCATAGCCGTACCAAAACGCGCATAAACCGTAACCCTGGGGCGCGGATGCAGCCGGGCGGCTACGGCCTGCGCTAAGCGTATGCCGCTACCCACGCACACAATGTCCATGTCTTTGGAATGACGTGCCAGCAGCCGGTCGCGCACATAGCCGCCTACTACATAAGCCGGATAACCCAGCTCAGTGGCTGCCTCGCTTACCAAGCGAAAAATTTGCCTTTCGTGCTCTTGAATATTAAATACCACAACTTTGGGCGTATGCTATGACAGCGCCGGCAGCTCCATACTGCTGTACGCGCTTTCAATTTGATCAAGGGTAGCAAAAAGAATCTCGGGTTCATCGGCGGTTACCAATAGCTGCCGGTACTCCTTAATGTTGGGGAACCCCCGGAAATAATTGGTGTAATGGCGCCGCATTTCACTCACGCCTAATTTAGGCCCCTTCCATTCGAGGCTCCTCCTCAGATGCTCGCGTGCAGCGTCAACCCTTTCGGTCACGGTAGGCGGCGGCAGGTGTTGGCCGGTAGCTAAATAGTGCTTGATCTCCCGGAATATCCAGGGGTAGCCAATGCTGGCCCGGCCGATCATCATGCCGTCGACGCCGTAGCGTTGGCGGTATTCGGCCGCCTTTTCAGGGGTGTCAATGTCGCCATTGCCAAATATGGGGATGTGTATGCGGGGGTTTTCCTTAACTTTGCCAATGAGCGTCCAGTCGGCTTCGCCCTTATACATCTGCTGACGGGTGCGGCCATGTATGCTGAGGGCTTTGATGCCTACGTCCTGAAGGCGTTCGGCAACCTCTTCGATGTGCTTCGATTTGTCGTCCCAGCCTAAGCGGGTCTTGACCGTCACCGGCAGGTTGGTGCGCTTGACGATGGCCTCCGTAAGGCGAATCATCTTCGGAATATCTTGCAAAATGCCGGCCCCCGCGCCCTTGCAGGCTACCTTCTTAACCGGGCAGCCGTAATTGATGTCCAGTACTTCGGGCTGGGCGCGTTCTACAATGTCGGCAGCCTGGAGCATAGAGTCAAGCTCCGCGCCAAATATCTGCACGCCAATGGGGCGCTCATAGTCGTAGATGTCGAGTTTTTGAAGGCTTTTTTCCGCATCGCGGATGAGACCCTCCACAGAGATAAACTCCGTGTACATCATATCGCAGCCCTGAGCCTTGCACAAAGCGCGAAATGGCGGGTCGCTCACGTCTTCCATGGGCGCCAGCAACAGGGGAAATTCACCAATGGCTATATCGCCAATTTTTACCATAGGATATGCCTTCTTTGAACGAATGCTTCAGCAATAAAACGCAAAAGTAAGATTTTGTTCCCACATAAGGAAATGCTGTTTACAACAGACTGCCGTGTAATAAATTTTGGTAAATTATTATGCAGCCTGCTTGTCATGGAAGAATATTGCTCTATTTTTACGCCCGGCTCCGTAGGAGCTTGTTTAAATTTTAGACTATGCTTACCGCAGTTGTACTTTGTTTTATTGTCGGTTACCTCACCATCGTATTTGAACATCCACTCCGACTGGATAAGACCGTTCCTGCCCTTTTGATGGGCGCCATCTGCTGGGCGCTTATCGGCATTGGCTTCAATGGAGGTAGCTTGTCGGTTATAGATGCTCATGACCACATCCATTCGCTTACCTCTGGCCATGCCGCCGAAGCGGGGCACGGCGCTTTGGAAAGTCTTACAGAGGTGCTGTTTCACCACTTTGGGAAAACTGCCGAAATCCTGATCTTCCTCATCGGCGCCATGACTATCGTCGAACTGATCGACCTGCATAGGGGCTTTGAGGTGCTCAAGGGCGCTGTAAAAACCCGCAGTAAAGTCAAATTGCTCTGGATTACGGGCGTATTGGGCTTTATCCTTTCGGCGGTCATCGACAACCTCACCGCTACCATCGTACTGGTTACGCTGTTGCGCAAGCTTATCCCCGATCGCACGGAGCGCATCTGGTACGCCAGCCTTATCATCATTGCTGCCAACGCCGGCGGCGCATGGTCGCCCATCGGCGACGTCACTACCACCATGCTCTGGATTGGAGGCAAGGTAAGCGCCGGTGGCCTGGTTGGTCATCTCGTTATACCTTCCATAATCTGTTTTGTCGTTCCCTTCCTCATCGCCAGTTTTTTGCCGGTATTTAAGGGCGAAATTAACCTGCCCGATCCCGATGGTATGAAGGTGAGCAAATTGCTCTCCAGTCGCACCATGCTGTTTCTGGGCTTAGGAGGCATTGTCTTTGTGCCCATTTTCAAAACCATCACCCACCTGCCCCCCTATGTGGGCATGATGCTGAGTATGGGCGTAGTATGGTTGGTGTCGGAGTACATTCATCCTGAAGAAAATTTCGACGACGAACGCCGCGATAAATTCTCGGGCAAACACGCTCTGTCGCGTATCGAACTGTCCAGTATCCTGTTTTTTTTAGGCATCCTGATGGCCGTCGCCGCCCTGGAGTCGGTAGTCGTAGGTAATGTAGGCGCCCTGCGCTTTGTTGCCGAAAAATTAGACGCCGCCATCCCCAACAGCGATGTCGTAGTGGTCATACTGGGCTTCCTTTCTGCCGTTATCGACAACGTGCCGCTGGTAGCAGCCAGCATGGGCATGTACGAAGAGCCTATGGATGCCAAGCTCTGGCACTTCATCGCCTACGCGGCCGGTACGGGCGGCTCTATGCTGGTCATCGGCTCCGCCGCCGGCGTAGCGGCTATGGGCATGGAAAAGATAGACTTCATCTGGTACGTCAAAAAAATATCCTGGCTGGCTATGGCCGGCTTCCTCGCCGGCGCCATTGCTTATGTGGCTATGTATTCCGCAGGCCTGTTGCATTAAAATCAGCCATTGAGTTTTCATGTTGAATAAAACAGCAAAAATAGCCGTCGCCGTCCTTATCGGAGTGGCGACGGCGGCCTGTGGCCCTTATCAGTCGTGGGATTTACACGGCGATTGGCAGGCTTTCCTCCTCACCGAGGAGAACAATGTCGTTGATATTGATCCTTCCCTTGTCCGCTTTCATTTCGATCGGGAGGGCTACACTTTTTCCAGTACCCTCAATTACCGCGAAAAGGGCAGTTATTACCTGAAAGGCGATCGCCTTTTTACCGCCGATAAGCTGGCTCAGGGGGCAAAAGAAAAGGCCGTTCTAATACAGCGCCTCGCCAATGATACGCTGGTGCTGGGTATGGAAGAGGGAGGCCGGAAACGACAACTCAGCCTTCGCAGGCTACCCCGGTAACAAAGCTCGGTTTAAAGGCAGGAAATTTCGCTACCTTTGCGGGCACATTCACCGCAAATACGCGTAAATAATGATTCGGTTTCACGCTGCTTTTATAAGCATTTTATGGGCATTGCTACTGGCGGGCTGCCAATCGCCTACTCCCTCTGCCAAAACAGAAACTACCCGCGACAGCGATCGGGATATCCATTCCTTTGCGCGCCCCTGGGAAGCCCTCGCAGAGCACCTTTCGCTGTCGCTTAAAGTCGACTTTGAAAAACAAACGCTTAGCGGAGTAGCCCGCTATGACATCAAACGCCGACAGGGAGATAGCATCGTATTTGACATCAATGGGTTGGTCATCGACTCCATTACCCTCAACGATTCCGAAAAGCCGGCAAAATATAACATAGCCGCCGCTGACCCCATCCTGGGTTCGGCGCTTAGCGTACACATCACGCCCTTCACCCGCAGCGTCAATATTTACTACCACACTACCCGCGAAGCCAAAGCCTTAGGCTGGCTGACGCCCTCGCAAACCCACGACAAACGCCTGCCGTTTTTGTACACCCAGGGGCAAGCCATCCTCACCCGCACCTGGATACCCATTCAGGACAGTCCCGGCATACGCATTACTTACGATGCCGAAATCATCGCCCCCGCCGGGATGATGGCTGTAATGAGCGCCAACAACCCCCAAGCCAAAAGCGCCGATGGTCGCTATCGCTTTTCTATGCCCAACCCCATTCCTCCTTACCTGATCGCTTTGTCGGTGGGCGATATTGCCTTCCGCGAAATCGGCCCGCGTACAGGCGTATACGCCGAACCCGGTATGCTGGAAGCCGCAGCTTACGAGCTGGTCGACCTGGAGAAGATGGTTACAACGGCCGAACAACTCTACGGGCCTTACCTGTGGGGGCGATTCGATCTCATCGTGTTGCCGCCGAGCTTCCCCTTTGGCGGTATGGAAAACCCTAAACTCACCTTTGCCACCCCCACCATCATCGCCGGCGACCGCTCGCTGGTATCGCTTGTAGCCCACGAACTCGCGCATAGCTGGTCGGGCAACCTCGTTACCAATGCTACCTGGAACGACTTCTGGCTCAACGAAGGGTTTACCACCTATTTTGAAAACCGCATCATGGAAGCGCTCTATGGCGTCGAATACGCCCAAATGCTGGCCCTGCTGGGTTATCAGGACCTCGTAGCCGACGTGAAAGACCTCGGAGAAACCAACCCCGATACCCGATTGTTCCTCGACCTGAAAGGCCGCGACCCCGATGATGCCGTTACCGATATAGCCTACGAAAAAGGAGCCCACTTCCTGCGCCTCATCGAGCAAAAAATAGGTCGCCAACGCTTTGACGCCTTCCTGAAAACCTACTTTTCCGAGCATCAGTTTCAAACCATGACCACAGCTCGCTTTGAGACCTACTTAGCCGAAAAACTCGGCAACCCCGGCTTTGATATAAAGGAATGGATTCACCAGCCGGGCCTCCCCAAAAATTTACCCGTGGCGTCATCAGACCGTTTTGCAGCCGTAGATCAGATTCGTGAACGGTTCTTGAACGGCGAAGCGCCGGCAACCATACCCACCAATAAATGGACTACCCACGAGTGGCTCCACTTTATCCGGGGGCTTCCCATTGATCTGCCGGCAGAAAAAATGGAAACCCTCGACAAAAGCTTCCACTTTACAGCTTCCGGCAACAGCGAAGTGCTGGCAGCCTGGCTGGAGCTCAGCATCCGCAATGGATATGGCATCAAAGTGCTATCCAGAATCGAAACTTTCCTCATGCAGGTAGGACGCCGGAAATTTCTTATGCCCATCTATCGCGCTATGCTGGAGAAGGGCATGAAAGAAGATGCCGCCCGCATCTTCCTGCTGGCCAAAGAAGGCTACCATTCGGTGAGCCGGAAAAGTGTGGAAGGGCTTTTGAAACAATAAATAAGCGCTAAAATGGTTTTAGTGCTCATTGAAGGTTCAATCAATCAATTTGGGAAACATGAGAAAACTGACCGGGCTGCTGTGGGCGGCCCTGATGCTGCCTCTGAACGCAGCCTATGGCCAGGATGGCCCTCCCAGCACCGAGGCCGAGTATCAGGCCGCTTATGAGCAACGCATCAAACAGCGTGAATTATACGGCGTCTATATTCCCGTCGATTTAGCCGAGGCATTTGCCCAACTCAACAAACTGACGGATGTATCCTCCAAACAGGTATTCCGTTCAACCGAGGAGATTGAGGCCGTCCGGCAGTACTTCAACAGCTTTGGCCGCTGGATCATCCACAACTGGGGTTTCTACGGCGGATCGCGCTATTCGCACTACCTCAAAGCCACAGGGCTGTCCCATCCGGAGGATATGGCGGTTTTTACCATGATTATGTGGCACCGGCACCTCAACCAGAAAGCCCTCGACCCCAAACCAGTGATTGAAGACATCTTAGACAGGCGGAGGCGCAAGCTCGAATCCCGTTACCTGCAAGGCGAGGTTATAGAGGAAAGGGTCATTGCCAAGCCTGCCGGCGGCGGATACTGACCCCCTCCGGCGCTAATTTTTACCCAGACGGAAACCAACGCTCAACAACCAGCGATTCGGATTTTGGCTGAAGTTGTACTCCCGGCCAAAAAAATTGAAGTGATCGCCGTACTTGTTGAAGTTGCCCTCGTAGCGCAGGTCGATCATGAATTTCCAGATGTCGATCCCTAAGCTGCCCTGCCATCCCAAGGTCAGCGATTCAAAGTCCTGTTGGTAGCCTTCAAAGTCGTCCAACTCCGACACACTGCTCAGGAAAATATGGCCCACCGGCCCCGCCTGAATGCGCAGCGGCTTGAAGCTAAAGCCAAACAACAGCGGAATATCTAAGTACTGGTACTTCTCCTGAAAAAGATTTACCGCCATGGTGTCGTTGGCATCCTGCAATTCGTAGTCGATGCGGTTGGAATTGAGCAGTATCTCGGGTTGAATCACAAACTTTTTGATCTGCGCCTGCAACACCAACCCGCCATGTACCCCGTAGCGGGCGTCTTTGATGGCTAAGCGAAGGTCTTCAATCCCGTTTTGATCGGTTATCGAAACCGATTCATTGTTGAGGTCGGAGGTGCTCACGCCGGCCCGAATGCCAATGCGCACCTGAGCGTTCATCGTGCCCAATACAAACACCAAAAGACACGGTAACAAGAACTTAGCAGTTGACATGAAGAATGGTTTTATGCCCGCAAAGTTCCTCTTTTATGGCGAAAGTTGCACCGTTACGCCAAAAATTACTATGTTTGTTGATCCATAACGCACCGTTTTATGAAGATAATGTTGGCTGACTACAAAGGGAGTTTTCCCAAAACAAGCCTGATGCCCAAAGGAGGGCATCCCGAGTTTGCCTTCATCGGGCGCTCCAATGTGGGTAAATCCTCACTTATTAACCTCCTTACCGACCGCAAAGAGCTGGCGCATACCTCCGCTAAACCCGGCAAAACCCAGTCCATCAATTATTACCTTATCAATAAACAATGGAGCCTTATCGACTTGCCCGGCTATGGCTATGCGCGGGTGGCCAAATCGGTGCGTAATCAGTTTGGCGCCATCATCTCCGATTACATCGCCAATAGCGAAGGTTTAGTTTGCCTCTTTGTACTCATCGACGCCAACGTGCCTCCCCAACCCATCGACATTTCCTTCACCAACTGGCTGGGCGAAAACGGCATCCCTTTCTGCATTGTCTTCACCAAAACAGACAGACAAAAACCGGAAGCGGCCCAGGCAAACATAGAAGCCATCAAAACAGCGCTGCTGGAATATTGGAATGACCTGCCCCCCCTATTCCTGACCAGCGCCGTAACCCGGGCCGGCCGCGAAGAAATCCTCGAATACATCCAGCAAGTTGTCGATCAGCTCGAAACCGTCTGACTTCCTCTGCCTTAGCCATGCCGTTGCCCACGTCTGGCTATCCCATATTCTACTCCTCATCCAGATAAATCAGGTTTGGCATGAAACTCAGAAAGGCATACGATCCGGTTATTCCCAATATTGAAGACTGGCCCATCTATCAACTGAGCGAAGACCGCAAGAACTTCATACGCGAGATCAACGACTTCGCCCTGCACCGCTTAGCCGGCAGCGCTCCGGCTGCCGTCAGCGATATGATTGCCAAAACCCTGTATCAGGAGCGCATCCGCATGAAAGAGGAGCCCTGGAAGGTAGACCCCCCCAAAGACAAACAGTTTTGGTCGAAAATCGGCCGCCGACTCGTTACCCGCTCCCTCGATCGCCAGGCCGACGAAGCCGCCAAAGTCAACAACGAGTTGCTCAAACTCATCATCGAACGCTACTCCGAGGAAATCGTCGGCACTTTCCGCATTTCTACCTTCCTGTTTGCCCGACGATTCCTCACCTTCTTTTTTACCCGCCTGCTCAATACCGCCGCCGGCAAAAGCCTCTTTGGCAGCAAATACCGCCTCCTCGATCGCATCATCGTCGACGGTTACCTCAACGAAATCCGGAGCCTCATGACCAAAGGCACCGTCGTTGTAGTGCCTACCCACTTCAGCAACCTCGACTCTATCCTCGTAGGCTACGCCATGGATACCGCCCTGGGCCTGCCTTCGTTTAGCTATGGCGCCGGCCTCAACCTCTATAATACCGGCTATACCGCCTACTTCATGAACCGGCTCGGCGCCTACCGGGTCGATCGCCGCAAAAAAAACGCCATCTACCTCGAAACCCTCAAGGCCATGAGCAACCTCTCTATCCAGCGGGGCGTCAACAGCCTGTTTTTTCCGGGCGGCACCCGCGCCCGCAGCGGCCACCTCGAAAATAAACTTAAAATGGGCCTGCTGGGCACCGTCGTCGAAGCCCAGCGCGCCCTCTACCAAAAAGGCGAAGACCGCAAAGTGTTTATCGTGCCCTTGGTGCTGGGTTACCACTTCGTACTCGAAGCCCAGTTTCTCATCGAGCAACACCTCCGCCAGATGGGGCGCGAACGCTACATCCGATCTTCCAAAGACGCCTCTTACAGCGTCTGGAGCATATTCAAATTCACCTGGCAGGTTTTTTCTAAGGAAAACGATATCGTACTCTCCTTTGGCCGCCCTATGGATGTGCTGGGCAACCGCGTAGACGCCAATGGCAATAGCTACGACCAGCACGATCGCCCCGTAGACGTGCGAGAGTATTTTATGGAAGACCGCCTCGTCAATGAAGACCTGCAACGGGAAGCCGAGTACACCAAAATCCTCGCCGACCGCATCGTAGAGCGCTACCACTGCGACAATATCGTACTCACCAGCCACCTCGTAGCTTTCGCCGCCTTCCAGATACTCAAAAAACAAAACCCCAAACTCGATATCTACGGACTGCTCCGCCTGCCCGACGACGATTTTGCTATCCCCATGGAGCTTATGGAAGAAGTGGTGGGCCAACTGCTGGAAAATCTCAAAATTATGGAGGCCCAGGAGAAACTCAAGCTGTCGCCCGCCCTGATGCAGCCCATTGAAGACGTCATCCGCCACGGCCTCAGCCACCTCGGCATCTATCACGTCGATAAGCCGCTGCGCCTCAATAAAGAAGGCCACGTAGTGAGCGACGATTTCAAAGTCTTGTATTATTACCACAACCGTCTGGACAGCTACGCGCTCGACAAGTACGTGCAACTGCCCCAACCGACCCAATTGCAAAACCAGGATTAACCCCTTAGCCATCGCGCCCCGCGCAAACGCCAACGGAACATGAACTTCATCATTTTTGATCTGGAAGCAACCTGCTGGGAAGGACGCCCGCCGGGCATGACCTCCGAAACCATCGAAATCGGAGCCGTAAAACTCAACCCCTACGGCGAGCTGGTATCTACCTTCAACCGCTTCATCAAACCCGTACTTCATCCCCAGCTTTCCCTGTTTTGCCAGCAGCTTACCAGCATTGCCCAGCCCGACATCAACCGCGCTTCCGGCTTCAAAACCGTCATTGAAGCTTTTCAGGACTGGATTGGCGTCTATGAAGAAGATTACCTCCTCTGCTCCTGGGGCGGCTTCGACAAACGCCTCTTGTTGCAAGACTGCCGCCTGCACAAATTAGAAGACGAGTGGCTCGACCCCCACATCAACCTCAAAGAACAGTATGCCGATATGAAAAGGCTGCGCCAGCCTCGGGGCCTCAAGTCGGCCGTAGAAATCGAAGGCTTTGAGTTCACCGGCCAACATCATCGCGGCATCGACGACGCCATCAACTTAGCCAAAATCTTCGTCAAATACCGCGATAGTTGGGTCTATTAGGCATTTAGTGCATCCGGTCGCCGCGCAGCTCCAATTCCTGCATAATCTCGGCTTCGCGGTTCAGGTATTCCTGCCAGCGCGCGCGCACCTTATCCTCGTCGAAATACGCGCGGGCCAGGTCGATGAACAACCGATAATGCCCCGCTTCCGAAACCATAAATTTGTGGTAAAAATCCCGCAGCCGCTCGTCGCTGATGTACAACGACAACAGGCGGAAGCGCTCGCAGGAACGCGCCTCAATGAGCGCGCAGGTGAGCAGTTGCTCCAATAGTCTTTCCTCCCGCGAAACGCCCTTCTTCTGGAACGCCAGCAGCAGATTTACATACGCGTCGCGCCGCTGCCGGCCCAACTTCAGGCCGCGCTTATCGAGCTCGTGCAACACCGCCCGAAAGTGCCCCCATTCCTCCGTGACAATGGGCGCCAACTCGCGCACCATCTCCTCCCGCTCCGGATAAGCCTGTATCAGCGAAATACAACTCGTAGCCGCCTTCTGCTCGCAATAAGCATGGTCGGTGAGTATCTCCTCCAAGTCCATCTCCGCCAGGTTCACCCAGCGCGGGTCGGTAGGCAGTTGCAGGCCCAGCATCCGCACGCTGCTCAGCTCCTGCTCCACCTTAATATGACTGTCTTCTCCTTGCATGATCGTATGTATAAGCGGCGCAAAGATAAGATTATTTTTTTGGGCAGCCGCCCCGCCAGGCCCGATTGTCAGCCGGCCCGGGTTGTCATTTTACTCCGGGCCTGCCAGGTCGCCGGGCCATCCGGTCGCAGGAGCTCCCTACTGTCCCTGCTGCGGGCGGGGGGACTCCGCAAACACCCTGCTCCTCTCCTGAGCGCCTCAGGTCTGCTTGGGATGGATAATGGAAAATATAGTTCTCCAAGCCAAGATTTGTGCATCTTGACTTGCTCTTTTTCCGTCTGGCGGCGTTAAAAAGCCTCGCCATAGCTTAGGCTATGCCTACGTTTTTTGCCTTGCCAGCCGAAAAAATAGCGGCGTCCATTTTTCACTCATCCTGACTTGGAGAACTATAATAAACGTCTAATGTCAGATGTTAAATTTTAAATTTTTACACTCAGGTCATTAACCTTTGATTTGGAATAGATGCCCCCAAGCCGCTTCAGTCCCCTTGCTGTCTCATAAAGTTAACCTCCGCTCACCGCTCACCGCTCACTCAAAAGCGGCAGCCTCCGCTCACGGCTCACCGTTCACCGCTCACTCAAAAGCGGCTCACCGCTCACTCCTCGGACCAGGGGGTGCAGTTTTTACCCGGCTGAGGCACGAAGACGCGGTACCCGGAAGAGCGCAGCGAGGACGTTTACCCGACCGAGTGCAACGAGGGCGTGGTGGTGGCGGTAGCCGACTAGCGTAGCGACGGCGGACGTTTACCCGACCGCCTCCTACGGAGTACGGTTAAAAACGCGTAGCGGGCGTGGCCCCAAAAAAAGAACCCATTGATGCTTTTGCAAAAAGATGACATTTGTCACCGGAACAGGCCCTGGTTTTTTTGTACTTTTGTAAGGATTTTAGCTAACATTTTGCAAATGCTCAAGCACGTAGGTGTATTTTCGGTGGTATTGGCCTTAGTGGCGCAGACGGTATTTTTGCCGGCGCTGGCCCTGCAACTGGAAATCAACCGCAGTGTTATGGCCGCGCGCTACTGCATCAACCGGGATAAGCCGATGATGAACTGTAACGGCAGTTGCGTGTTGGCGCGCCGCCTCAATGAGGCGATGCAGCAAGCTCAGCCGACGGGCGCTCAGACAGAGCTGATTACCCTGTCGTTTAGCCTGCCGCTGTATTTTCAGGAGGCGGAGGTATGGCAAACCGCATTTGCCTCGGCGGAACAGACCCAATTGTTGCCGCCTTATGTCTTTTTTAGAGGTTCTTCCGCCTGCGCGTCCATTTTTAAGCCGCCGCGGCAGGTTTAATATTCCATTGAGACAGACGAAGATTGAAGGTATGGTTGCCAGCGGCAGCCATAGTCAGTTGTAGCTATGCGCATGGGCGCTATGGCAGCGTGCCGTCTGATACGGTCTTCTTCGTCTGGTTTTTTCCTAATTCTTACATGCTAATTTGATTCGTCATGTACCGACGATTACTGACGGCGCTTGTGCTGTGGCTGACGGCTGCGGGGCGTATAAGCGCTTGCGACGCCTGCGGCTGTAGTCTGCTATTGGGCAACTGGAGCCCCATTTCGGGACTACAAAGCACTTATGCCGGGTTGCGCTGGCAAAGCCAGGCCTACCGCTCGTATGCCACTGCGGCCGATCTGGAAGCCGGGGCAACGGGCAGCCGCGAGTTTTTTCAGATGGCCGAACTCCGGGCCGGCTGGGCCATAACGCCCCGATGGCAGGTGGCGGTGGGGCTGCCTTATGCCCTACTGCGGCGACAGGCGGCGGGAGTCAGCCTGGCCGATAATGGCTTGGGCGACATCAGCCTGATGGTGACGGCCCTGCTGTGGCAGTCGAAGTCGGGCAGTAGCCGGCTCACGGGCGCCGCAGCCGTAGAAGCGCCAACGGGCACATTTGCAGCTACCGACAACAGCGTTACCGGCAATGCCAGCTTTCAGTTGGGGTCGGGCAGTTGGGACGCGGCCCTGGCTACCCAGTTTTTGCAGGCTTTCCGGCGCTGGTCGCTGAACGTAGACGCCAGCTACCGGATCAATGGCCTCAACCCCGAAGCCTACCGCTACGGCAACCGGCTGCTGGTGAACGGCCGGGGCTACTACCGGCATACGCGGGGCAGTAACAGTTGGTCGCCCTTTGCAGGGTTGAGCTGGGAGAGCGCCGGGCGCGATGTGCAGCGCGGCTATTACCGCAACCATACAGGCGGCTACTTTGCCTTTGCGCAACTGGGGCTGCAATGGTCGGCGCCCAAGGTAGCCGTAGAAGTAGGCGGCCAACTGCCGCTGGCTCATGGGTGGGCCGACGGACTGGTGATACCGCTGGGCAGGGTATCGGTACAAGGCGTGTATTTCTTTTAATCTGCGCCCCATTGGGGGCGTCCAAGCATAGTTTTCTATGATAACCCCAATACGCTACCTGATGGCCGTCTTAGGGACGGCTTCTTTGTTGGTCGTTGCGGCCTGCAACGACGAAGCTACTCCTCAGGAGGATACCCAGGCGCCTGTGATAACCATCTTGTCGCCGGCTGCCGACGCCGCCTTTGCGCCTGGCAGCGAAGTGATCATCGAAGTGGACTTTGAAGAAAATCAGGAGATGCACACCCTCAACGGGGTGCTGCGCTCGCTGAGCGATAAAAAGGCCGTTACGCTATTTGACGAGCATGTACACGCTCAGGATCATACGGTGCGCATGAGCTACACCCTGCCGGAGCGCAGCGGAGAGACCTTTGTGCTGACCGTCAAAGCCAGTGATCACAATGATAATCAGAACAGCAAGTCTGTGACTTTTTTTACCAACTAACATCATTTCATTTTCAACTAATTTAAACCATGAAACAAAACACTTTGATCGCATTGTTCGCCGCCTTGGGCGCGCTGATCGCTTTCTCGGGCTGTAAAAAAGAGGAAGACGAAGTAGGAACGGCTAATCTGGAGTTTGAGTACAAAGTGGGCAGCCAGGATTTTGTCTACAACCAAACCTATACCATCAACGGCGTAGCCGTAAGCTTTGAGACGGTTCAGTTTTATGCCGGCGGCGTAGAGCTCCATCCCGAATCGGGCGAGCATACGCACTTCGACAACTACCTGCTGGTGAAGCCTGCCGGCGGCGAGTACAAACTCGGCGACCTTCAAAAAGGCCACTATCACGAGCTGAAGTTCTTTGTAGGATGAAAACAGCCAGACTGAAGCCGACTTCACAAGCCGCCCGGCTACGGATCCGTTGGCCGTTCAGACGCCCCGCATGCACTGGAGCTGGAACTCGGGCTATATCTTCTTCCGCGTCGACGGCAAAGTAGACACCGATGGCGACGGCACGCCCGAAACAGGCATGCAGTTCCACATCGGCACGGATGCTATGCTGACAAACGTGGAGTTTGCCCTGCACAACGACCTCGACCAGGAAGACAACCACCTGCACCTTCAGCTCGACGTAGCCCGCCTGTTTTCGGGCATCGACCTGAAGACGGAATACCTGACGCATACGGGCGACGCCCTGCCGCTGGCTCAGAAGTTTATAGCCAACATCGCTCCGGCGCTGACGGTGGAGTAAGAATTTTTTAGTAAATTGGCGATTTGCGGCAAGGAGGGCGGCGCGGCCAAGCCTTTGCATTGGGAACGGTTCACAGCTATTGCCTCATGCTATGGGCGGCGCCCCCGCCTTCCTTGACCTTTTTTCAAAGCGTATGAACAATGTAACGCTGACTATGGCCCTGGTTGCTGCCTTGCTGCTGGGATCTTGTGCCAAAGACGATGACAACGACCTCCGCTTCAGTTTGCCGGAAGTAAATCTGCCCGACGGCTTTCCGGCGGTGATTATGCCCGCCGAAAACATAGCCAGCCAGGAGCGCATTGACCTCGGGCGGCGGCTGTTCTACGAGCCGCTGCTTTCGCTCGACGGCGCTGTATCCTGCGGCAGTTGCCATAAGCCCGAACTGGCCTTTGCCGACGACCGCCCCATCAGCCCCGGCGTACACGGGCGGTTGGGTATGCGCAATTCGCCTACCTTAGCCAATGTGGCTTATGTGGCCCGCTTCAACAAAGACGGGGGCGTGCCCAAGCTCGACCTTCAGGCTGCTGTGCCCTTAGAAGATGAAAATGAGATGGCCTTGCCTATGGAAGTCAGCGCCGCCCGCCTCAATGCAGACGCTTCGTACTTCCACGATTTTATGAGGGCCTACGGCCGTCCGGCCGACGCCTTCACCATCACCCGGGCGTTGGCCTCCTTTCAGCGGACCATCCTGAGCGGCGACAGCCCCTACGACCAATACCGGCGCGGCCAGTCTTCGGCCCTCAATGCCGCCCAACTTAGGGGCATGGCGCTGTTTTTTGGCGATCGCGCCCAGTGCGGCAGTTGCCACCAGGGGTTGTTTTTTCAGGCCGACGACTTTGCCAACAACGGCCTCTACCTCGACTATGGCCGCGACCCCGGCCGCAGGCGCGTAACCGCCAGCCTCGACGACGAGGGCAAATTTCGCATTCCAACCTTGCGCAATGTGGCGCTTACGGCCCCCTATATGCACGATGGCAGCCTGCCCGACCTCCGGGCCGTGCTGCGCCACTATAATCGGGGTGGCGAAGCCCATCCGCAAAAATATCCGCGCATTAGGCCGCTGGGCCTTACGGAAACTGAGCTGAGCGACATCATCGCCTTTTTGGAGAGCCTCACCGACGAGCAATTGCTAAACAACCCGGATCTGCGCCCCGAATAGCGCCCCGAATAGAAAGTACGCCTTTTTTCAGGCCCCCTCTTGCGGGTATGGAAAACATTGCCTTATCTTTGCCGCTGACAAATAGCAACCAATGGCATTTTTTGTTTGCAACAACTGGTGGTGGCACATTCCCTCGGATACCCGGGTGAAGTGACACGCCGTTGCCAGCAAAAAGCGCACATAACAATCGGCCTGTCGGGTTCACCCCGGCAGGCCGATTGTCGTTTTAGGGCCTTGGGTTGTCTTTGACAGGCTTTTGAACTGCTTACAACAACATGGAAACAATCAAGCTAAAAATTAACGTCCTCCGCATACTTGGCGACACCCTTACGCCGGTGAGCCTCTACCTGCGGCTGCGCGATCACTTCACCGATCCGGTATTGCTGGAAAGCAACGACTTTCGCAGCAAGGAAGATTGCTTCAGCTTTTTGGGTTTGGATACCCTGGCGTCGTTTCGCGTACAAAACGGACTAATGGAGGAGCGCCTGCCCGACGGAAGCGTCAGGCAGGAGGCCGTGGGCGCCGGCAGCGGCGTAGCGGCCTCCTTACAGGCGTTTGTACAGCGGTTTGCCCCCGACCGCCCGGCGCCTTTCCGGGGCGGCAACGGGTTGTTTGGCCATACCGGCTTTGATGCGGTTCAGTATTTCGACTCGCTGCCCATGGACCCCGCCAAGCGTCGTTTCGATCTGCCCGAACTCCGCTACCACCTCTATCGCTTTGTACTGGCCTTCAACCACTTCAAAGATGAGCTCTACCTGCTCGAAAATCAGCCCGAAGGAGAACCCAGCCGATTGGCAGAGCTGGCTACCTTAGTGCAAAGCCCGCGCCATCAGGCCAGCCACCCCTTTCGGATGGTGGGCGCAGAGCGCTCTAACCTCACCGACGAGGCGTTTATGGCTTTAGTCAGTGCCGGCAAACGACATTGCCAACTGGGCGATGTGTTTCAGATTGTCTTCAGCCGGCAGTTTGAACAGTCGTTCCAAGGCGACGATTTTCAGGTGTACCGGGCCTTGCGTTCCATCAACCCGTCGCCTTATCTCTTCTACTTCGATTATGGCAACTATCGCATCTTCGGCTCTTCGCCCGAGGCGCAGATGGTAGTCAAAGACGGGCGGGCGCGGGTAAATCCCATAGCCGGAACCTATCGCCGCACCGGCGACAACGAGGCCGACGCCTTAGCTGCCCTCGACCTCAGCAAAGACCCCAAGGAAAATGCCGAACACATCATGCTTGTCGATCTGGCTCGCAACGACCTCGGCCGCCACACCCGCAATGTGCAGGTGCGCGAGCTCAAGGATATCCAATTTTACAGCCACGTCATCCATTTGGTGAGCACCGTCACCGGCGACCTTCCCGAGGGCGCCAACCCCGTGCAGATATTTGGCGACACCTTCCCGGCCGGCACCCTGTCTGGGGCGCCCAAGTACAAAGCCATTGAACTCATCACCCGATATGAAAACCAAAACCGCAGTTATTACGGGGGCGCGCTGGGCTACATCGACTTTAGCGGAGAGATGAATCAGGCCATCGTTATCCGGTCTTTCCTTAGCCTCGACAATGTGCTCTACCGCCAGGCCGGGGCCGGTATTGTGGCCGCCAGTGAAGAAGAAAAAGAACTTCAGGAGGTCAACAACAAATTAGGCGCCCTGCGCCGCGCCCTCGTGGAAGCCGAGCAACTTTCTCAACCGCAACAACAGCCTGTGCTATGAAAATATTAGTTATCGATAATTACGATTCCTTTACCTACAACCTGGTGCAGTACATTCAGGAGATATTGGAGCAGGAAGTCGACGTGCGCCGCAATGACGCCATCGGGGTAGAGGAGGTAGATCAATACGACGTTATTGTGCTCTCGCCGGGGCCAGGCCTGCCTAATGAAGCAGGTATCATGCCCGAGGTCATCCGGCGCTATGCCCCCACCAAGCGCATTTTAGGCGTATGCTTGGGGCATCAGGCCATAGGCGAAGCCTTTGGCGCCCGCCTTCAAAACCTGACTCAGGTCTTTCACGGCATCGAAACCCCGGTGCGCGCCACCGGAGTGGGCGAGCCGATGTTTGAGGGCCTACCCGATACCTTTGCCGTAGGGCGCTACCACAGTTGGGTAGTAGATAAAGACAGTGTTACCGACGAGCTGGTGGTGACGGCTGTCGACGACAATGGCGAGATCATGGCCTTGCGCCACCGCGAGTACGATGTTCGGGGCGTGCAGTTTCACCCGGAGTCGATACTGACCCCGCTGGGCAGGCAGATGCTGGAAAACTTCTTACGCCACATCCCTCAAATGCAATCCGCATGAAAGCGCTGCTGACCACCCTCTTCGACCACCAGCCGCTCAGCAGGGCCGAGGCTCGGGAGGCGCTGCTGGGTATAAGCCGGGAAGCTTACCCGGCAGCCCAGATAGCGGCTTTTATTACGGTGTTTCAGATGCGGCCCATCACCTTGCCCGAGTTGCAGGGGTTCCGCGACGCCTTACTGGAGCTGGCTCAACCCGTTGACGTAGGCGGCCGCGATACGCTCGACATCGTGGGTACGGGCGGCGACGGCAAAAACACCTTCAACATCTCCACGCTCGCAGCGGTGACGGTGGCCGGAGCCGGCTATGCCGTCGCCAAGCACGGCAGTTATGGGGTGTCGTCGTCGGTGGGCTCTTCGGATGTGCTCATGGCCTTAGGCTACCGCTTTACCAACGACAGCGACGCCCTGCGGCGCCAGCTTGACGCCGCTAATCTTTGTTTTCTCCATGCGCCCCTTTTTCATCCGGCTCTCAAAGCGGTAGCGCCCATCCGCAGGGAACTGGGCGTTAAGACCTTTTTTAATATGCTGGGGCCGTTGGCGAACCCCCTGCAGCCGCGCTATCAGGTATTCGGTACCTACAGCTTAGCCCTGTGGCGACTGTACCACTACGTGATGCAGGAAAGCCGGGAGCGCCGCTATGCCATTGTCTATGCCCTCGATGGCTACGACGAGCTCAGCCTTACCGGCCCCGCCAAGGTGCGCACCAACGAAGCGGAAAGGCTGCTGCATCCTCACGATCTTGGCGCGGCCCCCCTGCGCCCTGCCGCTCTTTACGGGGGCCACACTCCCGAAGAGGCTAAACACATCTTCGAGGCTGTTCTCAATAATACGGCCCCCTTGCCCCAGCGCGAAGCGGTAGCGGCCAATGCCGGACTGGCCATACACACCATTCATCCTGAGCGGTCGCTACCTGATTGTGTAGCCGAAGCCCGCGAGAGCATCGCGGGTGGTCGTGCGCGTCAGGTCTTTCAAAAACTGCTGTCTGTCAGCGCATAATTTTTACGCGTATGAGCAATATACTGGATGCCATTATAACCCGTAAGCGGCAGGAAGTAGCCGAGAGAAAGGCGCTTGTATCGGTAGCGGCCCTTGAAAGCAGGCCTGCCTGTCAGCGGGCGCCCGTCAGCCTCAAAGAGCGACTGTTGCTGCCCGATGCCAGTGGTGTCATTGCCGAGTTTAAGCGCCGCTCGCCCTCTCAAGGCGATATCCATGCCGGCGCCTTGGCCCCTGAGGTAGCGGCCGGCTATGTGGAAGCCGGCGCCTCCGGCTTGTCGATACTCACCGACGAGACCTTTTTTGGCGGCAGCCTTCAGGACCTTGCCGATGTGCGGGCCGCTGTAGCGGCGCCCTTGCTGCGCAAGGATTTTATCATCGACGAATACCAACTGCTGGAAGCCCGCGCCAACGGCGCCGACGTAGTGCTCCTCATTGCGGCCTGCCTCGGGAAAGCCGAACTCCACGCTTTGGCACAAGCAGCAAAAGCCCTCCAATTGGAAATATTGGTGGAAGTGCACAATCGGTCTGAGATCGATAAGGTAAGCCCCTTGGCCGATCTCGTGGGCGTGAACAACCGCAACCTCAAAGATTTTAGCATGAGCTTAGCGGCCTCGCTGGAACTTTTTCCCGACTTGCCTTCCGAGATGGTCAAGATCAGTGAAAGCGGTATCGAAGACCCCGACGCCATCTTAAGTCTGCGCCATGTGGGCTACCGGGGCTTCCTCATCGGAACCTACTTCATGCGGGCCGAGCGGCCCCAAGACCGCTGCCGCGAGTTTATTGAGGCTGTGGCGCGACGCGAGGCGCTGTATAAAGGAGCTATTGCAGGGCTATAGTTCCCTGGAGAATCATAACCACAACAAGGGCGTAGCGCACCCATGCGCTACGCCCTTGTTGTGGTTCGCCCGCTCATTAGCAGGCGCTTTGGCCGTTACTGTACCGCCAACTGCGCGTTAATTCTGCCCCAGCCAAACTCACTGTTGCGGCCGGGATAAAAAGAAGCTGAGTTTTTCAGGCGTTGCAACACCTGGGCGCGCGTTTGGCCGGGGTTAGTGGCCCATACCAAGGCTGCAATACCGGCTGCCGTAGCCGTAGCCGCCGAAGAGCCGCCTACCCGGGCCGGCGTATACCCCGAGAGGGCCAGCGTGAGGGCCGTGCGGCTGTCGCTGGCCGTGCGCTGCATGGTCACTACAAAATCAACGGCGCTGCCGCTGTGGCAGGTGTTGCATTTTACCATCGAGGAGCCGTCTTTTACACCCGTTACGGCTACCGTTTCGGCCATGTTGGCGGGGAAGATGACGCCCCACCAGCTCGTCCACGACAGCGAGGTGCCGGCGGCAGCCATCAGCAACTTGCCATTGTTGTAGGCGTAGTAGATGCCGTCGGCTACCGTGCTGCTGTAAAATACATCGCCGATAGACATGCTTACAATTTTTACATCCGAGCGGTTACCGGCAGTGATCAGGGCGTTTTTAACCCCGTTTTTCTCGTTGCTGGTGTTGACAACTACGTCTTGCGTGGCACGGATGGCCACGAGGCTCGACTGATAAGCCGTGCCGATGACGGCGCCGGTGGAGTTGCGCGGCGCCGCAATGAGGCCCGCCATCTGAGTGCCGTGGCCACAAAGGTCGTTGGGGCCGTCGGGGCTTGAGGGCGGGTAAGCGCCTAAACGAGTGATGCTGCGCCCCGTCGATTCGCCGGAAGCAAACTGGCTGTTGAGATTGGGCTGGTTGGGGGAAGTGCCCGTGTCGATGAGGCATACGCCTATGCCGGCGCCCCGGCTGGTAGTCCAGGCGTTGGGGATATTCATCTGGCTTTGGTGCCAGGAAATTTTGGCGTTGGGCGTAGTATTCGTGAAGTCGGCGGAGGGAATGTTGTTATCGGGGCTGTAACCGCAGCCCGAGTCACTGCGCAGTTCTACGCCTTCTGCGCTATAGTCTAATGGCTCCACATAGCGCACTTCGGGCATCTGCCGCAGGGCAGTCACCAAATCGGGGTGCAGCAGGGTAATGTCGAAGAGAGGCAGTACCCCGTCTTCCGGGCTGGTGATGAGGTCGGCCTCCGTAAAAGATTTGCCGGGGAAGAGGCGGTTGGTTTCATCCACGATAAAGCCCACCAATCGATTGCGCACCTGCCGCCATTCGTCCGACTGTACATCAATGAGGTGAATCTTGTCTTTGATGTCTTTAAAACCGGCCGGCTGATACCCAATAGCGGCATTGTATCGGCCGTGGGTGAGCGCGCTCCAGAGCATGTGATCGTCGGCCATGTCCCAGCGGAAAATTTCTTTCTCCCGGAGTTGCTCCAGCACATAGTCGTTGATCGACTGCCGGCTGAGAACCTCGCGGGAAGCATTTTCGGTTGCCGCCGGAGCTTCCGCCAGACGGTCTTTGGAGCAGGCGCCAACCAACAAGGTCAGCAACCCGAGAACGAGTAGATAGTTGCGATGCATAAGGTACAATTAAAAATTAAAAATGATAGTTGCCAATGGATGTCGTAAATTGCCGCCACGCGACTTTCAGCCAAGGGCAAAAAGGCGCTAAAGGCAAATAAAATGCGTATTCGGTTTGGCTTTTCGGGGAATGATGCTGCAAGATAAGTGCATTTCCGAAAGTTGTATGGATTTTGGCGGCGAAAATTCGCAAGTGACCCAGAGACGCATTATGCGTCTTCATTAGACTTGTCCTGCGCCTCATGAACGAGTGAAAGCGCAGCAAATTTTGTACTGAACAAGGCAAAGAGCATAGGCGATGCCGTAGCATCGGCGAGGCTTCTAAGTGTTGGTAAACAAATCTATTATAAACCCAGATGCTATGTTACGTCAAATTACCTTTTTGTGGGTAGCATTGGTACTGCCGCTGTGGGCGGCGGCGCAAATGCCCAAAAACTACGGAGCGCTTTCCGCCAAGGTTTTGCTCATCGACTATGGCTTGCCCAACGATGTAGACGACCTCAAGCGCACATTCGGCCTGGAATTTTCCTACCGCCACCAATTTGGCCGCTACCTCGGCCTGGCGGCGCCCTTAAAAATAGGCGTGGCCGACTTACCCAACTCTTTTGAAAACAGCAATTTATTCAGTATTGACGGCCTGCTGAACCTCTATCCGCTGGGCGCCGAACGCAAATTGGCGCCTTACCTGCTGGGCGGTATAGGGTATGCTCTGGAAGACGGCGAAAATGGTCAGACTCAAATTCCCGTCGGCTTAGGCCTCAACTGGAAGGTAAGCGACAACGCCCTCATAGGCATACAGGGCGAATACCGCATCTCTCAGGCCGAGCAGCGCGATAATCTTCAGGTTGGCCTCGGTTACATTTACCGCTTTGGCAAAGTAGACCGCGATGGCGACGGCATTGAAGACAGCCTCGACGCTTGCCCGGATACGCCCGGCGCGCCCACTGCTGCCGGTTGCCCCGATACCGACGGCGACGGCTTAGCCGATGCCAATGACAACTGCCCCACAGAGCCCGGCAAGGCTTCGCTGGGCGGCTGCCCCGATCGCGATGGCGACCGCGTGCCTGATAAAGACGACGCCTGCCCCGATAAGGCCGGCCCCGCCGCTGCCCAAGGCTGCCCCGATACCGATGCCGACGGCCTTGCCGATAATCTAGACAAATGCCCCGAGGAAGCAGGTAAGCCCGAAGACGGCGGCTGCCCCGTACGCATCAAAGACGCCGATGCCGACGGTATTGCCGACGCCGAGGATGCATGCCCCAATGAAGCCGGCCCTGCCGCTACCCGCGGCTGCCCCGACCGCGACGCCGACGGCCTCGCCGATAAAGACGACCGTTGCCCCGATAAAGCCGGCCCATACGCCGGCTGCCCCGATACCGACGGCGACGGCATCCACGACGGCGACGACCGTTGCCCCACAGAGGCAGGCCTGACCACCAATAAAGGTTGCCCCGAAATCAAGCAGGAAGTGCGCGAAGTGCTCAACTTAGCCATGCGCGCCGTGCAGTTTGAAACCGGCAGCGCCAATCTTAAGCGCGAATCGTATGCTGTACTCGACCAGATTGTGGCCATCATGGGGCAATACCCGGCCTACAGCCTCACCATCAGCGGCCATACCGATAATGCCGGCGACGATGCCGCAAACCTGATCCTCTCCGAGGCGCGGGCCAAGTCCTGCTACGACTACCTCGCCGCCAAGGGCGTAGCGGCTATCCGCATGCGTTATGCCGGTTATGGCGAAGCTCAACCCGTAGCCGACAACCGCACTACCAGTGGCCGGGCCCTCAACCGCCGCGTAGAGTTCGATCTGCGCATCAACTAAAAGAGGGAAGCTCAAACCAGACCCTAAATGCCTGGTTAAACGAAAAAACCCGGATCAAAGACGTTAGTCCATTGATCCGGGTTTTTTAGTGGCGTAACGTTTTGTATGTGGTTAAGAATTTTGCACCTCCGCACCTTTACCGAGAATCCGGTATGCAGCCTGGAGTATGCTATTGTCTTCAATGTGGACTATACCGCCTTCGGGGCCGGGCTGTAGATGGTTGCCCGTAGTGCTGCCTTCGGCGAATTTGCTGGCGCCAAAATAATTGCGCACCGTCTGCTCAGAGATATTCAACTCTTCGGCTATGCGCCGGATGCTGCCCGTGGGCAACTGATGTTTGATCTCTCTAAGCTCATTGAACGTGAGATTCATAGGCCATTGATTTTATTCAGCAATAATGGTTCATACAATTTTGCTAATGTACGGCCTTTTATGGTAATGTGCAAGTAAAAAAAGTTTTTTGCAAAATTTTTAGTCAGGAAAGTCCATTTTATCCCAAATAAACAAATTGGAAGCTAAGTGAGCCGGCCAAAGGTATACGCCGGTCGAATACTGCCCTCGGGGTTGGTTTTTTTATGGGCCACCGCCGCGCCGCCCGTATGGCCGCCCTCACGACCAGACATGCAGATATTAACCACCGAAACTGTCTTGAAACAAGCAGGGATGATCGCCGCCGAGATCAGGGGATAGGCGGCAGGATGGGGGGGGGATTTTTTTTGGGGCCACGCCCGCTACGCGTTCGGGTACCACGTCTTCGCTACGCTCTTCCGGGTAAAAACCCCCAGCCGCATAGCATTTACCCCTTCTATCACCCTGCGCGGCGCCGCCACGCCCTCGTGTTACTCGGTCGGGTAAACGTGCTCCGATCTTATGGCCTTACTCCTTCACCCCGTGGAATATACGCTTCGCTATTCCATGGGGTAAAGTTGTCAGGCCATACCGCTGCGCCCCCTTGTCCAGGAACAGCGCAACTGCGGCATGTTGTTTAGGGTTCTCCGAGCTATCCTGGCTTAGAGAACCCTATTTTGCTACCAGCGCTGGCGATCGTTGTTGAAGCCGCCACCGCGGTTGCCGCCGCCATGGCCTCTACCGCCAAAGCCGCGGCCATTGTCGCCGGAAGGGCGGCTTTCGCGAGGTTCCGCTTTCTTAACGACAATCGTACGACCATCCAACTCGGTTTCGTTTAGGGCTTGAATAGCCGCGTTGGCCTCTGCATCGTCGGCCATTTCTACAAAACCAAAACCTTTAGAGCGGTCGGTAAGTTTGTCGATTATGACAGTACAAGAGGTTACCTCTCCAAACTGTTCAAATGCAGCGCGGAGGTCATCTTCTTGGGTGTTGAAGTTTAGTTTAGCAACGAAAATGTTCATAATAATTTGATGGAATTTTGAATTCTTACTGCCGTACCGCCTTGCGGTAGCTTTGCAGGTGGCCGGCTATTGGGCAGCACAGACAGCATGCCATTCCGGGTATCGAAGATGATCAAGCAGCAAGTGTGGGTGCAAAGGTAGTAAAACTAATCGTTATCATCAAAGTACTGGATGAATTTTAACTTGTTATGGTCAAAGAGATAGTAGTTTAGAGAAAAAAGCAAGCAAGTGCTAAGGTTCGCAGGCAGATGCGCATAGGGGCGCTCGCGGAATGCTTCCGGCATGGCTGTCGGATGCTTCCATAGCAAATTTTTTGGCGTTAGTATCCATCCTTACCCCATACCGCATCGCCAGAACGAAGACGCGCCATAGCTTGTGCTTGGAACGACTCAACGTCAAACTTCTCTTTTTTCGTCTCGTGTCAAATTTGCCGTAAGATAATGTGTTTGACACAGTTTGATGAAGTTACTCCTTAATTTTATCTTCAAGCATATTCCTCAATTCAACAAAATCTTTAAAGTCTTGGTAGTTAAATTTAGATTTAGCATATTGGTAATAATGATTAGGCGAAAAATTTGGTAATTTTTTGCAAAGAGATTTCATGAAATCTTTACCTTGGAAATAGATTAAGAATTTTTTTGACTTAAAAAAATCATCATCAAATAGAGCTAAAAATTTATTGTACACCTCATCGTATTTTTCTTTATTCCATGATTTAGTTTTTTGTACAGATTCATTTATCTTTTGAAATCCAGCATCCCGACAAAAAGGCTCAGATAAATTTTCTGGTAAATCTCCACTTTTAGGAACAATATTTGTCCCAAAATCTGTAGGAACCCTAAGCTCTCCTAATGTATGCCTAGTTGCCTGAAAAAACCTGATTTTCTTTGCCGCATCTAAATAATCTTCCTCTAAATTAACAGAATACCACGATTTTCCTTGCGAATATTCTTCAATAGTCTTGTAGTCTAGGAGGTAATTTTCAATAGTAGTTCTATAGCTAAAATAAACATAACTCCCATCGTTTTGTAATCTTTCAGAATCAGGGACTGGCGCATCAAAATCACGATCTCTAAAAAACAACTTAAAATCAGACTTTGATAATCCTTCTTCTCTAACTTGAATAGCGCTTTTAGCACCCATTTTTCCACCAATAGGGACGATCTGAACGGTCAGACCAAATACAACTTTGTTTAACAAATCAAAGTCAGGGCTTCCTGCTTTCCCTTCACAATACACTTTTATCAATTTGCTCATGATAATCGTATTATTTGCTCCTCGTCAAACATTGCCGCAACACTTTCAGAGTGCGTAGTAAGAATAAATTGATTATTTTGGCCCAAACCCAATAGTGCGCGTACAAAGGATTGCTGAAGGGAAGGATGTAAGTGCAATTCAACTTCATCAATAATAACAATGGAATTATTTATATTCCATCGGGCAAAGTCTAAAAGTATAGGAAAAATGGCCCTTTCTCCTGCTGACATTTCTGATAGCTCGTATTGATTGCTACCATCGGTAAGGTAAAAATAAGGGGCACTAGCAGCTTCGAACGCATCAAAATCAGGAGCAGCTCCTACAAAAGACCTATCCGGGAATACACATTTATACAGTTTGTGTAATGACTCATAAAAATCAAATTGCCCATTCTTCAGTATTCTTTGCCCGCCAGTAAATGCAATATGAAAAGAATATGCTGTAGCTAAAAACCTCCTCATCCATTCTAACTGAGGGGTCTCAGTTTCTAAAGCATTAGATATACTGTATGATGTTCTTTGCTCTGTGTACCAATAAATGTTTCCAACTCTATCAAAGAGACTATTTTTTTCATCAACATACTTAGTTAGCCTTTTTGCAAACTGATAGCCACTAAATTGGTAGTAAGCTTTTGCTCCCAGGTTCGAGTTTACCCTATTATTCTGGTAATCGTACCTGAGTTGTATTTTCTTGTTATCGGATGGATGCCCTAGTTTTACGCCCTTTTCAATCAAGCGTTCAGCATATTCTATTGTAGCTTTAATTTCTTCTTCTGAAAATTCATAGTCACATTTAATATCTAAAGGAAATCTTCCAGTCTGAATATGCTTGGAGTCAAACCCAGGCCAATCAAGCTTGGATATTTCAAATCCTTCTCTGGTTGCAGTTGCAGTTGTAAGAACTATAGCCTGAAGTATTGAAGACTTACCTACTCCATTATTACCGACGATCAAAACGGCATCATTACCATCAAACTCATTATTGTCCTTAAAAAGGAAGACTCTTTTGTTAACGAATTTCTTAAAACTACTCAATTCGATTTTTACTATCCTCATAGTAATGTTGTTGGTCTAAACACAAAGATAAGAATCCTGCCACTTTATTTAATACTTATTCCATCCAACTCGTCACCATTCGTCAATTATCTCTATAGGACGAATGGCATTAGACGCTCAAGGCTGATTGTACATACGCTACTACGGATATACTAAAAGGCGGATTGTACGTTTCACTTACCCCTTATGGCGTATAAATCCGAATGTGCGACGGAGCAACCTCCTTGTTCAAGCAACGCCTTTCGGAGCTTAACTTGTTACATCAAGGATTCAAAGAGGCTTCATACTTGTGCAAAGGTAAGTTAATCTGTTCAAAATTCCAACATGCGTTACAAAAAAATGTATTACAAAATTCAGCCTATCCAAACGGGTTTGTAAGCACTGCTAAGCAGGGCGGGTAACATGCGTACATATCTCCATCGCCTTACGGCCTTCTTGCATGAAAATTCAAACAGACTGCGGTTTTGCCTTGCCAGCCGAAAAAATGACGGCGTCTATTTTTCACGCATCTTGGCATGGGGAACTATAACTCGAGGGCTATCAGGCTATCAAAGGCTAATCCTCCATTTCGGGCCACGCGCTTCTATAGTCGGACCAGGGGGCGCAGCGGTATGGCTGGCTGCCCGGCGGCCCCAAAGGCCGCGGGGCAGCCAGCCATAAGAGCGGAGCACCCGGCGCCGCGCAGCCTGTTTAAAGAAGTAGGGCGCTATGCGGCGGGGCCAAAAAAAACAATCCGTCTCGCCTGGTCGGAAAACGGCTTGTGCGCTTGCCGCTGCCTCACCCCACGTCGAGTACGCCGCGCAGGGGGATGCGGAGCCAATCGGGGCGGGCGTTGAGTTCGTAGCCGATTTCGTAGATGGCTTTTTCGAGGGTGTAGATGCGCAGCAGCAGGCGGGCGCCTTCTTCGTCGGGGGGGAGGAAGGGCTGGCCGGCTACGGCCTGGAAGTAGGCGTCGAGGAAGTAGCGGCTGATGTAGTGGAACCATTGGGCGGCCCAGGCTTCGAGCAGGGGCATATCCTCTTTGCGGTAGCCGGAGCTGAGCAGCAGTTGGCCGTAAGCGGCGTAGTGGAAGGAGCGGATCATGCCGGCGACGTCTTTGAATGGGGTGCGCTTGAGGCGGCGCTCGGAGATGGAGAGGAGGGGCTCGCCTTCGAAGTCGATGATGAAGAAGTCGGCGCCGTCGAAGAGCACCTGGCCGAGGTGGTAGTCGCCGTGGATGCGGGTTTTCATGGCGTCGATGCGGCGGCTATAGATGGAGCGGAAGGCGTCGAGCCACTCCTGGCGGCGGTCGAGCACCTGCTGGGCTTCGCTTTGGGCGGCGGCGGGCAGGAAGGGCAGGCGCGATTGCAGGGCGTCCATTTTTTCGGTGAGCAGCTTGCGGTGGGCGGAGTATACGCTGCGCTGGTAGTGTCGGGTGAAGGGCTCGGGGCGGAAGTCGGGGTCGGCGGCGTCGGCGGCTAAAGCTACGTGCATTTCGCCGGTGCGGCGGCCCAGCAAGGCGGCGTACTCGAAGGCTTGCTGCTGTATGAGGGCCTGCACGGGGGCGGGGGTATCGGCCCAACTCAGGCGCCAGGCGGGGTTGGGCGTGGGGGGCGGCGGCAGGTCGGGGGCGGCCAGCACGCGCTCGTAGTAGCGGGCTAAGGTGGTGAGCATGAGGGTCCAGGCTTCGCCCTGGTTGGGGATTTTGTTTTGCAGCAGCCCCAGGATGGTATAGGTGCGGTCGTTGCTGTTTTCGAGCTGGATGCCGCCGCCGTAGCGGGGCGAGTGGCCGAAGGCGGAGCGCTCGGAGAGGAAGCGCACCAGTTCGAGGTCGGGATTGACGTCGGTGTCGAGCTTGCGGTAGATTTTGAAGAAATAGCTGTCGTTGTAGATGACGGAGGTGTTGCTCTGTTCGGCGCGCAGCAATACGCCGCTGACGGCTTCGCGGCTGAGGTTGAGGTCGGCCAGCATTTTGCCCGACTCGAAGTGGAGGGCGCCGGCGGGCAGGGGCAGGCGCTGGTTGGTTTTGATGAGCCAGAAGAGCTCGTTGCGGAAGTCTTCGTCGTAGATGGCGTCTACTACGATACCCTCGGCGTCGGGGGTTTTGATGTAGCTGATGACGCCGCCTTGTTCTTTTTTGAGGTAGTTGACGATGCGCTCGGCTTCGGTTTCCATCCATACGGGCAGGAAGTAGGTTTCGGGCAGGCCGTCGGCGTAGCGGAGGTGCAGCAGCAGCAGATAGGCGGCGCCGCGCGGCAGGGGGATGGCGGGAGCGTTGACGACCTCCATGGATACGAGCTTGCGCGACTTGCCGCTAAACCAGCGGCAGGAGCGCAGGTAGGCAGGGAGGAGCTTTTTTTCAAACAGCCGCCGGGCGGAGTAGGTCTGGAAGATATCTTTCCAGACGGCGGGCGACTCTACGTCGGGGATGAGGCGCTCCTGGTTGGGTTCGCCTATGGCTTCGCCGCTCTCCATCAGGAACCAGTAGTAGCCGTAGGGGCCGAGGGTGAAGCGGTAGGGTTGGCCCGGCGCTATGGGGAAAAATTTGTTTTGGCTGAAGATTTCGACGGGCTCGATGCCGGCAAAGGCTTCGAGGTCGAGTTCTATGGATTGAGAGAGCCGCGAAAGGTTGGCGATGACGAGGATGTTTTCGCCTTCGAAGGCACGTACAAAGGCCAGCACTTTGCTGTTGCCGGGCTCTAAAAATTGGATGGCGCCGCGGCCGAGGGCGCGCAGACGCTTGCGGGTGGCTACCAATTGCTTCATCCACCAGAGCAGGGAGGAGGGGTTGTTGTTCTGGGTGTCGACGTTGACGGCCTCGTAGCGGTAGGCGGGGTCGGTGATGACGGGCAGGAAGAGGCGCTGGGGGTTGGCTACGGAGAAGCCGGCATTGCGGTCGTCGTTCCACTGCATGGGGGTGCGCATACCGTTGCGGTCGCCGAGGTAGATGTTGTCGCCCATGCCGATTTCGTCGCCATAATAGACGACGGGGGTGCCCGGCAGGCTGAAGAGGAGGGTGTTGAGGAGTTCTATTTTTCGGCGGTCGTTGCCCAGCAGGGGCGCCAAGCGGCGGCGTATGCCCTGGTGGATGCGGGCGCCGGGGTCGTTGGCCAGCACCCGAAAGAGGTAGTCGCGCTCCTCTTCGGTGACCATGGCGAGGGTAAGGTCGTCGTGGTTGCGCAGGAAGAGGGCCCATTGGCAGTTTTCGGGCAGGGCGGGGGTTTGCTCGAAGATGTCGAGTATGGGGTAGCGATCTTCGGTTTGCAGGGCCACGTACATGCGGGGCATGAGGGGGAAGTGGTAGTTGACATGGCATTCGTCGCCTTTGCCGAAGTATTCGGCGGCTTCTTCGGGCCAGAGGTTGGTGTCTACCAGCAGTATTTTGCCGGGATGGGCTACTTCTACGTGTCGGCGCAGTTCGCGCAGGTATTCGTGTACGCGGGGGAGGTTTTCGCAGCCGGTGCCCTCTTCCTGAAATATATAGGCGATGCTGGACAGGCGGAGGCCGTCGACGCCCAGCTCATACCAAAAGTCGATGACGCGCCGGATTTCTTCGCGCACGGCGGGGTTGTCGTAGTTGAGGTCGGCCTGATGGCTATAAAAGCGATGCCAGTAATAGGCGCGGGCTACGTTGTCCCATTCCCAGTTGCTACTTTCGGCGCCTTTGAAGAGGATGGACGCGTCGCGGTAGCGGTCCTGGGTATCGCTCCAGATGTAAAAGTCGCGTTCGGGAGTGAAGGGCGGGGCGTGCCGGGCGCGCTGAAACCAGGGATGCTGTACGCTGGTGTGGTTCATCATGATGTCGGCGACGACCCTTATGCCTCGGCGGTGGGCTTCGTCGAGCAGTTGCCGGAAGTGGTCGAGGGCCCCGAGGTCGGGGTGTACTTCGTAGTAGTTGGTGATGTCGTAGCCGTCGTCGCGCAGGGGCGAGGGGTAGAAGGGCAGCAGGGATAAGCAGTTGACGCCTAAGTCTTCGAGGTAGTCGAGTTTTTGGACGAGGCCGTTGATGTCGCCCACGCCGTTGCCGGAGCTGTCGTAAAAAGAGCGGATGTGGAGGGCATAGACGATTGCGTCTTTGAACCAGAGTTGATCGGTATGAAGAGCCATACGAGGTTTGTTTCTGAGCTATACAATGGGAACCATTGGCCGCCGCCCGGCGCCCGCCGCAGGGGAGGGGGTAGGGGCTAAGCGCTCCATTTGGGCATGAAAATAAGCACTCTGGCGAAAATATACTCGGGTGGGCCGGAAATAAAAAAGCCGGGAGCTTTTCTCCCGGCAACAGTTTAGAAACCCTTTACAAACCTACTTGCATCTTTATGCTGAACGGCAGCGGAGCTGCCGAAAGGCAATATCAAGCCAAGGCGCTTAATCGGCGCCTCCACCATCAATCCGAAACTTTGAACAAGAAGGACATCTGTATTCCCGAACGACGTTAGCGGCGCTAGCTACATGCCAGTGCGCGATCTTATAAAGTCGTTGATGTGATGTGTGGGGAATAGCATTGAGCAAGTCCTAAGAATAAGGACGACGCTTTAAGCGATGTCATAGAAATGTTCGTATTTGGGATTAATGATTAATACGCAGCAAAAATAGTGTACTTTTTCTGAAATCACATACCGCAAACGGGGTAAATTTTTTCTCTTAACAAAAAAAATGTACCGTTCCCGGATCGGGGGCTGTCGCAGGGTGGGGCTTGCCCCGGGCATTTGGTGAACAATTTGGCGGGCTGGGCATTGTATGGCATTATCGTTCTACAAGTTGAGATTCATAAATCTTGGCTTAAGAACGCTACCATCCAAATAGCCATTATGAAACCAGTACGCAAAGAGTGGAAACAGTTTATTGCCCGCCCGTTAGACGAGGTTTGGGCGTTTTTCTCCCGGCCCGAGAACCTCAACGCCATTACGCCAGAGGGGGTATCCTTCCAGATATTGAGCCCCATAGCCGGGCAGGAAATGCACGAGGGCATGATCATTCAGTACAAGATCAGTCCGTTTTTGGGCATTCAGATGGACTGGGTTACGGAGATCACCCACATTGAGCCGGGGCGTTTTTTTATCGACGATCAGCGGGTAGGGCCTTACGCGCTGTGGCATCACCAGCACCACTTTGTAGAAAAAGACGGCGGGGTAGAGATGACCGATCTGCTGCACTATCAGGCGCCTTATGGCCTCATTGGGAGCATAGCCAACGCCTTATTTGTAGAGCGGCAGGTGGAGGGCATCTTCGGCTTTCGGAAGCAGGCCATCGATGCGCTGTTTGCCCGGCAGGCGGTTGGGGCGCGTTAGCGGAACACGTCGGCCCCGTCGGCGTTGTTGCGCTGATAGGGGAGCTTGAGGAAATCCATGGTGCCAGGCTTCACGCGAATGAAAAAGCTGTAAGTATTCCTTTGCGGGGCCCAGTTGAAGCCCATCTCCCAGCAGTGCAGGTCGCGGCTGAAGCCCAGGTAGGGGTAAGTGATGTTCTTTGAGACGAAATCGTAGCCGATACTGCCTACGTCAATCTGCCAGTTGGGGGTCAGTTGGATGCTGCCCCGCATTTCGATGGAGTTGGCGGTGAGGCGGAGGGTATCTTTGCGGCCGGGGCCCTGATCGCTGTATTGCAGAGAAAGGTTATGCCGTATGCTGAAATTCTCGAATAGGCTGAGGAAGTCGGTTTCTTCTACAGGCTCGTCGCGTTGGGGCCTGAGGGCGGCGCCGTCGCGGTCTTCGGGGTCAACGCGCTCCACGACTTCTTCTTCTTTGCCTTGCAGCAGGGCCCTCAGTTTGCCTACGGTGAGGTTGGTGCTGAGCACCATATTGGCGTCTACAAAGCGCAGGGGCTTGCCGGTTTCTTTCCAGGCGGTTCGATTGACGCGCACCAAAGCGCCGCGGGCGTTCTTCTCCACCACATAGGGGTCAAACTGGGCGCCCAGCGCCAGGGTGGTGGCGCCCTTGAGGAAGCGGGCGGCGCCCCGGGCGCTGACGGGGGTCCACTTCAGCGAGTCGGCGGCGAAATTATAACTGCCGTTCACTACTAAGTTGTCGAAGAGCTTGATGTTGCGGGCAACGGTATCGCGCTTGCCAAATATTTTGGCTTCAAAGATGTTGTTGAGGCTATACGATACGCCCAACTGCTGCTCGGTGCGAGGGGGCGTGCCATAGATGCCGCCTTCAAAGCGGGAGTAGGTATTGAAGCGATCTCGTTCGGTGGTATCGGCTATGACGGAGTAATAGTTGAGGCGGGCGTTGGTATAGTCGGGCGCGTAGTTAAGCGATATAGAAGGTTTAATGACGTGGCGTACCCCGCGCAGCCACCCCCGGCTGAAGCGCAGGGTGCCGAAGAGCTGGGTGTTGAGTGAAAGGCTGCCCGAGTAGGTTCGGAAGGCCGCAAAGCCGGGCGTTTGCACCGTTCGGATGGTACCGAAGTCGGTGGTGTCGAATACCAGATTGCCATTGGCGTCGATGAGGGTGTCGACGCTGATACTGTTGGGGTCGGCGATGAAGTCGCGGTCGACGGTTTTAAACTGCCAGACCTCGTTGTAGCCTACGCCGGGGTTGAGGTTGAAGTATTTGAGCACCTTGAGCGAGGTGCCCGCCGTAACGGTATGGCGCGCGCCATACTGGGCGGCTTCGAGGGTTTCGCCGGTGAAGAAGGTGGTATCGCTGCCTACAAAACGGGCTTTGGCTTCGTTGGTATAGCGGAGGTTGATGTTGTCGTACCAGCGGGCGGGGCCGCCGCGGCCCTGCTTGCGGAAGGGGTAGAGGGTTTGGGTTTGAAACTGGAAGGTCGGGAAATCGACGCTCATCTCGCGGGTGTTGTTGTTTTGGGTATGCGCAAAGCCCAGGCTGAGGGAGAAAGGTTTATCCGTCCAGTTTTTGGAGAAGTTGAAGTTGGAGTTGATGGTGTTTGTTTGCACCGATCGGGCGTCGTTGAGCACCCTTCGCTGGAAGTTGTTGGTTTGTAGGTTGATGGAGCCGCCAAGTCGATTGGTGGGGTGGGCGGCGGCATCCTGATTGTGCGACCAGCGCAGGTTGATACCGTTGTTGCGAAATATCTTGGCTTCGCGCATGGGCTGGCCATTATCGTCGAGCATGGGCTGGCCGGTAGCGGGGTCAATGATCGACACCACTTCTTCCTGTCGGCGGCTGTCGTAAGAAAAATTGAAAGAGCCGTTGTAGCCGTAGCGCTTGCGGTAATTGGAGGCGGCCGTCACGCCCCAGGTGCCTTTGAGGTAGATGTTGCCCGTGAGCGAGAGGTTGAAGTGATCGCCCAAGGGGAAAAACCAGCCTATGTTTTGTATACCGAAGCCCCATTGGGGCGAATATTCGTAGTCGCGGGGGAAGAGCAGGCCCGAGCGGCGGCCCTTGGATACCGGAAAAAAGCCAAAGGGCAGCCATAAAGGGGTGGGAATGCCCATGATTTCCAAGTTAGAGGGCCCGATGACCACCAATTTATCGGGAATGATTTTTTGCTTATTGCTATGGATGCCGAAGTGCGGATGATCGGCGGTGCAGGTAGTAAATATGGCGTCTTCGCTGTAGATGATGTCGTTGGAAGTGGTGTCGGAGGGCGAGCCGCTGATGAACTTGGAGCGTGCGCTGCGCACAATGACGTCGTTTTCCTGGGTGACGGCGTCGTAAACAATGCCCCGTCGGGTTTCAAAGTTGTAGGCCATGCGGTTGGCCGTAAAGGTTTTATCGCCTTCGGCAAAAGCCGGCAACTGCCCCATGCGGCCGGTGCTGTCGGGGGCGCCCTCGGCCGTGATCATGTTGTTGGCCCAGTTGAGTTCGATGTGGCCCGCTTCGAGGGTTATGCTTTCATAAACGACCTTGGCCTTGCCGTAGAGGTGAATGCGCTGCCCCACCACATCAATGCGCATGGAGTCTTCTGCAGAGTAGTCGACGGCGGCTTCCAGCGAGTCTTTCGACATGGCAAAGTTGGCCCTCACCTCCACGACGCTGTCGTTGCGCAGGGTGTCGAGGGTTAGTGCGGGTCGGGCAGGGAGGCTGTCCTGGGGAAAAGACGAATCCGGGCGTTGCGCATTTAGCAAGCTCGTTGCGGCGCACAGCAATAAAAAGCAAGCGTATATCTTTGCTTTCAAGCTACTAAATGCGTTATTTTGTGCGTTTATTCTGAACATCACACGCCTGAAGATGAATTTTGCTCAACCAGAAAGCTCGCAAAGTTGCTTTGACGGGGCCTTCTTTCGAATCAATTTTTCGCGAATGACCGTCGTCAGAACGACCGTATTTCTACTTTTGCCGCTCATTAACAACCTCTTTAACGTTTCCTTAGCATTTGGGCAGGGCAAAAGTACAACAAAGCCATCAAATGCAGCCCTGCAAACCATAGTTATTGATGCCGGCCACGGGGGGCACGATCCCGGCTGCATCGGTAGTGAAAACCAGGAGAAGGTCATTACCTTAGCGGTAGCCCGGTTATTGGCCGAGGGCATACGCCTGCAGCATCCGCAGATCAACGTCATCCTCACCCGCGATTCGGATGTTTTTATTCCGCTTTACGAGCGCGCCAATATCGCCAATCGCAACAAGGCCAACCTCTTCATCAGCATCCACTGCAATGCCATGCCCGGAGGCGGCCCTACTACCGGCTCAGAAACCTATGTGATGGGCCTGCACACCGCTGATCACAACCTCAACGTGGCCAAGCGCGAAAACGACGCCATCCTGCTGGAGAGCAACTTTGAGCGCAACTACGATTACGATCTCAACTCTCCGGAAGGCCACATCCTGCTGAGTATGTTCCAAAATGCCTTTCTCGACCAGAGCATCCGCTTTGCCGAAAAAGTAGAGCGCCACTTTGCCACTACCGCCCAGCGCCGCAGCCGGGGCGTAAAACAGGCGGGTTTTGTGGTGCTCAAAGAGACCACCATGCCCAGCGTGCTCATCGAAACGGGCTTCCTGAGCAACCGGGGCGAAGAACAGTTTTTGGCTACCCCCGAAGGGCAGGCCCAAATTGCCCATGCCATCCTTATGGCCTTTAATGAATATAAGGCAGAGTTGGAGGGGCTGCCTGCTCCGCCGCCCATCTCTGCAACGCCCGTTATGACCTCGTCGACGGTCGCCGCCCAATCCGCGCCGGCCGCTACATCGCCAACAACGCCGCCGCCTGCTTCTGGTCGCCAGTCGCCTACCTTTGCTAATGCCGCCGCCGGCCGACCGCCCATTACGCCCGCCGCTACGCCGGCCCCGCCGCCATCCGAAAATATGCCCTCCTGGTCGGGGGTTACGCCGGCTACGCCGGCCATACGGCCCATGACGCATCAAGGCGCACCGGCAACGGTTACGCCGGAAAGACCCTCCAGCGCCGCTACAGCCACCGACTATGGCGCCGAGCCGGCTGCATCAACGCCGGCCGTAGCCAATCCCGGCGGTCCGCGTTGGGACGCCGCCCCCAACCGAAGCCCGGACGCCACACCTGAGTCAACGCCTCTAACAGCCGCTACCGCCTCCGACGTTCAATATGGCGTACAAATTGCAGCTACCACCCGGCCTGTTCCGCCCAACGACCCGCGTTGGGCCGGCTTGGGGTACGCCGTAGAATTAGTGGAAGAAAACCAGATGTTCAAGTACCAGATTCGCCGCCTGCCCAACCTCGAAGCGGCCCAGACCGCTAAGCAGCAGTTGCAGCAACGCGGATTCACAGACGCCTTTGTACTGGCCTTCCGCAATGGGCGCCGCATCAGTATAGAAGAAGCGCGGCAAGCTGCGCCAGCCCGGCAGTAGCGCCGTCTGCCAATGCGCCAACTTACTTTTTTGTTGCGCTTATCCATTACCTTGTCCCAAAAGTGTTTTTTTGAACTACCTTTGCGACTTTCTTTTGCGACTGTTTTCGCCCAAAAAGTCTTTTTATGGCAAATGAAGTAAAGATTGGCATACTCGCGCTGCTCGCCCTGGGCTTGTCGTTCTGGGGTTACAAGTTTATACAAGGCACGAATATTCTCACCAGTACCACCCGCTTGTTTGTTATTTATGACAATGTAGGCGGCCTGCAAATCGGTACGCCCGTACAGATCAGCGGCGTAACCGTTGGCGCAGTATCTTCTATTGACCTTTCTATGGAGTCGCGGAACGTACAGGTCACGCTCAACCTCAATAAAGGCGTAACCGTACCCAAAGATACCCGCGCCATCATTGTGTCCACTTCTTTTTTAGGAGGGCAGGCCATCTACCTCGAATACGATAAGCCCTGCTCGCCCGGCGTAGACTGCGCAATTGATGGCGATACCCTCAAGGCCATGAAGCGCGGAGTGCTCGATTCTACCCTCGGCGAAGGCGCCATCGATGGCTATATCCAACAACTCACCGGCGGCCTCAGCCAAACCCTCGATACCCTCAACCAACTGCTGTTGGGCGAAGACAGCAACTCGCCGGTAGCCCTCAGCGCCCGCGACCTCCAGGCTACGCTGGCCAACCTCAAGTCGGCTACCGCTCAGGTCGACGCCCTCATGCGGCAGGCCGGCCCCGATCTGCGCGGCTCCTTAGGCGACGTCCGCCAACTGACGGCCACCCTCGCCGCCCAGCGCGGCAGCCTCAGCGCCATCATCGCCAATGCCGATTCGCTGACCCAACAGATGGCTCGGGCCGACCTCCAAAAAACCCTCAACCAGGTAAATGCCACCCTCAGCGGGCTTAGCACTACTTTGGGCAAAGCCGATACGGCCGTAGACGGCTTCAGCGCTGTACTCGACAAGGTACAGCAAGGGGAGGGCACCCTCGGCAAACTCCTAAGCGACGAAGAACTCTACTGGCAGTTGTCGGAGCTTTCGGCTCAGCTCGATTCCCTCAGCGCCGATCTCCAGAATCGGCCCTACCGCTATATTCCCCTCAAGAGCAGAAGGCGCGTGCAGCGCTACGACCGGCAGGACGGCCGCCAACAGCAAGAATAGCGATGAATCGCCCGCTTGGCTTCTTGCTCGCTGCTGCCTGCTGGCTGGCGGGTCTGGCGGTTGGCCGGGCAGGCGAAACGCCCCGTGTCATCAATTTCGATCCGGCTCATCCCGGTGGGGGCATCAGCCAAAACTGGATGATCGCCCAGTCGGCCGGCGGCCGTATGTATTTTGCCCAAACGGAAGGCCTCACCGCATTCGATGGCCAAAATTGGCAACGCTACCACCTCCCCCGCCGTCAAATAGTAAGAGCCGTAGCCGCCGACGACCAGCACCGGGTTTATGTGGGCGGCTACGCCGAGTTTGGCTATTGGGAGGAAAAACCCGGCCGGCCGCTGCGCTATACCTCCCTCAGCGCCCAATTAGACAGCGCCCACCTGCTCTCCGAAGAGATATGGAGCATCTTAGTCGTCAAGGGCAAGGGCGTCATCTTTCAGTCGTTTTCCACCCTGTTTTATTACGATTTTCAACGCATCCGGCGGCTTGCCCCGCCCGGCAACATCATGTTCCTACAGGAGGTCGACGGCCGCATCATCGTGCCCGTCATCGGAAGGGGGCTTTACGTTTGGAATCCTGAAGCCGGATTTTCGCCCTTGTCAGGTACAACCCAGCTACCCGACCAGCGCGTAAAAGGCCTGCTCTCCCTGCCCGACGGCGGCATCCTCATCGCTACCGAACAGCAAGGCCTGTGGGCTTACCGCAACGGCCGGGTAGCGCCCTGGCCCAATGAAGCCCAGGCCCTCTTTGAAGCCTACCAGATCAACCGGGCCGTAAGGCTCAAAAACGGTTGGCTGGCTTTCGGCTCCATCCTCAGCGGCCTCATCGTGCTCGACCAGCAGGGCAGGTTGCGCTTTCACCTCCAACAGCGCAACGGCATGCAAAACAATACGGTATTATCGCTCCTCGAAGACCGGCATGGCGATCTTTGGGTGGGGCTCGATCAGGGCATCGACTTGGTAGTGTTCAGCGATCCGCTCCGCTATTATACCGATAAGAATGGCCAGTTGGGCTCCGTCTATGCCGCCGCCTTCCATGAAGGTCACTTGTACCTCGGCGCCAACCAAGGGCTTTACCGCCGCGACGCCGATGAACAGTACCGGCTGCTCCCCGGCACCCAGGGGCAGGTGTGGGAGCTCCAGGCGCGGCCCGGCTCGCTCTTCATTGGCCACAACAACGGCGCTTTTGCCCTCGAAGGCGCCCGGTTGCGCACCGTTTCTACCGTCACCGGCGGCTGGCAGATGCTCGCCGCCCCCCACAACCCCAACTTAGCCATACAGTGTACCTATACCGGGCTGGCCGTCTTTCGCCGAAGCGCCGCCTCGGGGCAGTGGGTTTTCTCTCATCGCCTCGAAGGGCTCTTGGCGCCCCTGCGCCAGATGGCTTTCGACGCTCAAGGGCAGTTGTGGGTCGTACACGCCGCCCGCGGCCTTTATCGCCTGCGCTTGGCGCCCGATTTTTCGAGCATAGCAGAGCAGCGGGAGTGGAGCGAAAAGTCGGGGCTGCCCGACACCTACGCCATGTCCATCACGGCCCTCGGCGACAGCCTCCTCTTTCGGTCGGGCGGGCATTACCACGTTTTTGAGCCGAAGGCCGGGAAGTTTCGCCGCATTGAGCGCTTCAGAGGGCAACCCCTGCCCGACGACTGCAACATCCTGGCCGGCCAGGGCGACGATTGGTTCATCTCTTCCCCCAATGAGGCCCACTGGTTCAAGGGCGCCCGCCGCCATGCGCGGCTGCCCGTCAAGTTAGTGCCCAACTACCCCAAAATCGAGTATTTAGCCAATGGGCAATACCTCTTCTGCCTGCGCAATGGCTACGCCATATTGCCCGCCGATGCTTCGCCCACCGACCCCGGCTATCGCCCGCCTCCGGAAGTAGCCTGGCTCATAGCCGCTACGCCCGGCAAAGACAGCACCATCGGCAGGCCTTCAGCCCATACGCCCCTCGTCTTTAGCGCCCAGGTGAGCTCCCTGCGTTTTTTCTTCGCCCAGCCCATTTACTCCGAGCCCGTGCGCTTCCGCTATCGCCTGCGCGGCTTCGACAACGAGTGGTCAGACTGGACGGCGCTCAACCAGAAGGAATTTACCAACCTTCCTCAGGGCGAGTACGCCCTCGAACTTCAAAGCGACTACGGCCCCGAGCAGGCCGTACTGCGCTTCACCGTCCTGCCTCACTGGTCCGAAACCCGCTTAGCCCGGCTCTCTTATCTGCTCCTCTTCTCTTTAGCCATGTACCTCCTCTACCGCGCCCACCAGCGCAGGCTCCAGTTGCAGGCCCGCCGCATGCTCATCGAGCGGGAGCGCAGCATCCAGCAAGAGCGCATCCGCACCCAAAACGCCCAACTCGAAGCCGATATCCTCCGCAAATCCCAGGAATTGGCCAACTCCACCTTCAACCTCGTCAAGAAAAACGAAATCCTCATCCAAATCAAAGACGAACTCGGAGAAGTAAAAACCGAGCTCGGCCCCCGTATGCCCGAGCGCCACTACCAGCGCATGCAGCGCCTCATCGACAGCCACATGACCACCGAGCAAGACTGGCAGATATTTGAAACCAACTTCAACGAAGTACACGACGTATTTTTCAAAAAACTCAAGCGCGATTTCCCCAACCTCTCTCCCGGCGACCTCCGCCTCGCCGCCTACCTCAAGATGAACCTCAGCAGCAAAGAAATAGCTCCCCTCCTCAAAATATCCATCCGCGGCGTAGAAAACAAACGCTACCGCCTGCGCCAAAAACTCGGCCTCGACCCCGAGGCCAACCTCACAGAGTTCCTTATGGGGTATTGATTTTTTTGGGGCCCCGCCGCATAACATCCACTCCTTTTGGCAGCTTGCGCGGCGCCGGGTGTTCCGCTATTATGCTCCCCTCCTTAGGTCGGGGGCATACCGCTTCACCCCCTGGTCCGGACAAATCAGCAGTATACCATAGCTCAGGGCGCCCATGCGTTTACCCTACCCGTAGCGGCCCTGCCCGCCGGGCTGTACTGGATTGTACTCCAGAATGAGCAGGGAAGTATCCTGCGACGTTCGTTTGTGAAGCAGTAGCCTTTTGTCCTGCGACGCTGTCTTTTATAATGTCTATCGGCTCCACGATGCCGCCAGCCGCGCGCCCTGTTCGATGGCGCGCTTGGCGTCGAGCTCGGCGGCTTCGTCGGCGCCTCCAATGAGGTGCGCTTCTATGCCCAAGGCCCGAATGGGGTCGAGCAATTCGCGGCGAGGTTCCTGCCCGGCGCATATGATTACGTTGTCTACGGCTAACAGCCGGGGTTGGCCGCCCACAAGGATGTGCAGGCCTTGGTCGTCGATGCGTTGGTAGCTGACGTCGCCCAGCATTTCCACCCCTTTGCTTTTGAGGGTGGCCCGGTGTATCCAACCGGTGGTTTTGGCCAACTTAGCGCCGGGCTTGCCGGCGCTGCGCTGGCAGAGGTATACCTGCCGGCCCGGCGCTTCGGGCAGGGGTTTGGCTAAGCCGCCAGGCTGGCGGTATTGCATATCCACGCCCCATTGCTGCAAAAAGCGGGCGGGGTCGAGCGAGACGGAAGCGTGTTCTTCGGTCAGGTAGGCCGACACATCAAAACCGATGCCGCCGGCGCCGATAACCGCTACCCGCCTGCCTGCCTGCCTGCCGTGCAGCAGCAAGTCGATGTAAGACATTACCATAGGGTGATCAATGCCTTCGATGGCGGGCCGGCGCGGCTTCACGCCTGTAGCCAGCACGACGGTGTCGTAGGCGGCGGCCATATCGGCGGTGAAGGCGGTATTGAGGCGTATGTTTACGCCCTGCAACTGTAGCATGCGCCCAAAGTAGCGCAGGGTTTCCGAAAATTCTTCTTTACCGGGTATTTGCTTAGCCATCAGAAACTGCCCCCCAATGCGGTCGGAGGTATCGTAGAGGTCTACCTGATGGCCGCATTGCGCGGCGGTAAGGGCGCAGGAGAGGCCGCCGGGCCCTGCCCCTACGACGGCCACGCGCCGAGGCTGGGCTGCGGGCCGGTATACGAGCTCCAACTCGCGGCCCGCCCTGGGATTGACGAGGCAGGAGGCGAGCTTATTTTCAAAGACGTGATCGAGACAAGCCTGATTGCAGGCAATGCAGGTATTGATTTCGTCGGCCCGGTTTTGGGCGGCTTTGTTGACAAAGTCGGGGTCGGCTAAGAAGGGACGGGCCATAGATACCATGTTGGCATAGCCTTCGGCCAGCAACTGCTCGGCTACCTCCGGGGTGTTGATGCGGTTGGTGGTGATGAGGGGCAGGCTCACCTCGCCCATGAGCTTGCGGGTAACCCAGGCATAGCCGGCCCGGGGCACCATAGTGGCGATGGTGGGCACCCGCGCTTCATGCCAGCCTATGCCCGTATTGATGAGGGTGGCGCCGGCGGCTTCAACGGCTTTGGCCAGCGTTACCACTTCTTCCCAACTGCTGCCGCCTTCCACCAGGTCGAGCATGGAAAGGCGATAGATGATGATGAAGTCGGGGCCTACGGCCTGGCGGGTGCGCCTTATGATCTCTAAGGGGAAGCGGATGCGGTTTTCGTAGCTGCCGCCCCATTTGTCGGCGCGCTTATTGGTGCGAGCCGCGATAAACTGATTGATGAGGTAGCCTTCGCTGCCCATAATTTCCACGCCGTCGTAGCCGCCCTCGCGAGCCAAAGCAGCGCAGCGCGCAAAATCGTTGATGGTGCGCTCTACGGCCCAACCGGGCAGCGCCCAGGGCTTGAAAGGCGAAATGGGCGATTTGAGGGGGCTGGGCGCCACCGCCAGCGGGTGGTAGCCGTAGCGGCCGCTGTGCAGAATCTGCATGCACAGCTTGCCGCCTTCATCGTGTACGGCCTGGGTGATCTCAAGGTGTTTGCGCGCGTGGTTGCGGTTGGTCATCCGGGCTGAAAAGGGCGCTACCCAACCCGACCGATTGGGCGCAATGCCGCCCGTAACCATGAGGCCGGCACCCCCTTTGGCCCGCTCGGCAAAATAAGCCGCCAACTTGCGGTATCCGTCTTTGGTTTCTTCTAAGCCGGTATGCATAGAGCCCATAAGTACACGATTGCGAATTTGGGTAAATCCCAGATCGAGGGGCGCCAACAAATGCGGATACGGATGAGCCATAGCTTGGTCGTTGTAGTTTGGTCGTGGTGAAAGACAGGGCAAGATAGAAAAAGTTGATGGCCACTGCGAAATATTTACCACTTGAACGGCCCTTTGCCGCTCGTGCGGAGGCTTAGCCCTTGCTGCGCTTAGCTAAATAATTTTTATAACCTTCTGCTTCGAGGGCTTCGTATTTTACGGCTACGCCGGCGGCCAATTCGGCTTTAAAGGCGGCGACCTTCTCCCGTATTTCGGGCCTTTGGGCCCCAATGATCTGGGCGGCTAATATGCCCGCATTTTGAGCGGCATTGAGGGCTACGGTAGCTACTGGCACGCCATTGGGCATTTGCAGAATAGAAAGGATGGAGTCCCAGCCGTCGATGCTGTTCGACGACTTGACGGGCACCCCAATGACTGGCAGCGGCGACAAAGAGGCCACCATGCCCGGTAAATGGGCCGCCCCGCCGGCGCCCGCAATAATGACTTGCACACCCCGTTGGTGGGCCGTTTGGGCAAAGTGAAAAAGGCGCTCCGGCGTACGGTGGGCCGAAACGATGGTAACCTCTATGGGCAGCCCAAAGCGCTCCAGGATTTCGGCAGCCGGCTGCATAACGGGAAGGTCGGAGTCGGAGCCCATGATGATGCTGATCACGATGCGTATGTATTTAGGACGATGGCAAAATACAACTAACTAAACCGGATGGCCTTCACGGGGTCTACCCGGCTCACCAAATAAGAAGGCAGGATGAGGAAAACCAAGGTAATGCCCAGCGTGCCCGCATTGAGGGCCAGTACCCACCACCAATTGATGGCAATGGGCGCCACAGAAAGGTAGTAGTTGGCCTCGTCGAGGCGGATGAATTCAAAGGTGTCCTGTAGCCAGCAAAAACCCAGCCCCAGCAGGTTGCCGAAGAGCAGTCCGGTGAGCACAATGTAAGCGGCATAGTACAAAAAAACGCTTCGGATGCGCCAGTTTGACGTGCCCAACGCTTTAAGTATGCCAATCATATTGGTGCGCTCCAAGATAAGGATCAGTAGGGCTGTAATCATATTAATGATAGCCACGATGATCATCAGTGAAAGAATGACAGCTTCGTTGATGTTCTGAAGATCGAGCCATTCAAATATTTCCGGTATTTTTTCGCGTATGGTTTCGGCGTAGAGGTTGGTGGGCAACTGTTCGTAATAAATGTATTCGCTGATGGCGCTAAGGTCGTCGAGGTTATCCACAAAGACCTCGAAGCCGCTGACCTGCTCGGGCGTCCAGTTGAGGAGACTTTGAATCTGGCGAATGTCGACGAGGGCAAACTTGCGGTCGTATTCATCGAGGCCGGTTTTGTAGATGCCGCTGACGGTGAAGCGCCGCTTGATTTGCTGGCCCCGCTCTACAAAGTGAATGTCGAACTTATCGCCTACGCTCACGCGGAGGCGGTCGGCGGTTTGGCGGGAGAGCAGGATGTCGCGGGAGAGACTGGAATCGGGCAGTTGGATGACGTCGCCCTCGGTGATGTACTGGCGCAGGAACGACCAGTCGAAATCGGGGCCTATGCCTTTGAGGATGATGCCCTCGATTTCATTTTTGGCTTTGATGATGCCCGGCTTTACGGCGAAGACTTGAATGTGGCGCACCCCGCCGCGGGTAACGGCTGCGCGTTCGTAGGGCCGGCCAAGCCAGTTGGCGCCCCGTTGTACGTAAGTTACACTACGCAGCGTATCCAACGAAGGGTAAAAGTCCTGTTTTTTGCTGATGGGGTAGGCCTCGATAAGCGATCGGCTCAGATTGGGGTCGGTGATGTGAATGTGGCCCCAGAAGCCGAAGATTTTACCTGAAATTTCCTGTTTAAAGCCGGAAATAAGGGCGCTGGCCGAAATCATAACGGCCACACTGAGCGATACCGCTACAACAGCAATACGCAAGATCAGCCGCGACAGTGATCGCTGGCCCGATGCCGCTACCCGGCGCGCTATATAGAATGAAAAATTCATGTCGGCGCGAAGATAGCCATTTTCCCATACCCGCGAACATGGCCGGATAAAAATGCGCGACCTGCCAGTCGAGGTCTACCAGTCGCGCATATTCTGGCGGATGCGTCGGCCTATGTTGTCCTGCACGTCTGTGCCCTGGAGGTAGTCGTCGGGAAATTCGCCGGGGGCATCCTGATAGAGTTTCATCTGCCACTGGGGGTTGTTGATTTCGCCGTAGACATCGCTGTGGAGGAGCACAAAGTCGTCGGAAGCCAGGCTGGGGTTATAGAAAATGAATCGGACGTTGTTTTGGTTGGTGCGCTTTACTTCGTTGTAGCTCCAAATTTCGTAAGGGGGGGCCGAAGGCTCGGTTTCCTGCCTGACCATGTCGTTGGGCTGGCCGTATTTGATGTAAACGTAGCCGCGATCGGTTTCAAAGCCATAGCGGAAGCCGGAGTTAAACATCTTATCTACGGCGCGGGCTACTTCCATAAATTTATCGTAGCCGGCTTTGGGGTCGGCGGGGCTTTCTTTGGCCCAGAAGCTATAGAGGTACAGGCGCTGAGCGCGGAGGCTGTCGTAGCGGAGCATGAGGTTGACGACCTCTACATCGCGCTGGGGCATAAGCGGCAGTATGGCCAGCAGGCTGTATTTTAGTTCTTCGCCGGGCATATCAGCAGTAAACAGGTTGCCGGTATTGATGGCGCCGGGTGTGGCGGCGGCATTGCTGAGGGCTTCGAGGTCCCAGATGGGGTTGCTGCGCTGAAAGTCGATAGAACGGCGGTCGAGTACCTCTTTGGCGCGGTTGCGCACTTCCACGGCAAGCCGGTAGTTGCCGCTGGGCAGCTTGGAGATATCTATCTGTTGGAATACCGGAATGAGGGGTGCGGGATCCTGGCGCTTGTGTGAGATGATGATGGTTTCGGTTTGGGCGCCATTGAGTTTTTCTATGGAGTAGGTGAGCACGAAGGGCTCGGCGAGCACTTGGTCGGCGTGGTATACTTCGCTGTAAAACGACAAGGTGTTGACGTTGCGGCCATAGAAGGCATAGGGTAGGGGCTCCATCGTAAGGCCATTTTTAGTAAAGGGGCCTTCTTCTGTGGATTTGGCTACGGAGGCCAGCAGGTTGATGTCTGACTGCTGGAGTTTGCCTTCGCGGGCGTAGTTGATGGTTATAGGGGCCTTGTAATCGCGCTTGTCTTCCGGGCGATTGAGGTCGGCGACGCTGATTTCCATGTCGTAGACGCCATTGGGCAAGGCGTATCGCTTGAGGTCGACGAAGTCGATGGGCCTGCCGGATGTCGGGCTGGAGAGCCGGTATTTGTCGAACTGAACGATGCGCTCCTGCTGTTTGAAAACAATAACGACCTCTACTGCGGCCTGTAAGGAGGAGTCGGGATTGGCGACAAATTTCAGCGTTCGGCCCGAAAAAAACAGGCAAACCTCGGCATAGTTTTGCTGGGGGCCATAAAAGGTAGCTACTGAAATACTGGCATCGAGGCCATAGGCCAAGCCCGAGATCAACAAAGCGGCTAAGCCGATGAGGTAACGCAACTGACGCATGGTTCTGTTCAATTTTGATAACCCAAACAAGATACGCCCTTTACGCCGACACATCAAGACCAAAATAGCCAAAAGTCAGCTTTCCGGCACTTACTGAGCTACCTTTTTCAGGGTGAAGCGGAAGTCGTAAGTGTTGATTACGGCTGAAAGCACCAAGACAGAATCGGTGATTTCTACAATTTGATAGTCAGCATCCATACCGCCACCTCGCTGAAGGATAACATTGCCGTCGAGTTCGTAAGTGAACGACTGCTCTGTACCTGCCATGTTGGTGATGAGCTGGTTGTCGGGCGTAAATACATAAAACAGCGAAGAGAGCCTTTCGGTTGGGCGGCCGTTGCTGAGGGCTTCTTTGATTTCCCATCGGCCCCGGAGTTGGGCTGCGGTTTTTTCCTCGTCGGCGCTACAGCCAAAGGAAAGGAGTACGAGCGCCGGGGCTAAAAACAGGGCGCTGAAACGGAGGCTAAGCTTCATAAGCATGTTAAGGAGTAATTTGAATGTAGGGAAAAAAAGCGAAGCAAAGTTACAGTCCTTTTTTATTTGTATGCCCAATTGGTCGCAATATTTCACTGTAGCGGTTCGGCGGCGGCTCTGCGGAGGCGATCGTTGATGGCGCGCCCGAGGTCGCGTTCGGGAACCAGTTCGGCTACGATGAGGTCGATGTCGAGCTCGTCGAGGTAGCGCAGGGCGGCAAAGAGGCGGCTGGCGGCCTGCTGGAGGTTGCCGTCGGGGGAGAGTATTTGTTGGTTTTGGGCGGGCGCCCAGGGCGCAGCCTCCCGGAAGGCCAGCACGCCTACGCGATGGGGCGGAAGTGAATCGGGCAGTTGGGCCGGATCGGCCAGTACCAGGGGCATGCGGGGGGCGTAGTGGCTTTTGAGCATACCTGGCGCCTGTGGGTTGGAGGTAGAATGTTCGCGTACGGCTACGGGGCCGATGAGGGCTTCGATGGTTTCTACGGCCAGCCCGCCCTTGCGAAATATGGTAGGGCGGCCCTCTTCCAGGCCTACTATTGTACTTTCGAGGCCTACGCTACAGGAGCCGCCATCGAGGACGTAGGGGATGCGGCCATTGAGCTGATTGACGACGTGTTGGGCGGAGGTAGGGCTGATGTAGCCGAAGGGGTTGGCGCTGGGGGCCGCCAGCGGAAAGTCGAGCTCGGCCAGCAGGGCCAGGGTAAGCGGGTGGTCGGGTACGCGTATGGCTACGCGGGGCAGGCCCGCGGTGACGAGATCGGGGATGGCGGGCTGCTTGTTGAGGAGCAGGGTGAGCGGGCCGGGCATAAAGGCATTGGCCAAAGCCTGGAGCGCTTCGGGCAGCCCCAGCGTCCATTGTTCGATGAGGGCCGGGCTGCCGACGTGGATGATGAGGGGGTCGAAGCTGGGGCGGTTTTTGACGGCGAAAATGGCGGCGACGGCTTCGCGGTTGAGGGCGTTGCCGGCTAAGCCGTAGACGGTTTCGGTGGGTATGCCCACTACCTCGCCTTGGCGCAGCAGGGCGGCGGCGCGGGTGATGTTGGTACCCATTTCAGTGGCAGTGGTCATCATGTGCTGTATCGTAAATGGTTTGACGAATGGTGGCGGCCCGGCCTAGCGATGCGGAGGGGTGGCGGCCTCCGGCCGCCAGACGGCGCCCCTCAAAGGGCGGCGGCCGACCAAAGGGAGCCCCGCAGCGTAGCGCCCCCGCGCAGGATGTATACGGGGCAGGAGGCTATGCGGGGGAGGCCCCAAAAATAACAAAGCCCCAACTGCAAGATGAACCCGGCCTGTGGAGGGTGGGCCTGCTTGGCAGTCGGGGCCTTGAGGCGGGCTCAGCGGGCTACATATTGGCGATGAGCTCGTCGCCGAATTCTGAGCACTTGAGCAGGGTGGCGCCGTCCATGAGGCGGTGGAAGTCGTAAGTTACGCGCTTGCGACCGATGGCGCCGTTGACGGCTTTGATGATGAGGTCGGCGGCTTCTTTCCAACCCATGTAGCGGAACATCATCTCGCCGGAGAGGATGACGGAGCTGGGGTTGACCTTATCGAGGCCGGCATACTTGGGCGCGGTGCCGTGGGTGGCTTCGAAGATGGCGCAGCCGTTGACGTAGTTGATGTTGGCGCCGGGGGCGATGCCGATGCCGCCAACCTGAGCGGCGAGGGCGTCGCTGACGTAGTCGCCGTTGAGGTTGAGGGTGGCGATGACGTCGTACTCGGCGGGGCGGGTGAGGATCTGTTGGAGGAAGGCGTCGGCGATGACGTCTTTGATGATGATCTCATGGCCGTTGGCTTCGAGCACATGCCAGGGGCCTCCGTCGAGGGGCTTGGCGCCGAACTCTTCGGCGGCGATCTGGTAGCCCCATTCCATGAAGGAGCCCTCGGTGAACTTCATGATGTTGCCTTTGTGCACCAGCGTAACGTTCTTGCGATGGTTGTCGATGGCGTACTGTATGGCGGCGCGCACGAGGCGTGCGGTGCCTTCTTTGGATACCGGTTTGATGCCGAAGCCCGTGGTTTCGGGGAAGCGCACCTTTTTGTAGCGGTCGGGGAAGGTTTCTTTGAGTATCTGACGGAACTTGTCGGCGTCTTCGGTGCCGGCTTTGAACTCGATGCCGGCGTAGATGTCTTCCGTGTTTTCGCGGAAGATGATCATGTCTACGAGTTCGGGCTGGCGCACGGGGCTGGGCACGCCGGCGAAGTATTGCACGGGGCGCACGCAGGCGTAGAGGTCGAGTTGCTGGCGCAGCGCTACATTGAGCGAACGAATACCGCCGCCAACGGGAGTGGTGAGGGGGCCTTTGATGGCTACGAGGTGGCTTTCGATGACGTCGAGGGTCTGTTGCGGCAGCCACTCGCCCGTTTGGTTAAAAGCTTTTTCGCCTGCGAGCACCTCTACCCATTCGATTTTGCGCTGGCCGCCGTAGGCTTTTTCAACGGCAGCATCGAGCACGCGCACGGAGGCCGCCCAGATATCGGGGCCGGTGCCGTCGCCTTCGATAAAGGGAATGATCGGGTTTTCAGGCACTTGCAGTACCCCGTTCTGAATCGATATTTTCGTTCCACTCATGGTTAGGAAAAAATTGTGTGTTTGATGAAAATGGCTTTTTGGGCCAAAACCGCACAAAAGTAATTATTTCTCCGTATTTTTTAGCGCGGAAGAGCTTCGTCTCGTATGTTTGTCCTGAGGAGGCTTAAAAAGCCAGGGTTGACTGTAAGGCGACCGGAACCTTTAATCGTTTATAGTGGTATGCGGAATCCAAACCTGAACGCCGATAAGGGCGAAATGGGCAAAGAAGAACAACAGGTAGAGCGGGCCCTGCGACCGCAGGGCTTGGATGATTTTTCGGGGCAGCCCAAGATTGTGGAAAACCTGAAAATTTTCATACAGGCTGCCCGACAGCGGGGCGAGGCCCTCGACCATGTGTTGTTGCACGGCCCTCCGGGTTTGGGCAAAACCACCCTTTCGCATATTGTAGCCCGCGAGATGAAGGCTGAGCTGAAGATGACCTCGGGGCCGGTGCTGGAAAAGCCCGGCGACCTGGCGGGTTTGCTCACCAACCTGAGCGAAGGAGACGTGCTTTTTATCGATGAAATTCACCGCCTCAACACCGTTGTGGAGGAGTACCTCTACTCGGCTATGGAAGATTACCGCATCGATATTATGATCGATAGCGGCCCCAATGCCCGCACCATACAGATCAGCCTCAGCCCTTTTACGCTGGTGGGCGCCACCACCCGCTTAGGCCTGCTCACAGCGCCCATGCGCGAGCGCTTTGGCATTACGTGCCACCTCGATTACTACGACGTGGCCACTTTGGAGCGCATCATCAAGCGGTCGGCGGGTATCCTTAAGGTGCCCATCACCGATGAAGGGGCTCATGAAATAGCGCGTCGCAGCCGGGGTACGCCCCGCATTGCCAATGCCCTGCTGAGGCGCATCCGGGATTTTGCCCAGGTGAAGGGCGACGGGTCCATTGATACGGAGATAGCCCGTTATGGTCTCAGCGCGCTCAATGTGGATGAAGGCGGCCTGGATGAGATGGACAATAAAATTTTGAGCTCCATCATCCACAAATTCAAGGGCGGCCCGGTGGGCATCACCACCATCGCCACAGCCGTGGGCGAGGAGGCGGGCACCTTAGAAGAAGTGCATGAGCCCTTCCTGATTATGGAGGGGTATTTGCAGCGCACCCCCCGCGGGCGCGAGGCCACTGAGAAGGCTTATCGCCACCTCGGGGTGGCCCAACCGGGCAGGCCGGGCACTTTATTTGAGTTTGAGTAGGAGGGCAGACAAATTTCTTGACCTAAAAAAACATTGGGTTAACCTATTGATGCGATTTTTGAGCCGTCGTATTAAGCCGCTGTTACCTAAAGTCGTCTAAGTCGGCGCACGTACATATAGCTCGCGCAAGCCGGGTTGTGCATAGATTTCCGGGTTATTCAAACCTTTGTACGCCCAACCAGCCTGTGCGCAGTATAACCAAATTGCCATACACTTTTGCATTATGTTGTTACACATCAGTTTGATACCGGGCATCTTGCTTATGCTCATTCAGTGGCGCTTCAGCCAGCTTACCGGCAGTATGCTGGTAGGATGCCAGGGGCTCCTTCAGTTGGTGCTCACCATCCTCATCTTTGCCGTAGCCTTCGAAAGGGCGCGCATCGCGCCGGCCCGCTGGTACGCCTGGCGCACTACGGTACAACTGATATTGGGTTTGGTGATGCTGGTTTCGGCGGGCTACGTCATCAATGAAAGTTATGTGCGCTGGTGCGAGGGCGCGCCTTTGTCTTCCGGCGATGCGTTGCCGGTGGTATGGCTCAGCATTGGCGGCCATTGGTTGTTGGCCCTGGCGCTGGGCCGCGACATGCGAAGAATATGGAAAGACGCCTGGCAAAACCGCTCGCTGCGCCTGCTGGCTACCTGCTCGCTCTTCACGGGGCTGTGCCTGCTGGTGGCCCACTTTACGGGCTGGATGTGGCTCGACTCGCTGGTGGCGGCCGGCGTAGCCGTTGTGCTGGGGCTACTGGCTGCAGGTTTTGTACTCGACGCCTACTGGTCGATGGCCGAAATGGAAGAAGCCTGATGATGAACGACGTCCCTTACCAACCCATCGATTGCAATTATTACGATCTGCTGCTGGAGCGCGCCACCCTGCGCCGTCCCTGCCGCTTGGAGTTGCTGCTGCCGCAAGGCCCCGAGACTTTGGAGGCCGCCCTCATCGAAGATGTGTATACGGAAAACGGAGCGGAGTACCTGCGCCTTGCCGGCGCCCCGAACCCCATCCGCCTCGACGCCATACTAAGCGTAGACGGCCTGCCCAGGCCAGGGGGATGCAGCCTTGCCGGCGCCAACCCATAATGTCGCTAACCCCAGAGCGATTGCAAAAAACTGCTGATTCGTTTTCATCGCGTTTGTTTTTTTTGGGAAGACGAGCGCCCTTGCCGACGGGGTTGGGCTTCGTTGAGGGCTTTAACAATTGCTTAACTTAAGGCGCAATGCGATGTTTTTCTGTTGAATATAAGGGGAAAAGTATAAATAATAGGCATTACCTTTGCGTAAAGTTTGCGCCATTCGGAATTGACGAATAAATATGTGGCGCAGCTTTTTTGACGACCAAATCAAGCAGCCCATGAAGCGAGTGTACCCCCTTGTAAAGATGTTGTTTTTAGCGCTGATGACGCTGGCCCTGAGCAGGGCCTCTGCCCAGCCCGTGATCGACGGCGCTTTTGATGCCGCCAACTGGGGCGCCGCCCACGCAACGGCTAATGGCTCGGCCGGCTGGGCCAACGCCAACGCCCGCAAGCTCTACATCGTAGAAACCGACTGCTACCTCTATCTCGGGGCCGAAGTGACGGCTTCGTCATGGATGGCCTGGGCTTTTATCCTCAATAGCGGGCCGGGCGGCGGCTCGGCCGATACCTGGTCGAGGTCTATTGATTATGCCCACACCAACAAACCCAACGCCGTACTCCGCGGTCATTTCGGAGGGTATTCCGAATTTCACCTTTGGAATGGCGCGAGCTGGACGGGCATCGGCAGCGCCGTAGCAGCTACCGAATTTGGGGAGAACATCACCGGCAACGACCAGAATGGCTGGGTGGAGCTGCGCATAGATAAAGCCGATCTGGGCTATCCTTCTTCCATTGATGTGCAGTTTTACATCACTGGCGACCAGAATGCGCATGGCTCTTTCGATGCCGTGCCCGACGACGATAACGCAACAAGCTGGAACGAGACCGGCAACCGCACTCAGCTCAACAATTATGCTGCGGCCTTTGCCCTGTCGGGCAGTCCGGTAGTGACGGTGTCGCCGGCTTTGCCAACGCCTGAAGAGCCGGTAACCGTAACGTTCAATGCTGCCTGTACGCCGCTGGCCGGCGCCGCCAAGGTATATTTTCATTCGGGGGTATCCACTACAGAAGGCGCTCCTGCTCAGTTCAACCGCACAGTGGGCAATTGGGGGCAGGACGACGGCGTAGGCGAAATGACCAACATTGGCGCTAACCTCTGGCAGATTGTGCTGCCTTCGTTGCGCGCTTACTATAGCGTAGATGATACAGAGGATGTGTTTGGCCTCAACTACCTCTTCCGCTCGGCCGACGGCACGATAAAAGAAGACCAGGGCGGGCTGAACTACTTCAATGCCGTCAATACCGGAAGTTATTTTACCATTACCGCGCCGGAGGGCTCGCCTCATCTGCAAGAGGTAAATACGGCTTTTGCGGCTACCTTTGAAGCCAATGTGGCCCCCGTAAGCTGGACCCTCGACGAGGTGGACGCCAACAACGATTTTATAGCCAACCTGAGCAGCCAGTCGGGGGGAGCTGCCTTTACCCACAACATTACCCTCGTCAATACCAGTCTGCGCCGATTCAGAGCTACGGCCGACTTTGGGGGCGGCGTCATTAAGATCAAATATTTTGAAGCCAAAGGCTACCCAACGGTGAATCTTGTCGCCCGGCCGGCCGGGGTTCAGCCGGGTATCAACTACGATCCGGGCGACCCCTCCCGGGCTACGCTGGTGCTGCATGCGCCTACCTACACCCGCTTCCGCAACGGCTTGGGCGTGCAAACGGGTACCAATCCCACTACGCCCAAAAATGTAGTATATGTAGTAGGCGATTTCAACAACTGGACAGTTGACGATGCCTATCTGATGAATCGCGACCGCGATGGCTGGGATGGCTCTGTGGATGCCGATGGCGATGGCGACCGGGGCGACTATTGGTGGATTGAACTCACGGGCCTGATACCGGGCCAGGAGTACGTGTTCCAATACCTCATCGACGGGCAATTGCAGGTGGCAGACCCCTATGCTGAGAAGATTTCCGACTTTGACGATGCTTTCATCCCCGATGAGGTGTACCCCAATCTCATCAGCTACAGGCCGCAGGCACAAGACCGGGCTTCGGTATTACAAACCAACCAAACGCCCTACAACTGGACGGCTCCTCCTTTTGCCAAACCTTCTACCAACAACCTCAATATCTACGAGCTGCACTTCCGGGATTTTACGGAAGAAGGTACCTACCTGGCAGCAATCGAGCGGCTCGACTACCTTAAAGGATTGGGTGTCAACGCCATTCATGTGATGCCGGTCTCGGAGTTCGAGGGCAACTCCAGCTGGGGCTATAACCCCAATTTCTACTTCGCTCCTGATAAGGCCTACGGAACCAAAGACGACCTCAAGCGCTTCATTGATGAATGCCATAAGCGCGAGATTCAGGTGTTCAACGACCTGGTGCTCAACCATGCTTTCTTTTCCAATGTCATGGGGCGCATGTACTGGAATCAGGCCCTCAACCGGCCCGCCGACGACAGCCCCTTTTTCAACCCCCTCCACCGCATGGTGGCCAATCCGGCCGGCTGGTGGGGCATCGACTGGAATCACGAGAGCGAGCACGTACAACTGATGGTTGACCGGGCGCTCGACTTTTGGTTGCAGGAGTATCGCTTCGATGGTTTCCGATTCGACTTTACTAAAGGCTTCGGCCAGTCGCCCCAAAACCCAGGCGATGAATGGGCCAGCAACTTCAATCAGGCGCGCATCGACCTGCTCAAGCGCATGATTGATGGCATGTGGGCCAGGAACCCCGGCTCGGTGGCCATCTTCGAACACCTGGCCGTAAACGCCGAAGATAAAGTGCTGGCCGACCACGGCATCCTGATGTGGAGCGGCGTAGGCCATCACAACGATGTGAAAGGGTTTATCCTGGGTTATAATGGCGATAATACCAATATTTACGACTCGGGCATCTTTAATGCGCCGGCTCGCAATTTTATTTTCGCCAACTGGATGAGCTACGCCGAGAGCCATGACGAAGAGCGCCTTGGCTACGAAGTCCTGCAATTTGGCAATGGCATCTCTACCGAGCCCAACCCTGCCATCAAGCTGGCAAAGGCCATCGACCGGCTCAAGATCGGGGCCGCTTTTAACCTGCTATTCCCCGGCCCTCGCATGATCTGGCAGTTTCAGGAATTGGGCTACGATTACAGCATCAACTTCAATGGACGCACCGGTGAAAAGCCAGTGCGTTGGGATTATTATGATGATCTCAAGCGGCGTGAGCTCTACACCTTGTTCGCGCACTTGTTCTATTTCCGCAACAACTACAGCCTTTACGCCACTACGCCCGACTACGGCAATATCGGCTTAGGCGCCGGCAACCTCAGTACGCCCCGCCGTATGCGCCTGCACGATGGAGCCGGCCACTATGTTATCGTCGTTGCCAACCTCGATCCGTTCAACAGTCAGACGGTGACGCCCGGCTATGGCGCAACCGGTACCTGGTATCGCTACAACGGCGACCCCCTCGTGGATGGCTCTTCCTACACGGTAAACACCCTCGGCGACACCTATACGCTGGCGCCGTCAGAAGTGTTGGTGCTCGTCAATTTTAAGCGTGTAACCCTCAGCGACCCTGAAGATCAGTGTGCAGGTACCGAGTTGATGTACTTTACAGCCGATCCGGCTGGAGGTACTTTTACCACTACGGCTCCGTCGGGTTTCAGCAGCAACGGCGCTGCCGGTACAGCCACGCTTGATACCGACGTAACGCCTCCGGGTACTTACGAAGTGTCCTATACCTATATCGATGCCTTGGGAGCTCCCGTAACCCAAACGGTGGAAGTAGCCATACTGGCCAATGCAACCGGCATGGTGGCGTACACGACTTGCCAAGGTAGCGGTTATGAAATAACAGTAGGGGAAACGACCTTCAACGAGGCCAACCCCGCGGGTATGGTGTTCCTTGAGGCCGCCAACGGCTGCGACTCTGTTGTGACGGTCAGCCTCACCTTCCTGCCCAACGCTACGGGCACGGAAACCTACACGGGCTGCCAGGGCGACGGCTATTCGGTGACGGTAGGGGAAACGACCTTCAACGAGGCCAACCCCACGGGTATGGTTGTCCTTGAGGCCGCCAATGGCTGCGACTCTGTTGTGACGATCAGCCTCACCTTCCTGCCCCATAAAACGACCAACATCAGCCACACCACATGCGAGGGAAATGAGTACTACGTGCTGGTGGGCAGTACTTACTTTGACGAAACCAACCCCACAGGCGTAGTCGTCCTTGAGGCTGCCAATGGCTGCGATTCCACCATTAATGTCAACCTCACTTTTCTGCCCAACTCCGAGACCGAAATCCTGCACACGGGCTGCCAGGGCGACGGCTATTCGGTGACGGTAGGGGAAACGACCTTCAACGAGGCCAACCCTACGGGTTTGATCGTCCTTGAGGCCGCCAATGGCTGCGACTCTGTGGTCTTTGTAGAACTCATCTTCCTGCCCAACACTACGGGTACGGAAACCTATACGGGTTGCCAGGGCGACGGCTATTCGGTGACAGTAGGGGAAACGACCTTCAACGAGGCCAACCCTGCGGGTATGGTCGTTCTTGAGGCGGCCAATGGCTGCGACTCTGTTGTGACGGTCAGCCTCACCTTCCTGCCCAACGCTACGGGCACGGAAACCTACACGGGCTGCCAGGGCGACGGCTATTTGGTGACGGTAGGGGAAACGACCTTCAACGAGGCCAACCCCACGGGTATGGTCGTCCTTGAGGCGGCCAATGGCTGCGACTCTGTTGTGACGGTCAGCCTCACCTTCCTGCCCAACGCTACGGGCACGGAAACGTACACGGGTTGCCAGGGCGACGGCTATTCGGTGACGGTAGGGGAAACGACCTTCAACGAGGCCAACCCCACGGGCATGGTCGTCCTTGAGGCGGCCAATGGCTGCGACTCTGTTGTGACGGTCAGCCTCACTTTCCTGCCCAACGCTACGGGCACGGAAACCTACACGGGCTGCCAGGGCGACGGCTATTTGGTGACGGTAGGGGAAACGACCTTCAACGAGGCCAACCCCACGGGTATGGTCGTCCTTGAGGCGGCCAATGGCTGCGACTCTGTTGTGACGGTCAGCCTCACCTTCCTGCCCAACGCTACGGGCACAGAAACCTACACGGGTTGCCAGGGCGACGGCTATGAAGTAACAGTAGGGGAAACGACCTTCAACGAGGCCAACCCCACGGGTATGGTCGTCCTTGAGGCGGCCAACGGCTGCGACTCTGTCGTGACGGTCAATTTGGCGTTCTTAGCCCCCAATCCAGTAGCCCGCTGCTCCACCAGCATCTCGCTTCCTCTTGATGATGAAGGTACGGCATCCCTTACCGCAGCTCAGCTTGACAATGGCTCCAGTGTCGACTGCGGCGGCTTGTCGCTATCGGCTTCACCTCTTGCCTTTGACTGCGATGATCTGGGCTCCAATCCCGTCACGCTTACCGTTACCAGTTTAGCTACAGGCGCCGCCACTCAGTGTACCACTACTGTTATCATTACGGATCCTACGGTAGCCTGTTGCCCGGCGCCTCAACTTACCTGTCTGAATGCCAATGTCGTATTCAATGGCCAAAGCAGCATCGCCCTCAACCCGGCCTCGCTGGTATCCATAGAAGACGATTGCGGCATTTCCGGTATTACGGCATTGCCTGCCAATATCACCTGCAATCAGGTGGGCAGTACGGTTCCCGTAACCATCACCGTCGCCAACCAGGGAGGGTTATCGGCTTCCTGCACCAGCCAGATTGCGGTACAAGGCCTGCCTTGCGGCTGGAGCGCTCAGCCCAGTGGGGTCAATTGCGCCAACGGCAATACGGTATCCCACAACCCGACTACAGATACATACACCCTCATCAGCTCTGATTGCTACTACGCAGCGCCTTTCACCAGCGATGAGCTGGCCTTTATGCAACATACCCTCTGCGGCAATGGCAGCATCATGGTAGAGGTTGCGTCCATCACCGGTGGCCAAGGTTGGGCTGGCCTTATCATGCGCGACGGCAATGCCGCCAACGCGCGCAAAGTGCAACTCACGGCCAATTTAGGCGGCTTTGCCCGCCGCGAGGTGCGCTATACCACAGGCGGCCAGGCTTATCCGCAACAGTTCCCCATCCAGGAGCGCCAGTGGCTGCGCCTGCTGCGCGTAGGCAACCAGTTTGTAGGCTATGTATCGGCCAATGGTACGAGCTGGTCGCAGGTATTCAGCGTTACCGTAGCCATGAATAACTGCATTGAAATGGGGCTGGTAGTGACCAATGTACTCCAGAACGGCAGCATTGCAGCTACCTTCAACCACCTGAGCGCCACTGGAGCGGCCAGCCTCGAAGCACCCGAACCGGGCGCCGCATTCCGGGCCGGCGATCTTCAAATGCTCAGCCTGCTGGCTTATCCCAACCCTGCATCAGATGAGCTGAATATAGCCATCGAAGGTTTGCTTCCCGAGGGCGAGCGCCACGCGCTTCACCTCACCGACGCCTTCGGCCGCAGCCTGCTTACCAGGATTGTGGATGGCCCCACGGCTCAGTTGCAGCTTGGCCAATTGCCTCCGGGTATCTACGAACTGCAACTCTGCCTGCCCGACGGCCGTACGCTGGCCCGCCGGCGCGTTATGGTGCTGGGGCAGTAGAAAGGAAGAATCACGTATACATAAAAAGAGCAACCCCCGTTGTGCCGTGGTACAATGGGGGTTGTCTTTTTTTTGGGGGGCTGTCGCGCCGGCCCGTATCCGCCTGCCCAAAGGAAACATTTGCCCAGGGCCGGCACGCCACCGGGCTATCCGCTCTTATGGGCGCTCCTGAGGTCGCCGCCCATACCGCTCCTATCCCTTCCCCGGCGACTTCAAAAACTCAAAAGCCCGGTAAACAGCCCGATGTAATATGGTTGCGTGATCTTCTTTCGGGAAGTATTCAAAACGGCTGTTCATGCGGTTGGCAGGCATTTTTCTCAGCAGACGCGCCAGGTGTCGGGCATCGCGGCGCATCACCCGCCATTCCTTGCCTACGCCCACAAACACCCGAACCGGGCTTTTAAGCTCGGGTAAAGGCAATGCCAGCAGCGATTGCCGATTCCACCACAGGCTGGGGCTGATGATGATGTACTGATCAAAAAGATGAGGCTGCTTATAAAATATTTCCGTGGCCAGTAGCCCTCCCAGCGATTGCCCAATGAGGGTACGCGAGCCATTGGTTCGGTAACCTCCTTCGATAAAAGGCTGGAGCTCCTCGGCGATAAAGGTTATAAAAGCGGCTGATCCCCCCGTTGTAGGATAAGTTTTTTTATCCTCGGCAATACTGGTCGGATAGGTAAAATCCCGCTTTCGGTCTACATTGGCTATTCCCACGATGATGGAGCGCGGAAACAAATCGTAGAGGTTCATAAACTGCATCAGGCCGGCAATGTGAACAAAATCTTCATGGGCTGAGCCATCCAGCAGGTATACCACCGGATAAGAAAGACTGTCGTTCCCGGCATAGTCCGGCGGAAGGTAGATGTTGAGGGTTCGGGTTTCCCCCAAAACCACAGAGGTTAGCGTTTCTACAGAGCCGAGTACAAAAGGAGCCTTAGCAGGTAGAGAGGAAACTGCCGGCTGGGCAAACACAAAGTCGGCCTGCCACAGCAATATTACTGCCGGCAATAGTACCGACAGCACTTTTTTTAAATACATAAGTGATTCAAGTTTTATAATTCTTCGGGTCGAAATTCATAAGCCTTGGCTTAGAGAGCTATACTCAGGGATTTTCATCCCGACCGCCCCGAAGTTCCCGCTGATATTCGTTCAGTTCGTCCCAGCGGCCTGCGGCGGCTAAACGCGCCTGAAGCGGCCAGGTGTAAGGCGTATGCATGCGAAAGGCATCGCCGGCGTTGTTGAGCAACTCGCGCAATAGCCCCGGATCGGTATGAGCCAGCTCATTCCAGCTTCTTATGCCCGCATCATTGAGCAGCTCGGCAATCTTGGGGCCAATGCCTTCGATGAGGGTAAGGTCGTCTTCAGCAGGCGGAGCTGCGGGCAGAGGCGCACTTTCCACATCGGCTTCTGTGGGCAGGGGGGCATCTGCGGCGGGTTCTTTGGAAACGCCTTGAATCAATTGCTGAGCCTGGCCTACCCAGTTGTCTTTGTCTATCCGCCCCGGAAAATAGCCAATGGCCTCGGTAACGGCGGCTACGCGCGTTGCATCCCAGTTGGCTATATCGGCATACGTAAATACCCCGATCTGATTGAGCTGGCTTTCCAGGAAGGGGCCGATGCCTTCGATTCGGGTAAGGTCGTCTCGCTCTGTATTTTCGATAATTTCAGCCGGCGGAGGCGCATCGTTTACGGCGCGGTTGGGTGCGAACTCGGCTTCCGGTTCCGCAATTGACAGCGGTATGGCTGCCATCGTCAGCGCCGCAGTTGAGGACGGCAGATCGGCAGGCAAATTGGCTAACTTTTGTTGCAACAGTTCATTTTCGGCGGCTAACTGGCTTAAACGTTCTTCCAGCCGTACCAGCATGGTATGATCATCATCGGTGGGTTTTGCCTCCTGTAGCGCGCCCAGGCCGTCCTTCAACTGCTGATTTTCAAGCGCCAGAACTTCTATACGTTGTTCTAGTAAGGCCAGGCGATCTTCGGGCCAGGGCACTATCAAAGGTTGTGTTACCGGCGGTTCTTCTGCCTGCGGCACGGCCGCTGCCTCCTGCGGCGCTGCCTGTCGGATAGATAAGGTGGCGATTTGCTCGTTGAGCTCGTCTATGGTAGTCGTATAGGTTCTGCCGGCGGTTTGCAGTCGCTCCAGCTCGGCTTTCAGTCTGTTGATTTCCTGATAAAGGTGGGTCTTTTCGGCTTCATGGCGCTGGGCTGCGTCCATGAGGTCTACTTTTTCGCGGCTTTCTTCCTGAAGTTGGCGGTTGCGCTCCTGGAGTTCAGCCTGCGTAGCCGTCAGTTGAGCTTCTGCCTGCGCCTGTCGGGCGGCGGCTTCTTCGGCTTCCTTGCGGCGGCGGCGCAGTGCGGCCGTGCGCAACAGCCAGGCTACCAGAAAGCCCATGAGGAAGGCGATCAACATAATGAACAGTATGGCATAACTGTCCTTGGTGTCGAATGCGGCAAAAATGTTATTCGTATTCACGTATCGGCTATTTTTTACCCGGTTGCAAGGCCGGAAAGATTATTCAATGATGAAGTTGACCCGCCGGTTTTTTTGCCGGCCTTCGGGGGTGGCGTTACTGTCTACAGGCTTAGTTTCGCCCATCGAGTTTACTTCGATATCGACCCGGATGCCTAAGTCTTTCAAGTATTTGCGGGTGTTTTTAGCCCGCCTCAGTCCAAGATCCTGATTGTAGCGGGCTTCGCCTATGTCGTCGGTATGGCCGATGATGGTGAGCATCTTTTCATCGTAGGTTGCCAGATAGGTCTTCAGCGAGTCGGCATACAGTTTGAAGGGGTCGCCCGGCCTGAAAACGTCGGAGTCGAACTCAAAGTTGGCGTCGGAGAAGGTCATATTGGTAAAGGTGAAAGCTACATTTTCATACTCGGAGGGGCTGCGCCGGGGCAAAAAGAGTTCAAAATTGAGCGGACGCCCCAGTTTGGGGTCGTCGCTGCGCGCGTAGTCGAGGAAGATGCGCGACTCGGCTACCTCCCGCTGGAGCAGCAAATGGCGCACGGCGTCGGCCCGGGCTACGCCTAAGTTTTCAAATAACCCTACAGACGTAATGGCGGCCTCGGCAGGCCTGAACCAGCCCGTAATTTCCAACATCACAGCGGTGTCGGCTTTCATGATGGCGGCTAAGGTGTCGAGGAAGGCCCTGTTGTCGGCATTTAGCCGGGGCATAGCCATCGCTGAATCGAAGGCAAATTCTTCATAACCCGTGAGCAGTATGCTGTCTTCGCGCAAGAGTTGGAGGGTGCGCGCCCGCACATCAACGGCCGTGTCGGCGGGTTGCGCGCCGCACAGGCCGCGCAGCTCGCAAACATAGTACCATCTGGCCCCGATGACGTAGATTCCGAATAATAAAAAGACGGCTAATGCCAGTATTCGCATAGCGGTTTGGTTTTGGCAGTCGGCAAAATAGGAGTTTTGGGGAATATGTGCAACTTTTTGCCGCAACTTGGCAGAATGCCCCAGGGGAGGCAACTTTTTCAGTTGCAAATCCTTTCCTTTGCATATAACACTTATACGAAGAATATGAAAGTTACCCTCAGCCGCATAGACGATGCCTATCAGCTTGAAGCTGTTAATGAAACGGGCCAGAAAGCTTATACCGACGGGTCCGTCGCCATTGGCGGCCATGAGCAGGCCATGAGGCCTATGCAGTTGGTACTCGTTGCATTGGGCAGTTGCAGCAGCATCGACGTCATCCACCTGCTCAAAAAGCAGCGCCAGCCCCTTCGCCACATCGAGGTGGAAATTGACGGCCAACGGGCTGAAGGCCAGGTTCCTGCTGTGTTTACCCACATACAGGTACACTACAAATTGTATGGCCCTCTCGACCCGGTCAAAGTAGAGCGCGCCTGCCGCCTCAGTATGGAAAAACTTTGCTCCGTATCCAAAATGCTTGAAAAATCAGTGGAAATTACCTGGACGTACAGCGTAGAAGCATAAGCGCGGGCACATGATTTCACAACACAGACCGGACAACAGGAGACAAGCATTGGGCAAATCGGTCGGAAAAGCTTAAAATGCCACTTTCACCACCTTCCATCCCCGATCTCCTTCCAGCCGCAAAAAATACATGCCGGCGGGCAAACCCTCGGGCATCAGCAGGGTAGTAGCGGGCGACCAGGTGGCTACGCAACGACCTGTGGCGTCGTATAGGGTTATGGCGCGCAACCCTAAGGGCTCAGGCCAGGAAAGTTGAAGATAGCCGCCGCTGGAAGCGGGGTTTGGGAAAAGGCGGATGCCCTCGTCATCAGGTATTGGCAGATCGCTATTGGTAACTAAGCCAATGTTGCCGGATACCCCTTGAGCGCAAAGTCGGAAGCCGAGCTGGTTAACTACCATAATGCTGTCAAAAGCCAAGCTGAAAGCCGTAGTATCGGCGCGCGGGGCCAGATCGCCGTTGGCTACAAAGGCTACGGATGCTAAGCGTCGGGGGCCGCTGAGGGCGTTGGCAGCCCGCCCTGCTACCGCTAAGGCCAACTGGCCCGGCTCAAGCGCGACGCCGATGCCCAAAAGATCAACGTTGTCGTCGTCGAGGAGCACGGCTACTGAGTCGGTCAGCAGCATGCCGGGGTCGTAGCTCAGCCATAGCGCTACGCCCAAGGCTCCGTCAAAGTTGTTGAGATCGGGCTCAAAGTTGAGGTCGGCATAGAACTTGTGCGGCGAGAGCTCATCAGGCCGGAAGACGGCGCTGATGCGTACGCACGGCAGATCTGCGAGAAAAAGAGGAGCGTAGGGCGTTTCCGGTGGGGCCCCCTGCTGCGCTACTTCGTTGTCATAGTGTAGGGCTATGGCCGCTTGGTCGGCTGCTTCAACCTGGCCGTCGCCATTACTGTCGGCAAAAGCGGTGTTGATGCCTGTGAGAGGCAGGCTTTGCAGCCAGGGCGATGTGCAGTAGGGCTGCCAGTCGTTGCCGGGCGCCGGTCGGGCAGGGCCCGATCTGCCATAATTGAGGCCCAGGGCCAGTAGGTCGAGCACATCTACGCGGCCATCGTGGTTGGCGTCGCCAGGGTAACCGCATACAGACTGAGCCAGTGCAGCAGGCGCTGCTCCGGCTACAAGTACAAAAATAAGAACAATGACGTTTCGCATAAGGCGCACAGTTTTCTCATAAGCGTCCGGCAGCGGGGCCGAACGAACAGACCCCGGAAATATAGTACTTTTGCTGTTACAAGACAAAATGCACATTCAATTTCGTGCTTACCGACTATTTTTACGCCATGACAGACGTAACTACTGCAACTCAGCTTATACTCGACAGCGCCCTCAGTTTTGGGGTTGAAACCATAACGCTGGAGGCCGCGCTTAGCCGCGTGCTGGCCCGGGACATTACTGCCGATCGAGATTTTCCGCCCTTCGACCGGGTGACTATGGACGGCATTGCCATTCGCTACGCCGACTATGCCGCCGGCCACCGCCGTTTTAAGGTGGCCGGAGTGAGCCCTGCCGGAGCGCCCCGGGTTGCGCTACCCTTTGAGGCCGGCGCCTGCCTTGAGATTATGACTGGCGCCGTATTGCCTGCCGGGGCCGACGCCATCGTGCGTTATGAAGACCTTACTTTGGCCGATGGTTATGCTGCCCTTGGGGATGTGGAAGTTCGGCCGGGGCAGAACATCCATCGCCGGGCTGAAGACCGTCCGGCAGGAGCCCTGATCGTTCCCTCGGGTAGCCGGGTGCGCGCTGCCGAACTGGGGGTAGCGGCTACGGTAGGCTTGCACCAACTGGAGGTGCGCGCACTGCCCGAGGCCGTTGTGATTTCTTCCGGCGACGAACTGGTACCCATTACAGGCCAGCCTTTGGATCATCAAATACGGGCTTCCAATGCTGCCCAATTAGCAGCGCTATTGCGCGGCAGGGGCGTAAAAGCAGCTATGATGCACCTCCCCGACGATGCGGCTGTCATCGCGCGGGCTTTGGCGGAGGCGCTGGCCCGCTACCCCCTGATCGTACTTAGCGGAGGCGTTTCGGCAGGCAAGTTTGACTATGTGCCCGATGCGCTTCTCAGCTTGGGCGTACAGCAGCGCTTTTATCAGGTAGCTCAGCGTCCGGGCAAGCCTTTCTGGTTTGGCGTACACTCGGGCGGCGCCCGCGTATTTGCGCTACCCGGCAACCCTGTGTCGTCGTTTATGTGCGCCCATCGCTATGTATTGCCCTGGCTCGATGCTTGTATGGGCTTGCCGGCCCTGCCCGAGACCTACGCCCAATTAGCCGCCGATCTGCCCTTCAAGCCGCCACTGACTTATTTCCCGCCTGTGCGCCTGCGCTGTGCGCCCACCGGTCAGTGGCTGGCAGAACCCATGCCCGGCCACGGTTCCGGCGATTTGGCTAACCTCGTTGACGCCCACGCTTTTTTGGAACTTCCCGCCGGCCAGGATGTATACCGCCAGGGTGAGCCGTTTCGGGTATGGCAGTGGGTATAGGCTTTTGCGTACGGAGGTGGCTGGTCGGACCAGGGGGTGCAGCGGTATGCGTGAGGCACGAGCGCATAATATTTACCCGACCGAGCGCAGCGAGGGCGGGGCGGAACACCCGGCGCCGCGCAAAGCGCTAAAAAAGGTAGATGCTATGCGGCGGGGCCCCAAATAGCAGCTATCGCTTTTCATTGCATGATCCCGGCAAAAAATTTTAAGCTGTACATGCTAAGCCTCCAACTCCTCTATCAATTGGGCGATGCGTTCTGCCTGCGCCGCTGGGGTTTTGGCGGCGTATATCCATTTCAGTTTTGCATTTTGCTCGCCTTCGGGCAGGGCGCGGAAGCGGGCGTAGAGGTCGGCGGCGCCCATGCGTAGGCAGTCGACGAGCTCTTGGGGCATCAGGGGCGGGTCGTCGTCGGGGAAGAGGAGTATAGAGACGGAGTCGCCGGCTTGTTTGCGGATTTTTTTGCGGATGTCGGCGCGCAGGGGCAGGAATAGCCGTCCATTGCCCATGGGCATGAGTTTCATCTGGCCAAAGTCTATGCCGTCGATATGCACTTTTACTTTTACCCAGCCAAAGGGGGCGTTGGGGTTTTGTACTACTTCGGGTATAGCGGCGTAGGTCCAGCCGCCTGATCCGGGATATTTTTCGAGGAGGTAATGGCCGCTGACGAGGGGTTGCATTTCCTTTGGCATGGCATTAATCGTTGGTTTTGAGTGATTTGAAGGCGCCGCCGAGGTAGAGCAGGAGGTCGTCGGCGATAAGGCATTCCTGTTGGAGGGCATCGGCGGCGAGGTCGCCGGCGCGGCCGTGGAGATAGACGCCCAGCCGGGCGGCGTCGGCGGGCGGGTAGCCTTGGGCCAGCAATCCTGTAATGATGCCTGTGAGGACGTCGCCTGTGCCTGCCGTGCCCATGCCAGGGTTGCCGGTGCTATTAAAAAACAGCTCTCCGGATGGTAAAGCCGTGATGGTGTAGGCCATTTTGAGTACAATGATGACGCCCGTCTCGCGGGCTTTGCGGCGCAGCAAAGCGAGCCGCGCCCAATCGTCGGCCGCCGGCCCAAAGAGGCGCTCAAACTCCTTGGGGTGGGGGGTGAGGATGGTGTCAGGAGGCAGCAGATTGAGCCATTGGGGGTGTAGGGACAGCAGATTCAGGCCGTCGGCGTCGATGACAAGGGGGCCGTTCCAGCGCTTGAGCAGCTCGTGGAGCGCTTGAGCGCTGATGGGGTCAAGGCCCAGCCCGGGCCCCAATCCGATGGCGGCGTATCGATTGGTTGGGCCTGTTTCCGACCAGGCATAGTGGTGGGGATCAACCTCAACCATAGCCTCGGGGAAGGCCATCTGCATGATTTCATAGGCGCGGCGGGGCAGGTGGGCCGTAACTAAGCCGGCGCCGGCGCGCAAGGCGCCCCGACAAGCCAGAATAGCTGCCCCGACCTTGCCATAGCTGCCGGCGATGAGGAGGGCATGGCCAAAGGTTCCTTTGTGATCGAAGCGGTGGCGCGGGCGCCACAGGGAGGCAGCCGCGTGGGCATCTACCCAATAGTGAGGCGTGTCGAGTTGGCGGATGCCATCGGGACTGAGGCCGATGTCGGCATAATGCCATTGGCCGGCGGACAATCCGGTAGCCGGCAGCAGAAAAGCCGGCTTGGGAAACTGAAAGCTGAGGGTGTAATGGGCCTGCAATACGGGGCCGTTGGGGGGGGCATCGGCGTAGAGGCCGCTGGGCAGATCGACGGCGACCCGGGTTGCGGGTTGCGTATTGAGCCAATTGATCAGGTCGGCCATAGTACCTGCGGCCGGCCGGTTGAGCCCCGAGCCCAGCAAAGCGTCGATGGCTATGGCATTGGCGGGTAGGGCAGGGAAGTGGGACGTTTCTATATCAGCGATGGGCACTACCCGTTTGGCGCGCAGGCGTTCGAAGTTGAGGAGATGATCGGGGCCGGGCGTTTGGCCTTGCAACAACCGATGGGCGCTTACCTCATAGCCGAGCTCATGTAGCATCCGGGCAATGGCTAACCCATCGCCCCCGTTGTTGCCGGGGCCGCAAAAAACGGCTATGGGCCGGTTGTTGTCGAGGGGGAAGAGCCCGGCAAACCATTTTACAAAAACGGCGCAGGCCCGCTCCATAAGGTCAATGGAAGCTATGGGCTCGTGAGCAATGGTGTAGGCGTCGAGGGCTCGAATTTGAGAAGCTGAGGGTATTTTTAGCATGGCATAATGGTCATTGATTTATAAAAAATAAGGGTTTTCAGGGGTATTTCTTGTTAATAGGCGTGGAAAGACCGAATTTTACGACCAAATTAGAACGATTTTACATAATGAATACACAACGTTTTTTGACAATTGCTTTGAGCTTAGCTTTTGGAGCAATTATGCTGACGGCGCCTGCACGGCTTATTTCTCAGCCCGGTTCAAACCCATTGCAGCAATTGAAAGCCGACGTGGTCTATCTGTCGTCAGATTATCTGGAGGGCAGAGAAGCGGGTACTCGTGGAGAACGATTAGCGGCAGAATACATTGCCTGGCGTTTTGAACAAATTGGCCTTCAGCCTAAAGGCAAAAATGGCAGTTGGTTTCACGAGTTTGAATTCAACTACAATGCCAATCCGCATGCAGCCGGTGGTGAAGCGCGCACCGGTTCCAATGTGGTGGGCTACATCGACAATGGCGCCGCCAATACCGTTGTTATCGGCGCGCACTACGATCACTTAGGTTATGGCGAGTTTGGCTCCCTCTACACGGGCGATCCGGCCATCCACAACGGCGCCGACGATAACGCCAGCGGCGTAGCTGCCCTGCTGCGCATTGCTGAACATCTCAAGCGGCGCGGCGCCAGCAAGGGCAACAACTACCTCTTTATGGCTTTTTCCGCTGAAGAACTCGGCCTGGTGGGCTCCAAGCGCTGGGTGAGCGACCCCACCCTCGACCTTAGCTCCATTAATTATATGATCAATATGGACATGGTAGGTCGCCTCAATGAGGAAAAAGCCTTGCTCGTTAGCGGCGTGGGCACCAGTCCGGGCTGGAAAGCCATTGTTGAAAGCACCCGGGTAGCCGGCATTCAGGCCCGCACCTCCGATTCGGGCGTGGGGCCCACAGACCACACCTCTTTCTACCTCCAGAACATGCCGGTACTGAGTTTCTTTACGGGGCAGCACAGCGATTACCACAAGCCTGTTGACGATGCCCACCTCATCAACTACCAGGGTGCGCTGGATGTGACGGATTACATCATCGCTATCATTGAAAAAACCGATTCGGCAGGCAAGCTGACCTTTACGCCCACCAAAGATGAAAACAATGGCCGTCAGGCGGCCCGCTTTAAGGTGAGCTTAGGCGTAATGCCCGACTATGTCTATGGCGGCAAAGGCCTGCGCGCCGATAGCGTAATAGAAGATCGCCCGGCCGCTAAAGCCGGCATAAAGGCCGGCGACGTCATCATTCGCATGGGCGATAAAGAGGTTACGGATATTTATTCCTACATGGAAGGACTGGCTTCATTTCAATCTGGCGACGAAACGAAGGTGGTAGTCGTGCGGGGCAGCGAGGAAAAAACGTTTACGGTGCGTTTTGAATAGCCGGGCTCTTTGGGGCTACAACAGGTGCGCAAAGGGTCAAGCGCTTGTTTGGCAAGGGAGCTGTTATTGCCTTTCCAGAAAAAAGCTACCTTTGCGCACTAAAATTGTAAACCATCATGCAGGAACTGCTGCGCAGGACGGTTACCGGGGCTGTTTTTGTAACGGTAATGATTGCCGGAATATACAGTGGCCGCTGGGGGTATGCCATCCTGTTTGCCGCCATTGCGGGCGCTTGTTTGTGGGAGTTTTTAAACTTAGTACTCGACCACGCGTCGCGTCGCGACCGGGTGCGCAAATTTTTGGGTTTATTGCTGGGCATCATTCCCTATGTATTGGGGCTGGTGCTGCAATGGGGGTTCATTCAGCATAAAGCTGATTTTGTGATGATTGCCTCTTTGCTGTATGCGCCGCTGGTGTTCAGCGCTTTTGTATATGAGTTGTTTACGGCTTCCGAACGGCCTTTTGTCAACCTGGCGTTTCTTACTTTAACGGTAGCGTATGTAGGAGCGCCTTTTGGTTTGCTCAACTTTGCTGTCATCCACAACGGAGAATACTACCCCAACATACTGATGGGCATTTTGCTTATCAACTGGGCTAATGATTCGGGCGCGTACCTCATCGGTTCGCGTTTTGGAAAAACGCCGCTTATGCTGCGCATAAGCCCCAAAAAGACCTGGGAGGGCGCCTTGGGCGGCGTATCTATGGCTTTGTTGGTGGGCTATAGCCTGCATTTCTTCTGGGATGAAATCCGGATGATCGACTGGATGGCGCTGGCGATTATAATAGCCATTTTTGGCAGTTTAGGCGACCTGATAGAGAGTATGCTCAAGCGCAGTTCTCAAGTGAAAGACTCCGGATCGCTTTTGCCTGGCCACGGCGGCCTGCTGGATCGTTTTGACGCCCTCATTTTTGCATTGCCTTATGTAGCTGCCTATCTGTTGTGGGTACGTTGAGGCCGGCGGTCTGTTTTGCAGTACAAATTAACCCGGAACTATGCTCATTGATCTCATTAAGGAACTCGCCCACGAGTGGCAGCCCGTAGTAGTGGGCATACGCCATCATTTGCATCAATATCCCGAGCTATCGTTTGAGGAGGCAGAAACGGGCCTGTACATTGCCGCTCAATTGGCTGCCTGGGGCATTCCCCACCAGCATGGTATGGCAGAAAATGGGGTAGTAGCGCTCATCGAAGGTCAGGCCGGCGAAGGCCCGGCCATTGCCCTGCGCGCCGACATCGACGCCCTGCCCATCAGGGAAGTAGAGGGTCGCCCATACGGTTCAAAAAGAGAAGGCATTATGCACGCTTGCGGCCATGACGCGCATACGGCCAGCCTGCTGGGCACAGCCCGTATTCTTTGGGCTACGCGCAGGCATTGGGGCGGCAGCGTAAAATTGATCTTTCAGCCGGCAGAAGAAAAGACGCCGGGGGGCGCCAGCATTATGATTCGGGAAGGCGTACTGGAAAATCCCGCACCCCGCGCTATTTTTGGCCAACACGTACATCCGCCTTTAGCTTGTGGTAAGGTAGGCTTCCGGGCCGGCATTTATATGGCTTCTACCGATGAGCTCTACCTCACCGTAAAGGGGCGTGGCGGGCATGGTGCCGCGCCGCAGGACACCGTAGACCCCATAGCCATTACCGCCCAAATCATTACGGCTTTGCAGCAGTTGGTGAGCCGGCAGGCCGACCCTACGCTGCCCACCGTGCTCACTTTTGGTTACATCGCCTCTACGGGCGGCGCTACCAATATTATTCCCAATGAGGTTAAGCTCAAAGGTACCTTTCGTACCCTCGACGAAAACTGGCGCTACGAAGCCCACCGTCGCCTCCGGCAGATGGCCGAAGGTATAGCTGCCGCTATGGGCGGACAGGCCGAAATGGAAATAGAAATAGGCTATCCTTTTCTCAAAAACGATGAAGCCCTCACGGCCCGCGCCCGCAACTATGCCGAGCGCTATCTGGGGCCGGAAAACGTAGTGGAATTGCCCATTCGTATGGCCGGCGAAGATTTTGCCTGGTATACGCACCAGACCCCCGGCTGTTTTTACCGCTTAGGCACAGGTAATGCGGCGCGTGGCATTACCTCGGCTGTACATACGGATACCTTCGACATCGATGAAGACTGTTTCTATCACAGCACCGGCCTCATGGCCTGGACGGCCATTGAAGAACTCAACTGGCAAGCCCGACAGTAGTTTGTTGCAGTAGTTTACGCCAATTTTATTATCTTTGCGCCGCCAAAAACAACCCCGGCATGATCACGGTCAACGAAATATACGTCCAATATGGAGATCGCATCCTTCTCAACAAAATCAACCTCGTCATAGGCGAGCGCGATCGGGTGGGATTGGTTGGGCGAAACGGCGCAGGTAAATCTACCCTGCTCAAACTCATTGCAGGCTATCAGCGCCCCGACAGCGGCAACATCAGCAGGCCTACCAATAGCACCCTTGGCTTTTTGCACCAGGAGATGACGCTTCCCCGAGGGCGTACGGTTATGGATGAAACGCTTACCGCTTTCGATGAAGTGAAGAAAATGGAAGCGCGCATCAATGCTCTCCATGAAGAAATGGAGACCCGAACCGACTATGAGAGCGACGCCTACCACAATCTCATAGACGAATACACGACCCTCAACGATCGCTTTGCCCTCATTGGAGGCATCACCATGCAGGCAGATGCAGAGCGGGTACTCAAGGGCCTTGGTTTTAAACAAAAAGACTTTGATCGCCTTACCGACGAGTTTAGCGGCGGCTGGCAGATGCGCATAGAGCTGGCCAAAATGCTGCTCCAAAAACCCGATTTTCTCTTGCTTGACGAACCTACCAACCACCTCGACATTGAGTCGATCATCTGGCTGGAAGATTTCCTGCAAGACTACCCGGGCGCCATCATCGTCATCTCCCACGATAAGCAGTTCCTCGATAACATCACCAAGCGCACCATAGAAGTAGAGCTGGGCCGTGTATTCGACTATAAAGCAGCTTACAGCGCCTACGTAGACCTTCGGGCCGACCGCCGCGAAAAGCTCCAGGCTGCTTATGAGAATCAACAGCGCGTGATTGCCGATAAAGAGCGCACCATCAATCGCTTTATGGCCAAAGCCAATAAAACGCGCATGGCCCAGTCGATGCAAAAGCAGCTCGATAAAATGGACCGCATAGAGCTTGATGAAGCCGATGTGGCCGCCATGAACCTGCGCTTCCCGCCGGCCCCCAGAGCCGGGGCCGTTGTAGCAGAAGCGAGGGGGCTTAGCAAACGCTACGATTCCTTAGCCGTATTAGATCAGGTCGACTTTAAAATCGAGCGGGGCGAGCGCGTAGCTTTTGTAGGCCAGAACGGGCAGGGCAAAACCACTCTGGCCAAGATTATCGTAGGGCAGCAGCCCGCTACCGGAGGCGACCTGCAGTTTGGCCACAACATACAAATTGGCTACTACGCCCAAAACCAGTCGGATACCCTCGACGGTAAAATGACCCTCCTGGAGACCATGGAAAAATTCTCGCCCCCGGAAATGCGCACCAAACTGCGCGCCATCCTGGGCGCTTTCCTCTTCAGCGGAGAAGACGTAGACAAAAAAGTGTCGGTACTATCCGGGGGCGAGCGCGCCCGCTTAGCCTTGGCCTGCCTGCTGTTGCGCCCCTTCAACCTGTTGGTGCTCGACGAACCTACCAACCACCTCGACATCATATCCAAAGACGTGCTCAAAGAGGCTATCCGATCTTATGACGGAGCCCTCATCGTAGTAAGCCACGACCGGGAGTTCTTAGCCGGCCTCACCGACCGCACCTTAGAGTTTCGGGATCGCCAGCTTTTCAACTACCTTGGCGACGTCAATTTCTTCCTCGAAAAACGCGCCCTCGATAATATGCGCGACATCGAGAAGGGAGGCTATGCTCCTGCTGCGCCCACAGCGCCTGAAACCCCCGCCGATCCGCTTTCCTACGAAGAGCGGAAGCGCCTGCAACGAGCCGTTAGCAACGCCGAGCGCAAAATAGAGCAGTTGGAAGCAGCAATCGCCAAACTCGAAACGCGCATGGCCGAACCCGACTTTTATACTTCGCCAGACCTCGATAAAATTACAACCGAGCACACCGCTAAAAAAACAGAGTTAGCCTCAGCCATGGAAGAGTGGGAACTGGCGCAGATGGAGTTGGAGGGGTAGTTTGAACTACTGAACAAAATCATACATTTATGAGAAACCTATTCAGTCTCCTCCTCTTTTTAATGGCCATTGCACTTACGCCGGCACAGGCCCAGCACGTCAATGCCAAAAATGCTTTAGCCGCCCGATGGCTGGGCGCCAACTACCAATGGCCCCTCGACAACGGCTGGAACAAAGACCACTTTAGCTATGGCGTGGAAGTGGAGTACCTGCGCCATCTCGGCCGCTTCTTAAGCGCATCGGCGCCCTTGCGCATCAACAAAGCCCAGTTGCCCACCAACGAAACAGGCGGCTTTCGCGATGAAACCATAGGCAGTATGGATGCCCGCCTCCACTTAAAATTGTTAGATCGCAGCGCCGTTATTTTTCCTCATATCTTCGCGGGCGTCAGCGGCGTCAAAGAACCTCGCGAGAGTTTATACGCAGCCTTCCCGGTGGGCGCCGGCCTCAATTTCCGCATCGCCAAAAATACTTACCTTTCCACCAATGCCAGCTATCGCTTTGCCTCCCGCGACCTGCGCGACCACGTTAACCTTGGCGCCGGCCTCCTGATTCTCCTTGGCAAGCCAGAGCCCGCCAAGCCCGCCGACCGTGACGCCGATGGCATCCCCGATACCGACGACCTCTGCCCAGACCAGGCCGGTCTTGCCGTCTTTTACGGCTGCCCCGATACCGATGGCGACGGCATCGCCGACGGCTCCGACAAATGCCCCACAGTAGCCGGCAAGCGCGAGCTCTTGGGCTGCCCCGACCGCGACAACGACGGCATTGCCGACGCTGAAGACGAATGCCCTGATGAACCCGGAATAGCCGCCACCAAAGGTTGCCCTGTGCGCGATCGCGATCGCGACGGCATCGCCGACGCCGACGATCTGTGCCCCGATGTACCCGGCGTGCGCAGCGCCCGGGGGTGCCCCGACCGCGATGGCGACGGCGTGGTAGACGACTCCGACAAATGCCCCGACGTGCCGGGCCCCGCATCCGCTCAAGGTTGCCCCGACCGCGATGCCGACGGCGTAATAGATGCCGACGACAAATGCCCCAACCAACCGGGGCTTGTGAGCAATTTTGGCTGCCCGGAAATCACCAGAGAAGATCGCGACATCCTCAACCTGGCCCTTTCGGCCATACAGTTTGAAACCGGCAACGCCGTGCTCAAACAGGAATCTTATGCCGTACTCAACCAAATTGTAGACATCCTCAATCGTTACCCCGATTATCGATGCCGCATCAACGGCCATACCGACAGCATAGGCGAGGCCGCCGCCAACCAAAGCCTCTCGGAGCGCCGGGCCAAAGCCTGTTACGACTTCCTCGTCGGCAAGGGCATAGCCGCCATCCGCCTAAGTCACCAAGGCTACGGCGAAAGCCAACCCATAGCCGATAACCGCTTTATGGACGGGCGCGCCAAAAACCGCCGCGTAGAATTTGACCTCTACATCCCGTAGATAGCCCCTAAAGCCGGGCTCATTTACAACTGCCTCCGGGGATGATCCTTCGGAGGCAGTTGTGTTTTTATTTGGGGGCTTCCCCGCGCGCCAACACATTTCGCCCGCGCCGGAAGGCGCCAAAACAGCAACATAGGCGCGCGGGGCCGGGCTGTTCGCTATTATGGCCCGGTATCAGGGGCAGGATGGTCTTATGGCATCGGCATACCGGGCCATACCGCTGCCATCCCTAGCCCGGGCAGGCTGCTCCAGTAACGCCTGGCTCCAACGCAGCAGACCTTACCCGGAAAACAGACTCAATTTACCGATATCCCTCAATTTTGGGGTCAACCCAAACGGCCCAATCCTGGCCGGAACTGGCGCCGGCATCTACCCGGAGTTCGATGCTTATGCGCTGACCGCTGAATCGGGATAAGTCGGCTTGAACAGTTTTTAATGAGCCGGTATAGGTTTTGTACTCATTGATGACAGGCGTCCATTTGGGCTGTCCGTTTTCAGTATAGTGCACCCATACCCAAAACCTGACCCCATCTGTGCCAGGTGTACCTTGTGGTTGGATAAAACCCACACGGGCCGAAAACGTCGCCTGGCTGGGCACAACATCAATATAGCCCAGATGGCCCTTTATAGTACCCTGTTCCACCCAACTGGGGTGCATGTGCAGGCATTGCGGAGCGGTGTTGTCTTCAAGCAGCGTGCCGGATACCAACTGAACATGGCCCTTAGGATCGGGCGTGCCAGGGTAGGAGAGGGCATAGCTGGGGTTAGTGTTGTGGCCGTCGGCCAGGATTTTTCCCGAACTCCAGCGCGAACCTTGCAGGTAATTCATCATACTGAGGGATACGCGCTTAGGCGTCGTTGGTACCGGTACAGGAGCCGTTCTGCTTTCGTCGGTCGTAGAAGGAGGCGTTGAGCTGCTTGGTGTTGAGCTGCTTGGTGTTGAGCTGCTTGGGGCGGCGCTGCCGCCAAGTAACATTTCGGCTATTTTTTGCTCCATGACGACTATCCGTTCAGAGTATATATTCATTTGATTGGCAGGTAATTCAATACGTTTGGTGCCCTCGATGCGGGCATCGGAGAGGCGCACGATTTTCAAGCTCAGCAAGCCGGAACCATTGAACTGAACGATAAAAGTTCCAAACAGAATGCGGTCGGCTTTGGCCAGCAGAGCGGCGCGGTCGTCGGCATTGAGCTCGCTGAGGGAGTTTTCATTTTCCAGCATTTGCATCACCCTCGGTAATTCAGATCTGGACAAGATGTCGCAATGTTGGTATTTGTCGAGTATTTCCTCAATATCCGTGCGAATTTCTACCAACAGGTTTTCATCAACGAGAGAGCAATTGGAGCACTTGAACTCATCAATGATAAGCCGGGTGCAAATCTGGTTTTTAGGCCTTTGGGCATAGTCGATAGACGATGGCTGCCCGTGCAATTCGATCAAACAGGCTGAAATAAGCAGTAACAGGGGAAAAAAACGTTTCATCTTGTTGTGTTTTTATTATTGACAATTGAGGTGAAGACTGGGCATGCCTAAAGTGATGTCGCGCGTAAACGAGCAAACTTTGGGGCCGCAGATGACGGTGATTTTTGCCGCTCCGACAGGTAGGCGCAGCTTGCGCTTTTGCGTATTGTGCCCGGCCGTCACATCGGGCTCCTGATTATTTACTTTGATCCGGCAATCGACGGAGCTAAGCCATATTTCTACTTCTGCGGATGATGGACTGGCCGCATCGACAGGTGTTGGGGCACTTTGCCCGAGCTGAGCTGCCGGCTCGTGTCGCGTCGGGTTTTGCGGTTGAATTGAGGTATCGGATGGTCTTCGTGTTGAACCCTGAGGGGTGGTTGCAGGGCTGGAGGGCTTCGACTCCTGCGGTTGAACTTCCTGGGTTTCCGTTCTTGGAGTAATATCCTCGTCGGGCTTCTGCTGAGAAGAGGATTGCAGGCGGAAATAACCCCACAGCAGAGCAAATGAAGCCAGCCCTATGATGGCAATCCAGGTTTTTAGCGCGTTGCGGCTGCCCGCACCAATCGGAACTTCCTGTATCTGCGGGGCTTCAGCTTGGCGTACAATCTCCTGAATACCCGCCACCACCCGGCTTCGGATAGACTGGTAATGGGCCGGGTCGATGATGCCTCGGGCTACCTGGCGCTGACCGTCTTTAAGCGCAGCACTCAGAGCCAGCGCCTCCTGATACAGCGCTGATGACGACGACATTTGTGCCAGGCTTTCCATGAGCAGTTGAAGGGCCGATTCAATCTCTCCATTTCGAATACGGTCTTCGATGGCCTGCTTATCCATGTTGGGTAGTGTTTTTGACGTTTATTCGGATGGCGCTGCAAAATCCTTAATGCGGTGCGGATTTCATGCTAAAAATGATTCGCAACGCCCGGATTAAGGGTCAACAATCTCCATAAGCGAGAACGGCCGCCGCCTACTCCTGACAGAGAGCAACGGGGCCGTTCACGTCTATGACCTCAGATAGGGTAGAGGGGTATCAGTTTTGTACGAAGTACATATCGATTTCGCCTTTGTTTTTAGCGGGTATTTTGCCGCGATAGTCGCAATTGAACTCGTTTTTGATAAGGCGATATACCTCGCCGGAAATATTGATTTTCCCACCTTCGCCGGCAGATTCTACCCTGGAGGCTATGTTGACCGTATCGCCCCAAATGTCGAAGGCAAATTTGCGGGAGCCCACAACGCCCGCCACTACGGGGCCGCGATGGATGCCAATACGGGCTTCGTAGACGGGCAGGCCAGTCTTGCGCCGGCCTTCGTTCCATTGTACCAGCCAGGCTTGCATTTCTAAGGCGGCCTGTACCATATCGCGGGTGCGGCTGCCGCCGCCGTTGGGCAGTCCGCCTGCGCACATATAGGCGTCGCCGATGGTTTTGATCTTTTCGAGACCGTGGCGAGCCACAATTTCATCAAAGGCCTTGAAGCAGGTGTCCAGTTCGCTTACCAATTGCTGCGGACTGAGCTTTTCAGCTATGTTGCTGAAGCCTACAAAGTCGGCGAACAAAACGCTGACATCGTCGTAGAAGCGGGCGTCGGCATGGCCTTGCTGTTTGAGCTCATCGGCGATAAGGGCGGGCAGGATATTGAGCAATAGGTCCTCGGAACGTTTGCGTTCTTCCTGAATGATGTTGTTTTTTTCGGCTAACAGGCGGGCGTGTTGGCGGGTGCGCAACCATACCACCGTTACGCCGGCAGCCAATAGCATAGCTATGGCCAGTAGTGAGTAGGTTAGATTGCGCTCTCCTTCGGCTTTTTGCAACGCCAGTTCCGTATTGCTGTAGGCCAGCGAATCGACCTCGCGACGGAACACCAGCGAGTCGAGGGTCATCTGCTGGTGGGTTAGGATGAGCTGGTTTTTGGCCTGCTCTTCGCTCATGCGGTTGATGACTTCTTCGCGGGCGGCGAGCTGTGCGCGAAGGGCCTGGCTTTCTGCTGTTTTAGCGCCGCCACTGCCGCCCTGTTGCTGCATCTGCCCTATTTTTTGGGTAAGCTCCACAATGGCTTCTCGCATCTCAGATCGGGATAAGGGTTCTTCCGGAGTTGCGGGAAAGTCGGGCGCAGGCGGTTGTCCACTGACGGCGGCAACTTCGTTTTCCAGGCGCTGTAACTCGCGCTGCCTGACATCGCCCTGAGCGGCCAGCGTGCGGAGGGCGGCTATGTTGTCGCGCAGCAATTCCTGATCGGGGCTTGATGCGTTGCGCAAAGCGGCAATGCTTTGTTCAAAGCTGTTGGCAGCCCTGCGGGCTTTACCCGAGCTCATCAGCAGATGGCCTTCGGCATTGAGGGCCGCAGCCCTGAGCTCCATAAGCCCCGCTCTGCGCGCCTGAGCGGCGGCTGTGCCGGCCAGCTCCAAAGCCCGGTCGGTTTGGCCGGCTGCCGCTGCGGCCTTAGCTTGGGCCACTAATTGGCGTATCTGGGCTTCGCCATCGCTTTGGGCCCAAAGGCCAATGGTAAGCCCCGGCAGCCAGAGGGCCAATACCATAAGGTAACGTAAGTGTAGTGTTCGCACGGTTAGTTATTTATTTGGGAATCATAGGCAAAGATAAGCCTGTCATCCGGAATTTGTAGTTCTTTAAGTCTCTGCCAGGTAAATTTGATATGCCGGGGTATAGTCTTTTACGCAAGTACGGATATTTTGTTGCTTATAGAATGACCTTAAACGGCATGCGGTATGCTTAAATAAAATTTTTGGCATAATGCGGGCCAATCTTAACCTTGCAGCGGCAGTAAAAACATCCTATTTTTGTAGCAAATTTTATTTAAATGAACGAAATCCGCCCATTAGTGAGTTTCGACTGGGCTATCAAAAGGCTGCTGCGCCAAAAGGCCAATTACGAAGTATTGGAAGGCTTCCTGACGGTATTGCTGCGCCGGCAGATAATCATCATTAATATACCCGAATCACAAAGCAATAAAACCGACTCAGACGATAAGGCTAATGCGGTGGATATTCTATGCGAAAACGAGCATAAAGAACTTATTATCATAGAATTGCAGTATAATAGCGAGATGAGCTATTTCCACAGGATGCTCTTTGGCGTAAGCAAGACCATCACAGATAATATGTTTGAAGGGTTTGATTACGACAAGGTACGCAAGGTTTATTCGATCAACATTGTTTACTTCGATCTGGGGCAGGGCCAAGACTATGTTTATCACGGAACCACTGAGTTCCGGGGCATACATACCCACGACTTATTGCGCGTGAACGCCCGCCAAAAGGAAGTCTTTGATATAAACACACCTTACGAGATCTTCCCCGAATACTACATCATTAAGGTCAATAATTTTGATGATGTGGCCAAGGATAGCCTTGATGAGTGGATATACTACCTGAAGAATAACCGTCTTCCAGAAAACTTTACTGCCCCGGGCCTGGAGAAGGCTGAAAAAATTCTCAGTTACAACAGCATGGACGCAGAGGCCAAGGCTATGTACGATGCCCACGTCAAGAACCGCCGCATTTCCTACGATGTGCTCAAAACCGCTAAGATGGAAGGCCGTGCGGAGGGCCGTGCGGAAGGATTTGAAGAAGGACGGTTGTTGGTAATCGTTAATGCTTATAAGCAAGGCCTTCCCGTGCCAACCATAGCCCTCATCGCTGCTACCCGCGAAGAGGAGGTATTGCGCATTCTTCGGGAACAGGGATTTGGGGAGCTTTAAACGCGTAGTGCAGCCAACAACCGACTAAGCTCAAGGCTAAACGCCAGCGGCAGCTCGGGGCATTCCAACAGCCCTTGCGCAAGACACTGCTGTACCGCCTCGGCTTCGTAGTGGTAGCCTTTGGAGGGGTAGTCGAAGAAGAAATTTTCGGGGCGTCGGCCTTCGCGCAGAATACTAAAGCCAGAAGGCTCGTGCCAGCGGCCATGCCAGTGCAGGGTAGCTTCGCTTCCATAGATGAAGGCTTCCGTTTTGGTGCGGGCCAGCAGCGTAGCGTGCAACTGGGCCAGAGCGCCGTTGGGGTAAGTAAGTAGGGCAGCGGTATCTACATCGACGCCCGTGGCTCCGTAGCGGGTGCTGACTTTGATGTCGGCGGGATAACCCATGAGCAGCAACGACAGGAAGGCAGGGTATATGCCTATGTCCAGCAGGGCGCCGCCGCCCAGTTCCGGGCGGATAAGGCGCTCGGGAGGCGGTGTTTTGAGGGGGAAGCCAAAGTCGGCTTTCAGCCCCAATACCTCCCCGATGGCGCCTGACTGTATGAGGTCGAGAACTTTAGCGGTAGTGGGCAAAAACCGGGTCCAGAGGGCCTCCATGAGGAATACGCCCTGAGCCCGAGCCGTAGCAACCATATCTTCGGCTTCGGCGATGTTCATGGCCCAGGGTTTTTCGCAGAGTACGGGCAGGCCATTGCGTAGGCACATCATGGTGAGGGCGGCATGACTGACGTGGGGTGTAGCGATGTATACCACATCAAGGGGTTCGGGGCAGTTGAGTATGCCCTCATAGCTGCCATAGGCAAAGGGAGCGCCATATTGCTGTGCAAAGGCCTGGGAGCGGCCGGCGTCGCTGGCGGCTACGGCCGTCAGGCGGGCATTGGGCAGTATTTTGAGGTCGCTGACAAACTGGTGGGCCATTTTCCCCAATCCAATGACGCCCCATCGAAAAGTGCGTTGATCCATATACTACATTTGCGCCGTCAATCGTTCTGCCGGCATGAAGCAACTGAATATTTATCTCTTCCTCTTTGCCAGCCTCTGTGGGCCGGCTTGTGTGCGCTTAGGCGCCCAATCGTACGATTTTGCTTTTGGCCTCCGCTTGGGCACCGAGTGGGGGGTAACTGCCAAACTGCGTCTGCCTCCGGTGGATGAAAACTTTACCTTGGAGGCCATTGTTCAGTCGAGCCTACAGCGCGAAGAAAGTATGATCACGCTATTGGCTGAGCAAAATTTTCCACTCATCACCCGGCGTCTCAACCTGTATGCGGGCGCCGGCGTACACAAAGGCTGGCTCACGCCCGATCCCAATGAGCCGGATGCTACCGACCCCTTTGGGATAAGTATGATCGTAGGCGGGGAGATTTCGCTACCCCGGATCAATATTTCCTACGACTTCAAGCCTGCCATCAACGTATCGGGTGGCAGCCAGACTTTTTACTCCCAGACGGCCGTAAGCGTGCGCTATATTGTAGCGAAGCGATACGACATTTTTGAGCGGCCGGCGAAACGCCGCCGCGAGCAGCGCCGCCGCGAGCGGGAGCGCAATGGAGGCGGGGCCAACTGGCGCTTCTGGGAAAAAAATTAGCGCTTCTGCCGCTGCAATGATACAACAAAGAAGCCGGGTATTTGCTCCAAAAGGGAGGCAGATACCCGGCTTTATTTTAACCCATTAGGCGGGCTGGTTTAGCCCGTTGTGTAGCGGTCGCGGCCCGAGCGGTCGATGAGGCTGCTGGAGGCCTGCTGGGTAGCTTGGAGCGTAATGTCGAGGACGTTGACATAGGCCGGTTGGCTGGCGATGAAGTAAATGGCCGAGGCCACATCATCGGCGCGCAGGGGCTGAAAATCCTGATATACCTGGTCGGCGCGCTGATCGTCGCCGTCGAAGCGCACCAAGGCAAATTCCGTTTCTTCCACATGGGCGGGGCTCACCTGGCTCACGCGAATGCCTTTGTCGTGGAGGTCGATGCGCATGCTCTTGGTGAGGGCCTCTACAGCAAATTTGGTGGCGCAATATACGTTGCCCCGCAAATACACTTCCTTACCGGCCGTAGAGCCTACGTTGATGATATGGCCGCTGTTGCGGGCCACCATCAGCGGGCTGACGGCACGGGTGAGGTAGAGCAAGCCCTTGACGTTGGTATCGATCATCTCTTCCCAATGATCGAGCTGGCCTTCATGAATAAAGTCGAGGCCTTTGGCTTTGCCGGCATTGTTGACGAGGATGTCGATTTGCTTCCAGTCTTCGGGCAGTTGGTCGATGGCCTGTTGTACGGCCTCTTGTTGGCGTACGTCAAAGTTGAGGATGAGCGTCTCGGCGTTCAGTTCCTCCTGCAGCTTGTGCTGTAGTTCGATGAGGCGCTCCTGCCGGCGCCCGGTGATGATGAGGCGATAACCTTCGGCGGCAAAGCGCAGGGCAGTAGCGCGGCCGATGCCAGAGGTGGCCCCGGAGATGAAGATGGTTTTGCCCTGGCCGGGTTTGGGCGCGGGCGGTACGGCCGCCAAGGCCGCCGCTTCTTCGCGTATTTTAGCTTCGGCTTCTTCGCGGGCCTTGAGCAGAGCTTCGAGCTGTGCGATGTTGTCTTTGAGGGCCGCTAAGGCATCGTGCTCAATGGCGCCGACTATGGCGGGCGATACAGGGGCCGGCGGCGGCGGCGCCGGCAGTGCAAAGAGCGCATCGTGCTCGGGGGTGCGCAACTCAGGCGCGATGGCCGCAGCCGCTAAGTAGGCGGCATGAGCCTTACCCTGCTCGCCGAGGCGCAGTAGCAGGGTAGCCAGATCGAAGCCTGCCTGAGCATGGCCGGGATTGAGGGCCAGCGTCTTTTGCAGGTATTTGCGGGCTTTGTCTTCTTTGCCCGGCAGTTGGGTCAGCACGTGAGCATAGGCATACACCGTTTCTGCATTGTCGGGGTCTTGCTTGGCTGCTTTTTTGAGGGCATGAACCAAAGCGTGCTGATCATGAGCGTAATGCTCGGATAGCAGCAGACCCAGGCGAGACCAGAGCTCGGGATAATCTTCGTTGAGCTCGCCAACCTGCTCGAAGAGCTGGCGGGCGCGGGCGTGGTCGCCGGAGAGATCGGCCATTTCAGCTAAGGTGAAAAGTGCGTCTTCGTGCTGCGGATTTTGCAGGAGGATGGCTTCGAGCTGAGCGGTGGCGCCGGCTACGTCTTCCCGCTTATCGGCCAGCATAAGGGCCAAGTGGTAGCGGAGGCTGAGGTCGGCGGGGTAATTACTTATGGCAACCTCCAGCAGATTGATGCCGGTATCTGCCTGGCCATCGTCGGCCAGGGTCCATGCTTTTTTCACCAGCAGGGCAGCTTGCTCGTCGGCAGTGGCAGTTGGCGCAGCGGCGGGCGCTTCCGGTTCTGGCTCTTCGATTTGGGCTTCCATGGGGGTATGTGCATCTACCTCCCATTCGAGGTCGGCGGGCGTTTCAGTTGCTGGCTCGGCATGGATGACTTCGTTCAGTTCCTGTTGTTCTGCCGGGCTGAGGATATGAGCGCCAGGAAGGTCGTTGAGCGCCGGCATCTCTGGTTCGGGTTCGAGGGTAGGTATCGGCTCAATGGCCGGAACCGGCTCGGGTTGGGGCGGCTGTTGGGCCGGCGGCGGCGCCGCCGCCGCTTCGCGTTGGCGACGCGCCTTGAAGGATTGCCAGCTCAGTTCGTCTTCGACGAAGATGAAAAGCTGGTGATAGTCATCGACGACGAGCTCGGGGTGCTGTAAGTGGTAGAGCGAGCGAAGCTGTCGCAAAAACTCGCCGGCTTCGCTGGATATTTCCCTTACGAGGCGGATGTGCTCGTTGAAAGTTTGCTCGTCGAGGCCGCTGAGCTCGCGCTTCTGCCGGCGGAGGTCGAGGTATTGATCCTGCCAGTAGTTGATGTACTGGATGATATCGGTTACGCGCTCAAAACTGGTGTGGATGGGACCTTCGGCCTGCATACCATCGATAACAACGGGCAGGATGCGGTGCTGGTGCTCCTGTACCATCGATAAGCCCCGGTACATGCAGCCCGAGGAGCGCAGGAAGTTGTCGCTCACCAGCAGGATGATGGGATTGTCGAATTGGCGGAGCTGATCGGCCAAGGGCGCCGCGCCGCTGTCGCCGCCGGCGGTAAAGTGTTGGAAGCTGGCGGCGCCGCTGAGCTCGCGGGCAATGGCTTCGGCTTGCATTTTGTTGTCGATGCAGTAGGCAAGGCCTATTTGGTCAAATTTAGCCACGATTTTTGGGTATTTTATTTTCCGAGATTGATACGACGGTTTTTTAAAAATGTTGCCTTAGCGACGGTTTTTCTTAACATTTCGCACGCTGCGGGGGCAGCGGCCATTACTGGCGGCGGGCTTCCCAGATGCGCTTTTCGTAAAGCCCTGACCGGAAGGAGCCGATGAGGCTGCCGTCGGGTCGGATTTTGGCTTCCAGCAGCAGGGCATTGGCGCCGTCGAAGCGGGAGAGATAGGCTTTATCGGCCTGTACGGTACCCTCCAGGGCTGGTAGCGCGCGCCCGTCGAGGGTGAAGGCGGCCTTGAGGTCGTTGCCTTGCTGGGTGAAGGAAGCCGTGCCGGATATGGCCGCCGAGTCGGTTTGAAGCTGTATGATCCATTGCCCGCTGAGGTCGGCGGAAACCGGCTTGCGGAGGGTAGTAAACCGGTGATTCTGGCCATAGTAAGCCACAAAGGGCACGCGGTACCCTTCGGGGCCGCCCACTACCCAAAGGCCTTCGAGGAGGTTTTCTTCGTAGAAAGCGGTGAGGTAAGCCTGTACGCCTTCAAAGCTGACCCTGAGGGTGTCTTTGGCGCGTTGCCGGGTGCGGCCGAACTCGATGGGAGGCGTGCGCAACTGCTCGCCGGCATTTTGGATGTTGAAGTAGAAGGTGGTATCGTTTTCGTAGACGACCTCAAAGTTGAAGGGCAGTTCGCCGGCGGTGACTTCCTCGAAGGAGAGGTTTAGTTTTTCGGGCAGCGGTTGCCCTTTGGGGTTAGCGGAAATGCGGTTGGATTCCAATTTTAAAATACCCCGCCACGGGCCGGGCGGAATGGCTTTGAAATCGGTTTGCACTTGCACGCAGGCTGTGGCAGTCATGGCCAGTAAGGGCATGAACCAAGCGAACAGCCGAATGGTAGACCAGTATTTCATGAGGTTTAGTCGCGGGTTTTTTCGCCAACGAAATAGTCTTCTTTGTACTTAAAGAGGACATTGAAGGTAGTGAGGCTGCCGTAGATTTTGGTGAGGTATTGCTGAAGGTTTACTTTATCTTCCTCAGACAGGCTGCTGCTGTTGATGCGCTGCTCCATGACGCGAAGCCGGTCGCGCACCATGGTGATCTTATGGAAGAAGGTTTCTATTTCCACTTCCTTGGGTTTGAGGCCGTCGTCGCCGGGTTTCAGGATGAGCGTGCCGCCCGCCCAACGGTCGCCGATGTGGACCTCTTCGCTGATGCCGTTGTAGGTGCGCAGGATGCGCATGAGCGACTTTTCCGCTTCGGTAAAGGTGATGCGCTCTTCGACGGGGATGGCTTCGACGACCTCCCATTTGTCGTAATCGATACCTACCTGCTTGATGCCATAGAGCATGAAGGTAACTTCATAAGCGGCCGGATGAAGCCGGATGACAACGCCGTCGCCGAAGGCCGGATGTTTGACCCGGCTGCCGATGCCCAGTAGTTTTTCCAATGGTTGGCTCATTGTGTATTTGGTTTTTCTGAATGGTTGCTAAACTCGTTGTTATGGGATAAATCAGTGGTAGGGCTAAAAGGTTTAGGAGGGCGCCGAATGATTTCCTATTGAGGGTTTGCGCTGTTTTAGTGTAGGTGCTTTATGGAGTCGGACCAGGGGGTGCAGCGGTATGGCTGCGGCTGCCGACGGCCCCGAAGGCCGGCAGCGGCCGCAGCCATAAGAGCGGAACACCCGGCGCCGCGCAAGCTGCCCAAAGGAGTAGATGTTATGCGGCGGGGCCCAAAAAAAGAATTACGCCCTGGGGTAACTGTCATCCCATTCTTTGGGTTGAGGGTCGTGGAGTTTGTTTAAGTTTTTAGCGATCAGCATACTTACGCAGGCGTCGCTGGTGACATTGGCGACGGTGCGGCACATGTCGAGGGGGCGGTCGACGGCGAAGATAAGCGCGAGGCCTGCCTCCGGGATGCCGGCCTGAGCCAGTACGATAACGAGCATGACCATGCCGGCGCCCGGCACGGCTGCCGAGCCGATGGAGGCTAAGGTAGCGGTGACGATGATGCCCAACTGCTCGCCGAGGCTGAGGTCGACGTTGAGGGCCTGGGCGATGAAGACGGCGGCTACGGCCTGGTAGAGGCTGGTGCCGTCCATGTTGACGGTGGCGCCTATGGGCAGCACAAAGCTGGCTACTTCTTCGTCGACGCCGAGGTGCTCTTCTACGCGCTCCATGGTGACGGGCAGGGTGGCGGCGCTGGAGCTGGTGGAGAAAGCCAGCAACTGGGCCGGGGAGATGCCTTTGAAGAAGAAAGAGTAGGAGCGGCCGGTGTAGAGTTTTACCAGTGTAGGATAAAAGACAAAGAGCAGTGTGCTAATGCCTGCCAATACGCAGAGGCTGTACCCCAGCAGCGCCACAAAGAGGTCGGCGCTGGGCGACTCGACGATGAGGGCGGCGAGCAGGGCGAAAACGCCGTAGGGGGCGGCCAGCATGATGAGGTCGATCATTTTGAGGATGACCTCGTTGAGCCCGTCGAAGAAGGCCTTGACGGGGGCTGCTTTATCTTCGGGGATGAGCACTAAGCCTATGCCAAAAACGACGACAAAGAAGATGACCTGGAGCATATTGCCGTTGTCGGTGGCGGCAGCGATGAGGTTGTCGGGCACTACGTCGACGAGGGGCTGGAGGGGGCCTTGCTGCTGGGTGGCCTGCGCCTGCTCGATGCGGGCGGTGGCCTTGTCGCTGTAGGTGCTCATAAGTTGGTCGCGGGTGGATTCGCCGATGAGTTTGCCGGGTTGGCCGATGTTGACGATGATGAGCCCCAGCGATACGGCAAAGACCGTAGTGAAGAGGTAAAGCACTACCGTTCGTATGCCCATGCGCGAGAGCTGCGACACGTCTTTGAGGTCGCTGATGCCCTTGATGAGGGAGGCTACGATGAGCGGAATGGCAATGAGTTTCAGCATGTTGATGAAGATGGTGCCGAAGGGCTTGATCCAGTCGAGGATAAAGCCTTTCCAGCCCATACTTGCCGCCAGCGCGCCTAAGCCAACGCCGGCAGCCATGCCGATGAGGATTTGCCAATGCAGTGCTAATTTTTTCATCTTTTCTTTGGTTGAAATGGAAAAAGCAGGCTGCAAGGTAATGAGAATTGTATTTTGGGCAAGCAGATTGGGGCGCTATTTGCGGGATAGCCGGGAAAAAGAAAGGCGTTTTTTGTATGAAAGTGCGGTTAATCTATAAATTTTGCGTTCTTTTGCGCTATCAAAGAAAGACACGGTAGTAAAACCGCTTGAAATCATGCTCAGCAGAAGGAACGTTCGCGTAAAGGTCATGCAGGTGCTGTACGCCCTCAATCGGGTGGGCGAAAAGGTAACGGCATCCGCCGCTTTGAGCCATTACCAGTTGCTTGTCAAAAATTCTTTTGACCTCTATCTCTACAATCTGCTTCTCCTGATGCGGGTGGCTGAATACGCCCGTCAGGACGAGATCAAGAAGAATACCAAGTTGCTGCCCACCGAAGAGGATAAGGCTTTTACGGCTAAGTTGGCCAACAACGAAATGATGGCTTCATTAGCGAAGAATGCAGGCCTCAACCGCTTGCTGAGCCAGTACAAGACTGCCCAGCACATCGACGCCGATCTGGTGCGCCGCCTCTACAACGAATTTGCCAAAACAGACGAATACCGCCAGTATTTGGCCCAGGCTGAATCTACGGCTGAAGACCATACGTCTATTTTGCTGGCGCTGTACCGGTTTTTGATTGGCACCGAAGAGCGGGAAGAGCTCATCGAAGATCAGTTTCCGCTATGGTCTGACGATAAGAGCTTAGTGGTGGGCGCTATGAAAAAAACCCTGAAGGCCCTGCCCGCTGAAGAAAACTTCTATCAGGAGTACCAACCCGCCGACGACACCATCAAGGAGTTTGGCGAAGAGATGCTGCGCTACGTCATCAATGCCGACGGGGAGTTGCTGAAGCTCATCGAGCCCAGCCTCAAAAACTGGGATGCCGAGCGGGTAGCCATCATCGATATGATCCTGCTGAAGATGGCATTGGCCGAGCTTATGCTCTTTCCCACCATTCCCACTAAGGTGACGCTCAACGAATTTGTGGAAATATCCAAGCAATACAGCACCGATAAGAGCAAGGATTTTATCAACGGCATCCTCGACCGGCTGATGAAAAAGATGCAACAGGACGGCCTCATCCGAAAGGAGGGTCGGGGCTTGGTAGATTAGTTTATCCCCTGACGATCGATTCCAGGACGTCGCCTACCCAATAGGCTACCAGCGCTGCGGCTAAGCCCAAGGCTACGGTTTCGAGCATACCCCGCCATGCCGGCGTTTGGGTGACGTAGGTTTTTAGCCAGCCAATGCCTGCAAAGGCCAGCAGCGTAAGCCCCGAGGCCCAGGCAAAGGCGTTGCCGGGAAAGGGGGTGATAAAGTCCCATACAAAGATCACGAGCGGAATGAGGCCGATGGCCAGAAAAGACAAAAACGTGACCCCGCCGATGTAAATCGGTTTGCGGGTTTCGGGGGCCATGCCCAATTCGTCGGTCATCATGGTGTCTACCCAGCGGTCGCGGTTGGCGGTGATGACGTCTACTACTTGTTCCAGCAGGGGGCCTTCAAAGCCTTTGGCCCGGTAAATCTGCCGCACTTCTTCGCGCTCCATTTCGGGCATATTGTCTACTTCCCAGTATTCGATGCGCTGGTGTTTGTTGTAGTTGTCGATGCCGGATTTGGCGGAAAGATAGGCGCCCACCGACATGGAGAAGCCGTCGGCCAGCAGGTTGGCAAAACCCAGGATTAGAATGACAGAACTGTCGAGGCCGGCGCCAATAGAGCCTGCCACCACGGCAAAAGTAGTTACACTGCCATCGATGCCGCCGTATACAAATTCGCCTAAATAATCCTGAAAGCGGTTGATCCAGGCGGCCTGCCCATGTAGCACTGGTTCCTGAGCGGAGTGATTTTCCATAAAAACGAGTCTATTGATAGCCAAAGACCTGCAACTGCCGCTCGTCGTCGCGCCAGTTGTCTTTGATCTTCACGTGCAGTTCGAGGAAAACCTTGCAGTCGAGAAAGGTTTCAATGGCCTTGCGCGCTTCGGTACCCAGTTTTTTGATGGCCTCGCCGCCTTTGCCAATGAGGATGGGCTTTTGGGTGCGCCTGCTCACGTATATGAGCGCGCTGATGCGGGCCAGCGGGGCGCCCTGGGTCGTTTGGGTTTCTTCATACGATTCTATGCCCACTTCTGTGGCGTAGGGAATTTCCTGTTGGTAGAGTTCCAATATTTTTTCGCGGATAATTTCCGTTACGAAGAAGCGCTCGGGGCGGTCGGTAAGCTGGTCTTTGGGGTAATAAGCCGGCCCTTCGGGCAGGTGCAGTTTGATTTGTTGGAGCAGCGTTTCTGTGTTGACGCTCAGCAGGGCCGAGATGGGGAAAAGAGCAGTAAAGGGCACGAGTTGCTGCCAGCGGTCGGCCAGTTCGGTGACTTGCTCCTGGGTGGCTAAGTCGATCTTGTTGATGACCAGAAAGCGGGGGGCTTCTACCCTGAGCAACCCTTTTACGAGCGGGTCCTCTTCGTCGTATTTTTCGCCTACTTCGGTCACCATTACCATCAGGTCGGCGTCTTCAAAAGTGGAAGTCACGTAGCGGTTCATGGCCTCGTGCATTTTGTAAGCCGGCTGGCGCACCAAACCGGGCGTATCGCTGAAGACAATCTGAAAGTCGTCGCCGCTGAGGATGCCAATGAGGCGGTGCCGGGTGGTTTGCGGTTTGTTGGTGATGATGCTCATGCGCTCGCCCACTAAGGCGTTCATGAGTGTCGACTTGCCGACATTGGGCCTGCCTACGATGTTGACAAAACCGGATTTATGCATAAATCAGGACATTAGTACGACTCCCGACCGGCCTTTTCAGCCAAACTAAACGCCGGGTTTATCCGTTAAACAATACGAAACTTTTGCAAAGGTAAACCAGCCGACCCGAGCAAACCGCAAATAATTGTATTTTTGGCAAAATTAGCTTTATGATGGCCCGTTCATCCCGTCCGCTTTCCGTTGTTGCAGGCTTGGTCCTGGCGTTGCTTTGTTTGCCGTTTGCAAGCCAGGCTACCCACAACCGGGCCGGCGAAATCATTGTGGAACAGGTAGGGGAGTGCCGCCCTGATTCCCGCCAGGTAAAGGCTACCGTCATCACGTATACCCGCACCAGCAGCGTAGATGCCGATCGCGATACCCTTACCATCTGCTGGGGCGATGGCAATTGCCAACGGGTTGCCCGTTCCAATGGCTTTGGCATTCCGCCCCGGGGCGAGCCCTTAGAAAACGACATCAAGCGCAATTTTTACATTGCTTTTCATACCTACAGCGGCTTTGGCACCTATCGGATATCCATGACCGACCCCAACCGCAACGCGGGTATCCTCAATGTCAACTATCCGTTCTCGGTCAACATCAGGTTTCACCTCGAAACGATTTTTACGCTTTCCAATCCGGTCAATTCCGGCTGCAACAGCACCCCCATCCTGAATACGCCTCCCATCAACTTTGGCTGCGTGGGCCATCCTTTTACCCATAACCCCGGTGCGGAAGACCCCGACAGAGACAGCCTCGCCTATGTGTTTACCGTTCCTTTGCAAGGGCAAGACAGCATCGTGCCCAATTATCGATACCCCAACGAAATTAGCCCGGGCCCCAATAATCAACTCACCATCAACCCCGTCACCGGCGATATACTCTGGCTTTCGCCCGTGCAGCCCGGCGAGTACAACTTAGCCTTTTTTATCATCTCTTATCGGGAAGGTATTGCCATTGATACCATGCTCCGCGATATGCAGATCATCATTGAAGACTGCGACAATGAGCCGCCTACCTTAGATATTCCCAACGATGAAATTTGCGTCATCGCCGGCGAGCTGGTGCAGTTTCCCGTAACGGCCGGAGCGCCCGTTACAGACATGGCTCAGTTGGTTAAGCTGGTGGCCTATGGCGGGCCCTTTGGCCTTCCCGACAGTCCGGCCGAGTTTCTGCCCAATAATGAAAACTACTCCCAGGACCCCCTTGTGCGCACCTTCCGCTGGCAAACGACCTGCGACCACATCTCCGACCAGCCCTATAACGTCGTCTTCAGGGCCGTCGATAATTTCCTCGGGGATACGGTCGGCTCGGCCACCCTCAAAACCGTACGCATAAAAGTAGTAGGGCCCCCTCCTCAGGATGTAGAGGTAGAGGGCGGTAGCGGCCAGGTGGAGCTGTTCTGGGAACTACCCTATGAATGCGAAAATACCTCAAATGAATACTTCCGGGGTTTTACCATCTGGCGGCGCGTAAACAGCAATCAATTTACGCCCGACGAATGTATGCCGGGCTTAGCCGGCCGAGGGTATACCAAAATTACGCCCCAACCCATACGCTCCACCCGGGATGGCCGTTATTATTTTCTGGATACAGGCGTTGAGCGGGGGCGAACCTACTGCTACCGCATATTGGCCAACTTTGCCCGTCAGACGGCCGGCGGATTGTTTTTTTATAATGCCGCCGAGAGCCTTCCCTCCGAGGAGGCCTGCGTGCAGCTCAATCGCGACCTGCCCGTCATCACCCAGGTAGACGTGCTAACCACCGACCCCGCCAACGGCGCCATTGAGCTGTGTTGGGTCAAGCCTTTAGCCGCCGACCTCGATACGGTGCAAAACCCCGGCCCTTACCGCTATGTGCTGCGCCGGGCCGCAGGCATCACCACCAATGCGGCTGCCTTCCAGCCCATGGGCGTCGAGTTTTCCAGTACTACCTTTGCCGGGCTCAGCCAGTCGTGTTACCTCGATCAGGGCCTCAATACCACAGGCACAGGATATAGCTATGTCGTTGATTTTTACGTCAATGGCGAGAGCCAGCCGCTGGGGCAGGCTACGCCGGCCAGCTCGGTATTCCTGGGGCTGGCGCCCACCGATAATGCGATGGTGCTCAACTGGCAGGAGAGCGTGCCCTGGGATAACTATGCCTACGACATCTTCCGGCGCAACGATTCCGGCAGCCTTGATTCGCTGACTACGATTACCGACCAGCCTTACCGCGATACCGGACTCATTAACGGCCTCGAATACTGCTACTTGGTGCGAGCTGTAGGCGCCTATGGGGTGCCGGGTATACCCAGCCCGCTGCTCAATCGCTCGCAATTGGCCTGCGCCCGTCCCTTCGACAATGTGCCGCCCTGCCCGCCCACGCTTCAGGTGGAGAGTTTCTGCGACAGGGGCATCGACTGCCAGGATCAAAGCCTGCTGTTCAATACCTTGCGCTGGATAAATCCCATGCAGTTGTGCCCTGAAACCGACGACGTCACCGGCTATAGGTTGTATTATTCACAGCTTGAGGGCGGAGCATTTACGCAAATCGGGGAGATCAATGAAGCCGGCGTGCTCACCTTCGACCACCAGCCCCCCGACGGTATCGCCGGATGCTATGCCGTTACGGCCATAGATACCTTCTTCAACGAGAGCGCCTTCAGCAATGTCGTTTGCGTCGACAACTGCCCGTTGTATCGCTTACCCAATGCCTTCACGCCCAATGGCGATAACCAGAACGATCTGTTTGTGCCCACCGTATCCTGCTTCGTGGCCAGCGTCGATTTTCAGATATTCAATCGCTGGGGGCAGCTCGTGTTCAGTACCCAGGATCCGCAGCTCAACTGGAATGGCGCCAACCTCAATGGGGAGGCATTGGAGCAAAGTACTTATTACTACCGCTGTCAGGTATTCGAGCAGCGCGTAGGCGGCATTGTGCCTTCGCCCGAGTTGCTCAGCGGCTATATCGAGCTGTTGCGAGGGCCGCAGTAGGCTTATCCTTCGCTGGTGAAGTGGAATTCAATATCGGGATGGTTTTCCTGCACCGTCTTGAGGCTCCATTCGCTTTCGGCTAAGAATACTAACTTGTCGTCGGTATCGTAGGCGATGTCGCGCTTGCGGCGCTGCTTAAACGCCTCCAGGGCAACCGCGTTCGCACTGCTCACCCAGCAGGCGCGGCGCAGGTTTACGGGCTCGTAGCGGCATTTGGCGCCGTATTCGTTTTCTAAGCGGTACTGGATGACGTCAAATTGCAGGGCGCCCACGGTGCCTACAATCTTGGCCCCGTCAAACTCGCGGGTAAAAAGCTGAGCCACCCCTTCGTCCATGAGCTCGTCTAAGCCCTTATTGAGTTGCTTGCTTTTGAGGGGGTCTACGTTGAGCACCAACCTGAACTGCTCGGGGCTGAAACTGGGTATGCCCTTGAAGTGCAACACCTCTCCGCTGGTGAGGGTGTCGCCTATCTTAAAGTTTCCGGAATCGTATAAACCCACCACATCGCCGGGATAGGCTTCGTCGATGACGGTCTTCTTATCGGCCATAAACGAGGTGGGGTTCGAAAACTTCATCTCCCGGCCCTGTCGCACGTGCAGGTAGTTGGTATTGCGCTCAAAAACCCCCGAGCATACCCGCAAAAAAGCGATGCGGTCGCGGTGGCGGGGGTCCATGTTGGCATGTATTTTAAACACAAAACCCGAAAAGCCGCTTTCTTCGGGCTGCACCACCCGCTCCTCGGTAGAACGGGGCAGGGGGTTGGGCGCAATGTCCACAAAGCAGTCCAACAGCTCTGCTACGCCGAAGTTATTCACCGCCGAGCCAAAAAACACCGGACTCAGCCTGCCGTCGAGGTAGGCTTGGCGGTCGAAAGGCGCATAGATTTCCTCAATCATGTTCACCTCGCTGCGCAGCTCGGCGGCGGCGGCGTCGCCTACGATCTTATCCAAGCCGGGGTCGGCCAAGTCCGTAAACTCAATCACCTCCTCGGGGCGCTCCTGTTTGCTGTGCGGCCGGAAGATGATCAGCTTTTGCTCATATAGGTTGTACACCCCCTGAAAGCGTTGCCCCATGCCTATGGGCCAGCTCAGCGGGCGCGCAGGCAGCAGCAGTTTTTGCTCTATCTCATCCAAAAGATCGAAACCATCTTTGCCCTCGCGGTCGAGCTTATTGACAAACACAATCACCGGCGTGCGCCGCATCCGGCATACCTCCACCAATTTTTCCGTCTGCTCTTCCACGCCCTTAGCTACGTCTATCACCACAATCACCGAGTCTACCGCCGTGAGGGTGCGGTAGGTGTCTTCGGCAAAGTCTTTATGGCCGGGCGTATCTAAAATATTGATTTTCAGACCACGGTATTCAAAGGCCATCACTGAGGTGGCCACCGATATACCGCGCTGCCGCTCAATCTCCATGAAGTCAGAAGTCGTGCTCTTCTTAATTTTATTGCTCTTCACGGCGCCTGCTATCTGAATGGCGCCGCCAAACAACAGCAACTTCTCGGTAAGAGTGGTTTTACCGGCGTCGGGGTGAGCGACGATGGCAAAGGTCCGCCGCTTATTGAGTTCATCTGTAAATTTCATAACCGCGCAACTTGCGTTTTGGAGGCGCAAATATAGCATTTTGCCTCAACCCGAACGCCATTTCCCGCGTTTCCATATCAAACTCATCGCTTGCTTATGATCAACTGGATGGATGTGCTGCGCTTTGCCCGCGAGGGCGTAGGCGCGCCCGATCAACGCGTAGAAAAAACCGAAGCCGAATGGCGCGCCGGGCTCACCCCCGAACAATACCGCGTCGCCCGCGCCAAAGGCACCGAACGCCCCTTCTCGGGCGCGTATTGCGAGGCCCACGACCCCGGCATTTACGCCTGCCTGTGCTGCGGTACCCGGCTCTTCGACTCCACCGTGAAGTTTGATTCCGGCACCGGCTGGCCCAGCTTTACCCAACCCATCAAAGAAAATGCCATCAAGTACGAGCTCGACACTTCCTACGGCATGCAACGGGTGGAGGTGCTGTGCAACGCCTGCGACGCCCACTTAGGCCACGTCTTCCCCGACGGCCCGCGCCCCAGCGGTCTGCGCTATTGCATCAACTCCGTATCGCTCATCAAGGTGGAGTAGCGGCAGGCTTCTTCGCCGTCGCGCCGCCCGATTAGCTGCTTGCTCTGTGTACACTCATGGGAAATATTTATTATCCCGTTTTTATTAATTCCAAATTCCATTCTTCTCGGTCAAAATTATGGGTTCATTGTCAGTCACTACAATGGTATGCTCGTGTTGCGCCATAAAACCGCCTTTGTTGCCAACCATAGTCCATCCATCCCTCAAGGTCACTGCATAATTCGAATGAGTAGCTATGAATGTTTCAATCGCTACGACAGAATTTTTCTTAAAACGCGTGAGGTTAAATCTGTCTTTGAAATTTGCGATTTCTGTTGGCTCTTCGTGTAAACTTCTTCCGATTCCGTGTCCTGTAAGATTTTTAATTACTTTATACCCACGTCTTTTGGCTTCGGTTTCCATCAGATGCCCAATGTCTGAAACCCTTACGCCGCCTCTAATATTTAAAACCGCTTTTTGTAAAATTTCTTTTGAAGCGTCAACAAGTTTTTGATGCCCGAACTTGTCATCTCCGAGTACAAACGATGCGCCATTGTCCGACCAAAAACCGTCGAGTTCTGCTGAAACGTCAATGTTTATCTGATTCTCTTGTTATTGACATAATGTTTTTGTTTTTATCGCCTTTTACGGTTCTCCAATCGCCGCAACGCGCCTTTTACCTCAAATGTACATCAATCTTTCTTTCACCACAATACACATGCATCAATAGCATAAATTTTAGTTCAACGGATGGAGGAAGCCGCACATGCCGTTACCGGTAAATGTTTTTTCTTTTGGGGCGCCGCCGCCCCGCCCGATTAGCTGCTTGCTCCATGAAGCCGAAAGCCTCGGGCGGGCCGGCGGCCGGGCTATCCGGTCGCAGGAGCTCCCTGCTATCCCTTCGCCGGGGCCGTATACCGTTGAGGGGCGTATGCTGGATCATTGCGCTTTACGGATTTGCGATGTTTGGGCGCAATTTTCGTAAAGCGATTGTTCCATGCTTTTTATACCTTTGTAAGTCGCTCTACCTCTGCGTCAATTTCTTTAAGCACTTCTTTATTGGCAATTTCTCCATCAAGGCTGAATACAATGAATACCTTTCCTCCGTAGTCTTCCTCAAAGTCTTGAAATCCTGTTTTCATTCTTTCAGAAACCGAGTAATTTCCAAAGTTTGACTTGGCTGTAACGGGTTTGATTTGAATACCAAACGCTTTTTCGCCGATGTATCCCAAATAGTCAATATCGCCGGCATGGTCAAGTTCTGCCGGACTTTCCTCGAACTTTACAGAAGGGTACAGCAAGATGAGCGTTCAAAAATGTCTTGTTTTCAAGATATAGATAAGCCATAAGGTTGTTATGCTCATCGTGCTTAACTTTATCGTATTTTAAAAACACCTTTTTTCCTTTTGTTTTTTTAATGAGAAACTCATTGGCGCTACCATTTTTGCTAAGGTCTTGCTTAATCCCGATTAGTCTTATAATTAAATCATTATTTAGCCTAACTAATTCAGGACTAATAACTTCTTTGACCGTATAAAAATCTTCTCTCTTAGCGCTGCCATTGGCGTCAAGTTTGGAGCCAAATTGAAGTTTTTTTACGTCTATTTTTTTATTTAATTTATGAGTGTCTTTGAAAATATAGGGCAGTTCTTTGATTTTTGCTTCAAAATCAAACTTTAATTCTGGTTGTTTGACAAAATCTATTCTGGCATCGTCAAATAAAACATTGTCATTTGTTCCTAATTTTTGTTTAATGATAGGAATAAATTCTGGATTAATTTCATATCCGCAAGAGTTCCGTCCAAGGCTTTTTGCAACTAACGAGGTTGTGCCGCTTCCAAGAAATGGATCAAGTACATTTTCTCCCGGAAAAGAGAACATTTTTATAAGTCTTTTGGGCAACTCTTCTGGAAACATTGCCAAATGATTGTCTTGACGCACCCCACTGATATACCAATGACCATTAAAATAAGTGTTCCATTCTTCTGTAGTCATTGCAGAATGTTTTTTTTGTTCAGCCGTTGGTTTGGGTGCGTTTCCCTGCTTTTTAAAGAGAAGGATGTACTCAAAATCTAACTTTACAATGCCGTTTCTTGGATGAGGAAAACTACCCATTATGCTTGCTCCTCCTGTCGTATTCATAGTTGTCGTTTTCTGCCAGATGATAGACCCCATGAAGTCAAAGCCTATCATTTCACAAAACTTAATTATTTCACTATGAATTGGGATGATTTTATAACGACCGTAATAAACAGACCTTGCAAATTGATCGCCAATGTTTATGCATAAACGGCAGCCATTGTGAAGTACGCGAAAGCACTCTTTCTAAGTCAAATTCAGATGATTGATATATGTTTCGTAGTCGTCGTGAAACCCAATTTGGTTTTCTGTGCCATAGTCCTTTAACTGCCAATATGGTGGAGAGGTTATAATTAAGTGAATGCTCTGGTCTTTGAGTTCACTCATTTGTCTGCTGTCGCCGTTTATTATTTTGTGATAAGTCCCATTCGTGAAACTAAAGTTCGAGGCAAAGGTACTTCATTTTCTCCGCTTTTTTGATATGTTTTGTTTTATTGCATGAAACTCGTTTATACCCGCCCCAATGTTTATTTTGTGAGCCGTCAGATAATCAGTCCGTACATCCGGTGGTCTGGGCGTGCAGAAAGGCTATACGGGGGCAACTGGGTTATTTTTCCATCATAGCCCCATATCATGAACGCTAATGGTTAGCGTATTTGCGCAGCCCAAGCTAACTGCTCTGTTGTTCGGACCAGGGGGTGAAGTTTTTACCCGGCTGAGGCACGAAGACGCGGTACCCGGAAGAGCGCAGCGAAGATTAAGCCGACTAGCGCAGCGACGGCGGACGTGGCGGTATGGCTGCGGCCGCTGCGGCCTTTGAGGGCGGGCAGCGGCCGTAGCCATAGGAGGTTTACCCGGCCGAGCAGAGCGAGGACGTTTACCCGGAAGAGCGCAGCGAAGACGTGGTGGGGAACACGTTTACCCGACCGAGTAACACGAGGGCGTGGCGGCGCCGCGCAAGCTGCTAAAGGAAACAGACGCTACGCGGCGGGGCCCAAAAAAATAATTACCTTTGGGCGGCAAAAAAGGAAAACGTGGCATTCATCAAATCGATATCCGGGTTTAGGGGCACGATAGGCGGTCGGGCCGGCAACAATCTAACTCCTGAAGATATAGTAAGCAGCGTAGCCGCCTACGGCGCCTGGCTACTCGAAACCGGCGCCACGCCGCGGGTAGTGATCGGGCGCGATGCCCGCATTTCGGGCGCGTTAGTGGCTCAGTTGGCCGCCGCTACCTTGCAAGCGGTGGGTATTGATGTCATCGATCTGGGCTTAGCTACTACGCCCACCGTAGAGATGGCAGTGCCCCACTATGCCGCAGGCGGAGGCATCATTCTGACGGCCAGCCACAACCCGCGACAGTGGAATGCGCTCAAACTGCTGAACGACAAAGGCGAATTTATCTCGGCCGAGGCCGGGCGCCGATTGCTGGATTTAGCCGCCTCAGGCGATATTGAATACGCCGGCGTGGATGCGCTGGGCAGCCTCCGGGAGGAGAGCGGCGCGCTGGATCACCACCTCGACGCCATTATGCGCTACCCTTTGGTGGCCGCTGAAGCCGTGCGCGCGCGCCGGTTCAAGGTAGTGGTCGACGCCGTAAACAGCGTAGGGGCGGAAGCTGTGCCTGCCTTGTTAGAGCGGTTAGGCTGCGAGGTAGTGCTACTACATGGAGCAATGACGGGCGATTTTGCCCATAATCCCGAGCCGCTGCCGCAGCATCTTCAAGACCTGATTGGAGCCGTAAAAGAACATGGCGCCGATTTGGGCGTAGCCGTTGACCCCGATGTAGACCGGCTGGCGCTGGTAGGGCCCGGCGGGCGCTGGATAGGGGAGGAGTATACCTTAGTGACGGTGGCCGACTATGTGCTGCGTCACCGGGCGGGCGCGGTGGTGTCGAACCTGTCTTCGAGCCGCGCACTGCGCGATTTGGCTGCCCGTTATGGGCAAGCCTACCATGCCGCCGCTGTGGGCGAGGTAAATGTGGTAGAGCGCATGAAGGGCGTCGGCGCCGTCATTGGGGGCGAAGGCAATGGCGGCATCATCGTGCCCGATCTGCACTATGGGCGCGACAGCCTCATCGGGCTGGCCTTGGTGTTGTCGCATTTAGCTACGGCCGAAACCGATATCAACACACTGCGCGAGAGCTACCCTCATTACGAAATGATCAAAGACAAGCAAGACCTCTCGGCCAACTTTGATGTGGATGCGGCGCTGGCGCGCTTGCAGCAGCATTTTGCTGCCGAGGAAATCAATACGGAGGATGGCCTAAAGATCGATTTTGCCGCCGGCTGGGTGCATCTGCGCCGCTCGAATACCGAGCCCATTGTACGGCTGTACGCCGAGGCAGCCGATGAGGCCACAGCCCGGCAATTGGTAGAGCAGGTGCGCTCGGCTATGTTGTCGGCTTGATGAAACGATGTTATTGGGCTTTGCAAACCATACTATTATGACTACCCTGACCACTACCACCACACTAGAGCAATACTTTGCGCCTTACAGGGCGAAGGTCATCGGCGCCAGGCAGTCGTTTGAGACGCCTTATGGCATCAAACCGCTAATATATGCCGACTGGACGGCCAGCGGCCGCCTCTATCAGCCCATCGAAGCGCTGATGGAGCAGGAGATAGCCCCCTTCGTAGGCAATACCCACACAGAAACTACCGTGACGGGTAGCGCCATGACGGCAGCTTATCATGAAGCGAAGCGCCTGATTAAGCGCCACTGCGGCGCCCGCGAAAGCGATGTGCTCATCGCTTCCCACTCGGGGATGACGGGAGTTGTCAATAAATTTCAGCGCATTTTAGGGCTAAAACTGCATGAGCAGTTCAGGGGACGGGTAAAGCTGGCCCCTAACGAACGCCCCATCGTGCTGGTAAGCCACATGGAGCATCATTCCAATCAAACCTCCTGGCTGGAAACCATTGCCGATGTAGAGGTGATTGCGCCCGGCGCCAACGGCCTCATGGATATGGAGCATCTGAAGGAGCTGTTGGCTCGCTATGCCGACCGGCCGTTGAAAATTGCTGCCATTACTTCCTGTTCCAATGTAACGGGCCTGCTGACGCCCTACCATGAAGTAGCCGAGATAATGCATAGAGCCGGCGGACTTTGTTTTGTGGACTTTGCCTGCTCGGCGCCTTACATTCACATCAATATGCGGCCCGAAGGCGAACCCTTGCGCCATTTGGATGCCATTTATTTTTCTCCTCATAAATTTTTGGGGGGGCCCGGCTCCAGCGGCGTGCTCATCTTCGATGCCGCGCTATACAAAAATCGCGTACCCGACGACCCCGGCGGCGGCACGGTAGACTGGACGAACCCCTGGGGAGAACACAAGTACGTGGAGGAAATTGAGGCCCGCGAAGACGGCGGTACGCCGGCTTTCCTGCAAACCATCCGGGCCGCTATGGCTGTGCGCCTTAAGGAGCAAATGGGCGTAGAAAAAATACTGGAGCGCGAGCATGAGTTGCTGGAGCGCATCTGGCAAAGACTCGATCGGATACCCAACCTGCATCTGCTGGCAGGGCAGCATCGAGATCGATTAGGTGTCATTTCTTTTTACATCGACAACCTGCACTATAATTTGGGCGTTTCTTTGCTCAACGACCGCTTTGGCGTGCAGGTAAGGGGCGGCTGCTCCTGTGCCGGTACCTATGGCCATTATCTGCTGAACGTGACGCCGGAGTATAGCAAATCCATTACCAGCCTCATCGATCATGGGGATACCAGCACTAAGCCTGGCTGGATTCGCATGTCCATCCATCCGGTTATGTCAGATGCCGAACTGGATTATGTGTTAGATGCCATTGAGGAACTGGCAGCCAACTTTCAAGCCTGGAAAGCCGACTATGTACACCTGCCGCGCACCAACGAGTACGAACACCACAGCCATAGAAAGGCCGAGCAGATGTTGGTACGCGACTGGTTTTCCTGTTCACTGTAAGTCATAAGCACACCATAAGCAATACCATGCGCGTATATTTCGACAATGCCGCCACCACGCCCCTCGATCCCTTAGTAATCGAGACAATGGCCGAAGCCATGCGGGAAAATTTTGGCAATCCTTCCTCCATTCATGCCGAAGGGCGCAAGGCGCGAGCCGCCATTGAGCAAGCGCGCAAAGCCGTAGCCCGTAGCCTAAATGCCTCCATTGGGGAGATATTCTTTACCTCCGGCGGCACAGAAGCCAATAATACGGCCCTCAAAGGCGCTGTGCGCGATCTGGGCGTAACGCGCATCATCAGCGCCCGCACCGAACACCACTGCGTATTGCACTCCTTAGACAGCTTGGAAAAGTGGAATCAGGTGCAGGTCGATTACGTGAAACTCGACGCGCAGGGTAGGGTAGACGTCGATCATCTGCGCCAGTTGTTGGCTGCCGGCAATCGGAAAACGATGGTTTCGCTGATGCACGCCAATAACGAAATGGGCGCCATGATAAACCTGGCGGAAATTTCGGCCCTTTGCCGCGAGCAGGGTGTGCTGTTTCATACCGATACGGTGCAGACTATGGGCTTTTACCCAATTGACCTGACGGCCGGCCCGGTTAGCTTTTTATCGGGCTCGGCGCATAAATTCCACGGCCCTAAAGGCGTTGGCTTTATTTATATTAATAGCGAAAATAACATTGGGCCTTACATCGACGGGGGCGCTCAGGAACGCAACATGCGGGGCGGCACCGAGAACCTCTACGGCATCCTGGGCTTAGCCCGTGCCCTTGAGTTGGCCTGCGATGAGATGGAAGCCCGGCGCGCCCATATCAAGGCGCTGCGCGATTACCTGCGCGAGCAGTTGACCTTGGCCGTACCCCGCATCTCTTTCAACGGAGACCCCGATACCGGCCACTACAAAATACTGAGCGCCTCTTTTCCTCCTTCTGAAAAAGCCGATTTACTGCTCTTTAACCTCGATATTGCCGGCATCAGCGCCAGCGGGGGTAGCGCCTGTAGCTCAGGGGCCGATGCCGGTTCGCACGTCATCGCAGCCCTGCATCCCGATTCGGATCGCAAGACGGTGCGCTTTTCCCTAAGCCACCTCAATACCCGCGATGAGGTCGATTATGTGGCGGCGCAACTTCGGGGAATGATGCTGTAAAGCAGGCGGTTATGCCGGAACTGCTTGGGGTGGGTAATACATTGTTTACAAATGTGAATCTTGTTTACATAGATTTAATCTGGCTTTAATTCTCAGTTTATACTGCATGTCGAAGTTTGCAGCGCATTTGAGAATCAAACACTTCTATCTATGTTTCCAAGATTCTACGCATTTCTATCCCTTTGCCTTTTGGTAGTGGGCCAAATGTGGGGTCAACAGGTGGTGAACATCACCGACAACGACCTTCAGGGCGGCCAGACCTACAACTGGACCAACGATAAGGTTTACCTGCTCGACGGTCTGGTGTTCCTGGAGGCCGGCGGTCGGCTGAACATCCAGGCCGGCACGGTGGTGAAATTCACCGATCGCCCCGACTTGGGCAATCCCTCTGCGCTGGTTATTACGCGCGGCGCTCAGATTTACGCCGAAGGCACAGCCGAGGCGCCCATCATCTTCACGGCTAACGCCGATGACGTAAACGACCCCCTGGATCTCGGTCCGTCGGACGTAGCCCTTTGGGGCGGGGTGGCCCTGCTGGGTAGCGGCGTTACGCAAAAAAATGGTAATGCAGAAGCTTCGCTGGAAGGTATCCCCACCGGTGAACCTCGCGGCATTTATGGTGGCGTCAACAACGCCGACAACTCGGGCGTACTGCGCTATGTATCCATTCGCCACGGCGGTCGCCAGATTGCTTCGGGCAGCGAGCTCAACGGTCTTACGCTGGCTGCCGTAGGTAGCGGCACCACGCTCGACTACGTAGAAGTGTATGCTAACTCCGACGATGGCATCGAATTCTTTGGCGGCGCTCCTAACCTCAAGCACGCCATCGTTGCCTTCGCTGAAGACGATTCCTTCGACTGGGACGAAGTATATACGGGCAAAGGCCAGTTCTGGTTCTCCATCCAGCGCCCTGACATTGCTGATGCAGGCGGCGAGCTCGATGGTACCACGCCCGACGACGGCACGCCTTACTCCAATCCTACCGTATACAACTGGACGCACATCGGCTCTGGCGCCGGCTCCCCGGCTTCTAATCCCATCGGTCTGTTGTTTCGCGCCGGTACGGCCGGTATAGTAGCCAACAGCATCGTGACGGAGATGAAGAACAAGGCCATTGAAGTTCAGGATAAAAATACGGGTACCAACGACGCCCATCAGAAACTGCTGAGCGGCGAACTCCAGATTCTGTCGAATGTATTCTGGGCCAACGGCGCTAATACCGACATCAACGCAGGCGCCACGGGCATTATCCGCGTTACCTCGGGTCAGCCCACGCAAGACGATCCTACCGGCTCCGCGCTTATCGCCGAGCTCATCGACAACAACAGCGCCATCGCCAATCCTGGCATCCGCAGCGTAAGCCGCAATCAGGATAATGGCCTCGACCCACGCCCCAGCGTCAACGGCGCTGCCTACGCGGCTAACTTAGCCAGCTATCCGAACGATCCTTTCTTTGAAGCCGTCGACTATCGCGGCGCTTTCAGCGCGGCCATCGAAGACAACTGGATTGCCGGTTGGTCGACCTTGGCGCGCAACGGTCACTTAGCAGATGCTGCGGGCACAGTAGTTGATTGCAGTACGCCCGCTACGGAAACGGTAAACATCACCGACGCCAGCATCAATGCCGGTGAAACGGTAAACTGGACGAACGACAAAATATACCTCCTCGACGGTTTGGTATTCGTTGAAAATACGGCTACGCTGAACATCGAAGCCGGCACGGTGGTGAAATTCACCGACCGCCCCGATCTGGGTAACCCCTCGGCTTTGGTTGTTGCCCGCGGCGGCAAAATCTTCGCGGAAGGCACGGCTGAGTGCCCCATCATCTTCACGGCTGCTGCCGACGACACCAACGATCCGCTCGACCTCGGCCCCACCGATGTAGCCCTTTGGGGCGGTATAGCCATCTTGGGCAGCGGCGTTACACAAAAAAACGGCAACTCGGAAGCTTCCGTAGAGGGCATCCCGACCGCTGAGCTCCGAGGCCTTTACGGCGGCGCCAACAACGCCGACAATTCGGGCGTACTGCGCTATGTATCCATCCGCCACGGCGGTCGCCAGATTGCTTCGGGCAGCGAACTCAACGGTCTTACGCTGGCTGCTGTAGGCAGCGGCACTACGCTGGAATATGTAGAAGTATACGCCAACTCCGACGACGGTATCGAATTCTTCGGCGGCGCTCCCAATCTCAAATATGCAGTAGTCGCTTTCGCGGAAGACGACTCCTACGACTGGGATGAAGTATATACCGGCAAAGGCCAGTTCTGGTTCTCCATCCAGCGCCCTGACGTAGCCGACGCAGGCGGCGAACTCGACGGCACTACGCCCGACGATGGCACGCCTTATTCAAACCCCAATGTCTACAACTGGACGCACATTGGTTCAGGCCCGGGTGCTGTGGCTTCCAACCCCATCGGTTTGTTGTTCCGCGCCGGCACGGCCGGTCGCGTAGCCAACAGCATCGTGACGGAGATGAAGAACAAAGCCATCGAAGTTCAGGATAAAAACGCCGGTACCAACGACGCACACCAAAAACTGCTGAGCGGCGAGCTCCAGATTCTGTCGAACGTATTCTGGGCCAACGGCGCCAATACCACCATCGACGGCACTTCCACGGGCATCATCCGCATCACTTCGGGCCAGCCCACTCAGGACGACCCCAACGCCACGGCCCTCATTGCCGAACTCATCGACAACAACAGCGCCATCGCTAACCCCGAGCTGGTTTCCATCAGCCGTGCGCAGGACAACCAGTTGGATCCTCGCCCCAGCGCCGGCGGCGCTGCCTTTGCCGGTACGCTGGCCGCTTATCCGGCCAACGATCCGTTCTTCGCGCAGGTAAACTACCGCGGCGCTTTTGGTTCCAACGAAGCTGACAACTGGCTAAAGGGCTGGACGACTCTCGATCGCAACAACCACTTAGGTTCTGGTGGTAGCACGGTCGATTGCAGCACGCCGGCTACAGAAACGGTGAACATCACCGACGCCAGCATCCAGCCGGGCCAAACTTACAACTGGACGAACGATAAAGTATACCTCCTCGACGGCTTGGTATTCGTTGAAAACACCGCCACGCTGAACATCGAAGCCGGCACGGTGGTGAAATTCACCGACCGCCCCGATTTGGGTAACCCCTCGGCTTTGGTTGTTGCCCGCGGCGGCAAAATCTTCGCGGAAGGCACGGCTGAGTGCCCCATCATCTTCACGGCTGCTGCCGACGACACCAACGATCCGCTCGACCTCGGCCCCACCGATGTAGCCCTTTGGGGCGGTATAGCCATCTTGGGCAGCGGCGTTACACAAAAGAACGGCAACTCGGAAGCTTCCGTAGAGGGCATCCCAACGGCTGAACCTCGCGGCCTCTACGGCGGCGCCAACAACGCCGATAACTCGGGCGTACTGCGCTATGTGTCCATCCGCCACGGCGGTCGCCAGATTGCTTCGGGCAGCGAACTCAACGGTCTTACGCTGGCTGCTGTAGGTAGCGGCACCACACTGGAGTACATCGAAGTATACGCCAATTCCGACGACGGTATCGAATTCTTCGGCGGCGCTCCCAACCTCAAATATGCCGCTGTAGCTTTTGCAGAAGACGACTCCTTCGACTGGGATGAAGTATACACCGGCCAAGGTCAGTTCTGGTTCTCCATCCAGCGCCCCGATGTAGCCGACGCAGGCGGCGAGCTCGACGGCACTACGCCCGACGACGGCACGCCTTACTCCAACCCCACCGTTTACAACTGGACGCACATTGGTTCGGGTCCAAACGCGGTAGCTTCCAATCCCATTGGCTGGTTGTTCCGCGCCGGTACGGCTGGCGTAGTGGCCAACAGCATCGTAACGGAGATGAAGAACAAAGCCATCGAAGTACAGGACAAAAACGCCGGTACCAACGACGCCCACCAGAAACTGCTGAGCGGCGAGCTCCAGATTCTGTCGAACGTATTCTGGAACAACGGCGCCAATACCGACATCAACGCCGGCGCTACGGGCATCATCCGCGTTACTTCGGGTCAGCCTACTCAGGACGACCCCAACGCTACGGCCCTCATCGCCGAATTGGTAGACAACGGCAGCGCCATTGCCAATCCTGGCATCAGCAGCATCAGCCGCGAGCAGGACGAACAACTCGACCCGCGCCCCAGCGCTAACGGCGCTGCTTATGCCGGTACGTTGGCTGCTTATCCCGCAGGCAGTACCTTCTTCACGCCGGTGAGCTACCGCGGCGCCTTCCCGACCGATACCACAGGCATGTGGCTGAAAGGCTGGTCAGCTTTGGCGCGCAACAAACACCTCGGTTTCATCCTGGTGGGTACCGAAGAAGTAGACAACAGCCTGCTGGCCAACTTCAAAATCTTCCCCAACCCGGCTTCCAGCGAAAATGGCTTCACCATTGAGTCGGAATTCGACGAGGCAGGTTTTGTGACCATCTACACCATGGATGGCCGCTTAGTGAAAGAGGTGCGCATCCAGGGCGCCGGCCTGAGCCGGGCGCAGATTGGCGGCCTCAACAACGGCATGTACGTAGTGAAGTTTGCGACCGAAAGCGGCCGTTTTGCTTCGCGACTGCTGGTTGTAGAATAATTGCATCAAAGCGCATAAGCGCAATATAAAAGGGCAGAAGGTTCACTTCCATGAACCTTCTGCTTTTGTCGTATAACAACCATCACTAAATTGTATGTTGACCAACTTTAACACATTAGCTAAATCCGCTTGGTTTGCGGTATTTTTTTTAACGGCCCTCGCGGCTACGGCCCAAAAAGGCGTCCTCAAAGGCATTGTTGTCGATGGGGGCAGCGGCGAAACGCTCATTGGCGCCACCGTGGCCATCATGGCGGGCAGCGAGATTAAAACGGGTACCGTTACCGACTTCGATGGTACCTACACCCTCGACGTGGAACCCGGTACCTATGTGGTAGAAGTGAGCTATGTATCCTTTACCAAGCAGACCATTACGGATGTAGTCATCGAAGACGGTAAGGTAAACAACCTCGACGTATCCTTGGCCAGTGAAGCCGTGCAGCTCGAAGCGGCAACGGTAACGGCCACCGCAGTTAAGAACACGGAAGTGGCCCTGCTGGCCCTCCAGCGCAAAGCCTTTTCCATTCAAGACGGACTTTCTTCCCAGCAGATCAGCCGCACAGGCAGCTCCAATGCCGCCGACGCCATGCGCCAGATGACGGGCGCCGTAGTGGAAGGCGGCCGCTTCATCGTTATGCGCGGTCTCGGCGACCGCTACTCGATCTCTCAGCTCAATGGCATCACCATGCCGAGTACCGACCCCTACCGCAACAGCTCCAGCCTCGACCTCATCCCGTCGCAGATGATCGAAAACATCATCACGGTGAAGACCTTTACCCCCGACCTGCCGGGCAACTTCACCGGCGGCCTGGTCAACATTGCCACCAAGACCTTTCCCGATAAGTTCAACTTTAACTTTAGCATAGGCACGGAGTATAACACCCAGGCCAGCCTCATCGACAATTTCAATGCTCACCCCACCACGGGCAAGAGCGACTGGCTGGGCCTCGATGACGGCAGCCGCGATCAGCCGGCCCTCCTCCTCGACCCCGCCAACCGCAACCTGTTGTCGCAGAGTACCTACCTGACGGCTCGCCAGCCCGGCAACGACAAGGTACGCGAGGTTTTCCACGAGTCGGCCCGCCAGCTCAGCAACGAGTTTATCCCCGTTATGGCCTCGGCGCCCCTCAACCGCAGCCTCAGCCTGTCGTTGGGCAATCGACACAAAGTATTCGGCCGCGACCTGGGCTATACCCTGGCAGTCAACTACAGCGGTACTTATACCCACTACAACGACGGCGACGTCAATACCTGGATCAACAACAGCTCGCCCAATCTATTTGACTATCAGGCGCTGAAAGAAGACAAGAGTACCTTCAACCCCAGCCTCAACGGCCTCTTCAATATCGCCTACAAACTGTCGGAAAACCACGCCCTCACCGCTAACGTCATCTTCAACAACGACGCCGAGTTTGTGGGTCGCAGCCAAAACGGCCGCTTCTTAGGCCAGGTATCCAACAGCCTTGCCGAGTTCAATACTAATGCGCTGGAGTTTACCCACCGCCAGCTCACCACCTACCAACTCGGAGGCCGCCACGTGTTTCCCGGCCTCAAAAACGTTGAACTCGACTGGATGGGCGCCTTCAGTTCTTCCTTCCAGAACGAACCCGACCTGCGCTACTTCGCCTACACCAGCGTAACAGAAGGCGAAGAAACCCAGTTCGACATCAACAATGCCGAGTATGCCTTCCCTTACCACTTCTTCCGCTCGCTCAACGACGAGCAGCGTCAGGCTAAGGTAGACATCACCATCCCTTTCCTCACCAACCGGGTCAGCGGCAGCGGCAACCGCATCAAAGTGGGCGGCTACTACAGCCAGCAAACCCGCGATTTTGAAGAATACCGCTACCAGCTCAACAACACCGGCGTATCCCCAGACCGCAGCTTTAGCGCCTTCGCAGGCGATTTTGACGCTTTCTGGAACTACGATAACTTCGGCATCGTAGATACCCTCTACCGCGCCGACGGCAGCATCAATCGCTACGTCACCGGCTACCACTACATCAATCAGATCAACAACCGCAACTTCTACACCGGCGAGCAAACCATCGCCGCCGCCTATGCTATGGCCGTTTACAACCTCACAGCCAAGCTCAAGGTCATCGGCGGTCTGCGCCTCGAAACCACCAACATGCAGGTGGAAAGCCGCGATACCTTAGCCGGCAAAGGTAACATCGACCAGACTGACCTGCTCTACTCCCTCAACCTCATCTACAACCTGTCGGAGAAAGCCAATATCCGCGGCGCGGCCTCCCGGACCTTAGCCCGCCCCAACCTGCGCGAGCTGGCGCCCTTCGAACAGTTCGACACCAAGAACGGTTTCTTCAACGTGGGTAACCCCAACCTCCAGCGCACCCTCATCCAGAACTATGACCTGCGCTTCGAGGTATACCCCAAAACCGGCGAACTGCTGGCCCTTAGCGTATTCTATAAGCAGTTTACCGACCCCATCATCCGGGCCTTCAACCCCCGCGCCACCATCCCCGAGCTTTCGTTCGTCAACGTAAGCGAAGCCCAGGTTTATGGCGTAGAACTCGAATTCCGCAAGAACCTCGGCGGCCTCGGCAAGGCTTTCGACCACTTCTACTTTAGCGGCAACGCGGCCTTCATCCAGTCGTCTTACCCCATCCCGGCCGACGAGCTGGCCAACCACCAGGTCATTGACCCCACCTACGACCAGACGGAGCGCCCCTTCCAGAGCCAGGCGCCCTTCATCGTCAACGCCATCCTTACCTACCTCAACCCCGACAAGGGCTGGGAGTCGTCGATGTCGTTCAATGTGTTGGGCCGCAAGCTCTACAACATCGCCCTCTTCGGTACCCCCGACGTATACGAAGAGCCCTTCCCGCTGCTCAACTTCAAGCTCAGCAAGCGCTTTGCCAACAACTACCAGGCCAGCTTCACCGCTCGCAACCTGCTGAACCCCATCAACAAAAAGACCCAGATATTCCGCGATCAGGAGTACATCGCCGAGTCGTTCCGCTTAGGCACTTCACTGGGCATTACCCTGTCGTACTTCATTCGCTAAAGCTACATAACAGATACTGCCAGAAGCAGGGGCGTTGTTCGCAGCGTTCCTGTTTCTTTTTTTTGGGCAGCCGCCCCGCCCAAGCCCCCGGCCATCGGGCTACTCCCCCAATTATCCGACAACTTCGCCGGGGCCTCGGGCGGGTCGCCGGGCTATCCGGTCGCAGGAGCTCCCTTTTATCCCTGCTGCGGGCCGATACCTCCGTCAGCAGCCCCCTCCGCCTCAACCTCACCCTCACCCTTAACCTCACCCTTAACCTCACCCTTAACCTTAACCTTAACCTTAACCTTAACCTTAACCTCACCCTCAACCTCAACCTCGCTTGCATGTATACCACCTAAGCCTTATCTTTGTCTTACACAAACAACCGCATGGCTCAGATTACAAGCTTATCACAATTAGACCCCAATGGGCTGTATTCCTACGCCGACTACCTCTCGTGGCGGCTGGAGGAGGCCATTGAACTCATCCGGGGGCGGCTGCTGAAAATGTCGGGACCTAGTCGTCGGCATCAAAACATATCTTGGAACTTAACGCTCAAAATAGGGGGCCACTTTACGGGCAATAGCTGCTTTGCCTACGCTGCCCCCTTCGATGTGCGGCTGCCCGACCAGCGCAAATCTGCCTTGCTTCACAAAGACATCCATACGGTGGTGCAGCCCGACCTCTGCATCATTTGCGACCCCGCCAAGCTCGATGACCGAGGCTGCTTAGGCGCCCCCGACCTCATCGTAGAGATACTCTCGCCCGGCAACGCGGCCAAAGAAATGCGCCTCAAAAAAGACCTGTACGAGGAAAGCGGCGTACTCGAGTACTGGATATTCGACCCCGAACGGGAGACGGTACACCAACTGCACCTCACCGAGTCGGGGGCCTACAGCCTGCCCCGCGTCTACATCAATGAAGATGTGTTGCAAAGCGTCATCTTCCCGGAGCTGCGGATAGAGTTGGCGGAGGTGTTCCGGGATCGGTTGATGGAGTGATGACTTGTTCAGCAGCAAAATAGAGGCTTATATCTCATAAGGTAACTCCATGCTTGTACTCTTGTCCTGTCGCCGCAACATACAAAGGTTAATCAACTCATTAAGGGCAGTAAATATTTTTTTTAGCTTTTGGCCCCGGCCAAGGGATAGCAGGGAGCTCCTGCGACCGGATAGCCCGGCCGCCGGCCCGCCCGTGCATTGTGCTTCATGGGCAGGCTGACATACGGGCGGGCCGGCGGTGGCCCCAAAAAAAGAATTATAATTCTCCAAATTCTAAACCTTTTCCCAAAACGCCGCTACCTGCGCGCTCCAGGTGTAGGGCCTAAGCGCTTCGGCCGATGCCTGCCAGGGCCAGGCGCCCGACCATGCCCAGGCCCTATAGCCATCGAGCAACCACCGGGTCATGGCTGCTTCTGCGCCAGGGGTATGGGCGCTAAAGACGCGCCCGCCGCCGGTATGTTCTACCAACCGGAGCAGCTCGGCATCCTCGGGGCCATTTACCAAAGCCAGTATGGGGCGCCCTGCTGCAAGATAATCGTATACTTTGGCCGTGAGCACGCCGCCCCGGCCGCCGTCCGACCACGAGAGTAGCACATTGAGCTGACTTTGACGCTGAAGCGCGCGAGCCTCAGCCAAGTCGAGCTCAGGCAGGGTTTGTCCCAGGTGGCGCAGGCCGTGTTGGAGTAGCCAGGCATCCCACAGAGCCCCGTCGCGGCCGGCGTAAACGAGGCGTAGCCGGGCCGGATTGAGCTCTCCGGCAGTAAGCAGTTTGCGCAGTAGCCCCAACAGCATATCCGCCGATTGCAGCCCAGGGTACAGCGAGCCGGTATAAGCGATGGTGAAGTTGGCATCTAAAGCCACGGAAGGAGCGCCGCCGGCGGCCTGGGGCAGTCCATTTTGCAGTACCTCCACAGGGCGTTTTAGTATGGATGAAAAAGTACCGGCCAATCCCTCCGAGACGGTAGTTATCCGCTGCGCCGACCGCAGTAGCCGCGCAGCAAAGCGGTTTTGCAACCGCGGCCATAGCACATCGCGCCTACGCTCGTCAACGGGCAAATCCCTGAAGTCGGCGATCCATACCAACTGCGGGTAGCGCCGCTTGAGTAACCAGGCTGCCACATGATCGCTCCAGGGGCGGTAAGAGCTGAAGATATGGGTGATGCCCTGCTCGTTTATTACCTTGGCGCCCTGTCGGTACGCCGCCAGGATATATGCCAGGCCCCCATCGCCCCACCACAGCACCGCCGGGAAGCTTTGGCGCAGCCTGCGCAGCCAGGCTTTTATGGGGCTTTGGGCAGTCGTAGCCGCTATGCTGGAAGCGCCGCCCTGTCGGCGCGCCCAGCGCGTGCGAAGATCGCCATGCGTAGATGCGTATACGAGCCGTACCTGGGGCAGCGCTAAAGAGGGGTCGTGCCGAAATAGCGTATGGTTATCGGCAGTGATGACGTGTATGGAGTCCGCCACACGGGTCGTTTCTAAATAAAAGTGGTATAAGCGATGAGCGCCCACCACCTTTACTGGCGGAAAATAGTAGGCCAGCATGAGCAGTCGTACAGTAGAGGCCACGGTTATTTTTGCCGCAAAATAACCAAAAAGTCGCTATGCCAGCGCCCTGATTTTATGGAGCCGCCCCATCGGTTCAATGCGCGACTGGCCCGGATGGCCAAGCGGGGCGAAAAATGGTGTAGAAAAGGAATAGAAGGCGGCAGCCAGACGATGCTGCCCTCAAAGCGATCGCTGGCAAGCGCCAGCGCTTCCGCCGGGCTGTAGTGAAAAGTAGGGAAAGGAGCGCTCAATACCCGCCGGCCCAAGCGCAGTCGAAGAGCGACTGGGGCTACCCATCGGCGCAGGCTGTTTTCCCAACTGCGGGCATGGGTAAAGCTGATGATGATTTTTCCATCGTCGGCCAGCCAATGGGCGGCGCAAGCCAGGTCGGCTTGTAGTTGGGCCGGGGGCAGGTAAGTGCTTACGCCCAGCCAGCAGATCAGATCAAATGCAGGCGCCGCAGCAGGCGGCGTCCATTCGGTCACATAGCCGCAGTAGCGCTGTGGCGGCGGAATAGGGCTGGCAGCCAGCATAGCGGCGGAAGGATCGAGACCAAAATAGTAAAAAGGCGTCCTGCTCCGGGCTGATAACAGGCGATACAAAAGGCCGTCTCCACAGCCTATGTCTAACAGCGCCGGGGGGGCGTCGTCTGTGGGCAATTCGTCCAATGCGCAGGCCGCCCGCTCGTGGTGCATCCATTGCACAAAGGGGTTGCGCCGGTCATAGCGGTTGGCGCGGGCATCAAAAAAGTCGATTATACGCGGATCGGGGGCCATCAGCGCAGCAGTGAAGCAATGAGTGAAAGATAGGCTTCGGCTATTATTTCCTGTCGGTAGCCGTTCAATATGTGTTGCCTTCCGTTGCGGCCCAGGGCTGCCCTTTGTTCGGCCGACGAATGGTAGGCGGCCGTCAGGGCCAATTGTAATGAAATGGCGTCGCGGGGCTGGGCCAGCCATCCGGTTTTTTCGGGTATTACCAAAGTCTTACACCCGGATACATCGGTGGCTATGGCGGGCCGCTCCATACTCAGCGCTTCTAACAGGGTGCGCGGCATCCCTTCGCCATAGCTGGGCAGCACTATGGCCTCGGCTTCGGCTATGGCGGGCCGCACATCGGCTAAGGGGCCGATGTAGCTCAGGCCAGGTAGACGCAGCAACTCATTCCAGCGCGCCGCCGGTATCGCTCCGGGTTGCTCGGCTTCATACCAGCCTGCCAGCAGCAGCCGGGCCCCTCGTTCGGCTAAGCCCGAGGCGCGCCAGGCCTCGCCCAGCTCATAGAGCCCTTTATCGGCAAGCATCCGGCCAAGGTATAAAAAAGTAAAAGGAACGTCGGTCGGTCGCGGTCGCGGCCTGTAAGCTTCAGTATCTATACCCGAACCCGGTATCAGCGCCCATCGAGGGTTCTGGATACCGGCTTCGCGGAGTTGTCGGGCGTCGTCGGGGTTTTGCGTTACCAAGGCATCTGCCCGGCATAGCGCCTGCCGATATAAGCCCAACGTTACCAACTGCCGCCAACCCGGATGCAACAACGCAGAGCCCAGGCCCGTAACGTTCGCTACCGAGGGTATGCCCGCCCGAGCAGCGGCAAGGCTACCCCATATATTGGGTTTAACGGTGAAATGCAGGATGAGGTCAGGCCGCAGCTTTTTATAACAGCCATAAAGCTCTCTGTAGAGCTGCCACTCCTGCCAGGGGTTTTGGCCGCGGGCGCGGAGGTGGTTCAGCGAATAAAAATGGATACCTGCCTGCTCAAGCGTGCCGCAGGCTTCTCCCGCAGGAGCTAAGGCGCTCAACTGATGCCCGGCGGCTAGTAGGGTTTCCCAAAGGGGGCGCCTAAAGTGAGCGAGGTTAAAGGCGGTATTGCTGGTGAGAAGGATGTGTGGCATGGCTTTGCGTTTAGTTGCTCGCTGCGCTCGTGTTTAGTTACTCGCTGCGCTCGCGTTTAGTTGCTCGCTACGCTTGCGTTTAGTTGCTCGCTACGCTTGCGTTTAGTTGCTCGCTACGCTTGCGTTTAGTTGCTCGCTGCGCTCGTGTTTAGTTGCTCGCTGCGCTCGCGTTTAGTTACTCGCTACGCTTGTGTTTAGTTGCTCGCTGCGCTCGCGTTTAGTTGCTCGCTGCGCTCGCGTTTAGTTACTCGCTACGCTCGCGTTTAGTTGCTCGCTGCGCTCGCGTTTAGTTGGCCTAAACGCGCAAAGCGCCCCTAAACGCGCGATAGCGCAACTAAACGCGCGATAGCGCAACTAAACGCGCGATAGCGCAACCTAAACGCGCGCAGCGCAACCTAAACGCGCGCAGCGCAACCTAAACGCGCGCAGCGCAACCTAAACGCGCGCAGCGCAACCTAAACCACCCTCCCAAGCTGATCTTTCCTCAAATTCGATAGTTTTTTTGAAAGTTTTTCGACATCAGCCCGGTAAGTTGTTTCTTGATCTTTAGTAATGTAACCAAGGTCTTGGCAGATGATGATGAGATTCAGAACTTCCATCAGACTACCAAACGCAATTTCAGTATAACGTGCTTGCTCTTTAGGACTCACCCGGCTTACTCCCTCAGAAATATTGCAATTGACAGATATAGCTGCTCGTCGCATTTGGCTGGTAATTCCAAAGATTTCCTCTCTTGGAAAGCCCGAGGTAAGCTCATAAATAGCAGTAGAAAAACGGCGGGCTTCTATCCACGCTTCAAGTTTTTCAAAGGAATAGGTCTTCATATAAGCGCATAATTTTGATTACTACCTGTTCCACTCGCTGCGCTCGCGTTTAGTTGCTCGCTGCGCTCGCGTTTAGTTGCTCGCTACGCTCGTGTTTAGTTGCTCGCTGCGCTCGCGTTTAGTTGCTCGCTACGCTCGTGTTTAGTTGCTCGCTGCGCTCGCGTTTAGTTGCTCGCTGCGCTCGCGTTTAGTTGCTCGCTACGCTTGTGTTTAGTTGCTCGCTGCGCTCGCGTTTAGTTGCTCGCTACGCTCGTGTTTAGTTGCTCGCTGCGCTCGCGTTTAGTTGCTCGCTGCGCTCGTGTTTAGTTGCTCGCTGCGCTCGCGTTTAGTTGGCCTAAACGCGCGTAGCGCCCCTAAACGCGCGATAGCGCCCCTAAACGCGCGATAGCGCCCCTAAACGCGCGATAGCGCCCCTAAACGCGCGATAGCGCAACCTAAACGCGCGCAGCGCCCCTAAACCCGCCCAGCGCCAAACCGCTCCTTCACCATACCCGTCACCGCTTTAATTTCCTGTTCTCGGCTTTTAGGGAATATAAGCAGCACATCGCCTTCATCCACAACAATGAAGTCATCGAGGCCGCCTGCTACCACTATTTTGCCCTGAGGCGCCCTGATGAGGCAATTATGAGTATCATAAACCAAAATTTGATCGCCCTGAATGGCATTGCCGTCGGCGTCTTTATCTACCTCCTCATGCAGGCTTGCCCAGGCGCCCAGATCGCTCCAGCCAAACTGTGCCGGAATCGTGAACACATTATCCGCTTGTTCCATGATGGCATAGTCAATCGAGATAGAGCGCGTTCCGGGGTAGTGTTCCTGGATGAAGTCCTGCTCGGCAGGGGTGTTAAAGACCGCCATACCCGGCGAAAGACAGTCGTAAATATCAGCAGCATGGCGCTGAAATGCTGCCAGTACCACTTTGGCCCGCCACAGAAATATCCCCGCATTCCAGAGATAATCCCCACTGGCTAAGTACGCTTTTGCCTGCTCCAACGGGGGCTTCTCCGCAAATCGTTTTACGGGATATACGCCCGCTGTGGCCGACTGCTCGCCAAACTGAATGTAGCCATAACCCGTATGCGGATGATTGGGCGCAATGCCTAAAGTCAGCAGGGCGTCGTTGGCAGCCGTAAAGGCCAGCCCTTTGCGGATGTTGTCCACGAACAGCCCCTCGCTCGTAATGAGGTGGTCGCTGGGCGCAATAACCAAGTTGGCCTCAGGGTCTAATTGATACATTTTCAGGGCCGTATAAGCCACGCAAGGCGCCGTGTTGTTGCGCGAGGGCTCGCCCAGAATTTGATTGTCGCTCAATTCCGGCAAATGCTCCTTCACCAGATCCCGGTAGCTTTCATTGGTCACCACAAAGATGCGCTCGGCTGGCGCCAGATGCAAAAAGCGCTCAAAAGTCATGCGCAGCAGGCTCTTGCCGTTGCCCGCAATATCCAGAAACTGCTTGGGCTTAGCCTCCCGGCTGGCAGGCCAAAAACGGGAGCCCACGCCCCCGGCCATAATGGCTACGTAAGTATGGTTATCCATGTTGTTGTTGAGGCGTCGAACGCCGCTTAATGATGAATGACAAAGGTAGTAAATGGCCGAAAGAATTATTTCTTTCAGATTTTTAGTGCGCATCCCCTCCCTTGGGGGTCGGGGTCGCTACGCTACGCAGCTCGCTATTCGCTCGGCCCTCCGGGCTGCCTCCTGCGTCGGCCCTGCTGCGCATCGCTTGCGCGGGCGCCTACCGCTGAACGGCCGCGTCGATAAGCGCCATCAACTGTTGTGCAATCCGCTCCGGCTGTCTGTCCTCTACCTCCAGGCGAATGATGCTTTCCGGTTGTCGGCGCAGCAGCGTGTGCTGATAGGCCTTGTCATAATATCGAAGGGCAATAGCGGCGGCAGAGGCATAGTCGTCGTTGGCCAGCGCTTGAAGTGCCGCTTGTACATGCTGCCCCCCCAAACGCTTGGCAATGCGCTGAAAGGCCGCCTCCAGCTCAGGGCGCGGAAAATGGGCGTAGTCTTCTACTAAGTTTTGAATGCGCCATGCTAAAGGCATCTCCAGCATGACAATGGGGGCTGCCAGCATAAGCCGCCAGAAAGGATCGGGCAGGTACACGCGGCCAATAGAGCGGCTTTCGTCTTCCAGCCATACGCGCCCCCGTAGCGGCAGGCGGCGCCAGGCGTCGTGGAGGATGTTTTCAAACTGTTCAACGCTGGGCTGGGGAGCCTCGCCCAAAGCGCCAAATGAGGAACCCTTGTGACGCGCCAGCCCTTCCAGATCAACCACTGTTTCTCCGGCGCGTTGTAAGGCCGCTAAAACACGGGTCTTGCCACTGCCGGTAGGGCCGCCCAAAATAACGAGCGGGCGCTGTGTCTGGGCCAATTCCTGCTGGGCCATTTGCCGATAGGCCTTATAGCCCCCAATCAGCGTAAGCACATCAAAACCAGCGCTGCCGAGCAGCCAGCCCATACTGCCCGAGCGCTGACCGCCGCGCCAGCAATGCAGCACAACGCGGCGGTCGGGCGCCAGCCGGGCCGCTTCTTCCACATAATGGCGAAGCTTGGCGCCGGCATATTCCAGCCCTTTGAGAAAAGCAGCCTCCGGACTTTGTTGTTTGTACAGCGTACCCACTGCGGCCCGCTCTTCATTGCTGAACAACGGCAGCGACAAAGCGCCGGGTATATGCCCATTCGCATATTCAGCCGGCGTGCGCACGTCCAGCAGCACCCGCCGTTGCATGGCATCGAAGAGCTCGTGGGCCGATATGCGCATCAGAATGCCTGTATAATATCGTATTGCGAAATGATGTAGCGCACGCCGGCGGTGTCCTGTACCATCACAGCAGGGATCTTTTTATTAATGTAGTTCCGCAATTGGCTTACGGCCATATCCATACCTACTAGCGGGAAGGGCTCCGTCATAATGCTTTCCACCAATTGCTCAGCATGTTGAATCGGGTTTTCGAGCAGGTAGGCCAATACGGCGTTTTCCGTAATGGCGCCTACAATATCGTCGCCTTGTAGTACGGGCATCTGCGAAATATCGCGCTCTTTCATAATCTGAAAGGCCTGACGCACCGTATGGCTGGTTTGTACTCCAATGAGCGAAGCGCCTTTGCCTTTCTGAGCTACTAAGTCGCGTACCCGCAACTCGGCATCTAAAAAGCCGCGCTCGCGCATCCAGTCGTCATTATAAATTTTGCCTACATACCGGCTGCCGTGGTCGTGAATCACCACCACCACTACATCTTCAGGCGTAAGCTCGTCTTTAAGTTGCAGCAGCCCCGCCATAGCGGATCCCGCCGAGTAGCCCAGCAATATACCTTCTTCACGGGCTAAGCGGCGCGCCATAACGGCCCCGTCTTTGTCGCTCACCTTCTCAAAGCGATCAATGACGCTGAAGTCGACATTTTTGGGCAGAATATCCTCGCCTATACCCTCTGTGATGTAGGGATAGATTTCTTTCTCATCAAAGACGCCAGTTTCATGGTATTTTTTAAACACCGAACCATAAGTGTCTACGCCCCAGATTTTAATGCCGGGGTTTTTCTCCTTGAGGTAACGCCCCGTACCGGAGATGGTACCGCCAGTGCCTACGCCTACGATGAGGTGGGTCACTTTGCCCTCGGTTTGCCGCCATATCTCAGGGCCGGTACTTTCGTAATGGGCCTGCCTGTTGGAGAGGTTGTCGTATTGGTTGCACCAGTAGCTGTTGGGTATCTCCTTGCTCAGTCGGGCTGCTACGCTATAATATGATTTAGGGTCTTCCGGCTCCACATTAGTCGGGCATACGATTACCTCAGAACCCAATGCCTTCAGAAGGTCAATTTTTTCCTTCGACTGCTTATCGGTAGTGGTAAAAATACACTTATAACCTTTCACAGAAGCGGCTATGGCCAAACCCATACCCGTATTGCCGCTGGTGCACTCAATGATGGTTCCGCCGGGCCGTATGTCGCCCCGCTGTTCGGCATCTTCCAGCATTTTTAGGGCCATGCGGTCTTTGATACTATGACCGGGGTTAAACGTCTCTACTTTCATGAGCACCAGAGCGGGCACGTCGGCAGCCACCCGATTGATTTTCACTAAAGGGGTGTTGCCGATGGTGGAGAGAATGTTCTCGTGATATTGCATGATTAACTGATTTCCAATTTGGTAATACTGGTTAGTAATATTTCACCCATACGTAAAACCGCTGATCGATTCCCCTAAGCATCCGGGCAACTTTGGGCGATAATACCGCCACTACCTCGTCGCCATAGATAGAGTCGGGGATGCGACCCACTACTTTTAGGTAAATGACCTGTCTCGACATAGGGTTGTACACCTCAATCACCGAACCTACGGCGGCAAAACGATGTAGCGCAAAAAAGCCGCTCTGCTGGTTGGCGTCGCGGGTCCATACCGCCGGGCCCTTGTGAAGCCGGATTGTTTTTTCGGCCGACTCTCGAAAAAACTGCATCTTAAAGTTGTAATCAGGCCCGCCCCGAAATTCCCGCCAATCAGCCGGCACACCTGTTGTGGCCATCCATCCAATGAAGAGAATCTGACCCGCGTGCAGGTTGTCGCTTTTAAGCTGATTTCTAACTTTAAGACTGTCGACGGGCATATCAAACATTCTTTTGCCTACTCCATACACAGTATCGCCGTTTTTTACCCGGTAATAAACCCGGGCGTGCTGCTTAAGAGTAGCTGCCGAGGGTTTGATACGCAATACCGCCCTCAAGGGTATGGGCACCTCGGCGACGTCGCCCGGAGCGTAGCGCTGAGCCAGCCGGGGGTTACAGGCATAAAGCTCGTCTAACGTCATGCCATAGAACTTAGCTAAAGAGTACAACGTCTGCTTTTGTGCCAATTCATGGTGCAAAAACAAGTTACCGGCGGGATCCTGAGTGAGGAAGACGCTGTCTTGGGGCCTAAGGTAGCGCAGGCTGTCGCCAGTAGCCCAGGCTACCTGCGGGATTCCCGCCGCCAGCAGGGCTATGAGGCATAAAAAATATGCGCGCTGCATAGTTACATTGGTTTTTTGTGTAGCTTTCGAGGACAAAGATAATGATCTCATCCGAAATGAAAACAATTGGTATCATTCCTGCCCGCTATGCTTCAACCCGTTTTCCGGGTAAACCGCTGGCGCGCATCGGTGGAATATCTATGATTCAACGCGTTTATCAACAGGCTGTTCAGGCCGAATCCCTCAGTGCCGTGGTGGTAGCTACCGATGATGAGCGCATTTTTGATCACGTAACCAACTTTGGAGGCAGGGTAGTGATGACTTCTCCAGACCATCCCAGCGGTACAGATCGATGCGCCGAGGCAGCCCGACTCACACTCAACGGCCACTCCCCGGCCATAGTGGTGAACATACAGGGCGACGAGCCCTTTATTGATCCCGCTCAAATTGACGAACTCTATGCGCTCTTTGAGTTCCCGGATACGGCTATTGCCACTTTGGCACGACCCATCACCGACGAAGAGAACATCATTAACCCCAATATAGTAAAAGTCTTGTTCGCCCCCGACGGCCGCGCCCTCTATTTCAGCCGTCAGGCTATTCCTTATCTGAGGGATGTGCCCCCGGGGCGATGGGCCGCGCAAGGGCTGCACCATCAGCATTTGGGGCTTTATGCTTACCGATACGATGTGCTGGAGGAAATTACCCGATTATCGCCAGGGCGTTTTGAGCGCGCCGAATCATTGGAACAACTCCGCTGGCTGGAGGCCGGATACACCATTCGAGTAGCCATTACCCAACAACCCACGATAGGTATAGATACGCCCGAAGACCTGGAACGAGCTGAGCAGTGGCTGAGCAATTTGTAGGAAATATCAATACGTCGCTGGCGCCACTCCATTAAAGCAAAAGCCAGTTGCATGTACCATCCGGATGAATGCAACTGGCTTCACAACATCTTTATAACAAGTCTATTGTCTTTTTAGCGCAGGTACAACCAGGCATGGCCGCCCGGCGCCTGCATCATTCGACGGTACATAAAGTTTTGTTCCAGTCCCTGACCATTGCCGCCCGCATCGCCGGCGGTTTCTTCCGCAGACAGGAACGCTTCTTTGTTGCCATAAGTGATAGGCGCCAAACCAGCCCGACTGAGCTCAGCGTTGACGGTTTTTAAATCAGTAGCCAGCATCGTATCAAAGCGCTGTTGTATTTGCGCCATCTCGCCTTCCAATCGGCGCGCTTCTTGTAGCTGCGAAGTCGAAGGAGCGCCAGGGTAAGTGCTGATTTTGTAGTAAAGGGTCGAAATTGACTCGCGAATTTTTTCATCCTCATCAATATAGAAATCCCCCTCTAATGCGACCAATTCAGCCCTTTCTTGGGCTATTCGGTCAGCTAAAGCCGTCACCACCCGTTGGGCTTTTGCTTTCAGGCCTACTGCGGCCCGTGCCTGTTTTTCAACCCCATCTAACACATGATAAATGTAGGCCAACTGCTCGCTCATGCCATAGAGCGCCATGAGTGTTTCGCGCTGGGTTTTTCGCTCAGCTTCGGTATAGGGAGCATCGGCATCGTAAGTTAGTGTAAAGTTGGTGCTAAAGGTTTCGTTGCCTTTTACCAGGCGGAGTTCGTAAGTGCCGGCTTCGAGGTTGGGTCCAAACAGCGAGCCAAACAACGCCATCCGGTTTTTAGTAGGCGCAGCGCGAGGCGGCTTGATGGAAGTGGGCATCTCAATAACATTAATACCCGCCGACTTACCCGCAGGCAGGGTGCGCAGCAGTTGGCCGTCTTTGTAAACCTCTGCATACAGTTGGCCGAACGTGTGGCGGCGATTCATATAATAGGCTACTTGTGCCGACGATGACGGGTTGCCGCCAATGAAATCAGCTGATCCTCCGAACCAACCGCCGCCGGCTCCGGGGTCGCGCAATACAGTGGGCTGCCCTTCCAGAAAAGCCAGTGGCTTGGCGGCCAGTTCGCTGTTGATCTGACGCAGTGGGGCCAGATCATCAATCAGAATGACCCCGCGGCCATGGGTAGCCAATACCAGCGCGTGGTCGCGCGGGTGAATGACCATGTCATGCACAGGTACCTTTGGCATGTTATTGGCGAACCTTGCCCACGATACGCCTCCGTCAATGGAAATGTACAACCCGAATTCAGTGCCCAGGAACACCAACTGAGGTTGCACCAGATCCTGCCGTACACTAAAGGCATAGCCGCTGATATCCGAAGTAGCAAGGCTCGCCCAGGTTTTGCCATAGTCGGTGGTGCGGTAGAGGTAGGTTTTCATATCCCCGGTGCGGTGGCCGTCGAAAGTTACAAAAGCAGTAGCGGGGTCGTGTGGGCTGGGCTCAATGAAACTCACCCAGGTATTAGCCGGCAAACCAGGCACGTTAGGCGCTACGTTGGCCCAGGTTTGGCCGCCGTTAGTGGTCACTTGAAGGTTGCCGTCATCGGTGCCCGCCCAGATTACCGATCCATTGCGCGGGCTTTCAGCTACGGCATAAATGGTACAGTGGTTTTCAGCAGTGGAATTGTCGATGGTGAGGCCGCCCGACTCAAACTGCCGCTGCTTGGCAGGGTCGTTGGTGGTGAGATCGGGAGATATGCGCTTCCAACTGTCGCCCATATCGTCGCTCATAAAAAGGTACTGGGCTGCAAAGTACATGCGCTCAGGGCGGTTGGAGCTAATGTGGATGGGGGTGTTCCAATTGAAACGGTATTTGTCTTCACCGGCTTGTGGGTATGGAGCTATGGATTTGGCCTGACCCGTAACCTTGTTATAGCGCACCAGATTGCCGCCTTGGTATTCACTGAAGATGATGTCTTTGCTGACGGGGTGTCGGAAAGAGTAAAAGCCGTCGCCTCCATAGCTCGATTTCCAGTCGGAATTCGTGATGCCGCCCGCCTTCCGGCTGGGGGCATACCACGAACCATTGTCCTGAAGCCCTCCATAAACATTAAAAGGCTGATCATTATCCACACTAACGTGGTAAAACTGTGAAACCGGCAGGTTCATCCACATGCGGAAGGTACGGCCGCGGTCAAAACTCTCATACATCCCCCCATCGGTGGCCACAAGCAGGTGCTTGGTGTTATTGGGGTCGATCCAAACGTCGTGCATATCCGAGTGTACCGTGCCATCTACCTGTCGGAAAACATTACCCCTGTTTTCGCTGATGATGGCTTGCAAGCCACACTTAACAACAATGCTGTCATTCTTGGGGTCTACAATGATGTTGGAGAAGTAAAAAGGACGAACGGTGGTATTAAAATCATTGCTGACCTTGCGCCACGAAGCGCCGGCATTTTCGCTCAGGTAAAGCCCTCGCTTATCTAAACTCTTACATTCCAAAGAAAGATAAATGACGTCGCCGTTGGAAGGCGCCACCGCTACGGCCATCCGGCCCAGCTTTTCGTCGGGCAAACCGTTGTGGATTTTATTCCAGTTTTGGCCGCCATCGGTGGTTTTATACAACGCGCTGCCGCCCGTGAAGCCCGAGTCGAAAAACCAGGGGTAGCGACGAAAACTCCACATAGCCGCATAGAGCACATCCGGGTTGCGGGGGTCTATGGATAGGTCGGCAGCACCTGTATTCTCATCTAAATAGAGTATTTTTTTCCAGCTTGCGCCGCCATCGGTGGTTTTGAATACGCCACGCTCTGCACCTGGGCTCCACAATGGCCCCAAAGCAGCTACATATACTACATCGGGGTTAGCAGGGTGTATGATGATGTCGGCAATGCGCTCGGTGGCGCTCAAACCCATATTTTTCCACTCGCTGCCGGCATTGGTAGATTTGTAAACGCCGTCGCCTATGGATACGCTGTTGCGGGGCCAAGGCTCGCCCGTACCTACCCACACCACATCGGGGTTAGAGGGTGCAATAGCTACTTTGCCGACGGCCTGGCAGTAGTCGTCAAAAACAGGACGAAAAGTAGTGCCTCCGGAAACCGACTTCCACAAGCCGCCACTGGCCGAGCCCACATATACAATTTCAGGTTGGTTGGGCACAACGGCAATGCTGCTTATGCGCCCGCTCATCGCCGCCGGGCCAATCTGGCGCGCGCGCACAGCCCCAAATAAAGATGAATTGGTACGCAATGCCTGGGCCGACGACGCTGTGGTAGCGCCCAGTACCAATAGCGCAGTAGCCAAAAGAGATAAGAACTGCCTCATGGTTAGTGCTATTAAAAATCAGGGCTCAGCTGAAAGCCAAACCCTGATGTACGTTTAAATGGAATTGGAATGCCAAGGATTTTGGATGTACTATTCAGACTACTTAGCCGGGAAAGTAAATAAATCGTCGGCCATTTCCTCGTTTAGAGCAATGGACTTAATGGTTATCTTCTGCTGCGACTGCCCATTGAATTTGGTTTCAATGAAGTGGGGAAACATAATGCCGCCTACTTCCTGATAGTCGCTTACATAAGTCTCTACAAACTGACCTTTAGCATCGCCGGTGCTGATGGTTGTTTTCACCATGATGGGCACGTAAAACTCCTGATCGAAGTAGTGGTACTCCACATCGCCATTTTTCTTGGTAAGCTTGAGCACATGGCACTTGGCGCCTTCTACCTCTTCTTCACCGCTATATTCTACCTGATGGCCTTTGGTCTTGTAGTCCATAAACTCACTCTCAAAGGTCTGCTTGGTAAAATCCTGAGCCATTTCGTCGGGCATGGGCTGAGGGTCCGGGCCGCCCATGAACGGATTAATCCACCAGGCTGTTGTCCCATCATAGGCCTGTACCAATGTCTGGCCTTGGATACTCACCACAATGCGCTGTTTGTTCGGCGCCATTTGATAGATGGTGCCCGGAAATTCCATAGGGCCCATCGTCATAATACCCTCCATTTTCATACTGCGGAGGTTCTTCCATTTATCGAGACCGCCCGTATTTTCAAAGTACTTAGCCAAAATGGCGTCAACGCCCGGTGCGCTTTGGGCGCTAAGGCCGGCAAAGCCTATGCACGCCACCAACAAAAAGGAAAGTTTCTTGAGCATGGTTGTATTGATTAAGATTTGATGGCAAATTAAATACCGGCCTGTCTTTATTGTTCGCATTTATCGATAAAAGCGGCCTAAAAGTCGTCGATTTTACGCGGAAGCCTTGCCCAATGCGCCGTTTTTTGCAAAAATGGCGCAGCACGGATAAAAAAAATCATCCATTCATCGACCCAAACAGACCGATCAGGGGTAAAACAGCTACGCTGCAAAAAGCAGCGGATGTAGCCCCTAAAAACGGGTAATTTTTTTTTCACCTCACGCGTTTCTATTTCAGATGAACGCACAAAGCAGGGAGCAATATTTTTCCCCAACTTATTTTTCCTGCAAACGCGATCCTCGTCATCCATGTATTCCCATCTAAGTTCAAGGCTTCGGCTGGCTGTCCCCACAGTAGCGCCGTCGATCCTGTACTCGTTCCTGCTTTTGTACCCTCATTTAAGATTCGCGTAGTAATTAGTACCTAAATCGTTTGGACTTGGCTTTGTCCGGTCGTATCCCCTTGCGCCTGCGCTTTTGCCTGGGCAGGGTGCTACTCCGACATAAGCATTGAACCGTTGCGGCGGCCGATGCAACGGTAGTGTTTTGTGTGGATTTCAAACGTGGGATTAACCAAAATTTTTAACCCAAAAACGGAGATTTAACATGAGATCGTCATTCATTTTCACGCTGGGCTGCGCCCTGCTGTGGAGCATGGGCCTCTTTGCCCAATACGCAGTTGTTCGCCCTTCAGAGCGGGTACAATTACAGCGAAGCACTTTGGATAATGCCAATATCATTACAGGCCTCTTCCAGCCGTCGGCAGCACGTTCAGTCGCCGACCTCGACCTCAATAGCCCCTACCAGTTGCTCGAAGCCGATGCAGAAGTTATGGAATTGATGCGCAGCGGCAAACAACAAGCCCTGCGGCTTCAACTTCCCGATGCAAACGGGCGGCCTCTAACCCTCGAACTGGTAGAAGTTTCCATTACTACATCCGATTTTACGGTAGTGGAAAGCGCTACAGATGAACCCGTAGCCGTAAATGCAGGCGCCCATTACCAGGGCGTCATTGCAGGAGAAGAAGGTTCGGTGGTAGCTCTAAGTTTCTGGGATGGCGAAATGTCGGGCCTCATCAGTTCGCCCAGCCGGGGCAATCTAAGCTTAGGCAAGCTGCCCGACAACGCCGGCCGAAACAACAGCGCCAATACCTATATCATTTATAACGACCAGGAGTTGCTGTCGAGGGAACGCTTCAACTGCGGTACCGTCGATGATGGCATTGGCTACACAATCGAAGAACTGCGCGAGCCGGCCGGGCGTGGGCCGGGCGATTGTGTCAGGGTTTATTTTGAAGTAGATTACGACATCTTTCAAGACAAAGGAGGCGTTAATGGAGCCGTAAACTACGTGACTGCACTGTTTAATCAGGTAGCATTGTTGTACAACAATGAAGACGTAAAAGTACTGATTTCGGAGATTTACGTCTGGAGCACCTCCAGCCCCTATGCCGGTACCAGCAGTGGTACGCTCCTTACTCAATTTCAAAGCGTGCGCACCAGCTTTAACGGCAATATTGGCCAGTTGCTTTCCTACAAAGCCAGCGGCGGCGTAGCGGTGCTCTCAGGTCTTTGCCACCCTTATACGGCAGCCCGACTGAGTTTCGCCAGCATCGACCCTACCTTTAATAATGTACCGAGCTACTCCTTTTCAGTAATGGTGGTTGCTCACGAACTGGGTCACCTGCTGGGCTCGCAGCACACCCATGCCTGCGTATGGAACGGCAACAATACGGCCATCGACGGCTGTGCCGGCTTCGTAGAGGGCAACTGCGGCAATCCGGGCCTGCCCGCCGGCGGCGGCACCATCATGTCTTACTGCCATATTTCTCAGGCAGGGATCAATTTTAGCCTTGGCTTTGGGCCTCAACCCGGCACAGTCATTCGCAACCGCATCAATGCGGCTACCTGCCTGCAAGGCTGCACCACAACAGGTGGCGGCGGCGGCGGAGGCACGGGTGGCGGCTCGCAACCCACCTGCTCAACTAATAAGGTGTTCCTGCGCCTTGTGCTGGATAATTATGGCCCCGAAACGACCTGGGAGTTGCGCAATGCCCAGGACCAAATCATCGAACAAGGCGGCCCTTACCCCAAAGCGCAGGCAGGAACCGCCGTACTCGACACTTTCTGCCTGCCCAATGGCTGCTATCGGTTTAAAATCCTGGACAGCTACGCCGACGGCATTTGCTGCCAGTATGGCAACGGAAGCTACCTGCTGCGCGATGCCAATAACAACACCCTGGCTTCCGGCGGATCATTCCCGGCATCAGAGCAAACCCAGTTTTGTGTGCCTTACCAGACAGGCGGCAACAACCCGGGTTGCACGACTATCAATTTCAATACCCAGACAGTACAAACCTACGGTGTCAACCAGGATGGCGGTACCCACCAGGTGCAGGACAATGGCGCTACTTTATTTATTCAGAATAATGCCTGGAAAGCGCTACCCCTCAATTATACCGTTACGCCCAATACCGTCATTCGCTTCGACTTCCGCTCAACGGTACAGGGCGAAGTGCATGGCATCGGTTTCGACGACAACGACAACATCTCCTACGAATACACCTTTAAAGTACATGGCACCCAAACCTGGGGTTTGCTCAACTACGACAACTACCCCAACAACGGCGCCTGGGTGACCTACACCATCCCTGTAGGCCAGTTTTATACCGGAGCTGCCAGCCGGCTGTTCTTCTGTGCCGACAACGACAGCGGTCAGCGCACAGGCAATGGATGGTACCGCAACGTCAAAATTTACGAAGGCGCCAACTGCGACCAGTTAGAGCCAGGCAGCGAAACCCAACTGACAGCGCCTGTGGAAGCTCCCGGCGCCACAGTGTTCCCCAATCCGGCTACCGGCGAAACCCGCCTGCGCGTCGATAGCCCCGCCGCCGGTGAGGCCCAATGGGAATTGGTTCACCTCACGGGGCAGGCGCTTCAAACCCAACGCGTGCAAATCCCCGAAGCAGCCAATACTTTCGAGCAGCGCATCGACCTTAATGGCGTAGCTCCGGGCATATACCTGCTGCACTGGCGCGATGCCAACGGAGAAAAAACAACACGCTTTACGGTCAATTAAAGATGCCAAACGATAATTGGTCTGTGATCCGTGGAGAATGTTACTCATTTTACGCGAATCATAATGAGTTTTCGAAGCCCCCGCCCCCCAGCGGGGGCTTCTTTTAGCCATCATTACCTTCAACGATAGCAAGACTTCCATTGACGCCATTATAGCCGCCATCCACGCCATTGATTTTAAAGTAACCTCCAGGAAAATTATTTCCAGAAAACCTGTAAATTAGTTGCCCGCAAGGAACCATTCAGCGCGCTTATCCATTATTTGCGGTATAACAAATTGCTTTCAGATTATGACTAAGCTGCAAAAAGCGCTTTTTTGTAAACGTTAGCGCGCCGCTATTACCTCGTCTCGGGAAGACAAACGCGCGCTCCACTTCTCCTCAAGTAAATAAAGGATTTATTCAAGGCGTCGCCTGAATACCAAGGGATGTAGCTCCAACCGGTAGAGCGGCGGTTTGAAGAGCCGCGCGTTGTTGGTTCAAATCCAACCATCCCTGCATCTTTGCCACTGAGGCGCTAAGTATTCAGTGTATTTTGATTGTCTCTATTATGATAAACCCTGACGCGGAAGCCGCGCCAGGGTTTTTTTATGTGCCAGATGGTAAGACAATAGCCTACTTTACCCGACTCAGGTACTGGTTCATATAGCGTTCAATTTCCTCTCGGCGCGCCAGCAAACTGCGGGAACCCAAAAAAATCGTTTCTCCAGCCTTAGTATGTACCATCAGTCCGTTGCGGCCGCACAGGCTGTACAGATTCTCCAGCGACGAAAAATTAACATTGCCCCCCGACAGCCCCGCTAACCAGTGGGTTTCCACAAACTCATAGGACTCAATCTCATCCCATGAAATGCGGCGTTTGCGGGCTACAAAAGGCTCAAAGCGAAATTTGATGCCTTTCTCCGTAATGGATAGCTTAAAGCGAAGATGCATAAAATACCATAACACCCCAACCAATAGCAGCAGCGATAAGGTATAAAACCAACCCGGCAATTGCACAGGGCTGCTGTGCAACAGGGTATCCTGTGCAAAAACAAAGACGGTGGTGAGCAATAATACCCCCAGTACGCCGTAGCTGAGGGGGTCGCGGAAACGCTGTTCTTCTTTTATAATGACGTTGGCCATTGCAGTTGATTTTTATTAATTGAGACGCAAAGATACAAAAAGTAACGCTGGATTTACAAAAAATTAACACTGAGTTAACATTAAAGTTTTGCCATTTACGGCCTCCTCCTTTTTTGCAGGCATTGGATAACTTTGTGGCACGTAAACTTTAATCCGCTCATGTACATCCACCAGCAATACTACCGCAGCATCTGGCCCGCTCCCGGCCGGCCGGAGGTCGTCTGCATATTTGATCAGCGCTTTTTACCCTTCGAGGTGAAGGTCGTGGAACTCATTGCCCCCGAAGATTTTGAGCGCGCCGTCCGCGAGATGTACGTCCGCGGAGCGCCCCTCATTGGCGCTACGGCAGCCTACGGCGTCTGCGCGGTGCTGCGCGAAGCGGGCGCAGGCAGCGAATCGGCTTTTGAAACCCGGCTGGAAGCCGGGCTCGAAGCCCTGCGGCAGAGCCGGCCTACTGCCGTCGATCTGTTTCACGCCATCGACCGCGTGATGGCCGCCGCCCGCGCTGCCGGCAATGATCCCGATGCCATGCTTGCCGCCGCCCGCCAAACGGCCGACGCCCTCATAGATGAAAGTGCCGGGCAATGCCGGCTTATAGGCGAACACGGCCTTTCCCTCATCGAAGAGGCCGCGCGCAGACACCCCAACAGGCCCGTCAACGTGCTTACCCATTGCAATGCAGGCTGGTTGGCCTGCATCGATTACGGCACGGCCACCGCGCCCATTTACTTAGCCCACCAAAAGGGTATACCGGTGCACGTATGGGTCGACGAAACCCGCCCCCGCAACCAGGGCGCAGGCCTCACGGCCTTCGAACTCGGGCAGGCCGGCGTGCCGCATACGGTCATTGTCGATAATGCCGGCGGCCATCTTATGCAGCATGGGCTCGTAGACCTGGTATTGGTAGGCACCGACCGAACCACCCGCCGCGGCGACGTAGCCAACAAAATAGGCACCTACCTCAAAGCACTGGCCGCCTACGACAATGGCGTGCCTTTTTACGTGGCGGCGCCCTCCACCTCCATCGACTGGAGCATCAGTGACGGATTAGCTGAAATACCCATCGAAACCCGCACCCCCGACGAGGTCAGCTATGTACACGGCTGGGACGGCAAAGCCTTCGGCAAAGTGCGCGTCACGCCCCCCGAAAGCCCCGCCCTCAACTACGGCTTCGACGTTACGCCCGCCCGCCTCGTCACCGGCATCATCACCGAGCGCGGTATCTGCGAAGCCAGCGAAGCCGGCCTGAAAAGCCTTTTTGCTTGATCTTCTTTTGCCCCGGTCTTTTAGCAGCTTCGGGGCCTACCCCGCATAACATTCGCCTCCGTTAACATTCTGCGCGGGGTCGCTACGCTGCGTGGCTCGCTATTCGCTCGGCCCTGCGGGCTGCCTCCTATGGTCGGCCCCACTCCGCATCGCTAGGCCGGGCCCCCGCCTCCTGAGGCCATCAGCCGGGGAGGTAAGACCGCAATGCCTTTCGGGCAGACACAAAAAAAAAAGCTTGTCGAAACTCAGGTGGAGTCCGACAAGCCATTGAAACACCCAACTTTACAATATTCTAACTTACACAGAACTGATGATGATATACTTATGGCGTCTTGATCAAGTCTTCGGGCAGCCCCAAAAACGGCGTCTCATTGTTGGTGATGATCAGCTTAGAATTGGTTGACTGCGTGAGTTGCTGGAAGGCTTCGATGGCGCGGTTGCGCAATACCTCGGGCGTCAGCGACTTGGTGAGCAGGGCGTTGGCCTCGGCCTGAGCCCTTGCACGGGTAAGGATGGCGTTAGCGTCGCCTTCGGCCTCAATTTCTACCCGCCGCTTTTCGCCTTCAGCCGCAATAATCTGAGCGTCGCGCTCGCCGGCCGACTGAATCACCAGGCGCTCGGCGTCGGCTTGCTCCCGTTGCTTGATGAATTCCATGCGTTGGGCATCTTGCTCGGCCTGCAATTTCTCTTCAATAGATCGAGACAGGCCTGCCGGCAATTGAATGCTCTTCATCAACACGTTTTCAACCAGAATGCCTTTGGTTTCCAGTACAACGGCCATCTGCTTGCGAATATCGGTTTCAATGGTTGCGCGCTCGCCAGAGTGCATATCCTTAGCTAAAAAACGTGAGGTTACATCCGCAGCTGCCGAACGGAATACAGGCAGTATCACTTCGTTTTCGTAGTTCAAGCCTATCTCGCGAATCACACGGGCCGCAGCACTGGGCTGAATGCGGTACAAAATCGACATCTCCGAAGCTACCGTGAGCCCTTCCTTGGAGGGCAAACTGAGCTTCACTTCCAAATTGACGGTGCGGGTAGGCACGGTTACAACAGTAGTCGTAAAGGGGTTGAAAGAACGGGGGCCTTCCGTCAGTACCCTTTCATTAATGCGACCCAGCTTTTGGCGCACGCCCACTTCACCCGGGCGAACTACGGTGCAAGAGCTCCCGGCCAACCCCAGCATAAGGGCCAAACCGAGCAGATGGATTGGTTTCATTGGGTAATTTTTTAAGTAAAACACTTTTTCATAAAAGCTTTACTATTTCAACAAGGCGCAAACACTTCTGTTCGCAGCAATGCGATTTTTTTAGCATTTTGCCCCGGACCAGGGGGTGAAGCGGTATGCGCTCGTTTACCCCGTAGAATAGCGAAGCGTATATTCCACGGGGTAAACGAGCGCATGAAAGCGGAACACCCGGCGCCGCGCAAGGCGTTATTCGGGGGCAGATGTTATGCGGCGGGGCCCAAAAAAATAAAACTTTTATCTTTGCCCGCGAACCTTGAAAGGGCATACATGCAAACTTCACTATCATGGGGGGCGTCGGAGCTGGCGCCTGTACTGGGCGTAGGATTCACTACCCTGCTATTTCTTATCAATCAACTGGCGCTGGAGTCAAAGGCGTGGAAGTTGGCTATTGAACAGAGGCATGCCCCCGAGTGGGCCGGCTACGTATGGATACGCAACCAGAAGTGGCTGGGGCTGCTGCTGATGGGCCTGATACCCTGGGTCATAGGCCGCTACTGGCTGGGGATGAGCAATGCCGATATGGGGCTGACACTGGCGCTGCCGGCTGCGGGCTGGTACTGGATACTGGGTTGTATAGCCCTGATTATTCCACTAAACCTCATCAATGCGCGCCGCCCCGACAACTTGGCCATGTATCCGCAGGTGCGGGTGAAGGTATGGTCTAAAAAGCTGGTAGCTGCGCACATGACCGACTGGGCGGCTTATTTGCTGGGGTACGAGTTTTTGTTCAGAGGCTTTTTGCTGGCGGCCTGTCTGAGCACGATGGGGGCCTGGACGGCCATAGTGGTGAACCTGGCGCTATACTCGCTGTCGCACCTGCCCAAAGGCATGAAAGAGGCCATTGGCGCCTTGCCGCTCGGATTAGTGGTGTGTATAGCTACCCTGCAAACGGGAACGATATGGGCGGCATACATCATTCACCTGGCGCTGGCCTGGGCCAACTTTTTGAGTTCATTGGCTGCTCATCCCGAAATGCGGGTAGAAAAATAAAGGGCCGCCTCCCTCGGGCACATTAATGCAACCGATATGAAAAAGATATTTTTGACAGGCGCTACCGGCTTTATTGGCGAGCGATTGGCCCTGCGGTTGGCCGGCGAGGGCCATACCGTACATGCGCTGGTGCGCGATCCTGGCAAGGCTAAACGCCTGACCCATCCGCAGATTGTAAAATTTGCAGGCGACCTGGCCGATGAGGCAGCCCTGCGCGAGGCGATGTCGGGCTGCGAGGAAGCCTACCACCTGGCTGCCTTAGCGAAGGTATGGGACAAAAACCCCAATGCTTTTTTTGAGGTGAATGTGCTGGGTACGCGCCGGGTGCTGGACGCCGCGCTGGCAGCCGGGGTGAGCAGGGTAGTGGTGACGTCGACGGCGGGCACGGTGGGCCCTTCCAGCGAGCGCGTACCGCTGGTGAGCGAGGCAAGCGAGCGGCAGGGCGATTTTTTTACCGACTACGAGGCCACGAAACACCAGTCGGAATTGGAAATTGCCGAGCGCAGCCGGCAGGGGCAGCATGTGGTAGTAGTGAACCCCACCCGGGTATACGGGCCGGGCTTTCTGAGCGACAGCAATGCCGTTACGATGATGATTACGCGCTATGTGCAGGGCAAATGGCGCATCATTCCCGGCGACGGGCATAAAGTGGGCAACTATGTATTTGTAGAAGACGTAGTAGAAGGTCACCTGCTGGCTATGGCCAAAGGACGTGCCGGTGAGCGCTATTTGCTGGCGGGCGAAAATGCCTCCTACAACGATTTTTTTGCTCAGTTGGCCGAAGTGTCGGGCCGCAGCTACCGGTTATTTAAACTACCGGTGGGCGTGCTGATGACGGCTGCACAACTGATGGTACTCTGGAATAAATTGAGCGGCGCAGCACCGCTGATTACGCCCAACTGGGTGCGCAAATACCTGTATCACTGGCGGATAGACCACAGTAAAGCCACTCGGGAACTGGGGTACAGCCCCATGTCGCTGCGCGAGGGCATAGGGCGCACCGTAAACTGGTTTGAAAAAGAACAGCAAAAACCCTGAGGATATTGATTTTAGTTATGTACCCGACAGATGAAAGCCAAAACAGTTGATATGGCCCCATTTGCCATCATTACGGGTGGCAGCCAGGGCATTGGCAGGGCGTTGGCCCGCGAATGTGCCCGCCGAGGGCACAATGTGGCAGTAGTGGCCTTAGATGATGAGGCCCTGGCCCATACCGGCGCCCGGTTGCGTCATGATTTTCCGGCTGTACAGGTAGAAACCCTGGGTTTGGATCTCACGCTACCCGATGCGGGCCGGCGCCTGGTCGCTTGGATTCAGGAGCGTGAGCTGAGCGTCAATATGCTCATCAACAATGCCGGTATAGGATTTCAAGGCTATTTTGCCGACGCGCGGCCTGTGGAGCACGAACTTATGATAAACCTCAATGTGCTTTCCACATTGCGGCTTACCTACGCGCTGCTGCCCATGCTGGCGGGGCAGCCCAGGGCTTACGTGCTGAATGTGTCGAGTATGGCGGCCTTGCATCCTATGCCTTTCAAAACGGTATATGCTGCCACTAAGGCTTTTGTGCGCAGTTTTAGCCTGGGGCTGAGGGGCGAGTACTACGGCAGCAACATCCAGGTAAGCGTACTTACTCCGGGGCCCGTGGCCACTAATGAAGCGGTACTGGAGCGCATAGCGCGGCAACCAAAGCTTATACGGCAAACGACTTTTAAGCCGGAAGAGGTGGCTCGTATGGCCATAGACGGGCTAATGGCCGGCAAAGCAGAGATTATCCCCGGATTGATGCAGCGGCTCTACAAGCGCATTTTCTTATGGCTGGCGCCGCCGGAGTTGATACAGTGGCTCATTCGGCGTACCCTGCAGCGGCGGGCTTAGCGCAGTGAGCCATTAGACTTGTTTAATGGTCCGCAGAACAAGTCCATTACGAGGCAGCCCCTGTTGAAACAGAAGGCGTATCGGCCACTTTGTCGATGGTGGCTTCATACAGAACCTCCAGTGTGACGTCGCGCACCTTGAGAAAAACCTCCCGGATCGCGCAGGTTTCTTCCTGCCGGCATTCTTCACAGGGCATGTAATAATTGAGGGATACGCAGGGTAGCATGGCAATGGGGCCATCCATGATGCGTATGATGTCGGTGAAGGAAATCTCAGAAGGTTTTTTGAGCAGCTTGTAGCCGCCGTGGCGGCCGCGTTTGCTGTACAGCAGGCGGTTGTTGCGCAGGTCGCGCAGGATGCTTTCCAGGAATTTTTGTGGAATGCCTTCTTTTTCAGCTATTTCAGTAGAGAATACGGCTTCTTCCCGGTCTTGGTGGCGAGCGATGTAAAGGATAGCCTTAATGGCGTATTTGCACTTCTTAGAAATCATGTCTTTGGTTTGAGCAAGGACAAAGCTAAAAAAAAAATGGAGATACCCGCATCTTTTGTCTTTAACCGCTAAAAGTCGATGAGATAAGGGCTTGTGAGCAGGAGTGAAGTACTTGCCGTCGTAAATAAATCTATACTTAGTCGATAGATTTTATAAAATCTATTTGCTTTTATGGAATTTGCCTTTACCTTTGTGACAACTTATCAACAGGACAAATGAGGGAAGAACTGACGATCATCCAGTCGGAGACGGCTGATAAAGGGATAGGAGAGACGTTGCAGTATTTATGCGGGCGCTACCCGGAGGGCGTAGTTTTTTCCACTTCTTTTGGCCAGGAGGATCAGGTAATCACTCACCTTATTTTTGCACAAGGCGCAGCGGTAGCCGTATTTACCCTCGATACGGGCCGGTTGTTTCAGGAAACCTATGATGTCATCGACCGCACGCTGGCCCGCTATGGAAAGCCCATACAGGTCTATTATCCCGATACGCGTCAGGTAGAGGCCTTGGTAGCCGACCAAGGTATGAACGGCTTTTACCTGTCGGTTGAAAATCGAAAATCCTGCTGCGAAGTGCGCAAAATAGAACCGCTAAAGCGGGCGCTTGCGGGCAAAAAAGTATGGATAACAGGGCTGCGTGCCGGCCAGTCGGAAAACCGCAGTAGTATGCCCGCCTTTGAATACGACGAGCGCTTTGGTCTTATTAAATACAATCCGCTCATAGATTGGAGCCTCGACGAGGTAGAGGCTTACCTCGAAAAATACAACGTACCCCAAAATGCCCTTCATAAAAAGGGATTTGTGAGCATAGGTTGCGCGCCCTGTACCCGCGCCATCCAGCCCGGCGAAGACATCCGGGCGGGCCGGTGGTGGTGGGAGCAAAGCCATAAAGAATGCGGTCTTCACGCTAAATAATTTACGCCCATGAGTCAAAAGAATCTGCTCCGCCAATTAGAAGACGAAGCGGTCTACATCCTGCGCGAGGTAGCCGGCCAGTTCAACAACCCCGTCATTTTATTCTCGGGGGGTAAAGACTCGATTACTGTAGTGCAATTGGCAAAAAAAGCCTTTGCGCCCGGCAAATTTCCCTTCCCGTTGTTGCACATCGATACGGGCCACAACTTCCCGGAAACCATCCGCTTTCGCGATGAGTTGGTGGAACAACTCGGCGCCCGCCTGATTGTGCGCTATGTACAAGACAGCATCGATCAGGGCAAAGTGCGAGAGGAGAAGGGGCGCTATGCCAGCCGCAACGCCTTGCAAACGACTACGCTGCTCGACGCTATCGAGGAGCTAAAGTTCGATGCCTGCATAGGCGGCGCCCGCCGCGATGAGGAGAAGGCCCGCGCCAAAGAGCGCATTTTCTCCATCCGCGACGCTTTTGGGCAGTGGAACGAAAAAATGCAACGCCCTGAGCTCTTCGATATGCTCAATGGCCGCATTCAGCCAGGTGAAAATGTGCGCGTTTTCCCCATCAGCAATTGGACGGAGCTCGATGTATGGAACTACATTCGCCAGGAAAACTTAGCCATACCGTCTATCTACTTCGCCCACGAACGCGATGTGCTTTTCCGCGATGAGCTCCTTATCCCGGATTCCCCTTACATCCAGGTGGATACTACCGATGAGATAGCCCGCAAATGGGTGCGTTTCCGGACGGTGGGCGACATGACCTGTACCGCCGCAGTAGAATCGACGGCCGCCACCCTCGACGAAGTCATTGGCGAAATTGCCGGCTCGCTCATCTCTGAGCGCGGCGCACGCATCGACGACAAACGCTCGGAAGGCGCTATGGAAGAGCGCAAAAAAGTAGGTTATTTCTAACTACCCCACAAAGCACAGCTCATTATGGATATGCTCAAAATAGCTACGGCAGGCAGCGTCGACGACGGTAAAAGCACCCTTATCGGTAGACTGCTCTACGAAACCAACGCGCTCAAGGCCGACCAACTCGCCCATATTAAAGATAAGAGCGAGCGCAACGGCTTCGATTATCTGGATTTTTCATTAGCCACCGACGGCCTGCTCACCGAGCGCGAGCAGGGCATCACCATAGATGTTTCACACATCTACTTTTCTACTCCTCGGCGCCGTTTCGTTATTGCCGACTCGCCGGGCCACGTAGAGTATACCCGGAACATGATTACGGGCGCCTCCAATGCGCAAACGGCCCTGATACTCGTGGATGCGCGCAAGGGCATTACAGAGCAAACCCGCCGGCACTTTTACATCACCCGGCTGCTGGGTATACGCAACTTAGTGCTATGTGTCAATAAGATGGATTTGGTCAACTACGACCAGAACGTCTTTTCCGATATCGTCATCGACTTTAATGCGCTGGCCGGCCGCCTGCCTGCCGGTCGGCTCAATGTGCGCGCCATACCGCTTTCGGCGCTTAAGGGGGAAAATATCGCCCGCCATTCCTCCCTTATGCCCTGGTATCAGGGCGATAGCCTGTTACAACTGCTGGAGTCGGAGACTGCGGATAGCCGCCTCGACGAAACGCCTGTTTTGCAAGTGCAATACGTGTTGCGCCCCCGCACGGAGGCCCTACACGATTACCGGGGCTATTTGGGCAAGGTAAAAGCCGGTGTTTTTCGGGTGGGCGACTCCATTACAGCCCTGCCTTCGGGCCTCAGCACCCGCGTTAAAAAAATTGAAGTGCATGGCCATGAAGTCGACGCCGTGCGCGCCGGCGACAATTGTAGTCTGCTGTTGGAAGATGAGCTCGACATCTCCCGGGGCGATACATTAGTAGTAGCTCCCGAAGAACTTACCGAATACCGCAGCCTGACGGCCAAGGTGTGCTGGATGGATCGGCAACCCCTGTCGGTGGGCAAAAAATTGTGGCTACAACACGGCGTCAACCGGGTACAGGCCCGCGTGACCCGTATCGACTCGGTGGTGGCCACCGACACCTATGAGGCACGGGAAGCCGAGGGCGCATTCCGCCTCAACGATATAGGTTTGCTGGAGCTTCAATTGGCCAACCCCATTTTCGGAAAACCTTATGCCGAAAGCCGGGCCGGCGGCGCCTTCATCCTCATAGATGAGCAGTCGTCCAACACGGCAGGGGTGGGCTTTATAGAGGCTTAGCTTTTTGTGTACGGCAAATGACCCCAAAAAACCATGGAAAGTTTTCGCACTGAGCTGGAAGATCCCGTTGTGGCGCGGGATATACTCGAATTGGAGCGCAAAATTTATGCGTATCGCCACGGCCAGATCGATGAAGACCGCTTTCGCAGTCTGCGCCTGGCGCGGGGCGTATACGGGCAGCGACAGCCCGGCGTACAGATGGTGCGCATCAAACTGCCCTTCGGAAAAGTAACCGCCCGACAGCTCCGGCGCATAGCCGATGTGTCGGATCGTTACTCCAATGGCAACCTCCATATCACTACCCGTCAGGACGTGCAGATTCACTACGTCAGCCTCGACCGTACGCCCGAACTCTGGGCTGAACTCGAGCGCGACGACGTGACCCTGCGCGAAGCCTGCGGCAATACGGTGCGCAATGTAACGGCCTCGCCTATGGCCGGTATAGACCCTGCCGAGCCTTTTGATGTAAGCCCCTATGCCCAGGCTTTATTTGCTTACTTTTTGCGCAATCCGATATGCCAGGATATGGGCAGGAAGTTTAAAATTGCCTTTTCCGCTTCTGCCGCCGACGATGCCTTGGCTTTTGTACACGATTTGGGCTTTATTCCCCGCGTAGAAGGTGGCGTGCGTGGCTTCCGGGTGATGCTCGGCGGCGGCATCGGCGCTCAGCCTCAACACGCCGAGCTGGCCTGGGACTTTTTGCCGGCAGATCGTATCATCCCCTTTACAGAAGGCGTGCTGCGCGTCTTCGACCGCCATGGCGAACGGTTGCGCCGCCATAAGGCTCGGCTCAAGTATTTGGTGAAAGAACTGGGGATGGAAGCATTTATGGCCTCAGTGGAGGCAGAGGCATTGGCGTTGCCTCATCGCGTTTACCCTATTGAGGCTGCGGAAACGCCATCGCCGGCTCCCCTTCGGTCTGCGCCTATGCTCCTGCCAACGCCTTCGCCCGGCTATGCGCGCTGGCGCTCGGCCAATGTTTTTCCGCAAAAGCAGGAAGGCTATTTTGCCGTGGGTATAAAAATTACCAATGGCGATCTGCATTCCGATATTGCCCGTCAATTAGCTGATGTAGCAGAGCGCTGGGCGCAGGACGACCTGCGCTTCACCATTCAGCAGGGCATATTATTGCGTTTTGTGCAAGAGGCGCATCTGCCCGCGTTGCATAGCGAGTTGGCGGCTATAGGCTTAGCTCAGGCAGGTTACGGCTCGGTGATGGATATTGTAGCCTGCCCCGGTACCGATACCTGCAATTTGGGTATCGCCGGCAGTATGGGGCTGGCCCGCGAACTGGAACGCCTGTTGGAGGCGGAGTTTCCGGAGTTGATCTCCGAAAAAGACCTCACCATCAAGATTAGCGGCTGCATGAATGCCTGCGGCCAGCATACCGTGGCTAACATTGGCTTTCAGGGTATGACGGTAAAGGCCGGCGCGTTGGTAGCCCCGGCTTCTCAGATTTTGCTGGGCGGCGGCCCCTCGGGTGAAGGTCAGGGCCGTTTTGCCGATAAAGTACTCAAAGTGCCCGCCCGCCGAAGCCCTGAGGCCCTGAGGCGTTTGTTGCTCGACTTTCAGCAACACCGCCTGCCTGCCGAGCCCTTTAATGCCTACTACGACAGGCAGGGTACCGACTATTTCTACCAGATGTTAAAAGACCTTTCGGCCACCGATAACCTGACGCAGGAGGATTTTACCGACTGGGGCAACGCCTCCGTTTATGAGGTAGCTATAGGGGTAGGGGAGTGCGCGGGTGTGACTGTGGATTTGGTGGCAACCCTCCTCTTTGAAGCAGAGGAAAAGTTGGACTTAGCAGAGGCCGCCTTAGTCGATGCCCGCTTATCGGATGCGCTTTACTGGGCTTACACGGCTATGCTATACGCCGCTAAAGGTATACTTACGCCCACCGAGGCTAAAATGAATACCCAGGCGGCCATCATACGGGAGTTTGATACTTACTTTACAGGTACAGGCGAGGTAAACCTGGGGCAATCATTCCATGATATGATCTATCGCATCAACCAGATTTCGCCCAACCCCTTCTTCGCCCGCGAATACCTCGACGACGCACGCCGGTTCCTTGGCCGGATTCAAGAACTCCGCAGTCGCCAGCTAAAGCATGAAGTCGTTTAAAGTAGCCAAAATATCGTTGGTGGGCGCAGGGCCGGGCGATCCCGATCTGCTCACCCTCAAAGCCCTGAAGGCCATTAAGTCGGCAGGGGTTATTCTCTACGATGCCCTCGCCAATGAGGCTTTGCTGAGCCACAATCCTGGCGCACATGCCATTTATGTGGGCAAGCGGCGGGGCTGTCAGGCTTACAGCCAGGAGGCCATTATCGAACTGATGATCGACCTCGCAAGGGTTTACCACCACGTGGTGCGCCTGAAAGGCGGCGATCCTTCGGTATTTGGTCGCGCCGCTGAAGAAATCGAAGCAGCCCGTCAACACGGTATAGAAGTAGAAGTTATACCGGGTATTTCCTCTTATTCGGCCGTAGCGGCCGGCGTTCAGGCGCCGCTTACCCGCAGGGGCGAGAGCGAAAGCTTTTGGGTTGCTACGGGCTCTACCCGCGACGGGCGCATGTCCGACGATATACGCCTCGCCGCTCAATCGTCGGCTACCGTTATCGTACTCATGGGCATGAGTCGTCTTGCCGAAATTGTAGCCGCCTTCCGCCTTCATAAGCCTGCCGACTACCCCGTGTGTATCGTTCAGCACGCCAGCTTGCCGCAGGAACGCATGGAGGCGGGTACCTTAGCCGATATCGTCGCCCGCAAGGAAGCTTCAGGCATCGATAATCCGGCCGTCATCATCTTTGGTCAGGCTGTCCGCCATGCGCGGCCTTCAGCCTTGCTGCATCCGCTCGACAACCGCGTGCTGGCGATATGAACACCCTCTATCCCGTTTTCCTCAAAGCCGATCGCCTGCAATGGCTCATTGTAGGCGGCGGGGCCGTAGCGCTGGAGAAGCTTACTTTTCTCTACAAGTCGAGCCCTGAAGCGGTAGTTACCCTGCTGGCGCCGGAAATTCGGCCGGAGATCGTAGCTTTGTGCCGTCAACACCCCCTGCGGTTGGTGGTAGAACCTTACCATGTCAGTTGGCTGGAGGGCCGTCACCTCGTTGTTGCCGCCACCAACGATCCAGCCGTAAACAGGGAAGTGTATGCCCACTGCCGCCAACGACAACTGCTGGTGAATGTAGCGGACACCCCCGATTGTTGCGACTTTTATTTAGGCGGCATTGTCACCCGAGGCGACCTAAAAATAGCCATTTCCACCAATGGCAAGGCGCCCACGCTGGCTAAACGGCTGCGAGAACTCTTTGAAGCCATCTTCCCCGATGATTTGCAAGAACTTTTAGACAACATGCAGCGTTACCGAAAGAACTTGCGCGGACACTTCGAGGAGAAGGTTAAATTGATGAACGATTTGACTAAATCATTGGTAAATGAAGACGATAAAAACTGATATATTAATCATAGGCGCCGGACCCGTAGGCTTATTTACCGTCTTTGAGGCCGGGCTCATGAAGCTCCACTGCCACCTCATCGACGCCCTGCCCCAGCCGGGCGGGCAGCTTTCGGAGATCTACCCCAAAAAGCCCATCTACGATATTCCTGGTTATCCCTCTGTGCTGGCCGGCGACCTCATTGATCGCCTCATGGAGCAAATCGAACCCTTTCAGCCGGGCTTCACGCTGGGCGAAAGGGCCGAAACCATTGAGAAAAACGAAGAAGGGCACTTCGTCGTCACCACCCATGAAGGAACCCGCCATCAGGCGCCCGTTGTCATCATTGCCGGCGGCCTCGGCAGCTTCGAACCCCGCAAACCCGCCATCGCCAACTTAGCCAACTACGAGCAAAAAGGCGTAGCCTACATCGTCAAAGATCCCGAGGCCTTCCGCGATGCAGGCATCGTCATCTCCGGAGGCGGAGACTCGGCCCTCGACTGGGCCATCTACTTTGCCGACGAGGGCATCGCCCGCTCTGTGACCCTCATCCACCGCAGCGAGCAGTTCCGGGGGCACAACGACTCCGTGGCCCGCCTCTTCGAGTTACAAGATTCCGGTAAAGTGCAAATTGTGACCAGCGCAGAGGTCGTAGGCCTCGAAGGCGAAGGTCGCCTCTCAGGGGTAGTCGTACAACAGGGCGAAGACCGCCGTTTTGTATTGCCTGCCGACTACTGGCTGCCGCTCTTCGGCCTGGCGCCCAAATTAGGCCCCATCGCCAACTGGGGCCTCAACATCGACAAGGGCGCCATCACCGTCGACAACAGCCTCGACTACGCCACCAACATTCCGGGTATTTTTGCCGTCGGCGACGTCAACACCTACCCCGGCAAGCTCAAGCTTATCCTTTGCGGCTTCCACGAGGCTACCCTCGCCGTGCAATCGGCCTATAAAATCGTATACCCCGATAAAAAATATACCCTCAAGTACACCACCGTACAAGGCGTACAAGGCTTTGCCGAGAAGGCCAATGCCTGATTTTTTCTTTGGGGGCTGTTTCGCCGGGCCGGGTGACATTTGTCCGCTGACGGGCATAAAACTACCGGCCCGGCGCGCCACCCCCCGTCCGCCGTCGCTACGCTGGTCGGCTACCGCCACCACGTCCTCGCTATGCTCGGCCGGGTAAACGTCCTCGCTGCGCTCATCCGGGTAAACGTCCTCATTGCATTCGGCCGGGTAAACCACCACGTCCTCGCTACGCTCTTCCGGGTAAACGCCCTCGCTCTGCTCGGTCGGGTGAAAATCTTCGTGCCTCAGCCGGGTAAAAACTTCCACCGCTGCCCCGGGCAACATGCTACATAAATAAGCGCCCTTCTGATGAACGGTCGAAGGCCTTGTCATTGCTTCTCTGCAAAGTTGGCTCCTGTGATGGTTGTCACTCAGCCGACTATAGGGCGGCCCTAATTTTGGGGCCGAAAGCAAAAAATATGAATAAATACTTGCCCGGACTGGGCCTCACGATAGGAATTGCTGCATTGGGCTTTGCGCTTGATGCCTTGATACCTGTATTTAACGCCGTACTGTGGGCATTGCTGCTGGGCGTATTATTGGGCAATGTGCGGGAGCCGGCAACGTCGCTTCGTGCGGGTATTGACCTCGGCGGTAAAGAGATACTGAATCTTTCTGTGATATTTTTAGGCTTCGACATCAGCGCGCGGCAGATTGGGGCGTTGGGCTGGTCGACGCTGGCGGCTTTAGTCATTACCGTAGCGCTGGTGCTCACGCTGGCATTTGTGTTGGCAAGAGTACTGCGATGCCCTACTTCTACGGGGTGGTTGGTGGGCTTTGGCACGGCCATTTGCGGTTCTTCAGCCATTGCGGCTTTGTCGGGCAGCGTGAGCATGCGCAAAGAAGATACCGGTATAGCGCTGGCGGTGGTCAACCTGTTGGGTTTAGCCGGCATGTTGTTGTTGCCGGCGGTGTTGCCATGGTTAGGGCAGCCTGCTCAATGGTCGGGCGCCCTCATTGGCGGCACGCTACATGCCGTGGGCAACGTGGCCGGCGCCGGCTACGCAATCAGCGACGAGGTAGGCCAACTGGCGCTGACGGTAAAATTAGGCCGGGTTGCGCTGTTGGCGCCCGCACTGGTTTTTTACAATTGGCTCATCAACCGGGAATCAGCAGGGTTTAATGCTTTTAAGCTGCCATACTACCTCTGGGGCTTTATGGCCATAGTAGCGCTCACCTCGCTGGCGCCCCTGCCTGAGCCTGTCGTCGGCGCCGGCAAACTCATCGGCAAAGCCCTGCTCACCTTAGCTATGGCTGCCATAGGTTTAAAAATCAGCCTCAGCACACTTTTCCGCACCGGCCGGGTGGCCCTGGGCTTTGGGGTGCTGTTGTTTTTGGCGCAGGTGGGGGTATTTGTAGGGGTGTTGTGGGTGGCCTCTCTGGGTAAATAAAAGGGCTTTAGGGGTTTAGCAGGGTGAAAAAAGCCCTCCGCCAAGACAAGACCGCATACTTCTATACTTGCTTGCCTGGCAGAGGGCGTCGATTTTCATCAAAACATCACGCTATTATAGGCTTTGCAACAACACGGATTTGTACTCGCAAAGCGATACCGCTGATGCTTAGGCGTGGGCGGCTCGCTTGCTGTGTTCAACAGCGAGGGAGTAAATGACTAAGCCAAAACCAATTTTGTTAATGGCATCGCCAATGTTGTAGATGATGTCGAGGCTTCTCGCATCAAGTACGCCGCTGAGCCAGCCCGAACCCTCAATGGCCATATAGCCGATGGGGTATATGGCCCAACCCACCAGGATAAACCAACCTAAGGTACTGAACGCTTTCTGTAGTACGGGGTCGGCTGAGTTGCTGGCCAGTTTCTTGGCCGAACCAAACCATACTTCGTACACAATACCTACATAACCAATGGTAGAGATAAAACCCCAAAGCGGCGACTGGTCGCGGAAGACCGTTTCACCCAAGTAGCCGGCTACCAGCATCCATACCGAGTAGAAGATCATCTTCCACAGCAGGCCAATCTTAGCGCCAAAGGCCTTGAGGATGAGGTAGAACTCTACACACATCAGCGGAACCGTAAGGATCCAGTCGATGTAGCGGAATTCGGTGGGCGATACCTGGTTGGTCGCCCAAAAATCGCGCATGTAGAAGTAGTGAACGGCCGCGATAAAGGTGATGAGGCCCGACACCAGCAGCGAAGTACGCCACTTTTTGTCCATATTCCACATCTCAACAAAGAAAAATACAGAAGCAGCCATCATGGCCATCGACCCAATGAAAAAAGTAAAGCCTACATAATCGCCAGGTTTGAGGTTGGCGAGCAACAAAGCATCGAAAGTGAACATGGCATTCATAGCACGTGGAGTTTTTATTTAGTTAGACGAAAATGAATGTTCGAATTTGATCTGATTAACCGGGGCATTGCGCCGTTGCGCCCACTCGTAGAGCCGGTCGATGAGCAATGCGTGGGGCGTAGTGATGATGGAAATAAACAGGAAGACAATACTCCAGTCGATTCCCTCCGCGCCGCCGGCGCCGCTCGGCCAGCAGTAGGCCAGCGCTCCGAGGCCCGCTAAGGCCAAAGCCGTCATGCCTCCTACTTGCTTCAGGTACATCCTGTGGCTGTAGTCGTTGCCGTACAGTTCTCTGAAAAGACGTATCTGATCGAGCGTAGCCGCCAGCGAATGCCAAATAACGAAGTAAGTGGCAAAACCAATGAGCAAAGGCGTAGTGGCAAACAAAAGGGCCAACAGGAGTAAATTGACGAGTTCGCGCCCCAGGGCTTCATCGCTGAGTATGTGGCGTTCATTTAGATGACACAGCACAATTAGATTGCCGCATAGCGACAAAAAAAAGTAGGGCATGTCGCCACCCGGCACTGAGGGCATAATCGTAGCCGGTAATGGCTTTTACGATGACCGCCGCCTCTTGATGGTGCAATAAGATGGGGAAGGCCAGCACAAAACCGCCCCAGAGCAAATAAGTAAGCTTGGCCTGCCAGCGGCTCTCAAAGCAAACCTGATGCCAGTTGGATTGGCCAAAATGATATACCGAAACCAAGATAAAACCAATGAAAGCCAGTGTTGGCGCCACCATCCAAAGGATGCCATACAAGAGGATTCCCAAAAAATAATAAAGGTAAAAAGCCAACTTAACGCGCCTGCTTTCCGCAGAAGCGGCAAAAGACCTAAAGACTAAATAATCCGATGCGCCATGCGGAATACCCAGTAATATGAGCGCCAGCGCTACCCACATCAGGCCAGTTGCACCTTCACTTGTGGGCAGCAGCGCGCAAAGCGCCATGACCCCCAGTGTTATTAGTCTCACCCAAAGGTGAATAATTGGCGTTTGAAAGGTATGTGGCAGAACCATATTCCGTATCATTTAGTATTGGGAAACCATATTCCGCGTACTAATGCTTCGGAGTGTTTATAGTTTGTATAGTGCTAAGACAAAGGTGGATTCGGTATGTTCAAAAAATATTGAACAAAATGAGCCTTATTTTTTTGTTTAACTTTATTTTATTTGATATATTAACTGATTTTCAGTTATTTAATTATTTGACTTGTGGGTAAAAGATTTTTTTTGTTTAACCTTGGTTGGTTGTTTTGTTTAACCAATTGATTGACGCATATTGAAGCTAAACCTCAACCTCGTCTCCCCCACGTCGCTGCGGAGCCGCGTGAGGGGGTGCAGCGGTATGGCCTGATTTAGCCCGTGGAATAGCGAAGCGTATATTCCACGGGCTAAATCAGGCCATAATAGCGGAACACCCGACCCCCGGCCCCTGGCAAAATACTCCTTCGCCAGGGCGCAGCGCCCAAGGGGGCCGGGGGGCACGCCCCAATATTGGGAAAAGACGGGTACTAGCTTCTGAATGCCCATTTCAAAAACACGCTCATGACTTTACCCCAGGTAGCGGGCTCATGGCGACCGCCGGCGACTTCTACATAAGTGAGATTTAGCCCTCGGCGGTAGCCGTGGGTTTCGAGTTGTCGGATGAGGTCGAGGGTGTCGTCTATGGCGTCGATGACGCCATTGTTGTTTCGATCGGAGGTTTCGTCTTCCGTGCCGGCCTGGAACCAGAAGCGCAGATGCGGATGCACGTCGTGGGCGGCGGCTACCTGATGATGGGCGATGCGGTCGGCGTCGGGGTCTTGTGGGTTAAAGGGGCGTGCGCGCCACCATAGCGAGCCGGAGAAGACCCCTACTCCGCCAAAAATACGGGGGTTGCGCCATACTAAATCGAAGGCAGAGAGCCCCCCCAAACTGAAGCCGGCAAAATAGAGCTCATGCGGATGCACGGAGATGGGGTAGTGGGCGTATAGCCAGGGTAGCAATTCGTTTAATATGAAGCGTTCGTAGGCGCCGGCGAGGTCTCCGCGACCTTTATAATCAGGGTGTGCAACAACGCCATATTCCCTCATGCGCTGTTCGTTGGCATGGATGCCTACGGCCAGTAGCGGGCGAAGGGCGCCTTCGGCATAGCGCATTTCGAGTGTTTCCCGGAAGCCCATGCGCTCCAAATCCTGGCCGTCGTTGAGCAAAAGCAAAGCGATGGGGTCGTTGCCCGGCGAGAGAGGGGGCGGGTAAATATCAATGATTACGGAGCGCCCGAGGTTAGCGCTATCGAGCTGGATTTTTTCCACGTTTATCTGCACCGAAGGCCTGCGGGCAGGTAGCCAATGGCTAAACAAGCTACGGAGCGAGAATTGTCTTCCTTTGGGAGACATACGCATGTAAGTTGGTACGGGGCGAAGGTAGGAACTATTAAGCGGGCATTCCCTGTTCTAAAGGAATGAATTTACCCATTAATCTTTTTACCTTTGCGCGCCTTGCCGCTTGAAAAAGCGTATAGCGGGGAAAGCAAAAAACCAATCAAGATGCAATCGAAACTGACTCTGTACAACAGCATTTCCCGGGAAAAGGAAGATTTTAAGTCATTGGTTGAGGGTTATGTAGGGATATACGTTTGCGGCCCTACTGTTTATAACGACGTCCACTTAGGCAACTGCCGCACTTTTGTCAGCTTCGACGTTATCTATCGTTATTTTTTGCACTTAGGTTACCGGGTGCGCTATGTGCGCAACATAACCGATGTAGGCCACCTCACCGACGATGGAGAAGATCGTATGGCAAAGGGCGCTCGTGTGGCCCAGTTGGAACCTATGGAGGTAGCGCAGAAGTATACAGTGGGCTTTCACGACATTATGCGCATCTTCAATACGCTGCCGCCGAGTATAGAGCCTCGGGCTACGGGGCATATCCCCGAACAAATTGAAATGGTACAGGCTATTCTCGACCGGGGTTATGCCTATGAGCGCAATGGCTCGGTGTATTTTAATACCATTAAATTTGCCCGGGAGAAGTCTGGTTTGTATGGCAAGCTGTCGGGGCGCGTGCTTGATGATCTCATTTCCGAGAGTCGCAGCAACCTCAAGAATCAGGATGAAAAAGACCATCCTTCTGATTTTGCCATCTGGATGAAGGGGCGCCCTGAAGATATTATGGTATGGAAAAGCCCTTGGTCGGTGGGCTTTCCGGGTTGGCACCTTGAATGCTCTGCTATGAGCACCAAATACTTAGGCGAAGAATTTGACATACATGGCGGGGGTAACGACCTTAAGTTTCCGCACCATGAAAATGAAATTGCCCAGAATGTAGGTTCGTGCAGCCATGCCGGCGCCCGCTACTGGCTACATACGAATATGTTGTTGTTGAATGGCAAAAAAATGTCAAAAAGCGACGGCAATACCATCTCGCCTGCGCAGTTGTTTACCGGCGACAGCCCTCATGTGAGTAAGGGTTACAGCCCTATGACGGTTAAGTTTTTTATGTTGCAGGCCCACTATGGAAGTCCGCTCGACCTCACCGATGAAGCTTTGCAGGCTGCTGAGAAGGGCTATCGTCGCTACATGGAGGGCTACAAAACCCTGCAAGGCCTCACTGCCGACCCACGGGCCCAGGCTGGAGAACTCGATGCGGAGCTCAATGAGCTTATTAGCCAGGTTTATATCGAGATGAATGACGATTTTAATACGCCTAAGGCGTTGGCCCGGCTTTTTGAGCTTGTTACCCGTATCAATAGCCTTAAAGGCGGTCAATTGGCGTTGAGCGAAGTGAGCGCGGCTACTTTTGATCGCCTCAAAGCGGTTTTCAAGAGTTTTACGGAGGATATCTTCGGCCTGCTGGATGAAAGCGCTGCCGGCGGCGGGCAAGCGGATGTACTGGATGGGGTTATGCAGGTACTCATCGACCTCAGACAACAAGCCCGTGCCAACAAAGATTGGGCTATGTCGGACCAAATCCGCGACGCGCTCAAGGAAACGGGAGTAGCGCTGAAAGACGGCAAAGAGGGCGCCACCTGGGCCCTTGAATCGTAATTCCAAGCAACGACGCAGGCTATGTCTATTACCATTCATCGGAATATAGAGCTGGAGGGAGCTTCGGGGCAACCCGTGCTGCTGGATTTATATCACCCGGCACACGAAACGCAGTTGCCCACGGTTGTTTTTGTACACGGCTTTAAAGGGTTCAAGGATTGGGGCGGCTGGGAGTTGGTGGCCCAGCATTTTGCTCATGCAGGCTTTGCATTTATTAAGTTCAACCTGTCGCATAATGGCGTTACCTGCCATAACCTAACTTACCATACCGATTTGGAAGCCTTTGGCCACAACAACTACACCAAAGAGCTTACCGATATCGACAGTGTGCTGAACTGGGTGTGTCGGGGTATCGAAAGTTTGCCGGCGGAGATATGCGACCCCGAACGCATTGCCCTCATCGGCCATAGCCGGGGTGGCGGCATTAGCATTATCAAAGCCTTTCACGATAAGCGAATAAAGGCCCTTATAACCTGGGCAGCAGTAAGCGAACTGGATTACGCCTGGAAGGCGCCGGGGTTCATAGACGAGTGGAGGAAAGAGGGGGTCTACTACGCGCTCAATCATCGGACGGAGCAGCGACTGCCGTTGTACTATCCCTTTTTCCAGGACTTTATTGCCCATGAGTCAGCTTATGATACGAGCATTGCGATGCAGGAAATGGACATTCCGGTACTCATTCTTCATGGCACAGCCGATGCCTCAATCCACCACGATGCTGCTCACAGGCTGCATGGCTGGCGGCCTTCTGCTGAAATGAAACTGATTCCCGGCGCTGATCACAGCTTTGGAATGTCGCACCCATACACTCAGCCGGTATTGCCTGCGCATACCATCGATTTGCTTACATTTACGCTCAATTTTTTGAAACGGATTTTTCCTGAAGGTTAAGGTCTCTTATGGCCATGGCCTTGCCTATCCAGGGGAACCCCATCCAGGCGCTGATTACGGGTTTCCCCGTAGCTGCTTTGATGCCTTCAGAAGCTAAGTAGAGGCCAGGCGCAAGGTCTTTTGCGGGCTGCCGGGGGTCGTCGCCGGCATAGTTGTTTTGCTGTACCAGTATCCAGCCATCAGGCTGCTCCAGCAGCCAGTCTGCTACCCATTCAAAATATTGGCCATCTGTTTCCCAGATTATCGGTATCCGGGTTTTGAGGGCGCCGTTGCCCAGTTGGCGCAGCCATAGGCGCCAGGCTGCGGATCGGCTCAGCAAGGCTGCGGGATCGAGACATGCAGGAGGGCGTTCGCCGGCAATGCGGGCATAGCGCTCTAAGGTGCGCCTCGCTTTGGCCTGGCGGTCAGTATCTGATTCGACCGGGTTGTCGGCAATTAGCCATTGTGACAACAAGTCGGTCCAGCGCGACAAATCGACACCTGTCGGGCGCTCTAATGGCGGCGCTAAGGTATGAACCTGACTAAGCGCGAGTGACAGCCCTGCCTGTACAAGGCGTTGGGCGGCATCTATGAAGAAGGGTGGATAGGGGAGTCCGCCTACTCTGGACGGCAGAAATTGGGTTGGAAGTTCGTCGTCAGCGTTGTGGCGGACGGCAAAATCGCGGGGGTAAAAAAAGGTGCGGGTATTTTTATTGAGAAAGCGCCCTTCCCAGTGCCAGGGCGATTCATGGGTGTGGGGGTCGAGGGTAGGGATGTTTTCATCACCCCGATTCCACACCCGGTTAATCCACTTGACGGTTACTTCGCGAGTTGGGAAAATGAGGTAATCCCGGGCACGGGTGAGGCCTACATACATTAGGCGGGCCTCTTCTGCCAGCGCTTGTATTCTTTTTTCATTTTGCCAGGCACTGCCGTCCATTCTATCTGTCAGGGGCGTTCCGCCTTGCTGGTCGGCATAAGGATTCACCCAATAGCGGATCCAGCGGCCTGCCAATACGCGACTCAGGTCAACGGCTTCTCCATCAGCTACCAGATCGAGGCCCCATAGATCGGCGCGCAGGTTTTGTTCGAGATTGTGCGCCACTACTGCGGGCCATTCGAGGCCTTTACTTTTGTGATAGGTGAGCACATTAACGGCTAAGGGGTCTTCGCTGGCGCCTTGCATGTCTTCTCCTCGGGCTGCTAATTGACCCAGCCACAGCAGAAATCCACCCAGCGACGCTGCCGTATGCAAATTGTTGCAATTCTCTTCGTACTGGATGGCCAACTTACGCAATTGGTCGATGTTGCTAAGGCGTTGTTCTGCCTGGCCCCAGGCTACGATGATGCGGCGCAGGTCGAGTTCTTCGAGTACTAAATTTAGAATTTCCGCGCTGGATAGCTGGCCGCACCGGCTGCGAAGGGCGTTAAGCTGGCTGATAAAAGGCTCATCGGCTGCCCATCGCTCGCTGGGAAAACGCCCTTGGTCGGCAGTCCTATCTAAGTAGTCAAGCCGCTCGTCGACAATGCCGGCCAGCGGCTTTTGGCCGGCTAATAGTTGTATTTCGGCATTGGCGAGGGAATCCTCCTCATTGAGTAAGAATTTGAGACAGGCCAAAGCAAGACAAGCTTCAGCGGTGGCTAATAGTTGGGCGCGGGCCAGCGCTGCCCGCAGTCCGGCACGATGCAGCGCGGCAGCCATGATTTCGCAGTCGCTGTTGGTTCGGCAGAGGATGGCTACATCGCCGGGCCTGGCGGGCCGCAATGGGCTTTTATCCCGGGGCGCCACGAGAGTGCCGCCCTCTAACCACTCCCGCAGGCTATGGGCTATGCAGTCTTCCATCCAAGGTCGGGCAGGCGGGCGCTTGTTGTCGCCTTCGGGTACAAAATGCCAGTGGATAAGGGCCTCGCCCTGATCCGCCTTATCAGGGAGGGCAGGGGAGAGGGCTACCTGTTCGGGGGGCAAATTGGGGAAGGCCTTGGTGAATATGGCATTGGCGGCATAAACGAGATCGGGGCGTGAGCGCCACGATTGGGTTTGAATATTTTCCGGCTTAATGCCCCCGGCAGCGTCGATGATGGCTTGCATAAGGCGGGGTTCAGCGCCTCGAAACCCGTAGATGGATTGTTTGGGGTCGCCTACCCAGATGCTCTGGCGCGCTAAGCGCGAGAGTTTTAGAAAAATATCGAGTTGTATGGGGCTGGTATCCTGAAACTCGTCAACCATAAGCAGGTCGAGTTCTTTGCTCAGCACCTCCTGTACCATGGGCTGGTCGAGTAGCCGACTCACCATGACCTCCATATCGGTGTAATCGATGAGCCCCCGGCGGCGTTTGTAGGCGGCATATTCACGCATGGCGGCAATGGCAGTACCGAAAATATGGTCGCAAAAGCGGCTCATATCATCGCGGAAAGCCTGTATGCGTTCGTGTTGCCAGGCGAGTTCCTGGAGAGATGCCATTGCATCGCGGCTGCGTGCGCCTGGCTTAAGCTTGGCAATTTTTACCCACTGATGCCAGGCGAGCTCATTGCGAAGTTCATACTCGCGCTGAAATGTGCGCAATTGTTGTACTACGTCCTGGGTGGTTTTGGTGCTGTCTTCTCCGGTAGTGAGCAATTGGAGGGTAGCTTTGATCCCGGCGCTAAGGGCAGCGTGTGCCTGTTGAATATCGAGCCCTGGATCGACCTCGGGTAAAAAGGCTAAAAAGGCGACCCAGGATTGTTGCCGACTCTGTTCCAGGTCATCGAGAGACATATCGTTGGAGCGGGCCAGGTCGGCCAATTTTCTTACTTCTAACCGCCAATCGAAGCGCAGGTCGCGCTTGCTCAGCCCCAGTCGGTCGGCCAGCACATCCATTTCTTCTATGAGCTCCATACTCAAAGAAGCGGAGAGGCTTTGGTTGAAAAGCCGCTGTTCATCGCCGTCGGGCAGGATGTCTACCAGAGGAGAGACGCCTGCTTCAAAAGCAAAGCGCTTGAGTAACTTTACGCCTAAGCCATGCACTGTGCCTATCAGCGCATTGGTTAGCTCGTCGGCCTCAGCGGTGAGCCCCTCTTTCAAAAGCTTGCCGCGTACCCTTTCCTGAAGTTCAGCTGCGGCTTTACGGGTAAAGGTAGTGGCGATGATGCCCGAAGGGCGCACCTGCCCCGATGCCAGCAATGCCGTCAGTTCTTCCGTGAGGCGATAGGTTTTGCCGCTGCCGGCGCCCGCAGAGATGATTTTTAGGTTATCGAGCGTCATGCCGGATTTTTACTCTTCGCGGAGGGGTTTGAGCTGGTAGCCATTGGCGCGCAGCAGGGCTATAACGCCGGCCTCGCCGGCCAGATGGCCGGCGCCAACGGCAAAAAAAGTAGCGCTTTCTTTCATCTGTTGAGTCATGCCGCCGATCCAGTTGCGGTTGCGATTGTTTAGCAGTATGTCCTCATAGCCGGCTAAACCTTCTTCTTCATCGCCCAGTTCCTGCATGGCTATAATATCCTGGTTTTTATACAAGGCCACCATGCGGTCGAAGCTGAGGTCGTCGCTTTCGGCATCGCCATCCTTCAGCGCCTGCTCGGCCTTAACAGCCTCTATCAGCATGCGGGCCTGGGCGCGGTAGGGAATGCTGTCGAAGAGGCTCATTTGATATTCCATGGTTTCAAGACCCCGAATGTCTTTTTCGGCCTCTTTGGCCATGCGGGTGAGTTCCAACTCATAGCTCATGATCTTATCCCCCTGGCCGGTTTGGAAGTTTTTGAGGTCTTCGGATACCAATACACTGAGAAACATAGGCTTTATGCGCCGAAGGAAAGATAGCGGCATTCCAATCTTGTCGAAGTGATCGGCTACCAGTTGGTATTCTTCTTTGTTGAGCAGGTCGCTGAGAGAAGTATCGTTGGCCATGTACATCTTACCCATCATGGAGAACAGGGCTGCGGGATTACTCATTTCTTCGGTATCGATCTCAAAAGTAATGGTCTCAGCCCGTTCAAAAGCCTTAAGCGTAGCTTCATTGAGTATAAAATCTTCGGCAGGTATCATGTGTATGGTACCAAAAAGGTAGCTGGCCTCTTTCAGGCCCGGACCTGTAATTTCCCAGAGCAAGCTGTTCTCTTCAGTTGTAGGGGCGTATCCCTGGCTTTGAGCGTGAATAAAGGCGTTAGTCGAAAAGGAGATGAGCAAGAGGGCTAAGCTCCCTAAATTGCGAACGTTCATTTGATGCAGTCGTTTTGGTGAAGCGGAAGGCCGCTTGTTTTCTGACGATTTTGTTGTACAAAGATAGCAAGCGCTATTTTATGTAGTTAGCGCTGATGAGCACAAAACCTGTATGTGCGCAATTATAAACGTTTATACCTGCAAAAAGATATGAGAAATGTATCTTCGCCTGGCAAAAAGAGATGTAGATGGATGCACGCACCCGGGGTATATTAGCGACAACAGTGGCGGCGCTGCTATGGAGCACTGGCGGGTTGTTTATCAAGCTTCTTCCGCAGGATGCCTGGACTATCCTTTTTTACAGGTCGGTCTATGCCGGCGCTCTTTTTGCCGTAGTATACCGCCGCCATATTTGGGGGGGCAATCCGCGGATGTGGGTCAATAGTTTTATCTATGCCGGCCTGATGATAACCTTTGTGTTATCCACTAAACTCACCACAGCGGCGAACGCCATCTTTCTTCAATATACCGGAGCTGCTTATATTCTTTTGCTGGAGCCTTGGCTGTTCAAGACCAGGCGAAACCCCATAGACGTTATCACTATGGTTGTCTGTTTTGCCGGCATGGGGTTGTTTTTTTTTGAAGATTTCGACACTCAGGGGGGATTGGGCATAGCGCTGGCCTGTTTTTCGGGCGTGCTGTTGGCCGCACTTTTCCTGGGCCAGCGCCTCAACCAGCCCCAATATCACGTAGGGGCCATTTTTTGGGGTAATGTATGGGTGGCGATGGCGGGCCTGCCTCATTGGTGGCAGTCGGCGCCTGCCACGGGCGAAGAACACGCTATGCTGGCTTTTTTGGGGCTGATACAGATCGGAATGGGGTATTTATTGTTTACATACGGGTTGCAGCGCATAACGGCAGTAGAGAGTGCGCTCATATCCATGCTTGAGCCGGTGCTCAACCCTGTATGGGTACTTGTTGGCTATGGCGAGTACCCGGGTTGGCTGGCGGTTCTCGGCGGTATCATCATTCTGATGACTTTAGCCGCCAGGATAGCTATATTGGAATGGCAACGACGGCGATTGATAAATATGGAAACCTCCTAACTTCAGGCTTGACAAAATGATTAATTTCTCAACCATGAATTCGGTGACCAGCAATCTGGTCAAAAGTAGCGTATCGCTGGTGCAGCGGCTGGAGCAGCCCTGGCGTTCCGCCACAGAACAGCAGCAGCGCGTATTACGAGCTCTGCTCCGGCGCGCCGAATCCACGGCCTTTGGCAAACACTACGGCTTTCGCGGCGTACAGGCTGCGGAAGATGTTATAAGGGCCTTTCAGGAGTCGACGCCTATACATGATTACGACGCGATGTTCAACAGATGGTGGAATCGCGCCCTGGAGGGAGAGCCCGATGTAGCCTGGCGCGGCATGGTGCAATATTTCGCGCTTAGTTCAGGTACGGCCGGCGCGGCCAGCAAGTACATCCCCGTTACCCCTGAGATGACCCGCGCTATGCGACAGGCGGCTTTGCGCATGTTTTCCTGTCTGCCCAAGTACGAGTTGCCCGCCGCCCACTATATGAAAGACTGGCTTATGATAGGAGGCAGCGCCTCCCTGCAACGCCTGCCCAGCGGCGCCTATGCCGGCGACCTCAGCGGTATCAACGCCGGCCGCCCCCCTGTGTGGGTAAGGCGCTACTATAAGCCCGGCACAGCCATAGCCCGGCTGCGCTCCTGGGATCAGCGCGTAAATGCCATCGTTCAGAATGCTTCCAAGTGGGACGTAGCCGTACTCACCGGCATTCCTTCCTGGGTGCAGCTTACCCTTGAGCACATCATTGCTCATTACGGCCTCAGCAACATTCACGAACTATGGCCCCATCTCAAGGTGTTTGTCACGGGCGGCATTGCTTTTGAGCCTTACCGCAAGAGCTTTGAGCGCCTGCTGGCTGAGCCGCTTATCTATCAGGATTCCTACTTAGCCTCTGAAGGGTTCATCGCTTTTCAGTCTCGACCCGGCACTCACGCCATGCGCATGGTACTCAATGGCGGCATCTTTTTTGAGTTTGTGCCTTTCAACGACGATAACTTTGATGAGTCAGGCCAGTTGCGGCCTTTGGCTCGGCCTCTCTCCATTGAGGAAGTGCAGGAAGGAGTAGACTATGCCCTGTTGCTGAGCACCTGCGCCGGCGCCTGGCGCTATCTTATTGGCGATACGGTGCGCTTTATTGACCTGTCGCGTCAGGAAATTATCATCACAGGCCGTACGAAGCACTTTCTCAGCATCTGCGGAGAGCATCTTTCAGTAGACAACATGAACCAGGCTGTTACTCGTGTAGAGCAGGAACTGGATTTGCCCGTACCGGAATTTACGGTTGGCGGCGTCAAAGCAGGCGCTCATTTTGCTCACCATTGGTACATCGGTTGTGACGCTCCTTCAGTTGAAGCAAGTCGCTTTGCCGCCCATCTCGATCAGGCGCTCAAGGATGTCAATGACGACTATGGCGCCGAGCGTTCGGCCATGCTTAATATGCCTCAGGTTACGTTTGTGCCTATTTCGGCGTTTCATGAATGGCAGCGCGAGCGGGGGCGGCTCAATGGACAGAGCAAAATTCCCCGGGTGATGAAAGGGCAGCAACTGGAAGATTGGGAGGCCTTTATAGCGCGCCAATTACAACGTCCATGAGCGCCCTGTTGAAAGGTGTGCTTTTGGGTCTTAGCCTCAGCGTACTGGCAGGCCCGCTATTGTTTTTATACCTGCAAGTAGGGATAGAACGCGGATTTCGGGCGGGCGCTATGCTGGGCCTGGGTTCTTGGATCAGCGATTTTATGTACCTCATAGGCGCCTATTTCGGGGTTTCTTATCTGCTGGAGCTGGCTGCCTGGCCCAATTTTCGTTTCTATGTAGGTTTGGTCGGCGGCTGTTTTCTCGTGGCGCTGGGGCTATTGCTTATCCTGGCGCGCACGCCTCCGCCCTCAACCCCCAATGCGCAACCTCTCTTTGGGCAGGGCTATCTCGGGCTTGCTATCAAAGGGTTTATTATCAATACATTTAACCCCTTTGCCGCTTTTTTCTGGCTGGGGGTAGCCTCTACAACATCAGCCAGCCATGGCGTTGGTAAGGTGGAGGTCAAATATCTACTTGGAGGGATTCTTGTTACCATTATTGCTACGGATATCATCAAGATATTACTGGCTAAGCGCTTACGGACGTGGTTTACCCCGGATCATATTTTGGTGATGCGCAGAGTGGCCGGCGGCGGGCTGGTTCTGTTGGGAGCGGCCTTGTTGTTTAGGGCTGCTTTGCCGTTGGCTTAGATGTCATTGCGGATCATCCATGACGGCGCTTAAGACGGAGCGGCCCAACTGAGCCGATTACTTGCTAAAAATAACAGGGCGGCCCCCAAAAGGCCGCCCTATATCACTTTGTATACGTTTAACGTAGCTTAGTTATTCAGGAAATCAGCTTTCGTCGATGATGGCGTCATCAATAAGTTCGTTACCGTCGCCATCCTGGTCGTCGAAGCCGGCTGCTTTGCCTGATTTGCCCTGGGGCTTGTGATTTGGATCTTTAGAGAGCGAGGTGTCGTGGTATTCGCCTCGGGCAAAGCGTTCTGCTTTGGCGAAGAAATCGTCTTTGCCGTCAAGCAGGCTGCTTTTACTGTCTTTAACGGCGTTATCGGCCCGCTCCTGCGCCTGGCGATTGAGCGCTTCGGCTTTGGCGGTGGCATCCTGGAGGCTTTCCCGATCGGCTTCCTCCTGGGCGCGAGTGACGAGGTCTTCCACTTTGCCGGCGAGCTTGTCGCCTAACCCCATGGCTTTGTCCATAAGCTGACCGCCTTTTTCGAGCAGGGCGCCGCCTACTTGTTCGGATACGTCCATTACTTTTCCTCCCAGTTCTTTGGCTTGATCCAGTGCCTGAGCGCCGGCTTTAGCTGCCTGATTGAGCAGCGCATCGCTGGTTTCAGCCAAGGCGCCCGGCGCTTTGGGGGTTTTAGCGGGCTCATCGTCGTCGGCTTCAAAGTCGATGGGGCCGGAAGAGGCCTTGGGCGTTGAAGGAATGCCTGTTTGAGCCTCGGGAGAGGCAGGGGCTGAAAAGTTAGTCGGTTGGCTGGGCGGAGGCGGCGTCTCTGTCTTTTCGCGCACCCAGGTTTCGGCCTGATCTTTTAGTTCGCGGCCTTTTTCAATGGCGTGCGAAGTTTCTTCCCATATTTTTTCCTTGAGATCGGATAGCGTATCCTTGGCTTTGGCCGACAGGTCGGCAGCTTCTTCACGAGCTGCTTCCGTCCACTCGGCGGTGCGCTCTTTTATTTCACCGGCAGCTTCTTTGGCAGAATCCGTCGCCTTTTCAGCAGCAGAGCTGGCAACGGCTTTGGCGCCAAAAAAGATTTTTTTGAGATCATTGATAAGACTCATAGTCGCAGATGGTTTTGTATTACAGGCGAAGATAAGGGCTTTTGTGTAAAAAAGCACTTAAATTACGGCCTAATGGCAGCCTTTAACGACTAATGCTTCACGGGGCCGGATAGATGACGGTATGGAATAGAGCCACAAGTCTTGTTGGTCGGCTGCTTGTCGAAGCCGTCGCTTGGAAGATTGGCTGGCAGCCCGTACCTTTGCAGCCAAATTATTGACATCATTCATGAAAATGCGCATTTTGATCCCGGTGTTGTTGTCTTTGGGCCTTTTGGCCGGCGGCTGCACTACTGATTTTACACTTGAGGGAGAATGGGAAGACATTCCCGTTGTTTACGCTTTCCTTTCTTCTCAGGATACCGCTCACTATGTACGGGTTGAAAAAGTTTTTTTAGAGCCTGGCGGCAACGCTGAGGAAATTGCCCGGATACCCGACTCGCTCTACTACGGAGCTAATGAAGCCACTGTAATTTTGGAGAAAGTAACTACCGGCCAGCGCGTGGTGCTCCAGCGGGTCAACGGTGAAGACGAGGGCTACCCTCGCCAGGGCGGCGTTTTTGCTACCACCCCTAACATTCTTTACAAAGTAAAAGCCTCCCAGTTTGTGCTGACAGCCGGCCAACGGGTGCGTATCATCGTTGAGCGCCCGGGTAAAGAATCGGCAGTAGCGGAAACAATCATCGTGCCTCCTGTAGTCTTTAACACCCCGCAGGAGGGAAGCTTTACTTCATTCCTGCCTTATACGGGGCTCAATAACGTGACCTGGATAACGCCTACGCAGGCCTTTATCTATGACATCAGAATTAAAATCCGCTACAAAGAATCATTGCCGGGTAGCACCACTCAGTTCGTGGATAAATCCGTAGAGTGGGTTATTGATGAAAACTACCGACGCGATGAGGCATTGTCTTCATCGCAGTTTATCCGCTTCAGCAACGCCTCTTTCTTTCTGACGATAGCCGCCAACATCCCTCAAACGCCGGATGTTATTCGCCGGTTTACTGCAATGGATTACGTCATCATCGGGGCGGGGAGCGAAATCGTGGATTATTTAGATATTGCCAATGCCAACACGGGGATAACCAGTTCGGAGATACCGCCTTCCTTTTCTAACGTCACCAATGGCTTAGGCTTGGTTTCTTCGAGATCTCGTACTGAGTTAATCGGCATCAGTTTAACTTCGGACACCCGCGACTCGCTGCGCAACGGCATTTATACCCGTTTACTGAACTTTGTGCCTTAAGGGCTGCAACTATTGCGGAACTGCCGCTATCAGTTGTTGGGTATAGGCTTCTCGAGGCCGGGAGATGATGTCTTCCGGCCTCGCGCATTCTACGGCTTTGCCCTGATGCATCACCATCACCTGATCACTGATAAAGCGGATGACCGACAGGTCGTGGGAGATGAAAATAAGCGAAAAGCCGCGTTCGTCCTGTAGGTCTTTGAGCAGGTTAAGCACATGCGCCTGTACCGATACATCGAGGGCGGAAACCGACTCATCGCAAATCAGGAGCTCAGGTTCTACCATCAGGGCCCGGGCAATGCCGATGCGCTGCCGCTGGCCGCCGGAAAATTCGCGGGCAAAGCGGTTGGCGTGGGCTGGATTGAGGCCCACGCGTTGCAACATGAGCGCCACGCGGTCGGCCATCTCGCTGGTACTGATGTCGGAGCGATTTATGCGCAGGGGTTCGGCCAGCATCTGGCCTATGGTCATGGCAGGATTGAGGGATCCGTAGGGGTCCTGGAAAACCATCTGCATTTTGGGGCGGTAGGTTGCAAATTCATGAGAGGGCAATGTATGTATGGCTTCGCCCTTAAAGTATATTTCGCCCTGCCGCAAAGGGGCTAAGCGCACAAGGCTGCGCCCCAGGGTTGTTTTCCCACTGCCCGATTCGCCCACGATGCCCAGCGATTCGCCGGGGCGAAGTTGAAGCGCGACGCCATCGACGGCTTTCACCCAGCCGTCGGGTTGCCGCTTCCACCAGGCGGTTGGCCTTGGAAACCAAACCTGAAGCCCTCTGGCGTCGAGCAGGAGCGGGCGGGTGTCTATTTGCGTTCTCCGCTGCTGAATTTCAGCATCAGGAAGCAATTGCCGGCCAAGTACATTGGCCACAGGCGCTGGCGCAACAGGGGCATCCGGCATAAAATCATCAATGACAGGCAGCCGGCGCAGCGCGTGCTTTACCGGCGGCCGACAGGCCAGCAGCCCTTGTGTATAGGGGTGAGTTGGCTGTTCAAAAACGCGCCGGGTTTCTCCCTGTTCTACAATGCGGCCATGTTGCATAACCATTACCCGCTGGGCCAGCCCGCGTACTACGCCCAAATCATGACTAATGAATAGGACGGCGGCGCCCGTCTCTGCCTTTAGCTCTTCAATGAGGTCGAGGATCGTTGCCTGGACGGTCACGTCCAATGCCGTGGTGGGCTCGTCGGCAATAAGCAGCCGGGGTGAAGTGCACATGGCCATGGCAATCATCACCCGCTGCCGTTGCCCCCCGGAGAGCTGATGGGGATAAGCCTTAAAAATGCGCAGCGGGTCGGGTAATTTTACCCGGCTAAACCAGGCCAATGCCTGTTCGCGCGCTTGCGCACGAGGGAGGCCCAAATGTAATCTCAAGCTTTCACATACCTGCTCGCCACAGGTGAAGACCGGATTGAGGGAAGTCATGGGCTCCTGAAAAATCATAGACATCTCCCGCCCTCGGTAGCGTCGGGCATGGGCTTCTGACAAACTGAAAAGATCGACAGGCGCGTCGCTTTCTGATTGCCATAATGCCTGCCCCTGGCGTTCTGCCCCCTGGGGTAGCAACTGCATCAGCGAGAGGGCTGTGAGGGATTTTCCGGAGCCCGACTCGCCTACGACGCCCAGCGTTTCGCCGGGAGCTATAAAAAAATGGACTCCATCGACGGCCGAATGAATGTTTTTGCCGTCGGAAAACGAAATGCGTAGGTCTTTGATTTCCAATAACAGAGGCGTATTCATCCGGTAAAGATAAGGCAGTTATATGATAGTAGTACTTAAAAATTTGGCGTCAGACGGGGGCGCACTATTAAAAATTGGTTAAGTTTGCAAAGTTTTATGAGCAGCTAATTTACACAACCAAAAATTTACTTCATGAGGATTTTTACTTCTCTAATCGTTGTACTGCTTACGACGTTTGCCCTGAATGCACAGATTGTGCTGGTAAACTCACCTTCAAGCATCAGCGGCGTATATTCATTTTCAGCCGCAGCTTTTGGCCGTGTGTTAACTGATAGCATCTGGACGGCAGATGTTGCATTTATTGACAGCGGCGGCGCTACCCCCAATCAGGGGTGTACGGCTGCTACCAATGACCTGACGGGCAAAATCGCCCTCGTCGATCGGGGAAGCTGCGAGTTTGGCCTCAAGTGTCTCAACGCTGAGAATGCCGGCGCCATTGCCGTAGTGGTATTTAACAATGCCGCCGGCGCCGGGACAATAGAAATGGGCGCCGGCGTAAATGGCGGCAGCGTAACCATCCCCTGTGTGATGCTTTCGCTGGAAGATGGCCAAACCATCCGCAATGCACTGGCTAACGGCGCCGTAAACATGACCATCGGCAACGTTCGCTTCCCCAACGACCTGCGCAGCACCGTGCGCACGGGCCTGATGAACGCTCCCCGGGGCACCATGCCGCTGTCGCAGATTGACGGCGCCGGCGATTATACCTTCACGCCTGGCGTAAGGGTGGAAAACTACGGCCTCAATACGGCTACCGGCATCACATTAGAGGCCAGCATCACGCACAGCACGGCTGGCGAGGTGTATACCGGCTCTGGTTCGTTTGCGTCGCTCGACAGCGACTCCAGCCAACTGATTACGCTGCCGGCTTATGATCCCTTTGATACGGGCATTGGTACTTATACGGTGAACTACACCATCAGTAGCGACAGCACGGATGTGTTGCCCGGTAACAACAGCTTCTCGACGCAGTTTGCCATTTCGGAAGACGTATTCAGCTTAGCCCGTTGGGATGAAACTAACCGCCGTGCACAGATTACAAGTGCCTATACGATTGCTAATGGTGGTAACATTGAATTCCTCACGCCGCTGCCGATTGTCAATGGGGCTGGGTTCGTTCTGGATAGCGTTATTTTCTACGTTTCTCGTGCGGCCGGCGGCACAATGGCCGACATTACGACCATCAACGCCTTCCTCTATGGCTGGGAAGACCTGAATGTTGACGGCCTCATCAACAATGACGAGATTGAACTGTTGGCTCTGCTGGACAATGTAGCCTACGAAACGCCCGATGCTACCGCTTCATGGGTGCGCGCTCGCCTGTTAGATATCGACGACCTCGATCCTGCCGGATACACCATTCCCGGCGACGACCGCATTTACTTCATCGGCGTTCGCTACGAAGGCGACCTTCAGGTGTTCTTCGGTTTCGACGAAAATCAGGATCTCACGCAGTACCTCGATTTCTTAGGGGCTACTGCCACCGATCTCGATCTGCCCTATATCGGCACCAATACGTTCCAGACCAGTGGTACTGCCAGCTTCGAAGACGGTTTCTTATTTACAGATTTTCGTGCTTCGGTTGCTACGGCGGTTGTACTCACGCAGGTACCCGACAATACGGATGATCTGCTGACCGACGATCAGCTCCAGCTCAACGTATTCCCGAACCCGACGGCCAACCTGCTGACGGCCGATCTGACGCTGGCTGCTAATGCCGAAAAGATCGCCTACCGCATCGTTGACGCCAACGGCCGTCTGGTGTTCCAGGCTTACAAGCAAAACGTACAGCAAGATCGCGTTGAGTTCAACGTAGCTACGCTGCCCGCCGGCCAGTACTTCTTGGTGGTGAGCACGGGCGAGGGCTTCGCTCGTCGCGCCTTTACGGTACAGCGCTAATAATCAATTCTTTAGCCGTTAAAGAGCGGCTAAAGAATTAGACCGGATTTCGGGCCTTGTGCCTGGAATCCGGTTTTTTATATGTATTATCTAATCTTATTTTATATTTATTTTTACTCATTTGATTTTTTCTTTGCAAAATAAATCTCCTTATACTCCAATTTTTATTCAATTGCCCTGGTAAGCGCGCTTGCGCAGGAGAATGGAACAGAGGCATAGGGTAGGGGGGGGCGGCACATGAGAATGGAACAGAGGCATAGGGTAGGGGGGCGGCGCAGGAGAATGAAAGAGGCTGCGGGCAACCCTGCGGTTGGGCCGCGTCGCTGCGGAGCCGCGTGAGGGGGTGAAGCGGTATGCGCCCGTTCACCCCGTGGAATAGCGTAGCGTATATTCCACGGGGTGAACGAGCGCATAAGAGCGGAACACCCGACCCCGCGCGCGCAGGGGGCTGGTTTGCGCCCTCGGGCGCCTTGCAGATGTTTTGCGCGCGTGGGGGCACGCCCAAAAAAGTTGACTGAAAAAGAGGACTCCTTTTGGAAAGAAGAATTGGGCGTGCCCCCGGCCCCCGTCTGCGCCAGGTGGCCGGGGTCGCCACGCCCTCACGCTGCTCGGTCGGGTAAACGTCGTCCGCTCTTATGCCTCCCTTGGGGTCGGCATACCGCTTCCACCGCTCACGCGGGCGGGTTGCTCCGTTTATCGTTCTCCAAGTCAGGATGAGTGAATCTTGACTTGGAGAACGATATATCATGGGGGTATTGCGGCCGTTTCCTCCTATTGGGCAGGCTGCTGTCTTTGGAGATAAAAAAGGCTTTGAGAAGAGTGATCCCGACAGGGCTCGAACCTGTGACCTACTGATTAGAAGTCAGTTGCTCTATCCAACTGAGCTACGGGACCTGAGGGCGAGCCGGGAAGGGGAAAAGACCGGCCCGGCAAATGCGCCGCAAATGTAAAGATAATTTGCGAGTTGCGCAAGAGGCTGCGGCGATTATGCCGGCAGATAAGTAGCCAGGGCTGAGGCCATCTGCTGTTGGATGGTTAAGGCCTCTTCGCGGGCTTTTTCGGCGAAATCGGGGCCATTGCCGGCGTAGAGGATGGCGCGGGATGCATTGACGAGTAAGCCGCAATGGTCGTTCATGCCAAGGCGACTGACGGCCATGAGGTCGCCGCCCTGGGCGCCTACGCCGGGAACGAGGAAGAAATACTCGGGCGCCAGGGCGCGCAGTTCGCGGAATTTTTCGGGGTGGGTAGCGCCGCAGACGAACATGAGGTTGTCGGGGGAGGCCCACTGTTGGCAGCGCTGCATGACCTTGGCATAGAGGGGCAGGCCGTCTTCCTGGGGGGTGAGTTGAAAATCGGCGCTGCCTTGGTTGGAGGTCAGGGCCAGTACGATGCCCCACTTGCCAGGAAAGGCGAGGAATGGGCGCACGGAGTCTTCGCCCATGTAGGGGGCGAGGGTGACGGCGTCGGCGCCGAGGGCTTCAAACATAGCGCGGGCGTAGGCGGTGGAGGTATTGCCGATGTCGCCGCGCTTGGCGTCGGCGATGACAAAGTGTTCTGCGCCGATGTAGGCGACGGTATCGGCAAGGGTGCGCCAGCCGGCGGGGCCGAGGGCTTCGTAAAAAGCTAAGTTGGGCTTATAAGCTACGCATAGATCGCGGGTGGAGTCGATGATGGCCCGGTTGAAGGCGAGTACGGGGTCGGGTTCGGCGCCGAGATGGGCTGGGAGTTGGGCAGGATCGGGATCGAGGCCAATGCAGAGGTAAGATTGTTTGCGGCGAATCTGGCGAAAAAGCTCCTGGCGAGTCATATTGGGGATGTTATCGGGGAATAATGCCAATCGGCGACGCAAAGATAGGCGCTTTTTGTTTATAGTTCTCTAAGGCAATTTTTCACTCAGCTTAGCTTGGAAAACTATACCTTTGTCAAGTAACGCATACCTTGGCTATGACGCAGAGGCCCTCCGTGTTTTTTGTACTGCTGTTGCTGTTGGCATTGCTGCTGGCTACCCGGCCGGCGCAGGCCACCCATATTGTGGGCGGCGAATTGACCTATACTTGTTTGGGCGACAACAACTATGAAATTACGCTGACCGTTTACCGCGACTGTTTTTTTGGCAATCCGGCGGCGTATTTCGACAACCCTGCTTCGGTGGGGGTATTCAATGCCAATAATCAGTTGTTGTGGGACATTCGCATTCCACTGATGGGCGACGACACCCTGTCGCCGATACTCACCAACGAATGTTTGGTAGTGCCGCCTGCGGTATGCGTGCATACTACTACTTACCGAACGGTGGTAAACCTGCCGCCCATCATAGGGGGGTACCAATTGGCTTATCAACGCTGCTGCCGCAACCAAACGATTGCGAATATTGTAGACCCGCTCGGCACCGGGGCTACTTTTGGCGTAGTGATCACAGAGCGGGCGTTGCTGGAATGCAACAGCAGTCCGCAGTTTAATACCTGGCCGCCCATTTACATCTGCGCCAATTTGCCATTGGTGGTAGACCAATCGGCCTTTGACATAGACGGCGACTCGATTGTGTACCGGTTGTGCGACCCCCGCGAAGGGGCTACGCCCTCCATTCCGCAGCCACAGCCGCCCAACGCGCCGCCCTACGGAACGGTTACCTGGGTGTCGCCGCCTTATGGCGTAAACAACATGCTGAATGGCAGCCCGGGCGGGGAGCCGTTGCAAATCGACAGTCAGACGGGCCTGCTAACGGCGGTGCCTAATACCATAGGGCAGTTTGTGGTGGCCATCTGTGTAGAAGAATACCGGGATGGCGAGTTGATATCTACCACGCGGCGCGACTTTCAATACAACGTGGGGGTATGCGGCATCATCACTTCGGCTTTTTCGGCGCCGGCTTTGCAGTGCGGCGATTTATCGGTGGCCTTCTCCAATGGGAGTATAGGCACAACGGCTTTCCGATGGGAATTTAACGACCCTGCCAATCCGGGCGCTACTTCGTTTTTGCCCAATCCGGTATATACTTATGCCGATACAGGGCGATACACGGTGCGGCTGATTGCAGCGCCGGGCTCTATCTGTGCGGATACTTTTGAGCAGGAGATTTATTTGCAGTATAATTCGCTGTTTCCTGATTTTGCCAGTGAAATTGTAGAATGTGGCGATTCGGTAGTGTTACAGTTTACCGATCAAACGACAGACACCCTCTCAACGCCGGTACAGTGGAGCTGGCAGACGACGACCGGGCAGAGCAGCACCAACCCCAACCCTGTATTTGTATTCAATGAAAGCGGGCAAGTGACGGTAAAGCTGACAGTAACGGCAGAGAACGGCTGTATACAATCGGAATCGAGGCTCATTGATATTGAATTAATAGAAGCCGATCTTGGGCCAGACAGCCTGTATTTATGCCCCGGCGACAGCGTGCAGCTCAATGCGGGCTACAATCCGGGCTATGTTTTTGAGTGGACGCCCGCGCCGGGCTTGGACGACCCCAACGACCCCGACCCTGTGGTGCAGCCCGACGAGACGACTACTTATCAGGTTTCGGTGCGCAATGCAGATGGGAGTTGTGCAGTAGAGCGGCGGGTAACGGTAGTGGTATTACCTGCGCTGACGGTAACCGCTCCGCCGGATACCATAACCTGCGCTGCGGAGATCACCCTGACGGCTACCAGTAATAATGCGTTACAATATGTGTGGTCGACCTCGCCCAATTTTGCTACTATCCTGGGAGCGACGGCTTCGCTCACGGTATCTCAGATAGGGGAAGAGGTGTACTACGTGCTGGCGCGGGATCCCGGGGGATGTTTGGCTTTCGACTCGGTGCGGGTCAATAGCCAGGCAGTGAATATTTTCCCATTGAGCACGCCTTTCACCTGCTTAGGCAACTTTGTAGCCATAGGCGTAAGCAATCAGGATCCGACGGATGTGCTCACTTACGACTGGTCGCCGGATGCTCAGATTGTCTTGCTGGGCAATACCGCCACGCCTGTGGTGCGGCCCATAGCTGCGGGTTATCAGTCGTTTTTTGTGGAGGCTGCCAACCAGTACGGCTGCATTGCCTTAGATACGGTGCGGGTATTTGCCATTGATACAGCCAACGCGGAAGCGGCTGTGCGGGTGTTGCAATGCGGCAGCTTTGAAGTAGAGTTTGCGAGCAGCAGCCCCAACGGGCTACTGTATACCTGGCAATTTGGGGATGCGAGTCAGCCGGGAGCTACGGGCTCCGGGCCTGTGGTGCGGCATACTTACCCCGGACCAGGCATCTATACTGTGACGGCTGCCTTGCCTACGGCGCTGCCTTGCGCCGACAGCCTTCGGCTTGAGCTTGTGCTAGGCGAACCGGATATTGTTCCGGCCTTTGACTGGGCGTATGAAAGCTGTAGCGATACGGCGGTAGTGGTATTTAACAATACGTCAACCAATGGACAGTCGATGATTACCGGGGTAGAATGGAACTTCGGGAATGGGCAGTCGAGCAATGCGTCGAATCCAGAATTGGTACTTACCGCTACTACAAACCTTGAAGTAGAACTGATCATCACCTCCAGCGATGGCTGCATAGACAGCATTACACAGCTTGTAAACATCCTCGTGCCTGAGTTGGAGTTGCCCGATACGCTGGCAGCCTGCGCCGGACAGGGTGTTTACCTCAATCCGGACGGGGATGCCAGTTACGATTACGTTTGGACGCCGGCGGACGGACTAGACGACGCCCTGGCAGCCAATCCATTGGCTACGCCCGGAATGCCCGTTACCTATCGGGTTACGGCAACCTTGCCGGGCACGCCCTGCCAGTTGGAGCGATCGGTATACGTTGCGCCTGCGCCTGCTCTGACGGCGAATGTGCCGGAGGATACGCTTTATTGCGGCGGGGAGTTGGTGCTGTTTGCCGACGCGAGCAGACCTGCGTCGGTGGTATGGGCAACCGATGCCAATTTTGACAATGTAGTAGGGGAAGAGCCGGAGCTGATTGTAAATCCTGGCGGAGATGCCATTTATTACGTTCGCCTTACCGACAACTTCGGCTGTACGGCAACCGACAGCGTTCGGGTTAAGGATGAGGGGATACGCGTTTTGGTTACCCCTCCGGCCACCATTTGCGTGGGCGATACGGCCATTTTACAGGGTATAAACATAGGAGAATCGCCAGTGACATTCATTTGGGGGCCGGAAGCAGCCATCCTTTCTGACGATGGGCAGGGGGGGGTATTGGTTAGCCCGGCGGTTTCCACGATTTATACTTTACAAGCGTTCAATGACTTTGGTTGTGCCTTTGACACGACGGTGTTGCTCAATATATTCAACTATGTTCCACCGCTGAGTATTTTTCCGGCAGTGGATACGGTGTTTTTGGGTGAAAGCGTGCAGTTGACTGCGACGCAGGATGCAGGCTACAGCTACTTATGGCAACCGCCAACGGGGTTGAATTTATCGACGGTGTTTAACCCCGTTGCCACGCCTGAGGCTACGACGCTTTACGAGTTGGTGGTGCGCGATCCCAACGGCTGTACCAACAGCGCGCAAGCGTTGGTGGTGGTTATTGAGCCCGTTTGTCGGGAGCCTTATTTGTTTATTCCCAATGCCTTTACGCCTAACGGAGACAACCTCAACGACGTTCTTATGGTATTGGGCGCCCAGATTGAGGCCCTGCACCTGATGATTTATGACCGTTGGGGAGAGCTTATTTTTGAGACCCGCGACCCGGGCCAGGGTTGGGACGGGCGCTTCAGGGGCAAAGAACTTCCAGCTGATGTTTACGGCTTTTACCTTGAGGTGAGGTGCATTGGCGGGGAAGCGTATATAAAAACAGGGAATGTAACTTTGCTGCGTTAAAAGGCTTACCTACCTTTGGCGCATTCTTGGTTGTGAAATTAAAAAAAATGATTGTAAAAACCTGCGGATTGCGGGACCACCGGAATATAGAAGCTGTAGCTGCGCTGCCCGTTGATTGGCTGGGGTTTATTTTTTATTCGGGCTCGTCCCGCTACGTCAAGCCGGAGGGACTGGCTTCCTGGCTAACGCGGCATGCTTCCCGTCTGGAGGGTAAAAAGCGCGTTGGCGTTTTTGTCAACGCAGAGCTTGAGCAACTCATGAACATCGTACACGATTGCGAGCTGGACTATGTGCAACTTCATGGCGACGAAAGCCCTGATTATTGCGCTGAGCTTCAGTTGTTATGGACAGTAGGTAGCATTCGCAGCGCTAAAATCATTAAGGCTTTTCACGTAGATACCGCCTTTGACTTTAGCGGGGTTTTGCCTTATTCGCCTTATTGTGCGTATTTTTTATTCGACACAAAAGCGGCAGGAGCAAAAGGCGGCACTGGTCAACAGTTCGACTGGGCGTTGTTGGAGCAGTATACAGGACAAACGCCTTTTTTGCTTAGCGGAGGCATAGGGCCGGATGATGCTGAGCGGGTGGCTGCTTTCCGGCATCCATCTTTGGCAGGATGGGATTTGAATAGCCGGTTCGAAACGGCTCCCGGCATCAAGAACACGGAGGCGCTTTCTGTGTTTTTGCAAGAAATTATAGTAAATGATGAAGGTGTTTAAAAGCGTTTTACCTACGGGGCTCTGGGGTGTGCTAATGGCGATTATGCTGTTGTTGCCATCTTGCGCGGAGCATCCCTATCAGCAGGGGCAGATTTTGTATGAAAATTTCTGTTCCAGTTGTCACATGTCGGATGGCAGCGGTTTGGAAGGAGTGATACCTCCATTAGCCGGCGCCGATTACTGGCGGGATAATCAGGCGTCTTTGGCTTGCCTGATCCGCTATGGTATAACCGACACTATAATTGTGAATGGGAAGACTTATAACAATCCGATGGCGGGTATTCCGAATCTTACGGAGTTTGAAATTGCCAACATTATCAACTACGTCAATCAGGCTTGGGGGCATGAGTTGGCTGTCGTTCGGGTGTCGGATTTGCAAAAGCAATTGGATGAATGCCTGCCGGACTATTACCCTAAAAAGTAGGAATTTTAGCCGTCGGCGGTGCAAATTTCAAAAATAGCCGATACGGGTTCGCCCAGATTCTTTACATTGGTTCGCAGAATTCACAAAGATTCGTTCTTATGATCAGACAATGGCTCACTTTTTGGTTGGTAATGGGCGTATATGCCCTTGTTGCACAGCCGGTTAATGATAATTGTTCGGGGTTAATAGACCTTGGGACAGCTCCTGCCTGCCCAACGACTATCTTCTCCAACGTCAATGCCACTGCTACCGACATTGGCTTCGGGAACAATCCCACTTGTTTTAATGGCGGCGCCACGCAGCGGGATGTATGGTTTGCCTTCACGGCCAGCGATACCATTTTTGATTATACGATTACCGTTACGGGCATAACCGATGGAGGAACGCCATCCATTGTTAACCCTCAGGTGGCCATTTACAGGGGCGACTGTGAATTAGACGGGCTGGCAGAATTGCTTTGCGCTTCTGCCGACCTGGGAGAAACATCGGTGGAATTGGATGTGGAGGGGCTTACGCCCGGCGTCACTTACTTTCTGCGCATCAATGATTATTCGGCTTCGGGCTCGCCCAATGCCGGGGCTTTTCAGCTTTGCGTGGATGAGCAAGACCCCATCAGCCTGATTGATGAGGGCGGATCAACGGCCTGCTCTGGCGAGTTATACGACTCTGGCGGCCCGGATGGCGACTATGGGGTCGATGAGGATCATGTATTTACCATTTGTCCCAGCCAACCCAGCGCTTGCATCACCTTCACGCTGGATTACTATAATATAGAACCCGGCGGTTTTTTTGGGCCGGCCGATCAATTGATTTTTTACGATTCGGATGAGCCCGACCCCAATGCCATTCTGGCCAACATAGCCGGAGCCGAGGGCGGGTTTAACCCGAGTGATGTAGCCGCCGGCGGCGCTGTGTGTTTTCAGGTGCAAGCCAGTAGCGGCTGCCTGACGGTTCAGTTTATTTCGGATGCTTTCACCAACTTTCAGGGCTTTGCAGGTTCGTGGGAGTGTTCTACGCAAGCCTGCGATCCGTATGATCCGATTACTGTAAGTACAGATGTTGACGAAATAGATATAGTAGACGCCCTTTCTACGCCACAAACACAGGTTACGATCACCAGCATCAACTGCGCTGCCGGCGCTTATGGCGTTTTTAATGCCGGCGACGAAACAGACCTTGGGCTTGAGCGGGGTTTGTTGTTGACGACAGGGGATGTAGAATGGGCGCCAGGCCCCAATAGCAGTACGGGTTTTGGTAACCCCAATGCCGACCGATTTTTCCCGGGGGATGCCGACCTGGATTCGCTATCAATCCTTTTTGGAGATGGAACCGTTTCGCAGGATGCCTGCATCCTTGAATTGGACGTTTTGGCTTCAACAGATGAATTGACTTTTGAATATATATTCGGTTCTGACGAGTATCCTGAATTCGTGGATGATGCGTTCAATGACATTTTTGCTTTCTTAATCTCCGGTCCGGGCATTGCGGGTTTGCCTCAATTGAACAACCAGCTCAATATCGCAACCTTACCTAACCCTACTAACACGATTGTTCAGATCAACAGCGTAAACAATCTGCTGAACTGGGAGTATTATCGGAATAACGCTTTAGGGCAGAGCCTTGAGTACGATGGCTTAACTTCTGATTTTCTGGGGATTAAAAAAAGCCTTACGGCCCGGGCTCAAGTAATCCCCTGTAGTACTTATCACCTCAAATTGGCTATTGCCGACCGCGGCGACGGTATCTTTGACTCCGGAGTTTTTATCTCGGATATTCGCGGCGGGACGCCAAACATTACCGTACGCTTTAACTCCGGCATTGATTATTTGCTGGAAGCTTGTACAGAGCAGGCAGATGAGGTGCTTATTCAACTGAATAATCCTATAGAAGATACGGTGACTTATAATGTGATCGTTAGCGGAACGGCCACTCCCAATGAAGATTATTTATTGGACTTACCGAGCAGCGTAACTTTTCTGCCGGGTCAAACCGAGTTTAGTTTCCCCATTTCTGTGCTTACCGACTTAGATGTTGAAGGTATAGAAACCATACTCATATCATTGACCAACGACTTTGGTTGTGGCGAGGTGACGTATACTACGGTGCGCATTGAAATCCAGGATCAGCTTCGGGTAGATATTAACGCAGGCCAGGATACGGCGTTTTTCTGTCCGGATGGCAGTTTGACGCTGGAGGCAGAAGGCGCCGCCCAGTATTTTTGGACGCCCATTGCCATTTTTGATAACCCTTTAAGCGCGACGCCGGTGGTTACGCCAGGGGAAAGCCGCTGGGTAAGGGTAGAAGGCCAGGTAGGCCCTTCATGCGTGGCAGTTGATTCCATTTATCTTCAGTTGATAGACCCGGCCATTGCGCTTTCTGCTTTAGATCCGGTGACGATATGCCGGGGCGACAGCGTTCGCCTGCAAGCGGTTGACAACGTCAATGGCGCAGGCCTGAGTTGGACGCCGACAACGGGGCTGAGCGACCCCGACAGCTCAAGTCCGGTAGCAATGCCATTGATTGATCAGCAGTATTTTGTATCGGTGAATGTAACGGGATGTATAGCTACCGACAGCATTTTTATAGATGTGGACTTCCTGAATGTGCCTGCGCTGGCTGAGGATACTGTTCTTTGCCAAAATTATCCGGTGCAACTGGCATTTTTGGAAAACATCAACACAGATGACACCCAGTACGAATGGGCGCCTCAGGGAGGCCTTGATGATCCTGCCAGCCCCATGCCAATAGCAACGCCTGATGTAACAACTACGTACCAGTTGACGGCTTCGACGCTTAACGGCGCCTGTTCTGAAACTTTGTCGGTTACGGTTGCGATATTAGCTGCCGATGTGGATATAGCTCCACAGGATACAGCCTTTATTTGCTTAGGTGAAACGGCTGCCCTTACGGCTACCACCAACACAGGCAGCGCAACAGGATTGACGTGGTCGCCTGCAACAGGATTGAGCAGTACCAACGCTCTTGAAGTAACGGCTGCCATCTCTCAGAGCCAGTGGTATTTAGCCACGTTTGTCAATGGGCCTTGTGTTGTTTTTGATTCGGTTTATGTTCGGGTGGATTCGCTACCTGCCGATCTTAGCTTCACCCTTGATCCGTTTAAAGATAGTTACTGCTCAGGGGAGCAGGTGATTTTTACTTCACCCATTTATGATCCGGCGGAATACCCCGATATTCGCCATACCTGGCTGGAGTCGCTGGGGTCTGTTACGCCTGATTCTTTGTACAATTTGGTTATCTTTACCCAGGATACGGCAAATTATGTTCGCGTTACGGAGAACAATGCCTGTAGGGATACGATAAACTTAGGCATTAATGTCATTGAGCCCATTGCGCCTCAGATTGTGCCTGAAGATACGACTCTTTGCTTGGGTCAGTCTTTGCAACTCAGTGTTGTACACCGTCCATCGAATGACGTCACTTATCAGTGGGAGGAGCCAACAGCGGGACTGAGCTGCGTCAATTGCCCCAGCCCCATTGCTGCTCCTACCTCAGATATAACTTATACCGTGACTACTGAGATAGACGGCGAATGCCCTGAAACGGCAGCGGTAAACATAAGGGTAATACAGCCGCCGGTAGTTGATCTGCCTTCTATTCAGGCCATTTGTCCGGGCGAGCCTTTGGTACTTTGGAATGGAGCCATTGATCCGGAGGTCGTTTACACCTGGACTTCTCCAGACCTGCCTGGTTTTACGTCCAATGATCCACGGTTAGAGGTATCGCCAACGGACACTACTCGTTATGTGCTGACGACAACCAACAGTTGCTTTACGCGCAGTTGGGAGACCCGGGTAGTGCCTGCCCCCATTGTAACATTGGCCATCGACGGGCCTGCTCAGGTATGCCAGGGCCAGGCGTTGGAGCTAAGCGCTTTATTTGCGCCGGCTATCGATCCTGCATTAGTGGTAAACTCCGTATGGACTACTCCGGGTATGACTATTGCGACTGGCTTGCAGTTTAGCACAGATATGCCAACCACCGGAATATACCAGCTAAGCCTGTTTATCGGCCAGTGCTACGAGTTAAATGCCGCCATTGCCGTAGAAGTGTTACCATTGCCCACTCCTTCGCTCATCGCAGACGAAACGATCTGTTTAGGTGACGCCAGGCAACTGTTGACAAGTACGCCCCAGCCGGGTATATCCTACCGATGGGTTTCATCTACTGACCCCGGTTTTTCATCTACAGATCCGTCGCTTACGGTTTCTCCTGTAGTTACGACTACTTATGAGCTGACGGCTTCAAACATCTGTACCACGGTTGTTCGCCAGGTAACGCTCACGGTTATTGGTGATACGGAGCTGGAAATTCAAGGCGATCTGACGATATGCCCTGGCGGATCAACTGCCCTCCAGGTCTCTACCTTGCCTGCCGTGAATCCGGCCCTACTGGAAAATACGGTCTGGACATGGCCTGGCGGAACGGCTACGGGGAGAATCCTAAATGCCAATCCGGAGGAAACAACGACTTACACGGCTACTTTATCTTTGGGAGATTGTGGGGAGATCATGACAACGGCGACGGTAACGGTACTGCCTGAGCCTACGGTTGAGGCAGTAGCTGAGCGGGATACCGTATACTCTGGGGGAGAGGTATCGATCAGTATAACATCTTCGCCGGCTACGGGTAACACCATAACCTGGGCGCCCCAGCCGGATAGTCAAAACGGGAGTACATACTTGTTCACAGCCCCCACTTTACCTGATACCAATACACTTGACGAGCTCTACGTGGTAACGCTGGTTAGCGGCGAAGGCTGCCAGGCTGAAGCCACCGTAGTTATTACGGTCTTGCCAGCCCGAGGCGATGTGCCCAATATTTTCTCGCCCAACGGGGATATGCGCAACGACCGCTTCCGCATCTTCAATGCCGATGAGCTGAGTGATATCCAGATTATGGTATACAACCGCTGGGGGCAGTTGGTGTACGAGTCGACTGACAATACCGGCTGGGATGGCAACTACAAAGGCGATCCGGCTCCGGCAGACGTGTACATTTACATGGTGAAATTTACCATTGGAGGGGAGACCATTGAAAAGACGGGCGAACTGACGCTGGTCAGGTAGCGCGGATGTTAGCCGCCGTAGGCAGGGCATGCACCCTGTCTACGGCGGCGGCAGTGCGGCCAGTAGTTCCTGAACGGTAACACCCAAAATGGGATGCACCCAAAAAGGTGCAATATCGTGCATGGGTTCCAATACAAACCTACGAACATGCATCCAGGGGTGCGGCACGGTGAGTTGAGGCAGGTTGATTACCTGATCATCAATGGCGATGATGTCTATATCAATCAGTCGGGGGCCCCATTTTTCTTTTCTTTCCCGGCCCATATCTTGTTCTATTTTCAAGGCTTCCTCCAATATTGCAATGGGGTGCAGGGATGTTTGTACGGTTATAACCTGGTTGAGAAAGTCGGGTTGATCCTCCATGCCCCAGGCCGGCGTTTGGTAGATGGCGGAGACGGCCAGTAACGGGCCAATACGTTTAGTGATGGCTTCGCGAGCCATTTGCAACTGCTTTTCGCGATTAAAAAGATTGCTGCCAAGCTGTAAATAGACCGTTGGATGCATGATTAACCGTACTTAGTAAGCTCCGTGACCAAAGCCTTTTTTTCAATAAAGTTGGCAAATTGTGGGGAATGCCTATCTTTGGTCACAATATTACCATCTGTCATTGCTATTTCAATATGAGGTCTACATTTTTACTACTCATTTTTTCTCTGATGGCATGGGCTGCGTGGGCGCAGCCCGTTAATGATAACTGCTCGGGTTTGATTGACTTGGGCGTTATTCCTGCCTGTGACCCCGCAGACGTATATACTAACGTAGGCGCAACGGCTTCTAACATTGGCTTTGGAAATATACCTTCCTGTTTTAATGGAGGAGGTACAGAGCGCGATGTTTGGTTTGCTTTTACGGTAGGTACTGATTTTACAGATGTCACGGTTTCGGTGCTGGGCACAACCACCGGCCCTAATGGGGCCTCTATTCTCAACCCGCAAATTGCAATTTACAGGGGCGACTGCGAAGTAGACGGGCTGGCTGAGCTTGCCTGTATATCGGCACCTCCTGGGTCGGCACAGGCAAGCCTGGATATTTTGGGGCTCACGCCGGGTGTAACCTATTTTTTGCGCATCAACGATTATTCAGCCAGCGCGTCGCCCAATTCGGGCGATTTTACGCTCTGTGTAGATGAATATGTGCCTGCTATTAACATAGGCACTTCGCCGGGGTCTTCGGCCTGTTTTGGTACGCTTTACGACTCTGGCGGCCCTGACAGCGACTATAACAACGGCGAAAACCATACTTTTGTGATATGCCCTGCTGATTTTCACGAGTGTATCGTTATAGACCTGCTCACTTTCGCTACAGAGGCGGGTTTTGATCGCATTAATTTTTTTGCGGGTAATACGACCAGCGCTCCGCTTATTGCCAGTGCCACGGGCATCGACAACGGCAATGAATTTCAGGTATTGGCATCGAGCGACTGTGTTACGGTACAATTCATTTCGGATGGATCGGCGGTTAATGATGGTTTTGAGCTCACCTGGAGTTGCTCTCCATTAGCCTGCGGCGGATCTACGCCAGATAACCCTACGGTTGTAGATGTCATTCCTTTCAACGAGGACTTTACTACTTGCGGCGCCGGGGCCACTTTTGCCACTTCCCCTTGTGGCAATGACGCTTTCCTCAATGGCCCGGAGCACGTATTTATTTATACCTCACCGGGAGATGTTTGCGCTAATATCAGCATCAATGGCGCCGCCCCGGGTACTGGTGTTTTAGTGCTTAATGGCCCTCCTTCTGCCCCGGGCTCTTTATGCCTTGGCGTAGGCCCCAATGGATCTGTTAACAATATTTCCTTTGAAGAGCCCGGTACTTATTACATTGTGGTTGCCAATGCACAGGGGTGTACGGATTTCAACCTGAATATAGAACTGGGAGACTGCTCGCTCCAACCCGGCTTAGCCGACGCGCTTTGCAACCCGCTCAACGGATGTATTGAGGAAGGCGGCGTACCTTCGGTGTTCACCTTCCAGGATGGATTTCAGGATATGGAACTTATTGCCGGGCTGAATTCCGGTTGTTTTCCTACCAATGGGGTGGGCTTAGAGGCCGATTTTTATTGGTTCACGATCGAAGCTCAGGCAGATGGCCCATTCGGCTTTATTCTTCAAGGCGCCGGCGTGCCTTCCGACATTGACTTCAATGTATGGGGGCCCTTTACTTCTGACCAGACTTGTAATACGCCCAGTGCCGTCATTAATGCAGTAATGAATACACAGCCCATCCGCTCATCGTGGACAGGAGGCAATACGCGCACAGGCTTAGCTGATATTCATCCGGATACGGGGCTGCCCGTGCTGGATGATTTTGACTGTGGCAGCCCAGCCACGCCAGGAGCGGGCGGCGATCGCTTTGTACGCACCATCCCGGCATTGGAAGGTCAGGTTTTTGTTGTATTGGTCAATGACTTTGGCAACCTGATTGGCGAGGAGGGAATTTCTGTAGACTGGTCGCCCTCCAATGCAGAGGTATTGGCGCCTGTGGCCATTGAAGTCTTGGTTGGCGACACGGTAATTTGCAGCGGCGAGACGGTTCAATTTGTGATCAACAGCGGGATTGAAAACATTACCTGGATAGACCCCTCTGGTACTTTGTCGTGTGACGACTGTTTAGACCCCATTGCTTCTCCATTGGAAACAACGGTTTATAAAGCCATAGTGGATGCGGTATGTTACATGGATACCATTGAGGTAGAGGTAGGGGTGTTCAACCTGGAACTCGGCCCTGACCTTACCGTTTGCCGGGGCGAGGATTTTCAGATTGTAGCCGGGGAAGACTTTGAGCAGGCCAGTTATCTGTGGACAGTGCCTAACGGACTGACATTCAGTTGTAACGACTGCCCTGCGCCGAATGTGATAGCGGCGGCGCCGGGGACCTATACCGTACCTGCTACGTTGACAGGGTCTTCTTGTATTTTCTTTGATACGCTAACAATAACGGTGCTTAATGCCGAGTCTCCTGAGGCCCCGGTCATTTCCGACAGGCAGATATGCGAAGGTGAGACCATAACCTTGGGTGGAGCCGCTATTCCGGGCGTGACCTATACCTGGACTTCAGCGCCCTCAGGGTTTACGTCGAGCCAGCCCAATCCCGCCGTTTCGCCGGCTGAAACGATTACTTATTTCCTTACTACCACCAACGGTCTGTGCCCTGTGCCTTCAACCGATAGCGTAACGGTAAGTGTAGTTCCATTACCTTTAATTAGTGTTATTGAGCCCACAATCATTTGTGAAGGCGATAGCATTCGGCTTTCTTCACTATCTCCCGAAGCGGGCGTAACCTACACCTGGAGTGGCGGCTCGGGCCTGACGGACGCCAGCGACCCCAATACGTTCGTTGCACCATCTGCTACGAGCACCTACACGCTGGTGGCGGATCGTTTGGGTTGTACGGTGCAAGAGTCTGTACAAATCACCATTACACAGATTTCAATTGACATTACTAATGTAGATACGACCCGGATATGCCAGGGAGAAACGGTACAGGTGCAAACGCTGATTAGCCCGGCCAACTTGACGGTAGTCTGGAATCAGCCTAACCTTAATGGCGCTAACTTCCCGGTAACGCCGGTTGGTACGACGCTTTACACGGCTACGGTTTCTACAGGTAGTTGTGTACGGGCCGATACCATTCTGATCCAGGTTGACTCGATTCCCGCCGATCTGGCTTTTACCTTAGAGCCGGCTAAAGATGCCTATTGTTTCGGAGAGCAGGTGACGATCACTTCAACCATTTATGACCCGGCCGAATATCCGGATATTGAGCATGAGTGGTTGTCATCGCCGGGCTCAGTGACCCCCGATTCGCTTTACAACCTCGTATTTAATGCAACTGAAACGGGGATTTTTGAGCGCGTAACCCGCCATCGAGGTTGTGTGGATACTACCCGGATAGAGGTGGAAGTTATACAGCCCATCTTCCCGCGGATTGTGCCTGCGGATACGACCATTTGCCAGGGGCAGAGCGTACCGTTGCAGGTTGTGCACAATCAGGGCGAAGACATTACTTACGAATGGCAGGATCCCACTACGGGATTGAGCTGTGAAAACTGCCCAAGCCCCATTGCGACGCCTGCTACTACTGTTACGTATCAGGTACAGACAGAGATTGACGGGGAGTGCCCGGAGTCGGCTGCTACAACCATTACGGTTATTGCAGCTCCTAATCCTGTCGCTCCTTCGCCCAGAGCCCTTTGCCCGGGCGGGCCTCCGATCGTATTGCTGACTTCGGATCCAGAACCTGGTGTAATCTATACGTGGACTTCTCCTGACTTGCCAGGGTTTACGTCAAATGATCCGCTATTGGCGGTATCTCCTGCTGATACGATTACTTATGTTCTTACGGCAGTAAACGCTTGCTTTACAGTTACGCGGCAGGTAATCGTACTTCCAAGTGCGCCGGCAGGCGTTACTATAAATATTGAAGAGCCGCTTCAGGTTTGTGAGGAAGAAACGCTCACACTCAGCCCCGTATTTACGCCGGCCATACCCAGTTCTTTAGTACAGGCCATTAGTTGGACTACCCCCAACGGGAATGCTACCTCTATTGACTTTACTACAAATACCCCTGCGAACGGGGTTTACAGATTGAGCTTAAGCGTAGCGGGTTGTTATACATTGGTAGATTCCGTTTCTATTGATGTAATCGATAATCCTCGGCCTACGGTTATTGAGGGGCAAGTGATTTGTATTGGAGAGGAACTTCAGTTATTTACAGCTCAGCCAGAGGCTGGCGTAACTTACAGTTGGACTTCATCAGCAGATCCGGGTTTTAGCTCAACAGATCCATTGATTGTAGTGAGCCCAAGCGCTAGTACAACCTACACGTTGATGGCTTCTAATCCTTGTTCTACTGTGGTTCGCTCCGTTGTGATAACCGTCATAGGCAATACGACGCTCAGTATTGAAGGCGATCTTAGTATTTGTCCTGGGAACGGCACTACATTACAAGCCGTTACAACGCCGGCTGTTGACGCCTCATTGCTGGCCAATACGGTGTGGACTTGGCCTGGCGGCACTTTTACAGGAGCTAACCTGACGGTAAACCCAGAGGAGGCTACGGCTTATACGGCTACGCTGACGCTGGCCGACTGCGGAGAGATCACGGCAACGGCAACTGTGACGATATTGCCTGAGCCTACGGTTGAGGCAGTAGCCGAGCGGGATACCGTGTATTCCGGTGCAGAGATAATCATCGGCTTAACGTCTTCGCCGGCTACGGGCAACACCATAACCTGGACGCCCCAGCCGGATAGCCAAAACGGCAATACTTATTTGTTTACGGCGCCCACGTTGCCGGATACCAATACACTTGGCCAGCTCTACACAGTGACGCTGGTTACTGGCGAAGGCTGTCAGGCTGAAGCTACTGTATTTATTACGGTTTTGCCCGCCCGAGGCGATGTGCCTAATATTTTCTCGCCCAACGGGGATATGCTTAACGATCGCTTCCGCATTTTCAATGCCGATGAGCTGAGTGATATTCAGATTATGGTATATAACCGCTGGGGGCAGTTGGTGTATGAGTCGACCGACAACACCGGTTGGGATGGCAACTACAAGGGCGATCCGGCTCCGGCAGATGTTTATATTTATCGGGTGCGGTTTACCATTGGAGGGGAAACCTTTGATAAGACCGGAGAATTAACCTTAGTGCGGTAGAGTCTTTCGGCAAACAAACATCTTTTCTGGAGAGCTAGTTCTCTCCAAGCGAAGATGCTTACAGAACTATAAAAAAGCCCCCGGAGCATTTGGTTCCGGGGGCTTTGCCTTTTATACAACAAGTTTTTATGAGACGATGCTTAGTAGCGTTTGCGCTCCTGCCAGCGCGTAGTAGCTACCTGAGGCGGTTGTAGTACATGCTGGTGTTCATTGTAGAGGCTGCGCGCCAAAGCGGCGGCGGCCTGGGCTTCGGCCTGGCTCTGAGCCACCAATGCTTCGGGCGTATAGTACAGTTTGATGAAGTTGGTATCGAAGTGGCCTGAGAGGAAGGCTTCGTGCCGGCATACGAATTTGCCGAAGGGTAGGGTAGTGGCTACGCCTTCCACTTCATATTTTTCGATGGCCTCTACCATGCGGCGGATGGCAGCCTGCCGATTGGGGCCCCAGGTAATGAGCTTAGCCAACAGAGGATCGTAGAAGATGGGGACTTCCATCCCTTCTTCATAGCCGCCATCTACGCGAATGTTTTCACCTTCGGGCAGTTGATATCGATTCAGGCGGCCTACGCTGGGCAGGAAATTGTTCAGGGGATCTTCGGCGCATACCCGGAGCTCGACGGCGTGGCCGCGGATGGAGAGGTCTTCCTGTTTGAAGGCCAGCGCTTCGCCTCGGGCGATGCGTATTTGTTGTTCTACCAGGTCGAGCCCCGTAATCCATTCTGTTACAGGGTGCTCTACCTGAAGGCGGGTGTTCATTTCGAGGAAATAGTAGTTGAGCTTATCGTCGACGAGAAATTCGACGGTGCCGGCGCCCAGGTAGCCGCAGGATTGAGCTACTTTTACGGCATCGCGGCCCATAGCCTCTCGAATTTCGGGGGTGAGCACACTTGAAGGCGCTTCTTCCACTACTTTTTGGTGGCGGCGTTGAATACTACATTCCCTTTCAAAGAGGTAAACGACATTGCCGTGCGCATCGGCGAGCACCTGTATTTCGATGTGGCGGGGCGATGTGACAAACTTTTCAACAAAAACCGAACCATCACCAAAGGCAGAGGTAGCTTCGCTGATGGCCCGTTCCATCTGAGCGACAAAATCTTCTTCGCGCTCAACCATGCGCATCCCTTTACCGCCGCCGCCGGCTGAGGCTTTGATGAGTACCGGAAAGCCGATGGCTTTGGCCGTGTTGAGGGCTTCTTCTACGTTGATGATGGCGTGGTCTACGCCGGGCACCATTGGAATGCCGTAGGGCTTGACCGTATCTTTGGCGGCCAGTTTGGAGCCCATAAGGCGGATGGCTTCGGGGGTAGGGCCTATGAAGGTGAGGCCTGCATCTGTGACGGCCTGCGCGAATTCGGCATTTTCACTTAAAAAGCCATAGCCGGGGTGAATGGCGTCGACGCCAAGGCGAAGCGCTGTTTCGATCAGATAATCGCCGCGGAGGTACGATTGGTTGGAGGGAGGGGGACCTATGAGTACCGCTTCATCGGCATAGCGAACGTGAAGCGCATTTCGGTCGGCTTCGGAGTAGACGGCCACCGTGGCTATTCCCATGCGGCGGGCTGTGTGCATGACCCGCAGGGCGATTTCGCCCCGGTTGGCTACTAATATTTTTTTCATATTGCCTGACTTTGGGTCAAAAATAGATAATTGCATGGCTATGGCATAGTGATTTTTATACTCACTATAGGAGAAAAACATCCTTGTCTGACTTAATTTTGTGGGTATAAAGTCATTCCTCTTTCCTTGATACATGGCAAATTCAACTGATGCAAAACTATTATGGTCTCCTTCTGCTCCTTTTCGGGAGGAGGCTGTACTGAGTCATTACCTAAAATGGCTCGGCAAAACGCAGGGTCTTAATTTTGACGATTACCAGGGCCTTTGGGCGTGGTCGATTGAGTCTCCCGCTGCATTTTGGGGCTCTATTTGGGCTTATTTTGAGGTAATTGGCCATTCGCCCTGGCAGGAGGCGATGTCGGCTGACCCTATGCCACATACACGTTGGTTTGAAGGCGCCACGTTGAACTACGCCGAACACGTTTTCCGAATGGCATCGGCTGACAGGCCTGCCTTGTTGTTTAAATCGGAAAGAACGGGGTTGACTGAGTGGTCGTGGGAAGAGCTTCGCCAAAAGACTGCCGCATTGCGCGCCTTTTTAGCGGCGCAGGGTGTTGGCCCGGGGGACAGGGTAGTGGGATACTTGCCCAACATCCCCGAGGCCAGCGTTGCTTTTTTGGCCACCTGTTCGTTGGGGGCCGTGTGGTCGAGTTGTTCGCCGGATTTTGGGGCCAACAGCGTGATGGAGCGATTTGAGCAGATAGCGCCCAAAGTACTGATTGCCGTTGACGGTTATCAGTACGGCGGCAAGCCTTTTGACCGGCTTGATGTAGTAGTGCAATTGGCGAAAGGATTGCCGGGCTTGGGATGCGTAGTTTTGATTCCGTATCTCCATGCGGAGCCTAAAACTGCGGGCAGTATAACCTGGGCGGAAGCTCTTAGCGACAGGCTAAGCCCATTGGTGTTTGAGGCTGTACCTTTTGCCCATCCCATTTGGGTCTTGTATTCCAGCGGCACTACGGGCGCGCCTAAGGCAATTACCCACAGCCAGGGCGGCGTACTGTTGGAGCATCTGAAGTATCTGGCTTTTCATAACGATGTTCGCCCCGGCGATCGGTTTTTCTGGTTTACGACTACGGGGTGGATGATGTGGAATTTTGTGCAGGCAGCCTGGTTGAGGGGGGCAACGGTCGTGCTTTATGATGGCAACCCCGGCTACCCATCGCTGGATGTATTGTGGCAATTGGCTGAGGACAGCCGTATGAACCACTTTGGCACCAGCGCGCCCTTTTTGGTAGCTTGTATGAAAACCGGGCTATCGCCGGGGCATCAATACGGGTTGAGCGATCTGAGATCGATAAGTTCTACGGGGTCGCCTCTGCCGCCGGAGGCCTTTACATGGGTATATGAGCATGTAAAGCGCGATCTGTGGCTTTGCTCGATGAGCGGCGGCACCGACGTATGTACAGCCTTTGTAGGCGGCAATCCGCTTTGGCCTGTTTATGAAGGAGAAGTACAATGCCGAGCGCTTGGCTGTTCGTTGTTTGCGTGGAACGATGAGGGGCAGCCCGTGACCGATGAGGTAGGGGAGATGGTGATTACGCAGCCCATGCCTTCTATGCCGGTCTTTTTTTGGAATGACCCCGATGGCAGCCGTTATTACGACAGTTATTTTGATACCTTTCCCGGGGTGTGGCGCCATGGCGACTGGGTGAAAATTACGCCCCGGCAGGGGCTGGTCATTTATGGACGGAGTGATGCCACGCTTAACCGGCATGGGGTGCGCATTGGCACTGCTGAGATATATAATGCTCTCAATCATCTGAAAGAGGTAAAAGATAGTCTGATCATAAACCTGGAACTTAGCGGAGGGCGGCATTATATGCCTCTTTTTGTGTTGTTGGCGGAAGGGGCGACCCTTACGCAGGCACTGACAGACAAAATCAAGCTAACCCTCAGAACGGCCTGTTCACCGCGGCATGTACCCGACGAGATTATCGAAGCGCCTGATATTCCTTATACCATCAGTGGCAAAAAATTAGAGGCGCCGGTGAAAAAAATTATGCTGGGCTTCCCGATAGCGAAAGCCGCTAATCCGGGCGCTATGCGCAATCCGGACTCTTTGGCTTTTTTTGTAGGTTTTGCCCGCGACAGGGAGTGGTGATTTTGAAGTGAGAGCGGCCTTGCTTTTAGGCACAGCGCTAACACGCAGGTAGGCGCCCGGGGCAGCGGTGGAAGCGGTATGCCCTCCTTTACCCTGCGGAATAGCGCAGCGTATATTCCAAGGGGTAAAGGAGGGCATAAGAGCGGACGACGCGATGGCGGGCCGGGGGGGATTAACAACAAAGCATATCTGGAGCTATACGCCCCCGGCCCGACAGCCCCCCAATACAGGATAGCTTTCCAAGCTAAGATTTATGAACCCTGGTTTGTTCTTTTTCCGTCTCGCGGCGTTGAATTAATGTTTTTAGCTACATTTGTGGCGAATTTTTGCTCGAAACTGGCTGTAAAAAACACGATAACACTTTAAAGATGTATGTATTAAAGTCTGTAGCCTTGCTGATCTTCAGCTTAGGTTATTTTTTGTTGTTTGGGCAACCAACACAAGCGTCTAAAGGGTTGAGCTGCGTGGTATATCCTACGCTGAGCGCCCACCGGGGTGGAAAAAACATTCCAAATTTTCCTGAAAATGCTTTAGAAACGTTTAAATGGACGCATGAGCGGGCGCCAGAAGCCTGGATAGAATGCGATGTGTCGTTGAGCGCCGACAGTGTGCTTTTTTTACTGCACGACAATACCCTGGGGAGGACAACGACCTGCCAGGGCCAGACGGCGCTTATGGCCTGGCGTGGCGGCATTGACACTTGTCATTTGATTGATGATTTTGGCACTGTGACCTCTTTCCGGCCGCCGTTGTTAGAGGAGGCGCTGACCTGGGCGAGGAGGGAAGGCGTAATACTTACATTAGATGTGAAGCGGGGCGTGCCTTTTGATCGGGTTGCAGCCGCCGTAAGCAAAGCCGATATGATTGATTTTGTGGTGATTATCACCTATAATGAAAGAGATGCGGCAACTGTGTATGCGCTAGATCCTCGTCTAATGATTTCGGTTAACATTCGGAATGCAGAAGAACTACAACGGCATTTGGATGCGGGTATACCTCCGAATCGGATGATTGCTTTTACGGGGGTACGGCTGGCGGAGGAGGCGCATTTTCAGCAGTTGCATGGGTTGGGCATTCGCACCATAGTAGGCGTTTTGGGAAACATAGACCAGAGTGCTGCGGTAAGGGGTGACAGGGTTTACGAGGAATGCTTTCAGCGCGGTGGCGACGTATTGGCCACCGATAGACCCGAAGCCGTATGGCGGACGATTCAGAGCAAGAGGCATTAGTCGGTGAGGTATAAAAAGCCGAGGCCTGCAGCGATGAGCCCTTTTAGCATACTGCTGACGTAGAAGTATTCCTCTTCAGATGTTGCTCTGAGGAGCATCCAGCCGCAAACAAAGGTAATTCCTAATAAAAGAAAGGTATAGGCTCGAAGTCCATAGCCGGAAAAGGCCGCCCAGCCCTGTAATGAGGGCAGGGCCAGGAGTATGGATAAGAGGGCCAGGAGTAAAATTACTAATCGCTTGGCGGGACCTACCCCCAGGACGATGGGCAAAGTTTTCCGCTGGAATCGGGCATCGCCCCGCATATCTTCGAGGTCTTTAACGATTTCACGAGCCAAGGTGACGAGGAAGGCATAGGCCATAAAAATAGCGCTGGTAGTCATTGCTTTTGACCAGAGCAAGGGCGCGCGCTGTTGCAGGGCTGCCAGTGATTGCCGCTCGGCGAGGAGTACCAATGCAGCTACGCCTGCACAGAGTATAGCTACCAGTAAATTGCCGGCGAATGGGGAGGGCTTGACGAATTGAGAATAGAGATAAAGCGCTCCGGCCGCAGCAGGAAACAGCCACAACCAAGATAGTTCATTGAGTTGAAGCGCCAGCCATAAACTAAGCAGGAAGCTGCTGCTGATGCTGAAAAAAAACAACCAGGCGGCTGTTTTTTCTCTGACGCCGGAATAGGCAAGCCGCGAATGGTCTTGGTTATAGCGGTCAATGGCCTGGTCGAATATGTCGTTGATGAGATAGCCGCCTGCGGCTACCATGACGGTGGCGGCGATGAGCGCCCAGAGGTGAAAGTCGGATAAATGCCGGGATAGACCGCTTTGTTGTACGGGAACGGCGATTACCCATTGGTGCAGCAGGTACTGAGTGAGGGCTACGACCAACAAATTGGGAAATCGAACGAGGCGAAAGAGGGCCGGCATGATCAGGCGCCTACGGCGTTGAAAGGATGCTGATCATCGGTATCATCATCGGCGAGGTCGTCGATATTCTCTTCATCGTCGTTTTCAGGTAGCTCGGGCAACCACTTTCCATGGAGCTTCATTACTTTTTCAATGACGTCGCGTACGCAGCCGAGGCCTCCGGAGTAAGGAGATACGTACTGACTCAATTGAATGATCTCAGGGCAGGCGTCGGCAGGGCAGGTAGCGAATCCAACGCGGCGCATGACCTCATAGTCGGGCAGGTCATCGCCCATGTATAATACAGCGCCTTCGTCGAGATCAAGTCGACGGACTAAATCTTCATAAACGTCAAGCTTTTGCCCCACACCGGCATGCACTTCCTGCACGCCCAAAGCTTGGAGGCGAAGCTTCACGCCCTCAGATTTACCGCCAGTAATGATGGCTAAACCATAACCGGCATCGACGGCGCGCTTGATGGCGTATCCGTCTTTGACGTTCATTTGGCGCAAGAGTTCGCCCGCTTCGGTTACCAGCAACAAATTATTGGTGAGTACGCCATCAACATCAAAAATAAAGGTATTGACTTCTGAAAAGCGTTCGAGCTGATTCATAGGGCTTGGTTGGCTATAAGTTACTGATTATCTCGCCATTCGTACACCCAGCGGGCCTGGATTTGTTCCAGGTGGCCTTCGGTGCTTTCTTCTCTTTTGCCTTCAAAGTTGGGGATTTCCAGTATCCACTCTAAGAGGTCTGTAAACCGGATGCGGTATATCTTGCTCTCATTGAACTCATCGCCAAAGCGTTCGTACAACTTTATGGCGATGTCTTCGTGATCGGCCCAGTTGATGGGCATGTTGTCTATATCGTGAAAGCTCATAATGATTGCGATTTAATGTTCGTGCCCTATGATTCGGGATTGATCTGGGATTTCCACCTCAATAACGGCGTCGTCTTCGAGGATAACGCACTGACAGCCGAGGCGAGATTCGAGCCTGGGATTGATGGCGCGATCAATGAAGTCTTCTTCTTTGTCGGAGATTTCTTCGAGTAAGTCTTCGCCGGCCTGTATATAGACATGGCATGTGCTGCATGCGCATACCCCGCCACAGTTGTGGTTGAGGTGGATGTCGTTTTCTTCCGTTACTTCGAGAATGGAGTAGCCCGAGGGGACATTTTCGACGATTACGGGAGCGATTGAGGGGTCTTCGAATTTGAATTTAACGGTAGCCATATTTGCATGTTTGCCAAAACCCGCGCAAAAGTAGCGCTTCTCCATGAGCTAAACAAACCTTACAGGATTTAGTTTTTTGGCGACATTTTGAGGGTTAATAATCTGGTTTTCATTTATTTGGGTGAGCAATGTGCCAAGTTGGCGTCATTCGGATTTTTTGAAAGCCGATTAGAGCCTCTATTCATCAACTGCTTTATGCGCCTTCTGTTTACCAATCATTGTTGTCGAAAAAATCACTGCTTATGCGAAAATTATTCCTGACAATGCTCTGGTTATGCTCCTGGTCGGCCCTTTTAGTGGCCCAGACTGCGCGGCTCCAGGTCATTCACAACTCACCCAGTCCTACGGTGGACGTATACGCTAATGGCAGCCTGCTGCTTGACGATTTTGTATACCGTACGGCTACGCCGTTTATCGACGTACCTGCCGGCGTAGCCATCGACATCGCCGTAGCGCCGGGCAACAGCACTTCGGTAGCCGACGCCATCTTTGTGGCGGAAGACATCGTGCTTGACGAGGGTGTGGCTTACACGGTTATCGCCAACGGCATCGTAGGCAATGCCGATACGCCTTTTGGTTTAGCGGTTAACGCCAATGCCCGCGAGTCGGCTTCCGGCTCTGGCGTAGTGGCCATCAATGCCTTCCACGGCTCGCCCGATGCGCCGGCTGTGGATGTAGCGGCGCGCACGGTAGGCAATTTGTTTACCAACTTGGCTTATGGCAACTTTTCTGCCAGTTATTTGGAAGTACCTCCAGGGCAGTACTACTTAGATGTGAAGCCGGCCGGTAACAGCGCAATTGTGGCCACGTTCTTAGCCGATCTCAATGGCTTAGGCGGGGGCGCAGCTACGGTGTTTGCCTCTGGCTTATTGGGCGACGATCCGGCCTTTGGCTTATTTGCCGCCCTGCCCAACGGCACGGTGGTTGAGTTGCCGGCTTCGCCCGTTGCTCGTCTGCAAGTGATTCACAACTCGCCCAGCCCGACGGTAGACGTATATGTCAACGGCGGGTTATTCATCGACGATTTTGAATACCGCACCGCTACTGCTTTCCAGTTTGTACCGGCGGGGGTAGCTTTAGACATCGCCGTAGCGCCGGGCAACAGCACTTCGGCGGCCGACGCCATCTTTGTGGCTGAAGATGTGACGCTTGACAATGGCGGCACTTACACGGTTATCGCCAACGGCATCGTAGGCAATGTGGATACGCCCTTTGGTTTGGCGATAAACGCTACGGCCCGCGAGTCGGCTTCCGGCTCGGGCGTAGTGGCCATTAACGCCTTCCACGGCTCGCCCGATGCGCCGGCGGTGGATGTAGCGGCGCGCACGGTAGGCAATTTGTTTACCAACTTGGCTTATGGCAACTTTTCTGCCAGTTATTTGGAAGTACCTCCAGGGCAGTACTACTTAGATGTGAAGCCGGCCGGTAACAGCGCAATTGTGGCCACGTTTTTAGCCGATCTCAATGGCTTAGGCGGCGGCGCAGCTACGGTGTTTGCCTCTGGCTTACTGGGCGACGATCCGGCCTTTGGCTTATTTGCCGCCCTGCCCAACGGCACGGTAGTTGAGTTGCCGGCTTCGCCCGTTGCTCGTCTGCAAGTGATTCACAACTCGCCCAGCCCGACGGTAGACGTATATGTCAACGGCGGGTTGTTCATCGACGATTTTGTATACCGGACAGCTACTGCTTTCCAGTTTGTACCGGCGGGTGTAGCTTTAGACATCGCCGTAGCGCCGGGCAACAGCACTTCGGCGGCCGACGCCATCTTTGTGGCGGAAGATGTGACGCTTGACAATGGCGGCACTTACACGGTTATCGCCAACGGCATCGTGGGCAATGTGGATACGCCCTTTGGTTTGGCGATAAACGCTACGGCTCGCGAGTCGGCTTCCGGCTCTGGCGTAGTGGCCATCAATGCCTTCCACGGCTCGCCCAACGCGCCGGCTGTGGATGTAGCGGCTCAGAACGTAGGCGATCTGTTTACGAACTTAGTTTATGGCAGCTTTTCTGCCGACTATTTAGAAGTACCTGCGGCCAGCTATGTGTTGGATGTTAAGCCCGCCGGTTCTCCGGATGTGGTGGCTTCGTTTACGGCCAACCTCAGCGGTTTGGGCGGCGGCGCAGCTACGGTATTTGCCTCCGGCCTGCTGGGCGGCGACCCCAGCTTTGGCCTGTTTGCCGCCCTGCCCGACGGCACGGTGGTTGAACTGCCCATCGTACCGGTGGCGACGCCTACGGCTCGCCTCCAGGTGATCCACAACTCGCCCAGCCCGACGGTAGACGTATACGCCAACGGCAGCCTGCTGCTCGACGACTTTGTTTACCGGACGGCCACGCCGTTTATCGACGTACCCGCCGGCGTAGCCATCGACATCGCCGTAGCGCCGGGCAACAGCACTTCGGTAGCCGACGCCATCTTTGTGGCGGAAGACATCGTGCTTGACGAGGGTGTGGCTTACACGGTTATCGCCAACGGCATCGTAGGCAATGTGGATACGCCCTTTGGTTTGGCGATAAACGCTACGGCCCGCGAGTCGGCTTCCGGCTCTGGCGTAGTGGCCATCAATGCCTTCCACGGCTCGCCCAACGCGCCGGCTGTGGATGTAGCGGCTCAGAACGTAGGCGATCTGTTTACGAACTTAGTTTATGGCAGCTTTTCTGCCGACTATTTAGAAGTACCTGCGGCCAGCTATGTGTTGGATGTTAAGCCCGCCGGTTCTCCGGATGTGGTGGCTTCGTTTACGGCCAACCTCAGCGGTTTGGGCGGCGGCGCAGCTACGGTATTTGCCTCCGGCCTGCTGGGCGGCGACCCCAGCTTTGGCCTGTTTGCCGCCCTGCCCGACGGCACGGTGGTTGAACTGCCCATCGTACCGGTGGCGACGCCTACGGCTCGCCTCCAGGTGATCCACAACTCGCCCAGCCCGACGGTAGACGTATACGCCAACGGCAGCCTGCTGCTCGACGACTTTGTTTACCGGACGGCCACGCCGTTTATCGACGTACCCGCCGGCGTAGCCATCGACATCGCCGTAGCGCCGGGCAACAGCACTTCGGCGGCCGACGCCATCTTTGTGGCTGAAGACATCGTGCTTGACGAGGGTGTGGCTTACACGGTTATCGCCAACGGCATCGCAGGCAATGCCGATACGCCTTTTGGTTTAGCGGTTAACGCCAATGCCCGCGAGTCGGCTTCCGGCTCTGGCGTAGTGGCCATCAATGCCTTCCACGGCTCGCCCAATGCGCCGGCTGTGGATGTAGCGGCTCAGAACGTAGGCGATCTGTTTACGAACTTAGTTTATGGCAGCTTTTCTGCCGACTATTTAGAAGTACCTGCTGCGAGCTATGTGTTGGATGTTAAGCCCGCCGGTTCTCCGGATGTGGTGGCTTCGTTTACGGCCAACCTCAGCGGTTTGGGCGGCGGCGCAGCTACGGTATTTGCCTCCGGCCTGCTGGGCGGCGACCCCAGCTTTGGCCTGTTTGCCGCCCTGCCCGACGGCACGGTGGTTGAACTGCCCATCGTACCGGTGGCGACGCCTACGGCTCGCCTCCAGGTGATCCACAACTCGCCCAGCCCGACGGTAGACGTATACGCCAACGGCAGCCTGCTGCTCGACGACTTTGTTTACCGGACGGCCACGCCGTTTATCGACGTACCCGCCGGCGTAGCCATCGACATCGCCGTAGCGCCGGGCAACAGCACTTCGGCGGCCGACGCCATCTTTGTGGCGGAAGATGTTATTTTTGACCCCAATGGTTCTTATATCGTTATCGCCAACGGCATCGTGGGCAATGCCGACACGCCTTTTGGTTTAGCGGTGCTGGCCAACGCGCGTGAGACAGCTCAAAACAATCAGGTATTCGAAGCGGCCATTTTCCATGGCGCTCAGGGTGTGCCGACTGTTGATGTAACCGATTTTGCAGGAGGTACGGTTGCCGATGATCTGGCTTATGGTGAATTTACCGACTACCTCGAACTCGACCCAATTTCTTACGTATTTGAGTTGCGAGACGCAGAAGACGAGGTATTATTGGGCTCATTTTTCATCGACATTGAAGGCGCTGAGGGTGTTTCAGGTTTGGTATTTGCCAGTGGTTTACCCGATGAAGACCCGCTCTTTAATTTGCTCGTAGCGTTGCCCAATGGGGCTGTAGTACCTTTCTTACCTGTATCTCAGGTACAGGTTATCCATAACTCGCCGGCGCCCATTGCCAGTGTGGTAGACCTGTATGCAGGCGTTAATCCGAGCAGTCCGGATGATTTCGGGCCGCTGTTGGAAGACTTGGCTTTCCGCTCAGCTACGCCCTACCTGTTCTATCCCACGCGTTTGCCCATTACCATTGGAGTGGCTGGCGGCGATAGCGAAGGCCCTGAGGATATTCTCATTACGCTACCTCCTTTTACGCTTGATGATGGCAAATTTTATACGGCCATTGCCAATGGCATTCCGGGCGATGTAGATTCTCCGTTTGGCTTAGCCATTACCGATGAGGCTCGTCCGTTTACCGACAACCCCGGCTTAGTGGGTATCCGCGTCTTCCACGGTTCGCCGGGCGCCCCTGCTGTCGATGTCGATGTGCGCGGCGTAGGCCAGATCATTACCAACCTGAGCTATGGCGATTTCAGCGGCTATCTTGAGGCTGCCGGCAATATTGGCTACTTAGAAGTAAATCCTGCGGGTTCCAATGCTTTGGTGGGTACTTTTGAGGCAGGCGATCTGAGCATCCTCAATGGCTTGGGTATTACTGTATTCGCTTCCGGTCTGCTGGGCGAGGAACCGCTTTTCGGGCTATTTGCCGCCTTGCCCAATGGCGATGTAGTAGAACTTACGCCAGTTTCCCGCGTACAGATCATTCACAACTCGCCATCTCCCACCGTCGACGTCTTTGTCAATGGCGAACGTTTGGTATCCGACTTTACCTTCCGTTCGGCTACGCCATTGATCGACGTACCTACGCGAACAGCTCTGGACATTGCCGTATCCCCTGCCGGCGCCGGTATTGGCAGCGCCGTAGCTACCTACGACGACGTCGTGCTGGAAGACGGCAAAGTATACAGCATCATGGCTACCGGCATAGTGGGCAACGCCCAAACGCCTTTCGAGCTGTTATTCTTTGACGAAGCCCGCGATCGCGCCAGCGAAGCAGGCAACGTAGACGTGCTGCTCTACCACGGTTCGCCCGATGCGCCCGAAGTGGATGTAACCCTAACCGGAGGCGCCGTACTGTTCGACAACGTTGCCTATGGTGAATTTGCCGACTACATCAGCGTGCCTGCGGCCTCTTACAGCATTGATGTGACGCCGGCCGACGACAACAGCATCACCGTTAAACGTTACTTAGCCGATATCAGCGCCATCCCCGGCCAGGCCATCACGGCTTTTGCCAGCGGATTCCTGAACGAAAATCAGCCCGGCTTTGAGGTTTGGGTGGCGCTACCCAACGGAATTACCGCTCCGCTGGAGGAAATCGTTGCCTCACGTGAACTGAATCTTCCTATATCTGTTTATGAATTGTTGCCTAACCCGGCCAGCACTTTCTCACAAATGCGCTATACGCTGGATGAAGCAACAACCATTGACATTGTTGTGACCAACGCCCTCGGGCAACCGGTCTTCAACCAGCGCCTCGGCCAGCAGTCAGCGGGAGAGTATCAACTCAACCTACCTGTAAGCCAATGGACGCCAGGCGCTTACCAAGTCTCGCTACGAACGGCAAAAGGTATCGTAAGCAAGACCTTAATGGTTACGAAATAGTGATTTTTCAAGTTTAGATAGGTGGTTTTTAGGCGCTCCCCCTTTGTTGGGGAGCGCCTTTTTTTTTCTTTTTGCGCTGACTCTTGCATATTCATAAGGAACTTGTTAATTTAAGCCCGGAAAACGCAAGCTACTTACTCCTATGGCGGATATTTTTCAACATCCCGACTTTAAACGCTACAAATTCAAGGAACTCCGGGTTTACTCTTCTACAGAGTGGCTTGCTGACAATAAGAAGAAGTACCGCCAGGTATTTGACCGTCAGGAAACTTCCTACATCTATGCCGAACTGTCTTTCTACAACAAGTTCTTTGACCACGAAGACTGGGACGTCAGCGTGGAGCTCGTCTGTTACTCCCTGCGCAAAGGGAAAAAAGAACTCTGCCGGCTTACCGTACCCAAAAAGGTGAGCAAGTACGACAACGTAGTCTTTATCCGCGAAGGCTGGGGCAACAAGGCAGAGGGCATTTTCTGGAAACGGGGCGCCTACTTCTGGGAAGCTTATATCGAGGGCGAAAAAGTAGGCGCGAAATACTTCTACATAGAGGAGCCTGAAGACGAACCGCTGCCGGACGAAAATGCCTATTTAGCCATCGACTCTCTCAAACTCTATGAAGGTCCTTACGACGACGTCAATAAAGACGATCGGGCCTATTACCGGAAGTTCCACAGCGAAGAAACCCGCTACATTTATGTCGAAATGGCATTTCGCAACCTCAACCCCGGTCGTTCTTGGCATTGCGAACTTTTTACCAAATTTTACAACGACGCACGGGAGCTCAAAGGCCAGGTGGTGCGCCTCCAGCGCGTAGAAAAAGACTGGGATACCATCCACCTAACCGCTGGTTGGGGCTCAAACGTAGAGGGATCGTGGCGCAAAGATCGCTATACGGCCGAAATTGTGTTTATGGACAAGCTCCTGGCGGTGGTGCCTTTTGAAGTAGCCGACGACTTTGAACCCGGCGATCCGGCGCCTTGGATGCCTCACTCAGATGGCGCATTTGCCCTGGCTCCACAAACCACTTCCATTGATGTCAAGTCGTTTGAAGAGGTCATGGGCGAGCTCGATGCCCTCATTGGTTTACAGGAAATCAAAAAGCAGGTGCGCAAACACGCCAACTACCTCCAGTTTCTGCAACTCCGCAAAGACAAAGGGTTCTCTGATACCGAAACCATCAACGTACACGCCGTATTTATTGGCAATCCTGGCACGGGTAAAACAACCGTAGCCGGTATGATGGGGCGGCTTTACTTCAGCATGGGCCTGCTTTCGCGCGGGCATGTGCATGAAGTCGATCGCGTCGATCTCGTCGGGGAATACATCGGCCAAACAGCGCCCAAAGTGCGCGAAGCCATAGACAAAGCGCGGGGCGGCGTACTCTTCATCGATGAAGCCTATTCCTTAGCCCGATCCAACGACGACACCAAAGACTTTGGCCGGGAGGTCATCGAAATCCTCGTCAAGGAAATGTCTAACGGCCCCGGTGACTTGGCCGTCATCGTAGCCGGATACCCCAAGGAAATGCAGCATTTCCTCAACAGCAACCCCGGCCTCAGGTCGCGCTTCAAGCATGTCTATCAATTCTCCGATTATCTACCTCAGGAGCTTTCCCTCATTGCCGATCTGGTGACGGATCGCATGAATGTCACTTTATCCTTAGAAGCCAAGGCTTTGCTCGACGATATGATCGTGGAGGCTTATCGCAACCGAGATCGCTCCTTTGGCAACGCGCGCTTTGTCACCGATCTCATCGAAAAAGCTAAAATCAACCTCGGGCTCCGCATCATGGCCCGCGAAAACCCCAGAGCCTCCGACCGCGACGACCTCGCCCGCCTGCTGGCTGAAGACATCGAAGCCCTGCGCATCGACAACAAGCCCACGCTACCCGCCATACCCGTCGACGAATCGCTATTAGCCGAAGCGATGCGCGAACTCCACGGCCTCATCAGCATCCATCGCGTAAAAGCTCAGATAGAGGAAATGGTGCGCCTCGTTCGCTACTATCGCGAGAGTAATCGAGACGTACTCAACGCTTTTTTCCTTCATACCGTGCTCATCGGTAATCCGGGCACCGGCAAAACGACCGTAGCCCGCATCCTGGCCAAAATATACAAAGCCCTTGGCATCCTCGAACGAGGACACCTCGTAGAAACCGACCGCCAGGGCCTCGTGGCCGGCCACATCGGCGGCACAGCCCTGAAAACCGCCGAGCGCGTCGACGAAAGCCTCGGCGGCGTGCTCTTCATCGATGAAGCCTACGCCCTCACCCAGCGCCAACAGGGCGGAACTGATGAATACGGGGCCGAAGCCATCCAGACCCTCCTCAAGCGCATGGAAGACAAGCGGGGTAAGTTTTTTGTCTTTGTCGCCGGATACCCCGAAAACATGGAGGCCTTTCTCAAAGCCAATCCCGGCCTCAGTTCTCGTTTCGACAAAATCCTGCGCTTCGACGACTACACCCCCGATGAGCTCTATACCATCGCCGTCGATATTCTGCAAGCCGAAAACCTCAGCCCCAACGAAGAGGCCGCCCAATACCTCCGCAGCCACTTTCAATACCTCTTCGACACCCGCGACAAGTACTTCGGCAATGCCCGCACCGTTCGCTCACTCATGCTAGACCTCGTCAAAAAATTCTACCTGCGCCGCGCAGGCATGTCGCCGGAAGAACGCGAACAGGCCGGCGAAAATACATTGCTCTTAGCCGACGTCCTCTCGCTGGGCGCCGAAAGCGAAAGCATTCAGGTCAAGCGACCGTCCATAGGGTTCCGCCGTGAGCAATAGTTTTTTTGATTTGGGGCTACCGCCGCAGGGGGCGTATCTTGAGGTGAGCTCATGCCACGGGGTATTATCCGGCTGATAAAATGACAGCGATATGCGGGTGGACCCCGCCAGATAGCGGTACTATGTAGAACTTAGCGCCAGCGGGGCTTTAATAATTGCTCAACTGAGGGCGAGATGGATAACTATAAATCAAAAAGCCTATATTGCTGTCGTTTTATCACCCAACACATCTCCAATGAGCGACGATAGCAATTACGACCGCATGCAAGCTAAGCGGGATGAGTATATGAAGTACCACGAACTGGAGCAGGAACGCAAAGAGCGCGCAGAAAGGGCGCATAAAGCGGCCAACGCGCCTTCGAGGCCTTATACCCATACTTCGGTGGAATATGAGAAGACAACCTTCGCTAAATTACTGCGAATCATAGGTTTTATCGCACTGGCCGGATCGTTGGCATGGCTATACTTCTTTCCTGATTCGGCTAAAGCATCGGATAACACCTCGTTTATTGGCGGCGGCGGCCTTTTCCTCATTCTTCTGCCCAGCGTAGGCCACTGGTTGGGCAAAGCATTGGCTGTATTTCTGGTTATTAACTTGTTTTTAGCCACCGGATTGGGTTTTGCAGAATATGCCCTATCTGCCGTGGGTATTGTTTTCGGCCTGTCTGTAAAGCGGCTGCTGTGGAAAGAGAAAAGTAGAGAAACCTATACCGTACGATGAGCTACGCTACTAAACTAAAATGGTTCATCGCGGCGGTGGTACTGCTGGCGGTGGGCAGCCGATACGGCTGTTATTATCTCGATCAGCAGCTCGACGCTAAGCGGCGCCCCTGGGCTTATAGCTCCGATCAGCCGCTGTTGGTAGGGCGATGGGTAGGGGAGTGCCGCGACCCCGACGGCATCGTTCATCGGGTGGATATGACCATAGACGAGCCCCTTACCGATGAGGAGCGCTGGAAGCGCGCCAACCGTAAAAAGCGCAAAAGAGACCGGGGGTCCCGCACTTTTTTCGACGGATTGGCCTTGGTAGAAACCCAGGGGCGACTCGATACCTTTGAATTATGGGGCGGCCTCGACGCCCCTGACGGGCATCAGATTCACTTCCAGTGGCGCCCTTTGGAAGGAAAAACCCATCCGCCGGGTTTTAACCTCAACGCCATGAAGGGCGACTGGCAGGGCGACGCTATTGATTTGGAGGTGGGTTTTTCCTGGTTCCGTCAAGACGGCAGCAGTTTTTCCGACAGCGCCGACCCTCGCTACAGCCAGAAAGGGCAGTTGTTGTTGAAGCGGGCGCCCCTTTAGCGCCCGTTCGATGCCTTTACCGCATATAGAGCCAGGCCGTCTGGTAGCCGTCGCAGGCTTCGCAGTAAGCGATAAAAGCCGCATAAAACGGATCGGCGCCAATGGTGGCGCTGTCGCCGATGACCACCAATTTCATGCGGGCGCGGGTCATGGCCACGTTCATGCGGCGGTAGTCGGCTAAAAAGCCGATGTCGCTCTTCTCGTTGGAACGCACCAAGCTGATGTACACCACGTCGCGCTCCTGCCCCTGAAAGCCGTCGATGGTATTGACGCTGAGGTCGAGGGCCGATAGCACGGCGTCTTCGGAGATGGCGTGCTTCATGTGGATGGTCTGCTCGCGATAGGGCGAGATGAGCGCCACAGACGGCAGCTCGTGATCTTGATACAAGCCGGCCAACTGATAGAGGTGCTCGCACAAAATCTGAAATTCCGAAGGGTTGTAGCGGCTTTGATAAGCGGGATGCGTGAGTTCTTCAAACCCGCAACCCGCCGTATCGATGAACACCACCGCCGGCTCGGGGTCGCCGGGCAGGGTGCGTGCGGCCACTCCGGGCGCCGCCTCCAGCAGCCCGTCGTAAAAGCGCTGGTTGCTGAAGCCCATAATGGGCGTATTCATGCGGTATTGTATGCGCAGCAGTTGGGCAAAAGCGCCCTGGCGCTGAATGAATTTCTCCATAAGCGTAACGGAGAGCCCGCCTCGCCGGGCTTCAAACGACTTCACCGTAGGCGGCAATTGATAGGGGTCGCCAGCCAGCACTACTTTGCTGCACAAGGTTATGGGAATCCAGGTGGCCGGCTCCAGCGCCTGCGCAGCTTCGTCGATGACGACAGTGCGAAATCGGCGGCCCTCCAACACTGGATGCGTAGCCCCCACCAGCGTACAGGCGATGACTTGGGCCGATGATAACAACTGGTCTACGAGGCGGTCTTCCAATTGGCGCGCCCAAGCCGACAGCTCGCCGGCTTCTTTAAACATGGCGCGCTTCTCGTCGCGCTCTTCGGCCCCGTACTGCCTGCGGTAGCGGGCTGCCTTGCGGCGCAGCTCGGCCGCCTGCACCCTGATTTTTTTGATGGTTTTGGTTTCGGGGTGGCGGGCAATCTGATAATCGAGGGTATGCGACAGAATGGCCTCGTCTACCCGCGAGATGTTGCCGATGCGCAGCACAAATAACCCCGCCTCGGCTAAGCGCTCGGTGAGCAGGTCGACGGCCGTATTGCTGGGCGCCGTCACCAGCACGCAGGCCTCGCGCTCGGCCAGCAGGCGTACGGCCTCCACTAAAGTGGTGGTTTTGCCCGTGCCCGGCGGGCCATGAATGACGGCCACATCCTCGGCGTTGAGTATGCGGTTGACGGCCTCGTTTTGGGAAGCATTGAGGGTAGGCGTAGCCGCCGGGACTGCCAACTCCCGGAAGCGGGGCGCCTGCCGGCCCAATAATATGGCGCGCAACTCCGCTAAGCGATCGCGGCCGGCGTTCATCACCTTTTTGAGCGCCTTTTCCATCTCCTGATAGGTGCGCTCGTCAAACTGAATGTCGACCCCAATGAGCCCCAACCCCAGCCAATCGGGCAGGTCGGGCCCATTGAGGATGATCTTCATGCGGCCACGGTCGGCAAACTGAATGATGCCGCCTACCTCGGGCTGGCGCACCGAAGGCTGGCGTGTAAACAGGCTCACGGGCATGCCGTCGCGAAACTGGTCGGGCTTTTCCGCCTTCTGGCCGCGCTCCAGCAGCACGTAAGCGCGCTCGCCCAGGGCAAAGCCCGTTTTCATTACCTGCGCCGGATACCAGGTATACCCTTCGCGCACCCGCTCTTCCAGCGGCAGTTGCTGAATGAGCCGGCGGTGTTGTTCAAAATCTTCTTCTTTTTCCACTTGCAGCCAGCGTAGTACGTCGGCCAGCTCTTCTGTTTCGGGATGCTCTCGCATGTTGGCGTATGGTTTATAACGGCAGGAGATCGCAAATGACGGCCAGGTTAGGAGAAATACATCAAATGATAAGGTAATCTCAATAGATAGACTCAGGATGATTTATGCATGTTGGATGAGTATTCTTTGAAATGGCCATCTATAAGAAACCAAACGACAAATATAGACATAATAGCTGTTTTACCCATAGTAACGCCACCTATGCTTCGTCAGGTATTTTTTTTGGGGCCCCTGCCGCCTGTGCCGCCATAACCGCCTGCGCTGAGTAGCGTTTATGGGGCGGCACAGGCGGCACCCCGTGTTCCGCTCTTATGGCCCCGCGCCTCTATGGGCAGCTACCTTCGCAAGGCGGCGGGGCCATACCGCTTCACCCGGTGGGCCGGGCGTGCGGCGCTTTGGAGGTTTATGGCTCTCTATAGTTCAGCTCTTCAAGCCAAGATTTGTGAACCCCGACTTGCTCTTTTTCACTCATATTAACTTGGATAACTATCGATTATTTCTTCACCCATCGGGCGCTTGACCACTGCCCGCTTTGGTGCAGGAGCAAGGCATAGTAGGCCCCCTGCGGCAGTTGGCTTACATTCACCCTCAGTAAGCGCTCGTCTTCCCACGACCAGGTAACCGCCGTGGTGCGACCCAGCGCATCCGTGATTTTTACGTCTACCACCGGGTCGTTGGGGAGCCCTGGAAGTATATGGATGAGGTCGCTGCCGGGGTTGGGGTAAGCCAGCCCCTCGCGCCGGAGCGGCCTAACTTCCGGCGAACTACTCGTACTTACTACTGGCGAGCAGGGCTCCCCAGGGTTATCTATGCTCCCGAGCCTGTAATGCGGATACAAAGCTGCACTTCGAAATATACCCCAGGGGAGTTGTATGGCGTGCTGCTCTACCCGACAGGCCATACCCGGCTCGTCAGGCTCGTGGATCACATGCACTACGTCACAACTAGGACAAAACACATATATCTTACAATCTGGCCCCAGCTGGGATTGAAGAAAGCTGGTAGGCAAGGGCGATAAATAGCCATCGTACACAGCTACTACCTGGCCTGACGCAGCAATGTCTTCGGCCCAAAGATCGTATTGTTGAATATTAAATACCGCAGAGATGTACAAATACCGCCCGGAAGGCGAAAAGGCCAGCCCACCTACTACCGTATCCATCGGTACCGGAATATGTCTAAAATTGCTGAGGGTACCCGTACTCCGGTCAAAATCAAAAAGATGAATATCATCAGCAGGAGCATAATGGGCATAAAGGTCGCCTTGGGGCGAAAAAGAAGCCTGTCCACCCCCGGAACCGGCCGCAACGGTCGGCACCCCAATCGCTTGTACCATCTGGGAGTGTATACCGGCTGTATCCAGCAAAAAAACGTAGTAGCGCCCACTGAACTCGCGGGAGTCTATGATCCACCAATCCCGACCGTTGGCGTGCCGGGTAGCCGTCAAGCGGCCTGCGGTCAAAGAATCCTGGATAACCAGTACATTTTTTTCCACCACCCGCCCCAAGCCTTCGTTTTCGCTCATATCAATGAGGCTGTAGTACAGCCGGTCGGTGACCACATCAAAACCGCCGCCATCGGTGATAATAGCAGATTTGTGAAACAAATAATATCGGCTATCGCTCCCTGGATCCGGCAAAGGCAGCATATTTTGGTTAACAGCCGGATATGCATTAAAACCAGTGATGGGGCAATATAAATCATGTACCTCTCCGGGATTAATGCCCTCCCCGTTGTCCATAATGGTATGCTGCGCATTCGCAATCTGGCAACCATTGCTGTAAAATAACAGATTTCCCTCCGCATCGCTCATACTGGCGCTAGTAGAGCCAAATTCCAGTGCAACGCCCGTCAGGCTGGTAATGGCTACGGGCTCTTCCCGAAAATCAAAATGATTGAACTCGTGGCCCGGCAGGGTATGGTCGTTTTCTTTCCCCAGCAGCCAGATGTAGTCGTACTTTTGGGCACGCCCGGCTATACTCAAGGATAAGGCCAATGTAAGAAAGATGAAATTTCGCATCTGCTGAAAATTGAGCGCCCGGCTATTTTGCCGGGCGCTATAAATAATAGAGGAAAAACGAAAGTTTCATGGCGGTTAAAATTTTGATTTTAGTTAATTAATCCCACTAATATATCACATAAAAATATTTAATCAAAGTTTTATACAGATAAATTGATCTGGTTTGTCTTTTAAATGACGCTATTGCCGGATCGCCGGCACGGGGAGGGGTAGCGACCTATTCTTGCGCTCCAAAAAAGAGGAAAGGCCGCTTGTCGGGCAAACAGGCAACTTAGCCGGGCCGAAGGTTGTTAAAGCATCTTCACGTATTGAATAAACGACGGACTATGGCCCAGGACGAACCCAAGCCGGGGTGGCGCGAGCAATTCAGCGCCCTCGGCAATTTACCGCGCTTTTTTAAGCTGATATGGCGCGCCAGTGCGGCTATGACGCTGGGAAATGTGGGGTTGCGACTGCTGAAGTCGGCCCTGCCGTTGGCGTTGCTGTACGTGGGCAAGGAGATCATCGACGGTGTGGTGGCGCTGGCGGGGAAGGCGCCCGAGGCCGATGCCGAGCGGCTATGGCAGCTCATTGGGCTGGAGTTGGGGTTGGTGGTGGTATCTGACCTGCTCAATCGGGGGATCAACCTGGTAGACGGCCTGCTGGGGGATTTGGTGTCTAACCAGACCAGCGTGGACCTGATGGCCCATGCGGCCCGATTAGACCTTTTCCAATTTGAGAATCCGCAGTTTTACGACAAGTTGGAGCGTGCGCGCCGCCAGACCACGGGCCGCACGGCCCTGATGTCGATGGTGCTGTCGCAGGTGCAGGATGCCATTACGCTGCTGTTTTTGGCAGGCGGCCTGATTGCCTTCAATCCCTGGCTTATCCTGCTGCTGGCCGTGGCGGTGATCCCGACTTTTATCGGCGAGAGCTACTTCAACCAGCAGTCGTACTCCCTGACCCGGGGCTGGACGCCGGAGCGGCGCGAGCTCGACTACCTGCGCTACATCGGGGCCAGCGATACCACCGCCAAGGAGGTAAAGTTGTTTGGGCTGGCCGACTTCATCACCGACCGCTTTGCGCAGTTGTCGCATGAGTACTATATGGCCAACCGCAGCCTGAGCATATGGCGGGCCGGCTGGAGCGCCCTGCTGGCCGTGGTAGGCGCCGGGGCCTATTACTTGGCTTATGTGTACATTGTGGCGCAGGCCGTGGCGGGGCTCATCACGGTGGGGACGCTTACTTTCCTGTCGGGCTCTTTCAGCCGGATGCAGGGGTTATTGGAAGGCATTATGACGCGCTTCTCGCGTATTACAGAGAGCGCTTTGTACTTACAGGATTTATTCGACTTCTTTGCCATTGAGCCCGAGATCGTGTCTCGGCCGGGCGCCCGGCCTTTTCCGGAAGTGGTGCGCGAGGGCTTTGTATTTGAGGAGGTGGGCTTTCGCTACCCCAACAGCGAACGCTGGGCTTTACGGGGGCTGTCGTTTGCGATGCAGCCGGGCGAGAAGTTGGCGCTGGTAGGCGAAAACGGCGCCGGCAAGACCACCTTGGTGAAATTGTTAGCCCGGTTGTACGAGCCCACCGAAGGGCGCATTTTGCTGGATGGGGTGGACCTGCGCGACTACGAGCTGGATTCGCTGCGCAAAAACATTGGGATCATCTTTCAGGATTATTTCCGCTTTCAGCTCAAAGCCCGCGACAACGTAGCCGTAGGCTGGGTAGAGGCCGCCGACGATATGGAGCGCATTGTGCAGGCCGCCGACAAAAGCTTAGCGGCTTCAGTGATTGAAGACCTACCCGAGCAGTACGAACAGATGCTGGGGCGGCGCTTCGATCAGGGCGTGGAGCTTTCCGGCGGGCAGTGGCAAAAGGTGGCCCTGGCACGCGCCTACATGCGCGAGGCCCAACTGCTGATCCTCGACGAGCCCACCAGCGCCTTGGATGCGCGCTCGGAGCATGAGGTTTTTTTGCGTTTCAGCGAGCTCATTACCGGGAAGATGGCCGTGCTGATTTCCCACCGCTTTTCGACGGTGCGCATGGCCGACCGCATCTTAGTGTTGGAAAACGGAGGCGTGCTGGAATTGGGTAGCCACGAAGAACTGGTAGCCTTAGGCGGGCGCTACGCCGAGCTGTTTCAGTTGCAGGCCAAAGGCTATGTGTAAAAATTAACCGAAAAAGGGAACCATAGGAGGGGCGAATTGCTTTTTTTGTATATTTGCCCCGCCGGAAACGAGCCCGGGTGGTGGAATCGGTAGACACGCAGGACTTAAAATCCTGTGACCATTGCGGTCGTACGGGTTCAAGCCCCGTCCCGGGTACCATCTTTTATAGTCGTTTCTTTGGAACGTATGAGTCATCTTGCGACGAGCAGGATGGCTCATATTTTTTATGCGGCTATCGCTGCTCGAACAGCGCTTTGATGGCCGAGGCATCTTCTACCCGAAGGCGGCCGCTGAGGATGAGGCGCATCTCGCGGCGGCGTGGGGCGCTTTCATAACGCTGCTGTTCTATTTCGGTAAGCGGAATGACCTGGGGCGCCGGTTGGGGTTTGCCATTGATCTCGTCGAGGGCTACCATAGTGAAGTAGGCGTGGTTGCAGCGGCGCGGATTGTGACCCTTCATATCGGCGGCAAATACCTCAACCATCACTTCTACCGAAGTGCGGAAGGCCCGGGTGACGGTAGCCTCTAAAGTGACGACCTCCCCGTTGCGGATGGGGTTTTCAAACGATACGTGGTCAACGGAGGCCGTTACCACGTGGGCTTCGCAATGCTTGCCCGCGCAGACGCCGCTGACCATGTCCATCCAGTGCAACAGATTGCCGCCCATGAGGTTGCCCATGGGGTTGGTGTCGTTGGGCATCACCAATTCGGTCATAACGGTGCGGGAGTCGGCTACTTTTTTGGGGCGAGTTTCCTGATTCATTTGGTTTTGAGCAGAGTGGGGGGTTAGCGCATCATCACGCCCTTGCGGTCGATGAAGGGGATGGTGCTGAAATGCATGGGGTGGATGCTGCCGCTGACGAAGAGAAAGCGGCGGTCGTACATATATTCCTCGAAGTTAAAGCTGATCCAGTATTCGTTGGTGAGGTCAAACAGGGCCGACTGTATGGGCTCGATGGGCACTACTTCCAGCGCGCCAATCTGCTCGTAGAAGTAGCGCAGGGTAGTGGTGCGGCGCATCTCCCCGTCGATCTCGCCGTAGCCGCTGGAGCTGATGAGCACATTGTCGATGGGGGTATCTTTTAGGTTGATGAGAAAGACGTCCCACAGCTCGCTTTCGGGCCCGGCCTCAGGCGGTACGATGGCTATGATAAGGTCTTCGACCTTACGCAGCTCGATGTCTTTTTTCATAATTACTGTCGCGTTTGGCGCCTTTTCAAGAAAGGCGCGCAAAGATAAGTGATTGTTAGCCAAAATCAAAGCCAAAAAGCTGTGCAAAATGCTGCTTTAATTTTTGCTTTACCTCGGCGGTATCGGCGGGGCTGCCCAGCTCGACGGCCAAGCTGGTGACGGCCTTGTCGGCATCGGCTATGCCGCAGGGTACGATGTGGTTGAAGTGGCTGAGGTCGGTGTTGATGTTGAAAGCAAAGCCATGCATACTCACCCAGCGGCTGAGGTGTACGCCAATGGCGCAGATCTTGCGCAGGGGCAGGGTAGGGGTGGCGGGCAGCCACACGCCCGTATAGGCGGGTACGCGTATGGCTTCAATGCCGTATTCTACCAAAGTGCGGATGACAGCCTCCTCGATGTAGCGCACATAGCGGTGTACGTCGGTGAAGAACTCGTCGAGGTCGAAGATGGGATAGCCCACAATCTGGCCGGGGCCGTGGTAGGTGATGTCGCCGCCCCGGTTGATTTTGAAAAAAGAGAAGCCCTGGCGTAGCAGTTCGTCTTCGGGCAGGAGGAGGTGATCGACCGAGCCGCTTTTGCCTAAGGTATACACAGGGGGGTGCTCGCAAAAGAGCAGGTAATGGCGCTGCGCTTCGAGGGGCAGGTCATCTTTGCGGGCTTGCTGGTTGGCCAATTTGCGCTGTACCAGCTCGCGGTGCAGCTCGGTTTGGTAGTCCCAGGCTTGCTGGTAGGCCATGCGGCCCAAATCTTGAAAAATAACCGTAGGCATAAGCTGAAAGAAGGTAAAGACCCGTGCAAATAACTGTTGCAACGAGTACATCCATAGCATAAAATGACAGGTCGGCGCAAAAAGTTGAACCCGACCCCAAAACAACAAATGCTCCTTTCCTTGCACAAACGGCGGGCAAGCGGTATTTTCGCCGGCGGTAAGCGCGTTCGCTAATCGGGCCGCTTGCCGCTGCACAACAAAAAATACCCAGACGCAATGCATCGTTTTTTTCTTTTTGCCGGCCTCATAGCGCTGGCTGCTGCCTGCCAGCCTTCGGGCCAAACCGCCGATAACGCCGGCCAACAAGCGACTCCTGCCGCCGACAGCCTCCGTTATCCTCCCGAAAAACACCTCAAAAACATCCGGCAGCTCACCTTCGGCGGCGATAATGCCGAAGCCTACTTCAGCTTCAATGACCAATACTTGGTTTTACAGGCTACCAACCCCAAGTGGAATGCCGAATGCGACCAGATTTTTTACATGCCCACAGGAGGAACCAACGGTCAGGTACCCCCCATGCTCAGCACCGGAAAAGGGCGCACCACCTGTTCGTATTTTCTGCCCGGTGATACCTCCGTACTCTACGCCAGCACCCACCTCGGCAGCGAGGCCTGCCCCGAGGCGCCCCGCGTCATCGATGGCAAATACGTATGGGCCATTTTTCCCGATTTCGACATCTTTACCGCCAATCTCAAGGGCCAGGTGCTGAACCAACTCACCAAAACGCCCGGCTATGATGCCGAAGCCACCCTCTCGCCCGATGGCAAAAAGATCGTCTTTACCTCTACCCGCAGCGGCGACCTGGAGCTCTACACCATGAACGTCGACGGCTCCGATGTGCGCCAGATCACCCGCGACCTCGGCTACGATGGCGGCGCCTTCTTCTCCCCCGACGGCGCCCAGCTCGTATTCCGCGCTTCGCGCCCCCGCACGGCGGACGAAGTGCAGACTTACAAATCGCTGTTAGCCAAAAACTTAGTACAGCCCACCAACATGGAAATCTACGTCTGCAATGTAGACGGCAGCAACCTTCGTCAGGTGACCAACTTAGGCAAAGCCAACTGGGCGCCCTACTTCCACCCCGATGGCAAGCGCATCGTTTTTGCCAGCAACCACCACATCCCCAGCGGCCGGCAGTTTAACCTCTTCATGATCAATGTCGACGGCACGGGGCTGGAGCAGATCACCTTCGACGATACTTTCGACGCCTTCCCCATGTTCAGCTACGATGGCAAAAAGTTGGTTTTTGCCTCCAACCGGAACAATGGCGACACCCGCGATACCAATATCTTCATCGCCGACTGGGAGGAGTAAGCTCGCTGCTGCCAACGGCCAAACCAACCATGCCATGACGCTCACCTTCCCCGAAGGCTTTTTGTGGGGCAGCTCTACTTCAGCCGCCCAGGTAGAGACCCCCTCCGACCACAACTGGCGAGGCTTCGTCTCGCGCGACGGTTATCGCTTCGATCGCACCACCGACCACGAAAAGCGAAGGGAAGAAGACTTGGGCTACATCCGGCAGTTTGGCCAAATCTATCGCGGCGGCGTCGACTGGGCGCGCCTGCAACGGGCGCCTTACGCCCCTTTCGACGCCGCCGTGACAGATGAATACGTTCAGTTTTTTCGCGCCCTCAATGAGGCGGGCATGTCCATTATGTTGGTGCTCCATCATTTTACCCACCCCAACTGGATGGAGCAGGAGGGCGGCTGGCAAAATGAGTCGGCTATAAGTTATTACGTCGACTATGCGCGGCAGTGCATCGACCACTTTGGCCCCTATGTTCGGTTCTGGAATACCTTCAACGAGCCCAACGTCTACGCCATGAACGCCTTTATGCTGGGCAATTTCCCGCCCCGGCAGCACAGCTACTTCAAGGCCAATCGGGCCCTGCGCTACATGGGGCAGGCCCACAGCATCGCCTACGAGATGATCAAGGAGCGCTACCCCAATCATCTGGTGAGCATCTCCATCAATACGGCCTGGTTTGAGGGCATCCACCCGCTGGGGCGCTGGCCGGCTGCGCTGGCCGACTGGTGGTTTCACCGAAAAGCCCCCGGCTATTTCACTAAGGTCGACTTTTGGGGCCTCAGCTATTACGCCTACGTGCCCTTCAACCCCTTTCCCCTCACCGAAATAGACAACCCCGGCGAGCTGGCCCGCCTCAACATCCCGCACGACGGCATGTGGGGCTACCGCCCCGAAGGACTGGGACGCCATCTGCGCGACTTCTGGCAGCGCTACCGCAAGCCCGTCTTCGTTGTCGAGAGCGGCATCTGCACCGACGATGCCCCCCGCCGCATACAGGCCATCAAAGATTACCTCGCCGTATGCCACGGCGTATTAGAAGAAGGCGTACCGCTCATGGGCTTCATACACTGGAGCACCTGGGATAATTTTGAGTGGAACCTGGGGCCTACCTACCGCTTCGGATTAGTGCGGGTAGACCTCAAAACCAAAGATCGCACGATGACCTTAGCCGGTGAATTTTTTGCCCGCGTATGCCGCGAAAACCGCGTAGAAATATGAAAAACCACCTCTTGCTGCTGGGTTTTACGCTAATAGCCCTTTCCGTTTGCGGTCAAAACGGCGCTCCGCCAATTGCAGGCGCGCGTAGTTTGGGCATGGGGGGCGCCGGCGTCACTTTTTCCGACATACACGCCGCCTGGAGCAATCCCGCCGGCTTAGCCGACCTGCCTGCCCCCTGGGCCGCCGCCGCTTTCGGCCAACAGCCCTTCCTGCTGGGCGAAATCCGACAATTGGGCGCCGCCGCAGCCATGCGCGGAAAATCAAGCGCGCTGGGCCTCACCCTCGGCTACTTCGGCTTCGAGCAGTACAACGAGCAGCGCATAGGCTTGGCCTACTCCCGCCGGCTTTTTTCCCGCCTCAGCTTGGGCCTGCAATTGCTGGCCGTGAGTACCCGCATCCCCGAGTATGGCAACAAAATCGTGCCCACCTTCGAGTTGGGCTTGCTGGGCAAGGCCAGCGAGCAGGTACAGATCGGCTTCCGCATCTTTAGCCCGGCCCGCATAGAAGTGCTCGATGGCGAGTATCTGCCCACCATACTCCAATTGGGCCTCAGCTATCGCCCGGCCGAACAACTGCTGCTATTGGCCGAGCTGGAAAAAGATGTCTTGTTTCCGCTTCGCGTCAGGGCCGGTATCGAATACCAGCTCGCCGAAATACTCAGTCTGCGCCTCGGCGCGGCCACCCGGCCCGTGCTCGTCAGCTTTGGCGCCGGCATCCGCTTAGCCAAAGCGATCCGCGTGGATGTAGGCGCCTCTTACCACCAAAACTTAGGTTTTACGCCTGGGTTAAGCCTTGTATTTCAATAGATTATGAAGATATTGCTGGTCGCCGCCACCCCCTTCGAAATTGCGCCCACTCTTGAGGCGCTCAACGGAGGCCCTTTGGCCGCCCCGCTTCCTGCCTTCAGCCGCTATGCGCTGTCCAACCGCGAGCTAAGCGTGCTCATCACCGGGGTAGGGCTGCCCTTGGCGGCCTTCTCCTTAGCCACCGTGCTGGCCCGCGACCGCTTCGACCAGGCCATACAAGCCGGCGTAGGCGGCGCCATCGACCCCGCTCTGCCGTTGGAGTCGGTTGTGGAAGTCATTTCTGAGCGCTTCGCCGACCTCGGCGCCGAGGCTGCCGACGGCCGCTTTATTCCCGTCGCCGAACTGGGGCTCATCCCGCCTGATATGCCGCCTTTTCAGGGGGGCGCCCTCCTCAATTCCAGCCCCCTCACCCGGCATCCGCAGGTACAGGGCATCAGTGTCAACCGCGTTCACGGGTTTGCGCCCTCCATCGAAGCGCTGCGCGCCGCCTGGCCCAACGCCCAGCTCGAAAGTATGGAAGGGGCCGCATTTTTTTACGCCTGCCTCCAACACAACCTTCCTTGTTGCCAGCTTCGAGCCGTCAGCAATTATGTAGAGCCCCGAAATCGCGCCGGTTGGCGGCTCGAAGGCGCCATTCAGGCGCTCAACGAAGCCCTTAAAGAGGTCGTCTTTTGATTTTTTGAGTTGATTTTTTTTTGGGCCCCGCCGCATATCATCCCGCTCCAATGTTGGCACGGGCGGCGCCGCCACGTCTTCGCTACGCTCTTCCGGGTAAACGTGCTCCGCTATTATGGCCTCGCCTTCAGCCGCCCTTTGGGGGGCGGCCGCAGCCGCGGCCATACCGCCACGTCTTCGCTGCGCTCTTCCGGGTAAACTGCGCCCCCTGGTCCGACAACTAAAGCGGTTGCTTCAACCTTGGCGCATACCCTTTGTTTGCGAAAATGCCCGCTTAGTTTACGGCCTCTACGCCATTGATTTCGGGCAGCCGGCTCCGGATGGCCTGCTCAAGACCGGCGCGCATGGTCATTACCGACATGCTGCAATTCTGGCAATTGCCCAACCATTTCACCTGAACAATGCCCTCTTCGGTGACATTCACCACCTCTACATTGCCGCCGTCGACGGCTAAATGGGGGCGCACGCTATCGAGCGCGGCATCGACGGCTTCCAGCAGTTGTTGTTTTTCCGAAACAGACATGTGTTCTTTTATTTTAATCAGGCCAAAGATAAGGTTAATCCTCCATTTGCACAATGCGGGACGGCGCCAGCATTTCGTTGCGCAGGGCAATCTGCCGGACAGTCTCGCGGGCTATGTGCAGGAAGGCTTCGTGGGTTTGGTTTTCGGCGCTCAGCACAGCAGGCTTGCCGGCATCCCCGGATTCGCGGATGCCCTGCACCAAGGGCACCTGGCCCAGCAGTACGGAATTGCATTGGCGGGTCAGCTTTTTACCGCCGCCTTCGCCAAAGATGTAATATTTGTTGTTGGGCAATTCGGCCGGCGTAAACCAGGCCATATTTTCCACTACGCCCAGTATGGGCACGTTCACGTTGGGCAGCAAAAACATATTCATGGCCTTTACGGCGTCCACTACGGCCACTTCCTGGGGCGTAGTGACGAGTACGGCGCCGGTAACGGGCACAGTTTGTACCAGCGTGAGCTGGATGTCGCCGGTGCCGGGAGGAAGGTCGACAACGAGGTAGTCGAGCGGCGGCCAGATGGTATCGTTGAAAAATTGCTTGATGACCCCCGATAATCTGGGCCCGCGCAGCACTACGGCCTGCTCAGGCTCAATGATAAAACCAATGGACATGACGGGCATGCCATAAGCTTCGAGGGGTACAATTTTGGGCTTGCCGTAAAAGTCCTGCACCTTGGGGCGTTGGCCTTGCAGCCCCAACATGGTGGGCATAGAAGGGCCGTAGAGGTCGGCGTCGATGAGGCCTACTTTGGCGCCCAATTCCTGGAGGGCTAAGGCTAAGTTGACGGCTACCGTCGATTTGCCCACGCCGCCCTTGCCAGATGCCACAGCTATGATGTTGCGCACCTGCGCCAATGGGTTGGGGGCCTCCTGGCCGCCCGATGCATGGCTGGCCATGTGTACGTTTACGTTGGCGTCGGGGTAGATAGCCATGATGGCCTGGATGCAGGCAAAATTGAGATCCGATTTGTAAGAAGCGCCCAGTGAAGGCAACTCTATGGTGAAATTGATGTTGTTGCTCTCTACGTTGAGGTCCCGAACCATATTCGCCGTAATCAGGTCCTGACCGGTTTGGGGATCCAAAACTTTAGCGAGCGCCTTTACAATAGCCGTTTTATCGTACTGCATGGTTGTTGTTGGTAGTTAGTACCCGTGGTTTGTCGGCAAAGTTATACAACAATCTTTCTTCTAATACAGTTTTCCGTTTACTTTTGCGTTGTCATGAGAGTACACTACGATCTGGACCTGCTACCCGGCTTTACCAACGCCGTCATCACTATTGGATCCTTTGACGGGGTGCATTTAGGGCATCAACAGTTGTTGAAAAAAATCAACCGACTGGCCCGCCGCATTGGCGGAGAGAGTGTGGTTATCACCTTCCATCCTCACCCGCGCAGCATCATTTACCCCCAAGACGATTCGCTTAGGTTGCTTTCCACCATCGAAGAGAAAGTAGACCTGTTTGCCCGCTACGGGGTCGACCATTTGGTGGTAGCGCCTTTTTCGGTCGCTTTTTCCCAACTCAGCGCCGATGAGTACATCCATAAGTTTTTGGTAGAGCGCTTCCATCCCCGCTATATTGTCATTGGTTACGACCATCGCTTTGGCCTCAACCGGCTCGGGGATGTGAACTACCTCAAATGGCACGGGCAAGCCTTGGGTTATGAAGTGGTACAAATTGAAAAGCAGGAGTTGGACGACATCTCCATCAGCTCTACCAAAATACGATATGCACTGGAGCGCGGCGACGTAAAAACGGCCAATCGGTTGCTGGGGCACTCCTACGCTCTGCGCGGCAAGGTAGTACACGGCCAGCAGATAGGCGCTCAGTTGGGCTTCCCCACGGCCAATATAGACCCCGCTTTCCGCTATAAACTCATCCCCTGCGACGGGATTTATGCCGTTCGGGTGCGCCACGAAGAGGTCTGGTACGACGGTATGCTTTACATCGGCAACCGCCCCACCCTTAAAGGCCCGGAGCACCGCACCATCGAGGTTAACATTTTTGACTTCGATCAGCGCATTTACGGGCATGAACTGGAAGTGTACGTGTTGGATTTTATTCGGGCCGACGCCAACTTCTCCGACATGGACGCCCTGCGTGAGCAGTTGGCGCGCGACCGCGCAGACGCTCAGGCCCGACTAAGCCTCCTGCCTCACCCCAAAGATGAAACAGGAGGCGCCGATAAGACCGCCGTTGTTATCCTCAACTACAATGGGAGGTCGTATTTGGAGGCATTTTTGCCCGCCGTGGCAACACATACGCCGCCCGAGGTGGATATTTATGTAGCGGACAATGCCTCTACCGACGATTCGCTTAGCTGGCTGGCTGCCCATCATCCGAAGGTGCGCGTTTTATCGCTGCCGCTTAACTATGGCTTTGCCGAAGGTTATAATCAGGCGCTCAGGCAGGTGGAAGCAGATGTTTACGTCCTCCTCAACTCGGATGTAGAGGTAGGCCCGGGCTGGTTGGACGGTTGCCTGACCCAGTTGCAGCAAAACCGCAAAATGGCCGCCTGCCAGCCCAAAATCCGCGCTTATCACCATCGGGACGCTTTTGAATACGCCGGCGCTGCCGGCGGCTGGCTCGATGCGTTGGGGTATCCCTTTTGCCGGGGCCGCATCTTTGGCCATACCGAAACCGACAGGGGCCAGTATGACGAGCCCGTAGAGATATTTTGGGCCAGCGGCGCCGCTTTGTTCATCCGGGCGGATCTTTTTCATCGACTCGGCGGTTTCGACGGCGATTATTTTGCCCATGCTGAAGAGATAGACTTGTGTTGGCGGCTCAAGCGGGCCGGCTACCAGATTGGCTGCGACCCCAGCTCGGTGGTTTATCATGTGGGGGGCGGCACGCTCAGCTATCAGACGCCGCGCAAAACTTACCTCAACTTCAGGAATACCCTGTGTACCAGTTTTAAAAACGAGCCCGCCGGCCGCCTGATTTGGTGGTTTCCCGTCAGGCTTTTTATGGATGCCCTGGCGGGGGTGTTGTTTCTCTTTCAGGGAAAATGGGACCATATTATAGCCATTGTACAGGCGCATTGGTACTTTTTCCCCCGCATGGCCTATTGGTGGCGCAAACGCAAACAATACGACGCGCTGGTAGCCTCGGCCCGCATTGGGGCCGACCGCTGCGATGAAGCCCGGCTCAAGGGCAGCGTCGTATGGCAATATTACGCGCTGCGTCGCCGGCATTTCCTCGACTTGAAGTAGTTCTTCAAGCCAAGGTTTATAAACCTCTTACTGGAGAAGTATAATTATTGGATAAGCAATCTTCCCTGGGCTACGGGGCGCTTGCCTTCTGTCAATTGATAGACGTAGGCCCCGGCGGGCAGTCGGCCCGCGTCCAATTCAAATTGTTGGCCGTAGAGGTGTCGGAATTCCTTTACGCGCTGCCCCAGTAGATTGAACACCAATAGCGTACCCGAGCTGACTTGCTCATCTACGGATAGGATGAATTTTCCGTTGTTGGGGTTGGGGTATACCTTGCCGGGCCGGGCTGTGATTTCCTGCACAGGCGTGAGGAGGCTCACATCCACATTGTCGATCCAGAGGTTGTTGCCGAAGCCATTGACGGTGCGGAAGCGAAAGATGGCCGTTTCGCCGCTGCCATCGGGCGTGCTGATGGTTTGGGTGACCCAGTGCGCTGAGGCCGGCTTGTAAGCGGAAGTTGTGTTGGATGCCGTGGCTAAGCTTTGGCGTCCTTTTTTCCATACGCTTTGGAACGACTCGCCACAGTCGGTAGATACCAGCACTTCCAGCGAGTCGCGTTCCGTACCGGAGTAGCTGGCGTAGGCATAGCTGAAGGTGAGCTGGGCGCTTTGACCGTCCTGCTTGCGCAAGGGGGGCAGGTCGAGCAGATGCACGGCGCCGTTATTGCCATCGTTAAAGAAGTTGCGGCATAATGCGCCCCCATTGCCGGCGAAGGGCGACACTTCCCAGTCGAGCACATCGCTGGTTTGGTGGGATATCCATTGTTCCGGCAGTTGGCCGGTGGGCATGGAAAAAGACTCGGGAAAATTGGCTGCCGGCCCTTCCGGGCTATGCAGATGAAACCAGGACGAACGCACATTATCAAAGGTATAGCCCTGGTCGCTGATGGAAACCACCAACTGATGGGTTTCGTCTACGGGCCAGCTAAATTGGGGGATGTTTACGTCTGTCCATTCGTCGGGCAGCAGCCCGTTGCCAGGCAGTTGCACCATCAGTGGAAGGCTGGCGCCGGCGCCGTCGAGGGTAGCCGTGAGCCCCGTTTGGGTAATGTTGGTGGCGCCGGTGTTGCGCAGGCGGATGCGCAGGCCCGTGAGTTCGGCGTTGTGTTGGCCATGCGGGGTGATGATCGACTCTAAAGAGAGGTCTACGGCTCGTTCGGGTAGTTGCTGAAGGGCTACTTCCAGTAGCCGGTCGGCTACGGTAGCGGTGGTGCTGGGGCGTCGGTTGCTGAGCACCGCTACGGAGATGCCTGTGTTGACGTCGTAAAGGGCGTAAGAGCGATACCCCCAGGCGCCCGCATGATAGCGCAGGCTGGCGCCGGCGTGGTTGCGGGCGCGCAAGCCCAGGGAGTAAGCCGACCAAGGTTCGGTTTTATGCAATTCGCGCCGGCTGGAGGGCGAGAGAAAATCGGAGGTAAAAAGCATCTGATACCATTTGGCCATATCCGCCGCTGTACACCACAGGGCGCCGGCAGCGCCAATATAGCTCAGGAAGGCATTGGCGTCGGCGGTGTCGAGGGCAGGGGTGCTGCCGCTGATGAGCATGGCAAAGGGCTCGTGAAAGATGGGGTCGCCCTCGGCGGGGTAGGCCAAAGAGCTCAGGCCTAAAGGCTGGGCAATTTCTTCGGCGAACAACTGCCGCAGCGGCTTGCCGGTGACGGCCGTGCACAACATACCCGCAATGAGGAAGTTGGTATTGGAGTAAGAAAAGCTGGCGCCGGGCGCAAAAGCCGGCGGCCCCACGGTAGCGAGCAGCTCTTCGGGGGTCCAGAGGCGATCGGGGTTATTGGCGATCCAGGTTTCAGCCTGGGACTGGTCGTTGTAGAAGTCAAAAAGACCGCTTTGGTGGCCCAGCATCTGGCGCAGCGTGATGTTGGGGTTGACGTTGGGGTTGGTGATGTTGAGGTAGGCGCTGATGGGAGCGTCGAGGTTGAGGAGGCCTTGATCGACGAGGCGGAGGCAGAGCGCCGCTACAAAACTTTTGCTGTTGGAGGCGAGCCCAAAACGCATATTGGGCGTTATGGGCTGGCCCGGCATGGAAGAGCCGGCTACGCCCACCCACAGCCCATGCCCCGGCACGCGGACGGCCACGGAAAGGCCGGCAAAACTTCCGGCGGTAAAGGCTTGGTTCAGCGCTTGTTGCAGCTTTTGGGCGTATGCGGGGTCGAAAGTAGGGTCGGTAGCCTGCGCGCGCAGCCCCGTGCAGAGGGAGAGCAGGAGTAAAGCAGTTGTAAATTGTCTCATCATAACACAGTATATTATGCCAGGCTCAAAAACAAAAGGGGAATAAAATACCCGCAGGCCAAAGAAAGAAATTTTTTTGCAACAATACCTCTTCTTGCCTTACAAATTTCCTCCTTCTCCACTTAGGAAGGCCTCTACATTATCGGCGCTGAGTTGGAGCAGGCGCTCCCGCGACTCGCGGGCTGCCCAGGCCATGTGCGGGGTAACGAGGCAGTTGGGCAGGCCCAGCAGCGGGTGGTCGGGTGGAGGAGGCTCTTGGTTTAGCACATCGAGGGCGGCGCCGGCTAAAGGGCCATGCGTTAAGGCTTCGAGCAGGTCGGCTTCATTGACGAGGCCGCCCCGGCTGGTATTGATGAGATAGCTGCCGGCAGGCATGAGGCTCAGCATGGGCGCCGCGACGATACCGGCGTTTTCGGGGGTCAGGGTAGCGTGCAGGCTTAGCACTAAGCTGCGCCGGAAGAGGGTTTCGAGATCGACGAAGGCAATGCCCGGCTCAGGGTCGGACGGAGGCCGGCGGCTACATACCAGCACCTCCATGCCAAAGGCGCGGCCGATGCGGGCTACGGACTGGCCAATGGCGCCATATCCATAGATGCCCAGGGTTTTGCCGGATAGCGTTATGATGGGGGAGAGCCAATAGCTGAAATCGGGCTGGGCCGACCATCGCCCCTGCGCAACGCTATGGTTGTGGGCTTCGGGTCGGTTGATGAGCGCGAGCAAGGCTGCGAAGACGTGTTGGGCGACGCTTTCGGTACCATAACCGCGTACATTGCTGACGGCTATGCCCCGGCGCTTAGCCGCCGCCAGGTCTATGTTGTTGATGCCCGTAGCTGTGACGGCGATCATGCGCAGATCGGGGAGGCCGGCTAAAAAGGCTTCATCCACCACAAATTTATTGACCACCACTACCGCAGCGCCTTGCGCCCGCTCTAACCCTTCGGCAGGCGTGGAGCGGGGGTATATGCGCACCCGCCCAAGGCGTAGCAGGGGCGCCCAACTGAGGTCGCCGGGGTTGAGGGTATAGCCGTCAAGAACTACAATATTGGTATCCATAGGCCGTCGGTTTGGGGTATGCTGTTTTTGGTGTAACGCTGCAAATTGGATAAGGTTACAAGTTTTTAAATGCCTATCTTTTACGGCGAACCGGGATGGAAGGAAGTGGCGTCGTACATTTTGGACTGGATTGGCCGTAAGGCTTAGCAGGGAGCCGAGCGGAGTACGGCGCCCGGGGCAGGGGTGGAAGCGGTATACCCGACCTCAAGGAGGGTATAAGAGCGGACGACCCGGTGGCGGGGCGGGGGGGGAGGAGCGGCAAGGCACATACTGGCGCTATGCCCCCCGGCCCGACAGCCCCCCAAAAAAAGACCGGAAAAATACCGATCTTCGCGGCAGAACCAAGTGCTATTGTCATGTATCTTTTGTCTTGCCGGGCAGCCTATGGCGCCTTGAGGAGTTGCCGATCTGCTATTCGGAACCTGCTGTGGCCGGCGATTTGGCTGCTTTGGGGGTGGCCGGGCGAAATGAGCGGGCAGGGGAGTTGCCTGCCGTTGGGCAATCCTGCTTACCACGCCATTGATCGACTGTCGGTGAAGACGGGCGTAGCTGCGCCCCAGCACAGCGCGCTGAAATACTATGGGCGTGGCGACGCGGCCCGCTTTGCGCTGGCGGTAGACAGCCTGCCCGACTCGCTGCTGAGCCCGCTGGACCGCTATGATCTGGCGTATATGCTGGCCGACAACAACGAGTGGCTGGGGCTGACGGGGGTGGAACACCTGCCGTTGGGCCGCCGCCGCTACGACCCCCAGGCGCCTACGCTGATGGAGCTGGCGCTGGCGCATCCGCGTTATCCGCGCAGCCGAAGACCGCTGTTAAAGCATTTTTACCGCACGCCGGCGAATTTTTTTGAGATTGACGAGCCGCACTTTCATTTTCGGCTCAACCCGGTATTGCATCTGCGTTATGGCCCGACGCCGGGCGAAGCGCAGCCGTTTTTTCTGAACCAGCGGGGCGTGGAGGCCAGGGCCGGGGTGGATGACCGGGTGTACATTTATTTCCAGTTGCTGGAGAGCCAGGCTCAGTTTCCGGACTATGTAGACGAATGGGTGCAGACTTACCGGGCGCTGCCGGGCAACGGCTTGTATAAAAACTACAACAGTGATGTATTTAACATCAAGGGCGGCTACGACTACCTCAATAGCCAGGGGTATGTGGCTTTTAACCTGACGCCTCACTTAGGCGTGCAGTGGGGCTACGGCCGCAACTTCATCGGGAATGGCTACCGGAGTTTGCTGTTGTCGGATTTTTCCAACAACTACCTGTATCTGAAGCTCAACTGGCAGGTGGGGCGTTTTCATTACCAGAACCTGTTTGGGGAGTTGAAAGCGCTGTCGGCCAACGGGCTGCCGGGCGATCAGGTCTTGCCGCGCAAATATTTAGCTGCCCACCACCTGAGCATTGACCTGACCCCCAGGATGAACATAGGCTTTTTTGAGGCCATTGTTTACCATCGCAACAATCAGTTGGAACTCAGTTATCTCAATCCCATTATTTTGTACCGCTCGGCGGAGTTGGGATTGGGCAGTCCCGACAATGTGCTCATTGGTATAGACGGGCGCTGGGATGTGTTCCGGCGGGTGCAGTTGTACGGCCAACTGATGCTCGACGAGTTTGTGTTCAAGGAGTTGTTTGTAGAGCGGCGCGGCTGGTGGGCCAATAAGTTTGGGATACAGGCGGGCGCCAAATATTTTGATGTCTTTGGGGTGGATCATCTCGATCTTCAGGCCGAGTTCAATGCGGTGCGGCCTTATACCTATACGCACCGCGACAGCTCTTCGAGTTATAGTCATTACAGTCAGCCGCTGGCGCATCCGCTGGGCGCCAATTTTGCGGAGTTGATGTTCCGGGCGCAATATCGGCCGGCGCCGCGTTGGTTTTTGGATGCACGGGCTTTTTTGATGGTACAGGGCGAGGAAGCGCCGGGCCAGAATTTTGGGGCTAACGTACTGCTGCCACATACGACGCGGGTGGCCGACTATGGGGTGAACTGGTTTCAGGGCGTGCGCTCGGAGACGGTGCTGGGCGTGCTGGACGTAGGTTATCAGCTCCGGCACAACTTCTGGATAGAGGCGCAGGCGCTGCTACGGGAAAAAACCAGCGACGATGGCGGCAGAAACGCCAGTACCCGGGTATTTAATGTGGGTATCCGGTGGAACGTAGACCGGACGCGGATGGAATTTTAAACGTTCATGTCGTATTCCTTGATCTTTCGATAGAGCGTTCGTTCGGATATGCCCAGGTCTTGGGCAGCTTCTTTGCGGCGGCCGTGGTGTTTGCGCAGGGCGCGCCGGATGAGTTCTTTTTCGTTATCGATGAGGGAAAGGTTGTCGTCTACTACTTCGGTGGCGTAGTAGGCGTCTTTATCGTCGATGATGATGGGGCGGAGCTCGTGGCGGTCGTCGTCTTCATCCTCATGCGCATCATGGTGGCCGGCAGGGGAGGCCGTTGTGGCGGGCGCATGGGGGTGTATGAACTCGTCGGCCCGGCGTTCGCCCAAGCCTGGCGGCAATGCCAGGTTGCGCATGGCGGAGGTGTCGGGCACGCGGAGGTTATTGCCCCGGATGAGCTCGTATACCAGCGATTTGAGGTCGTTGAGGTCGCCTTTCATATCGAAAAGCAGCTTATAGAGGATTTCGCGCTCGTGCATATTGCCGCCATTTTCGCTGAGGGGGCCGGCGGGCAGGTTTCTGTTGTGCAGGTTGGGCATGAGTCGGGCGAGGGCTGCGGCGTCGATCTGGCGCGACTCGGAGAGTACGGATAGCTGTTCGGCTACATTTTTGAGTTCGCGGATGTTGCCCGGCCAGGCGTAGTTTTCGAGGAGGATGCGGGCGCCATCTTCGAGCTGGAGGGGCTGCGAGCGGTATTTTTCGGCAAAGTCGACGGCGAATTTGCGGAAGAGCAGGTAGATGTCTTCGCGGCGTTCGCGCAGGGCCGGCATTTGAATGGGCACGGTGCTGAGGCGGTAGAAGAGGTCTTCGCGGAATTTGCCTTTGCGGATGTTTTCTTCGAGGTTGACGTTGGTAGCGGCGATGATGCGCACATCGGTGCGCAGGGTTTTGGAGGAGCCCACGCGGATAAATTCGCCGGTTTCGAGTACGCGGAGGAGGTAGGTTTGGGTGTCGAGGGGCATCTCTCCGATTTCATCGAGAAAGAGGGTGCCCTTGTCGTAGGTTTCAAAATAGCCTTTGCGATCGCCGGTAGCTCCGGTGAAGGCGCCTTTTTCATGGCCGAAGAGTTCGGAGTTGATGGTGCCTTCGGGTATAGCGCCGCAGTTGATGGCGATGAAGCCATTGTGTTTGCGGGGGCTATTGTCGTGGATGATGCGCGAAAAGACCTCTTTGCCCACGCCGCTTTCGCCGGTGATGAGCACGCTGAGGTCGGTATTAGCCACGCGAATGGCTGTAGACAGGGCCCGGTCAAGGGCTTCCGACCTGCCGATGATGCCGTACCGCTGTTTGATGCTCTGTAAGTTGGCGTCTGTCATATTGGCCATTGGGCAAAGTTAATAATCAGGCCATTTCTCCGATGAGGGTGGCGCTGGTGGCGCTGTTGATTTTCACCCAGACGTAGTCGCCGGGTTTTTCGGCTCCGCTTTTGGGAAAGACGACCATTTTATTTTGGCTGTTGCGGCCTTTCCATTCCTGGTCGGAGCGCTTGCTGTTGCCTTCAATGAGCACCTGGAAGCGCTTGCCGATGTCGGCCTGATTGTGGCGGAAGCTCATCTGGGTTTGAAGTCGGATGATTTCCTCTAACCGGCGTTTTTTTATGGTTTCGGGCACGTCGTCGGTGAGTTTTCGGGCAGCCGGGGTTCCGGGCCGCTCGGAATAAGCAAACATATACGACATGCAGTAGCGGGCGTACTCGATCATGTCGAGGGTTTGCCGGTGCTCTTCTTCGGTTTCGGTGCAGAAGCCGGTGATGATATCGGAACTGATGGCGCAGTCGGGCATAATTTCGTAGATGCGCTTCACCTTATCCATGTACCATTCGCGGTCGTAAGTGCGGTTCATGAGGTCGAGTATCCGACTGTTGCCCGATTGTACCGGCAAGTGGATATACTTGCAGATGTTGTCGTGGCGGGCCATGGTGTGCAGTACTTCGTCGGTGATGTCTTTGGGGTGGGAAGTGCTGAAGCGAACGCGCAGGAGCGGGTTGACGGAGGCCGTCATTTCCAGCAGTTCGGCAAAAGATACCACTTTGCCCGTTTCGGGGTTTTCCCACTTGTAGCTGTCTACATTCTGGCCCAGCAGCGTGACCTCGCGGTAGCCGCGTTCAAACAGGTCGACGGCTTCGGCTACGATGCTGAATGCATTTCTGCTGCGCTCGCGCCCGCGGGTAAAGGGCACTACGCAAAAGGAACACATGTTATCGCAGCCCCGCATGATGGAGATGAAGGCCGTAACCCCGTTGTCATCGAGGCGGAGCGGGCTGATGTCGGCATAGGTTTCCTCGCGGCTCAGGAATACGTTGATTCCTTTGTCGCCGTCTTCAGCGCCGGCTACGAGGTTGGGCAGATCGCGGTAGGCATCGGGGCCTACTACGAGATCGACGAGTTTTTCTTCATCGAGCCACTTGCTTTTGAGGCGTTCGGCCATACAGCCCAGCACGCCGACCAATACGCCCTGGCGTCGGCGTTTCTCCTGGTCGAAGAGGCGCAGGCGCTTGCGCACGGTTTCTTCGGCCTTTTCGCGGATGGAGCAGGTATTGACCAGGATGAGGTCGGCGATTTCCAGGTTGCGGGTGGGGCGAAAACCGACGTCGGCGAGTATGGAGGCCACAATTTCGCTGTCGCTGAAATTCATTTGGCAGCCATAGCTCTCTATATAGAAGTGCCGGGTTCCGGGAGCAGTTGTTTCCTGCTCCACAAAGAACACTTCTCCCTGTTTGTTTTCGTCAATTTCCTTCTTGACGCCCAGCAATGTCGGGTTGTCGTCGTACATATTTTGATGACAGTAGTATTAGCAAAATAAAGCTACTTTGCCCTGCTTATGGCAAACGGCAGGCAAAGATAATGACAAAATGTCAGGCAAACAAGACTAAAGTAAAAATCCATATCTTTAGGGCCTAAATCTTATTCATGTTGCCTAAACAATTGATTTTTGGCGCGGTGGCGGCCCTTTTTTTTGTAGGGTGGGCATGCCGCAAGGAGCTGTCGGCTCCTCCGCCCGAACGAGGGGTATATTACTGGAAAACGACGGGGACATTTGGAAGTAAAGAGCGAAAACTACTCGACTCGGTGGGAGTTCAACGCCTTTATCTGCGTTACTTTGACGTAGACTGGAGTGAAAACCACCAAATGCCCGTTCCACTGGGGGAAGTACAGTTGGTTCAAAACTGGAACGAGCAGGGCATAACCAACAAAGGCCCGCTACAGGTAGCTCCGGTGGTGTACATTACCAACCGGGTATTTTTGCATCAGTACCACCCCGATACCTTGGCAGCCCGCATCAGCCAAAAGGTGAGGGAAATGACGGAGTCATTGCGCTATATGGATCAGCTACACGGCTGGCCCGACTCCATGCGCGAGGTTTCCAATTGGGATCGGATAAACCCATTGTCGGATACTTTGCAAGCCCGGTTTTTGCGCAGCTTTGATCGCATACAGCTCGACTGCGACTGGACGCCCGCCACGCAGAAGGCTTATTTTGCCTTTTTGGAAGCCATGAAGCGGCGCAACCCCGACTGGCAGATCCATTGCACGGTGCGCATGCACCAATACCGCGATCCTGCCGGCACGGGCATACCTCCTGTCGACCGCGGGTTGCTGATGTGCTATAACCTGGCGCCAGTAGACGACTATGCTACCCGCAACGCCATTTTTGACGAAACCCTGTTCAGGGGTTATCTGAAGGCCGAGGCTTATCCGTTGCCGCTGGATGTTGCATTGCCGTTATTCAGTTGGGGGGCGCTCTTTCACGAGGGGCAGTTTAAGGGGCTGGCTCAGGAGGCGAGCTTAGCTGCGGCCAAGGCAGACCCCAATCTGACTGCTTTACAGGATGGCCGTTTCCGCTTCTTGCAGGATACCGTTTATCAGGGCGTTTTCATTCGCGAAGGCGATGAGATACGTATCGATGAGCCGGATCCGACGGCCTTGAGCCGGGCGGCCGAGTTGCTGGGTGAAAAAATGTCTGGCGCCAATTTGCTTTTCTTTGACTGGAATCCCGAAAAAATAAGAACCTATGATGTGGCAAAACTCTGGGGCGCTTTTGAAGCTGCTCAATAAACCTGCCGTTGGAGCGATGCTGGTCGCTCTGGCGCTCGCTGCGCCCGGCATGCTGCGGGCATGTGGCATTGGTTATGCAGGCGACGACTATCGCGTAGCGCTGCTGGACCCCCGCCTGGCGGGTTATGAATTTGCACCTTTTTATTACGCGACAGCCCGGTTATACCCGAAGGATTTGCCCCCTACGGGTAGCGACCGCCGCCGGAATTGTGCCGAATGGGCGGCGTATATGAACACAGACCTGGCCCAGGTACAGGAGGTCTTATATGGCAGTTCACTCAGTGATTTAGAAAATGCCCTGACTCCCGAGGGCGCGGCTGGCACGCCTTTAGCCTACAATGCTTTTTGGAAGGCGTTACTGAGGCCGGATAAAAAGGCCGTCTTGGAGTATGTGCTGCTGGCTAAGCGCTATGAATACCACAGCAACAGGAATTTACAGCAAAGCAATCCCTGGGTTAGCGCCTACAACTATTACTATGGAGGAGAAGAGGAGGAGACCGCCTCTTCGGTTAAATCACCCATGGAAACGCTTCGGGAGCTTGCGGAAGGGCGGTTGAAAAGTGTAAACGATCCCTTCCTCAAGCGGCGTTATGCCTATCAGAGTCTCGTTATGGCCCGCTATGCCAACGACCGCCCGCGGTTCAACGCCATTTGGAGCGAGCATTTCGCGGGGATTAACGGCGGCCATTCGGCATTATACGACTGGGCCCTGCACCACCGCTCGGCTATGGTGGATAATGAAGGGGAAAGGACCTATCTGCTGGCGCTTTCATTCATGAGCTGCCCGGAGAAGCGCGTGTATACCTATGACAACTTTGATCTGAAGCAACTCGGTGCAGCCCGCGTTTTTGCCAGGCAAAACGAAGAAAAAGCGCATTTGGAAGCCGTGGCTGCCCTGAAAAAGCCAGGGCGGGTTTTAACCGAAATAAAGACCGTAGCTTCCTTGTATCCCAATCACCCTTTGTTGCCGCTGCTGCTGATCCGGGAGGTGAATAAGCTGGAAGACTGGTTGCTCTCTGACCAGGTAACGGGCTTGGGGCCTGCCTACCATCCCGGCCGGCAGGATTTTGAGCAAGTAGTCGACTACGAGGGCGACTATCAAGCTCAATGGGCTCAATTCAGGGCCGTCAACAGGCAGAAAGACGAAGCTTATTTAGCAGAAGTGGAGGCCTTTGTGCGCCAGCTCAAGCCCGGCGCGCTATCTGCCGATCTGCATGCGCTGCTACAGGGGCATCTGGCCATGCTGCGCAAAGACAACGCGGCCGCTCATGCCGCCTGGGCCGGCATTTCCCGCAAAGCTGACGCCGGCATCAAAACCCAACTGAGCAAAGGCAAACTGCTGGCCATGATCAATGATGGCAGCGTAACGGAAGCAGGGAATCAGAGGCAAGTGCTGGCCTGGTTGCAACAAATTGCACACTTCAGCCAGGAAAGCCCCGATCATCAGCGCGATCTAAGCGTAGTATATCGAATGATCAGCCAGGCCTTTACGGAGAAAAAACAGTTCAGAGAGGCCTATTTAATCAATAATATGGCTCTGGGGCTGCCTACTCAGGAGATGTATGGCTACTACTCCAACTACTATTCCCTGCTGGCTTATTTGGATGTAAGGGGGCAGGAAAGTGAAGTAGATGCCGTATTGGCGCTTATGGAAAAACGCAACCCATCGGATTGGGAGCGCTGGTTGCTGCAAGCGTCCATGCCTTCAAAGGAAGCCTTACTGGACCTGCGCGGCACGCTCTCCCTGCGCAAGGGCAACTATGCAGAAGCGCTGAAAGCTTTTGAACAAATAGACCCTTCATTCTGGCGCCAGCGCTATGCCTTTTCCGATAATCTGAAGTACAATCCCTTTGCCATCAGAGCATTGGATGATGCGGCGGTAAAAGGTTTTCCCGGGGATAAAGTTAGCTTGGTTCGCGAACTGCTACAATTGGAAACACAAACCCGCCAGCCCGCTAAGGCTGCGGAGGCCCATGCGCGGTTAGGAATAGCCTGGTATAACTTCAGCTACTTCGGCAACAGTTGGATGATGTTTTCCTATGGCCGAGGTTCCTACGACAGCGAGGCGAACTCACTACCTTACCTGCCCCATGCAGCGGAGATGAAAAATGTATACTTCAACATGATGCGGGCTGAAGAACATCTCACGCGGGCGCTGGCCGCCAACCCCAATCAGGAACTGGCGGCCCGAGCTGCGTTTGTTCTCGGGCGTATTGAGGAAATGAGGCGATTGTCGAAAAAAGATGCTCCATCTTATTGGGAAGAAGAGCAGTGGAAGGCCTGGGTCAACCAAAGCCTCGGGGCTTACGACGCCTGGAAACAGCAGTACGGGGCAACAAGTACTTTCCGGACGGTAGTTGCCCATTGCCCCGAATTGGCCCGCTATTTTGGGAAATAGGCTTATTTGAGTTCTACCTCCATCCAAACGGGCTGGTGGTCGGAATATTGAAAATCCTGGGAGATGGTCTTAACCTTGCGCACGCGCACATTAGGCGAGATAAGAAAGAAGTCGATGAGCGTGGTAAAGGTCTCGCCAGGGCGGTATACCTCGTAAAGCTTTCTGTTGGTAGGCTGGGTAGGGTCGTAAACCCAGGTCCAGTCGGCCGGCAGAAAGTCGGGGTCAATGTTGATCTGGTTGTGATTCCTGGGGTTGTGGGGAGAAAAGGTATCGAATTGAAAATTCGGGGGCGTCTGGTTCCAGTCGGCCCCAACGATCACATAACAGCCCTGTTGGTAATAATCCAGTACCATCTTGCGCAGCAAAGCCATTTCCTCCCGTTTGACCTCGCCCTTAGCGTCGTGAGCGGAGTTGTGGGCGTTGATGACGATGAGGTCTTTGCCCCGGCTTGTGGGAAAGCGGTGAACCGCCAGGCAACGATCGAGCTGAAACAACCGGGTCGGCCAACCAAATTTGCCGGGCAATTGCACCCGCTCGGAACCCTCAGGCTGCCAGCGGCTCAGTGTAGCCAAGCCGCTGAGTACGCGCCCGTAGGCCCGCCAGGGCTCAAACAAGGGCAAAGGCATACGCGCCACCTTATAGTTGGGAGCAAAAAAGGCGGCATAGCCGGGGCGCCGGTGGCGAATGCTGTCAAAAACAGGCAAAAAATAACTGCGTCGGGCAGCAATATCCACTTCCTGTAGTAAGAAAAAATCGCTCTGAACGCTACTGATCATCTGGGTGATCCCCGCCAGGTTTTTGTCGACAGCTTCTTTAGGCGAGCGAATCATGCCGCCTCCGGAAAACAGAAAATGCCCCTGATCGTAGAAGAAGTTCGATTCGGCGCCCAGCCCGGCATAGCCGACGTTCCAGGTGGCGAGACTAAAAACGGAATCGGCAACGGGCGCGCTCTGGCCGGCCTGATAGGCCTCAAGGGCTTGGATGCCGCTGGGTTGCCAGTCGGAGAGCGTGCCGTGGATGAGTACTACCGCCACATAAAGCACGAGGGCTGCCAGCAGGGTGAAGCCCGTTCGGAGAAGATTTTTTTTCATAAGGCGATCAAAGGGATATGAGCAGATTGTAAATGATGCACGGTATATAACAGACGCGCCTATAACTGAAGCACATCCTGCATGGTAAAACAGCCGATTCTTTTTTCCTGGCATAGCCATCGGGCGGCCATCAGCGCCCCTTGGGCAAAGCCTTCGCGGGAGTGCGCCTGGTGTCGAATGACAATGGTATCAATGGAGGAGGCGTAGATCACTTCGTGGGTACCCGGCGTTTGCCCTATGCGCTCGGAGACGATGGGTATCTGAGTGGGGACTGAGGTGTCGCCGGCCGCCCAGCCCGTTTTACCGGGTAGCAACGGCAGTAATTCGTTGGCCAATTGAATGGCCGTGCCGCTGGGGGCGTCTAATTTGCGGGTGTGGTGTATCTCCCGCAGCGAGGGGCGGTATTCGGGATGCGTAGCCATCAGGGCGGCCAGCCGCTGGTTGAGGGCAAAAAAAAGATTGACGCCCACGCTGAAATTAGCTGCATACAAAAAAGCGCCGCCTCTTTCGAGCGTCAGAGCCCGGGCTTCCGGCAACTTATCGAGCCAGGCCGTTGTGCCCGACACAATGGGTACGCCTGCCTCTAAAGCCATACAAATATTGGAAAAGGCGAGTTCAGGCCGACTGAACTCAATGGCCACATCGGCAGCCCTGAGGTTCTCCGGCGTCAGATCAGCGGGGTTGGAGCTACTAATGCGCAATACCACGTCGTCGCCCTCGTTCAGGGCCATATACTCAATGGTCTTTCCCATTTGGCCGTAGCCCAAAAGCGCTATTTTCATGGAACCCTGAAATTATACTGCGCGTCGGCACAGGTCGTGTGTATGGATTTTTGCCTGAGCATGTTTTTCTACACAAAACCTGTCGGCGCAAACTTTATTATTGAAGGCAAAATTACACATTTCCTGCATTGCAAAAAATATCTTGCCAATAAGCCCGGCCGGACGGGGTGAACTTGGCAAAATAAACTACCTTCGCCCTGTATATGGCTGCGGCAAACTCACATACCGATCCCCCTGTCGGCATCCTCGGCGCGGGCAGTTTTGGCACGGCTATCGCCAATTTGCTGGCGATGAATGCCGATGTGCTGCTTTATGCCCGCCGGCCGGAAGTGGCAGAGGACATAAACGTTCGCCGTCGCCGGCATGGCGTGGATATACACCCACGCATCCGCGCTACTTCCGACGTGACGGAGCTGGCAGAGCGCTGCACCCTCATGTTTCCCATTGTGCCTTCGGTGAATTTTCGCTCCCTGATGAGCGATCTTTCTCCTCATCTACATCCTTACCACATCCTCATCCACGGCACCAAAGGCTTCGACCTCAATGGCCTCGACGAGTCGGCCATCAGCGAGCAGGGCATCACCCGCCGCGAGATCAGCACCATGAGCGAGGTTATCCTGCAGGAAACGACGGTGGTGCGGGTAGGCTGCCTTTCCGGCCCCAACTTAGCCGCAGAAATTTTAGCAGGCCAGCCCACCGCCACCCTCATCGCCAGCCGTTTTGAGGAGGTCATTGAGCGCGGCAAGAAGTCGCTGGCCAGCGGTAAATTCCACGTCTTTGGCTCCAACGACCTGCTGGGCGCCGAACTGGCAGGGGCGCTGAAAAATGTCATCGCCCTGGGCTCAGGCCTGCTCAAAGGGCGCGGCCTGGGCAAAAACCTCCAGGCAATGCTCATCACTCGCGGGCTGGTAGAGATGATCTATTTTGGCAAGGCCATGGGCAGCGAACCGGCAGCCTTTCTGGGTACGGCCGGCATAGGCGACCTCATTGCTACGGCTACCAGTAAAAAAAGCCGCAACTATACCTTTGGCTACCGGCTGGGCGCCGGCGAGAAATTTGAAGAAGTGAAAAAAAGCACGCCTGAGCTGGCCGAAGGGGTGCGCACCCTGCGCATCGTTCGACACCTGGCGCGCTATTACAAACTTCGGGCGCCCATCACTGAAATGCTATACCGGGTTGTCTTTGAGGGCTTCGACATAGACGTTGCTATGGACTACCTCATCAGGCACCCTTATGATCGCGACGTTGATTTCTTATAACCATTAAGACCGGTCTTTCTTTTATGTCCAGCAAACTGACCCGTATTCTGACCCACGTTGGCGCCATACTGCTCTTTTGGGCGCTGTCGGCACTCTACTTTCAGCCCCAGTTAGAGGGCAAAGTTATCGAGCAGGGCGATATTGTACAATATGAAGGTATGGCCAAGGAGGTCGACAACTACCGCAAGCAAACGGGTGTCTTGTCGCTCTGGACCAACGCCATGTTCGGAGGTATGCCCACCTACCAGATCAATACCATCAAAGACGGCAACTTCCTGCAAATCGTCGACCACGCCACCCGGCTCTTTACCAAGGAGCCCATCGGTCGTTTTGCCGCCGCCATGATCTGTTTTTACATCATGATGATCGCGCTGGGCGCCAGCCCCTGGCTGAGTATAGCCGGCGCCATCGCCTTTGGCCTCACCACCAACAACCTCATCCTCTACGAGGCGGGCCACAATACCAAGGTGAGGGCCATCTCTTTCCTGCCCCTCATGGCGGCGGGCCTACTACTCACCTTTAAAGGCAATCGCCTCTGGGGCGGCCTGCTTTTTGCACTGGGCGTAGGCGTCAACGTGATGTCGAACCACGTACAGATGAGCTACTACTTCTTCATCACCTTGCTGGTGCTGGGGGTAGCCCAGTTGATATACGACATTCAGCGCGGCGAGATCATTTCCTTCGCCAAGTCGGCGGGCGTACTCATCCTCGCCGGCCTTATTGGTTTGGGCACCTCGGCTTCCAACCTGCTGCCCACCTACGAATATTCCCGCGATACCATGCGCGGGGCGCCCATCCTCAAAAATGCGCCCGGAGAGGGCAACCCCCAAAGCAGCAGCGAAACCGAAGGTTTAGCCTGGGACTACGCCATGCAGTGGAGCAATGGAGGCGTCGACCTCTTCTCCGCCTTTATTCCAGGCGTAGCCGGCGGCGGCTCTCAGGAAACCGTGGGCCCCAACTCGGCCATAGCTACCGATCTGCGCGCCAAAGGTATGCGCATACCCGCCGAGCTTCCGGCGCCGCTCTATTGGGGCAAGCTGCCCTTCACCAGCGGCCCCATCTATTTTGGCGCCGTGGTGTTTCTGCTGGCGGTGCTGGGCGCCATCTGGGTCAAGGGTCCTGTAAAATGGTGGTTAGCCGGCGGCGCAGCCCTCACCTTCCTGCTCTCATTGGGCAGCAACTTCGAGGCTTTCAACCGATTGTTCTTCGATTATTTCCCGCTTTACAATAAGTTCAGAACCCCCAACTCCGTCCTCAGCGTTACGGCTTTCCTGCTGCCGCTGCTGGGCGCCTTAGGGGTGGCCCAGTTGGTAAAAGCCTCCGATGAAGACAAAGCCGCCATGCAGCGCGGCCTCTACATCGGCGGAGGCGTACTGGCCGCCATCAGCGTGTTTTTCTGGATCATGGCGCCTTCGTTTTTCGACTTCAACACCTCGGGCGATGCCCGCTATGCCGAAGCCGGCTACGACATCAATGCCATCATCGACGACCGCAAGGCCCTCATGCAGAGCGATGCCCTGCGCACCTTGGCGCTGCTGTTGCTCAGCGGCGGGCTCATCTGGGCCTACATCACCCGCAGGCTGTCGGCGCCCGTCATGATGGCCGGCCTGGCGCTGCTCACTACCTTCGACCTCTGGACGGTGGGCCGCCGCTACATCAACAACGCCGACTTCGTGAACGCCTCCCGCTATAAGGAAAACTTCACGCCCCGCCCTGTCGATGAAGAAATCCTGCGCGATAAAGACCCCAACTACCGGGTCATGGACCTCACAGATAATACCTTCAATTCTACCAAGGTTTCTTATTTTCATAAGTCCATCGGCGGCTACCATGCCGCTAAGTTGCAGCGTTACCAAGACCTCATCGACCGCCACATGACCAAGGGCAATCAAAAGGTGCTCGATATGCTCAATACCCGCTACTTCATCGTAGGGGGCGAAGGCGGCGAACCCCAGGTGCAGCGCAACCCGCAAGCCCTCGGCAACGGCTGGTTTGTCGATAGCCTTTGGCGCGTGACGACCCCCAACGAAGAAATCGACGCCCTCAAAGACTTCAATCCCGCCAAACACGCCGTTGTGCTGGAAGCGGAGTTCGGCGACTACCTCAAGGGCTTTATTCCCGACACTTCGGGCGCCTCCGCCCTCCGGCTTACCAATTACCTGCCTTACCACCTTACTTACGAGAGCGACGCTGCCGGCGAGCAGTTGGCCGTATTCTCCGAAATCTGGTATGGCCCCAACAAGGGCTGGCAGGCCTATGTCGATGGTCAGCCCGTCGACCACATCCGCGCCAACTATGCCCTGCGCGCCATGCGGGTTCCTGCAGGCAAGCATACCATCGAATTTAAGTTCGACCCTGCCTCTTACCGCACGGGTAAGCTCGTCTCCACGGTATGCTCATCGGCCATCCTGCTGACGCTCCTGGGGCTCGCGGGTATGGGCGGCTATCGCTTCCTGAGCGCCCCCGAGCCGACGCCCGCTGAGAAGCCGCGCAAGCCCGCGCCCGAGAAGCCCGCCGCCGCCGCCGACCGCAAGCCCCGCAAGAAGTAGGGCATGGGCGTAAGTGCGGTTTTTGTGGCGCCCTATCGCTTTTTGCCGCCCCGCAACGGCGGGCAGCAGGCAGCCTGGGGGTTTGCGCGCTGGTTAGCTCAATATGCCGATCTGGCCGTAGCGAGCACTCCCGGCAATGAGCCGCCCGACAACCTGCCCTTTGCCCTGGAGCCCCTGCTCGAAAGCAGCCCCTTGCGCTACCTCAGCCCAAGGGCCGGCTGGCGCCTGTGGCGCCTGCTGCGTCGCCGTCGGGCCCGCTGGCTCATTGTACAGCAACCGTTTTTTGCCCTCATGGCCCGCTGCGTCGCCTGGCTTCAGGGCGCTAAATTGGTGGTGTACAGCCACAATCTCGAATACAGTCGCTTTCGCTCTATGGGCAAGTGGTGGTGGCCGCTGGTATACCTCGCAGAACGACTGGCCTATCGGCAGGCCGACTATGTGCTGTTTATCTCCCCCGACGAGCTCGCGCCCGGCATCCGCACGTTTGGCCTGGCGCCCCAGCGCTGCCGCGTGCTGCCCTATGGCGTCGATCAGCAAGCTTCGCCGCCCCGTCAGACCGCCGGGGCGGCCATCCGACATCGGCACGGCATCGACCCACAGGCGCCCGTATGGCTGCTGTTTGGCCCGCTGGGCTACGCCCCCAACCTGGAAGCCCTCAATCGGGTACTCACTGAGGTAGCGCCCCGTCGCGCCGAGATGGGCTTCCCCGGGGCGGCCATACTCGTTTGCGGCGGCGGCCTGCCCGAGCGCTATCAGGGCTTGGAGGCTTACCGCAGCCAAGGCGTACAATACTTAGGCTTTGTACCCGACATCGACGACTATCTGCTGGGCGCCGACCTGCTCCTCAATCCCGTGGAGAGCGGCGCCGGCGTCAAAACCAAAGTCATCGAAGCCATCGCCCGAGGGCTGCCCGTCGTATCTACCCACAACGGCGCCCTCGGCCTCGACCAGGCCGCCTGCGGCCCCATGTTGCGCGTAGCGCCCGATGGCGACTATGCCGCCTTTCGCCTTCACTTGGCCGGGCTCCAGCGCCATCGACCCGCTCAAACCCCGGCCGCCTTTTATCAGCGCTACTACTGGCCCAACTGCCTGCAACCCTTATTGGAAATTATGAATCTGGCGCCTGCCCCCGGGCAGGATAAAACCAACGGAATATGAACCTCTTACAACGCATTCTACAGTCGAAAACCCTGGAACGCTGGCGCCGCACGCTGGGCAAAGCCACCGGCCTCCACATCCGCCTCAAACGCTTCACCGCCTCGGCCAGCCCCGAGCTCCGCACCGCCATGATCCTGCGCGAAGCCGGCATCGACTTAGTCTTCGACATCGGCGCCAATACCGGCCAGTTCGCCGAAGCCCTCTTCGATTTCGGCTACCAGGGTCGGGTAGTCTCCTTCGAGCCCACCGCCGCCGCTTATGCCGAACTCAAAGCCCGCGCAGCCCGATACCCCCAGTGGGAAGTAGCCGAGCGCTGCGCCATCGGCGATCAGGATGGCCTCATCACCATGAACGTCTCCGACGACTCCGTATTTAGCTCTGCCCTCGAAATCGACGATGCCTACACGGCCCACAACCCCAAAGCCCGCATCGTCAAAAAAGAAGAAGTGCCCGCCTACCGCATGGACACCCTCTACCAACGCTATCTCCAGGAGAACCCCAAGGCCCGCATCCTGCTCAAAATAGATACCCAGGGCTTCGAAAAACAAGTGCTCGACGGTAGCCGGGAACTCATCCGCCACGTCAGGAGTCTCAAAATAGAAATCCCCCTTTACCCCATCTACCGCAACACCGGCTTCAGCTTCTACGAAATCATCGACTACGCCCGGCAACACGGCTTCCAGCCTTACAGCATCCAGGTAGAAGGCGTCGACCTCCCCACCGGTCGCGTCAACACCATCGACGGGCTCTTTGTAAAGGAAGGATAAAAATTTGGGGCCCCGCCGCATAACATCTACTCCTTTTAGCAACTTGCGCGGCGCCGGGTGTTCCGCTACTATGGGCCGGCATAGCGGTTATGCCCAAACCTTGGCTAAGGCCCGGCCGGCCCATACCGCTTCACCCCCTGGTCCGGACAAAAGACGCAGTCTGGATTCCTTAATTTTGACTTGAAAATATATATATGTAAAAATAAATTATAAAATAGCTACACCATGACCAATCTGTGCTACTGTCTTCTTTTTTGCGCCCTGTTTCCCTTTGCGGCCAACGGGCAGGCCCATAAAATGGAGCTCCGAAAAGAATACGAGCGCCTCGACTCCCTCTGCGAACTCGCCAAAGACTCCAGCCTCCAAGCCGTGGTGGAAATCAGTAAACAAATGGCCGAAATCGGTCGGAAAATCCCTTCTGATACCGCCCTCATGAAAGCAAACCTGCTGCAAGGTCAGGCTTATGACTTCCTCGGCCAGTTTGATTTGGCGCTGGCCGTCTACTATGAGACCCTAAAACTGGCCGACGACGTCCAGAACTGTTATTTCAGGGTTCACCTTGCCAATCAGATCAGCAAGATACAGCAAACCATGCTAAATTGGGAAAAAGGCCTGGAATTTTCCCTGAAAGCCAAGCAGAATGCCATTGCCTGCGGCATGTATTTGGATACCATCGAAATCAATTATGGCCTCGGATTGAACCTGTTCAAATTAGGCCGATCGCAGGAAGCCATTCAAGTGACGGCGCAAAACCTACAGGCCGCCCGCAAAGCAGGGGACCCCATGCCCATCTTGATCGGCATTCAGGAACTATCCAACTTATATGCCGAGTCGGGCGATTTTAAAAAGGCGCTGGAAATAGCGCTGGAGGCGCTCCGTATGCCCGAATCGGTACTGACCAACTTGTCGAAAGCCCAGATATATGACCGGCTCACTCAACTGACTGTAATGTTGAAAGACTGGGATAATGCCCAGAAGTACCTGAATGAATCGTTTAAGTACTCAAAAATAATACAGCTAAACGATTATATTTTTGAGTGTTACCGGCTGCAATCGGCCATAGATGAAGCCAAAGGGCAGTACCAAAGCGCTTTGGAAAATTTTAAAATATACGCCGCGCTGAAAGACTCCGTGTATCAATCGGAATACGATGAAAGTATGGCTGCTTTGACAGCCCAATATGATCTGGACAGCAAACAAAAAACGATCGCTTTACTGGAAAAAGACCAACAAATCCGGCAGGGGCAAATTCGCCAGCAACAAACCATGATGCTCATTGGCCTGCTTGCCGTTGGATTGATTCTGCTGGGCATTCTACTCAACAACCAACGGAAAACCCAAAAAATTAAAACTGCTTTTGCCCAAGACCTGCTCAAGATGCAGGAATCAGAGCGCCAACGCATTTCAAAAGACCTGCACGACAGCATAGGGCAAAACATCCTATTCATCAAAAACCAGTTGCAACGGACGGCCCCCTCTCCCAGCAAACAACTGGTTGAAAACTTGGATTCTACGCTGGAAGATGTGCGGAATATCGCCAAAGACCTATATCCCAATCAGTTGGAGCTATACGGGCTGCAATCGGCGGTAGATACGTTGTGCGAAACGGCCCGCGAAAGCAGCGGTATTTTTATCAGCAGCGATTTGCAGGGCATCGATGAAAAACTCGACCGGGAAGCCAAAATTAACTTTTACCGGATCATCCAGGAATGCATCAACAATTCGATGAAACACGCCGATGCCACCTCCATCCGCATTACTTCAAAACAAACCCCGGGCAAGGTAGAATTGGTGGTACAAGACAATGGCAAAGGCTTTGATAAAGCCATTCTGGAACGCAAAGCACAGCGCTCGTTCGGCATGATCAATATAGAAGAAAGGATAAAAATGCTGCGCGGCAAGCTGGATTTGGAAACGGCTGCCGACAAAGGCGTAAAACTCACCTTCTCTATCCCCGTATAACCCATGAAAAAATACAGCGTAATCATTGCCGACGACCATCCCATTTTTCGCAGCGGCATCCGGGAAGAACTCAACGGCATAAAAATCCTTGAACTGCTCGGCGAAGCCAAAGACGGCGCAGAAGCCTACGGTCTCATCCTGGCTCACCGGCCTGCGCTTGCAATTTTGGACCTGGAAATGCCCCTGCTGAGCGGCTTGGATGTGTGCCGAAAAGTATTGAGCGAAAAAGCCCAAACCCAATTCATCATCCTGACCATGCACAAGGAAAAGCACTTTTTCCAGGCAGCAATGGAGGCAGGCGTACGGGGGTATTTGCTGAAAGACAATGCCATACAAGACCTCATTCGCTGCGTTGAGACGGTTTGCGCCGGCGAAATTTATGTGAGCCCCGAAATAGATCATTTCCTGACCGTACACACCGAACACCACCAGCATAAAGCCGTGCAGGCAGCGCATGCTTTGCTAAGCCCTACAGAAAAGGTTATTCTGAAAATTATTTCCGAAGGAAAAAGCTCGGCAGACATTGCCGAGCTTTTGTTCATCAGCGTTAATACTGTTGATAACCACCGGGCCAATATGGCCAAAAAATTAGGCTTAGAAGGCAAAAATTCGTTGCTGAAGTTTGCCATGCAATACAAGGGGCAGTGGTAGCGAATGATGGTTAACCACTATTGTCTTTACGGTTATAAGTATTGACTTTTGTACCATCATTTTATCAATACCTTCTGCTTATGAAAAACGTTTTTACACTTCTTATTCTTTGCTGCTTAGCAGCAACGGTTTTTAGCCAAACGCCATTTACCATTACCGCCGACAATTTCCCCATTTACGGCATCCAGAACTTTCAAGGTCCGAACACCGGCCCTAATCTAACGCCTGCAGCAAACGGCAACTGGGACTTTAGCGCGTTGAATGCCACAGATATGGCCCAAACCGTGTACTTCCCCGAAGTAGACCCCTTTTATACGGCTGCCGGCGTAGACGTTTATGTCAGTGATTTCAAAAACCTGACGCCTAATCTGGGCTATCTCGTGTTCAACGAGTTTGATTTTAATAGTTCCGGCGTATTCGACAAAGGCATTTATGTAGATCGGCAGGCGTACAGCTTGGGCGCGTTTTCCGGAAATAATCTGGATAGCATTGTGTTTCCGCTTCAAGGGTACATTTATCCCACGGCCAGAAAGATCATGCAGTTTCCGGCTACCTACCAAACAAGCTGGTCGTCTCAAAATCGCCGTTGGGTCGACTTCAACCTTACGGTTACGGCATTCGGGTTGAATGGAACGCCGGGCCGGCAAGTGTTCACAACCTTCCGCACAGATAGCATCGTCGGTTGGGGCAAAATGAGCGTGTACGCCGACAACGGCCCCAGTATCCAGTACGATGTACTGATTGATAAAATCGACCAATATGCCGTCGACAGTTTTTATTTGGCAGGGGCGCCTGCGCCGGCTGTGCTGCTCACCGCATTTGGCATAAGCCAGGGCCAACAAACGGGGATCAACAAGCGATATGTCGTGTTTCGCGAAGGCCATTCAACCCCTTTGGCCGTTTTCCAATACGGCAGCAACAATTACACAAACCCTGAGGCCATCTATTTCGATACGGAAAACCTGACGACAATTACCAGCGTAGACAACCCGGATGAGCAAGCATTTGCGGTGCTCTTGTTTCCCAACCCCAGCAGTTCGGGGCAGTTGAATGTACAGTTTAACGGCCACTTTCCTGCCATAGACAACTACCGGGTCTTAGACCTGCAAGGCCGCGTTGTGCAAAGTGGCAAGGTCGACATCAGCCGCGGATTCCTTCAACTTCAGTTAGGCAAACAAATACCCAACGGCCAATACCTGCTACAATTGGCAGATGAAAAAAACCAAACTCAGGTTAATGAATCCTTTATCTTAAAACAGTAAGATAAAGAATATTTGAAGGGGGGAATAGTCTTTGCAGTCGTCCGGTTGGGCGACTGCTTTTCGGCTTATAGTTCTCCAAGTCAGGATGAGTGAATCTTGGCTTGGAGAACTATATATCAACAAAAGCGCTAAACTTAACGCATGGCGGGCGGCGCGGCGGTGGCCCCCAAAAAAAATCACTACATCCGCTCCTGCATCCAGTTCCAGACATACTGGAACACCTGCAACTGTTCGGGCTCGTTGTGTATTTCGTGGTAGAGGCCTTCCCAGATGCGGCATTGAACGTCGCCTTGTACGCGGGCCGCAAAATCACGGGTGGCAGCCGCGCTGGTGATGCCGTCGGCGCCGCCGTGCATGAGCAGCAGGGGCACGGCGATGGGGCCGGCATAATGGTCGAGGCGGGCGGCGCCTTCGAGCATGCCGATGCCGAGGGCGGCCGTGAGGCGGTCGTGTACGAGGGAGTCGGCGATGTAGGCGTCTACTACGGCTTTATCCCGGGAGATTTGCCGCACGTCGAGCCCATTGCTCTGGGTGAAGGTGGGGAAGATGCCGCGCATAATCTTACCGAGAGCCACCTGCATGGCCGAGGGCTGAAAGGCTAAGCGGATGTGCGGCGCGGTGACGATGGCGCCGGCCAGCTTGGGGCGGCGCTGGATGAGGTAGTTGAGCAACAGGTTGCCGCCCATGCTGTGGCCATAGAGGAAAGCGGGGGCTTCGGGCGCGCGCATCTCCAGGGCTACCAGCAACTGAGCGATCTCGTCGAGCAGCAGGTCGAAGGTGGGGGCGTGGCCCCGGGGGCCTTCGCTCTGGCCGTGGCCCCGGCGGTCGTAGGCCACTACCGCTACCTGGTTGTCGTTGAGCCGGCGGGCGAGGTGCTGGTAGCGGCCGGCATGCTCGCCTAAGCCATGTACGATGCCTACAATGGCTACGGGGTGGTCGACGGGCCAGTACAGGCCGTGGATGCGAAGCTGGTCGCGGGTTTGCCAGGAAAAGGTCTGCATAAAGCGGATTTGTGCGGCTGCTAAGATAAGCACTTGCGCGCATTTGCGCAAAAATCGTCATTTTTGCGGCCCAAAGCCATTTGTTATGCCGTTGAGAATCGTTTTTATGGGCACGCCCGAGTTTGCCGTACCGTCGTTGGAGCGGCTGCACGACAGCGGATTTGAGATTGCTGCTGTAGTCACCAGCATCGATAAGCTGGGCGGGCGCGGCGGCAGGCAACTGCTGGAGTCGGCGGTGAAGCGGGCCGCCGTAGCCCGGGGTATTCCGGTGCTGCAACCGGAAAAACTGCGCGACCCGGCCTTCCTCGATGCGCTGCGCAGCCTGAAAGCCGACCTTCAGGTGGTGGTGGCTTTTCGGATGCTGCCGGAGGCGGTATGGGCCATGCCGCGGCTGGGTACCATCAACCTGCATTCCTCGCTGTTGCCCCGCTACCGGGGGGCGGCGCCCATCAACTGGGCCGTCATCCGGGGGGAGCGCGAAACGGGGCTCACTACTTTTTTTATCCGGCAGGCCATAGATACCGGCGATGTGCTGCTACAGGCCCGCACGCCCATAGGCGAAAACGAAACGGCCGGCGAACTACACGATCGGCTGATGGAAATAGGCGCCGATCTGCTGCTGGAGACGGTGCGCGGTATTGAGGCCGGAACTTTGCAGGCCCGCCCCCAGGACGATGCCGAGGCGACGCCGGCGCCCAAAATTTTTCACGATACCTGCCGCATCGACTTTGGTTTGTCGTTGGGCGAGCTGCATAACTTCATCCGGGGCATGAGCCCATACCCGGGCGCCTGGACGCTGTTAGACGGGGAAGAGCTAAAGCTGCTGCGCGCCCGCCCGGAGGCCGCCGACCACAACCTGCAGCCGGGCACGATGCTGGTAGAAAAGCGGCAGATCCGCATAGCCGTGCCCGGCGGCTATCTGCATATAGAAGAACTGCAACCGCAGGGCAAGCGCCGCATGTCGGCAGGTGATTTCATCAACGGCTGGCGCCGCCCTGAGATGCAGATGGCGCTAGGCGCCCCTCAATCTTAATCTCAACCTCAACCTCAACCTCAGCCCACGCCGCTGCGGAGCCGCGTGAGGGGGTGAAGCGGTATGGGGGAACCGGGGTTTAGCCAAATACAAAGTGGGCGGCCCCCATAATAGCGGAACACCCGACCCCCGGCCCCGTTAGCGACCGCCCTTCGCCAGGGCAAAACGCCAAAGGGGCCGGGGGGCACGCCCTCAACTTCATCAATGTTTCATTACGGTACTACTTGCTACCCAGCCGTCGGCGCCCTGTATTTTCAGGGTGTAGGTTCCGGCGGGCAGGCCGCTGAGGTCTGCTGCTGTAGTGCCTGTGCCAAAGCGGCGCACCAGCCGGCCGTCGGCATTCCAGCACGTTACGGACGTTATGGGCCGACCATCGGCATGGATGAAGACTTGGTCGGCGGTCGGATTGGGGTATACCCGAATGGCCGCTCCGGCCTCGGGCTCGGGGGCGGAAGCGGTGACTGCGCCGCCTGCCACGGGGGCTGAGGTGGCGAGGGCGTCTACGGGCATTTGATGCTCGGCGGCATTGATGTACATGACGTGATCGGGGCGGAAGTGCAGGGCTTCCGTTTCATCGGAGGCCGACACTTGGGGGGCGAAGCGCAGTTGACCAATGGCGCCGGTGCCGGTGGCGGTTTGTCCGTCGGTGCGGGTGATGGCGATGTCGATGCGACCCAGCTCGGGATGGTCGCGCACAAAAGTCAGGGCGCCGGCCCCATTGAGCCAGCTCTGCTCGAAGGTGGCGCTCATGGAGCCCGGCGCTATCCGCTCGGGTTGGTAGTAGATGCTGAAGGCTAAGCCGTAGACGTCGGAGGCGGGCGCCGAGGCTTCGCCCAACACCAGATCGAAAGCCGCCAGCTCGGTTTCGGGGTACAAGCTATCGGCGCGCACATACAGAGGCGGATGGATGCTCATGGGCGCAACGGGCAGATCGGTATGGGCCATGGGGTCGCCGGTTGAATGCTCGTTTTGCTGCCCGTAGTGCTGGGCTACCCAAAGAGCATCGGCGGGCGTGGGAGCGCCGTCGCCATCGGCGTCGGCATGGGCTAAGTTGATGTGGCTGGCGGGCGTATGGGCCTGCCAGGCCAGGGCGGGCTGGGTCGCCCAGGCGGTGGAGGCATCGGCGCGGGGCGCGCCGCCGGGCTGGCTGTTGCCGGCAGCGAGGCCGAGGCTGAGTAAGTCGAAATGATTGACAACCCCGTTAGCGTCCATATCGCCGGGGTAGACGTATGCGCCAGGCATTACGGTGGTGGCGGCCGGAAGCGAGTGGATGGGCACAAGTTGATCCAAGGAATTAATGGCCTCTATAGCAGTTGGGTAATTGGTAATGGCGAGCTCTGCCGAGCCGGTGCGCCGGGCCCGGAAAGACAGCATGAGCAGGGTGTCGCCGGGTTGCAGGCTAAAGCCGGTTAACAATGGATCCGTCCAGGAAAACGTCACTTGGCCAGGCCGGGAAGTGCCAAAATCTGTATCTGCGGCTGATTCGATGAGCAGTTCTGCATTGGTCAGCTCCAACAGGCTGGTGTCGTAAGCCATAGAAAATTGCAAGCCAAAGAGCGCCTCGAACCGATCGACGATCAACGGAACGTGGAAAATGTTTGTAGAAGAAACCTCGACCGGCGGGAAGTGTAGCGCGCAATGGTCGTTATCGGTGATTTGGAATGGGCGCTGAATTTGGGCTCCGCCTACGGCCTGTCCCTGGCTGTTTTGTACCCCATGTATGCGATGGCCGATGTTGAGGCGTCCTGCCGCCTCTTCCAGTACCCGCAGCCGCACCACCGCCAATGGCTCGGTGGGCAAGAGCGATACGCCGGTAGGGTTAGTCCAGCGGTAGTCGACCCGGTCGGGGCCGGCGCTCACCCACTGTACACCGTCGGCAATGAGCGGATGCCAGATGATGGTATCTATGGCAATGTTCCCAGGCGACGACCAGCTTGTGTAGAAGGAAAAAGCCGTAAGTTGGATGAAATTGGCGGCATACAAGCCCATGTCGAAGGGCTCGTCGACGGTAGCGGGGTAATACGGGGCGCTGGAGATGAGGTCGGTGGTGAAGAGGAGGCTGGCAGGCGTTGCCGACGGCGCATCGGGGCAGTCGTTGAGGAAGGCGGCCTGGGCGGTGCAGCCCCGGCTGTCGGTCACGTTAACGACTAAGGTATCGTTGGGGTTTACCCATACATTGACAACATTGTCTGGCGTGGTAAAGAAGTCGCCATTAGACTGTTCTATATTCAGGGGCGGCTGGGCATGGTGTATATTCAGTCGATACAGCTTCTGGCCTTGTTCATTGAAAAGGCAGGTTCCGTACTGGGTATGGACAGTAATGGGGTCGGGATGCCGCACGAGCGCGGTATAAACGTGCGAACAGCCGAGATCGGGGTTGGTGATGGTGAGCGCATGCTGCCCTAAGGGCAAGTTGGTTATAAAATTAGTGGTAGCCCCTGTGCTCCATTCGTATTGCAGGTTAGGCGAAAGCATATTGGAAGATGGCAAGAGGGCTCTCTGCGTTATCCATAAGCTATCCAGCGTAGTTTCTGTACAATCGATTGTGGATGAATGAGGCAGCGTCATGTTGACTTGCTTTATTACAACGCCGGTGAGCACATCGACGCAACCTTCGCCCGCTGAAACGGTAACGGAATACTCGCCGTCGCTGAGCATGGTTATCAGTTGCGTTGTATCTCCTGTGCTCCATTGATAGTCAAATTCATCCAAATTAACTGCTCCCTGAGCGCGCACTTGTAATGAAGCGGGTTGGAGTCCAAAACATTCATAGTATGCCGGCAGAACATACAGCCTGCCTTGCGCCAAAAGGCTCTCCGTACTCGTTTCCAATTGCACCTCGCAGCCCAATAAGGTATCGCGCACGATTACTTGATGCTGTCCCGCGGCCAGCGCTACAGCGGTTTGGGCGGTTTCTCCATTGCTCCAGGTAAAGGTTGTATGCGTTGAAAACAGGGTGAGCGATACGCCGGCATGGCCGTCGGGCTCAGGTGTGGCGCAATCATCCAACCCAAAACCTGAGGGCATCCATGCCTTAAAATACCAGGGGTTATAACGAACGCCCCCCGCCCGGCTGAAGCTTTCGTACTCCAGGGCGATTTCCAGGGTTTTTCCCGAAGGACTCGTATAGTTGTTTCCGGTATCCGAGTAGGGCTGCTCGAAGGGAATCCAGCCGGAAGAGGAGCCTGAGCCTGCTTTTCTTTTTACGGCTATGCCGGGCAGCTCCGTGGCGTAGGTCAGTTGCAATGGTTGGTGATCGCTACAGGAGTAGACCTTCTCGATGGCAAAGGCCGAAAAGCGCAGCGCAGCGGGCGGCAGTTGGCCGGCATAGCGGGCCACGCCTCCGCTCAGCCAGAGGGCGTCGGCTCGAATTAAAGGTGCGCCCACTTCCTCGAAGTTAAAAACGGCCAGATTAATGGGCGTCCAGCCGGGCAGGTCGTCCAGCACCCGAACGTTTAGCCAGGCAATGGTATCACCCCAGCTAAATGTCGTCCCAACCGGATGCGTCAATCTTCCATCCAAAAACTGATCGACGCCCTGCCAGAGGGCGCAGTCGGCGCAGCTCTCTGTGGCTTCTATCCCTACCAGTTCCAGATAAGGTTGTGAGGCGGCAGGCAGGTTGAAGGAAAACGCTACTACAGTGGCCGCAAATTCTGTGTACAACCGCAAGGGCAGGCGTAAGGTGTCGCCGGCCTCGCCAAAGGCATAGCCCAACTCCAGCGCCGTGCGGGAGGTATAGGGCAATGGCGACTGAGCCCCGGCCTCTCCGGCCCACAGCAGTAAACCGCTCAATAACAAAATGGTAAAACGGGTTTTCATGAATAACGTATTTTGAGATTATGGAAAATATGAAATTTTAGGCAATGGATATACGGCATACCGCAGCGGATAGCCGCTGCGGCTTATTTGCGTTTTTTCAACTACTCCTTAACTACCGGGCGGCTTACCCAGCCCTCGGGGCCATAGGCCCTGATCCAGTACAAGCCGGTCGGCAGGCCTTCTAAGCTCAGCCCTCCATCGGCCCCTGCCGCATAGCGCACCTGCTCGCCGGTAGCCGTATGGCAGCTCAGGGCTTCGATGCGCAGCCCTTCGGCGGCTACCGTCACCCGGTTGTGCGCAGGGTTGGGGTATACGCGCAGCCGCTGCCGGGCCGTCTCCATCCAGGAGGAGGCCGTTATTTCGCCCCCCGTCACGGGGGCCTGAGTGCTCAGGGGCGTGAGGGGCAGCCTTTGTTCGGCGGCATTGAGGTATACGACGTCGTCGGGGCGAAATACCACGCCGGGCGGCGTGCCCACAGCGGGCAGTCGGGGCGTCCAGGCCAGCCGGGCCACCGGGCCTGCGCCTATGGCCGCCTCCCCGTCGGTGCGGGTGATGGCAATATCAATGCGGCCCAACTCGGGATGGTCGCGGGCGAAAACCCAGGCGCCGGCGGCGGCATTGCCCAGCCAGCTTTCCTGAAAATGGGCGCTCATGCTGCCGGGCTCCACCCATTGGGGGTCGTAGTAAATGCTGAATGCCAGCCCGTAAGCGTCGGCGGCCGGCGCTTGCCCCTCGCCCAGCACCACATAAAAGGAGGCTGAGGCTGCGCCTACTTCCAGTGGGGCGGTTTCTACGTACAACAGCGGCCCGGGGGCCCCGCCAACCGGATCGGGCAGTATGGGGTGGGCCATGAGGTTGCCGCCCCAGTGTTCGTTTTGCAAACTGTAGTGCGCCGCCAGCAGATCGGTATCGGCGGCAGTCAGCGCGCCATCGCCATCGGCGTCGGTATGGGCCATGTTGATGAGGCTGGCAGGCGTGCTCGCCCCCCAACTCATGGCAGGCTGAGGCGCCCATTCGCCGTCGGGCGCAGGTCGGGGGCCCCGCCGGGCGTCGGCGTTGCCCGCCGCTAAGCCCATAGGCAGCAGATCGTAGTGGTTTACAATGCCGTTGGCGTCCGCGTCGCCGGGGTAGACGGCCATGTCGGGCGCCAGGGAGAGGCCGCCCGACCGCAACGTCATGGGCACAATTATATCGTTGGCAATAATGGCTTCGCCCGGAAAGCCATTGCCGATGTATGGAGGCGCCTGAACGATGGCGCTAGCCGCCGAAGGATGCAACGGCTCAAAGCAGGCAAAAAACAAGGTATCGCCTGCGGCTAAGGGCGCAAATTCGAGATTGCCGCCCACCCACGAAGTGAGCACGTAAGGGGGCAGCGCATGGTAAAACTCCCCAAGGGGATCCGGCAAATTGGGGTGCAATATATTGCGGGTATGTCTGAACTGGGTCGTGTCGAAAGCCAACCCCAACTGGAATCCCTGCAAAGGCGCTATCTGTTCGGCTACAATGGGCACGCAGGTTTCCCCATAGCCTGCAGCCGTCACCGAGTCGGCCCGCACCCATACGGGCTCGCCCAGAAGGGCGTTAAAATTCCGATGTACGGCGCCCGGCGTCGTCAGCAGTTGCTGGTACTGGGGAGTCATAATCTGCGATAAGGCAAAGGAAGCCCAAAAATGAGGCGTGGCGTCGCGGGGGGTGAACCAGAGCGTAGCCAGCGGCTGGTCGGCATCCAACGTCAGGGCTACGGGCGCGCTCCAGTATACATGCAGCCGGCTGCCGTCAAAAATGTACTGCAAGGGCGTAATGCCGAGCTCGGGCCGCCAACTGATGCTGTCGAGCTTTGAAAAATCCCAGATATCGATGCTAAAGCGCGCCTCTTTAATGTTGTCGAAGTGCTCGGCGTATATGGGCATGCTAATCTGCTGGTGCAGCGGCGCAAAGTTGCCGGAGGTCAAAGGCGAACTCAGCGTTATTCGGGGCAGCAGATCGGGCGGCGCGCCCGTACACTCGTTTTTATACACCTGCTGGAAGGTTGCCCCCGCCGCATCGCGCACCAAATACGGGAAAATATGGCGGTGCATCATCACCCGCTGGTATACCGGCGCCGTCGTTGTGGTTCCGTCGGCAAATAAAAACGTGTATGGCGGCTGTCCTCCCTGGGGCGTGAGCACCATCAGGCTACGCCCCGACTCGTCTTCATAACAAAAAGTGAGCGATTCTACGGAGAGGGGCGCATTTTGGCCCATCAGGGGCGCTGCGTGCCACAGGCATATTGTGCAAAGCCATCCAATACTCCCCAAGAGCGCGTGGAAGTGCAGGCGAGGCGCTATTTTTTTACGCCAAAAATGGGATGATTTACGGTTTTTCATACCGCCAGCGTTTAGTTTAAGGCCAGGTAGGGCAAATACTGTGCCGTATTGCACTGTACCGGAGTGTACGAGGGTTGTTTTGAAAATGTTGCAAATTTTAGGGTTATTTTTATGTTTTTTTGGGGCCCCGCCGCAGGGCATTTACGGCAAAAATCATCCTGCGCGGCGCCGCCACGTCTTCGCTACGCTCTTCCGGGTAAACGTGTTCCGCTCTTATAGCAGGCCGTACCACCGGCCTTTAGGGGCCGGCGATACGGCCTGCTATACCGCTGCACCCCCTGGTCCGGGGCGTGATCAGCGAGCAAGCGAGCCGCGAAGGGTGAAGGGGGGCGCGCATTATTGTTGAATGGGGTAGCGCTCTGTAAAACTTCTGCCTTCTTCGTCTTTAAATTGTGAAAGCTCATGGCGCTTGATGAGCGACTTTGATTCTTCTTCTAAGATGATTTCTGTACGCGATTCAGTGAGGTAGCCCACGAGCCCGCCGATAGGCATCTTTGGACCGTCAAAAATTCGGTGGGCTACCATGCGCGTAGGGAATACAATGATGGTATCGGCGCCGCCCGGAACGGACCGGATAAAGCTGTGCGTTGGGTACAGTCGGGCTTCTTCCTCCCGTTGTAACTGTTCTTCACGCCCTTTGCGCAGGCCGTCAGAAGTAGCCCATTGGGAATAAATGAACGCAACGGCAAACGTGGCTGCAAACAAGGCGCCGATTGAAACCGAACGCATAAAATGGCCTTCCCTATAAGCCTGAAAAGCCCAAAAGAGCAACGCAAGGATGAGTAGTGCGGGTAAAAAAAGCAGCAACCGTGCCCCCCATGCTTTGGGGCTGCTGATAGAGCCCGGCGCGTCGAAGGACATGGCAAACATATAGAAGCCAAAGAAGCCCACACCAACGGCTAATACGGCTCCTAAAAGCATCAATGCAATGGCGATAATTTTCATGGCGCTGTTTTATGGCTCTTCACGCTAAAGTTAAAATCCTGGCGTTTGGAGAACGACCATTAATCGGCAGAAGAAAACTCAAGAACCAACTGCCCGTCTTTAGGCTGTATGCTCATCTGGGCGTACTCGTCTGCCAGGGCGATGGTCAGGGTTTGGGTGGCGGCATCGTATTCGCCTTTGGTGGCGCTGCCCTGAAACCACAAGGGCCTGAACAGTACCAAGGCTTCCTGCATGGTCATTTTACTTTCGGGGATGTAGAAGTGGTGGGTAACGCCGCCTTCGTAGTATTCAAACTGGAAGATGGCTCCATCCTCGAATGCCTGTTTGTAACCTTCTATCAGGCCGGGCTCGGCGGGTAGCTTTATGCGCTCGCCTTTTGGGGGGGAAACCGATTGATAGAACCACTCCAGGTAAGAATCGGCATTTTCGGGCGCTTTCACCATGGGCGGATAAGGCGAAAGGTATCCTTCAAACAGAAAGCCTTCCCGGCCTTCTTCGGTTCTGACTTTTACCCAGCCGCCGGCGACTTCAAAATCGCCAAATTTTTCGGCTACATAGCGGTTGACCTGGTCGGGCATGGCCAATACGGTGAGGGGTTGAGCATTGCAGGGAACGGTGATCACTTTTTCGCCATCTTTAGCAGGCGTTTTGCGCAATACCAGGCCGCTGGGCGCATGAACGTAGAGCTTGCTGCCAATGCTCATTCGGTCTGCTTTGGCCGGGGTTTCGGCAGCGGGCTCGGCTAAGGCATCAGCAGGTAGTTTGTTTTCTTGCTTGCAGCCAACGAGCAACAAGACGCTTAGCAAGGTAAGATATACGGTTTTGCGCATGGTTTGTACATTGAAGGATATTAATGGCATGCAAGATACCATAGAAGCAACTTCATTTGGCGCATTCGGGAAGGAGTTTAGGATAATTTAATTTTGGCCCTCGTCGCTGCGGAGCCGCGTGAGGGACAGCAGCGGTATGGGGGGCGATGGGGTAGGGGGCCAACCTGACACATGCGCCCCCCATAATAGCGGATGGCCCGACCCCGGCCCCCGAAACAGGCCCTGGGGTGGAGTAACATGCGCGGGGCCGGGGGCACGCCCTAAAAAAGACCCCCTGAAGGGCAAAAAAATTGGAGTACGTGGATGTAAAGGAGATGTTAAGCACGTATCTTTTGTAAATCCTGATTTTATTCAATGTTTATGATTTAAAAAAATAATAAATATGATATTTTGATGAGGTTGATTTTCATCATGGCGTAGTCATGGTGAGGTGTATTTTGTTGACATTGTGTTTTTGTTTTCCCAATATTGTGGGGATAAAAGTATTGTCAGGAAATTATCCTTTTTAGGAATGGGGTTATCGCATAACAAAAGCGTGAAGCAATTAACGGTATTATTCGCAGGGCTTCTGGGGATATTTTCCCTTGTAGCACAACCTGATGCGCCAACAGGCCTTACGGCGGTGGGCTATGACCATCATGTGGAACTCAACTGGGAACAGAATGCTGAGCCCAACCTACAGGGCTATAACGTATACGTGAGCACAGACGGGAGCAACTTTTCCTTTGTGCGGTATGTGCAGGCGCCGCAGACGCGGTTTGTACATTTTATAGGAGAATGGGATGCTACTCGCCATTACCGGGTTACGGCTCAAGGAGGCGGGCAGGAGAGCGCCCCTTCGGCGGTAGTGCAGGGCGCTACTTTCCAGATGACCGACGACGAGTTGCTGGACATGGTGCAGGCTTATACCTTTCGTTATTTCTGGGAGCACGGGCATCCTGCTTCTGGTATGGCCCGCGAGCGCAACAATGCCAATGTGGTGACCTCCGGCGGCAGCGGGTTTGGCATTATGGCGTTGTTGGTGGGTATTGAGCGGGGCTTTATCACTTACGAAGAGGGCCTTCTGCGGATGCGCAAGATTGTGGATTTTCTGCAAATCGCGCCTCGCTTCAGGGGGGCATACGCGCACTGGATGAATGGCAATACCGGGCAGGTGGCGCCCTTTAGCGCCCTTGACGACGGGGGCGACTTGGTGGAGACGGCGTTTCTGATGCAGGGCTTGCTGACGGCGCGGCAGTATTTCAGCGCTTCGGGCGAGCAGGAAACCCGGCTCCGCGACGATATTACGGCGCTGTGGGAGGGAGTAGACTGGAACTGGTACCGCAAGTTGGTAGACAATGTGCTGTACTGGCACTGGTCGCCTAACCACAACTTTGCCATCAATCTGGCGCTTAGGGGATTTAACGAGACGCATATTGTATATCTGTTGGCGGTAGCTTCGCCTGTGGAGGCGCATAACATTCCGCCCCAGCTTTACCATACGGGTTGGGCAGGCGGCAATTATACCACTGGCGCCTCTTACTACGGCTATCCGCTGGGCGTAGGCGGCTTCAGGGGCGGGCCGTTGTTTTTTAGTCATTACAGCTATCTGGGCTTTGACCCCCGCAATCGCCGCGATGCTTATGCCAACTACTTTGTGCGCAATACCTACCATACGCTCATCAACCGGGCGCATTGTATCGCCAATCCTTTCAATCGGGTGGGTTACAGCGCCGACAACTGGGGGCTTACGGCCAGCGACGATCCTTTTGTGGGGTATTTGGCGCACGAGCCGGGCAATAATCAGCTCGACAATGGCACCATAGCGCCTACGGCGGCCTTGTCGTCTATGCCTTATACGCCTGAGTTTAGTATGCAGGCTTTAAAATATTTTTACCGGGAGCAAGGCGCCCGCCTGTGGGGGCCTTATGGTTTTTACGACGCATTTAACTTAGGGGCCAACTGGTTTGCCAACAGCTATTTGGCCATCGATCAGGGGCCGATTATATGCATGATTGAAAATCATCGCACCGGACTGTTGTGGGATCTTTTTATGCAAAATCCGGAAATAACGCCGGCGCTGGAAGCAGTGGGCTTTGTGCCCGACAGCGCGGTGGTGAACAACACAAGGACGGTATCCGGAGCCGAATTTGACGTAGCGCTTTCGCCCAACCCCGCTCGGGATTGGGTGAAAGCCAGTTTTGAACTACAGCGGCCCGCCCGCGTTCGGCTGAGTTTGCTGGACGCCAACGGCCGGCTGGTAGCCTTACTGCAAGATGAGGTGCAACTGCCTTCGGGCAGGCACGAATGGGAGGCGGCTCTTCCGTCTTCGTTACCGCCTGGCGTGTACGGGGCGCTGTTTGAATCAGATGGCTCTATCTGGGTTGAGCCCCTGTACATCCACTGATGATGGCAGGAACTTTAGCTTTGTAGTTGTCCAAGTCAAGGTTCATAAGCCTTGGCTTGGAGAACTTTAACCAAATTCTATCCAATTGCAAATTTTAAAAAAAAGACCTATGAATCGAGTCTTACTCTTTTTGGTCGCTTTGTTTTTGTATGCAGCGCCGGGCGTAGCTCAGGTGGTGTACGAAGACTTTGAGAGCGGCGCGCCCACCTTGAACTGGGTAGCCGCCGATGGCACTTTTGACGGGGCAGTTGACAACCCCGCGCCCAATGCCGTAAACGGCAGTACTAAAGCGGGTTCGTACACCAAGTCGAACATGCACGCTTACAGCTTGTTTATTACCGAACTGGCTGCGCCTATGGACCTTTCTGTTAATAACCAGTTTAAGGTTCAGATTTATACTTCGGCGCCCACTCAGGTGCTGTTGAAATTAGAAGGCCCCGGCGGCGCTATCGAAGGCATCAAAAACATTGCCGTTTCGGGCGCATGGCAGGAGTATACCTTTGATTTTAGTGCTGCGGCAGCCAATACCGGCCTCACGAAGATCATCTTCTTCTTTGATCCGGGTGATGAAACGAGCGGCGACACCTATTTGTTTGACAACTTAGTAGCTGTGCCTGCCGGCGAGTGCGCCGGTACGGCTGTTGATCCCGAGGTCATTGACGACTTCGAGTGCCAGCGCAATGCTACTTATGGCCAACCGGGTTGGGAAGACATACGCGCAGTAGCTAACCCTGATCCCAGCGGTATCAATACCAGCGAGGGTGTGGGCGAATACACCGATGGCCCCGGCCCTTGGCATGCTTTGGTGATCGACTATGAAAACCCCATCAACTTAGTTGAGGGAGGTTATATCAGCCTCAAAATGTGGGCCCCCAAAGGCGGCGTACTCAAGTTTAAACTCGAAGGCGGCTCTTCGCCGGCAGTAGAGCGAGACGCCCAAGTGACTGAATTGAATCAGTGGGTTGAGTATGGTATTGACTTTAGCGATCTGGCCGGCGGCAGTTATCGCAAATTAGTATTCTTCGTCAACGCAGGCGTAGACTCTGAGCCGGGCGACGTTTACTACCTCGACGACATCAATCGGGGTACCGTGCCTGCTCCGGGGCCGCTGGAAGACTTTGAAGCCGGCGCCCGCCTCACCTGGACGCCCCTCAACAACAACAGCGCCCTGCACGGCACGTATACGGGCCCGTTAGCCAACCCGGCGCCCAACGGCGTCAACGACAGTCCGAATGTAGGCCGTTATGTGCGCGGATCGTCCAACTTTAGTACGCTGACGGCCTTGTTGCCGGAAGGCATCGACTTGTCTGTCAATCCACAGCTCAACCTCAACGTATGGGCGCCCACCAGCGCTTCGGCGGTTACGCTGCAACTGCAAAGCCCCACTCAGGGCGCGCAAAGCGTGGAAGCAGAAGTGACGGCTACCGGCGAGTGGATTGACCTGAGTTTTGACTTCAGCAACTTCTCAACCATTACCGACTTTGAGCGGGTAAACATCCTGTTCAACCCAGGCACCAGCGGCGCCACTACCTGGTATTTCGACAATCTTCGTCAGGGCATCAGCACGGTTGACCCCTGCGAAGGCGTTGAGGTCATCCCGACAACCCTCGACGACTTTGAGTGCCAGCGCAATGCTACCTATGGAGTTGGCGCCGATCGCTTGGCGGTAGTCAATAACCCCGATGTTTCTTTGGGTAATACCAGCCTCAAAGTAGGCGAATATACCGACCCCAACGACCCCTGGTCGGCGCTGGTAATCCTCAATGAAGGCCCCATCGACCTGTCGGTATACAACCAACTCAGCATTCGCGTATGGTCGCCTTCGGTGGTGCCTATGCTGTTCAAGTTAGAAGGCGGCAGTTCGCCGGCGGTGGAGGTTTTCACGGATGTGACGGCTGCTGGCCAGTGGGTTCGCTATCAGATTGACTTCAGCCAGCACGCAGGCGTTGACCATCCGCGCTTAGCCATCTTCATGAATGCAGGCCAGGAGCCTGGCGCTGAAATCAAGTACTACCTCGACGACATTCAGTGGCGCCGCGCTCCTTACCGCGATTGTATCGTGGACTTCGAGCGCCCGGGTTACACCCTTACCAACTGGAGCTATTTCGCCAACGGCGAATTTGACGGCGCCGGCAACTTTACCACAGCGGCCAACCCCGCTCCGAGCGCAGTAAACAACAGCCCCACGGTAGGCGTATTCCGCGAATCGCCGGCAGGTTCTGTTTTTGCCGGTATGTTTGCCGATCCTGAGGCGCCCATTGCCATGCCTGCCGACAACAAGACCATCCGCATGAAAGTTTGGATGGACCATGCAGCGCCGGTAGTCATGAAAATGGAAGCCGGTATTGACGGCGCGCCGGGTTCCGGCGACGTTTTCGCCGACTACAACCTGCCCAACCAGTGGCAGGAACTGACCTGGGATTTCTCGGCGCTGCCCGACAATGCCCAGTATGGCCGCATTACGCTGATTATGGATATTGCCAGCACCCCGACGGAGGTGAAAACGTATTACTTTGACGACATCGTCATTGCCGACGAGACTTGCGCCGTAGTAGGCACGTTTGAGCCCAAGGTTGAAGCCTTGAAAGTATGGCCAAACCCTGCCGGCGATTGGCTGCGCATCGATAACCCTGGCGGTATTGCCCGCCGGTTTATGCTGCACAACAGCTTAGGCCAGTTGGTGCAAACTACCCAATTGGGTGGAGGCGCAGAGCAGACCGACCTCGACCTGGCAGGCTTGCCGGCCGGTGTGTATATGCTGGCAGGCTTTGATGCCGAAGGTCGTTTGATGGCCAATGCCCGCATCGTTAAGCGGTAATTTATTTTGCTAACGCAGGAGACAGGCGGAATGGACGTTAAGGCTTCCATTCCGCCTTCACTCGCATCCACAATCATCGACCGATGCGTGGACGGATTTTTATTGCCCTGCTGGCGCTATTATCCAGCTTTGCCTGTCAGCGGCCTATCTCTACTCAAGCTGATTCAGCAGCTAAGCTAATGACGCCGTTTAGCATAGATGAGCTGCAACGCCGCACATTTATGTACTTCTGGGAGTTGGCGCATCCGGAGAATTACCAAATTCCCGATCGCTGGCCTACAGAGGCTTTTAGCAGTATTGCCGCTACCGGGTTTGGGCTTACGGCCTATTTTATAGGTGCTGAGCGGGGCTACGTTACCCGCAAAGCGGCGGCGGACCGCACTTTGCAAACCCTGCGCACCCTTTGGCGGCTACCCCAGGGGCCTCAGCGCGAGGGAATAAGCGGCTACAAGGGTTTGTTCTATCATTTTCTCACAAATGACAAAGCGCTCAGGTTTAAGGATGTTGAACTATCTACCATTGATACCGGGTTATTGATGGCGGGCATCCTTTCGGCCCAGTCGTACTACGATCAGAACAATGCCACCGAGCGAGAAATCAGGGCCCTGGCGGATTCGCTTTATCGGAGGGTTGAATGGGACTGGACGATTAACGAAGAAGGCCGGATGTCGATGGGGTATCATCCGGAGCGCGGATTTATTAAAAGCGACTGGAAGGGCTACAATGAGGCGATGATCCTCATCGTGCTTGGCTTGGGGTCGCCTACTCATCCCATTCCCGACAACAGTTGGGAGCTTTGGTGTGAAACTTATCCCTGGGCTAATTTTTATGGCCAGGAGCACATCAACTTCGATCCGCTGTTTGGGCATCAGTACAGCCACATGTACCTCGACTTTAAAGGCATACAAGACAGCTACACCCGTCGGAAGGGCATTGATTATTTTGAAAATTCCCGTCGGGCCACATTGGCCAACTATGCTTATTGCGTAGCCAACCCCGGCGGGTTCAAAGGCTATGGGGCCAAGCAGTGGGGGCTTACCGCCTGCGATGGCCCGGGGCATATAGATACGATACTGAATGGAAAGCGGGTTAGTTTCTGGACTTACCGCGCCAGAGGGGCCGCATCTACCCAAGTGGTAGACGACGGGACCATTGCACCTACAGCCGCAGGGGGTTCCATTCCCTTTGCCCCCGAGGTATGCCTGCCGGCGCTGGAGGAAATGTGGAATACCTACTACGAAAAACTCATTGGCCAATACGGCTTTAAAGACGCTTTTAACCTCAGCTACACCCGATGCAGCGGATGTGAAGAGGGCTGGTTTGATGTCGACTATCTGGGCATTGATCAGGGCCCCATCATCATACAATTAGAAAATCATCGTTCCGGCTTGGTATGGGAAATGATGAAGAAAAACCCTTACATCATCAAAGGGATGCAGAAAGCCGGCTTTCAGGGCGGCTGGATACATTCATTAGGAAACAAGGGCTGATAACGCTCTTTTATTGGTTGACATTAAATATCCCGACATGATACGATATAAACTACTGGGCTTATTGATGTGGGCTTGCTGTTGGGCAGGTGTGCTGAATGCTCAGATTCAAGGCATTGACGCCCGGGGCGAACGCTTAGCAGACAGCCTCATACGCCTGATGACGCTGGAAGAAAAAATAGGGCAAATGACCCTGTTTACCAGCGATTGGGATGTTACGGGACCAACCCTTCGAGCCGGCTACCGCGACGATGTGGCTGCGGGCCGGGTCGGCGCCATTTTTAATGCGCATACGGCGGCCTATAACCGCGAATTGCAGCGGGTGGCTGTTGAAAGCACTCGTTTAGGCATACCGCTGTTGTTTGGCTATGACGTCATCCACGGCTACCGCACCATCTTTCCCATTCCGTTGGGAGAAGCAGCCAGTTGGAACTTAGAAGCCATTGAGCGCGCTTCGCGCATAGCGGCCGAAGAAGCTACGGCGGCAGGGCTGCACTGGACCTTTGCGCCTATGGTGGATATTGCGCGCGATCCGCGATGGGGCCGCATTATGGAAGGCGCCGGAGAGGATGTGTATCTTGGATCGTTGATTGCATCCGCCCGCGTGCGCGGCTTTCAGGGCGATGATCTGAGCGCTCCGAATACATTATTAGCTTGCGCCAAGCACTATGCCGCTTATGGCGCTGCACAGGCGGGCCGCGACTACCATACCGTCGATATGTCGGATCGGGTGCTGCGCGAAACCTACCTGCCGCCCTTTCGGGCTGCCCTCGATGCAGGCGCCGCTACCTTTATGACCAGTTTCAACGAGCTTAATGGCATACCGGCAACGGCTAATAAATATTTGCTTACCGACATTCTGCGCGACGAATGGGGCTTTGACGGCTTTGTCGTTACCGACTATACTTCCATCAATGAAATGGTGATGCACGGCTCCGCGGCTGATGATGCCGATGCGGGGCGCCAGGCAGTAAATGCAGGTGTAGATATGGATATGCAGGGCGCGGTGTTTCACAACTACTTAGCCGATCAGGTGCGCAAGGGAGAGGTGGACATTCAGATGGTAAACAAAGCCGTACGCCGCATTTTGCTTATGAAATACGCTTTGGGTTTATTCGATGATCCTTACCGATATTCCAATACAGAGCGGGAGCGTCAGGTAGTGATGTCGGCAGCCAACCGAGAAGCGGCGCGCGATGTAGCTCGGCGTTCGATTGTACTGCTGAAAAACGAAGGCAATGTGCTGCCGTTATCGCCCTCGGTGCGCAAGTTGGCTGTGATCGGCCCGCTGGCCGACAACCAGGCCGATCTGTTGGGCGCATGGCATGCCGATGGCCGGGCGGCTGATGTGGTTACGCTGTTGCGGGGAATCCGCGAACGAGTAAGCCCACAAACGGAAGTTCGTTATGTAAAAGGCTGTGATGTGGCTTCCAGCGATCGCAATGGCTTTGCTGCTGCCGTGACGGCGGCTCGTCAGGCCGATGTTATTGTGGTTGCAGTGGGTGAAAGCGAAGGTATGAGCGGCGAAGCTGCCAGCCGCAGCAATATTGATTTGCCCGGCGTTCAACTCGATCTCATTCAGTCGTTGCTCCGTTTGGGTAAGCCGTTGGTGGTCGTGTTGATGAACGGTCGCCCCTTAGCCATCCCTGAACTGGCGGCTCAGGCGCCGGCTATTCTGGAGACCTGGTTCTTAGGTACCGAAGCCGGCCATGCCATTGCAGATGTGCTGTTTGGCGATTACAACCCCAGCGGCAAATTGCCGGTGAGTTTCCCTCGCTCGCTGGGGCAGGTCCCCATTTTCTATTCGGCTAAGCCCACAGGCCGCCCGATGGATCCCAACAACAAATACACCAGCAAATACCTCGATGAAGCCAATACGCCGCTCTACCCGTTCGGTTATGGCCTGAGTTATACGACCTTTGCTTACAGCAACCTGGCATTTGATCGCACTACCATACGACTCAACGATACCGTTCGGGTTACCGTTACTGTGGCCAATACGGGCAGCCGGGCCGGCCAGGAAACCGTACAACTGTACATCCGCGATCGGGTAGGCAGCGTAACGCGCCCACTGCGCGAGCTCAAGGGCTTTCAGCAGGTTGTGCTGGAGCCCGGACAAAACAGGCAGGTTACTTTTGCCATTACTTCGGCAGAGCTGTCTTTCTACCGCGCCGATATGAGTTTTGGCGCCGAAGCAGGCGAGTTCGACATCTTTGTCGGCGGCAGCTCGGATGCAGGCCTGTCGGGGCGCATTCGATTGGAGTAGCGAATTTCACTAGTTATATGAACCTTAACCAATGCCATTATGAGACAATGGATTTTTTTACTGTTCATCGCATTGGCTGCACCCTGGGCAATTAGTGCTCAACATACCGTTTCCGGAGTAGTTACCTCCGGCGACGAGCTCCTGATTGGCGTGAACATTCAGGTGAAAGGGACAACCAATGGTACTGTTACTGACGTAGACGGCAGTTACGAACTGGCCTCCGTGAAGCCCCAGGATACGTTGGTCTTCTCCTACACGGGCTATTCCACCCAGATGGTTGCCATCGGAGGAAGAACCCGCCTCGACGTCAATCTGGAGGTTATGGCCGAAGTACTGCAACAGGTGGTGGTCATCGGCTACGGCGTTCAGCGCCGGTCTGACCTCACGGGCTCGGTGGCTACCGTAGAGTCGGAAAGCCTTACCCGGGTGCCTACCCAGTCGGTGGGGCAGGCGCTTCAGGGTAAAGTGGCCGGCCTTCAGATCACGCCCCAATCGGGCGCCCCCGGCGATGACGCCATTTTTAGGGTGCGCGGCACGGGCACTTTCCGGGATGCCAACCCCTTGTTTGTGGTCGACGGTATGATTGTCAACGACATTTCTTTCGTCAACCCCCAGGATGTAGCCAACATCTCGGTGCTGAAAGACGCCTCGGCTACCGCCATTTACGGCTCGCGGGGCGCCAATGGCGTCATCATCGTAACCACTAAGAAGGGAAATGCCGACCAGGACGGCCAGGTGAGCATCAACTCCTATACCGGCGTGCAGGAAGTAATCCGCAAGATCGACCTGGCCAATGGAACGGAATATGCTACCTTGGCCAATGAGCTGGCCATAAACGAGGGGCGCCCGGCGCCTTATGCCAACCCGGAGGCTTTTGGGGAGGGCACCGACTGGCAGGATGTTATCTTCCGCCAGGCGCGCACTCAGAATCACCAGATTAGTTTCACCGGCGGTTCGCAGCGCAATACCTACAGCATCAGTGCCAACTACTACGAACAGGAGGGTATCATTCGGGGGTCTAACTTCGAGCGATTTTCGTTGCGGATCAACAATGAGTACAAAGTAAAGTCTTACCTGCGCATTGGGCATAATTTGGCCCTAGTGCGCTCGCGCACCGATCTCGGCCCTGATGTGCTGACCTCTGCGCTCCGGTCGGCGCCTATTGTACCCGTCTTTGACAGCCTGGGGAATTACGGCAATACCGGCGACGTATCTTCTACGCCCAACGTAGAAGCTACCATAGCCCTCAATGACAACTACGACATCAATAGCCGGGTAGTAGGCAATGTGCACGTGGACGTCGATTTTCTCAAGCATTTTACTTTCCGCAGCAGCGTTGGTCTCGACTATTTCCTCAAAGAAGGCAGACAGTTCGTTCCGGTGTTCTTTGTCTCTGCCATTCAGCAGAACCAGAACAACCGCCTTGAAGTGCGTTACGACCAGGGGCGCAACTGGCTCTGGGAAAATACCGTAACCTACAACCGCGAGTGGAATAAACTGCGTCTCAATGCTCTGGCAGGTATTACTGCTCAGGATAATTTTGCTGAGTTTTTGCGGGCTTCCCGCCTTAACTTTATCGATGAGCGCGATATTTTCCACTACCTCAACGCCGGCGAACAAGGCACAGATGCCGTTTCCAACAACGCCAGCGGCAACTGGGGCATACTTTCTTATCTCGGCCGCGTAAACCTCGCCTTCCTCGATCGCTATCTGCTTACCGTATCCGGTCGTATAGACGGTTCTTCGCGTTTCGGGGATAACTATCGCTATGGTTATTTTCCTTCATTTGCCTTGGGGTGGAACGCAACCAATGAACCCTTTATGCAAGATCAGTCGGTCTTCAGTCGACTCAAGTTTCGCCTGAGCTGGGGGCAAACCGGCAACGACCGCATTGGTGATTTCGACTATACGGCTCGTGTAGAGCTGGGACAGGGCGCCGTATTTGGCCCCGACGAACTCCTGAACAATGGCGCTACCTTGCTCCAGTTGGCCAATCCCAACCTCCGCTGGGAGACCACCACGCAAACCGATATAGGCGTGGAAATGGGCTTCTTCGATAATAAACTGCTGGCCGAAGCCGATTTTTATCGCCGCGTTTCAGACGATATCCTCTATGCTGTGCCCATTCCCGAATACCTTGGCGCCAATGCGCCTTCTCAGAATGTGGCCAGTATCCTCAACCGGGGCTGGGATTTCAAACTCGACTGGCAGGAGCGCGTTTCCCGCAATTTCTCCTACCATGTAGGCGGGTTGCTTTCTCTGCTGCACAATGAAGTGTTGCAAGTGAGCACCCAGAGCATTGATCTGCTTGGCGGCGGCGTTGGCTTCAGCGGCATCCTGGGCACCAACTCCCGCGAAGGCTATCCGGTAGGCGGTTATTATGGCTATATCGCCGATGGCATCTTCCAAAATGAGGCAGAGTTGGCCGCTTCTCCCACATTGCCCAACCAGCGTCCGGGGGATATTCGTTTCCGCGATGTTGATGGCGACGGCGCCATTACACCCGATGACCGAACGCTTATTGGCAAACCAACTCCGGATGCTATTTACGGCATCAATGGCGGCTTCGATTGGGCTGGTTTCGACTTCTCCATCGAATTCGTTGGCCAGGCAGGCTACGAAATCATCAATGCCAAGCGCGCTTCGCGTTTCGGTCTCTACAACTTTGAAGCCGTATACCTCGATCGTTGGAATGGCGAAGGAACCAGCAATACGGAACCCCGGGTAACTACCTCGGGCCGCAACTACGATACCTTCTCCACCCGCTTTATCGAAAAAGGCGATTTCTTCCGCTTGCGCAACATTCAGATCGGGTACTCGCTGCCAGACGCACTGCTCAAGCGCTTGCGCCTCAGCCGTCTGCGCATTTATGCCAGCGGAAATAACGTAATGACCTGGCAGTCGTTCAGCGGTTATACGCCCGAAATTTACAACGATAACGTATTTGATGTGGGCATTGACCGCGGGAAGTACCCCATTCCGAAAACATTCCTGCTGGGATTGGACATTCAATTTTAATCACGGCCAAAATCATTCACCATGCAATCATTTCGTTTGCTAACCTTCGCAATCGCTACGGCCGGGCTGCTAATGCTGAGCGCCTGCCAGGACGTGTTGGATCGCGAGCCGCAGGGCGCTTTTACTTTGGCCAATTTCTTCGAGAACGAAGAGCACGCCATATTGGCTACCAATGCCGTATACAATCAGTTGCGTAGCTGGGAAGTGCACGTATTCAGCTACATCGGCATGACCGACATCGCCAGCGATGATGCCGATAAGGGCAGCTTCCCCGCCGACGCCTTTTTCCTCCAGGAGCTCGACGAGTTTTCGCATAATGCTACCAATGTTGCTCCTTCAACCGTTTGGAGCGGCTATTATACGGGCATTTTTCGGGCCAACTTAGCCATCGACGGCATCCCCAAGGTGCCTGAGATGGACGAAAACCTTCGCCAGCGCCTTATTGGGGAGAACAAATTCCTGCGGGCCTATTTTTACTTCAATCTGGTGCGTTGGTTTGGCGACCTGCCACTGATTACCAACCCATTCCCGGAAAATTTTGAAATACCCCGCACAGACAAAGCGCAGATATACGACCAAATCATCGCCGATTTGGAAGATGCCGCTGCCGTTTTGCCTTTGCGCTCGGCTCAGGCGCCTGCCGACCTCGGCCGCGTCACCAAAGGCTCAGCCCAAGGGCTGCTGTCGAAGGTTTACCTTACCTTAGGCAACTTCGTCGAAGCTGAGCGTTATGCGTTAGAGGTGATCAACTCCAATGAGTACGACTTGTTTCCAGACTATGCAGGCCTGTTTTTGCCTTCGGGAGAGAACAGCTCTGAAAGCGTTTTTGAAGTACAGTCTGCTGCGTATGAGCAAGGCGGGGGCGGTTCTCAGTACAGCGAAGTGCAAGGCGTTCGGGGTTCGCCCAACTTGGGTTGGGGCTTCAATCGCCCCAGCGATAACCTGGTCGGCTCTTACGAAACCGGCGACCCCCGCCGCGAGGCCACTATCCTCTACGTGGGCGAAGTGCTGCCGGATGGCTCCGACATAGTAGCCGACAATACGGAAATCATCGGCGAGCGCTACAATCAAAAGTCGTGGCGCCCTACGCCCGTTGGCGGCAACGGCAACGGCCCGGCTAATATCCTCGTATTGCGCTATGCCGACATCCTGCTCATTGCAGCCGAAGCGCTCAATGAAAACGGCAAGTCGGGTCAGGCGCTTACTTACCTGAATGAAGTAAGGGCCCGCGCTCGCGGCGGCGCTACCAACGTACTGCCCAATGTGACCACAACCGACAAAGATCAGTTGCGTCAGCGTATCTGGAGGGAAAGAAGGGCTGAGCTGGCATTAGAACAAAATCGCTGGTTTGACCTCGCCCGCCAAAACCGCTTAGCTCCCGTCATGCAGGCTGTCGGCAAAAACTTTGTAGCAGGCAAAAACGAACTGTGGCCCATTCCACAATCGGAAATAGACCTCAGCAACAAGGTGTTGACCCAGAACAACGGGTACTAAGTAACATATTGCCGGCCCAAATGAGAAATTGTGTTGATGAAAGCTTCATGAATATTCAGGCCGTCCGGGCGCCCCGGACGGCTTTTTATTCAGCTTTCCCGACGTGGATAATCTGGTCTTCCGTAAATATGGGCGCCCGCTGGAAGCGCAAAAACAACTGCGCTGTAGCCAGTACGTCTTTTTCGCAATAGTGTGCAATGCGCTCAAGGCCATTCTCCTGCCAGTATACCCGCCCCACCTGACTGCCGTCTATATCGTCTTTGGGCGAAGGGAAGTCCAGCACGGCCGCCAACAGCTTTAATGAAGTAAACGATTTGCGGTCGCCGAATTTCCAAAGCTCCAGCGTATCCAACAGGTGCTTGGTCTCCCAGGGTTTTTTGCCCTCCAGGTCTAACAGCTTGGGCAGAGGCAAGCCGTTGACCACCATCCTGCGGCAGATGTAGGGAATATCAAATTCCTTGATGTTGTGGCCGCAAAGGTACTGCCGGTTGGGATCGCTGTAGTACTGTTTCAGCAATTGAGAGAAAGCATTCAATACTTCGGCTTCATCATCGCCGGCAAAAGACTTCAGTCGTATTTTCAACTTGCCGTCTTTGTCCCGGTGAACGGCGCCCACCGAAATACAGATGATCTTGCCAAATTCGGCGTAGATGGCTGCCCGATCCTGATAGGAAGCCGCTATTTCCTCATCCGTGAAGCGCTCTGAGGCAGGCTTGGCCACCTGGGGCGCTTTGAGCCGCCATAAATCCTGAAAAGTTTCAGAAAGCTCTTCAAATGAAGCTTTGACGCTTACCGTTTCAATATCTAAAAAAAGCGTTTGTGCTATATCAATTTGTTCCAGCATAGGTAGTGTAGGTTATGAAACCCTATAAAGGTAACGCTTTTGTATGGCTATGCGTAAAAATTGGCGCTAAAAAAAACGGGCGCCGCAAAACTCGTTTGCGGCGCCCGAAGGGTTATGCTCCAAACCGGGAAAAGCAGCCTTAGCGCTCGTCCCAGGCTATTTCGCTACTCCGGCGAGCCACCTGCGTGAAGATGTTGCCGCCGTCGCGCGTGTCTACATAAGTCGTATTCAGGCGGTTGGTGCGGCGCAGGTCAACCCAGCGATGCCCCATCTCAGCCCAAAGTGAATAACGGCGCTGAAAGAGTATCTCATCAATCAGCGACTCCGTATCCGTTGCGCCGGTATAGTTGCCTACGCCCCAGATGTTGCGGATGGTATTGATGGCATTTACCGCATTGCCCGACTGTGACAGTCGCGCCTGAGCTTCGGCATAGATCAGCAGCAGCTCTTCGTTGCGGATGAACGGAATAGGCGCTATGTTGGTGGCCCAGCGCGCATCCTGCCATTCGCCCGGTATGGGCGTACCCGTAGCCTCGTCTACAATGGCGGCGTCAATAACCAAATTGTCTACCCGCTGTGCAAACTTGCGCGCTACGCGCAAGTCGCCTGGCAGCGCATCCTCTATCATGGCCGGATGCACAATCAGGATGGTGCGCGTGTTGCGGTCGAAGGGATAGTACAGCGGATTATTGAGGTCAGGCGATTCGCCCCATACGTGTGCCGGCCCTACGTTCAGGTCGGCTTCCGAAGCGGCGGCCTGGTTGAAGAAAGAACCGCCCAACGCATTGAGCGCGCCCTGCCAGTCGCTGGCATACAGCGCAGCCCGAGCCGCTATGGCGCGGTTGATCTGCTGCAGGCCGGCCGGCGTATTGAAGCCTGCAAAACCCGCTGAAAGCGTGTAAGGCAACGTGCTGCCCGCTTTGTCTAAGTCGGCAAAACCCTCGTCAAGAATAGCCCGGATGGCGGCCAGCGCCTCGTTGAAAGGCAGCGTGGGGCCGGGGTTCAGCGGATCTTCAACATTGACGCGAATGCCATTTTGGTACTGCTGCATCAATGGCCACAACAACTGATACCCCTTGATGGTCTTAGCCAAACCTAAGTAGGCAGCCTCTTCCTCCGTATTGATCTGCGTGCTGGCCTCAGCGGCGGCAATCAGGATGTTGGATTGTTTTACAGCTAAGTAAGGCTCCACATAGGTGCCGCCCGAACCAAAAAAGTCCGGGTAGGTCTCCGTAATGGCTATGCCTAACCACTCCGACTTAAAACGGGGGTCAGACCCAAAATAGGCGTACACCTCCCGGCCAAAGCAGCCAAATAGCTCCGTGGCATTGGCCACATAGCCGCGGTGGCGCGCTTCCAAGCCCGTTACCAACGCCTGCAATTCGGCCTTGCTGGCATCGCTCAACACCCCGCCCAAGGATGGGTTGTTGGGGTCTACAACCGTATCGATCTCGCAGGCCGACAGCATCAACAGACCGCTTATGCCTAATGCCAGGGCGAGTTTATTTAGCAAATATTTCATAAGTGTCATTGTTTTTGAATGATAACGCTTTTTAATCAAAAAGCGCATTAAAAGTCAGCTTTGATGTGGAAGAAGAACCGGCGCGAAGACGGGAAAGGCGCTACTTCGATGTTGCCGAAGATCGGCTGGCTGCCGAAGTTGCTCACTTCCGGATCATAGCTGTTGTAGTTCGTCCACAGCAATACGTTATTGGCCGATACGCCTAATTTCAACCGCTTGATCGTCTTATTGAACAAGCCCGGAATGGTGTAGTACAAGCCCAATTCGCGCAGCTTCAGGTAGCTGGTCTCCCCGATGTATACGCTGGTGTTGCCACCCGACCATTCAATCAGGCGGTCGAGGCCATTGGGCGTCTCGTCGCCGTCGTCGTCGCCGTCCCAGTTGGGCGTCGTGCCCCCATCGTCCCACAACAGCGCCGACAGGTTGATGGCGCTGCCGCCGCCCTGATAGTGGAACAGGAAGTTCAGGTCAAAATTCTTCAGGAAGTTGATGCTGTTCGTCCACGAAAGTTGGAAGTCGGGCTGGCGGTCGCCATAGATGGTATAACCGCCGGCCGGCGTAGCCTGGCCGCTGGGCAAGCCTACAATCGCCGTGGGCGAATAATCCTGCGCAATCAGGTAAGTGCCCAACGACGGGCCAAAACCGCCCGTGGTGAAGGCCGGAATGTCAAGTCGCGTAATCTCCGACTCATTCGTCCAGTACAGGATTTTCGTCGACCAGTTGAAGTTTTGGCTGCGCACGGGGTTCAGCCCTAAGCCAATCTCAAAACCGCGGTTCACCAAGTCGGCAGCGTTGGTGGCAATGGCTAAGATGCCCGTCGATTCTGCCGGGCGAAGGTCCAAAATCAGATCCTTCACCTGCTTGTTGTACACCGTGGCTTCCAGGGTAACCAGGTTGTTCAACAACGCCAGGTCTACGCCAAATTCCAATTCCTGAGCCGTCTCAGGCACTAAGTTCGGGTCTACGCCCCGCGTGCCCACCTGGCCGCCTAAGTTGCCGCCGATGAGCTGAGGCGTCAGCGATTCAAACGTCACGCCAAAGCGCGGTAAACCGCCCGTCTCGCCATAAGCGGCGCGCAGCTTAAACTGGTTGATGAAGTCGAGGCCCCAGAAGTCGAAGTTGTGCAGGTTGGCCGCCAACGAAGCCTTCGGGAACAGATAGTACTCGTCCTGCTTGTTGTTCAGCGTCGAGCGATCCATGCGCACGCCCAACGAAGCGATGAGGCGATCTTTCCAGTTCAGGTCTTCCTGCGCCACAAAGCCTAAGTCGGTCACCTGCGAGTTGGTCTGCTCCTGTACGCTCACTACCCGCGCCCAGGCTAAGTTGGTTTGGCCGCCCGAGAGGCCGCGCCCCCGGGTCAACTGAAATTCGCCGTCCTGGTCGAGGCGAACAGCGCCTACGCTGGTGGTCGAGTTGATCGAGCCCAGGTCGGCATTGAAAATCAGGAAGGCCTGAATGTTGGTGTTCAGGTTGTCCTGGCGACCCCACATGACATCGCCGGGATTGGCGCCGGCGCGCTGGTGCTGAAGCACCTCCGGGAGGTGTACCAGCGAGTTGCCGCTGAGGTAGTCAACCCCGCCATTGAGCCTGAACTTCAGGTACGAACTCGCGCCGCGCATGATGTCCCAGTCGAGGGTAGCCGCCGTCACAAAGCGATCCACCTTCTGGTTGTTGGTCGTCAGGTCGCGGATGGCAATGGGGTTGTCGTTGAAGTAAGGGTTGTCGGGGTAGTTGCCGTTGGCGTCCGGGAACAGGTTGGCATAGCTCGGCGTATACGCTATCGAGTAGCCAATACTACCGCCCGTGTTGTTCTGGTTGCCCGTAAAACCCCGGTCGGAGTCGCTCTTGTAGTAAGCGCTGTTCAAGCTCACCTTCAGGCGGTCGCTGATGCGGTGGTCTATGTTGGCGCGCAGCGAGTAGCGGTCAAAACCCGTATTTTTGATGATGCCGTCTTCCGATAAAATGCCGCCCGACACATAAAACTGCGTCTTGTTGTTGCCGCCGCTCACACTCAACTGAGTATTCGACAGCAGCGGGCGCTCGCCATAGAAGTAATCTTCCCAGTCGGTCACCCGGCCTTCGTTCTGGGCCTGCTGCAACGCCGCGAGCTGAGCCGGAGCCCCGCCCCCATAGTAGGCGTTGATCTTGGCTTCGTCCCAGGTGTCGAATTCCTGGAAGTTCTGGCCCCGCGCCTGGCCTATATCCTGGCTGAAGCTCACCTTGGTTTCACCAGATTGGCCCTTCTTGGTCGTAATCACAATGACGCCCGCATTGGCCCGCGTACCATAGATGGCCGCCGCCGAGGGGCCTTTCAGCACCTCGATCTTTTCGATGTCGTCGGGGTTGATGTCCGCAATCCGGTTGGCCGCATCGTCCTGGTTGGAAGCCGAAGCCCCGCCGCTGGCGCCGCTCAACTGCGTCCTGCCCGTCCGGATGGTCGAGTTGTCCACATAAACGCCGTCAATGATGTACAGCGGCTGGCTGGAGCCGGCCCCCAAAGTCGAAAGACCGCGCAATTGCACATTGATACCGCCGCCCGGCGCGCCGCTGTTGGCCGACATGTTCACGCCCGGAATTTTGCCATACAGCGCATTGTCTAACGTTTGCTGCCGCGTTTGCCCCGTCAGCTCATCCCCCGAAACCGTCGTAACGGCATTACCCGAATTCGAGCGCTTTACGCCCGATGCCAAGCCCGTTACCACTACCTCGTCCAATTTGGCAATGTCTTCTTCCATCACCACGTCTAACATATTTACCGAAGACGAAAAAGTCTTCTCCACAGCCCGGTATCCGGTGTAGGAAAAAACCAGCGTGCCTTCTTTAGCCGGGGAGGTGAGCTCAAAATTGCCGTCATAATCAGTAACCGTGCCTGTGGTGGTACCCTTTACCAAAATCGAAACCCCTATCAGCGGTTCGTTGGAAGTGGTGCGCACGCTACCTTTAATCATCGACTGTGCCCAGGACGTACCGCCCAAGCATAGTAACGCCGCCAGCACCAGGCCGACTCGTGTAAAGCGTTGCTTCATACCTGTCAATCGTTTAGTGAGTAAATTAGCTAGTCCTTGTTTTTCATCTGACTTCGGGGCAGTAAAGCTATAACGATTATTTGGATTGAATTGCGGCCTGATCTAAAAATTTTATTGGGCGCATTTTTAAACTCGTAGAATTTTAAAATTATTGTCATTTTTTTTGGGGGCTGTCGGGCCGGCAGCGGCGGATACCGTTCCCCCGCTTGGGCCATTGCCCGCCGCCGGCCCGCCACCGCCACGCCCTCGTTACACTCGGTCGGGTAAACGTCGTCCCCACGCCCTCACGATGCTCGGTCGGGTAAACCTATTATGCCCGCCCTGTCCCATTTGGGCAGCCACCGCCGCCGAAAGGGGCGGGCATACCGCCACGCCCTCGCTGTGCTCGGTCGGGTAAACTTCCACCGCTGCCCCGGGCGCCATCCGCTGTGAATCGCTTTACTGCTGTACAAAAAAGTTATTATTCCTATATTTGTCGCATGGCTCAAACAACCGCTTTCATGATTTCATCGGAACTGCTACGGTTCCTGCGCAGGTATTGGGGCCGGCTGTTGCTGCTGTTGTTGTTGGTATGGGTTTATACGGGCTTTCGGTTCAGAACCCCCGATCGGGAGGCCATAGCGTCTTTTAAAGCCGAAGGCGTTGCATTAAAAACGGGCTATTTTGCCCGGCATGGCAAACAACTGCATTACGCTCAGGTGGGCGACGACACCCGCCTGCCGCTATTGGTTTTTATACATGGCACTCCAGGCAGTTGGGCTGATTTTAAGGCCATTATGAAAGACGGCAGCCTGCGCGCCCGCTACCGTATGGTGAGCGTCGACAGGCCTGGCTTTGGCTTCAGCGACTTCGGAGAAGCCCTGCCCATGCAGGAGCAGGTGGTTCTGCTGGCCGCGCTGCTGGAGGAGCTCCGACAGGGCCAATCGGTATACTTGGCAGGGCATTCGCTTGGCGGCCCCGTCGCCGCCTGGTTGGCTGCCGAATACCCCCAATGGGTACAGGCCATTTGTATCATTGCGGGCTCGCTTTCGCCCGCGCACGAGCCCGCCGAGACCTGGCGCTACTATCTCCAGCCCTTTCCGCTTCGGTATTTGCTGCCCGGCGCCTTCCGCCCCAGCAATGAGGAATTGGTTTTTTTTAAAAAAGACGTCGTCCAATTGGCCGGAAAACTCCGCCGGATCGCCTGCCCCGTCTGGATCGTTCACGCTACCGACGATATGTTTGTTCCGGTTGAAAATGTGGCTTTTATGAAAAACGAAATGCGCCTTGCCCCCTATATTCGCGATACCATCCTGCCCGATGGCAATCATTTCCTGCCCTTCAACCGCGTGCCGCTCGTATGCCGGCTGTTGCTGGAAATGGCGCGTTCAGACCGCTAAACCATTAACTCAACATTTATAAATCATCCTGTATGAGAACAATACCTATGCTTGTTTTTATGGCGACCCTGCTGTGCGCCTGCCAGTCGGCTGAAAAACCTGCCGCCGCTTCTAATGAGCCCTCCGGTATAGAAGGCTACTGGATCAACGAGGCCTGGTGGCAACTGCTGCAAACCACCCGATCGCCGCGGCAGGCAGCCGAAAAGGGCGAAATTGCCGGCATCACCATACGCCAGGACAGCGGGCAGTGGGTGGCCCTCTTCAACTACAACTGGCACGAGGGTATGGACTACGGCTTGCCTCCGGGCCAGAATGGTAAATTTCCTTTAGCCTCCCGATACGAAGGCGCCGAAGGCCCTCTGCCCACCTTGGCGCTTACTCCTGAGGGTAAACTCGTCGTCGACAGCTTTACCTTCATCCGCCTCGGCGACGCCGCTACCGGCTACAACAAAATCAGGGCCGCTACTTTGGCGGGCGCCTATACGCTGCCCGACGGCGCCAAGGTGCAACTCAACGACGACGGAACCTTGTCTGGCCTGCCCGGCGGCTACCAGTCGTACGACCTGCTCAACGACTACATCATAGACGAAGTGGGCGAAGACCAGCTTATGCTCTTCAAGGCCGACAACGAGCCCGAGTTCTTCGCTTATCGCTTCAATGGCTCCAAGCTGCAAATCTTCACCATCACGGCCTACTCCGTCGACCCCGAAGCCATGCCCACCTACTCGCTTGGCGCTATGGCTTTTGAGCTGACGAGGAAGTAATTGGAAGCAAATGACCTTGGCGCAAAGCCGTTGCCAAGGTCATTTGTAATGGGATAGGGGAGTGTCTTAAACGAACTGGCAATCAGCATTTTACAGCAGGGCGCCCCGGACAAGGGATAGAAAGGAGCTCCTGCGACTGGATAGCCCGGCCGCCGCGCCGCCCGACATGAATTTTTGCTTAGCTCCCGCCATTTTCGGGCGGCGCGGCGGTGGCCCCTAAAAAAATAACTACGGCACATGTGTATGCCTCAAGCAATGTTTTGTGGCCAACAACAAACCAACGACGGCGATAGCTCGTATATTTATAGTTCTCCAAGCCAAGATTTGTGAATCCTGACTTGCTCTTTTTCCGTCTGGCGGCGTTAAAAAGCCTCGCCATAGCTTAGGCTATGTCTGCGTTTTTTGCCTTGCCAGCCCCAAAAATAGCGGCGTCAATTTTTCACTCATCTTAACTTGGAGAACTATATTCCGCAGAACAAGTCTATTCATAAAATATCCACTAACGCATGACCCAGTCCACTGCCCGGGCGCTGATCATCTCCAATGCCATAGAGGGGCTTGATCAGCTCTATCGAAATACGCCGGCCATCGAATACCACCTGTGCGAGGTGACCGCCGACTTTGACCCCGACCTGTCGGGCTATCACCTGCTGATTGTGCCCAATGGCAGCGACCATATAGCCATGTACCGCATACGCCATAAGGTAGAGGCCTTTCTGCAACAGGGCGGCGTGCTGTTTTGCTTTGACGGCTGGTTTACCAACTGGGTGCCGGGGCATCGCTGGGTAATGGACAATTCCCGCAAAACCATTGATGTGCGCTACCGATTGCATGAGGACAAATACGGCATCGCCGGAAATTTTAGCGCTGAAGACCTCTGTTTCTCTCATGGCATTAGCGGTTGGTGGTCGTGCGGCTACATTGAGCCGGCGCCGGGCGCCAGCGTATTGCTTGAAGACAACTGGGGCCGCGCGTTGGCCGTCATTGATCATAGGGTAACTACGCCCGGTATCATGGTGCTGACGGCCAGCGGCCCGGCCGGCGACTTCTCCTACGCCACCACCGACGACGACCGGGCCGGCGCTGCCATGTCGGAGCTGTACCAGGCTTTTCTCAGATTGCTGCCAGAGCGGCATCACTAACCAAAATCAATTACCTGCTATGGAAAATCCCAAAATAGGGCTCATCTTCAACGGCGTGTGGTCGCACTACGCTTTTGCCAAAGCCACCAAGTACCGGGAGTTGTACGAGCTCATCTATGTACACGATCTCAATGCAGCCGCGCTGGCGCGGGTGGAGGCGCTGGCCATCCCCTTCCAGTCGAACCACCAGGCCATAGCGGAGCGCAAGGGCCTCATCTACAATTTTCTGGCGGCGGGCAAAAAACTGTTTGTTGAGGGCGACAGCTCGGCCAGTTGGCTCGATGCCCGCTGGGAAGACCGGCCTGTGAACAACTACTGGTGGGTGAAAGACCCCAACAACCCGCCGCTATCTGAAACCGACTATGAGCATCCGTTGTATGCCGGGCTCAAACCCCGACATGCTTTCTGGCACTACCACGGGGTATATACGGCCGTACCCGAGCACGCCCGCATCATACAGCGCAACGTAGACGGCGAAGTGATTACCTGGGAGACCCACCACTATGGAGGCACACTGCTGGCCACTACCCTCGATCCGATTGTGGAGCACGGGGTGCAGCAGATTACGCACCTCGACCACTATTGCGATCGGCTCACAGAATGGCTGATTGGCGTGCGGCCGGAAGGGCGCTTTGAAATATTGCCTCAGGACTATGGCGTGGCTGCCGTATAAGCCCCTCAAAATATGCAACCTGCTGAAGTAAAAGCAACCGTAAAGCGGGAGTATGGCGCCATCGCTCAACTGACCGACGAGCGCGGCCAGGCCTGGCAGCGCGACCACATCTGCAAGCCCATCTTCGACCCCATCGCCGATGTCTACCCCCAGTTAGATGGCTACGAAGACGAAGCCAATCTGGGGCTGGGCTGCGATCAGCCTACCCGCTACCTCCATCTGAAAGCCGGCGAACGGGTAGTCGACTTGGGCTGCGCGGCCGGCGTCGATAGCTTCATCGCCCGCCGGCTCGTAGGAGACGACGGCTGGATAACCGGTATCGACCTAACCCCCGAACTGCTGGAGCGCGCCCGCGGCATTGCCGCCCGCCGCAGATTAACCAATATGACGTTTATCTGCGCAGATATCGAACAGTTGCCCATACCCGACGCCACTCAGGACGCAGCCATGAGCAATGGCGTATTTAGCCTCATTACAGATAAGGCCAAGGCCTTTGCCGAAATCCACAGGATACTGCGTTCGGGCGGGCGCTTTTGCATCTGCGATCTGGTGCGTCGCTCGGATATCCCGGAGGCCATTCTGGCCGACACCCTGGCTTTTACGGGTTGCCTCAACGGGATATACGAATTGGATGCCTATGAAGCCTACGCCCGTGCGGCCGGATTTGAAGTGGTGACGGCCGCCGCCCTTAGGCCGGTAGCTACGCCTTTTGCAGCCGACGGCAGCCCGCTCGTACTCTGGGCTGCCGCCCTTACAGGGCTGAAGAAATGACGTGAGCCATATACCGCGTATAGGCAGGTTTGGGGCGTAGCTGCTATGTTTATAGTTCTCCAAGCCAAGATTTGTGAATCTTGACTTGGAAAACTATATGCCCAAAGCTTGCCTCCACAAACAACAAAAGCCCGCAGCGACTACATACGCTGCGGGCTTTGTATTGGGGGCCCGAGGGGGTTATTCCCATGTTACCCCAGCACCTGACGCTCGCCTAAGAAAGGCTGATCGTAGAAGCGCTTGCCGGTAGCCCGGTAGAGGGCGTTGGCCAGCGCGCCTATAACCGGCGGATTGAGGGGCTCGCCCAACCCGGTGGGGTCGACGTCGCTTTTTACAAAATGAACCTCGATGGCTTTGGGCGCCTCGCCATGCCGAATGAGGCGGTATTGATGGAAGTTATTTTGTTCCGGGGCGCCGTCTTTGAAGGTTATGGCGCTGTACATGGCATGCCCGATGCCGTCTACTACGCCGCCTTCGGCTAAGTTGGCAGCAGCGATGGGGTTTACCACAATGCCGCAGTCTACGGCGCAACATACCTTCTGAATGACGGGCTTACCCTTGTCCATCGCCATATCTACTACCTGGGCTACGTAGGTATTGTGGCAGAAGTAGGCGGCTACCCCGCGGCTTTGGCCGGCATCAGCTTTGCCCCAACCCGACTTTTCGCGTACCAATTTCAGCACGCCGGCATAGCGCTCGGGGTCGTAGTCGTTGTCTTTGCCCACCGGATTTTTGGCGGCGCGGTCTAAGAGTTCCAGGCGCAGCTCAATGGGGTCCTTCCCCATCAACTCGGCCAGCTCGTCGAGGAACGACTGTTCGGCGCCGGCAATGAAGTTGGAGCGCGGCGCCCGGAAAGCGCCCACGGAGATGTTAGACTCTAATTCCCATTCTTCGGCTAAGTAGTTGTCAACGGCGCCGGCCGGGAATCGGTTGGTGGCTAAAGGGCTTTCAGGTATGCCGCCCGCCCGCACATGGAAGCCAATGAGGTTGTTGTTGGCGTCGAGCGCCGCCCGGTAGGTAGCATGGTAAGCAGGGCGGTAAATGCCAAACGTCATATCGTCCTCGCGGGTATAGACGAGCTTCACCGGGGCGTTCATCTTTTGCGATATGATGGCGGCTTCTACCACAAAATGCCCGTAGAGCCTGCGCCCAAAGCCGCCGCCCTGCCGCGTCATTTGGATGTCAATTTGCTCTACCGGCAACCCTAAGCGCGCAGCCACGCTCTTCTCAATAAACTCGGGGGTCTGGATAGGCCCTGCCAGCTCGGCCTTATCGGCCGTAACATGAGCAAAAAAGTTCATGGGCTCCATTGGGCTGTGGGCTAAGAAGGGCGCCGAATAGCTGCGCTCCAGCACCTTAGCTGCGTTTTTGAAGGCAGCTTCGGGGTTGCCGTCTTTGCGCGATACCTTGGCTAGCTTGCTGCCCAACGCAGCCATCTTAGCGCTGTGATCGGCGCTGTTTTCCAATCCGGCAGGAACTTTTTTAGATTCTGTATTGCCCGAGAAGGAAACAAAAGGATCATTGTAGGTCTCAAAGGGCTCCCACTCCAATTTGAGGGCCTTTTTGGCATTCAGGACCTCCCAGGTGGAATTGCCTACCACAACGGCCAATTCAGAGAAGGAAACCGTATCTACCCACTGCTTGGCATAATCGCCTGGGTAAGTGTTGATGGTAAATACATCGCGGATGCCGGGCATGGCGCGGGCTGCCGAGTCGTCTATCGACTTCAGCCTGAGGCCAAAGGCCGGCGCATGAACGATCATCGCTATAAGCATGCCTTCGCGCTGATAGTCGAGGCCAAACAGGGGCTGGCCCGTAACGATCTTCCGGCCGTCGACGTTTTTGCGCGGGGTGCCAATGATTTTAAAGTCTTTGAGGTCTTTGAGGGTCACCTCGGCGGGCGGCTCCAGTTGGGCTGCCGCCGAGGCCAGCTCGCCGTAAGTAGCCGAGCGGTTGCCGGCTTTGTGGTGTACCACGCCGGCTTCCGTAGTGATTTCGGATAACGGCGCCTGCCATTGTTGGGCGGCGGCCTGGCACAGCATTTGGCGTGCTGCGGCGCCGGCCATGCGCAGCCCTTCCCAACCCTGGCGTATCGACTGGCTGCCGCCGGCCAACTGGCGGGTGAAGATGGCCGTGTTGAGCGGCGCCTGCTCCACAATGACGTTGTTCCAGTCTACGTCCAACTCCTCGGCCACAATCATGGGCATAGAGGTTTTTACGTTCTGCCCAATTTCAGGGTTGGGCGACATGATGGTCACCAAGCCGTTTTCGCCTATCTTCAGAAAACCATTGAGCTCAAACCACTCTTTGGGCATATCGAGTACCGCTTCGGGCTTCGACTGGCAGGAGGCCAACCAGCTAAAGCCCAGCACCATGCCGCCCCCGGTAACCGCTACCGTCTTGAGGAAGGAGCGCCTCCCGTATGATGTTTTTACTACTGTCATAGTCGTATTGCTGCTTTGAATTAGGAATTGGCGGCGGTTTTGATGGCCGCCTTGATGCGCGTATAGGTGCCGCAACGACAGATGTTGCCGTGCATGGCGGCTTCAATTTCCGCATCTCCGGGCTTGGGATTGGCCTTCAGCAAGGCCGCCGCATTCATAATCTGGCCCGCCTGGCAATAGCCGCACTGGGGCACATCGTGTTCGAGCCAGGCGAGCTGCAAGGGATGATCGCCGTTAGCCGATAACCCTTCAATGGTGGTCACGGCCTGGCTACCTACCTGAGATACAGGTAGTTGACAGGAACGGACGGCTACGTCCTCCAGATGCACCGTGCAAGCGCCGCAGGCCGCTACGCCACAGCCGTATTTGGCGCCCACTAAGTTGAGGTGGTCGCGCAGCACCCAAAGCAGTGGCGTGGCAGGGTCCACGTCAACTTGCCGCTGCTCGCCGTTGATGTTGAGCTTGATAATTGCCATAACGTATTGTTATTCATTTTTTTAAAACAAAAATAGCCTTGGTTGCGCAAGGTAGTCTACGACTTTTTCTCGTCTCAGAGGTGGGGAGCAACAGCCGTGCTCTATCAGACTTGTTCTTCGGGATCATCAAACGGCTGCAAGCGGCAAATTTGGTACTGACCCGCAGAACAAGTTTATTGTTGTGAAGTGAAACAGGCTTGCAAGTTAAGGAAGTTTTTGTTTTGCTGCAAGCGACCGGCAGATTGATTTTTTGGGGGGCTGTCGGGCCGGGGTGGGGCAGGGGCGCCCTATAGCGCATGACCGCTAACCCCACCCCTGCCCGCCACCGCGTCGTCCGCTCCTATGGGGGGCCAGGATAGCTGCTGTCTGATAAAGATCAATTCCCAGGCCCCCCATACCGCTTCCACCGCTGCCCCGGGGCATATCGCCAGGTTATAGTTCTCCAAGTCAGGATTTACAAATCTTGGCTTGGAGAACTATAATCCTGCGAGTTAGGGTTAGCGAACCACTACCGGGAGCACTACGCGAGCGGTTTGCCCAGATGAGGCGCTCATTGTTACTACGCAAAACATGTATTTGACGCTCGATTGCCGGAGCGAGTAATCCAACCGGATTTGCCGGCTACCCGAGGCCGGTGTTACCTCTTGCTGCATGTACAACAAGCGACCGAACATATCTACCAATCGAATGTCTGCCGTTCCTGCAAAGGGCGCATTTAAAGCGACAAACAGCTCGTCGTAAGCAGGGTTGGGGAAGACGCTTGCCGCCGCGTCGGTCATGTAGGCATCCTGATCTTCAACGCCATTAATGATGGCCGGGGTGCAACTCAATGTGTCTAGTCGGAGCGCTGCCACGCGTTCAAACAAAATGGCATGGCCGGCATCATTGATGTGTACTCCGTCGCCGGAATTATACTGAGGTAAAATCCAGGCATCTTCTTCTGCGATGCCATTCCAGAAGTCGACGGCATGGTCGCCATAGATAGAGAAGATGGAATCGCGGACGGTAGTGAGCAGTTGGAGTTGAGCGATGGTGTTGAAGTTGCGGGGTTGGGTGGTGGTCACCCATGCGCTTACGCCTGCATTGCGGGCTGCCTCTGTGATCTGTGCAAAGTTGGCCAATTGGTTGGAAACCGGAAAATTGTTGGCGGCGTCGTTGGAAGGCATGTTGATGATAACGGCGTAAGGATTCAGCGACAAGGCCTGGGTAATGTTTCGCGCCTGATCAATGCTGATGCTAACCCCGGAAGGGATGCTGGCGCCCGTGGGCAGGATGTGGAAGGTCGTATAACCTCCGCGGGCCAGATTGATAACCTCATAGCGGGTATTCCATGCCAAGCTGGCCCGGAACAGGCCCACCCAGCTATTGGCCTGGCTGCTGGCGCCGGCGCCTTCAGCGGTGGAAGAACCGAGCACCACAATGCGGCAAACCGTGGTATCGTCAGCTATCTCAAAGGTAGCCGGGCTTATGCGCACCAGCGTATCTGACGTAAGCCGCACTAAGCATTCGACAGAAGGCGTGTTGGGGATGGTCCAGGCATACGAAGAACTGGTAGCCGGCGCCGTAGTGATGTTGTTCCACGAATTCCCATTGTCAGTGGAGTAGTCTATGATCACATCGCCTTGCAGGTTCGAGCTTTCCCAGCGGATAGCGGGGGTTTTGCCCACCTGCCAGTATTCTCCCCCAACGGGAACAGTGAGATTCAGACTAACTTCGCCAAAGGGCTCCTCTTCTTCGTAGATCACCTTCAACGCCCCCAGGTAGTAGAACCCTGAAGCATTGGTATTGTTGGGGCCGGGGGATGCCGTGATTTTTATGCTGCCATCTGCGGCAGGCAGCAGGCTGGTTGAGGTGACGTTGGCCGAGTTGGACGCAGCATCCAAATAGAGGGTGTCGGTCGTAGCGCCCTCAATGATGTATTGGGCTTCGCGGTTGTCAGAAGCGGTGCGGGAGGCAAACAATACCAGCTCATAGCTTTTATCGGTATTGAGGTTGTAAAGCTCTACGCCGCCGGAGGGTTGTACCTGTCCGCCAAATTCAGTTACATTGCCGAAAAAACTATCGCCGGTGGCCGTCGGCGGGAACCCAATGGCTGGGTCAGGGGTGACACTGCCCGCCGTATTGATGTTATTGAAGGGGTCAAACACCCGAATACCATAGCTGGTGAGCAGGCCGTCTTGGTTGGGCAGCAGGCCAATTTCGCCGGCTGCCGGATCGGTGAGGTTGTTCCAGGGAGCGGGTGAGAGCACGTTGCCAAAGTCGACGAGGATGGTGTCAAAGGGCAAAGCCGTAGGTATGATGTCATAGCTTATCTTCATAGCGCCCAAATAGTAGAACTTCGAAGCATTGGTGTTGTTGGGGCCGGGGCCGGCTGTCAGGCGGATGACGCCGGCTTCATCAGGATAGACAACAATATGAGCAACGCTGTCGGTATTGTTAGCGGCATCGAGGTAGATGGTATCTGTCGCAATACCTTCAAAGATATACTGGGCTTCGCGGTTGTCGTTGGATCCATTGCGGGAGGCAAAAATGTTAAAACTATAGGGCAGGGCAGGGTTGAGGTTGCTCAGCGCTACGCCTCCTGTAGGCTGCGACTGCCCGCCAAAATCAGCTACATTGCCAAAAAAGCTGTCGCCGGTAGCCGTCGCCGGAAATCCAATGGCCGGGTTGGGCATCTGCGTGCCGGCCGTATTGATGTTGTTGAAGGGATCAAAAACGGCTATGCGGATACCGCTGCCTGCACCTGCGCTGCCCAGCAGATCGTCGATCTGGCCGGCTACGGGATCGGTCACATTGTTCCAGGGCAGGGGAGAGGGGTTGTTGCCAAAATCGATAAGCAGGGTGTCGCGATCTTGAGGCGGCGTTGGCGGGTCTATGTTTTCATAGTCATATACCATGTACAGAGCTCCAAGGTAGTAGAATTTCGAGGCGTTGGTATTGTTGGGGCCCGGAGCGGCCGTTATTCGTATGCGACCATTGGCATCCGGGCTCAAGGTAACGCTTGCCGTTTGGCTGGTATTGTTGGCGGCATCAAGGTAGATGGTGTCTGTAGTGGCGCCCTCAAAGACATACTGGGCTTCGCGGTTGTCGGCAGACCCATTGCGGGAGGCAAAAAGCGTAAACGCATAGGTTTTGTCGGGGGTTAGTCCGGTGATGTCTACGCCCCCCGTAGGCTGCGACTGCCCGCCAAAATCAGCCACATTGCCAAAGAAGCTGTCGCCGGTAGCTGTTGCCGGAAACCCAATGCCTGGGTCTGGCATCGTGGCGCCGGCGGTATTGATGTTGTTGAAGGGGTCAAAAATGGCGATACTATAGGCGGTTGCCAGTTCGCGCGAGTTGAGTAGTTCCGCAATGTTGCCCGCTACGGGGTCGGCGAGGTTGTTCCAGGGCAGCGGGGAGAGGTTATTGCCAAAATCGATAAAAATGGTGTCATTGGCGGGTGTTTGCGCTCTGAGCATGGGCGCCGCTAAGCAAATGAGCAAAATAAACAACCAATGAGGTAAATGGACTCTTGTCATAGTGTGGGAAATTGTAATAATTTGTTACGCATAAGAGAATGAAAAACCCCCATAAACGAAGGCGCGCTAAAATTAAAAAATTGGGGTAATAATAAAATAGTAGATAATAATTTTTTAAGCCTTGACTAAAACGAAATTTTAAGTCTATATGCCCTCCAAAGCTATTCAAACCTCAAGCTCATCCCGCCATAAACATTCAATAAGGGCGCGGCATTGAAGAACCTTCCGCCAAAGGCATTGATGTCGTTTCCGAGGCTATATTTCTGGTTAAGCAGGTTGTCGGCGCCCATAAAAAGGGCCACGCTTGTTCTTTTGCGGAGCGGTTTCCTCCAGTTTACCTTGGCCTGTAGCAGTTGGTAGGCCTTGGCGTAAGTCGTGTTGGCGTCGTTGAGGGGAATGCTTGAGGTGGCATTCAGTTCGAGCAGGATACTCAGATGCTGCGGGAGCTGGAGGTTGAGGCCCAGTACCGCCACCGATCTGGGGACGCCCGTAAGGCGGTTACCGGAGTAGTCGGTATTGGCAACGCGGTAGTCGCTGAACAGGAAATGGCTATACGTGTAGCTGGCGGTTAGTTGGGCCGATCGCAGCGCGCCGATATGCCGGGGCAAAATGAGCCAGGTAGAGAGGAAAGCCTCAAGACCGGTTTGGCGGGTTCCGCCGGCATTGAGGAAGTACTCTGTGCCGCCTCGATCAAGCTGGCGCACGATGGCCTCGGTCAGATGATAGCGAAATACCGAGGCGTCGGCCTGCCACCGCCCTTGTCCCGTACCGAGGCGGAATCCGATCTCCTGATTCCAGCCGGATTCGGGCTGTAGCTCGGGGTTGATAAGGTTATTTGACGATCGGATTTCCGCTAAGGTGGGCGGAGAATAGCCCCTGCTCAGGGTGGCGCGAATGGCCAATTGCGGGCTCAGTAGGTAGTTGAGAGCAAAGCGGGGCATCCATTGATTGGCGAATGTCCTTTCGCCTTCCGCCGTTGAGTAGCGATAAAAAAGGGCAGACGTATTGAAGCTGAGCGCCCCTTCTGCCGAGAGGCGCGACCCCAACTGCGCTGCCAACCGGGTAAAGTAAAAAACCTGAGTGATGCGCAGCTCATCCTGAGCGATGAGGGAGCCGGCCTGTCCGCCATCGTTTTGAAAGTTAGAGATATGCTGCCATCCGCGCTGCCCTTCCAATCCAAGGCTCCACTTCCAGCTCAGGTTGGCATGGGGCTTGCCGTAGTATTCCATAAAGGTTCGTATGCCTAAGTTTTTTTCCTGCCTCCTTTCATAATTGGTGATGAAAGGGTTGTCAAAATCGGTATGGCTGCCAAAAATGGAGACAACATGGCGAAACCGATCCCCGGGCAGGAGCTCATTGGTAATGCCCGCCAAAAGGGTTTGGTTGTAAATGCCGGCCTGCTGGGCAACTGCTCCGGGGATGTCGCCTGCCGCCGGGCGAGCCTGCTTAGGATTGACCTCAAATTGAGTCTGGGTAAGGCCTCCCGGGCTTTGGTATTTCAAATCGGAATAGAGCGCCAGCAGCCGCAGGTTGTTGTTTTTTCCATAAGCTATGTGCTGGGATGCCTGAAGATAGTGGCGTTGCAGCGCGGAATGCTGCCGGTAGCCGTCGGCCCGTTGGTAGCCCTGGTTAAAGGCAAACCGCGATCTTCCGGCACTATATTTAATGGATGCGCTTTCTTGAAACAGCCCGAAAGCCCCGCCGGTAAGGTGCACAGACGCCTCGTTTGGGCTTTTTTTCTGGCCATTCAGGTCGATAAGGACTACGCCCCCCGAATTGGCGCCAAATAAACTGCCATCTGGCCCCTTGAGCACCTCCACCCGTTCAATGGCTTGAGGGTCGATGAGGTTCAGGTAGGTATTGCCGCCGGCATCGGTTAGGGGAAGTTCGTCTATGTACACTTTTACATTCCGGATGCCAAAGGGCGACCGCAGCAGACTGCCCCTGATCGACAGGCGGTAGCTGCCCGGCGACCGCTCTTCCATACGCACGCCTGGCAGCAGGTTTAGCGCCGGCAGCAGGGAGGCGCCGGAGCGACTGCGCAGTTGTTGCGCGCTAATGACGCCAACGGAGGCCGGCGTTCGCAGCAGCGATTGCCGGGATACATACCCTTGTACGACCACTTCCGGTAGCGGCTGCGGCGCAGGTTGTTGCAGCGAGTCGGCTACCGTTTCCCGTGTTTGCCCCAATACAGGAGCTATAGCGGAAAGAATAACCACAACCCAGGCAGCTGCTCCCGGAAGCTGGCGAATGACGGTCGGCATCATTTTCGGGCTATCCGATAAATCCGCCCCTGATCAGTGATGGCATAAAGGGCGCCATCTTTCCCCTGTGCAATATCCCGAAACCGCTGAAATTCCTCCGACAGCAGCCGCTCTTCGCCCACCACCTTATTATTTTCGATCACCAAACGGGCAATGTGCATACCGCTGAGGCAACTGATGAAGAGGTTGTTCTTCCACTCTGGCATTTTGTCGCTGCTGTAAAACGTCATTCCGCTGGGCGAGATGGAAGGATCCCAATAATAAACGGGCTGCTCCATGCCTTCCCGCTGCTGGATGGCGTCGCCGATTTTTCCTCCCGAGTATTCTATGCCATAAGTAATAGTAGGCCAGCCGTAGTTCTTTGCAGGGACAATGCGGTTGAGCTCGTCGCCGCCGCGAGGACCAAACTCATTTTCCCACAGGTCGCCGGTTGACGGATGAAAAGCCAGTCCCTGCACATTGCGGTGCCCATAGGAGTACAATTCGGGTTTTGCGCCTGCCTGCCCTTCAAAGGGGTTGCCTGCCACGGCCTTTCCCTCTGTGGTGATGCGCACAATTTTTCCTAAGCCAGAGTTGAGCTGCTGCGCTTGTGGGCGCGTTGTGCGGTCGGAGCGCTCGCCGGTGCTCACAAACAGATGGCCGTTTTTATCGAACGCAATGCGGCCGCCGTAATGCAGGTTTCCTCTGTAGGCCGGCGTGGCTTGGTAGATAACGGTTGCGCCTTCAATTTTAGTTTCATCATCCGAAAGCCTGCCCTTTGCAGCCGCAGTTAGCGTACCTCCTTCAACATCGGCAGAAAAGACCCAATAAACCATGCGGTTCTGTTCAAAAGCAGGGTCGAGGGCAATGCCTAATAATCCACCCTGCCCATTGGCATTTACCGGCGGCAGCCCGGTAATGGGTGCGCTCAATTGTCCGTCGAGGGTGGCTATCCTGAGATTGCCGCCTTCTTTTTCCGTGATGAGCAGCCGCCCGTCGGGGAGGCTAACAATACCCCAGGGGTATCTGAGGCCTTCTGCCAGTACTGTAAATGTATAAGGCGTTTGGGTTTTTATGCCCCTGATTCGCGTCTGCCCTTCAAAGGCTGGCTTATACTGGGTGTTGGGGGCTTTGGTTTCTACGGATGAAGGAGACGCAGGGGCGCCGCCGGCCTTTTTGGCGGCCGTTTGCCCACAAGCGGTCAGTAGGGCCATGCCAGGCATGAGCAATAAAAAGATCATTTTTTTCATAAAGCCGATTGGTTTATAATAGAAGACGCCAATTGCCCTTGCAGGGTTGGCATTTTTGACGCGGCGCTATTGGAGGCAGCAAGACAAACCAACTCTGTCGCGCATAATGATGACGAGGGCCGGAGTACTCCAAAACCGAACGGGACAACAAGTGCAAACACCTGTTGTCCCGTAAGGAGATAATTAGCTTGAACCATATAGACTATGGCCTATAGCTCTGATATTTACTGCGCGTCTTCTTCGCGCTGGAGTTGCTCTTTGTATACGGCCTTAAGAACTTCGTCGCGGCGCTTTACGCTCGGCTTAACGAATTCGCGGCGTGAGCGGAGCTCTTTCATAACGCCTGCGTTCTGGAACTTGCGCTTGTAGCGCTTCAAAGCTTTGTCGATGTTCTCGCCATCGCGAATATCAATAATCAGCATAAAAGAAACATGGTTTGTTTTTCGGTGTGCAAATTTAGCGGGTTTTGAATAATTACCCAATAATCGCCGACTTTTTTTGCACGAAAAGAAGATATAAACGCAAAAAAACAGCCCCTGAAGCCGCATAAGGCGCCAGGGGCCGATTCTAAGCCCTATAATCGGGCCGGATTAATGACGACGATCGCGGCCGCCGCGATCTCCACCGCCACGGCGATCTCCACCGCCGCGACGATCTCCGCGGTCTCCGCCACGATCTCCGCGATCTCCGCGGTCGCGACGTTCGCCGCCGTTATCGTCGTCATCGGAAGGCATGCTGCCGTCGGGGCGAGGCATAAGAGCCTTGCGCGACAGGCGAAGCTTGCCGGTCTTTTTATCTACTTCGATGAGCTTAACCTTTACCACATCGCCTTCTTTCAGCACGTCTTCCACATTTTCGATGCGGGTGTGGCTGATTTCCGACACGTGAAGCAGGCCGCTCTTGCCGTTGAACTCTACAAATACGCCATAGGGCTGTACCGTCTTAACCACAGCCTGGTAAACATCGCCAACCTCCGGAGAGAAGGCAATCCGGCGAACCCGATCCATAGCCCTGTCGATCGAGTCTTTGTTGGTAGCGGCAATGCTGACGATACCTTTGTCTTCGACCTCCTCGATGCTGATGACAGTGCCCGTTTCAGCCTGTATCTCCTGTACCACTTTGCCGCCTGGGCCGATAACGGCGCCGATAAAGCTCTTCTCAATGAAGATTTGCTCGATGCGAGGGGCATGGGGCTTGAGATCTGCACGGGGCTCGGAAATGGTTTTTGCCATTTCACCGAGGATGTGCAGGCGGCCGCGGCGCGCTTGCTCCAAGGCCTGCTCCAGCAGTTCATACGGCATACCGTCGATCTTAATGTCCATCTGGCAGCCACAGATGCCGTTAGCCGTGCCGGTCACTTTGAAGTCCATATCGCCCAGCGCGTCTTCGTCGCCTAAGATATCGGAGAGCACAGCGGTGCGGCCATCCTCGGCAATAAGACCCATAGCAATGCCCGAAATGGGCGCCTTGGTCCGGATGCCGGCATCCATAAGAGCCAGCGAGCCGGCGCATACAGTAGCCATAGACGACGAGCCGTTGGATTCAAGGATGTCGCTCACAACCCGGATGGTGTAGGGCTGATCGCCAACGGGAGGCAGCACCTGGCGCAGCGAGCGGGCAGCTAAGTTGGCGTGGCCCACTTCGCGCCGGCCGGGGCCGCGCATCGGCTTTACTTCGCCCACCGAGTAGGGGGGGAAGTTGTAGTGCATGATGAACTTGTCATAGTACAAGCCCATGGCATTGTCGATCATGGCTTCATCCTGCTTGGTGCCCAGTGTCACCGAGGTGAGGCTCTGGGTCTCGCCCCGGGTGAAGATGGCCGAACCGTGAGGCGAGGGCAGGTAGTCAACTTCCGTCCAGATGGGCCGGATTTCGTCGAGCTTACGACCGTCTAAGCGTACGCTTTCTTCCAGCACCATGGTGCGGATGACGTCTTTTTTGAGCTTGTCGTAATATTGGTCAAAGAGTTTGGCATTGGCGCCTTCAGCTAAGTATTCCTCGCCCTTTTCAGCCAGAATCTGAGCCTTTACTTCGTCTTTGATGGCCTTAAAGCGGTCTTTGCGGGTAGTTTTATCAACAAAGGCATGGGCTACTTCCGATACCTTGTCTTTGGCTAAGCGCTTTACCACGTCTTTGAGCTCTTCGTTGGAGGGCAGCTCGGGGTCAGGACGCTTGTTGAGGGCCTTGTCGCCTACCAACTCAGCTAATTTGAGCTGGGCTTCGCACTGTACCTTGATGGCTTCATGTGCAATGCGGATGGCTTCAACAAGGGCCGATTCGGAGCATTCTTTGGCTTCGCCTTCCACCATCACCACGTCCTTCATGGATGCGGCTACAATAATGTTGAGGTCGGCGCCGGCAAGGGCGGCTACTCCGGGGTTGACAACATACTCGCCATTGATGCGGGCCACGCGCACTTCCGAAATCGGACCCAAAAAGGGAATGTCGGATACCGAAAGGGCGGCGCTGGCAGCCAGAGCGGCAAAAGCGTCGGGCGGCGTGTCTTTATCGCCAGAGATGAGGTTGATGATGATCTGAGTCTCGTTCATATAGCCGTCGGGAAACAGCGGGCGGATGGCCCGGTCAACGAGGCGAGAGATCAGTACTTCGTAGTCGGATAGTTTGGTTTCGCGGCGGAAGAAGTTGCCCGGAATGCGACCCGCAGCCGCAAATTTCTCCTGATAGTCGACAGAGAGCGGAAAGAAGTCCTGGCCTTCTTTCATTTCTTTGTTCGACACCACGGTGCAAAACATCATGGTGTTGCCCATGCGCACCACCACAGAGCCGTCGGCCTGGGTAGCTAATTTGCCGGTTTCAATGGTGACGGTTCTGCCGTCAGGTAAGTTGAATGAGGTAGTGGTTGGAATCTGACGTCCCATAATAATTGAAAGTTGTCAAGTTATAAACGCTCGGGTTGTCGCTTTTCACCCTTAAAACAAGCTTTTGCATTGGAACGAAGCAAACGCGCGGAGGTATGATTGCGCTGATGCGAGAGGAGGAAAGCTGATATGTATGTATACTGATCGCTTGTTGCCTGACCCGCCAGGTTAGTTGTATATCCACTCGTTTTGATCGCCGCCGACTGATCGCTTTTGAGTCGGTCTTGTTTTCAAGGCGCCAGGCCGGCTCTAGCCGGGTATAGGGTGCTCTGCTTATGAGCAAGAAAGCGTCATTCGCAGGGCGAACGACGCTTTCTTTTGCTTCCGCTTACTTACGGATACCCAACCGCTCGATCAACTCGCGGTAGCGCTGGATATCTTTATGTGCGAGGTATTGCAACAATTGCTTGCGTCGACCTACCAGCGTAAGGAGCGCTTTACGGCAGGAGTGATCCTTGCGGTATTGCTTGAGGTGATTACTCATCTCCTGTATGCGATAAGTGAAGAGCGCAATTTGCGCCTCAGTAGAGCCGGTGTTCGTCTCAGAACCACCGAATTCGCGGAAAATTTCCGCTTTCTTTTCCTTCGTTAAATATTCTGCCATTGTTTATTAAGCCATTAGTGATTACGGAAATCAGTTATAGCGGCGCAAAGGTAAGAAGATTACCCGAAATGCGCCGCTATTCCAACTTTTTTTCGCAATCTTTTATTATTGACCCGCTTTGTAGCGCTTAAACGCTTCCGTTAAGCGAGGCACTACCTCAAACAAATCGCCCACTACGCCATAATCGGCAGCCTTAAAGAAAGGCGCTTCGGGGTCTTTGTTGATGACTACAATGGTCTTGGAACTGTTTACCCCGGCTAAGTGCTGTATGGCGCCGGAGATGCCTATGGCAATGTACAGATTGGGGCGGATGGCAATGCCCGTCTGACCCACGTGCTCGTGGTGAGGGCGCCAATGGGCGTCGGCTACAGGGCGTGAGCAAGCCGTGGTGGCGCCCAGCACTTCAGCCAATTCTTCTACCATCCCCCAGTTTTCGGGCCCCTTCATGCCGCGGCCGGCAGAGACCACTAATTCGGCTTCGGGCAAAGGCACAATGCCCTCTACGCGCTTCACTTCTTTCACGCGCACGCGGCTGGCGGGCACGTTTGCTTGCAGCGCTTCTACGGAGGCCTCGCTGCCGCCGGCTTCAGGGGGCAGGGCATTGCCCATCAGCGATACCAGTTTTATGTCGGAAGTTATTTCCAACTCCGCAATTGCTTTGCCACTGAATACGGGCTTCTTTACCCGGAAACCGCCTCCAACATCCGGTAGCGCATTTACACCAGGCGCCGACCCCGCGTCAAGACGGGCGGCTAAGCGGCCCAACAGCGATTTGCCCGTAGCGGAATGGGAGAGGATAACTACCCTGGCCCCCAACTGCCGAACGGCGTCGGTAATGACCGCAGCATAGGTCTGAGCGTCGAAATTGGCTAAAGCGCCATCGGATACCTGATAAACGCGCTTGGCCCCGTAGCGCCCCAACGCCCCGGCGTCATTGGCAGGCCCCAATACCAGCGCCGCGCAATCGACGCCCATCAAGGCTGCCGTTTTGGCGCCGTAAGTAACGGCTTCAAATGCCGTTTTTTTAAATTGACCGTTGACGGTTTCTGCAAATATGAGTACCATGATCAGATTCAGTTTGGCAGGGGATGAATTAAATAACCTTGGCTTCTTCGTGCAACAAACGCACCAACTCGTCCATGTCTTCAGGGGCAAGCAGCTTTACCGACGACTTCGCCTGGGGCAGGGTGTAACCCACCGTGCCTACATGGTTGGGGGCAGCGCTGGGCGCTACTACCGTCAGCGGCTTTGATTTGGCCATCATAATGCCTCGCATGTTCGGAATGCGCTGCTCCGCCAGCCCTTTGGCGGCACTGAGCACCAGCGGCAGATCTACCTCTACCACCTCCACGCCGCCTTCAATGTCGCGAGCCACCGTAGCCACGCCGCCGGCTACGTCAAGCTGGCTGGCATAAGAAACATAAGGCAGATCGAGGTATTCGGCCGCCATCGCGCCCACCTCCGATCCATTGTAGTCGATGGTTTCCTTCCCAAAAAAGATAAGGTCATAGCCCTTGTCGCGCGCATAGTCCGCAATCTGGCGAGCTACGTAAAGGCTGCTGCCAGGGTCGGCAACGTCAATGCGCACGGCGTCGTTGGCCCCAATGGCTAACCCCTTGCGAATAATAGCGTCGTTGTCGGCAGGGCCTACATTCAGCAGGGTTACCGTACCATTGGCCGCTTCGGCCAGCTCAAGGGCGCGCACTAAGGCATACCACTCGTCGTACGGATTCATGATGTACTGCACGCCGCTCATATCCAGTGATTTACCATCTGGAGTGAGTGCAATTTTTGTGGTGGTGTCAGGGGTTTTGCTTACGCAAACCAATATTTTCATGATGTGCCGGTTTTATTTTTGCGGAGCAAAGATAGCTAAAATCTTATTGTTGACAATTGGTTAGCGAATTTTCGCTAAATATTTATTCAACACACAACCCTCCGGATGGTTCGTCCCAATTCCAGAACAAGTCTATCCTTCTTAGGGGCTTTCCCCACGCGCAAACACCGGCGGCGCCAGAGGCGCAAAAGCGTATGCATAGCGCGCGGGGCCGGGCTATCCGCTATTATACCCCCGCATATGCCTGCCCGTCCATAAGCTCTTCAAAAGGCGGGGGTATACCGCTACTATCCCTAAGCCAAAAAAAAAGCCCTGCTGTCACAAAAACAGCAGGACTCAAAAGTCATCCCTATGATTAAAGCTTAGCTCGATAATACACGGTAAAAATACAGCAATAATTGAAGGCGCTCAAGCTTGAAGCAGGGGCAATTATCCAACGGCAGTAAAGTAGCAGGGAACGGAGCAAAATGAAGAAAATAAATTTTTTTCAAAAAAAATGCAGCTAAGGGAGCAGCGTTTTGGTCGTTCAAGGTATCATACCTATAGTTTACCCGAGTTGATTTTCAGAGCGAACCTTCAACAGATTTTATTTGAAGAAAGCGCCATTGTGAAGACAATGGCGCTTTTTCTATATGGAAACCATAAAATGTTAAGTCTCAAACGCCGCACGCACATGCCTAAGCGGAGCCCCAGTGGGCGGGCCCTCAAAACCTACCCCCCGCCCCGCTTGCGCTTAAGGGGATTCCACTGCTGGAGGTTATCCTTTATTTGATCTATGGTTTGTTGCCCCTGTTGCTCTACCCGCTTCAGCGTAGCCGAATCTACTATAGTACCCGCTTTGTCGCGGGCTGCCTGCCCGGCCTGACGCTGAAGTTCGTCAAGCTTTTGGTTGGCAACGACCTTAGCTGAGTCGAGGGCTTTATTGGCGCGGTTTTCCGCTTCCGTTCGCGCATCGTCTATGCGCTTTTGCGCTTCGTCTTGCAGTTGTTGCTTCTGGTTGTTGAGCTCGTTGGCTACGGCGCCCTGGGCCGCTTCGCCTGCGGTCGTCTGACCATCGGCGCCCAATAGCTTGAAACTCACTTTGGGCTTGGCAATGCTGCCCGTGAGATTAACGAGTACGTTGATGTTTTCGCTTTGCGCTACGTTGACGCCCAAACTGGCGGCCTGACTCAGCAGTTGGCCCACGCCTTTGTTAACAGCCTGCCCAACGGCATTGCCCGTGAGTTTGCTGCGCGGCACTACGGTTTTAATCTGGTAGTTCATCTCCTGAGTGATGCTGTGCGTACCCCCGATGTTCATGGCTATGTCTTTGACCTTGAGGTCGAAGGGCTTTACTTCCACCGCTCCGTTGCGGATGCTGAACCAGCTCTTCAGGTTGTTGAGCTGCACCGCCTCTTTGAGTTCTTTGATCTCCAGCGTATTTCCTATGGCTGTCAGCGGGGCAAAACCATTCACTATGCCATTGAGGGTTTCCAGAAATCCGTCGGCGTTGAGGGTGGCCAAGTTGGGCATCATGTCTTTACCCAACACACCCTCCATCACCATGCTGGTGGTAAACTTACCCTGAATAAACTTGCCAATGGGAGCTAATTGTTGGAATGTATTGAAGGCGCTGAACGACTGTTGGAAGTCCATGCCTTGTAAATCGTACTTGAAGTTGAAGTAAGGATTGGCCTCATCCTGGGTATCGTAGGCGCCGCCAAAGGCTACTTTGCCGCCCAATATGCGGGTATTGCCCTCCTCAATGACCACCTGCTCGTCGCGCACCAGTAGCGTGCCGTTAAAATCGTTGAGCGACAGGTTGGTGTAGTCGATCTTTTTAGCGCGGGCAGCTACGCTTACGCTGATGTTGTCGGGCACCAATATGGGGTCTAAAGCTTCTGTGCCGGCTGTTTGGACAGCCTCGGCGGTAGGCGCAGTTTCCGACTCGGTCATAAACTGGTTGAGATTGAGGTAGTTGGACTCAAACTCGAAATTGCCCCCCAGCACTCCGTCTCCAAAGGCATAGTCGAAAGCATTCAGCAGCAGGCCGCTGCCGCGCAGGTCGCTGTCGCCAATAATGGTCGACATCTCCCGTATTTCCATCCGGTTGGGGGTGATGCGGCCCGCTGCCCGGGTGTCTTTGAGTTGGTACACATCGTAGCGAATTTCACGGGCTAAGGCGTCTATATCGAAGTCGAAGCGATCAAAAATTTCCGTCGATTCGGTCGTTGATCCGGCGGCGGCGGCCTCGCGTTCGGCTACCTGGGCCGGGGAGTAGGCGGGCTCCGGAGCAGCCTCTTCCTCCATCCACTCGTCGGCATCGAAGAGGGTTGATTCTAATTTAAACTGACCCGTCATCGTCTTATCCGGCGAGAAATAGGCCAATATGTTGTTTATCTCGCCGCTGCCGCGCAGATCGCTGCGGCCTAATTTCATGTCGAGTTCGCTGACGGCCACCCGCTGGGGTGTAAAAGCGGCTACGGCCTTGCGCACATCCACTAATGGCAGTCCTACGCCTTTGTATTGCAGGCCTGTAGCCGTCACGTCGCCTTTTACATCTACCTCTTCGTAAGCTTCCCGCTCGATGGTAGAAAGACGGGTTTTCATATCTACGTCGGCTACAATGCGGCCGGCCATGCGCTCCACATCGGGTATGGGGAAGGCCTTGGCCCACTTGGCTAAGTCGATCACTCCGTCTACGCTCATGTCAATGTCGGGGTCGGTGAGGGGAGTACGCAGCAGAAAACGGGCCGAGAACGGATCGCCGCCCACGTTGAGTTTGATGCGCGACAGGTTGATGACCATGTCGTTGAGTTCGCTCCCGGGGCTGTTTACCTCCATCGCGGCATCAATGCTGCTGATGCTCATGGGCAGATCGGGGTATTTTACGTTCCCGTTGCTTACGGTGGTATTGATCTTAAAGCTGGGATAAGACTGTTCGTTGTAAACGCCCTTCACCAAGCCGTCGAGGGTAAACTGGCCGCTTATTTTCACCTGCTCATAACCCTGAATGTAGGCATTCGGAATAATAGACCAGAGCTGACGGAAGTCGTTGGCCGGCGCTTTAAAACTCAGGTCCATGTTGATGTCTTCTTCCGCTAATTGCACAAAGCCGTCAGCGCTAAGTTCCAATTCGTTTAATTTCAGCTTGTTATCCTTGAGGGTGTACTTGCTGGCCGGCATATCGATGTTAAAGATGGCGTCGAGCGCTGTGCGGGCATTGCTAAGATAGCCGATACCGCCCTGCCGGGCCGTGAGACTGTCGATGGTCGTATGCGTATCGAGGTCGTATACGTCGAGGGTAAAGTTGCCCGACCCCTCGTGGTTGAGCCCCGCTATGGCTAAGTAGGTGTCTGTGCTGTGGTCGTCATACACCAATCGGCCATTGGTTATGCTGTATTTATCCAATTCGAGCGCAAAGCCCGTGTAGGTCGTTTCGGCCGTGTCTACCTGTTCTTCGGTCGGAATGGCGATGTCGTAGTTGGCTAAGCCGTCTTGTAGTATCAAAACATTGATGTCGGGGGCGTCAAGGCTGATTTCATTAACCTGCACTTCTCCTCCGCCTTTAATCACCGACATGAGATCAAGGGATAATGCCATGTTTTTGGCCTTGAATAAATTCAGGCCTTGAAATGTATCTACCCCCGTGACACTGAAATTGTCGAGCGAGACGCCCATATCCGGGAAAGTACGCAGCAAAGTGAGGTTGATGTCGTCGAACGCTACTTCAGCGCGCAGGTTCTTATTGATCTCTACCTTTACCAGGTCTAATATCTCCGACTTATAGAAATACGGAATGGCAACGGCCGCGCCTATCAACAGGATGATGAGCGCGCCAAAGGCAATGAGCAAACGCTTGACAATTTTCATAATTGTGGTTTGAGAAACAACATTCCTATAGTTAACGCTATAGTTAGCGCCGTCAGGTTCTGTAAATGTTGGCCGTTTCGAGCAGCATTTTCATGCACAGAACCTGTCAACGCGCAATATACAATGATATAACGCAAAATACAGAGCAATGCGTTTGATGCGCTTTGAAAAAGTATGTCCAAAATTAAGACATAATTTCTTTGCCTGCTTTGCTGTTTTCAACCTATTTTTGATGCCGTATTGCGTTATTTATGCATAATACAGGGCTGATTTTAACCATTCTTTAACTACGCACCCTACTGTTTGCAGTGTGCCCACTAATGCCAAATGAGTTCATTTAGTTCTGAAAATATTGATTATCAGCTTGTTGATAATGACCAACAGCTCCGGTTATTCTATGAAGCCAATCGCACGACCGAATGGATGTGTTTCGATACGGAGTTTGTAGGGGAGAAGCGCTATCAAACCCGTCTCTGCCTTATTCAGGTAACCAGCCCCTACGGCAACTATCTCATTGATCCGTTTCCCATCCGCGACCTCAATCCTTTTCTCGATCTGCTCACCGACCCGGCCATTGCCGTCATCACCCATGCAGGCGACAACGACTATCGGCTGCTCAACGCCGTCTATGGCATTGTGCCTGCCAACGTCTGGGATACCCAGTTGGCTGCGGGGTTACTGGGGTATCGCTATCCCACCTCCCTGAGCAAATTAGTGGAGAGCGAGCTGGGCATTCACCTCAAAAAAGGGTATGCTGTTACTGATTGGGAAGACCGCCCTTTTTCCAAAAAACAACTCAACTACGCCTTGGAAGACGTGCTGCCCCTACGCGACCTCTGGTTGTCGTTGGAAGGCAAATTAGCTAAAAAAGGCCGTTTGGAATGGGTGAAGGAAGAATGCGCCCGAATGGCCCGCCCTGCTTACTATGAGCGCGACCCTCATCAGGAAGCCCTCACCAGCAATATGATGCGCTCGCTCAAGACCCGTGAGCAGATATTCCTCCTGCGCCTGTATGAATGGCGCCGCAAGCTGGCCGAAGAAAAGGACTACTCCAAGGAGATGATTCTGTCGAGTAAACTTATTGGCCATATCGTCAAAGCCATTCGCTCGGGCAAAGAAGCTTTGCTCGAAAACCGGCGCGTGCCTGCTTCTATTGTCAACCGCCACGGCAGCGAGTGGGAACGCCTTTATCAGGCGCCTGCTACGCCTCAGGAAAAAGCGCTGCTGGCGCAAATTCCCTCTGACGACGATGAAGACGAACGCGATGAAATTCTCATTGAGTTCCTCTACCTGCTTATGAAGTACCGCTGCATGGAAGAGGGCATCAGCCCTTCGTTGGTGATGCCTCGCAACGCCATCAAGCGCATGAAAAAAGACGATGCCGTACGCGAAGATATGCTGGGCCGGGGTTGGCGACGAGAAATGCTGGGCGATGAATTTGAAAGCTGGATCGCCCACTTCGACGACCTCAAGCTCACCATCGATGGGGGAGAAGTGCGCATTAGTTTTGACTAAGGCGCGCCCTTGTAGCCGGTAATACAACAAAAGCCCCGCTGCCGGTTGGCAGCGGGGCTTTTACACCTTATTATAACATAAGCCTTACTTAAGGCTGCCAATCATATCCTCAGGGCGTACCCACTGGTCGAACTGTTCGGGCGTGAGCAGGCCCAGAGCTACGGCCGCCTCTTTGAGGGTCGTACCTTCTTTATGGGCTTTCTTCGCAATCTTAGCCGCATTTTCATAGCCGATGTGCGGGTTGAGGGCCGTTACCAGCATCAGCGAGTTGTCGAGGTGGCGCTTGATCACGGGCAGATTGGGCTCTATGCCGGCGGCGCACTTTTCGGTAAAGCTCACGCAGGCATCGCCCAGGAGGCGTGCCGATTGCAGAACGTTGGCTGCGATGACCGGTTTGAACACATTGAGCTCAAAGTGGCCGTTGGTACCGCCTATTGACACGGCTACGTCATTGCCAATCACCTGGGCGCATACCATTGTCATGGCTTCCGGCTGGGTGGGGTTCACTTTGCCCGGCATGATAGACGAGCCCGGCTCATTGTCGGGAATGACGATCTCACCGATGCCGCAGCGCGGCCCGGAGCTCAGCATCCTGACATCGTTGGCGATTTTCATAAGCGATACGGCAGCCCGCTTTAAGGCGCCCGATAGCTCTACCATAGCGTCGTGGGCAGCCAGCGCCTCAAATTTGTTGGGCGCCGTCACAAAAGGAAGGCCTGTAAATTGGGCTATCTTCTGGGCTACCAGCACATCGTAGCCTTTGGGCGTATTGAGGCCTGTGCCTACGGCTGTGCCGCCCAGCGCCAGTTCGCTCACCATCAGGTGGGCGTTGCGGATGGCGCGCATGGAGTTGTCTAATTGCTGGACGTAGCCCGAAAACTCCTGGCCCAGCGTCAGGGGGGTGGCGTCCATGAAGTGGGTGCGGCCCGTCTTTACAATGTCTTTAAACAGCTCTGCTTTAGCCGCCAGCGTCTGGCGCAGCATTTCTATGCCTGGCAGCGTCACATCGGCCACCAATTTATAGGCGGCAATGTGCATAGCGGTGGGAAAAGTGTCGTTCGACGATTGGCTCTTATTGACATCGTCGTTGGGATGCAGGGTTTTTTTCTCATCGGCCAATTGGCCGCCTGAAAGCACATGCGCCCGATAGGCTACTACTTCATTGACGTTCATGTTGCTTTGTGTGCCGGAGCCCGTTTGCCAGATGACGAGCGGGAACTGGTCGTCGAGGGCGCCTGTAAGTATCTCATCGCACACCCGGCTGATGAGGTCGCGCTTTTCGATGGCCAGCACGCCCAGATCGCAATTGGCGTGGGCCGCCGCCTTCTTCAAATAGGCAAAGGCATGGATGATCTCGCGGGGCATGCTGGCCTCGGGGCCAATGCGAAAGTTGTTGCGTGAGCGCTCGGTTTGGGCGCCCCAATATTTATCGGCGGGCACTTTTACCTCGCCCATGGTATCGTGCTCAATGCGATAGCTCATGATGGGGTTGCGTTTGGTAATGAAATGGGTGCAAAGATACGTTGCCATTCCATAACTACTAAGGGCTTAATGGGGTTTTCGCCATTGACTATTCCTTTCAGCGCGCAGCGCCGGAGTGGGCCCGGGCTAGGGATGGCAGTGGTATGGGCTGCTGCATGGGCGGCCCTCAAAGCCGCCCATGCAGCAGCCCATAAGAACGGACAGCCCGGCCCCGCGCGCTATGTGTGCGTTTTTGCGCCTTTGGGCGCCGCAAGGTGTTTGCGCGCGGGGAAGCCCCAAAAAACAACCTTCAGGTTTCAAAGGCTTCCGGAAGATCGGCCCGCAATTGGGTTACTACTTGTTGAACGATCTGGTGGGTGCTTTGCAGCATATCGGCGAGCCGTTGCGCATCGGGGGAAGCGGCTTTGGCGCGGGCTTCGATGTCGCGTATGACGGTTGTTAGCGCGGTGATACCCATATTGTCGATGCCGGGTTTGATGCGGTGTGCCAGCTTGCTGAGTTTTTCCCATTGCGCGGCCGCGAGTGCCGTTTGCATGTCGTGCAGGGTGGCCGGCGTTTGTTCTGCAAAGATGCCGATCATTTTGTAGAGAAAATCTGTGTTGCCGCAGCTGATGTCGCGTAGCTTAGTTAAATTGTATAGCGGCGCTTTGGGAGCGTGGGCGCTATCGGCGGCGCGGAGCGACGAAGAAGGCGCATGGTTGGCGATGGCATTAAAAAGGATGTTTTCTTCAAAGGGTTTGGTTACATAGTCGTTCATGCCGCTGGCTAAGTAGTGGTCGATGTCTTTCTTAAAGGCGTTGGCGGTGAGGGCGATGATGGGCAGCGAGCGCGAGATGTGCTCGCGGATGTAGCGGGTGGCCTCTACGCCGTCCATGACGGGCATTTGTACATCCATAAGGACGATGTCGACGGAGTTTTCGGTTAGCTTTTCGATGGCGTCTTTGCCATTGACGGCTTCAATGACATCGCAGTCGAAGTGGCTCAGGCTTTGGCAGGCGATGTATCGGTTCATGTCGTTGTCTTCTACCAGCAGCACTTTTATGCCTCGGAGGCTGCCGGGGCGCTGGGCCTCGGCAGCGGCATAGAGCCTGGAGGGGTCGCCGAGTTCGAGGCGCAGGGTGACTTCGATGGCGGTGCCTTCGTTTTTTTGGCTGCTCACCTGTATCCGCCCTTTCATGAGTTGGATCATCTCCTGGGTGATGGCCATGCCGAGGCCGGTGCCTTCAAAACGGCGTGTGGATTTATCTTCCTCCTGAGAGAATTTGCTAAACAGTTTGTTCATAAAGGTTTCGCTCATGCCTACGCCGGTGTCGGTGATGGTGAATTTGAGCATTTGGCTGTGGGCGTCTTCGCTCACGACCTCTGCCAGCAGGCTCACACGCCCCTTTTCCGTAAATTTGATGGCGTTGCCGATGAGGTTGATGAGTATCTGGCGAATGCGGGTGCCGTCGCCGAGATGGCAGGGGGCTATGTCGGGAGAGACCAGTACATTCATGTGCAGGCCTTTTTCGGCGGCTCGGGTCTGAAGTATACTTTTGACGTTGCTGATGACCGAGGAGAGGCTGAATTCGCGGATGTCGAGGTCAAATTCGCCGGCTTCGATCTTGGAGATGTCAAGTACGTTGTTGATGATGTTGAGCAGGTGGCGGGCTGCCGTCTCGCTATGAGAGAGGTAGAGCTGTTGTTTTGGGGTGAGGTCTTCGCGGCCCAGCTCGCGTATCATGCCAATGATGGCATTGAGGGGCGTGCGAATTTCGTGACTCATATTGGCTAAGAAGGCTTCCTTGGCCTGGGAGGCTTCTTCGGCTTTGTTTTTGGCAATTTCGAGGTCTTGTTCCAGCCTTTTTTGCTGGGTGATGTCGAGGTGGATACCGATGGATCCTGTGCGGTCGCCTTTGTCGTTATAGTTGGGGGCGCCGGATACGAACCACCAGCGGGGTTCGCCGGCTTTGTTTTTGGCGGCCAGCTCGTAGTTGTCGGAGATGCCTTGTTCGCGTAGGGTTTCCTTTTGCCGGAGCATGTGCTCGTGGGCGGGGTACATGAGGAAAATGGTGGATTTTTGCCCGATGAGCTCTTCGAAGCTATAGCCTGAAATATCGCAAAAGCGCTGATTGGCAAAGAGGATGGTTTCTTCTTTATCGACTTCCAGCAGGCCCAGGTTCATGTTGGCAATGATGTTGCGGTATTTCTCTTCCTGGGTGGTCAACAACTTTTCCCGTTGCCTGCGTTCAAAGACGTTAATGAGCATTTGCGCGAACAGGAAAAGGAGTTTTTTTTCTTTATCGGTGTAGAGGTGGCGCTTGCGCACCGAGTCGAACCCCACAAAACCAATGAGGTCGTCGTGGCTGCGCATGGGTATGGAGATCAGGCTCTGGATGCCCTGGGCTTCGAGGGTGGCCCTGAGGCCGTTGGGGCCGTCGTAGGGCAAGCCCCTGATGTCGGGGATGTAAAAAGGTTCGCCTTTCTGGTGTTGCTCAAGCCATTGGGGTATGTAGATCAGCGGTACTTTCTGGAGGTTGTCTTTTTCGCTGGAGATACCCTCGTCGCACCATTCGTGGGTATTGGAAGTGGTAAAGTCGCTGAAGTCATAATCAAAGACATAAGCCCGATCGGCGCCTACAAACCGGCCAATTTCCTCCAAAGACGATTGTATAACAGCCTCTACCTTGTTGAGGTCTATGTTGATGAGGCTGGAGGAAATTTTAATGAGGAGGTCTTGCAGCTCAATCTGCTGGCGTATGATCTCATCTTTGTTTTTGCGCTGGGATATGTCTTTGATGAAGCCACAGAAGTAGCTGTTGTTGTTTTGGTTGAGGCTGATGACGGAAAGCTCTATGGGGAACTCATGCCCGAATTTGTGCAGGGCGGGTATTTCAAGCAGCCTGTTGAGCATTGGGTCAGGCTGTGTAGTGTGCAGCGGCCCAATATGGGGGATGATGGCGTCCAGGGTGCGTTGCCCCACCACCTCCGGCGCTGTCCAGCCAAAAATTTCCTCGGCGGCGGGATTCCAGTACTGTACAACGCCCTGGCTGTCTACGATGGTGATGGCGTCCATGGCAGAGTCCATGATGAGGCGATTGAGCTCCTCCCTTTCCCGGATCAGTTGTTCGGCCTGGAGGCGCAACTCCTGGTCGACGGTTTGTTTGAGGCTTTTGCCTAAAAAGGTGGCAATGGGCGCCAGCTCGCGGGTAATGACGTGGTCAAGGGGATTTTTGCGGCCGAGGATGAGCACCCCGTATTCTGCCATGCGGTAGAGGTAGAAATAGCCTTCTTTGCGCTGGATTTCACAGCAATATTTGGCATCGTTCTGCTCTTTGTAGAGGGCTTCGTCAAGCAGTTCGCGCCAAAGGGTAGTGGTGCGGAAGGCCGCAGGCAACACCGCCCGTTCTGCATAGTGATCGCCGTCTTTTTTCATCACGCAGGCTGCAAAGCAGTTGAGCTTGCGCAGGTACATGGGCAGGCCTTTGCGCAGGATGTCCGTTTCACCCGACAGGCCCGACAAGCTGTAAACCAGTTCGAAGAACAGTTCCGACTTTAGCGTATTGTCTACCATTGCGCAACTACGACGGTTTTGTTGTAAATTTCTAAATAACCGGCGCCCTCATTGGCAATTTCGCCCAGCGTGAGGGCGCCAATTACGGGCTTTCCCTCGCCGATAATATTGATCTCGCGTTGAAATTCCTCTTTCATGTACATAACCCTTGAGATACAGTCTATACAAAAGAGTGTGCCCTGATCCGGCGAGGCCTTTTCCGAAGCTAAGGCGCGGGCCTTTCGGGCGCCGGCCAGCAGGGATTCCGTATTGCCGTGCATGATGCAAACGAACTCGCCTTCATGAATGACGTCGAGGTTGTGAATGGAGCCGTATTTGGTCATAAACGGATCCCGTATAATCCGCTCGGCATCAATTTTGGCGATCCCGAGCGGGTAAGACTGAGAGATGTCGAAAAAGTTTTCTTCGGACAGCCGGCGGCCCGAGTGCCGCTCCACTACCTGTCGGTATACATCGAAGGCAGGTTGCCAGTTGATGCTGTTTACTTTGTTGGCCTCGGCTTCTGTCACTTTCATGGGGGCTGAGACGGGGTCCCAACCATGCCCGACACCCAATGCAAATCTTTGGCCGGCAAAAGCCAATACAGCGCTATTGGCATGTAGCCCTTCATTGTCGATGACACAGGGTATGGGGTCAAAACTCAGCGAACCGGCTCCTGCGCCGACATAGCTGGATATGGCGCCTAATTGATTGAATAACAGGTCTATAAAGTCGTTTTTGCCGTCGCTGAAAGCATCGCAGAAAACCACCGTTGTTTCCGGTGGTTGGGGCAGTTGGCTCAAGGCCTGCACCAGCGCAACTTCCATGTCGGCTACAGGGGCAGACATGTCTACGCGCAACAACTGAAATGGCCAACTGATGGGCATCAATATGGCGCCTTCGCTCTTGCGTTCGCTGTTGAAGACGATTTCGGGGAAGATCGCTCCGAATATTTTTTTAGGAGAAGCCTTCAATAAAGGCGCCAGCGCCTCGTGGCTGAAGTGGTTGGCATCGGCCATGATAACCATAATGCCTTCGACATCGGGTTGCCGGGCCATGTTTTCAAGTGCGGCTTGAAAACGATGGATGTCGCCGGCAGGGGCATAAGCAGCTAAAGTCATACAAGCAGGTATTGAAGGACGATCCCGTAAAAATACACATATTTCAAAGTTTGCTGCAAAAGTTATTCCAGAAAGCAATTCCCGGAACAAGTGCTTAACTTGCATCGGCTACAAAATCCACGTATGCGCAGTTATATCATCATCACCGGCGTATCGGGCAGCGGTAAAACAACCTTGGGGCGCGCACTCGCCGAACGCCTCGGGGCGCCTTTTTACGATGCCGACGATTACCACCCGGCCGCCAATGTGCAAAAAATGACGGCGGGTATTCCGCTCGACGACGACGACAGGAAGCCCTGGCTTCAGGTCTTAAACACCTTGCTGCAACAACATGAGGGCCCGTTGGTGCTGGCCTGCTCGGCCTTGAAAGAGCGCTACCGGCAGCAGCTCACCCGCCAACTGCCGGCCACAGCCATTCAATGGGTGCATCTGCACGGCTCTCCCGAGCTCATTCGTCGGCGATTGCAGGCCCGCAACGGCCACTTTATGGCGGCGTCTATGCTGGATTCTCAACTCCAGGCTTATGAACCGCCCGCCTATGGCCTTCAATTAGATGTGGCCAAAACCACAGACGAGCTGTTGGTAATGACGCTGGAAGCCCTCGATAAAGCCGAACTAGGGCTGATGGGCTTGGGAGTAATGGGGCTCAATCTGGCGCGCAACCTCGCCGGTAATGGCTTCCGGCTCGCTCTCTACAACCGACGCCTGCCCGGAAAAGAAGAGGAGGTGGCCGCACAGGCCTGCCGGCATTACCCCGAACTAAAAGATGCCCTCCCTTTTGAGGAGGTCGGGGCTTTTGTCAAAAGTATTGCCAGGCCCCGCCGAATTCTGCTCATGGTAAGCGCCGGCGCCGCTGTCGATGAGCTGATCCTGCAGTTGCTGCCCTGGCTCGAAGCCGGCGATGTAGTGGCAGATGGAGGCAATACCCATTATCGCGATACCGAGCGCCGGCAGCAGGCGCTGGCTGCCCGTGGCATACATTGGTTAGGCTGTGGCATTTCCGGCGGGGAGGCAGGCGCCCTGCATGGCCCTGCCGTCATGCCGGGCGGAGCTAAGAAGGCCTACAACTTATTGGAACCTCTGCTCAGCCGCATCGCTGCGCTGGGCATAAACGACCAGCCCTGCTGCCGGTACATCGGCAAAGGAGGCGCCGGTCATTTCGTCAAAATGGTTCACAATGGCATCGAATATGCCGAAATGCAACTCATCGCTGAAGTGTATGGATGCCTGCGCTACGATCTGGGCCATTCGCCCACAGATGTAGCCCGCATCTTCAGTCGCTGGCAACGCGGCGCTCAGGAGAGCAACCTGCTTGGCCTCACCATCGACATTTTGAACAAAAAGGATGTCGATGGCAGCTTGCTCATCGATCATATCCTCGACTCGGCAGGCGCCAAAGGTACCGGAAACTGGACGACGGCCGCCGCCGGCGAATTAGGCGTGCCGGCGCCGGGGCTCACCGCGGCCCTCAACGCCCGCTATCTGTCGGCCCAGCGCCAGGATCGCCTGAGCCTGAGCGCACTCTTCGCCCAAGCACCGGCCACCCACCCGATTCAATCCATTGATTTGGAGTCGACCTACGCCTTTTGCCGACTGATGAGCCACCTCCAGGGATTGGCCCTCATCCAGGCCGCTTCGGATCGCTACCAATGGGGCGTCAATCTCAAAACGCTCTTGCGCGTATGGTCGGGCGGTTGTATCATACGCTCTACGCTGCTCGAACAAATGCGTAAAGCTACATCAACACAGCCGCATTGGCTCTGCGAGCCGGGCTTGTTCAAGGTCGTCCGGGCATGCTGGCCTCCCGCCCAACAGGCCGCCGCAGCACTGGCCCTAAGCCCACAGCCTTATCCGGTAATTCAGGCCAGTGTCGATTATTTTAAATACCTTACTACGGCCAGAAGTACGGCCTATCTCTTGCAGGCCCAACGCGACTACTTCGGCGCTCATACCTACCAGCGCCTCGACGATCCCGAAGGGCAGGCCCATCATACCGATTGGTAAGATGCCATCTGCCTGTTGATACCGATTTCGGCATAGGCGCTGTGCAAAAGCATGGGTAAGTAACTTGAGTATAAAACCCGGCGGCGCAAATTTTAAAAACCTGACCAATGGAAGTAAAATTGCTGATGGCCGTACTGGCTGGTATGGTTTCACTCCTTATTATGATATTGCGGCTGAAATGGCCCGCCTTCGTTGCGTTGCTTATCGCCGCCATCATCACGGGTTTGGCTGCTGGCATGGACCCCCCGCTCGTCATGGATGCTATAAAGACAGGGATGGGCGGCACGCTGGGCTTTGTGGCTACGGTTGTGGGCTTGGGCGCCATTTTTGGCGGCATACTCGAGCATACCCGGGGCTCGCAGGCGTTGGCAGGCTTCCTCCTCAATGCCATCGGCGAACGGCGGGCGCCCCTGGCCCTCATGATCACCGGCCTGCTGGTAGCCATCCCCATCTTTTTCGACGTGGGCTTTATCATCTTGTTTCCCATAGTCGTGGCCCTCCACCGCAAAACCGGCCGTTCGGTTCTGCTTTATGCCCTGCCGCTGCTATCGGGCCTGGCGGTTTCTCATGCCTTTATTCCCCCCACGCCCGGGCCATTGGCCGTAGCCGACATCATCGGCGCGCCGCTCGGAATGGTGGTGCTGATCGGCGCCATCGCCGGAGCCCCGGCCGCCTTGGCCGGCTTGCTGTATAGCCGCTGGTTAGCCAATCGAATTCACATTGACGTGCCCGCCCCAATACCCACAGCAGCAGAGGCGCCCGACCTGCCGTTGCCGGGTATAGGCTGGGTGCTGCCCATTCTGTTGCTGCCCATTGCGCTCATTGTCTTTCACACCCTCTTCGATGCCGAAATCCTGAACACGGGCAACCCGCAGTATGATGCGCTGCTGATGATGGTCAGCCATCCATTCTCCGCCCTCATACTGGCCAATTTACTGGCCTGGTACGGCCTGGGGCGGCGCGCAGGCCTTACACAAACCCAACTCGCCGACATCAGCGCCCGCTCGCTGGCCCCTGCCGGCATCATCCTGTTGGTTACGGGCGCAGGAGGCGTATTCAAACAAGTACTCGTAGATACCGGCGCCGGCGAAATGCTCGCCAAGGCCGTTCAGGATACCGGGTTGGGCTTGGTTTCTTTTGCTTTTTTAGCCGCTGCGCTCATTCGGGTGCTCCAGGGGTCAGCTACCGTCGCCATGATCACCGGCGCCGGCCTGGTAGCCCCGCTGTTGCCGGCCTACGCCCTCACCGAGGTACAACTGGCCGCCTTAGTCATCGCCATAGCCTCAGGGGGCACAGTAGCCTCTCACCTCAACGACAGCGGTTTTTGGTTGGTCAAAGAGTTTATGGGGCTCTCCGAAAAGGAAGGTATCCAATCCTGGACGGTTGCCTCTACCTGCATAGGTCTTACCGGCTACCTCATGGCGCTGATTATTTTTTAAGCTTAGTATTTTCAGGGGCCCCGCCGCATATCATTCACAGCAGAAATCAGCCTGCGCGGCGCCGGGTGCTCCGCTATTATGGGCCGGCAATCGGTTATTTCCATCTTTGACGCCGATCAATGCCGGCCCATACCGCTTCGCCCCCTGGTCCAAACCCAAAGGAGCTCTGACGGGTAAACGAGGTTTATGATCAGGCCAGGTATTGCACAGTTGCAATTTCAGGGTATATGCGCATTGGGCGCATGGCCAAAATGCTTTTTAAAAGCCCGACTGAAGGTAGACAAATCGTTATACCCGCTCAAAAAGGTAATGGAAGTGAGGCTTAGCTCTTTTTCATCCATCAGCCGCCGGGCATGTTCCATGCGCCGGATGGTGAGGTATTGATAAGGGCTGATTCCAAACAACTGCCGGAAAAGCCTGAAAAAATGATACTCAGACATATATATATGGTCGGCCACTTCTTTGATGTGACGGATGCGGCCAAAGTGCGCATCTATATAGTTCTTGCTGTCTTGTAGCTTAACCAGCAGATCTTTGCGGGTTTCAAGGCGGCGCGCTTTGAGCTTTGCCATCTGATGAAATGCAGGCATCATATCTGCCACTACGCACTCGGCTAAGGTATAGTAAAACTCAGGCTGAAGATCGGGTAGTTCTGCCTGGGTCAAAAAGTGGCGGCACAAAGTATTGAGCTTCTGGCCTAAGCTCGTCTGGCTGGTTGCATAAGTGTTTTCCGGGAAACATGCTGCGGTGAAGAACGTATCCGGCCCGGGCTCGGTCGTTTGTATCTCAGGATAAATTGTGGCTAAAGCAGCCTGCGCCATGATTTCAGGAGATATGTCAATGCATAAACCCTTTACCAGCGTACGGCTGCCAATATGGGTAATGCCCCTGGCGTGGTGATTGGCCAACAGGTAATTGCCGGGTTCCAGCGTAAACTTGCGCCGGTTGATGGTGTAGGTTTCACACCCGGCTAATACCATTTTGATGGAAAAACTCCTGAACAGATTATCAGTCCGCAATTCCCTGAAGGCTGAAAAATTCAGCAGATTGCTTTGCCTGGGCAGACAGACGCTTGAAAAATTATTTTCGTTGATTTCGTTGATCATAATTGTATTGGCCATACTCCAAAAGTAAAAAACTTTCGTCGGGCAACATCCCGACGAAAGTTATAATGCGTTGAATTGCAATCAAAAAGACAATTACTTCTTATTCTTTTACGAATAGGGCCGCAGCAGTGTTGTCATCTTGCTTAAGCGTTACCGAGTAAGCGCCTGCCGCTAATTGAGCTACCGAAATAACAGGATGATTGGAGTCGATCTGCCCGTTGCTTACTTCCTGCCCCAGCATATTGCGGATGGCGTAAGTTATGCCGCTTCCCCGGAAAACCTCATTTAGTTGAAAGTGAAGGATATCGGTTGCCGGATTGGGGTAAGCGCTCAAAGAAAACACTTTGGGCTCCTCCGGGGCGGCCGTCAGCCGCCACTGATTGTACTGAATCAGCAGGGCATTTACTACAGGCAGCAGGGTCCAGGAATTGTATCCGGCGTCGTTGCCCAAAACGGTGATGCTGATATCCAGCTCTGGAAAATACCACGAACTGGCCGAATAAGCCAGATCGCCGCCATGCCCGTAAGCCGTATAACCTGAAAACTGATTGGCCATCAGCCCCAGACCATAGTTATTACCCTGAGAGCCGGGTGCAAAGATGAAAGTTTTTACCTCTGCCATACTCTCCGTATTGTGTAGATCCCCGCGCAGGTATTGACGCACAAACCGCCCGATGTGTTCCGCTGTGGAGAAATAACCCCCGGCGGCTCCCGCTACGGAATTCAGCGACATATAGCTCATGTAGAAAAAGTGAGCGTCATCGCGTATGCCGTCGCCGGTGATGTCTAACCATACATGGGCTACAGGGCCTTCAAGCGACTCAAATGCAGGTATCCGTATGGTCTCCAACCCAAGCGGATCAAAGAACATAGACCGCATAACTTCATAATAAGGGCTCCCGGTAACCTGTTCGATAATCATCCCCAACAAAAAGTAGTTGGTATTGCAATAATCCCACGTTGCGCCAGGCGCATTATTAGGGCTGTCGATGAACTCCCTGATAAATTCTTCCGCATCCCATCGGTAATCCAGATCGCTGAGCAAAGCCGCCTGATGGGCGGGGTTGCTCAGGGCGTCGTACAGCCCGCTGGTATGGCTGAGCAATTGCCTGATGGTAATCTGAGGATCGATGTAGGGGATAGCTGGAATGTACTGGCCGATGGTGTCGTCAACATCGAGCAGACCTTGTTCCTGTAAGCGCATTACACAGGCGGCTGTCATCATCTTGGTTACGCTGCCAATGAGGTAGTTGTAGGTTGTTTCGGCGCTGTCTAACGGTGAAAGTGAAGAAATACCCGAAGCTTTTTGCCAGATGCCGTTGTTGGCTGTTACAATGGCTGCGCTAAGCGATTTTATGCCCATGCTGGCGCGGCGGCTGTCAAGGGTATTATCGAGCATCTCGGCCAAAGGCGCAGGGATACTCTGCCCCCATGCCGGCTGTAACGCCGCAGTGAGGAAGAGGAAAATAATGTAACCGTGTTTCATAGCTGGAAAATGATTGATTGAGGCTTCAAATCTAAAAAGACCCCGGCAGGGGTAAGTTGTCAAATCCTGCTAAGATATACAGCCTGCTCCATCATAAAATAAGCGCTGCTGCTCGTAGAGATGTACAGCAGTGAGGGCAAATGCTTACTTTTGGCGCTCAGACTTATTAGACTTGTTCTACAGTAAAAGCCAATTTCATGCGAGCTGTTTGTCTTCTCCTGCTATGGGTATCCTTGTCTTTTTCGCCGGTAAAAAGCCAAGAAAGCAAACCTTTACCCCGTAGTAATCCTGCGGCTGAAGGAGTGTCGGCGCAGGCTATCGCCGATTTCCTGACAGCGGTCAACAGCAGCCGGCACGAGATGCACAGTTTTATGATGTTGCGCCATGGCAAAGTAGTGGCAGAAGCATGGTGGGATCCCTACAAGCCACAGTTGAGGCATACCCTCTATTCCTGTAGTAAGAGCTTCACAGCCATAGCGGCAGAATTTGCCTTACAAGAAGGGCTGCTTCAATTAGATGATAAGGTACTCAAGTTTTTCCCCGACCTGGCGCCCGATACCATAAGCGATTATTGGGCTGCGTTGCAGGTGCGCCATCTGCTGACCATGGCGGCAGGTATGCGACCCGACCCTACCTTCAACCTCCGATCGGCGGATACCAACTGGATCGCTTCATTTTTGCGCACGCCAATACTTGACGCGCCGGGTTCCCAATTTTTATACAACACTATGGCTACCTATATGGTGGGCGTGATCGTTCAGCGGGTGAGCGGGCAGTCGCTTTTGGCTTACCTCAAGCCCCGGTTATTTGATCCTTTGGGGATTACGGGGATGGACTGGGAGCGCGATCTCCTTGGTTATGAAGTAGGCGGCTGGGGGTTGAGGTTAAAAACGGAAGACATGGCTAAGTTTGCCCAATTTCTGCTACAAAAGGGCAGGTGGGGGAGTCGGCAGTTGCTTCCATCGGCCTGGATAGATGAAGCGAGCTCGGCTCACATTCTTCAGCAACCCGATTTGAGCGATGAACAACGCGGCCAAACAGATTGGGCGCAGGGCTATGGTTACCAACTATGGCGCAGCCGCCACAACAGCTTCAGGGGCGATGGGGCCTACGGCCAGTTCATGCTTGTGTTGCCGGAACAAGATGCGGTTATTGCCATTACATCCGAAACTGACGATATGCAGGGGCTGCTCAATCTGGTATGGGCGCACTTGCTGCCGGGTTTTGATGTGAAAATACCGCGGCGCCGTCAGGCAGAAAAACAGCTTAGGCAGCAGTTGGCCGCTTGTGCGTTGCCTGAATTGGAAGGCGCTGCAACCACTTCTAACCTGCCTGAGTCCGGCTCTGTCGCTATCAGCCTTGAAGACAACAAACTGGGCTGGCGCCAATTGTTGCTGACAACAAAACAAGAAGGAGCTTTATTGCTGGAATTGCATAGTGATGCCGGCGTTTTTCAGTTGGGTTTCACCCATGGCGAGCCGATGCCTTCGTCAACTGTTTTTATAGGCCCTAACTTAGTGAGCTTTTTCAGGGGGCACTTCCAGAGCGTATATCCTGCCCGGGTGCTGGGCCAATACGCCTGGACACAACCCGACGAGCTCACCCTTGAACTTCGCTACATAGAGAGCCCTCATGCCCAAACCATTACCCTGCGGTTTATGGAGCAGCGGGAAGTGGAGGTTCAATTGGCCAAAAGCCTGGATTTTGGACGCAATCCTACCAGTATTAAAGGCAGACGGCAATAAACCAACAACCCTATTGCCGCATAGCTTCTACAGGATCAAGGCGGGCAGCCTGCATAGCCGGAATGATGCCCGAAACTACGCCAATGATAACGGATACGCTAATGCCCAACATTATGTTGCCAACGTCCATGTAGAAGGCAAAGGAAAAGGCCGCCGTGAGCCCTTGGGTGATAAGCCAAACTAAGCCCAGTCCCAATGCGCCGCCTAATATGCATAAAATAATGGCTTCGGTGAGAAACTCCAGCAGGATGATATAGCGCTTGGCGCCCAATGCTTTTTTAATGCCAATGATGTTGGTGCGTTCTTTGACCGATACAAACATGATGTTGGCTACACTTACGCCGCCTACCAGCATAGAAAAAGCGCCAATGACGATCCCCAGTAGATTGAGTACTAAAAAGAACTGGTCGAACACCTGGCCGATCATGGAGAGCTGGTTGAGTGAAAAAGACTCCTCTGCGCGGGGTTTCAGCCGCCGCTCTGCCCGAAGAATTCCGCGGATTTCATCACGCATCTGTTCCAGCGCAACGCCTTCTGCAGTTTTGGCGCAGATGGTGGCATCAAAGATATTGGCATTGCGCAGGTTAGCTAAGTTGCGGCCATTGTTGTAGGAAACGATGATGCAGTCGTCAAAATCCAGCGGATTGAGTAGCGCGTCGCCGGAGGTTTCGATGACGCCGATGACCTCGTAAGGTTTTCCCTGGAGTTTGACGGTTTTACCCATGGGTTCTATGGCGCCAAAAAGCGCCTGAGCCACTTTATAACCCAAAATGATTTTGTTAGCTCCGTATTGGTATTCTGCCGGAGAAAAGTACCGCCCTTTAGCAAAGGGAATGCTAAACATATCCGCAAACTCCTCCGAGGCAGCTATGGCCACCGATTGCTCAACGCTGTTTGCATTCCACTTAACGGTGCGGAAACCAATAACAACGTGGAAAGAGGTCAGTTGGGCATAACGCGACTTTTGCCTGACTACCTCGTATTCCTCATGAGTAGGGTGGGGGCGCCGGAAGTATTTCCACCAGTTATCGCCAAAGTCATCCCATGGCCATTTTTTTACATAAAGGATGTCATTGCCCAGCTTATCCATACTTCCCCGAATGTTGTCTTCCAGCGAATCGACGGCTGAAAGCACCCCGATGATGCAAAAAATACCAATGGAGATACCCACTAAAGAAAGAAAACTGCGCAATCGGTTGCCCTGCAATTGCTGAAGGGCCTGACGAATGCTTTCTATGATAATTTTGCCGAAGACGCCCATATATACAAACTGATTATGGCCAAAACAGATGGCAGGAGCCAACCGCACCCTGTTTTGATTGTTTACTATGTAGAAATACCCGGCGCAATAGCACCTTTGGCGCTTTAAAGCTAATGCAAGAGCGCCGCATCGGGCTAATAATTCGATAAAAAGCAGCTTTTCATCTGCAAATGAGCCTGAAACGGTAAAAAAAGGTTAGCGATCTTGTAACCTGTTTTACTATCTTTGCGCTCAATTTGCTGAAAACTTACTGATATAATCAATGAGGACCAAACTGTCGCATTTCGGTTTTGACCTGCCCAAGCACTTAATTGCGCAACACCCTGCCAAAAATCGCGACGAGTCGCGCATGATGGTAATACACCGTGATTCGGGAAAGATTGAACACCGCGTCTTTAAGGATGTACTGGAATATTTTGACGAGGGGGACATCATGATTTTCAATAATACCAAGGTGTTTCCGGCTCGTATGTATGGTTGCAAAGAAAAAACTGGCGCTAAAATCGAGGTTTTTTTACTGCGCGAGCTTAATAATGATGCTCGTTTGTGGGATGTGCTGGTAGATCCGGCCCGCAAGATTCGAGTTGGCAATAAACTTTACTTCAGTGATGAAAACGGAAATGATGTACTCGTCGCCGAAGTCGTAGACAACACAACTTCCCGCGGGCGAACGATTCGCTTCCTGTATGATGGTCCGGAAGAGGATTTTCAACGCGATCTTTACTATCTGGGCAATACGCCTCTGCCCAAGTACATCACCCGCCCTGCCGATGAAAATGACCGCGAGCGTTACCAGACGGTATTTGCCAAAGAAGTAGGCGCTGTAGCCGCGCCCACAGCCGGCCTCCACTTTAGTCGGGAGTTATTGAAGCGACTCGAAATCAAAGGAGTCGACTTTGCCGAACTTACCGTACACATTGGTTTGGGTACCTTTCGCACCATTGAAGTAGAGGACCTGTCGAAGCATAAAATGGACGCGGAGTACTTCCGCATTGCCGCTGACGCAGTTGACAAAGTAAACAGGGCCAAAGACAACAGCCACCGCATCTGCGCCGTAGGTACTACTACCATGCGGGCAGTAGAGACGGCCGTATCAGCTGAGGGTTTGCTCAAACCTGCCGAAGGATGGACCAACAAGTTCATCTATCCGCCTTATGATTTCAGCATCGCCAATGCCATGGTGACCAATTTCCACCTGCCCAAGTCAAGTCTCATCATTATGGTGGCTGCTTTTGGCGGTTATGATCTGGTAATGGAAGCTTACCATGAAGCCATTAAAGAGGAATACCGCTTTTTTAGCTATGGCGATGCCATGCTGATTCTTTAACTAAGAATAACGGTTGGCGCTTGTTTGCCAGGCTGTAGCCTTCAAACAAGCGCTTATGTCGGTTTTGCAGCCGGAGCCATACTAAAGCCGGCCCTTAAATCGTATTCTACCGACATGATAAGGTTCTTTACTTTTTTGCGGAATGGCTTCTTTTTATGGATAAGCATCCTGCCGGGAAATACAGCTCAGGCAGCTGGCGTCCAGTTTAGCTTCTACGGAGCAGAAGTTATGTTAAATTACGATCCTTCAGCATTCATGCGCGAACCTGTGCGCGTAGATGCCGCAGGGCTCACCTCTGCATGGCGGTGGCTGGAGCAGCGTTCTTACCGCAGCTTACTGGAAGACGTTCAACGCTACAAATCAGAACTGAGACTCAACGATTGGATGTACTACCAGTTGCTTAATACGGCAATTGCCCAATTGATGAAAGGCGGAGACGCGCCTGCGCGGGAACTTACCACAGCTTATTTGCTGGTTAAGAGCGGGTATGACATCCGGGTAACATTCAGCCGGAATGAGCTCTATGTCAATGCCTATGTGCTGGAAGACCTCTATGAAGTGCCTATAATAGAAGATGCAGGCAGGCAGTTTGCCAATCTGACGGCAGCAAGGCTTAAAACAGGTCCTTTGACAGCCATGTATATGTTAGATATTCCCGGCCTTCGCCCAGGTAAAACATTCTCCTTCAATCTCGCTGTCAGACCAGCTTTGCCCGAACGACCTCATACCCGCTTGTTCAGCTTTACTTACAGGCATGTTGTACACGAGATCAGCCTGCAATACGACGAACAGTGGGTGGAGTTGCTAAAGTCATATCCGCTTACGGGCGAAATGAATTATATAAATGCGGCTGCTTCTACGGCGCTTCGCAATAGCCTTGTCCCGGCGCTCAATGAAAAATTAGATGGCTTGACCACCGCTGAATCTCTGGAGTTACTCGCCGCAGTTACCAGAAGCGGGTTTGTTTATGGAGAAGACAATGTACAGTTTGGCCGCAGCAAACCCATGGTGGCTGATGAGCTGTTTTTTTATCCCCGTTCAGATTGTGAAGACCGGACGGCGCTATTCTTCTTTCTGGTAAAGGAACTATTGGGGCTGCCTATGGTGGTTATCGCCTACGACGACCACATAAGCCTGGCTGTGTCGGCGCCCGGAATAGAAGGCGATATTGTCGCCTATAACGGCCTGCGCTATCTGTTTTGCGATCCAACGGGGCCTTCCAACTCCTGTGAAATCGGACGCATACCAGAGGGCTACGAACACAAGTCTTTCGAGATTATCGGAGAATATCCAGACCTTCAACGATGACCCGTAATTCGCCCGGTTTTCGGGTTCCGAAAAAAATTCGGCTTTGAAACTTATCAACCTTTATTCCGTTTATTACATTTGCGGGAAATTTGACAGAGACCCCCAGCGTTCTCCCGTCAATAATTAGGTTTTTTACTTTCATCAGCAAACTAAACTTCGTAGTCTATGTATTGGACATTGGATCTGGCCTCTCACCTGGAGGATGCGCCCTGGCCCGCAACCCGGGATGAATTGATCGACTACGCCATCCGATCTGGCTTGCCGCTCGAAGTAATCGAGAACCTGCAATCGATGGAAGACGAAGGTGAGATTTACGAAGGTATCGACGACATCTGGCCGGACTATCCGCGCAAGGACGATTTCCTCTTCAATGAAGACGAATATTAGCCCAGGCGATCGTTTTCCGCAACAGAATAAAGAAAAGGTTTTACACTAAGCTGTAAAACCTTTTTGTTTTTCATAAAAATCCTATTTTTGTGACATTATATAGTTTGCGCTGCCGGGTTTGGGTTTAGATTGCTGCGTTATCCGCGCCTATTTGCACAAAGCCCGCTGGAGCGCTATGTATTAAGATGAAGCCTCATACACATGAAAAACCTGATAGAGATAGCCAGTATTGTCACCAAGCGGAAAGTGGCTAAAATTGAGATATTCGATGAAAGTGCGCTGAAGCATCGCAACAGCAAGTTCAACGAATTCTATGAAGCCCTTACTACCGATAAGTTTCGCAACGACCGCGAAGCGGCCCAGGCATTGTATAATTGCAGTCCGCAGGATGCCCGCTACCGCCAGTTGAAGTCGCGCTTTCGCCGCCGGCTCCTCAACACGTTATTCTTCCTGGATGTCAATAAGCCCTCGGCTTCCAACTATGATCGCGCCAACTTTACCTGCAACCGGGAATGGGCATTGATCAAAATTTTACAGGAGAATGGCGCTCATGATTCCGCTGAAAACTTAGCCCGGAGTCTGCTTACGACAGCCATTAAGTTCCATATTACGGAAATAGCCGCTAACCTGGCCCGCATACTCAGGGCTTACGCCTCTAAAAATAACAACCTCAAAGACTTCGAAGAATACGACAACTTGCTCAAGCAGTATGCCGCTCTGGAACAGGCCGAACAACAGTCGGAAGAGCTCTTTCAACGAGCCCAGATGATTTATCAGCAACCCAATAGCGAAGAAGGCGCCGAGCTAATGGAAGCTTTTTGCAATAAACTGCTGAGTTTGTCAGAGCAGTTCGCCGATTCGCCAGTAGTCAACTACAATATGTATTTAGCCTGGGCCATGCGCTACGAGATGAGCCGGGAGTACGACTCGCTGCTTTATATTTCCGATCAGGCCATCGCTTATATAGAAGCTAACCCCGATTATTACAGAGAAGAGAAGATCATTGCTTTTTTTACAAAGCGGATGTCCGCCTACTTGCACTTGGGTAATTACCGGGAGGGGCAGGCGAACGCTGAAAAATGCCTCCAGCTTTTTCATGAAGGTAGCGACACCTGGTATTCTTTTATGGAGTATTATCTGCTCATTGCTTTGCATACGGGGTATTTTATTCATGGGCTGGCGATTTTCAATCGTGCGGCAGGATATCCTTCCTTCCGAAAGTTGGATGCCGAATCGAGGGAAAAATGGTCGGTATACGAGGGCTTTTTATCTTTTATGTTGGAATCTCAGGGTTTAGGCGGCAAAGTGATCAATCTGGGAGCTCAGCGCCGGAGTCGCTCGGCAGGCGTCCTCAATAAAGATTATCGGATCATCATTGTGTTGTTTTCAATCTTACAGACACTTCGACTCATTACAGCTCGACAATTTCACAAGGCAGATGAGGAAATAGAAAAACTAAAGAGCATGGCCAACAGACAACTCAACAAAGAGGAGTATTGGCGCCCCATTCAGTTTATCCGCTTGCTAAGCCAGCTCAAAAAAGCGGGTTATCAGCCCACTGATCTGGCCGGAGAAAACAAGTACCTCGATCGGCTTCAACAGGAGCCTTTTGCTTATCGGGGCGCACTGAGCCAGCTTGAAGTGGTACCTTATAATGTTTTGTGGCGTCATTTATTAGGTAGGTTGCAATAAGTTCGGGGCTTAAGCGTATCTTTGCGCAACGCTAAAAAATTCGGGTGGAAAACAAGATCATCATAGCCATTGATGGCTTTTCTTCTTGTGGCAAAAGTACGCTGGCCAAGGCGCTGGCGAAAAAGCTGCATTATGTTTACGTCGACTCCGGCGCTATGTATCGCGCCGTTACGCTTTATTTCATCAGAAACGGAGTCGATTGGCAAAGCCCGGATCAGGTAGCTAAGGCCCTTGGGGATATCCACATCGAACAAAAGCGCGAGAACGGAGGCAACATCACTTACCTCAACGGGGAAAATGTGGAAGAGGCTATTCGTTCCATGGAAGTTTCTTCCCTTGTGAGTCCGGTAAGTACGTTGTCGGCTGTGCGGCGCGCCATGGTGAGGCAGCAACAACACATGGGACGTAAAAAAGGCATCGTTATGGATGGTCGGGATATTGGAACCGTCGTTTTCCCCGAGGCCGAGCTTAAACTGTTCCTAACTGCTGATTTAGAAGAACGTACCCGCCGCAGGTTTGAAGAGCTAAAGGCAAAAGGGCAACCCGTTGACCGGGAAGCTGTAGCCGGAAACTTAGCTGAACGCGATTTTATAGACGCAAACAGAGAAGATAGCCCCCTGCGAAAGGCAAACGATGCTATTGTATTGGACAATACCGATCTTACGGAAGAACAGCAATTAGATAAAGCGCTTAGTATGGCCTTGGCTGAAATTGAGCATCTCAATGTACGTCAGTAGCTGCTGATACGCTACAGATCGCGCACAGAATTGCGGTCGGTGAGAATATCTTTGAGTTCTTTCAGAAACTGGTACTGATGGGGGAGCGCCTTTTTAAGCGCCTCTTTGATGCTAACAAAAGCGCCGCCTTCAACCGATTTGAGTTTCTCTTTCAGTTGCATCGCATCTTCATAAAGCATGCTTTTAAGGCTGGGTATTTCATGCCAGTCGCCTTCAATGGCCATAGCTTCCTGGGTCTGGTCGCCATCTTCAACAGGTTCCAATAGAATCATCTCAGGGCCCGAAGTTTTATCCATTTCGCCTTGGGGTAATCCCAGCGCTTCCGATTGCCTTTCGTCGTTGAGGACGAACACTTCCAGACCGCGTTCGCGGAACCTGTAAATAACCAGGCTGACTGTTTTGCGAAGACTCATGTGACCGCAAATTAAAGGTAAAAAATGCCGTTGAAGCCAGGCACAATTTGAACTTAGCTGGCCTCAAGACTGTATGCGAAACAGTTATTGAGGCATTGGGTTCAACCAATTATACCGCAAAGGACGGATAAAACCAAGATTTTTCCAAAAACTTTTCCTTTCAGCCTACTTTTCCACTACTTGGCTTACGAGTTCTTTTAGCGCTAAAGCAATGAAAAGCTGCTCTTCTTTGTCGTTGATGTCGGGCTTGAGTAACTCAAAAGCACGGTCATTAAGCCCTTTGACGCCAGAGCCCGGCTTGCGGGCTATACTGCCAATTTCGCGGCTGCCTACAATAACGGGAAGCAGGGAAGAATGCTCGGCCTGCACCTTAGCCAGTTCTTTACCCGTGCGGGCGCCCTTGAGTATGCCTTCTTCATTGATTTCACCAACCTCCTGGCCGTCTATGTACAGCGTGGTAAGGCCTTTACGCACAATATAGGCGTATTCGTGCTCAGCCGTTTTGGCATACATAAGAGCGCTTTTTTGTTTGCCGGCGAATTGGCGATAGCTGTAAGCCGCTACGGGTTCGTGGAAGATGGTCGTATAGATGCCCTTGGCTGTGGTGGAGACGCCTCGGCGCAACACGTGTTTTTGTTGACCCCGGGAAAAAATTTCCATCTCAGCCCTATTGATGGGAGTGAGATCGCCTGCCCAGGTTTTAAGATCTGCTTTCATTTTTTCCAGCTCAGCCATCATTTTTTTCTTGTTGGGGGCTATATTGCCAATGATGAGACTGGTGAGCGTGAGGGCCAAAGCCACAAAAAGTGCAGTAAGTATAGCCAGATAGATCATGCTTTGGTTGCTTGTTTCTTATAGTTCGTGCCATCCGGCCCGATAGTTGAGCTGAATGCGGTGCGTTTCGGGTTCTGCAAACCTTCTGGCTTGTTCCTTGATGGCAACCCGATCGGCCGGCGACAAAATTACCCACTTCTGCCGGATCAACCTATCCATTTCGACTAAAATGGCAGATTGATCTTCCCAATAGCGGGTTTGGCCAGATGTTATGTCATCTACTAAGGCTTGTTTGAGTTGGTTTAGCTCCGGGCGCCAGTTGGGAGCTGCCTGCCAGAGCGAATCCGTTTTTTGCAGCAGGCTCAGGTGAATGCCGCGGCCCAGCAGGCTGTAGCTTTCGCCGGTTTCGGTGGGGAAGCGCCAGGCAGGCGTGCCTGCTTTGCCTTCCGGGCCAGGGTAATACTTGACAATGAGTTGGAAGAAGGCGTCGTCGTGGGATGATGGCGTACTACCAGCATATACACGCCACAGCCGAAAATCGGGCGATGCCCAATCGCCTGCCGGGCTTATCCATATTCCCGGTTGGCCGGCAGCCCAGGCATGAGTGTGCGGAATGAGGCAGTTGGGTGCGTTGAGCCGGCCGGCATTGGCCACGTCAATTAAAGAATCGAGCAGTTGATAAGCTTCAAACAGGTCGGAATAAGCCCTGAGTTTTTCAAGACTGACGTAGGGGCTGAGCCAGCGCGAACCGAAGGTCGCTTCGAGTATAAGCTGTGAAAAAAGGGCGCGCAGCGGTAAGTTGTCATAGGGCTTGATGACAGCGGTATCCCAACGAATCCATGCCGCTTGGGTAGAATCCAGGCGTACGGCTACCCATAGCCCGCAGTATGGGTCGTAGTGCGTGGAGAATTTAGCCGTAGTTTGGTAGTGCGCCGGCGGCCGGCAAATCACTTCGCCATGTTGCAGGTATCCAATGACCTCGCTATGGCTATCGGGCTCCCGGTAAGCCGGAAGCGGGGCTGTTGAAGCCGCTAATGCCAGTGGGTCATCGCAGTTGTATAGGGGCGACAGCGCCTCGTCGCTACATCCTCCTGCCAACAACACGCACAATGGTAATCCGATTAGAGGCCACTGAAGCAGATGGTAAAAGCGTAGGCGAAACAAAAAAGTAATCATACTAATTTTTGTAAAACAACGGTACTCTCTTAGTGTGCAACACGCGCTAAGAGAGTACCATTTACCTAAAATAGGCTTTGTGCAGATGCTGGGTTTTACGCCCGCGAATGCAGCGCCACCCGATTGCCTTCGGTATCGATAAAAACGCCCATGTAGCCGTAATCTTCGGCTATGAGGGTTTTGCCTATCAATACTTGCCCGCCGTTGGGCTCTACGCGGCTGAGTTCATTAGCGAGGTCTCCTGAAAAGGCCGTGAAATAGACTAAGGCTCCATCGGCGCTGGGCTTGTACATTTCTGCATGGTGAACCAGCGATCCGGCCGAGCCGGCGGTATTGGCCTCACTCCAGGGAAACCATGCCATATCCAGCGAGCCCATTTGCTGCCGTTGCAGGGCATAGCCCATAACGGCTTCATAAAAGGCGATGGCGCGGTCCATGTTGGCTACGGGGATTTCGAACCAACCAACGACGTTGTGCTCAGGTTGCATACTACTTAATTTAGATAGATGATATAAAATGGTTCAGTCGGAGCGTTAGCGTTCGTAACGCAAGGCAAATATAGTTTATTTGTTTTTAATTAAAAGATTTAAAACGATAATTTTTTTTCAAAAATTATCGCTTGACTTTTGTCATATCGTGTATAGATAAGGAGAAAATACGCTTCTAGGGGAGACCTAATCCCGGTATGTTCTAACTATCGCGCTATGTTTCATGGGAAGCAGCACAGTGAGGTCACTATTGAAGAGCTAAGGAACATGATAACGCAATATGCTTAAGGATGATGAAAAATAAAATGTTTAATTTTGTTGTATTTTAAATTTTTTGTGCGTATATTTGCCTTGCCTAATAAGATAAAAGCGTTTTCTCAATCTCAAGGCGAAAGCCAATCCGTTACTTTTATCGCTTTTATTCATTACAAGCCCGGAATACCGGGATACCATCTTGCTGCGCAGCCTTGGCGTCAGTTGATGTTGGCGGTTTTCTTTTGAGGTCGCCTCGTCAGTTGTATGCCAGACATAGCCCCGCTTCCGCCATAGGTAGCCGGCGCATTTCGGATGGCTCTTTCAGGCCTTGGCGGCTTGAGAGCAGATGCCGGAGGTATGCCCGGTGGTGGTGGTTGTGGAGCGGGGAGTTGGCGTGCAGGCCAGGAGGGTGGGATCCCACCCTCTACTACAATGATCATTGTAAGTACCAAAGCGCGCTCATCATCGGGCAGCCTGCCGTCCGCCAGGGGGGGGGACTGGTATGCCCAACGGCTGCGCGATACTTGCTACGAGAAGTTGTCAGCTTGGTTGGAGGGAACAGGAAGGGGGTTGCCAGTCTTTTGGGGTTATGGTTTGCGTTAGCCGGGTTTGTGCATGGATAGCGAGTTTTGTCCGGGTCTATATGTACAAAACCTGCCGACGCCCGGTATTTTTAAGGTTATAGCTGATTGCGGTGTTTTTGCCTGGCCTAGCGATGCGGAGAGGTGGCGGCCCAAGCCGCCAGACGGCGCCCCCTAAAGGGCGCCGGCCGACCAACGGGAGCCTCGTAGCGTAGCGACCCCGCGCAGGATGTCTATTGTGCTAAGCGATATGCGGGGTAGGCCCCTGAGAACAGAATTTTTGTTACTTTTGCCGCCATCGACCCTGGTTTTCGGGGTTGTTGCAAAGGCATGAAAGAAAAAGACGCGATAACGGTTTTGTATCAGGATGAAGCGGTGCTGATAGCGGCCAAGCCGCCGGGTTTGCTGACGATACCTGACCGGTTTCAGCCGCAGTTACCCAATTTACAGGCTTTGTTGAGCGAGGAGCATGGGCGTTTGTGGACGGTACACCGCTTAGATCGCGAAACCAGCGGCGTCATTTGTTTTGCGCGCACTGAAGCTGATCATCGGGCTTTGAGTATGCAATTTGAAGCGCGCACGGTGGGTAAGTACTACCTGGCGCTGGTAGACGGGCGCATAGGGCCGGATGCGGGTACGATTGATGCGCCCATCGGGCCGCATCCCCGGCAGGAGGGTAAGATGACGGTCATTGCTTCTGGCAAGCCCGCCCAGACCGACTACAAGGTGTTGCGCCGTTTTGTGGCGTTTACCTGGGTAGAGGCGAGGTTGCACACGGGCCGTACCCATCAGGTGCGGGTACATTTTCAGTCGGCAGGCCATGCCTTGGCGGTAGACCCGCTCTATGGCCGCCGGGCGGCCTTACTTTTATCGGAAATTAAGGGAAAGGGCTATCAGTTGGGCAAGTACCAGGAAGAGCGGCCGCTGTTAGAGCGCACGGCGCTGCACGCGGCCCGATTGGAGGTAGCGCATCCGCGTACGGGCGAGCTGTTGGTTGTAGAGGCGCCCCTGCCCAAGGATTTGAGGGCGGTGGTGCAGCAGTTGGAAAAATGGGGCGCTTAGCGCTCAATCAAACGGCTTAGCGCTCAGTAGCGTCTTAACCAGGTGATTTCCAGACCGGGAATTACCGTTTCATCATCTATTTCTTCGAGGTATCGCTTGCCGGCCAATGCTTTGAGCCTGCGCAGGGTGGGTTGGGTTTCGCTATGCCGAATGGCGATTTCTACTGCGGCGCCTTCGCCAAAGTCTTGGGCCAGGATGGGCAGCTCCAATTGGCTCAGGGCATTCATGACGGGGCTCATGAGGGCATAATCGAAGCTGAGGAGAAAGGCGTCGCGAACGATTTTTTCTACAGCTTCGGCGGCAGCGAGGGCTTCCATAGCCGAAGTTTTATAGGCCTGGATGAGGCCGGAGGCCCCCAGCAGCGTGCCGCCAAAATAGCGAACGACAACTACGCATACATTGGTGAGGCCAAAGCTGTCGATTTGGCCAAGTATGGGACGGCCTGCCGTGTTGGCGGGTTCGCCGTCGTCGTTGGCGCGCCAGTGATTGCCATCAAGGCCAATGCGGTAGGCGTAGCAGTGATGGCGGGCCTTGGGATGCAGCTTGCGATAGTTCTCCAGCCCGGTCTGCCAGTCGGCATCGGTTTCGATGGGAAAAGCGTAGGCGATGAACTTGCTGCCCCGGTCGCGAAACTCTCCTGTACTCACTCCCGCTATGGTGCGGTAAGTGTCTGCTGACGACATTGCCTTAGAATTTGGGGCAAAGCACAGAGTCGTCGACGTATTCGCCTAAGTAAGCAACGCTGAGTTCGAAGGCGCCTTGCCCCCGGCGCGATACGCTGAGGTCAGTGAGGTTGGCGTCATAGCTGAAGCCCAACAGTACGCGCTGGTATTCAAGGCCTACCATGCCCACGATGGCGTCCATGCCATAGCGGTCGTCTACGCGCACAGGGCGCGCCCACACGCCCAGGTGGATAGCGGTACCTTTGCTTTCATTGGCCAGGAAGCGGAAGTTGAAGCCGGCATTGAGGGCCGCGTGGGGGCCTTGCACGTAGGCCAGTACGCGGGGGTGAAACTGCACGTATTCGCCCATAGGCACCCGCAAGTTGATGTAGGCCGAATACTTGCGGAAGAGGCGACTGCTGAGGCGTTCGTCTTCTTCACCATCGGGTTCATTGCGGTAGAAGAAACCAACCTCAGGCTCCAGGATGTGATGCAGGGCTACGCCGGCAAATATCCCGGTGCGTCTTTCGGGGGTATAGGTATAGTTGAGGCCAACCTGGTAGTCGCCAAAGGCGAAGTTGTTCTCGGGCAGGCGCTCGCCGGTGGGGTCTGTATAGCCATTGGAGCCATTGAATTGGTCGTCGAAGGTGAGCTGGCTGTAATTGATGTTGCGCTGCGCGATGCCTGCTTGTACGCCTAAGCTCAGGAATTGGTCGTTGAGCGGACTAAGCGCCTTGTGGTAGGCCAACGACACCATCACCTGATTGGTAGAGAAGTTGATTTCACGCACTTTGTCATTGTAGAAAAGCACACCCACACCAAACTGGTCGGATTGGCGGCGCTTGAGACGGCTGATGGGATAGCGGAAATCGGCAGCGGCCGATAGCGTCTGGTAGGGCGCTTCCAATACTTTGGCCCATTGCTCGCGGTAAATGGCCGAAACCCGGTACTTGCCCTCATACATGCCCGTGAGGGCGGGGTTGAGGGTGAGCGGAGAGGCAAAGAACTGCGTAAAGTGCTGATCTTGCGCGCTTACCAGCCTGATGCCGGTCAAAATAAATGCTAAAATCGGTAAAAATGACTTCATCTTCATGGTTGATTCCAAATTGCCCTCCAAAGGTACAGGTAATTTTATATTCACAAGGAACGGGCAATATGAGGGGATTATTTTATTTTTGGAGCTTCACAATAAAACAACGGCATGAGGACTTTCGCCATTTGCCCCCTTACAGCGGTTCCGGTGCGCCGCGGCGCCTCCCATCGCGGCGAGATGGGCACCCAACTTTTATTTGGCGAAATGGTGGAAGTGCTGGAGCAACGCAATAACCGCTGGTCTAAAGTTCGCTGCTGCGATGATCATTTTGTGGGCTGGGCGCCTACGCTGCAATTACATTTCCTCTCCGCGGACGACTATAAGAACTATACGGCTCATCACGGCTTAGTGCTTGATCTCTTCCACAGCCTGATGGGCGAAAACCAGTCGGTGCCGCTTACCTTAGGCGCTCACCTGCCGGCGTTCGACGGTATGCAGCTTTATCTCGGCGATCAGCGTTTTACCTTCAGCGGGCAGGCCGTTTTCCCGGAAGACATACGCCAACGCGACGAACTCATGGTAAAAACGGCCCGCCGCCTGCTCAATGTGCCTTTCCTTTGGGGCGGGCGCACGCCTATGGGCGTAGACGGCCCCGGCTTGGTGCAGTTGGCCTGTAAGGTGGCAGGCATAACGCTGCCCCGATTGGCCGAGCAGCAGGTCAATCAGGGCGAACTGGTCGATTTTGTTGAGCAGGCGCGCTCCGGCGATCTGGCCTTTTTTGAAAACAACCACGGCCGCATCTCTCATACGGGCATATTGCTGGGCGATGGAGAAATTATACATGCCTTCGACAAGGTGCGCATCGACATCATTGACCACTACGGCATCTACAACAAACAACTCAGTCGATACACCCACCGCCTGCGCGTCATCAAGCGCGTGGCGCCTGCTCCGGTTGCGCCTGCCGCTGCCGCCAGGGCCGGCGTCGCAGCCGTTGAACAGATTGCCTTGTTTTAAGCATACCCGCAATAAGGCCAATCGCTTTACCTTTGCACAAACACATCAAAAATTATGCGCGGAACCATCATTTCAATATTGGTGCTGGGCGCCGTCATCTGGGGCGTCGCCTACCTCAACCCGCTGGTGAAGAACTATGCCGTATTTCGCTATGAGCGCGACCACCCGGAGGTCATGATCATTGTGAGCAAAAACGACGACCAGGTGCAGCTTTTCAATCGGGGTAGTCAGGCCGTGTATAGTTTTATTGAACTCAATATGGCCTTTACCGATAGGAGCGGTGCAGAAACCGAGCAGCTTGCCCAACCCGTAGAAGGGCTGTTGCCGCCTCAGGATACCTTGTTTTTTGAAGTTCCCGACGCCATGCGGCGCAAGTTTCGCCAAGGTTGCACCGTTACGATCAAGAGCGCCCTGGGCGAACAGTTGCGCCAATAACCAGCCCAACGCTTACCTTTGCAGCTATGACGCATACCATCAAAGCTACCCTCCAGCGCAGTATCGACCTCAAGCAGCATCTCTTAGCTGATGAGGCCCTGTTGGCCCGTATAACGCAAACCATAACGGCGCTTACTCACTGCTTTCAGCAGGGCGGCAAGCTGCTGCTCTGTGGCAATGGCGGTAGCGCCGCCGATGCCCAGCATTTAGCCGCCGAGTTTTCCGGCCGCTTTTACCTCAATCGGGCGCCGTTGTTTGCCGAGGCCTTGCATGTTAATACGTCTTACCTCACCGCTGTGGCCAACGATTATGGCTACGACCATACCTATAGCCGATTGGTGGAGGCCATGGGGCGCCCCGGCGATATGCTCTGGGCTTTTTCTACCTCCGGCAATTCGCCCAATATCTTAGCGGCGCTGGATCAGGCGCGTCTTCAGGGTATGACCCTCGTGGGTTTCACCGGCGCCACAGGAGGCCAGATGGCCAACCGCTGCAACTGGTTGCTGAATATGCCTTCCAACGATACGCCCCGCATACAGGAAGGCCATATCACGGTAGGCCACATCATCTGCGAGCAGGTGGAACAGGCTCTGTTTGGCCCGCCAAACTCCGATCAATGAAAATGGAGTCGGCTGTCTTTGGGCGCACAACAACCCGCGTGCTCGCTTGTTTATAGTTCTCCAAGCTAAGATTTATGAATTTTGGCTCGGAGAACTCATAAGGTAAAAAAACAATGTTATGGCATACGCCAGCCTGCGCGACGCCGCACTCGACCTGGAGCGCAACGGTCGCCTCATCCGCATCAAAAGTGAAGTAGACCCCCATTTGGATATGGCGGAAGTGCATCGCCGCGTTTTCGATGCCGGCGGCCCTGCGCTCTGGTTTGAGCGCGTCAAGGGCAGTCCCTTTCAGGCTATATCCAATATATATGGCACTTACGAGCGCACCGAATGGCTCTTTCGGCATACCCTCGATAAGGTGCAGCGGGTCATAGAGCTCAAAGCCGATCCTGCCAACTTCTTTCGTAAACCTACCCGCTACCTCGGCGCGCCCTTCACCGCCCTCACGGCCCTGCCGCGTCGGCGCTACAACGCGCCCATCGGTTATGGCGAGACCACCATCGATCAGTTGCCCCTCATCAAGTCGTGGCCTATGGATGGCGGCGCTTTTGTGACCCTGCCCCAGGTGCTGAGCCTGCCGCCCGGCAGCCGCAATCCCATGCACAGTAACATCGGCATGTACCGCATTCAGCTTTCGGGCAACGACTATGCCCTCAACCGCGAGATCGGCCTGCACTATCAGTTGCACCGCGGCATAGGCGTACACCATACGGCCTACAACGACAGCGATGCGCCCTTCCGCTGTTCCATCTTTGTGGGCGGCCCGCCCAGCCATGCCTTTTCAGCCATTATGCCCCTGCCCGAAGGGCTTACCGAGATGACCTTTGCAGGCCTGCTCGGCGGGCGGCGGTTTGGCTACCTGTGGCGCGACGGCCACCTGCTCAGCGCTGATGCTGATTTTGTCATTACCGGGGTTATCCGAAAGGGCGCCAAAAAGCCCGAAGGCCCCTTCGGCGACCATCTGGGCTATTACAGCCTCACCCACGACTTCCCCGTCATGGATGTGCACAAGGTCTATCACCGCCGCGACGCCCTCTGGCACTTCACGGTAGTAGGTCGCCCGCCTCAGGAAGATTCCAGTTTTGGCCACCTCATCCACCTGCTCGTCAAGCTCCTGACGCCCCAGGAATTTCCCGGCGTGCGCCAGATACATGCCGTCGACGCAGCCGGCGTACACCCCCTGCTGCTGGCCATCGGATCGGAGCGCTATATGCCCTTCCGCGAGCAGGTACCCGAGGAATTGCTCACGCAGGCCAATCGCATCATCGGCTCGGGCCAAACTTCGTTGGCCAAGTATCTCTTCATCGTAGATGGCGCCGACGACAGCCGGCTCATGGCCCGCGATATTCCGGCCTTCTTCCGCCATCTGCTGGAGCGCGTAGATCTCAGCCGCGACTTGCACTTTCAGACCAAAACCACCATCGATACCCTCGACTACTCGGGTACGGGCTGGAATGCCGGCTCTAAACTCATCGTAGCGGCCCGAGGCCCCAAACGCCGCCAATTGGCCGCAGAAATACCCGCCCGGCTCACCTTACCCGCAGGGTTCTCCCAGCCGCATCTGGCTCTGCCCGGCGTGCTCATGGTGGAAGGCCCGGCCTTTACTCAGGAGCCGCAGGCCGGAGCCCGCTTAGCCGCTCATTTCGAGGGGCTCAATCTGCCCGACTTTCCGCTGGTTGTACTCTGCGACGACAGCGCCTTTGCCGCCCAAACCCTCAACAATTTCCTTTGGGTTACCTTTACCCGCTCCAATCCCAGCCACGATGTGTATGGCGCCTACGCGGGCATTGAGCATAAGCACTGGGGCTGCCGCGAACCCTGGGTCGTCGATGCGCGCATCAAGCCGCATCACGCGCCCGTACTCGTGCCCGACCCCGATGCAAGTAAAAGGGTAGACGCCCTGTTTGCCTCCGATCCGGCCCTGCGGGCATTGGGGTACTGATTTTTTTTTGGGGGCTGGCGCGCCGGGGGCATAAAGGCAATTTGTAGCTCCTCCTCCTCCCCCCGGCCCGCCACCGCGTCGTCCGCTATTATGGGCCGGCTAAAAAATTAGCCCAAGTCCAAGCGCCTGCTGTGCCGGCCCATACCGCTTCCACCGCTGCCCCGGGCAACTTGCTCTTTTATCGCGCTATGTCGCTGCGCTTGCGTTGGATATGGCGTAGCTTATGAGAGGAGATTAGCCCATAGCAAAATCAGGCATAAATGCGCGCATGTGTGGCGGTTGGAAGCCAATGACTATAGTTCTCCAAGTTAAGATGAGTGAAAAATTGACTCCGCTGTTTTTGGGGCTGGCAAGGCAAAAAACGCAGACATAGCCTAAGCTATGGCGAGGCTTTTTAACGCCGCCAGACAGAAAAAGAGCAAGTCAGGATTCACAAATCTTGGCTTGGAGAACTATATATCAACCAAACCGTATTTGATCGGGGTAGGGTAAGATCTCAACAATCTCGCCGGCGCGCAGACGGGCCTGCATGTCCTGCCAGAAGGCGATGTCAAATAGATCGCCGTGCAGCTCTTCTAATGTGCGCCGAAGGTGCGGCGCGCCGACCAGGAACTTGGGAAATTCCTCGGGGAAGATGTCGTTTTCGCCCACGTAGAACCAAGGCTCGCCGGCTACCTCGTCGTCTTCATCGCGGGCGGGGGGCAGGCGGCGGAAGTTGTAGTCGGTGAGGAAGCCGATTTCGTCGTAGTCGTAAAATACCACCCGCCGCAAACGGGTGACGCCAAAGTTTTTCAAGAGCATATCGCCGGGGAATATATTTACAGAGGCTAAGTGTCGGATGGCCAGTCCGTACTCGTTGATGGCATTGACAGCCGCTTCGGGCGAGGCCTGTTCGAGAAACAGATTCAGCGGGATCATCTTCTTTTCCACGTACACATGAGTGAGCTCTACCTGATTGCCTACTATCTTTACTTTGGAGCCGCATTCATTGAGCAGTTCTTCCAATAGGGCCGGCTTAAAGCGCTCTTTATCCAATATCAAGTGCTGAAAAAGATAGGTGTCGGCAAGGCGACCTACACGGTCGTGCTGGTTGACGAGCTCGTACTTCTGGATGACGTCTGCTTCGGAGACGTGCTTGGGCGGCGCAAATTTATCCCTTATGATTTTAAAGACCACATCGTGGGAGGGCATGGTAAAAACAACCATCACCATGCCTTTGATGCCCGGCGCCAGGTCAAACTGGTCGAGGCTGCGCTCCATGTGGCGCACCAGATCGCGGAAAAAGACCGTTTTGCCGTGTTTTTCAAAGCCAATGGAGTTGTACAGCTCGCCCATGCCTTTCATAGGTAGAATACTCTGCAGAAAGTCGACGGTTTCAGTTACCACGTCTACGTCGGCTAAGAAGTAGGAGCGGTTGTAGCTAAAGATGGGACTGATGTGATTGCGCTCTGTCAGCAGGGTATCGACGAAGATGCCACCCTGCCCGTTCATGAGGGGAACCACAAAAGGGTATTGGCGTTCCTGCTGCACAAGGCGCCCCACAATAAAGGCGATCTTATTTCGAAAAAAGAGCGATTTGAGTACTTCCAACCGGATGGGCACGCCGGGTATGGCATGTTGGGTGAGCCATTCACGCAGAGCGCCGCACAGGTAAGCAATATCGCGGTTGAGGTTTTGCCAGGGCACAGAAAAAGGATAAGAACCCAGTAGTTGCCGCATCGACAGATCGATGGGTTCCATGAGGTGGATGGTGTGGAAAATGGGCACAGCGCTTTTAAAATCCCGATAGTTGCCGGTGCTGTACACAAACATCAGCTCGTCGTCGGCGCCGGTACCCGGGTGGGAGTGCCGGAATACGGAGTTGTAAAACGACTCTGCAATATTGCGGGTATTGAAATTGGCGGTTTCGTTGTGAAAGTGGAGCTTCATTTCCCGCCACACTTCCCGGTCGACGGCCCGGTCGCCCAAGACGGCCAGCAGACTTTCTCGGGTTTCTCCCACCATGTCGCGGTAGAGGGTCATGCGTTCGCGCCCGTCTTCCTGAATGCCGTGCCAGTCGTGGTTTTCAAAGCGCAGCTTGGCTCGCTTGGTGATGCGCTTGTAGCGATGCCAATAGCTGATGTAAGCCTCTAAGATGTGGTAGGCGGCATCGTAGGGCAATAACTTTTCGAATGGAAACGGCTTTGTGGTTCTGTGCGTCATGGCAAAACAATGGTAAGGTGGCGAAACGGCAGTAAAATAAAACAAATGCGCCGGATTGTCAGCGAATACGGCGTATGAAATCTGCGACGGTTGCCTTTATGTCGGCAGCCTCCGCTAAGGCTTTGATGAATGCGCTGCCGATGATGGCTCCCTGGGCATAGCTACAGGCCGTCTGGTAGGTTTCCCGGTTGGAGATACCAAAGCCAATGAGGCGTGGATGAACCAGTTCCATGGCGGCAATGCGCTCGAAGTAGGCGAGCTGGGCTTCGGTTATACCCGACCTGGCGCCGGTAATGGCGGCATTCGACACCATATAGATAAAACCGCGACTCAAGCGATCGACCTCCCGGATGCGCGCTTCCGTCGTTTGGGGGGTAATCAGAAAGCTCATGCCTAAGTCGGCGGCTTCTACCAGCGGCTGAAACTGACTTTCGTACTCGGCTAAGGGCAGATCGGGCAGGATGAGCCCGTCTACGCCGGCCTGCCGACAGTGGTCTGCAAAGCGGGCTTCGCCGTATTGCATCACCTGGTTGTAATACCCCATAAGCACCAAAGGCACAGATGTGCGAGCGCGCACGGCGGCAATTTGCTCGAATAGCAAACCCAGTTTCATCCCATTGCGCAGGGCTTGCATGCCGCTTTCCTGTATGGTGGGGCCATCGGCTAAGGGGTCGCTGTAGGGCATGCCTATTTCGATGAGGTCGACGCCGGCTTGGGTAAGGGCCTCAACGATGGGGCCGGTATCGTGCAGCCCGGGGTAGCCTGCCGTGAAGTAGACGTTGAGGATATTGCCCGACTTACGGGCGAAAAGCTGATCAATGCGATTCATGGTCGTTGTAATTGATGAAGGTTAGCGGATGTTTGTGGTGTCGGACCAGGGGGTGAAGCGGTATGCCGACCCCTAAGGGAGGCATAGGAGCGGAACACCCGGCGCCGCGCAGGGTGTAAAAAGGAGAGGATGATAAGCGGCGGGGCCCATAAAAATAGCTGTGCTCATTAAGCGGTTGGGTTGTTATGGCGCGTCCTGCGTTTCGAGGAAGCGCATGTACGTTTCGAGGTCTTTATCACCCCGCCCCGACAGGCATACGACTACCACTTCGGAGGGCGATAGCGACAGGCCGTCGAGGGCTGCAAAGGCGTGGGCGGTTTCGAGGGCAGGTATGATGCCTTCGGTGCGGGCTACGAAGCGGGCGGCTTTCAGGGCTTCGTCGTCGGTGATGCTGATGGCTTGGGCGCGCCCCGAGCGAATCAGGTGGGCGTGCAGCGGACCGATTCCGGGATAGTCTAAGCCCGCTGAGATGCTGTGGGGTTCTATGATTTGACCGTCGTCGGTTTGCATGAGCAGGGTTCTGCTGCCGTGGATAATGCCCTCGGCGCCCAATACGCTGGTGGCTGCCGACTTGCCGCTGTGGATGCCCTCTCCGGCGGCTTCTACGGCGATCAGGCGCACCTGCTCTTCGTTGAGGAAATGGTAAAAAGCTCCGGCAGCATTGCTGCCTCCGCCTACGCAGGCTACGATGGCGTCGGGGTAGTCGCGGCCGGTATGCTCCTGCAGTTGGGCGCGCATTTCTTCGCTGATGACCGACTGAAAACGGGCTACCATATCGGGGTAGGGGTGGGGGCCTACTACCGAGCCGATGATGTAGTGGGTGTCGGCGGGGTTGTTGATCCAGTCGCGGATGGCTTCATTAGTGGCGTCTTTGAGGGTTTGGCTGCCGCTGGTGGCGGGTCGCACTTCTGCGCCCAGCATGCGCATGCGCGCCACGTTGGGGGCCTGCCGCCGGATGTCGACGGCGCCCATGTATACGATGCATTCCAATCCCATGAGCGCACATACCGTAGCGGTGGCCACGCCGTGTTGGCCGGCGCCGGTTTCGGCAATGATGCGTTTTTTGCCTAAGCGCTGGGCCAGGAGGATTTGTCCTATGGTATTGTTGATTTTATGGGCGCCGGTATGGCAGAGGTCTTCGCGTTTGAGGTAGATGGCGGCGCCGTAGCGCTCGCTAAGCCGTTGGGCTAAGTATAGCGGCGTGGGCCGACCCACATAGTCGCGCAGCAGTCGGTGAAATTGCCGCTGAAAATCAGGGCTTTGACTGATGTCTAAGTAATTCGCCTGGAGTTCGGCAACATTGGGATACAGCATCTCGGGGATGTAGGCGCCGCCAAAGGCGCCGTAGTATCCTCGTTCGTCGATTTGAATGTTTGGCATGACACCATTTTTTGAGGTACGGTAAAATGACAATCGGCCCGCCGGGTGCTCCGGCGGGCCGATTGTTGTGCTGCATAAAACAAAGACAATGGCCGCTTCGTCACCCGGAGTGTCGGATGTCGTAACGCCACCAATTGTTTTGAATGCAAATAAGCATAGTTGGTTATTATGGCCCCAAAAATAAGGGCAGAAATGGCAATAGGCAATCTTTAGCGCATTAATTTTTTTTCAGGGGCGGCGAAGTGGGGTAGCGCATCGTACCTTTAAGGGGCCAAATGGAAACGAAATGCCCGCCTGTTGGCGTTGTGCATACTTCTGATGTTTAAAAAGAAAGCGTAAAACTGAACTTATGAAAAAGCCACTGATTTTGGTCGCGAATGACGACGGCATCACGGCGCCGGGTATCCGCGCGCTGGTGGAAGTTGCCCGCGAATTGGGCGAGGTTGTTGTCGTTGCCCCCGATTCACCCCAGTCGGGTATGGGTCATGCCATTACCATCCACGACCCGCTGCGCCTCCACGAAAGCCGCATCTTTGACGACATAGCCGCTTATGAATGCAGCGGCACCCCCGTCGACTGCGTGAAGTTGGCCAAAAATGTACTGCTCAAAGACCGGGAGATTGCCCTGTGCGTATCGGGGGTCAACCACGGCAGCAATGCCTCCATCAACATCATTTACTCCGGCACGCTTTCGGCGGCCATGGAAGCTTCGTTAGAAGGCGTGCCCAGTATCGGTTTTTCTTTACTCGACTACTCCCATGAGGCTGATTTTAGCCATGCCAAACCCTACCTCCGCCAGATCATGCAGCATGTGCTTGCGCACGGCTTAGCCAAAGGTAGCTTACTCAACGTCAATATTCCCCGCAAATCTGAACGGCCCATAGCCGGCATTCGCATCTGCCGACAGGCCGACGCCCGCTGGGAAGAGGAGTTTGTGGAAGCCAAAGACCCGCGGGGACAGAAATATTATTGGCTCACAGGCAAGTTTGTCAATGACGATAAAGGGGAGGATACCGATGTGTGGGCGCTGGAGCACAACTACGTCAGCATAGTGCCATCTATGCACGATCTTACCAACTATGAAGCCATTCCGGCTCTAAAAGATATGGAAAACGCTGTTTTTGAGCGTGTTTAATAAAAAAGCAACCTGCGCGTATGCTTACCCGGGAAGAAATCATCTGCCAACTGACCAGCTCGCAGCCTTTTGACCTAATTGTGATCGGCGGCGGCGTTACGGGCGCCGGTATTGCTCTTGACGCTGCTGCACGGGGGCTGCGTACCGCTTTGTTGGAGAAAGGCGACTATGCCTCGGGTACCAGCAGCAAATCGACTAAGCTCATCCACGGCGGGCTTCGCTATCTCAAGCAGTTGGAGTTTGGCTTGGTGCGCGAGGTGGGGCAGGAGCGCGCCATCGTACATCGGTTGGCGCCTCACTTAGTGAAACCGGAAAAAATGTTGCTGCCGCTGGTAAAAAACGGCGCTTACGGCTATTGGGCCACTTCGTTTGGCCTTTGGGTATACGATTGGCTGGCTGGAGTGAAAGATGACGACCGAAGGCAGATGCTGTCAAAAACAACAACCTGCAACCTGGAGCCTCTGTTTGCGCCTGATGTAGTAATTGGCGGGGGCTATTATGCAGAATACCGCACAGACGACGCTCGTCTCACCGTGGAATTGGTTAAAACGGCTGCTTCCTATGGCGCCATTTGTCTAAACTACGCACGGGTAACAGGACTCCTGTACGGAGAGGAGAGAAAGATAAAAGGAGTCAAATTTCAGGACGAATGGGATGTTTCCGCCCCGGAGCGGGCAGTTGAGGGCCAGGTGGTCGTTAGTGCTGCAGGTCCCTGGGTAGATGAGCTGAGGAGCCTCGATCAATCGCTTACCGGCAAGCGGTTGTTTTTATCGAAGGGCGTTCATCTGGTTGTCGACCACAGGCGATTCCCCATCCGACAAGCTGTGTACTTCGATGCGCCCGATGGCAGAATGATCTTTGCCATACCCAGAGGCAGAGCTACTTACTTCGGCACCACGGACACACCCTATAGCGAGCCTCCGGAGACGGTACACGTAAACCGGGCAGATGCAGACTATCTATTAGGCGCTGTAAATGCCGTTTTCCCCGGTATTTCACTCAATATTGAGGATGTGGAGTCGAGCTGGGCCGGCCTCCGCCCGTTAATTTATGAGCCGGAAAAATCAGCTTCAGAAATGTCGCGCCGGGATGAGTTGTTTGAATCTCATTCCGGCCTGATCTCTATTGCAGGCGGAAAACTCACAGGCTATCGCCGCATGGCTGAACGCGTCGTAAACCGCGTTGCCGTTCGGCTGGGAAGGAGAATGCTGCGTTCGCAAACCCGTCGTATCCCCTTGTGTGGCGGCATTTTTACCAATGCCCGCGCTGTGGCAGACTATGAAATAGAGCTCAGTGGGAGGCTGGCCATGCTGGGCATTCCTACTTGTCGGGCAGCCTATCTGGTGTGCAATTACGGCCGTCAGGCAGAGATGGTACTGTCCTACTTTGAGGAGCAGCCTGAATGCGAAGCGGAACGGGAACTGATTTTGGCAGAGGTGCGCTTTGCGATACGGCACGAACAGGCCTGCCATCCCCTCGACTGGATAGAGCGGCGTAGCGGCCGGTTGTACTTCGACCTGCCGGCTACCCGACCGTACATGGGGGCGATCATTGATGCTTTTTCAGCTCATTACCACTGGTCGGATAAAAAACGCGAAACAGTACGCCTTGAAACGGAAAAAACTATCTTTGACGCTTCACATTTTGTATAGATCCGAAGGCGGATTATTCCATCGGGCCAACAATTAACGCGATTATAAATCTCAACGAGGGCATGAAAAGCAAAACATCCCGCTTGCCGGCTTACGAACCGGCTACCCATCTGGCAGCCGAACCCGGTACCAAGCCCACTTCCCGCTATCCCGATGTGTATACGGTTTATCAGCCGGGCGTTTGTAGTAGCGCAGCGAGCCCGGAGGCCGGCGTCTATGTATTTACCTCGGCGGCAGCTAAAGAAACGCCCATCTACCTGCGCATTGATGTGTTGAGCGATCGGGTGTGGCGTTTCCGATATGCGTTATGGGATTTTAAAAAGGGGCCTTCCTATGCGCTGGCGCAGGAGCCGCAGCCGGCTGCCGGGCTTGCTGATCTGGCAGAAACCGAAGCAGGCTGGCGCATCGCTACGGCCGCGCTTACTTGTACCATTGCCCGCGCCGACCTGCGACTGGCGCTTACCGACAACCAAAGCGGCAAGGTTGTGCTGGCCGATGCTGCGCCGTTCATGGCTCGCGAAACCATAAAAAAAGGCGTCGAACAGTTGCGCATGAGTTGGACGGCTCAACCCGGCGAAGCTTATCTGGGCTTAGGCGATAAATCCTGCCCGCTCAACATTCGTGGCCGTTATCTGCAAATGTGGGCTACTGATGCTTTTGGTTTTGGTCCTCAATCAGATCCGCTGTACCGGGCCATTCCCTTTTATTACGGCTTACATGAGGGTATGGGTTACGGACTGTTCTTCAACAATACCTGGCGTACCCACTTCGATTTCGATACCCAAAACGACGGCATTACCCGTATGTGGGCCGATGGAGGCGAGATGGATTTCTTCTTTATGTTCGGGCCTAAGCTCGAGGATGTAGCCCGCCAATACCATCTGCTCACCGGCGTGCCGGAACTGCCGCCGCTTTGGGCGCTGGGCTTTCACCAATGTCGTTGGAGCTACCGTACCGACAAGCGGGTGCGGGAGTTGGCTGCGGAGTTCAGGGAGCGCAACATCCCCTGCGATGCCATTTACCTCGACATCGACTACATGGATGCTTATAAGTGCTTTACCTGGAATCGGGAATCTTTTCCCGACCCGGCCCAATTGTCTGCTGATCTTAAAAACCAAGGCTTCCGATTGGTTACGATGATAGATCCGGGTATAAGCGCTGAATCCGGTTATGCCGTTTATGACGAAGGGCTCGAAAAAGATGCTTTCTGCCGGCGCACCTCCGGCGAGCTGATGATGGGGCCCGTATGGCCTGTCCGCTGCGTATGGCCGGATTTTACCCGCTCCGATGTGCGCGAATGGTGGGGCCGCCTCTATGCCGGCCTGTACCTCGAAGACGGCATCAGCGGCTTTTGGAATGACATGAATGAGCCCGCCGTTTTTAAAGTAGACAACCTCACTTTTCCTGATGAAGTAAAACACGATCTGGACGGTCAGGGCGGAACCCATCCTGAAGCGCACAACATTTACGGCATGCAGATGGCCAAAGCCAGCTTCGAGGGGCTTAAAGCCCTGGACCCCGGCCGTCGCCCCTTCTTAGTGTCGAGGGCTACCTTTTGCGGAGGGCAGCGCTATTCTGCCATCTGGACGGGCGATAACATTGCCAGTTGGGAACATCTGCACTTAGCCAATATCCAATGCCAGCGCAGCAGCATATCCGGGTTTTCATTTGTAGGTACGGATATAGGCGGCTTTGTAGATCAGCCTACCGGGGAATTGTTTAGCCGTTGGGTACAGCTTGGGGCTTTCCATCCCTTTTTTCGCATCCACTCTATGGGAAATAATGCCGACGGCGCCTCTGAAGCCAATGCAGATGAGGTTTCTGTGAAGGAGCGCGAAAATCGCATGGATCAGGAGCCCTGGTCTTTTGGCGAGCCATTTACGACCTATGCCCGGAAGGCCATAGAGTTGCGGTACCGGCTGCTCCCTTATCTCTATACTGCTTTTTTTCGTCATGCTCATGGGGGCATTCCTCTGCTGCGCAGTTTGGTTTTTGAAAACCAACTGGACCCCAACACCCTTCGCAGGGAAAGTGAGTTTATGTTTGGCCCTCATTTACTGGTTGGCGCTATAGAACAACGCGGCATAAAAAGTCACCGCGTATACCTGCCCGCTGGAAGCGATTGGTACGATTATTATTCGGGACGCAAACAAAGTGGAGCTGATTATGTGCGCGTAAATGTTAAACCCGATCGCCTGCCGCTCTTTGTACGGGCGGGCGCCATCATCCCACAATATCCCCTTATGCAATTTACCGGAGAGTTCGAGCCTGATACCGCCGACCTCAGGGTCTATTATGGCAGTGCAACCGCCAGCGAATGTTATTTCGATGCAGGCGACGGCTATGGCTACAAACAGGGAGAGTATCGCCTCCATACCTTCCATACTGCCGGCACAGAACGCAGCATGACCATCACCCAGCAACAAGAAGGCGCCTATGCCGATGGCCCGGCCGTATTCCGGCTGATCTTCATTGGTCTGCCTTTTGCTATAGCTGAAATAATCATTGATGGGATGCCCGTGCAGGAAATGGAAGAAGCAGAAGGTGGAATTGCCGTTTTGGCGCCTATCGATTTTTCTTCCGTAGAAGTACGAGGTTGATATTGTTTGCGTATTTTATTTTAACAATGGCTTAATAATTGGGTTTATTTGGAATAATATTCTGAATTAACAACAAACAAGGTTAATTGCACGCGGGAAGACCATTTTTTTAGAAAAAATATACGGCGGGCATAGGGGAATGGCAAATGTTTGGTGTCTATGCTTATGTAAATGCGGCTTTAGCTAATCAACAACAACACATGAGCACGGAGAGCAAAACAAATTTCATTGAGCAGTTTCCTTTATTCTCAGTCCTGAACGCGCAAGAGCGCGCTACCTTGGCAGATATGACTGAATACCGGATTAAATCGCGGTACAGTTTTATTTATCTGCCTGGCGACGCCTCCGATACCATTTTCTTTTTAGCCCGGGGCGCGGTAAAGATTGGTACCCACAACAGCGAGGGTAAGGAGGTTATCAAACACCTTATTCACCCGCAAGCTATGTTTGGCGAGTTGGGGTTGGTCGGCGAATCCGAACGCACCGAGTTCGCTCAGGCCCTCAAAGAAGACGTCCACTTGCTGGCAGTAAGGGTAGAGGACTTCAAGCGCCTCATGCGTGCAAATTTTGAGTTGAGCAACCGCGTCATGACGGCTTTCGGCCAGCGTCTTATCTCTGCCGAACACAAACTGGAAAGCCTGATCTTTAAAGATGCCCGCACCCGCATCGTCGATTTTATCAAAGAGTCGGTCAGTGAGCATGGTCGCCGGGTAGGTTATGAAATGTTGCTGAAGCACAGTCTTACGCATCAGGATATAGCCAACATCACCTGCACCAGCCGCCAAACGGTAACCTTGGTACTCAATGAGCTCAAAAAAACAGATCAGATTTATTTCAATCGCGGCAAGATTCTGGTTCGCGATCTGGCTAAACTGGCTTAATGATAAAATACGTCTACTTGCGAATTCTCCACGCTGTGGGGTAGTAGTTGTTGTACCTGGAGCCCAATCCTTTTATCCAGCCTAACCCCAGGTTTTGGTAACTTATCAAAGCCCAGCCATGAGTAAGCTCAGCCAAAGCGGGCGTCTCTTTGCGAAGGTAGCTAATGGCTTCTTCCTTAGCCATCATAACTTCGGTTCTTTCATTCGTCAATTGTACTGATAAGGCCAGTTCAGGGGCGGGAATCATGTCCTTGCCCTTGAACTCGCCAATTATCCAGCCCGCTTCCAGCCGGGGCAACGCAGCCGACAGTTGTTGCCAGTCGGCTAATTGGTTTTCAGCAAATGCCCGCCACCGCCCCGACGGCTCTATCCAGTAAGAATGCTCATTACCGGCTTTCAGCCAGCGTGCAGCAGCGGCTATATGTGCTTTGGGCGCGGCCGCGAGCTTCCGAAATCCACCCACGCCGCGCGCCAACTTACCATCGGCTGCTTTTCCTCCTTCCCGCACAAAACAACAGAAGTATAGGCCTTCTCCTTCTACCCGATGCGGGTAAAGCTGATAACCCGGCGCCCGCTCGCATACGCCCCAGTCAGGGTCTGCCGCTATGGGTTTTAATGCCCAGTCAGGATATTGCTCCAGTAGCCAGGCGGCATTTTGGTCGTTCTCTGCTTCGTTGTAAGTGCAAGTACTGTAGATGAGACTCCCCCCCGGCCGCACTAAGGCAGCCGCCTCCGATAGTATACGCCGCTGCCGCGCCGCGCAGTGGGCCACATGGGCCGGCGACCATTCGGCAATGGCATCGGGATCCTTGCGAAACATCCCCTCCCCTGAGCAGGGCGCATCCACAAGTACCAGATCAAACCAACCAGCTAAAGCCGAAAAATCTGTACTGTCATGCTGACTGGAACCTAAGCCCGGCAATCCCCACTTGTCGAGGTTATAACGCAATATGCTGTATCGGCTCCGAATTACTTCATTACTCAACAGCAAACTCCCCGAAGGCAAAACATTGGCCAGCAATGTACTTTTTCCGCCTGGAGCAGCACAGAGGTCTAACACGCGCACAGGCCTGTCATCGGGCAGCAGTTGCCGCGCTGCTTCTGCAATTATCATACTGCTGGCCTCCTGAACATAATAAGCCCCCGCATGGAAAGCAGGATCAAGAGTAAAGGATGGACGTTCAGGTAAGTATACTCCTTTATTGTTCCATTTTACTCCTTTAAAATTTTCTTCTAAAGATAAACGCTTCTCAATATGAAAATTTATACTCACCGGCGAAGTACCGGCCAAGGCTTCCAGAAAAGCTTCCGTTTCGTCGCCCAGCAGTTGGCGCATACCCGACACAAAAGCTTCGGGCAGGGGAGGTGAGGGAGTGATCATCATCGTCGGAAAATGAGCTTCGGGCAAGATATGTGCATACCTGCCAAAGCCGGCTAACGGCCGTTCAAGGCCCAATCGTATTCATTAAAGTTTATGTTCGCATCAGCGCCGAGCGGTTCAGGAAGGTAGCGGCTCAGGAAGGCCCTGAGATCGCCAAAGTCCGAGCTGTACCAGTCGAATATTTTCGATAGCCGGGCCTCGCCCCCGGCAAAAGTGTTAAAGGCGCTGTTGTTGATAAAATTTCGGGTCAGTTGATCCAGCATCCGACTGAGGTTTTCAGCCGTAAATGCCCGATTGGCTAAGGGCGGGCAAGACTTGGCAGCACAATTTACGGCAAAGTGAATGCGGGCGTCTTTGTAGCGTGGGCGCAAAATATCGTTCTCAATCTCATTGAGCGAATACGTCCGGTCTCCCAGCCTTATCCACTTCACATCCCAGGGCTTGCCGCCGTGCAGGTTCTGAATACTGCTGGTAGGGTTGTCTAATATAAGCTTGACGGTGAAGGCATTATAGGCATTAATCCAGTAAGCCATCTGTTCTGCTCTTACCCAGTCGCCCTTGGGCGGCCATTGGGCTAAGTCGGCCAAATAAGCCTCCAACGGAGCTGTATTGCTTCGCCACGCGCTGTAATTTACCTGCCCGGTCGCGCTCACATACTGCTGCAACAGAGCATTCCAGGCACTGTGATCGGGGCGCTCGCTCAACTTCATTTCCGCCGGCGTCGGCGGAGGGAGGCGATTTTTAGAGACAGTACCCGGTGTTGTCGTCTGAGCGCTTTCTGTTGGCGCCGACGGCGGATTTGCCGCCGGTGCATTTTTTTCTCCGGCCGGCTTTGGCGGCGCAGCGGGTCTAGCCTCGATGGCTGTCGGCGGCGGCGCAACGGGCTTTTCAGCCGTCGGTGCGGGAGTGGTGTCGGCTGCCGCCGACTGAGCAGGCGATTCAGCCATTATAGCAGGCTTGGGCTCTTGCCGGCAGCCCGCCGCCACAAACCCGAGCCATAGCATTAGCATTGCATAAAAAGAAAAATACCTCATCTTTTAGGAACTTGAATTGCTACTGTATACGAAGTTTCCCCCAACGCCGGATGCGCTGTCCGGGCCAATTTGTATCGCCCCGGCAAAATTAGCCCCCAAAGTAGGTTTTTAGGTACAGATAAAGTTGCCGGCTTGCTACAAAGTCAGATATTTGTATACCTGTACGCCTCTTTATCATCGCAAAAAGGTAAGTCGCTTATGCACATAACGCCGCCATCCGTTTTTTTATGGTCGCTTCTGCTGATTCTCCTCCTGGGTTGTGCGGAGGAGCGCTCTTCCGCCCTGCCTGAAGCCGCCGCCGCCGCCAATTGGGAACACCGTCGCATGGCCGCTCTTCCCCACAATCTCGTGTTGGCCGGCAGCTACCTCGCCGTCTACTCCGAGATATACAGCCGTAGCGAAGCGCGCACCCTCGATCTCACCGCCACCGTCAGCCTGCGCAACATCAGCTCCGTCGACTCCGTTTTCATCAGCCAGGCAGATTATTACAATACCAGCGGCAAGCGCATTCGCCAATATATAGATGCGCCAGTCTTCATTGCTCCGCTCGAAACCATCGAAATCGTCATTGATAAAAAAGACAGAGAAGGAGGCAGCGGCGCTAATTTTATCTTCCAGTGGGCCATCCGCCCCGGAGCGTCAGAGCCGCTCTTCGAAGCCGTTATGATCTCTACCGAGGGCTGTCAGGGCATCTCCTTTACCACTCAGGGCATAAAACGGTAATTTTTTATGGGCCCCGCCGCATAACATTTACCCCTTTTAACACCTTGCGCGGCGCCGGGTGTTCCGCTCTCATGCGCTCGTGCCTCACGCATACCGCTTCACCCCCTGGTCCAACCCCAACGCCCTAAAACACAACAGCCCGTCTGTCGGGAGTGGCAGACGGGCTGTTGCGGGTTGCCGGCTTACAGCAACGATTGCAGCGCTTGCTCAATCTGAGCCGCGCCGCGCAGGTTCACGGCCGCGATGTTGCCATTGCGGTCGATGAGGAAAGTGCGCGGAATGCTGTTGACCCCATAAAGGGCGGCTGCGGGGCTTTCCCATTTGCGCAAGTCGCTTACGTGGTATTCCCACTCTAAGTTGTCCTGCTGAATGGCCCCTACCCAGCGTTGTTTTTGCTGGTCTATGGCTTGGGTGAGCTGGTCGGCAGGCATAGCCGATTGCGTGCGCGAATCTATGCCGTCAAGGGATACGCTGAATACCGTAAAGCCCTGTGCCTTATACTTGCGATAAACCTCCACTACATTGGGGTTTTCACGACGGCAGGGGCCGCACCAACTGGCCCAAAAGTCGAGCAGCACTACTTTCCCTTTGAGGTCGGCCAGCGAGTATTGTTTGCCGTTGGGATTGGTGAGCTTGATATCGGGAGCGGGCTGACCCACCTGTATGAGTTCGGTGGCGCGCTGAGCCATGGCCTGCTGCTCAAGCGTAGCCACGTAGTTGCCATATTCGCGGGTGAGGTCGGCATTGGGGCGTTCGCTCACAAGGCGTTGGTGGGCTTTTTTCTGGATGTCTACAAATTCGGGGCTGGCGCCCAGCGAACGGTAGGCGATGAAAGAGGCCAGTTCGGGGCTTTTTACCGAATCCACAAAGCGGCCTATATCTTCGGCGGTGAAGCGGCGCTGGCTTAAGCCTTGCATCATAGTCACCAGCGTTTGAGTGCCGCCAGAGCCTTCAACTTTTACATCATAATTGGGCATGCTCTGTAGGCTACCGGTGAGTACTACCTTATTCTCCGTTCCATCAAATACCATATTGATGCGCTGCACCCCAATGCGGAGGTTGTAGATACCCTCCTGAATGCCTTCCGGGAAGCTGAGCACAAAGTGGCCATTATTGTCGGCATCGGCTTTGGCAAGTACATTGCTGGCTTGACCTATGGTCACCTGATCCAAAAAAACCTGAAGGTTGGCGGCCCCCTCGAAAGTACCTTCTATAACGGTACCTTTAGGGCCGCTGCAACTTTGAGCCATAAGCGCCGCAACGGCGAGAACAGCAATAGTAAATAATTGTTTCATCATGTCCATGTTTTGAGTAATAATGCTTTAAACGGCCATAAGGTTGGATAAGGTATGCTGATGATTGTGCTTCCAGGATACTACCGGACCAAAGGACACTTCATCAATGACCACCTCGCTGCCTGTGGTTTCGCCTAAATAGGTAAAGCTTACGTTGTTTGTGTTAAGGAAATTCACCAACTCATCTTCCCGGCTGACATCTACCGTTACTAAGATGCGGCTTTGGCTTTCGCCAAACAGGTAGGCATCTTTGCGGAACTGCTCGTCGGTAGCGATGGAAAAGCCAATTTCATTCACCATAGCGCACTCCAGCAGGGCTGTAAACAGACCGCCGTCGGCTACGTCGTGAGCAGAGCGAATGAGTCCCTTGCGGATGATCTGGCGCACGGCTTGCTGCACCTGATATTCTTCGTCGAGGTCGAAGGCCGGCGCCGGGGAAAAAGCGATATCGTGCACTACCCGCAGGTATTCCGAGCTGGCTAAATCTTGCTTAGGTGTGCCCAACATATAAATCTGTTGACCCTCGCCCTTAAAGCCCAGGGTAGTCTGGTAGGCTACATCGTCGAGTATGCCCAACATGCCGATGGTAGGCGTAGGGTACACGGGCTCGGTTTTGTCTTGCAGCACCGACTGGTTGTAAAAGCTCACGTTGCCGCCTGTGACGGGGGTATCGAACTTTCGGCAAGCCTCGCCCATGCCTTTGATGGCGTGTACAAACTGCCAGTATACCTCGGGGTTGTAGGGGTTGCCAAAGTTGAGGCAGTTGGTGATGGCCACCGGCTCGCCGCCCGAGCATACGATGTTGCGGGCGGCTTCGGCTACAGCAATCATGGCGCCCACTTGAGGGTTGGCGTATACGTAGGCCGAGTTGCAGTCGACGGTAAGGGCCAGCGCCTTGTTGGCGCCTTTTATGCGCACTAAGGCCGCATCGCTGGGGTCGTTGGTGCTCATCGAGTTGGTGCGCACCATGCTGTCGTACTGCTCGTATATCCAGCGCTTGGAGGCTAAGTTGGGGGAGTTCCACAGTTGGCGCGCCGCAGCCTGTAGGTCGTCGGGTTCGGGTACGTCGCTCAGGCGGAAGGCTTCAATTTGATCCATGTAGGCGGGGCGTGCATACTCGCGTTCGTATACGGGGGCGCCTCCGCCCAGAACGAGGCTGTGGGCATTCACATCGGCTACCTTCTCGCCGTGGTGGTAAAACTCGATGCGCCCGGTATCGGTCACTTCGCCAATTTCGGCGCAGGGCAGATCCCATTTTTCAAATACAGCCTTGAGTTTATCTTCCTGGCCCCGGTGGCATACGATGAGCATGCGCTCCTGGCTCTCGCTCAGTAAGATTTCAAAGGGCTGCATATTCGATTGGCGGGTAGGGGCCAGATCGAGGTTGATGCGCATGCCCACGCCGCTCTTGGCGCTCATCTCGGAGGTAGAGCAGGTGATGCCTGCGGCGCCCATATCCTGCATACCCACTACGGCCCCGGTGCGGATGGCCTCAAGGGTAGCTTCCAGCAGGAGTTTTTCCTGAAAGGGGTCGCCGACCTGTACGGCGGGTAGGTCTTCTGCGGAGTCTTCGGTGAGGTCGGCGGAGGCGAAAGTGGCTCCGTGGATGCCGTCTTTACCGGTAGCTGAGCCCACGATAAAAACCGGATTGCCGGGGCCGTCGGCTATGGCCGATACGGTTTTGCCCACCTCGACTACGCCCACCGACATGGCGTTGACCAATATGTTTTGGTTGTAACAGGGGTGAAAGTAGGTTTCGCCGCCTACGGTGGGCACGCCAAAGCAGTTGCCATATTGGCCTATGCCGTGCACTACCCCCCGCACCAGCCGGCGCGTATGGGCATGCTGAAGATCGCCGAAGCGCAGCGAATTGAGGGCGGCAATGGGACGGGCGCCCATGGTGAAGATGTCGCGGTGGATACCGCCCACGCCCGTAGCGGCCCCCTGGAAGGGCTCAATGGCCGAGGGGTGGTTGTGCGACTCGATTTTGAAGGCGCAGGCTAAGCCGTCGCCAATGTCTACTAAGCCGGCATTCTCTTCGCCGGCGCCAACGAGCAGGCGCTGCCCATCGCGGGGGAGCGTCTTGAGCCAGCGGATGGAGTTTTTGTAGGAGCAGTGCTCCGACCACATGACTGAGTAGATGCTCAGCTCAGTGAAATTGGGCGTGCGCCCCATGATCTGACAGATTCGGTGGAATTCCGCTTCGGTCAGGCCCAGATTGCGGGCTACCTCAACCGTTACCTGCGGCTCAGTTGCTTGCATGACGTGCATTTTTCGAGCCGCAAATATAGGTACAATTGGGGAAACCTCCCAACTAACATTTCTACTCGGGTACCTTTATCTCATAGGTTTTCTTATCGGAGTTGGCCAGCTTGTCGCTGATGAGCCAGGGGTTGTAAATCTTCAGCAGGCGGTAGTTGCAGCCGTGCTGCCGCGCAAAGTCGCCCCAATTGGCCACTGGTCCGCTGACGGTTACAGTGCGGGCGCGGTCGAGGGCAGGGTAGTAGTCTTCCTCTTCTAAGAAGAAGCCAAAATCGCGTGGGCGCCGGAGGATTTCCTTGAGCGCGACGACCCTGAAGACGTAGCGGGCGGTCTCTTCGTTGAGGTTTAATTCGTAATAATGGGTTGCGCGTTGTTTTTCCATCTCGCTGGTAAGGCGGGGGCCGCCCATGTTGTAAGCGGCGGCGGCCAGCGTCCAGCTTCCAAAGCGGCGGTAGTAGTCTTTGAGGTAGCGGGCAGCCGACCGGGTGGCTTTTTCTAAGTGGTAGCGCTCATCAACCTCCTCGTTGATCTCTAAACCGTAGCCGCGGCCTGTATCGCGCATAAACTGCCAGATGCCTTTGGCGCCGGCCGAAGATACGGCGTTGCGGAGGCTGCTTTCTGCTACGGCTAAGTATTTGAAGTCTTCGGGTACGCCTTCTTCTTTTAATATTCGTTCGATGGTGGGAAAATACCGCCGCGTGCTCTTCATGGCCAGCATGGTACTCGACTGCCAGTAGGTATTTACGGTTAGCTCGCGATCGAGGCGTTCGCGGGCGTCAAAGTTGTCGAGCGGCACGGCCTCTCCGGCAAAGTCGAAGGGGCGGTTCAGATCCATGGGCTTGATGATTTGGGGCAAAACCCGTTCGGCGCCTTCGCCCGACAGGCCGTTGCTGCTCTGCGAGCTCATTAGCAATACCAGCAGTAGCGCCGCCGCAAGCCCTATGTTTAACCCAATAGCCGCTTTGTTCATGGTGCAGAAGTTGTGTTTTTAGTACAAACGAAACGTGGGCAAAGATAAGTGTTTTTGCTTACTTGAGTTTATGGCACACTTTGTCCGGACCAGGGGGTGCAGCGGTATAGCAGGCAGGCGCGCCGGCCCTTAAAGGACGGTGGGCATGCCTGCTATAAGAGCGGAACACCCGGCGCCGCGCAAGCTGCTAAAAGGAGACAGGCGCTACGCGGCGGGGCCCATAAAAAATGGTATTGGAAGGACTACGCTGACCGTTCGGCCCAGATGTTGGCTAAGTGTACGAGGGTTTCCACGGCTTTTTCCATGTCCTGTACGGACACCCATTCCTGTTTGGAGTGAAAGGCGTGCTCTCCGGCAAAGATGTTGGGGCAGGGCAGGCCCATGAAGCTGAGGCGGGAGCCGTCGGTGCCCCCGCGGATGCTTGACTTGTGGGGAACGAGGCCGGCGCGGCGTATGGCCTCAACGGCAAATTCGGCTACTTGCGGGTGCAGGTCGAGCACTTCTTTCATATTGCGGTACTGCTCCCTGACGATGAACTCGGCCCGGGAACGGGGAAACTGGGCCATGACGCCGTCGAGCAAGGCTTTGAGCTCGGCTTCGTGCTCGTGCAGTTTGGCGGTGGTAAAGTCGCGGATGATGAACTGGAGCGTAGCTTGTTCTACGCCTCCGCTGATGGAAACGGGATGCACAAAACCCTCGCGGCCGCTGGTGGCTTCAGGGGCTAAGCGATCGGCGGGTAGGGCTGCCAAGAGCCGGCCGGCCGCTTTGATGGCGCTTTCCATGGCCCCTTTGGCGAAGCCGGGATGGGCGCTGACGCCATGAATGACGATGGTGACGGCATCGGCTGAGAAAGTTTCGTCTTCAAGGGAGCCTCGGCGCTCGCCGTCGACGGTGTAGCCAAAATCGGCGCCCAACTTTTTGAGGTCTGCTTTGTCTACGCCCCGGCCAATTTCTTCGTCGGGGGTGAAGAGTATCTTGATGGTTCCGTGCTCAATTTCGGGGTGATGGATGAGGTAGTAGACGGCGTCCATGATTTCGGCTAAGCCGGCTTTATTATCGGCGCCCAGTAGGGTAAGGCCGCTGGCCGTGACGATGTCGGCGCCCATCTGCCCGGCCAAGTCGGGGTGTTCGGCTAAGCGAATGACGACAGAGGGGTCGTCGGGCAGCACGAGGTCGCGGCCGTCGTAGGCGCGGTGGATGATGGGCTTTACGTTGGCTCCGCTGGAGTCGGGGGAGGTGTCCATGTGGCTGCAAAAGCAGATGACGGGCGTTTTTTTAGGGGTGTTGGAAGGCAGGGTGGCATAAACGTAGCCGTGCTCGTCGAGGTGGGCGTCGGCGATGCCCATATCGAGCAGCTCTTCCACCAATACGCGGCCTAAGTTTTTCTGCTTTTCCGTGCTGGGGCAGGTGGGCGACTCGGGGTCCGACTGGGTGTCGATCTGGACGTAGCGCAGGAAGCGGGTGAGTACCGTATGGTTGATGTCGGGTAGCATACCAATTTAGTTTTGGCGGGAAAGATAGCACATTTTGGCATTTTGGTACCTTTGTTGCGCATGGGTTTTCTGTGCGATTCAATTTTTATCGACGGCTTATGAAAAAGTGGTTTCTGGCAGTTTTGGCCCTGAGTCTTGGGGCGTCGGCGGTGTCCGCCCAGGCATACAACACGGTTTTGGTGTCCTTCAATCACTTGGGCGCCGGCGAACGCCTGACGCCCAATAGCTCGGTATTCCCGGTCTGGAATGGCAAGATGATTAAACTTTTTCGGGGGGCCTTCTATCTGTCGGAAATTGAACTACACCTCGCTGACGGCAGTCGCGTCATGCTGGCCGATCGCTACATTTTGGCCGATGCGGCCCGCCCTGCTCAAGAGTGGGACTTGGGTAGCTGGCCGGTTTCGACCATCGAAGGCATTACGGTGCGCATAGGCGTCGATTCGTTGCACAACCATGCTGATCCTGCGCTGTATCCCGCCAATCATCCGCTGGCGCCCCAGAACCCCTCCATGCATTGGGGCTGGGTGTCGGGCTACCGCTTTATGGCCATCGAAGGCCGGGTAGATAACAATGCCGACGGCGTGCCCGAGGCGGCCATGGAGTTTCACAACATTGGCAATGACCTCTACACGGAAGTGTATATTCCGGGGCAGCGCAGCGCCGAGAACGGGGTGTTGCACTTGCGCCTTGACGTGGAATATGCGCGGCTATTCGAAAACATGGCCCTGTCGCAAAACCTCATCAACCACGGCAACTTTGTGATGAACCAACTGCTGGCGGCCAATGCCGCCGCCGAGGATTTCCTGTCGCTGCCGCTGGCTACCGCTACACAAGACGCGCCTGCGCCAGAGGCTATCGTAACCGTAGCCCCCAATCCCGTTACTCACCAAGCCGCCATCACCTACGCCTTGGCCGGAGCGCCGGCTAATTGGGAGCTCGTGAACGAGGCCGGCCAAGTGGTGCGCCGCTCAGGCAATTTACCCGCCGAAGGCATTCTGGCGCTGAAGCGGGAGGGGCTGCCTGCCGGCCTGTACTACAGCATTTTCCGTATTGACGGTCGCCGGGTGTCGGTAACGCCGGTGGTGCTGGCCGAATGATGAAGCGGGGGCTTAAAGCGGCCCTGTGGGCAGGCTTGGCCTTAGGGGTAATGGCTTGTGCGCGGGAGCGCGCGGCTATAGCAGCGCCTGAGCCTGGCTGGTCGCTGGCGGTTCCGGAGGGCTTCCCCATGCCGCCCATACCCGAAGACAACCTGCTCACCGAAGAGCGGGTGGCGCTGGGGCGAAGCCTTTTTTACGATCCCGTACTCTCGCGCGACAGCACCGTGGCCTGCGCTTCCTGCCATCGGCAGGCTTGGGCTTTTGCCGACAACCGCCCTACCAGCCCGGGGGTAGAGGGGCGGCCCGGCCTGCGCAATTCACCTTCATTGGCCAATGTAGCCTATCAGCAGCGTCTGCTGCGCGAGGGCGGCGTGCCTACCTTGGAGATGCAGGTGCTGGTTCCGATACAAGAACACAATGAGTTCGATTTCAATATCCTGCTCATTGCCGAGCGGCTGCGGGCGCTGCCGCATTACGCAGAGTTGGCTCAGGCCGCTTATCAGCGCGAGCCCGACGCCTTTGTCATCACCCGAGCGTTGGCCGCTTTTCAGCGGACCCTACTGAGCGGGGATTCTCCTTTTGATCGCTATGCCTATGCCGGCGAAGCCGAGGCTGTATCTGCGTCGGCGCTGCGGGGCTATGCGCTGTTTAACAGCGAGCGGTTGGGGTGCGCGTCCTGCCACAATGGCTTTTTATTTACCAATCAGGGATTTGCCAACAACGGCCTCTATCTCCATTATACCGATCCCGGTCGCCGCCGCCTCACCGGCCGGCCCGAGGATGAGGGCGTTTTTAAAATACCGAGCCTGCGCAATGTGGCCGTCACGGGGCCTTATATGCACGACGGCAGCTTAGCCACCCTGACGGAGGTCGTAGACCACTACGCCGGAGGCGGTTTTGCGCACCCCAACCGCAGCCCGCTGTTGCGGCCTTTCCAACTCACAGCGGAGGAGCGCGAAGACCTGTTGCGTTTTTTGGAATCGCTTACCGACGAAGCGCTGCTGCGCAATCCGGCCTTCGGCAACGAATAGGCGCTAAATTATTTGGGCTGCTTGTAAATCGGCACCGTCGAGCAGGGCTCTCCAAACATAATGCTGCGCGCAATGGGGCGCAGCAGGCTCGTAATTTCGAGGTAAGCAGAAGCGGGCACGGGATGATCGCTACATCCTTTTACCACAATGCGCTGACCCTGGTAAGGGGCCAGGTCGAGCCGATTGAGCGCCCGACTAAAATAAGCCTTGAGAAATTCGCTTTCGCTGCCCTGAAAAATTTCATGGGCGTAGGGCTGCGCATAAGACGCCACCAGCATATAAGCCCATACCGGGATGATGGCGTCGGCCGAGCAGTAAACGAGCAGGATTTTGCCTTGGTACTGCGACCAGTCGTGGGCGGCCATAGCCTCGCGGAAGTCTTTTTCCTTGAGTATGAGCTCCATAAACAGATAAGCCTTAAGGTCGAAGTGTACGGCGGGCTGAGCGGGGAAAAAATCCTCAAGCTTGAGGGTGATGAGGCCGCTGTTGGCTACCCGGTTTACTAAGGGCGTATCCATGAGGCAGTGAGTTTGATCGCTGTGTCGAATGAAATAATTTCAAGGCTATTCTTCCGCTCCTTCGGCCCCGGCAAGGTCTTCTTCTATGCCGCCTTCTTCGCCGATGCTGTTTTCGGGCATCTGAAACTCCTTGGGTTTGGGCAGTTCTTCGAGGCTGCGCAGCCCGAAGTAGTCCATAAATTTTTCAGTAGTACCGTACAGCAGCGGCCGACCCGGCCCATCGCTGCGGCCTACGATAGAAACAAGTTCCTTCTCCAATAGTTTTTGCAGCGCGTAGTCGGAGTTGACGCCCCGAATGCGCTCCAGATCGCTCTTGGATACCGGCTGCCGATAGGCAATGATGGCTAAGGTTTCGAGGGCCGTGCGCGATAGCCGCTTGCGGGTAGTTTGCTTGAGGTAAATGCTTACGGTATGATGATAAGCTCCCTTGGTAAGGAACTGATAGCCGCCGCCTATGGCTACCACCTCAAAGGAGGAGTCGTCGGAGGCATAGCGTTGCTGCAACTGTCCAATGGCCTCAAGCAAGGCCTCCTCGGTGAAGGCCATGCCCAATACCTCTTCTAAGCAGGCGCCCATTTCCTCCAGCGTTATTGGGTGGTCGGAGGTAAAAATCAGGGATTCAATATGCTGTGCTAATCTTTCCAATGCCATTCAAATTTGAACGGCCAAAGATACCAACATTTCCCTTTTTTATACTTTTACTTTGCCTCACCATAAACTCTGTTATGTAGGTTATAGAAGGCGGCCAAAACGACAATTTTTCCGACATCCCCCGGCCATCTATGATGGGGATAAAAAAACGCCCGGCAATACACATCAGCATTGCCGGGCGCCGCTTTTAAGGTTTAGCCGGTTTAGTCTATTTTGCGCAATTGACCGTTCTCATTTACTACGGCGTAAGCGCCCGTAAACCCGGCCGCTTGGGCGCGGGCGCGCAGGGCGCGCGCTTCTTCTAATGTGTTCAGGCCGCCGATGCGGTATACTGTCAGGTTGCCCTTTTGCTCCGTCTCCAGGGTGCCGCCCAAGGCGGTTGCTTTGGCCGTATTGAAGTTTTGCGGATTGCTGTAGGCGCCCAACTGCACCTTATAAGGCGCTGATGAAGACGGAGAGGTGGCAGGCGAGGTAACGCCTGTTTTGGTCGTTGTGCCAGTAGCCGGGGCGGTAACGCCTGCCTGGGCGACGATGAAAGCGCCGCTGTACCCCCGACCCTTGGCCGAAGCTAAGGCGCGTTCGGCTTCAGTTCGCGTAGCGAATACGCCTACGCGCACTTTGTAGCGACCGCCTTCCTGTACGCTGTACACCTGACCTAAGTTTTGTACATTGGCAAACTGGCTGAGGTTGGGCTGTTGGCTCGTGGAAGCAAGCTGTACGGCAAAACCATTAGCGACGGGCTGTGTAGCCCCGCCAGGGTTAGTACCTGTTGGCGTTCCCGTACCGGAAGTGCCGGTTGTACCCGTTGGCGTAACCGGATTGGTATTGGCAGGGGCTGTCACCGGGAGCATCGTCACTACGCCCAAAATGCTGCGGTTGACGCCGTCTTCCACGGGGAGGGTGAAGTCGAGATCCCTGTAGTTGAGATACGACAAGCGAAAGTCGTAGGTCGTATACGGGCTCAGGGCCACGTAGTAGTCGCCGTTGCTGTCGGAGGTCGTCTCAAAGCGGGCGCCGCTGCTGCGGTTCAGCACCGCTATGCGTACTCCCGACAAAGGCCGGCGGGAGGTGTAGTCCACCACTTTGCCTACATACGACTCGTTGATACGGCTCAGGTTTACCGTTACCTCGCGCTGCTGGCTGGCCAGCACGCTGCCCAAGGGCACCGTAGCGCTCGAAAAGCCATCTTTGCGAATGACTACATTGCAGTTTAGTCCCTGTACCACCTGAAAAGTGTATAAACCGCGGGCATCGGCCTGGTAGGCGGCTTCGCCGCAGTCGGCAAAGTCTACAATAGCAGCGCCGATGGGCGAGCCGTCGGCTGCATTTCGAATGATCAGCGTAATGTTGTCGGCAGCGCGCGTCACGCGGTAGATGTCTTCGTTGCCGCTGCCGCCGTTGCGATTTGATACCAAATAACCCCGGTTGACAGCTCCGTCAAACACAAAGCCGTAGTCATCGGCCGGCGAGTTGATGGCGGCGCCCAGATGAAAAATCTGAGTCCAGCGGTTGTTGGATTTTTCCGCCCTGAAAACATCGAAACCGCCTAAGCCGTGGTGCCAGTCGGAAGAGAAATAAACATTGGTACCATCATAGAAGGGCGTGAGCTCATGGCCAGGAGAGTTGACCACCGGCCCCAGGTTTTCAGGCGTGCTCCAGGAGTTGCCTACCCGATACGATACATAAACATCAAAGCCGCCAAAGCCGTCGGGGCGGTCGCTGGCAAAGTACAAGGCCTGGCCGTCGGGGGCAAAGTTGGCATAACCCGTGCTGAAAGCCGTCCCGTTGAAGGGAAAAGGGCGCACGTCAACCCACTCGCCGCTGGGGTTGACCTGGGCCAGAAACAGGCTCATTTGCATGCCGCCGGAAGGAATCTGTCGGGCGCCGTCCACGAAGTTGTTTTTGGTAAAAGCTACCAGGGCGCCATCTGGGGAATAGGCCGCAGGTCCATAGCTGCCTTCAGCCTGATAGTTGGTGCGCAGTAGGTAAGGTACATTCAAAAAGCCGTTGTTGCCCACTGTGGTCACAAACAGGTGATTGGTAGCAGAACCGCTAAAGCTGCCCGGCGCGATCATATCCGTGCGTGAAGAAGCAAAAATGATCTGACCCCGGCTGGCCAGGGTGGGGCCAAAGTCGCTGGCGGGCGTATTGGTTACCTCCGGCGATATGGAATACCCCGCAGCATTAGACAATTGGCCCTTGGCAAAATCACAACTCTGAGCATATTGATTGCCGATCATGGCATTCGACTCGCGGGCATATTGAAGATACCATTGCTTGGCTTCGTCATAGCGCCCCAAGGCGCGTAGTACATGGCCATACTGCACCAGATACTCTTTGTCAGCGCCGGTAATTTTTACGGCCTGCGCATAGTACTGGGCCGCATCGTTCATCTGATTGAGGTGGCGGTAGCAATCGGCCAGCTTGCCCAATGCCTCGGCATCGTCGGGCTTGCGTTCGAGCGCCTCTTTGTACGATTGAATGGCTAAGTTGTACGCGTGAATCTCGTACTGCTTATTAGCCGTGCGCATCTTAGTGCGAAACTGAGCGCTCGCCGGCAATGCAAAGCCCGCAAGCAAGAGCATGAAAAGGAATGAACGGATTGATATCATAGTCGCTGGATTAGGCGGCGATTAAAGAATAATGGCGGCAAGTTATAAAATTATATGCGAATATACCTCTCCAAGCCAAGATAGGTAAAATTGGCGTCGCTATTTTTCGGCTAAGAAGGCAAAAAACGGCCAAGAGATGGAAACGGTATTGCCTGACGACTTCACCCCGTGGACTAGCGAAGCCTATATTCCACGGGGTGAAGGAGGATGGCCATAATATTTACCCGGCCGAGTGTAGCGAGGGAGCAGGCGAACAGCCCGGCGCCGCCCGTGCTGCTCAATGGAGTTGTATACCATGCGGCGTGGCCCCTAAAAAAATCAGCCTTAACAGCCACACTTATTGCAGTGCCGCATCTACCGCCCGCGCGGCATCCCGGCCTTCCTGTATGGCCCACACAACGAGACTTTGCCCCCGGCGCATATCTCCGGCAGCAAAAACCTTAGAACGGTTGGTTTGATAATCGACAGTCTGCACATTGCCCCGTTCGTCGAGGGCTACGCCCAATTGGGCCAGCAGCCCGCGGTGCTGCGGATGCAGGAAGCCGGCGGCGATGAAAGCCAACTGACAGGGCGTCTCTTGTTCGGTGTCGGGGATTTCCTGAAAACCAAAGCGGCCCGTAGCCGGATCGGAGGCCCATTCCACCCGCACTAAGCGAATGGCCCGCAGGCGGCCTGCCTCGTCGCCCAGAAAAGCTTTTGTCATTACGGCCCATTCTCTCGTGCCGCCTTCTTCATGGCTGGTGGAAGTGCGCAGTATAGCGGGCCAGTTGGGCCAATTGAGCGGATCCCGCTCGCCGGGCGGCTTGGGCATGATCTCTAATTGCAACACCGATCGGGCGCCCTGCCGATGCGAGGTACCCACGCAATCTGCGCCCGTATCGCCGCCGCCGATGACCACTACATCTTTGCCTTCAGCCCAGAGGAGGTCTTCTTTTGGCAGCACATCGCCGGCTACCCGGCGATTACTTTGTTCGAGGAAGTCCATAGCAAAATGGACTCCGGCGAGGTCTCGGCCGGGCACATCTACGTTGCGGGCTATGGTAGCGCCGCCCGTGAGTACGATGGCGTCGTATCGGTTGAGCATTTCGGCGGCATCGACGTTTACGCCTACATGGGCGTTGGTTCTGAAGGTGATGCCGCCTGCTTCCATGAGGGCTACCCGGCGGTCGATGATCCATTTTTCCAACTTAAAGTCGGGGATACCATAGCGGAGCAGTCCGCCGAGCCGATCGGCGCGTTCATAGACGGTTACTTTATGCCCGGATTGGTTGAGCTGAGCTGCGGCGGCTAAGCCTGCGGGGCCGCTGCCAATGACGGCTACGAGCTTGCCGCTTCGCCTGTCGGGCGGACGGGCCTGCACATAGCCCCGTTCAAAAGCGGTCTCTGCTATACTTTTTTCAACGTGCTCAATGGCTACTGGCGGCTGGTTAATGCCCAGCACGCAGGCGGCTTCACATGGCGCCGGGCAGATGCGGCCGGTGAATTCCGGGAAGGGGTTGGTTTGGCTGAGGATATCGTAGGCCTCCGACCAATCCTCCCGATATACGGCGTCGTTAAACTCGGGAATTACATTGCCCAGCGGGCAGCCGTTGTGGCAAAACGGCACACCGCAATCCATACAGCGGGCGGCCTGTTCTACGGTTTTTTCCGCCGCAAAGGGCTGGTACAACTCGCGATAGTCGTTTACGCGTTCCGCTATGGCCCGGGTAGCGGGCAGCGCCCGGGTATGTTTCAGAAAACCTTTCGGATCTCCCATGATGGCAGTTTTTGTCTGAGTTTAATTGATAAGCGCCATTTTGAGGTCTACCGCCGGCTTTTCGGCTTTTTTAGCCAGTACAGCCTTATAGTCGCGGGGCATCACTTTGACGAAATGAGGAAGGGCTTCCTCCCAATTTTCGAGTAATTGCAGCGCCGTTTTACTGCTGGTGTAGGAAAAGTGGTTGCGCACCAACTGACGCACCAACTGAGCGTCGTCTTCATCGGGTGTTTCCAAGTCTGCCATTTCGCCATTCAGTCGCTCGGGCAGTTGAGCGTGGGGGTCGTACACATAGGCCATGCCGCCGCTCATACCCGCCGCAAAGTTTTTGCCCGTAGGCCCTAAAATGACTACTATGCCTCCAGTCATGTATTCGCAGCCGTGATCTCCTACACCTTCTACCACCGTTTTTACGCCCGAATTGCGCACGGCGAAACGCTCGCCGGCTCGCCCGCCGATGTAAGCTTCGCCGGCCGTGGCGCCATAAAAAGCTACGTTGCCAATGATGATGTTGGCCGCCGGGTCGAATGTGGCCGTCCGATCGGGCAATACCACCAACCGCCCGCCCGACAGGCCTTTGCCAAAGTAGTCGTTGGCTTCACCCTCTAAGGTAAACTCGGCGCCTTTGGCTAAGAAAGCGCCAAAGCTCTGCCCTGCCGAACCCCTAAAGTGGTACTGGATGCAGGCATCGGGCAAACCTTCTGCCAGCCAGCGCCTGCTGATTTCATACGACAACATGGCCCCTACTGCCCGGTCGGTATTTCTGATAGGAAACGACGAACTTACAGGGCGGGCCTCTTCTAATGCCAGCTTGGCGTGCTTGATGAGGCGCCGGTCTAATACTTCATCTATGCCGTGATCCTGATGGACGCGCTTGTATTGCCCTACGCTATCCTCTACGGGCTCTTTGTACAACAGTGGGCGCAGATCGAGCGAGCGATACTTCCAATGCTTGGGCGTGGGCTTCATACGCAGCATTTCTACCTTGCCCACCATGTCGTCTATACGACTGAAACCCAATGCTGCCATGATCTCGCGCAGCTCCTGCGCCAGGAAAGTAAAAAAGTTAATTACATGCTCCGGGGAGCCGGTAAAGCGCTGCCGAAGTTCAGTATCTTGGGTAGCTATGCCTACGGGGCAGGTGTTGAGGTGGCATTTGCGCATCATAATACAGCCTTCCACTACCAAGGCAGCCGTAGCTACGCCCCATTCTTCGGCCCCGAGCAGGGTAGCTATGGCTATGTCTCGCCCGGTGCGCAACTGCCCGTCGGTTTGGAGCACCACGCGGTCGCGCAATTTGTTTTTTACCAACGTCTGATGGCTTTCGGCTACGCCCAGTTCCCAGGGCAACCCGGCATGGCGGATGCTCGTGAGCGGCGAAGCGCCGGTGCCGCCATCGTGACCGGAAATGAGGATAGCATCGGCATGGGCCTTGGCTACGCCGCTGGCGATGATACCTACCCCTGCTTTAGACACCAATTTAACGTTGATGCGGGCTTCGGGATTGGCATTTTTGAGGTCGAAGATCAGTTGAGCCAGGTCTTCAATGGAGTAGATGTCGTGGTGGGGTGGGGGGGAGATCAGCCCTACACCCGGCGTTGCGTGGCGCACCCGGCCAATCCAGTCGTCTACCTTGTGGCCGGGCAACTGCCCGCCCTCGCCAGGCTTGGCGCCCTGCGCCATTTTAATCTGAAGTTCGTCGGCGTTAGACAGGTAATAGCTGGTGACGCCAAACCTACCAGAGGCGACCTGCTTGATGCGGGAGCGCATACTGTCGCCGTTGGGCAGCGGCTGATAGCGGCTTTCGTCTTCGCCGCCTTCGCCCGAATTGCTGCGGGCGCCCATGCGGTTCATGGCGATGGCCAAGGTGGTATGGGCTTCATGGGAGATAGAGCCAAATGACATGGCTCCCGTAGCAAAGCGCCGGAGGATGGCCGAAACGGGCTCCACTTCTTCTAACGGAATGGGCTTGCCCCGCCTGAATTCGAGCAGGCCGCGCAGGGTCAGCGCCCGCTCGGTTTGCTCATTGATGATGCAGGCGTACTTTTTATAGGCCTCGTAGTCGTTTTTGCGGGTGCTGTACTGCAACCAGTGTATCGACTGAGGGTTGAAGAGGTGATCTTCGCCTTCGCGCTTCCATTGATAGATGCCGCCTACGGGCAGGTGTCTTGTCTGGTGTGCAGGCGCTTTGTAAGCCATGATGTGCCGCTGCAGCGCTTCTTCGGCTATACCATCGAAGCCAATACCCGACAATCGGCTGACGGTGCCATAAAAACAGCGATCCATGACTTCCCGGTGTATGCCTACCGCTTCAAATATCTGTGCGCCCTGATAGGATTGTAAAGTAGATATGCCGATTTTAGACATGATTTTCAACAATCCTTTTCCTACGGCTTTGATGTACTTTTCTATGTGCTGCTCCAATGGATAGTACAGGTCTATATCGCCCCGACGGTGTAGTTCGGCTAAGGTTGCATAAGCCAAATAGGGATAAACCGCACTTGCGCCATAACCTATAAGCGTAGCAAAATGGTGGGTCTCACGCGCATCGCCGGTTTCAATCACCAGCGAAGTCATCGCCCTGAGCCCGGTGCGCACCAAGTGATGATGCACGGCGCCGGTAGCCATCAGGCTCGGAATGGGCGCTTGCCTCTCGTCGGCGGCCCGGTCGGAAAGGATCAGGATGTTGTGGCCGCTGCGTACCAGATCTTCCGCAGTATTGCACAGCATGTCGATGGCTGCGCGCAACCGCCCCGGCTGGCCGTCGGCCTTAAAGAGAGCGGGTATGAGTCCTACTTTAAAGTGGGGATGGCGCATCGACTTTAGGCGGGCGCCCTGATCGTCGCTTAGTACAGGCGTATCCAAGTGGATGAACTTTGCCCTGTCAGGCGTCAGTTCTAATATGTTGTCGGCGCCGCCCAACATGGCGTGCAAAGACATGACGCTCCGCTCTCGAATGGGGTCAATGGGCGGGTTAGTCACCTGGGCGAACAACTGCTTGAAATAGTGGCTCAAATGCTGGGCATGGTGCGAAAGCGCGGCCAGCGGCGTATCGGCGCCCATAGAGCCGATGGGTTCCTCGCCTTTTTCACTCATGGGCGCCAGAATAACCTTGAGGTCTTCACGGGTGAAGCCAAAAAGTTGCTGTTGGGTGTGGAGGGCCTCCGTCGACAAGGGCGCTGCAGGTACGGCCACGGGCGGCAGCTCTGCCAAAGTAATGCGATTGGCGTCAAGCCATTCGCGGTAGGGGAGCCGCCGACAGATGATCGACTTGAGCTCTTCGTCGCCAATGACCCGGTGTTCGTCGAGATCGGCAATGAGGATGCGGCCGGGCTGAAGGCGGCCCTTGTGTACGATCTCGGCCGGGTCGATGGGCAAGGCGCCGGCCTCCGAAGCCACCACGAGCACATTGTCGCGGGTGAGACAATAACGGGAAGGCCGCAGTCCGTTGCGATCGAGGGTAGCGCCCACCAGAATGCCATCGGTAAAGCAGATGCTGGCCGGACCATCCCAGGGCTCCATCAGGGTCTTGTGGTATTCGTAGAACGCCTTTTTATAGTCGGGCATGAGGTTGTCGTGCTCCCAGGCCTCGGGGATCATCATCATCAGGGCATGGGGGAGACTAAAACCATTGAGCACCAAAAACTCTAAGAGGTTGTCAAAGTTGCCGGAGTCGGATAAGGCGGGGCCGCAAATCGGCAGAATTTTGGCCAGCTCGTCGGGGGTAAACAGGTTGGAGCGCAGCAGTTTCTCCTTCGAGCGCCACCAATTGAGGTTGCCCGTAACGGTATTGATCTCGCCATTGTGGGCAATCATGCGGAAGGGTTGCGCCAGCTTCCACTTAGGCGATGTATTGGTGGAGAAGCGGGAGTGAATGAGCGCAATGGCCGAGGCACAGCGATTGTCGCGCAGGTCGGCAAAGTAGGGCCTGAGTTGCCAGGTAGTGAGCTGGCCCTTGTAAACAACCGTTTTGTAAGAAAAAGAGGTGAAGTAAAAGCTATCCCTGGTTTGCGGATAGCTGTCGTGTATATTATGGGTGGCATATTTGCGCAATACATAGAGGCGGCGTTCGAGGGCCGCTTTTTCCATGGGTTGTTTGGGCTTCACAAACACCTGCTCAATGTAGGGCTCTACCGACTGAGCCGTAGGGCCTACTTCTTCGTTATCGGTCATCACTTTTCTATAGCCCAGTAATTCGAGTCCGAGCTCGTCGATGTGGTCGTTTAACAAAAAGCGGCATTGCTCGCGCAATTGCTTTTCAGTGGGGAAAAAGATCATGCCCACGCCATAGTCGCCAAAGGCAGGCAGGGAAAACCCAGCTTCCAGGCATTTATCTACATAAAGCGCATGGGGCGTCTGTATGAGAATGCCGGCGCCGTCGCCTGTGGTGGGTTCGCAGCCGCAAGCGCCGCGATGCTCCATATTGGCCAGCATTTGCAGGGCATTGGCCACCAGTTCATGGGTGGGCTTCCCGCTCAGATTGGCAATGAGCCCGGTACCGCAGGCATCGCTCTCTAGTTGGGGGCAATAAAGGCCCTGTGTAGGTTCTTCTTCCTGTGAAAAAAGTCGCTGGTCGGCTTCAACGCCCGTTGTTTCGGCAGAAGCTTGTGTTTTTGCGTTGTTTTGCTCTTGCATAGGCCCAATGTTGTATGGTCGTACGAATCAACATTGGTCTTATTTGGTAGAGGTAGTTGAGAAGCCGTACTGTTGTATACCGCACATCGGCAGGTTTGTACACGGAGGCTCGCATAAACCAGCGGTCTACACACAAAACCTGCCAGCGCAAACTATAAATTACACAACAATTGGCACTTCTCTTTTGGTCGGATTGTAAAAATAAAGCGGCTTATTTGCATTGACGCTAAATAAGCCGCTTTATCGTTGAGAAAATTACAATGATTTTACGATCGCTGAGGAAATACAGCAATTGTTCATATAATTGATTCCAATTTTAATTCTTTTAAAAAAAGAAAAACAAGAATTTAATACCGTTTTATTTATTTTTTGTAGATCAAAAATTCAGAGCGATAAACAGTTCAGCCTTATGTCTCCCGGCGCTTATCCATCAATTTGGGCTACGCGGAAGGGATGCACAACGATCTCCGCCCATACGCCTTCCCGGATGTAGGGTTCCTCGTCAAGCCACTGCTGAAGGCCGGCCTCATCGGGGAAGTCCATCACTAAGGTAGAGCCAATCATTTGACCGTCGTTGTTGAGAATGGCGCCGCCCAGCAGGAAGTGTCCATCCGCCTTGAGCCGACGGATGCCGTCGAGGTGGGCAGCCCGGGCAGCTAAGCGGCGCTCAAGGGCTTGTTCGTCTTTGCCGTCGTGGGCATAAATGAGGTACTGTGGCATGTGGATGATGAATTTATGCGGCGAATTTATAGTTCTCCAAACTAAGATTTATAAATCTGCCCGGAGAAATATATACAGGGCTTTTGTGACCGGAGCAAAAGGTTGTCGTCTGATGGAATGCTTTTAACAACCAAACAAATATGCACAAGCTGGTTCAACTATTGCTGACATCATCAGCAATTTTATCTTCTTTTTGCCTCCATGCCGCTACATTCGAAACCGTTCAGAATGGAAACTGGGATTCTCCTTCAACTTGGGCGGCGGGGCAGGCGCCTGCCGTAGATTACGCATCGGCGTGGCCTGGCAACAGAGTGATCATTCGCCATGCTGTTTCGGTAAATCATAGTCTTACCTTTGCCTATCAATCGGGTTTAGAGGTTGCTTCAGGAGGAAGTTTGACCGTTAATGGTAATATTTCCGTGCCTTCCGGCAACGCAGGGCAGTTTGTAGTTGCTGCGGGCGGAACCCTCGCCGCCCAGCAGTGGCAGGCCTATTCGGGCAATGCTTCATACCATATTGCCGGTTTACTAAATGTACAGACCTTAGACATAAAAGTAGCTTCGGTAATCCTCACCGGGAGATGTCATGCAAACGCTGTTTCAGTTGACAACGGGGGCCAATTGACGGCTACTCAGGCCTATATTCAACTGACGGGTGGGTTATATCAGGCTGGCGGCAGCAGTATTGCATTGAATAACTGCCAGCTCCACGCCAACAACTTCCTTCGCCCCGATGGGGCTTTTGTGGCCAACGGCGGCGCCTTTACACTCTCAAATGGATTGGCGGCAAGCGGAGGAGGACAGCTCATTTTTAACGGAACAGAGACAGACTTAGGTTCCAGCCTGGTACTTTCAGGAGGTGTTTCCATCCGCGTTCGGGGGCGGGCCAACCTGAGTGCGGAAACGATCTCTCTTCAGGGAGGAACCTCTATTAGCGGTGACGATACCGGGGGTATTCTCGCAGCCCATAATATTTCCATACAGGGTGGGGCTGCTATTCGTTGTTCGTACGGCAACTGCCAGTACGGTACCGGCAGCCTGCCAATTTTTCCATTGGATTTAGCTACCGGCCTGTTGTCTTTGCCCGTGAGCTGGTTGTCTGTTGAAGCGGAATCTACCCTGCGTGGCGTTGTGGTTAGCTGGGCCGTAGCCGATGAATCGGAAAATGACTATTTTACGGTGGAACGATCAATGGATGGCCGGGATTGGCACGATCTGGGTCGCGTTGGCGGCAGAGGCTCCGCTACCGGCCGCGCCGATTATGCGTTTACAGATTCCAACCCCGTGGCGGGCAGTTTCTATTACCGGGTTCGGCAAACCGACTATGACGGCGTCGCGAGTTGGTCGGCCGTTGTGTCGATAACCATCGAAGGAGCCCTTGGAGCGGCCTTCTACATTTGGCCTAACCCTGTGCCTGTAGGTACGGTCGTCCGCTTTTCTGGCCATGATGTCGCATCGGTTGTGTTGCTGGGTATGGATGGAAAGCATAAGGCACTGACTTGCCGACAGGGAGAAATAGATATTCCGGCCAACTGTGCGCCTGGCTTCTACTACTTACAAGCTATGGGAGCTGATGGAACGAAGCTGATCGCGCCACTGGTGATACAGTAATATTTTTTTGACTTGTAAGGTGACCCAAACTTTAGCCTGGCGTCATAAGTCTGTTGATTTTCGGACGCGCGCTAAGCATATCTGCGTAAGCGCAGCATACCCTGAGAAAACTGCAAATTGGTTTATACATGTGAAAGGCCCGGCTATTCCAAGCCGGGCTTTTTTTGTTGGCGTGCATGACATAAGGTTACCCGGTGGCGGCCCATAAAGGAGTGGGCCCGGGGCAGCGGTGGAAGTTTACCCGACCGAGCACAGCGAGGGCGTGGCGGTATGCCTGACGACTTTACCCCGTGGAATAGCGAAGCGTATATTCCACGGGGTGAAGGAGGAAGGCATAATAGCGGACGACGTTTACCCGACCGAGTGTAACGAGGGCGTGGCGGTGGCGGGCCGGCCCAGACCAATCTCCTTCCCGCCCGGCGCAATGCTCAGGGCCGGCACGACAGTCCCCAAACATAAAAAACCAAATAAACACCGCTGAAATGCCATATTTTCATTGGCACAATGTAGTTTTTACCATTTTTTTGAAAAGTGTGTAATCAATTTTGCGTCTTCGTTGTTAAGAGCTTGTTCAATTGCGTTTTTTGTCGTTATATTATACAGGAGGCGGCATGCCCGGCGCCGGATGGAATACCCAAGCTTGCGCAGGCCGCAAAGGCATAGCAGTAAGCGTTTAATGCAATAATAAACTGACTCATGGAAATACTTCGCAGACTCATGGAGCGATCGGCTTTTGGCGTGTGCAGCTATTTGGGCTACCGGATGGGGATCGCCAGCTCAAGGGTTAGGCTGTACTTCATCTATGTGAGTTGCCTGACGATGGGGTCGCCGGTGCTGCTGTACCTGATAGCGGCTTTTTGGCTCAACATCCGGCAGTACATTCGCAACCGGCGCAACCTGATGTGGCAGTAACTACTGCCCAAAGGCATATTGCACTAAATTGGCGCCCATGCGCAGGGCCAATTGTCGCAACGATTCGGGGTCTTTATGCACCTCGGGGTCTTCCCAGCCGTCGCCGAGGTCGCATTCATAAGAATAAAAACAAATGAGGCGGTCTTCCCAGAAAAGACCGAACCCCTGCGGGCTTTTGCCATCGTGTTCGTGCACTTTGGGCAGGCCGTTATTGAATTGAAACTTCTGATGATAAATGGGGTGGGAGAAGGGAATTTCAATAAAATTAAGTTCGGGAAAGACCTTTTTCATAGCAATGCGCACGTAGGGGTCCATGCCGTAGTTGTCGTCGATGTGCAGAAAGCCGCCCCCGATGAGGTATTGGCGGAGGTTGCGCGCATCGGTATCGGAAAACACGACATTGCCGTGGCCCGTCATGTGTACAAAAGGATAGTTGAACAGGTTGACGCTGCCGGCTTCGACGGTGGCGTAGGCCGGATCAAAGCTGGTGCCTAAATACTCGTTGCAATAGCGCGCCAGATTGGGCAGGGCAGTGGGGTTGGAGTACCAGTCGCCGCCGCCATTGTACTTGAGCAGCGCCAGCTTGAGTTTGTACGTTTCGGCGGGTGGGGGCGTAAAAGAAGTGGCCAGTAGCAGCAGCGCGGTCCATGCCAAAATGCGAAGCATATCGTTGGTTTTTAATGATTTTTGAGTTGATTGATCAACTGAACGGTCATACAAGCTGCCAAGGCAGCCGTTTCAGTGCGCAGCCGGGTGGGGCCCAGCGAAATGGGCAAACAGCCGTTGGCTTGGGCAAAGCCCACCTCCTCAGCGGTGAAGTCGCCTTCCGGACCGATCAATACCATAACGTCGGCAAGGGGCTTACAGTTGCGCGCCAGCAGAGGGGCGTCTTCCGACTCGCACCAGCCGATGAAGCGTTGTTCGGTTTGGGGGCGCTGGGCGAATAGCTCCCGGAGTCGGGTAGGGGGGGCTATGCGGGGCGCCCAGGCTTGCAGCGACTGTTTAGCGGCGGCAATGGCTTCTTTGGCTAAGCGGTCGATGCGCAATTGCTGTCGCTCTCCGCGCTGGGTGAGCAGCGGCACGATTTCGTCGATGCCCGTTTCGGTGGCTTTTTCTACCAACCACTCCAAGCGCTCCATTTGTTTGGTGGGCGCCACCGCCAAGGTGAGCCTGTACGGAGCGCGGGCCGCATCCCGACGGTCGAAGTAAACCATGAGCTGGCAGTCGCGCTTGCCTATGCCCACAATTTCGCCCGTAAACCATCCGCCCTCGCCATCGATGAGGCGCAGGCGATCGCCTACGCGATGCCGCAGCACGCCTATGGCGTGGCGGGTTTCTTCCTCCGATAAAAGCCAGGGCCCTTCCTTCAGGCCTGGTTGATAGAACAATTGCATAGCCGGCAATATTTGAACAACCGCAGGCGCAAAGATAAGGGGCGGCCGCCACAAATAGCGCCAGGCAAAACAGCGCTGGGGCAAATTGCTAAATTTTCCTTTACCTTTGCGCCTCCATGCGCAACATTAGCCGCCGGGTGGATGTTTTGAACATGGTTTTTTTTTGACGACTCCAAATGCGATTATGGATATATTGATTATGGTGGGCCAGTTGATGCTCAGCCTCTCTATTCTCATCGTTTTGCACGAATACGGGCATTTCGCCCCGGCCCGATGGTTTGGTACCCGCGTTGAAAAGTTTTACCTGTTTTTCAATCCGGGCTTCGAACTATTCAAAAAACAGATTGGCGAGACGGAATACGGCATCGGATGGCTACCGTTAGGCGGCTATGTGAAGATCAGCGGCATGGTAGACGAAAGCTTCGACACCGAGCAATTAGCCAGCGAACCCCAGCCCTGGGAGTTTCGCAGCAAGCCGGCCTGGCAGCGCCTCATCATCATGTTGGGCGGCGTAACGGTCAACTTCATCCTGGGGTTTTTTATTTTTGCTATGGTGTTGTGGGCTTATGGCGAAGAGTACCTGCCTACCCAAAATGTGCGCTATGGCATTTATGCCGATACGCTGGGCCAACAATTGGGCCTGCGCACCGGCGATAAGGTGCTGTCTGTAGACGGCAAACCCATGGAAAAGTTCAGCGACCGCTTTGTGCTGCGCGAAATTGTCATCAACAATGCGCGCAACATTACCGTCGAGCGCGACGGGCAGCGCGTAGACCTGCCGGTAGACGAACGCTTCGTAAGCCTGCTCTCCAGCCACGAAAACAAAGATAAGCGCCTGTTCTCGGGCCGCTATCCCTTCGTCGCGGGCGATCTGGTGAAAGGCTCCCCGGCAGAGGGAGCCGGGCTGCTATCCGGCGACTCCATCATCGCATTCAATGGCCAGCCTACGCCTTTCTTCGACAATTTCTTAGCATTGGCCACGCAAAACCCCAATAAAAAAGTAACCGTCACGGCTGTGCGCAACGGGCAGGTGAAGGAATTTAGCCTCACCACCACTCCCGAGGGCAAAGTGGGCATTGTGCCTTATAACGAAACCTACTTTTTTGAAACCAGCCGCCAGGAGTATTCCCTGCTCGCCGCCCTGCCGGCGGGCGTAAGCAAAGGATGGGGATTCCTCACCGACCAGGTGAAGGCCTTCGGGCAGATATTCCGCGGCCGCATCAAAGCCAGCGAAAGCTTGGGCGGCTTCGCGTCCATCGGCCGCATGTTCGGCGACGTATGGGTGTGGGAACGCTTCTGGACCATGACGGCCATCTTGTCGCTGATTCTGGCTTTTATGAACCTGCTGCCCATCCCCGCCCTCGACGGCGGCCATGTGGTATTCCTGTTGTATGAAGTAGTGAGCGGCCGCAAACCCTCCGACAAGTTCATGGAATACGCCACCATGGTGGGCTTTGTCATCGTCATCGCCCTGGTGCTTTATGCCAACGGGTTAGACCTGGTGCGCTACATCTTCAAGTAATGGTCAACTACTTTGCTTTCTTCGGGCTTCCGGTATCGCCGCTGTTGGATGAAGCCGCTCTGCGCGCCCAATTCCTGGAAAACAGCCGGCGCTTTCATCCCGACTTTTATACCTTAGCCGGGGAAGACAAACAAGCGGAAGCCCTCGAACAGTCGACATTGAACAACCAGGCTTACCGGGCGCTGCTCGACCCCGATCTGCGCCTTCGGCATCTGCTCGAACTTCACGAGGCCCTGCCCGAAGAGGGCCAAAACCAGTTGCCCCAGGATTTCCTGATGGAGGTCATGGAACTCAATGAAAGCCTCATGGAACTGGAGTTCGACGACGCGCCCGGCATACGCGCCCAGGTAGCCGAACAAATAGCCGCGCTGGAAACAGCGCTGCAAACCGAAATAGAACCCCTCCTCAAGCACTATGACGATCAGTCGGTTAGCCCGGAGACGCTGGTTTTTTTGAAAAATTTTTACTTAAAAAGACGCTACCTATTGCGTATAAAAGAAAACAGCGCTAAATTTGCCCCGCACTAATCGCAAAGGCGGTTTGAGAGATCGAAAGATCCGCAGCCGAAGTGGCGGAACTGGTAGACGCGCTGGACTCAAAATCCAGTGATAGCAATATCGTGCGGGTTCGATTCCCGCCTTCGGTACCCAGGGTTTCGATCAAAAACGTACATGAATTACCAGCATGTACATTAAAAAAATTAAGCCGAAGTGGCGGAATTGGTAGACGCGCACGTTTCAGGGGCGTGTGTCCATCGGGCGTATGGGTTCGACTCCCATCTTCGGCACCACATGTCAAAAACATGTTTTACAAAGCAACTCCACGCAATGGGGTTGCTTTTTTTATTTTGGGCCCCGCCGCATAACATCCTCTTCTTATATCGCCACGGGCGGCGCCGGGTGTTCCGCTATTATGCTCCCCTCCTTAGGTCGGGGGCATACCGCTTCACCCCCTGGTCCAGACAGAATAGTGCGTTATAGCCAGATGAAATATCTTGCCAGGCAGGCTTGACTTGCTTTGTTTGAGGTAGAAGAATTGGCTCGCCATTTGGGGCGCCGACGGCCGCCTGCATCAGCAGTATGCCGTAGCTCAGGGCGCTCATACGTTTACCCTACCCGTAGCCGCCCTGCCTGCCGGGCTGTATTGGATTGTACTCCAGGATGAGCAGGGAGGTATTTTGCGAAGGTCGTTTGTGAAGCAGTAGTTTATAGCCCTCCAAGCTAAGGTTTACAAATCCTGACTTGGAGAACTGTAGGCTGAGGCTACCGCACGCACTTCTACCCGCGCCGCTATGGCCATTGCCTGCTCCAGCGTACTGCCGGTAACCGTGATGTGACCCATTTTTCGGAAGGGCTTGGTATCGGTTTTGCCATACAGATGCAGGTGTACGCCGGGCAGCGCCATAGCTTCGGCTACGCCTTCATAGACCGCAGGGCCTTCCTGGCCCTCGGCGCCTAATATATTGAGCATGACGGCGGGTTGAATAAGCCGGGTATCGCCGAGCGGGAGGTTGAGTACGGCGCGCAGGTGCTGCTCAAATTGGGAGGTTACGCAACTCTCTATGGTGTGGTGGCCGCTGTTGTGCGGCCTCGGCGCTACTTCGTTCACCCAGATGCCGCCATCCGCATTGAGGAAAAGTTCTACGGCTAATAGTCCGCAAACCCCGAATGCGCGGGCGGTGCGCAGGGCCAATTCAGTAGCCCTTGCCGCCGTATCGGCATCGATGCGGGCGGGCGCCAACAGCATATCCACTAAGTTGGCCTCCGGATGAAAAGTCATTTCAACCACCGGATAGGCTTTCTCCTCCCCATTTTCATTGCGGGCTACAATGACGGCAAGCTCTTTGCTGATGTCGGCCATCGTTTCTATCACACAGGGGCCGGGAAGCAGCTTGGCCATGTCGGCTTCCGTTCGGATCACGGCAACGCCCTTGCCGTCGTAGCCGTCGCGTCGGCTCTTTTGCACAAAGGGGAAAGACAAGCCTCCGCTTTGTATGGCGGCTACAACTTCTGCTTCGCCATCTAATAGTTGAAAAGGCGCGGTAGGCAGGTTGTGACGGGCGTAAAATTCCTTTTGGGCGCCTTTGTCTTTGATGATGTCCAGTACGGTCGGGGCGGGATGGATGCGCAGCCCTTCGGCTTCCAACTGATGCAGCGCGCCGGTATGCACATGCTCAATTTCGATGGTGAGCAGGTCTACCTGCCGGCCAAAAGCCAGCACATCGGCTTCGCGGCTAAAATCGCCGGATACAAACCGGGTAAAATAAGGCGCGGCAGGGTAGGAGGTATCTTTGTCGAGCCCCCACAGGGGCATTTTCCAGTTGGCTGCCGGCACGGCCATCATCTTACCCAATTGGCCCGCGCCCAATACGCCGAGGCGTTTTTGACCATTTAAAAAAGGTAAACCCGCTGTTTTCATCATCATAAAGTTTACAAATCTACGTTTTCGGCGGCAACAGGTTGGTTATTTTCATTCATTTGCATACGAACACAGGCGGTTTTGGGGTCATGTTCAAAACACAACAACCATTGCCGCTCAGCGGCCTCCCGGAGCAGCCGCTCTTTTTCAGCCAAAGTCAGCAAGGGCCTCAGGTCGTAGGCCATCACATAAGGCATGCGCAGGTGAAAGGACGAAGGGATGAGATCGGCGCAATAGGCTAAGCAAGTATGGCCCAAATCAATGATGGGAAGCATCATGGCCTCGGTATGGCCGTATACCCACCTCAGTCGGATGCCGGGCAGCCAGGCCGTCTCGCCGTCGGGGCCGGGCGGGTCTACAAAGCGCAGCGCCCCGGCGGCTTCCAAGGGCAGGAAGTTTTCCCGTAGGAAGGAGGCCGCTTCGCGGGCATTGGGATTTTCAGCCCATTTCCAGTGCGCTTCATTGCTCCAATATACGGCATTGGGGAAGGCCGGCGCCAGATTTCCATCGGCGTCCCGGCTCACGGCGCCGCCCGCATGGTCGAAGTGGAGGTGAGTGAGCAGCACATCGGTGATGTCTTCCGGGGCCAGGCCCAATTTGTGCAGGTTCCCCTTGAGGGTATCCGGGCCATGCGGCTCGAAATGAGACCTGAACTTATCGTCCTGCTTATCGCCCAGACCGGTATCTACGAGAATGCGCCGATCGCCGGTTTCGATGAGCAGGCAGCGCATGCTCCAGGTGCAGAGGTTGTTGTCGTCGGGCGGATTGAGCTTAGCCCACAGCCTTTTGGGAACGATGCCGAACATGGCGCCTCCGTCCAATTTAAAGTACCCGGTTTCGAGAGAAGTAACTTTCATGGATCAGAAGCCGATGGGTTGTTTGCCGCCTTTGCTCAATTGCTGCCGAAGCGCCGCCATGCGGATGGCCGTAACGGCGGCTTCAACGCCTTTGTTGCCATGTTTGCCGCCTGCCCGGTCGAGGGCCTGCTCGTGCGTGTCGGGCGTGAGCACGCCAAAGATGCAGGGCCGGCCGGAGGTGAGACTCAGGTTGGTGAGCCCCGTGGCTACGGCCTGATTGATGTATTCGTTGTGCTTGGTTTCGCCCTGGATGACGCATCCTAAACAGATGATGGCGTCGGGGCTATGGTTGCCCATGATCAGGCGGGCGCCGGCCGTGAGCTCGAAAGATCCGGGCACCTGAATGGTGGCTATGTTTTCTTCCTGGACGCCGTGCCGGAGCAGCGTTTCGAGGCACCCCTGATAGAGGGCGTGGGTGATTTCGGCATTCCAGTCGGAAACGACGATGCCGAACCGAAGTTTTTCAGCTGAGGGTACATTGCTTTCATCGTATACCGACAGGTTTTTTAATGCGCTGGCCATGATATGCTGTTTTGGTTTAAAACAAAAAAGGTAAGACGCTTCGCCTTACCTTTTTGTTCGCTTACCTCAAATAGGAGAGGTGCGGCTTATCCCTTGGGCGATACCCGAATGATGTACTTATCGATGTCGGCCACGTAGGGCGAGTTGGGATACTTGTCTTTGAGCGACTGGTAGGTTTCCAGCGCGTCTTCGGTTTTGCCTTGCTTTTCGTAGAACATACCCAACTTCTTCATGTAGTAAGAAGCAATGAGGGCATTATCCGTAGCAGAGGCAGCCTTTTTATAATAAGACAGGGCGCTGTCCATGTCGTTGGTTTCCGAGTAGGCATCGCCTAAGGCGCCGCTTTTCATGGCGGGCGTGATTTCGCCTTCCGGATCGAAATCCTTCAGGTAGTCGATGGCCGCTTCAAACTGACCGAGGTTGAGGCAGCAGATACCTGCGTAATAAAGGGCAAGGTTACCTGCGTTGGTGCCGCGGTAGTTTGCAGAAATATCGGCAAACCCGCTGAAGCCTGAGCCCGGGTTGGCCAGCGCCAGCGCAAAGGAATCGCGCTCGAACTGCAACTGGGCCTGAGCCATTTGGGTCATGGCCTCCGCTTCGCGGGGGGCCTTATAGAAATTTTTGTAGGCAAACCAACCGCCTACCAATACCACCAGCGCCAGTACGCCGCCCAGTATGTACTTTTGGTTGTCTTCGTAGAAGTTTTGTGCTTGGTCGCGCACTTCCACAATGTCGATCAGCGCATCGCTGTCCTGGTTCTTGTTCAATCTCTTTGCCATTCTTGTCTCGTTACTGTACCGTTACAGATTGATCTCTACCGATTTGATTACACTGCACATCGGCGAGTTTTGTGCATAGGGCTTAAAAAACACAGCCGGCTATGTGCAAAACTTGCCAGCGCAAACCAACAGGTCGGCGAAAAGCGACGCAAAGATATACAAACTTTGTTTTCCGGTAATATTTTTGACTTAAAATCCTTCCCGACGCCTGGCAGTTGCATCTTCGAGGTAGAGATCGCCAAAACTGACGCTAATGGTTACATTGGCGCCGGCCCCGTATTCCCGGTTGGGGCGCACCTGTACGCGCTGTATTTCGGGGGTGTTTTCGAGCACTACGGCCCGCAGGTTGGGAGGGGTGCGCAAACGACCATGGGTAGTGCGCAGGGTATAAGCCAGATTTGGCAGCCGATCGCCGTAGAAGTGTACCTCCGACTTGTCGGCGTTGACGTTCATATCCTCCAAGCCGGCATTGGGAGCTAATTTCAGGGTGCCGTATTGGGCATTGATGGTATAGCTGCCGGCAATGTCCAGCAGGGTGATGTCGGATCGGCGGGCATTAATGGTAACATTGCCGTCAATCTTCTCCCCGACGACGTCTCCGAAGCGAGTGCGTATATCGATGAGTCCTTTGACGTTGTCTATGTCGATCTGGCTGTATTCTCCAAATATCCTGAGCCGGTTGCTGAGGTTGCTGATGTTGGCTGACCCAAAATAGTTTTTGACGTAGACCGGACAGGTTTCGGGCAGGGTGATGAAATATTTCACGCTCATGACCGATTGAGCCGGGCGGCCTGCGTCGTACCTATAGTTGCGCAGGTAGATTTTATTCTTTAAGCGCTCTGTGACAAATTGGATGGTTTCCAGGTCAGCTTCGGCCGTAGCCAAGCTGGGATGTTTGGCTACGAGCTCCATGCGCACCTTAACTTCGCGGCTCGTGGAGGTCTCTACGAAGATTTCAGCTTTTTCGCCTTCTACATTTACTTCATAGCCATCCTGATAAGCAAAAGTCTTTTCTATAATTTTAGACACTACCTGCACCACAGTCTGAGACTGCAACCGGGGCGACAGCAACAGAAGTAAAAACAGGCTAAGCGTTGTTTTATGGCAGGCTAATGCCAATAACTTATGGATCATACTGCTCTACATTTGATCGATGATCTGACGGTACACCTCTGATCGCTCCCGCTCTATGTCGCCCAGTTGGTTGATGAGCTTGGGATCTTGCCCGTACGACTGCATCATTTCCACCACTTCCTGTTTGGCTGCCGTGAGCTCTGTGAGTTCTTCTTTGAGCAGGTTGAGCTCAGGCCGATTGGCGGCTGCCAGCTCTTTTTCGATGCGCTCGAAAGAAGCTTCCTCCTCATTCCAGTCTATGAGTTGCCCAAACTGGCTCATCTCTTCCTGAGCGTAAGCCATCTGGATGCGGGGGCCGGGCTCCCTCATGAGCCAGATGCCGGCGGCGATTAGCAAGACTAGGGCCGCCGCAGCCTGCATCCACCGGGAGCTAAGGTAGGAGAGGAGGGGCCTGCGCTTTTCTTTTTTATCTGCTTCTAAGTTGCGCGAGATGTTGTTCCATACGTCCGGCGGCGGGGTGTAGGCCGGCAGATGGGCGAGGGGGAGGTTGTCATCCCCGGCGGCGGGTTGTTCTATTTTGGCTTCAATGTTGCGCCAGAGTTGCTTTCCAGGCTCGTATTGAGGCAGGCGATCGAGCGCCTGTTTAAGTGTTGACCGGTTCTTTTCCTGTTCCATAGTTTTGGGTTCAGTGCTAATGGCGCAAGTGAGACAAAGCGTCCCGCAGGCGGCGTTTAGCGTGAAACAATTGAGACTTGGAAGTGCCTACGGAAATGCCCAGCATCTCAGCAACCTCCTGATGGCTGTAACCTTCAACTTCAATGAGCACAAAGACGGAACGGTAGCCATCGGGCAGCGCCTGAATGGCCTTTTCCAAGTATTCGACATCAATGCGGCTGCCCCAATCGACGGCTTCCGGATGCGGATGATCGTCGAGTGACTCCGTTGGGGGTTGCTTCTTGATTTTGTTCAGGGCGGTGCGCACGACGATGGTTTTGATCCAGGCGCCGAGGGTAGCTTCTTTCCTGAAACCCGACAAGTGCCGAAAGACCCTGAGAAAAGCCTCTTGCAAGACGTCGTCGGCCAGTTCAAAATCGCTGGTTATGCGGTAGGCCACGGTATACATCGCCCTGCTATAGCGATCGTACAGCTCTTTTTGCGCCAATCTGTCGTCTTGCAGGCAGGCGGCAATCAATTCAGCTTCTGTCATGTGAACAGTAGACAGCATCTGTGCTAGTTCCGTTTAAAACTTCCGCCCGGGCGGCATCTCAAATGTGATTCTTCCCTGCAAAGAGGCTACAGGGCTCCGGCAGGTTGTATAAGGGCGAAGAAAAGTGCTGATTTTCTTCGCCCTATGGGGTTATTCGTTGAATAAACGAAAATGCGGCGTGAAAAGTACGGGCTTAAAGCGCCAGAATTTCCGCCATGCGGATGAGATCGGGGTTGGGCGACTTGTGCCGGGAGATGGCCTCGGCAAAAGAGGTATAACTGATGTCGTTGTTCATCAACCCAACCATTACGTTCTTTTTTCCATTGATAAGCCCTTCTACGGCTTTGAAGCCCAGTCGGCTGGCTAAGAGTCGGTCCATGGCGGAGGGCGAGCCTCCGCGTTGGAGGTGACCTATGACGGCTACCTTGGTGTCGTAGTAGTCGAAAGTTTCATTGACCTTTTGGGCAATTTCGGTAGCGCTGCCTACTTTATTGCCTTCTGCCACGATCACTACGCTGAACAACTTTTTGCGTTTAGCGCCCAGCCGTAAAGTTTCCAGCAGGTTTTCAATGCTGTTTTCTACCTCCGGGATCAGCACGCTACCCGCGCCGCCGCCTATGGCTGTGCTGAGTGCGATAAAGCCGGAATTCCTCCCCATAACTTCCACAAAAAAGAGGCGATTGTGCGAGTCGGCAGTATCGCGAATGCGGTCTACGGCATTGACGGCAGTATTGATGGCCGTATCGAACCCAATGGTGAGGTCGGTGCCATAAAGGTCGTTGTCGATGGTGCCTGGAATACCAATGAAGGGGATGTCGTATTCTTCGGAAAAAACCTGGGCGCCGGTAAACGTGCCATTACCGCCTATGGCTATACAAGCGTCGATATCGAAAGCGCGAAGGGCGTCATAAGCGCTTTTCCGGCCTTCGGGGGTCATAAATCGCTTGCTGCGCGCTGTTTTCAGCATGGTGCCTCCCCGGTGGATGATGTTGCCTACATCACGCACTTCCATGCGGTGTAGCTCGCCATCTATCATTCCTTCATAACCTCGTTCTATACCATAAACGTGGAGGTCGTAGTGCGAAGCCGTGCGCACTACGGCGCGTATGGCGGCGTTCATACCCGGCGCGTCGCCGCCCGAAGTAAATACGGCAATCCTTTTGATTTCCGAACTGGTCATTACGTGATGCTTTTGTCTGTCTAATTTGCCTGATTGCGATGAAAAGCAACCAGCTCATCTATGGGTTTGCGCACAAAGCGCCCCACCTGCATTGCCCGTTCTGCCAGTATAACCTTGATGATGTCTTGGAATACATAAGCAATGGAACCAATGAAGTGAACGGGCAAGCTCATGTGGCCCTGGTATTTGCGCACGTGCCGGTCTATAAACTCGGCAAAGCTACGGTAGAGAATGCGTTGTACAAAAGGGTGCATCATATTCTCGGCCAAAAATCGGGTAAAAGAAGCCATATAAACATTGGGCGTCTCTTTGCCGTAAATGTGGTCGAGGATGGTGTCTTTGCCGCCGCCAACAAAGGCTTCAAACTTTTCAGCCAGATCAGCGGGCATCTCCCGATAAAAATAAGACCGGATAACTTTTTTGCCCAAATGGGTGCCGCTACCTTCGTCGCCTACGAGGTACCCAAGGTTAGTGACATTATCGATGACGTCTACGCCATCGTAGAGGCAGGAGTTGGAGCCCGTGCCCATGATGCAGGCGATTCCGGCACTGTGCCCGCAGGCCGCCCGGGCCGCGCCGAGCAGATCATGATAAACCGCAACATGGGCATTGGGGAAAACGCGGCTCAAGGCTGCCCTAATGACGTCTTTCCGTTTGTTATCCCAGCATCCTGAACCGTAATAATACACCGATTCCACTTCTTCTGAGGCGATCTGGCCGTTGATGGCCGTTGATAACTCGCTCTGAATTAATTCAGAAGGATGAAATACGGGGTTGAAGCCCATTGTATGAATGGCTTTCTCTTCCGACTGGTTGATGAACATCCAGTCAGCCTTAGTTGATCCGCTGTCGGCTACTACAATCATGATACTTTACGCTACGTGGTGGTCAAATAAATCCCGGTAAAGGTAGTGTCTTTTATACACTAAGTATAAAAACCCCAATAAAATTTGTCAAAAGTATGGTTTCTTTGCTACCTTGGATCGATAAATGGCGTTAGTCGATGAAAAAATGGTTGCAAATTACCCGAAGGATTGATGCGCTCAATGAGCGGGTAGGGCAGGGGATAAGCTGGTTGACGCTACTGCTGGTTGTGATTGTGGTAATAGACGTTTTTGTGCGCTACTTGCTCAACGACGCGGCAGCCTGGGTTATGGAGCTGGAATGGTATGTGTTTACGCTGTTGTTCATGCTGGGGGCAGGGTATAGCTTTCGCCATGACCGACACGTAAGGGTAGACCTTTTTTACAGTCGCTTTGGGATGAAGGACAAAGCGCTGGTAAATCTCGTTGGAGGAGCATTCCTGCTGCTGCCCTGGTTGGCTGTTCTGATATGGAGTACGGCAAAGTTTGCGCATCAGTCGTGGCAAATAGGAGAGGGGTCGCCCGACCCGGGCGGGCTGCCTGCCCGCTATCTGATCAAGGCCGTTATACCTGTGGGGTTGACGCTTCTATTTTTACAAGGGTTGGCCGATTGTATTCGCAACTGGGCGCGTTTTCGGTATGGATACGACTACGCGCGGGATACAGAAGAAAAATCGGATTCCCCCATCACTGCACCTTAAATCGGATACGATGACCTTAGCTACGCTGGCTGTACTGCTCTTTATCAGCATTTTTTTGCTGATTCTTTATGGTTATCCGGTGGCTTTCACCTTAGGCGGCTTGTCCATTTTATATGCCTTTTGTTTTTTAGATACAGCCGTTTTCGCGCTGTTGCCTGCCCGCATCATGGGGGTAGCTTCAAATTATGTGCTTATCTCTGTGCCTTTGTTCATTTTCATGGGCATTATGCTCGAAAAATCGGGGCTGGCGCGCCGGTTGTTGGAAACCATGGCCATACTCTTTGGGCGGTTGCGCGGGGGGCTGGCCATTTCAGTTATTGTGGTGGGAGCGCTGTTGGCCGCCTCTACGGGCATTGTAGGGGCTACGGTTATTGCAATGGGCATGATCAGCCTGCCGACCATGTTACAGCGTGGTTATCGACCCGAGTTGGCTACGGGGGTCATTGCGGCTTCCGGCACGTTGGGGCAAATCATTCCTCCTTCTGTGGTATTGGTGTTGCTGGGCAGCGTGCTCAACGTGAGTGTCGGAACGCTGTTTTCGGCGGCTTTATGGCCGGGGTTGGCCTTGGTGGGCTTGTATATGTTGTATGTGCTCGCAACGGCCCAATGGCGGCCCGACTGGGCGCCGGCCATGCCTGCTGAGGAGATTGCTGCATTCCGGGGGCCGGATTTTGGGATGCGGCTGCTAAAAGCCTTGTTTTTGCCTATGCTGCTCATCCTGGCGGTGCTGGGCGCTATTTTTGGCGGTTTGGCGTCGCCTACTGAGGCGGCGGCCTTAGGCGCCTTCGGCGCTATGGCGCTGACGGCGATAGAGCGCCGGCTCAACCTCGAAACGCTAACAGCCGTCATGCGGGAGACCACGCATCTCACGGTGATGGTATTCATTATTTTGCTTGGGGCAACCACCTTCTCTTTTGTGTTTAGAGAGCTGGAGGGCGATCAAATGCTGATCGACGCCATACAGCAGGCCAATTTATCGCCTGTTTACTTTTTGCTTATGGTGATGGCGGTGGTTTTTGTGGCCGGTTTTTTTATCGACTTTATTGAGATCATCTTTATCATTGTACCCATTGTAGCGCCCATTTTCCAGGAGTTGGGGATGAATTTGGTGTGGATAGGAATATTACTGGCGGTCAATTTGCAAACTTCATTCCTGACGCCGCCCTTTGGGTTTAGTCTTTTTTACCTCAAGGGGGTAGCTCCGCCAGAGGTAACCACTGCCCACCTGTACCGGGGGATTGTGCCATTCATTCTAATACAACTGTTGTTATTGACGTTGTTGATGTTGTTTCCCGAGTGGATTGTCTAATTTTGCAGACAGAACTCAGATAAAACGCAATCATGTCCATTTATTTCAGGCTTATACTGCTGGCCGCAGCGCTATTACCCGCCGTGTGGCTGCCGGCCCAGCGCAAGGGCAATCTGCTGGTAGTTGCCGATTCGCCCTGTTCGCTAATTATTGATGGAAAAGAAGAGGGGACGTTAGCCGCCAATGAGCCCGCCCGATTCTCATTGCGCGAAGGCGAACATTTTGTGCAAGCCAAAGCGCTGGATGGCGGCATGGAGCGCAATGAACGGGTAAATGTGATAGGCGGCGAGCAGCGCGTGCTGGAGGTTGTGTTTCAAACGCGGGAGCTTCCTGCCATAGCGCTGTCCGAACTTTCGCTGACCGTGCCGGGCGGGATGAGCCCCGGCGCCGGATCGCCGGATCTGTATTACGCCTTAGCCGCAGGGGATGTATTGTTGCTGGACCTGGCGCCACAGACCCAGCAGGGTACAAATCATGTAAAAGTTGTGTCGTACCCGGAGGGCACAGTACTTTTTACTGGCGAGGGCCTCGCCAGCCTCAGCCGGCAGCGCATCGGTATTGCCCAGGAGGGCATTTACCGGATTATCATTACTACGCCCCACAGCTTAGACCGCAAAGTGCAACTGAGGGTAGCCCGCATACCGCGCTCGCCAGAGACGGCCGCCTACGACACGCGTGTAGCTAAGCGCCGGCGCTACGACGTAGTATCGGTGCAAGAGCCCAGTATGCACTGGCTCAACAGTTACTCCAATGCTTACCTGCGAGGCGGCAGCGACAGGTTGCTCATACCCATTACGCTGCCTGCCAATACCGTAGAATGGTACTACATCATATCGGCTTCGCGCAACCGGGAAGAGATAGCCAATAATCTGAAGACGGTAAGCTTAGTGCGGGATATTGCCAAGGCTGTACTGAGCGGCAACCCGGCGGCAGCGGCCATCAATTTCAGTTTTAACCTCATCACTCAGCCGCCCGGCTCCGATTACTGCGATGTTTTTCTATTGGATAAAACCAATCAGCGGCTCTTCATGGAGGGAGAAACATTTCAGTCGATACCCGAAGGCACGCGCGAAAACATCACCTCGGCCAAGGTGAAGATGACCCAACAAAAAGGCAACCAGCTATACATTGGTCTTCAGAATAGGGATACCTTTAATGGCTTAGCGGTGGGTATAGAAATTGCCGCCATCGTGGCCCATACCTATTGGGAAAGGGAAAACAAATAACGGGGCTTTGCAATGCGGAGGCAAACGCTGCCTTTGGAGCCATCCGATTGGGTAAGTAGGCGCCCGGGGCAGGGGTGGAAGCGGTATGCCCTCCTCCTTCACCCCGTGGAATAGTGAAGCGTATATTCCACGGGGTGAAGGAGGAGGGCATAAGAGCGGACGACCCGGTGGCGGGCCGGGGGGGGAGCCGATGCAATGGATGGCCATATCTGCCCCGGCCCGCCAGCCCCCCAAACCTTTTTCTATAAAAACTGCCTCTTCCTCTCATTTTTTTGTCCTTTTAGTCGGGCTGTTTTATCTTTGAGCATAGTGCTTTTATTTATAGTTCTCCAAGCCAAGATTTGTGAATCCTGACTTGGAGAACTATACAACAAATAAAACCAATGCCATGAGAGCTTCCCTTGGGCTGGCGACTAAGCTGCCGGCGACGTTTCTGCTGCTTTTTCTGTTAAATTTACTACGGATGGCGCCGACTTTGCAGGCCCAATCTGCCGGCTCGCCCTTAGCGGGCGAGTGGGTGGGGAGTATTGATCTGCCGGGCGCGGCGCTGGAATTGAGTCTGCTGTTTGAGGCGCAGAAAGACGGCTCCTGGGCGGGCCGGCTCAACATTCCGGCTCAGCGCATCAAGGAGATGGCGCTGGCCGACCTGCGGGTGACGAGCGACAGCATTTCTTTTCGCTTGCCGGAAGTGCCCGGCGATGCCTCCTTCCAGGGCGCAATAAAGCCGGAACTGATTGAAGGAACGTTCCGGCAGGCGGGGCAGCGATTCCCGATGCGGCTGCGACCCAAAGATGAAAAGGCGGAGGAACTGCTGGCTCAGAAGGTCGCTTTTATGGAACGGCTTATCGACTCGCTGCGCGAAAAAGCCGACGTGCCCGGCTTAGGCGTAGGGATCATCTACCAGGGTGAAGTGTTGATGGAAAAGGGATTTGGCTACCGAAATGTGGAGGATAAACGGCCCGTATCGGCCCGCACGCTCTTTGCCATAGGCTCTTCGAGTAAAGCCTTTACGGCGGCCGGGTTGGCCATGCTGGCCGATGAAGGCAAGCTGGAATGGGATAAACCCGTGCGGGATTATATGTCCGATTTTCAGCTTTATGACGAGTACGCCACTCAAAAGATGACAGCTACAGACCTGCTTTGCCACCGCTCCGGGCTGCCGCGGCACGATCTGGCGTGGTATGCAACCCCTTTTAGCAGGGAAGAATTGTATCACCGGCTACGCTATCTGGAGCCCAATGTCTCGTTTCGGGAGAAGTGGCAATACCAAAACCTGATGTATATGACGGCCGGCTGCCTGACGGAAAAGCTAAGCGGTATGAGCTGGGAGGATTTTATGCAAACCCGGTTGTTTGACCCTCTGGGTATGCGCACGGCCAATACCTCTATTGCCAAAATGGAGAAAAACTTAGACTTTGCCTATGGCTACGGCATGAAAAGCGACAGCGTGCAGCGGCTGCCTTTTCATCCGTTGGATGCCGTTGGGCCGGCGGGTTCCATCAATGCTTCGGCCCGGGATATGCTGCAATGGCTGAAGCTGCAATTGGGCAATGGCACGATAGATGGCAAGGAGTTGGTCAGCGCCGAGCAGATGCAGTTTATGCACCGACCGCATATGGTGATGGAGGGCGGCCTCATCAACCTGCCGGCCATCAAACATCCGGCGTATGGGCTGGGGTGGTTTGTCTCTAACTACGACGGGCTGTATGTGGTAGAGCATGGCGGCAACATTGACGGCTTTAGCGCGCTGGTGTTTATGATACCCGACAGCGATTTGGGCATGGTGTTTCTTTCGAACATGAACGGAACCAGCCTGACGTATACGCTGGCTTATACGCTTACGGACGTATTGCTGAACCGGAAGCCGACAGATTGGTTTGGGTTGGCGTACCCGGATGAGGATGAGGACGAGGACGAGGATAAGAATGAGGATAACCAGGCGAGGCGGGTGGCAGGTACCCGGCCGGCGCACGCCCTTAAAGCTTATGTAGGCAAGTACGAGCACCCGGGGTACGGGATACTGGAAATCAAGCTTCAGGGCGATTCATTGCTGGGGAGCTATTACAATTTCAGCATTCCGCTTTCACACTGGCATTTTGAGACCTTTAAAGGGAAGGAGGCTTCGTCGGAAATTGACGTTGAGTTGCAGTTTCTCACCGATGCTTCGGGCTTGGTATATGCGCTGAAGATGCCCTTAGAGCTGACGGCCAATGCCATTGAGTTTACGCGCCTGCCTTCGGAGCAACTAAAAGACCCTGCTTTCCTGGCAATGTTGGCCGGAAAGTACGAGATTGAGGGACAACAGTTTAGTGTAACGGCTAATGGGCGACAACTGACGGTTAAGATAGGGGGGCAACCCGAAATTACGCTGGTACCGTACCAAAATACGGAGTTTAAGCTCAAAGGAATTGAGGGCTACCGGTTTGAATTTATCTTAGAAAATGACAAACCGGTAGCCGTGATCTCGCATCAGCCAAACGGAAGTTTCCGGGCCGAGCGAATAGCGGAGTAGGGCAGGGGAGCCGGCAGGCTGAGCGTTAGACGTTGAAGCGAAAGTGCATAACATCGCCGTCGTGTACAACGTATTCTTTGCCTTCTACGCTCATTTTGCCGGCTTCTTTTACTTTGGCTTCCGAGCCATACTGAATAAAATCGTTGTAGCGGATGACCTCGGCGCGGATGAAGCCTTTTTCAAAGTCGGTATGGATCACGCCTGCGGCTTGCGGGGCTTTCCAGCCTCGGTGGATCGTCCAGGCGCGCACTTCCTTTTCTCCGGCCGTAAAGTAGGTAATGAGATCGAGGAGGTGGTAGGCCGAGCGGATGACTTTGTTGACGCCAGGTTCGTCGAGGCCCATCTCTTTGATAAATTCCATGCGCTCATCGCGGGTTTCCAGCTCTGCAATATCGGCTTCGATGCCTGCGCTGATGAGGATAATCTCGGCGTTTTCAGCGGCTACAGCGGCCTGGAAGCGCTGGGTGTGCGCATTGCCGCCGTGTATGGCGTCTATGTCTACATTGCAGACATAGAGCACGGGCTTGGCCGTGAGGAGCAGCATGTCGGCCAACAAGGCTTTGCCTTCGTCATCGAGCTCGATGGCGCGGGCCGGAATGCCGGTTTCGAGTTGGGTTTTGATGTGCTCGCAAATCTCTACGGCGCGTTTGGCTTCCTTTTCACCGCTTTTGGCGGCGCGGCGCACCTTGTCGAGGCGCTTTTCCACCGTTTCTATGTCTTTGAGGCCAAGCTCAATGTCGATGATTTCCTTGTCGCGTACAGGATCGACACTTCCGTCGACGTGTACGACGTTATCGTCTTCAAAGCAACGCACAACGTGTACAATGGCGTCTACTTCCCGGATGTTGGCCAAAAACTGGTTGCCCAAACCCTCGCCCTTGCTGGCGCCTTTGATGAGGCCGGCGATATCTACAATATCTACCGAAGTGGGGATAACCCGCTGCGGATTAACCAATTCCGACAGTTTATCGAGCCGGGGATCCGGCACGGTAATGACGCCGATATTGGGTTCTTTGGTAGCGAACGGATAGTTGGCTGCCAAGGCCTTGGCAGAGGTAAGCGCATTGAATAGCGTAGATTTTCCTACATTTGGCAAACCGACGATTCCACACTGTAAGCCCATGATATAATGGTGTTGGCGTTGGGGAATAAATGGTTGGATTGAACGAAAAGCATTCGGTATTTGTAGTTGAAAAAGGCTCTCCGCTGCAAAACGGGGGCAAAGGTAAACATTCGGTATGAATTTTTTAGCTCATCTTGTCTTGTCTTGTGGAAGAGATCACCTCATGCTGGGTAATTTCCTGGGCGATTTTTTGTCCAACCCGGAAGTGGCCCAATTGCCGCCGCCAGTGGCTGCCGGTGTGGCGCTACACCGCCAAATTGATATGTTTACCGACAACCACCCCCTGATCCGGCAGGGCGTAGCCCGGCTTCGTCCCCGGCACGGCAAGTATGCTCCGGTGGTCATTGATGTGTTTTATGACTATATTCTCAGCAGGCAGTGGGAGCAGCTCCCCTTGGGTAATATGGAGCAGTTTCATGAGAAATCATATCAATTACTTGCTGATAATCTGAATATTATGCCTGTTTGGCTCAGGCCGCAGGTACATGATATGGTGCAAGCCCGCTGGCTTAGGCAGTATGGCAGCATAGCGGGCATAGAAGATACTTTCAGGCGGATGCGCTACCGCGTGACCCGGCCGGACCTGCTGGACGGGGTAGGGGAGAGCCTGCTGGAACAGGAGGCCATGCTCACCCTCGATTTTGTCCGGTTTTTCCCTGAGGTTATGGATTTTACCGAAAAATGGGCGGCTAAAGAAGACGTTTAACAGGCTGATGCCAGGTTATCCCTCAAAGTGGAAACTAATGGTGAACGTGCGGCTTAGAATCTTTTCCAATACCGTCGATTCTTCTAAGTTGGGGTTGAAAATCAGCGTATTGCCAATGCCGTGCGATACTTTAATCTCCGGTGAGAAGATAAAGAAAGGCGAAAAAATCTGAATGCCGGCGCCGTATTCCACCGCAAAATCGTGGGGAGAAATTTTTACAAGGCTCTCCGCCTGACGGCTGCGCGAGTCGCTGGCTACGTCAAAGCTGTACTTTACACCGGCCAGAACAAACAGCCTTTTATCGCGGAAAGGCGCCGATTTGTATCTGAACTGGAAGGGCATTTCAACCAATACCGACGCCAAAGTGCGCTGGCTGGTTTCCGTTACGCGGCTGTTTTTGGAATATACCAAGCTGCGCTCGGAGAAGGATAGGGTAGGGAGGAAGCGAAAATCGAAGTACTCCCCAATCTTGAGGTTGGTCACGATACCCACATTTCCGCCGGGCCCCCGCAAAGAGGTGATGGCCCGGATGCTATCGCTGTAGATAAAGTCGCGCGATGGGAAAGGCGTATAGCTGCTGGAATTTAACGCCAGCGTAATACCAAAATAGTACGACTTGCCTTGAAAATCGTAATAATTGTAATTGCCGCCGCCTCTGGGTTGCGCATAAGCAACGGCTAAGAGGTTGCCCAAAAAAAGCAGCGTTAAGGCTATTTTTCGCCCACGTAGATGGAACAAATTCCGAGTGAAAGAGGGATGCATCGGCTTGAATTGTAACCCGTTTTAGTCATAATGGCCATAAAATCGGGGCCGTCGGGGAAAGCCTGAACCGACTCATAGAGGTAGCGGTAAGCCCTGGGATCCTTTGACGTAACCCGACCAATGGTCGGCAAAATATACCGGAAATAAAGGTTGAACAGTTGCTTGAACGGAAACAACCTGGGCCTGCTGAATTCCAGCACTACCAGTCGTCCTCCTGGTTTTAGCACACGGCGCATCTCCGACAGGCCTGCTTCCAGATGCTCGAAATTGCGCACACCAAAAGCAACGGTAACGGCGTCAAACGTATTGTCCGGGAAAGGCAAATTCTCTGAATCACCCTGTTGCAGTTCAATTTTTTGTGTCAGGCCGGCGCGAGATATTTTTTTTCTACCTATTTCCAACATTTCGTTTGAAATGTCAATACCCGTTATGTGTTCAACACCGGGTTGCCGCCGGATGGTCTGCATGGCCACGTCAGCCGTTCCGGTAGCCACATCTAAAATATGGCGGTGTTGCTGCGGATCAAGCTGGGCAATGGCCCGGTTGCGCCAGCGCACATCAATACCCAGCGACAAGGCCCGGTTGAGCAAATCGTAGTAAGGCGCAATCCGGTCGAACATGCGCGAAACTTGCTCTTTTTTGCCTAAGCCGTCGTTGCCATAAGGCGTAACCGGGGTTGTTCCCAACGGCGTGGGTGAATCTGCCATTTCCGTTGTAATTATCAATGAGGCCGCAAAGTTAGCTATTTTTCAGCTTTTGTCGGCGCGAAAGGGTGAAATAGGCCCTTTTGGAATTCTTACTTAACATAATATAAATTATAGGAAAAACTTTGCCTTTTGGGGCCTCCGCGCCATAGCTGCCGGCATACCCGATCTACGCTGCGTACCCGGCTCTGCGAGCCGGGTAAACCTCGCTGATCGCTCGGCCGGCGCCCTTGAGGGGCGCCGTCTGGCGGCTTGAGGCCGCCACTACTTCGCATCGCTAGGCCAAAATAAATATAATTGATTATCAATTGGTTATATCGAAAAAACTTCAATGTTTTAAAATCCCTACCCTACTGGGTAAAAATACGCATAGCTACGCGCGTAAGTACGCTTTTTCAAAAACCGGTACTTCCTCTCTACCATATCGCATGCCATACGGGATATTTTTGCAGTGATAACCGAGCCAACAAGTATTTATTAATCAGCCATTTGTGGCTATAAAATGCAATCCGCATGCCATCGACTATTCCTTATGATCCGAGCCTTGTGCTTGGCAATATTGTCCAGAAGGAACAACTGGACAATGTCGTAGCCATCGCACAGGCGCAAGCGCCCGCTGATCAGGCGCAGACGAAGCTCAATTCCCTCATTACCCTGAAGCGAAGCCTGGACATGACCACTTCTGAAATGGTGGAAATGGGCGTGGATGTAACCGACTTGGTGAAAAAAACGCAGGAAGTAGCGACACAAGTCCAGGGGGCTGCCGTCGACTATGCCACGGCTAAAATGACCGCAGAGACTGCTATACAGCCGCTACGGGCAAAAATTGCCGCCGTATCTTCCGAAGTGGAGAGCCCGATAGATTACAGCAAAAGTATTCTCCAGGCTATGCCCATTTCTTCAGATTCTATGGAACTCAACGTACAGTATTTCTCGCTGGATGAAAACGTTGAATCCTCCAACACCCATGCCTCCAATATTGGCGGCTTCGTCAGCGCGCAGGTGCGCTATCTGGGCGATCAGTTTGCAACCCAGGCTTCTGCATCGGCACAAAACCAGGTCAACAATCAACTCAGCAAGCACTCAATAGCGGGCACATTGGTGATTGTAATCACAGCCACGCACAAAAATGCCCAGATATTCTCCCCTTTGGTGCTGGATATGCGCAAATCCGTGGAAGCATGGAACACGCTCTTCTCCGATGAGTTGATTGATGAAAACGACCCCAAAGCCATTTACGATATCCAGAATACGCCGCCTGTAAAAGACGCCAAGCACATTGGGCTTTTATCAGGGGCTACTTACGGGTCTTCCTTTGTAGGAATGGTGCATATTCTCAATCAGTCGAATACGCAGTCTTACCAGGCTATGTCATCGATAGCGGAGTCTATGCAGGCCTCATTTGACATTGGCGGATGGTTTGCGCACGTTTCCGGAGGCTTTGGCGTTGCTTCCTCTTTCTCCAATAGCGTCAAAAGCCTGCTGAGCACAACCAATATTCAGTCTCACTGCTCGGTGCACTGCATGGGGATCATTCCGTCTATAAAGTCGAATGAGATCCGGTTTGGGGTTAAAGGCTTCAAAGACAGCGATCCTGGTCAGGAAATGCAAAAACTGGCCACCCTCCAGGGGTCGACCGTGGATTCGCAAAAAACCATCGCGGCTTCTGCCGATGCGGCTCGCCTCGGTCAGCAGATGGTTACGCTTGAAAACGCCAAAATCACAGCCACTTTAAGCTCCCTGAGCGATGTTGATCAGCAGGTCAACAAAGTACTGGACATCAATTCTTTGATGGTTGCGATGGACGACTACATCAATCGCTGTGTATCTGGCGGCAACAATTTGGGCGTTCCCATCAACTACTATGTTAAAAAAATCACTAAGCAGGATATCGCCCGGCTCTGGATAGAAAAATACTATCCTCACGCTTTCGATCCGGTGAAAACCGAGCAAGATGGCGGCAACAACAGCGGCGGCGGTACCAACTAACCGCCTGTCCTGATCCTCAACGCTATTGAGAGGTAAAACCGGGTGTTCATCTTGCGCCCTTGGCCATAATGAGTGCCTGGTTTTACCCTAATAGATTCAAAGCACTTTATTCATTATAACATCATGCCTGCATGTATAAAAGGTTCTTTACCGCTGGGGTATATGATACCTCCCGGCATTCTCAAGCAGTTGGAGCAACTGGATTTGAGCAGGCAGCTTATTGCAATAGCCCGGGCAAAGTTAGATGTCATACTAGAACATAAAGCAAAACTGATCGCTATGGCGGGCCAGCTACAGGCCATCAACGTTGATGTATCCTCACTACAGGAAAAAATAGAAGCGCTCAATGGCCAGATAGATAACGCCGGTCAGGAACTGGCGGCAATCCAATTGTCGCAGATAGAAGAAACGCAAAAAAATCAATTGGCAATAGCCCGGAAACTGGAGTCGCTCCGGCAAATAATTGCAGTTGACTGGAGTCAGTCTACTCTGGATACGCCGCCCACAGGTAGCGAATCTGTAACGCTGGACCTGGCCTTTGTTCCCTACGCCAAAGACAATGCAACACAGCAATGGGCGACTGTAGATCAAACGATGCGCCGAATGGCTGTTTACGAACACACTTCGGATGTTTTAGCGCAATTGAACAGCCAAATCGAAGTACAACAAAAAACAGAAGGTTTTATAGGCTTTTTTATGCTCAGCGCTTCATGCACGCATGCCTATCATCGGAAAATTTCCCGGCTTGCACTCATTCCCGGCATGGCCGTTGCGTCATGGAATGAGCTGGCAGAGGATTCTCAGCAAAGGATAGATACAACAGACATAGCTGCATTGGTAAAAACAGCAGCCGCAGACGGCAAAATGGGCATCGTCAATGAGGTTTGTACCGCTTCTGCTTTTTTGGGCGTGCTTTACGTGTTTGACAAATCAGAACAAAAGTCCATCGAACAACTGGGGCAGTCCCAACAGATGACAGAGCAACTCTTGCAATTAGGAGGTTGGCTAAACTTCAATATGGGCAAGGCAGGCATAGATGATGCCATTGCAGAAGTTGTTAAAACACAGTTGGGGCTAAACAAAATCGCCTGCCAATTGAGCTTTTTTTCCATAGGAGCAACCACACATGCAACATCCAGCCTTGTTAAAGATACGGCGCCCTCGTTAAATGGCCAACAACAAAATACCGCCCCTGTACTCCGTAATTTATCCGAAATAGAGCAGCAACGGAATAACGCCATTGATATCAATACATTATTTCAAGCCTATGAAAACTACCTGAATGAAATTAGGAAGCCATCCGTTTTTACAGGAGTTCCCATAGGATACGCCTATAAATATCTCTATCGGACTGAAATCGTCCAGCTTTGGCTGAATGAGTCATCGGCGGCCATTGAACCCGACATAAATGAGTCTATTCCAATGGATGTGATAGAGCTACCCGATGGGGTTATTGGATTTAAATGCACCCCCTACCCTACCTGGAATGCCGAAGCATTTGATGATCAAATTACACCTGACTCTCCTGCATGGAAAAAAGATTGGGCTGGGTTATATGTAGCTGTTACCGAGGACACCGCGCTTGGGTATGCCCCCGACTATCTTGATGATTCAGGTAATGGAACGGTATATATTCAACAAGTATCAATAGTACACCCCGATATACCTAATGTTCAAATAATTGATTTACAGGATGATAAACTAAAAAAAGGCATTCCTCAAAACGATCAGGAAAGCTATATGGCATCGCTTAAAGGCGCTATTAAACAGGCAGGAATAAACATAGATACCAATAGTCCTCTAATGGCTGAGTTGGGAAGATTAAATATGCTGCTCCGATGCTATAACAACGAAGACGGGGACAAGGAAATAATTGTACCCACGCTGCTTACGCCTCATATTTCTATGACGGCCTTGAGAACAATAACCTACAAAAAAGGGGAACAACAATGATCAGATCGCTCAATCAAAAAGAAAAAGAACTGGTTGCCGGTTTGCGCCAATCAGCTCAAAATGGCCGGGCTGTTTTGATGGAAGACTTTTTGAAAACCCATTACTTTACCGAAGAGAAAGGCAGGGCCTTAATCATACAGATTGATGGCAAATACGCTGTGCTTTATCTCAAAAACGAGCTGTACGACGATGCGCTAAAACGCACTCAGGAAATCAATGAATTTTATGAATTGATTGCCTTTCTGGAATACCTCAGCAGCAATGGTTACATCACCATTTACAAGAATGTAACCGAAAAAATGTATTTTATTCAAGACGGATTTAATGCCGTAAAAGTAATCAATGAGACCATTGTTTTAAACACAGAAGGTGATTATTCGTCCAAGCCGGACGCCATCCACAACAGCGATAATAAGGTGATTTACAAAGGTATCCTTTTCCGCTCCGACCAGTATTACCTCGTTCAGGGGTTTGCTTGCGGGTCGTTGATTGTATCAGACAGTATAACAGGTTTATTGGCCGATATCAGTAAAATGCCTGCTTTAGAAGGACGCACGCCTACCCTCGCCACGCAACAACCGACGACGATACCACAACCGGCCTTATCCGGTGAAAATCATTCTTCCGATGAAAAAAAGGCTAAGGGCCCGGATCCAAAAAACGCAATTAGCGGCCAAGGCTCCCCAACGCCAAGGAGAAACTGGCTTCGTTTCCAGTGGCCGCTGCTTTTACTCAACCTCGTGGTTACAGCTATATTGCTAGGGCTTCATTTTTATATGTTTAAACAAAATCAGGCGCATCGAACAGCCCTTGCCAAGCTGTCCTTCGATCATCGTTCCTTGAAGGATAGCTTACAAGATCAAACCAACCGGGTCGCTAACCTTTTGTTGCAAATCAGTTCGCCGGCCACTACCACACGCTTAGATGTAGCCCAAGAGGAATTGGTGAAAAAATATTATGGAATAGACATCTCTCATCACAACGGAGATATGGTAAGTAGGCTGACTAACCACGACAGTATAACCTTTGTACTTTGTAAGGCCACGGAAGGAATCTCTTATGTCGACCCCTATCTTGCCGTAAACTGGAACATGATCAGTCAGAAAAACCTCTTGCTTGGCGTATATCATTTTTATAAAACGGCTGATGACCCCATCCATCAAGCTACTTTTTTTCTTAGCGAAATTGAAAAACACGGCAAGCCCGATCTACCATTAGTCATTGACATCGAATCGGGTAGCTTGCCTAAATCAAACTCGAACAATAAATCAAAAACTCAGATACAAGACGAATTACATAAGTGCTTAACGCATATAGAAGCTCAAACAGGTAGAAAGCCCATGATCTACACGGGTAGAAGTTTTGCCAATCGTTATCTGAATGACGAAAAATTCAGCCAGTTTCCTTTATGGCTTGCAGATTACAACAAAAGACCTAAAACGCCCACAGCATGGGTAGATGCAGGCTATAGGATATGGCAAAAAACAGACAACTACCCAATAGAGCATTCCCACTTAGATTTTGACGTCTTTCATGGAAAACTCTCAGACTTGTTGCAATGAGCGCCAAAATACCTAAAAACAAAATGTTATTCATTGAACTTTCTTAAATAATCAACCATGCGAATCACTACATTGAACATGCAAGGGGGAACCAATCTGGGCTATCTGATTGCCTTGATTAACCAGAACAACCCCGATGTCATTTGCTTACAGGAGTCGGGCGATATGACGCCCATATTACAGCATACAGCGCCTGTCATGGGATACGCCAACTCGCTCACAGGAGTTTACCAAAACGGGAATAATATCTACCATACCGTATTTTGGTACAACACCGTGGATCCAACAACCCCACGCAACAGCTTGGCCATTATGAGCCGCATAACCATAAATGCCCAAGGTATTTATACCCCCGGGATTAATGTAGGCGGATACCAACCCGGAAATCCCCGCAGTTTACCCTGGATGACGCTAAATCAAGGTGGAAACCTGATTACCATATACACCTATCACGCCCCTTCTGCCGGCACCGCTAACGCTTGCAACTACAACAACAATCTGATAGGGCTGCTCGGGGCTCCGGGTACATGGGCGGTTGTTGGCGACTTTAATGCAGACCCAACCGATAATGCGTTTGTAGCTCCTCCGGCAGGAGCCGTCGTGCGTGGCAACCACGCAACGCAACAGGGGGGAGGGTTGTTAGACTACAGCATTACCAACGCAGGCGGGGGATACGCCTTTGCCGATGTAGGGAATCTATTGGCTTGCTCCGATCACTTTCCCCAGAATTTTACATGGTGATCATTTCGGAGGCTGGCAGCAAATGAGTCTCGCTGAAATCCCCTGCTTATCGCAACGCTTTTAACGCCGCCGCCGGCTGAATGAGCACGCCCGTACTGGCCCCCGCCGACGTGGGCTTACCCGTGCGGTTGAGCAGTTCATAAGCCTCGCGGGTAGTCAGGTTGGGTTTGATGCTTTTCATCAGCCCGATGACGCCCGAAACAAATGGCGCGGCCATTGAAGTGCCGCTATGCGCGGTATAGGTATTGCCCGGCGTTGTGGAGAATATCTCGACGCCGGGCGCCGCCAGTCCCATATCTACTTCATTGACGTAGTTGGAAAAAGCAGCGCGCTGAAGATTTTGGTCTAAAGCGCTCACGGCTATCACACCTTGCGCATTCGCCGGCGCAAATCCCTTTGCATTGCGATTGAAATTACCCGCCGCCGCCACGACGATGGCGCCGCGCTTTTGGGCATAGGCTACAGCTTGTTCATAAGCGCGCTGCCGACTCTGGTTACTGAAGCCGCCCAACGACATCGAGATGACGTCGGCGCCCCGGTCGGCGGCTTCAATGATACCGTCGATGATGGTTTTTTGAGTACCCATGCCGTTGGCTTGTAAAACTTGTATGCTGGTGACGCGCACAAAATCATTGCTCCGCGTCCAGCCGGCTATGCCTTTGCCGTTATTGGTTACGGCGGCCGCTATACCGGCGCAGTGGGTGCCGTGGCCCTTAGCGTCGCTATCGTAGGCGCTGCGGGTGGAGATAAAGTTGGCGGCTATGTCTTCATGTTTGGCATCCACGCCGGTATCTAATATGGCGATGAGCGCTTTTTTCGCAGGCGCTGCTTTGCGGTTGTCAAGCCATTGGTAGAGGCTGTTCATATCTAATGCGGTCAGCGCCCACTGTCGGGTCGCCTCAGGATCGTTTATTCCCAATTGTCGGTTTACTTCCGGCAGCGTGCGGGCAGGCATAAGCGGCGCCACCTGTACGACTTCGTTGGGCTCTAACCAATCCACCCAGCGTTGGGCGCGCAGTTCTTCGGCCCACTGATTCCAGTACTTTTCTGAGCCGGTCGGAAGATTTAGCACCAAATAATCGTCTAACTCGGTTTCATAGACCGCCTCAGGGTAAAAGCCCCCGCGGATGTCGATGCCTTTACCTACTGCCCATTGTTTCAGGCGGGTGATGTCAGACGGCACACCCAACTCAATCAGCCATTCGCCTTTAGGGTCATAAATTACGTCTGCCGGTAGGGTCATGGAAAAGTCCGGCTCCCCTACCCTGCCCACATCCGGCGTCCAGAACAGCCGAATCCAGAAAGCGGCCCCGGCGGCTACGCCCAAGGCCGCCCAAGTTGTCCATCGCCAGCCCGGCGCCCGGCTAAAGACGAGCCCGGCAGCGCCCAGCAGCAACAAATCGCGCAGGGCTATGCTCATTTTTGCAGCCATTGGACCGGCCATCATCCCCCACCCTGCCAGCAAAGCGGTTAATGCGCCCAGCGTCAGTGTGCGAAACAGGCTAACCCATTGGGTTGTTTTTGATCCGTACCAGCCGGCTAAGCCTGCCAAAAGTGCCCAGAAAGCGATGTGATACAACATGAAATTGCTGTTTTTTGAGCAAAATAAACCTTTTGCGCCGTTTAAACGCGTTGTTTTAGGTCATTTTAGACCAACCTCAGCTTATTCTCGACGGCGGCGGCATCTCATTGCCGGGCATAGCCGATAAAGTCGGAAGCAAGTCAACTGTGACCGCTATCACTTTGTTAAGGTTGTCAATATCCCTATGTTTGCGGTCGCAAAGCAAGGGTTTCGGCCGCTTGCGCCATTATTCAACGCTAAGACGAGATAAAACAATATGGAAAACGGAATTGAGCACATTCACTGCCTGATCATCGGGTCGGGCCCTGCCGGATACACGGCCGCTATTTACGCCGCCCGCGCCAACCTCAACCCTGTTATGTTTACGGGCCGGGAGCCCGGAGGTCAACTGATGATCACCACGGAAGTGGAAAACTACCCCGGCTACCCGGAAGGCGTACAAGGCCCGCAGATGATGGAAGACCTGCGCAAACAAGCCGAGCGCTTTGGTACCGACGTGCGCTACGAGCTCATCGAGCGGGTAGATTTTACAGGGCCTGTGCACAAAGTTTGGACGGAAGGCGGAGCAGAAATACATGCCGACGCCGTCATCATCGCCACAGGCGCCAGCGCCAAATGGCTGGGCATTGAGTCGGAAAAACGGCTTTCCAACCGAGGCGTATCCGCCTGCGCCGTATGCGACGGCTTCTTCTACCGCGGCAAAGAAGTGGCCATCGTTGGCGGCGGCGATACGGCTGCCGAAGAAGCCACCTACTTAGCCAAACTTTGCCCTAAAGTGCACATGCTGGTGCGCCGCGACGAGCTCCGCGCCTCGAAAATCATGCAGGAGCGCGTGGCCAATACTCCCAACATTCAGGTATACTGGAATACGGAAACCGAAGAAATCTTAGGCGAAGAAGAAGTACAGGGCGTGCGCGTGCGCAACAACAAAACCGGAGAAACCACCGACGTTCCCGTCAGCGGATTTTTTGTGGCCATTGGTCATCAACCCAATACCGGTATCTTTAAAGATTGGATCAACATGGATACCTCCGGCTACATCCTCACTACGCCGGGCCGCACCTATACCAATGTTGAAGGCATATTCGCCTGTGGCGACGCCCAGGACAACGTCTACCGCCAGGCGGTAACAGCCGCCGGCACCGGTTGCATGGCCGCCCTCGACGCCGAGCGCTACTTAGCTGAAAAAGGCGTAATATAAGGCCCTCATGCGATTTTCTTCTGCTCCGCAAAGCGCAAATTGTTTTGTAGCTTTGCGGAGCAAAAAATCGCAGAAACATGTCTACATCAACCTCTACGCGGTTTCGGGCAGGCGTACTTCACGGTCAAGAAGTTACGGAACTGCTCAATTACGCCAACGAAAAAGACTTTGCCTTACCTGCTGTAAACGTCATCGGCACCAATTCCATCAATGCCGTACTGGAGACGGCCCGCGAAGTAAACTCCCCGGTCATCATCCAGTTTTCCAATGGCGGCGGCGTCTTTTTTGCGGGTAAAAGCCTCTCGAACGAAGGACAGCGCGCCGCCATTGCCGGCAGCGTTTCCGGCGCCATGCACGTACACCAGATGGCCGAAGCTTATGGCGTACCCGTAATTCTGCACACCGACCACTGCGCCCTCAATATCCTGCCCTGGGTAGAGGGCCTGCTCGATGCCGGTGAAAAATTTTTTGAGCGCAACGGCTACCCCCTCTATAGTTCCCACATGCTCGATCTCTCGGAAGAACCCCTGCACGAAAACATCGAGATCAGCGCCCGCTTCCTTGAGCGCATGGCCAAAATGGGCATGACCCTCGAAATAGAGCTGGGCGTCACCGGCGGCGAAGAGGATGGCGTCGACAACTCAGGCATAGACAACTCCCGCCTCTATACTCAACCCGAAGAAGTAGCCTACGCTTACGAGCACCTCTCCAAGGTGAGCCACCGCTTCACGGTAGCCGCCGCCTTCGGCAACGTACACGGCGTATACAAACCCGGCAATGTAGAGCTCAAACCTGTCATCCTGAAAAATTCTCAGGACCACATCAGCCAAAAATTAGGCCTGGGCCCCAACCCCGTCAACTTCGTATTCCACGGCGGCTCCGGCTCTTCCCGCGAAGAAATTCGCGAAGCCATCAGCTATGGCGCCGTAAAAATGAACATCGATACGGATATGCAGTGGGCCTTCTGGGAAGGTATCCGCGATTATTACGAGGCTAAAAAAGGCTACCTCCAGGGCCAAATCGGCAACCCCGAAGGCGAAGACAAGCCCAACAAGAAGTACTACGACCCCCGCGTGTGGCTGCGCGAAGGCGAAAAGACTTTCGTCAAACGCCTCAAGCACGCTTTCGAAGACCTCAACTGCATCAACCGCAACGCATAAGCGCCGCCTCCTGTGCGCAAAATATCGGCCGGGCTCCCCGTACAAGGAGTTCGGCCGTTTTTATTAAAAAAAACAAGCAAGCCATCTATCCGTGAAATATTAAGAGCTATATTTTGGGGCCACGCCGCATAGCACACTGCCCTGTCTGACAGCACGGGCGGCGCCGGGCTGTACGCTCTTATGGGGCCTCAATGGGTTGTTTGTCAATAGAATAGCTGACCCCGTCGGCCCCATACCGCTCCCATCCCTTGTCCAACGCTACTGCTAACCAATCACCGTCTTCACCTGTCGGGCCAGCTCGTCGTGTATAGCTTTGATGCGGTGGTGCAACTTCAGAAATACCACAATCTGCCCGGCATCGCCGGAGACCTCTGCTTCCTTAATTTTTATGAGGTTCTGCTCCAGCACGCGCTTGAGTTTCCGAAGCCGGAATCGCTTGATCATCTGCTCGCTGTCTTCCTTCCAGTTGGCGTCGGGATGAACCTGATTGAGGATAATACCCCATTTTTTCTCCCAGTTTTCACTGAGCTCGTTGGGCATGCTGAGCAGGTCGAGGGCCAACTGACGAATGCCTTCATGCTCGTGCCTCACGTACTCCTGAGGTGAAAGCAAGGGCTGCTGTTGCTGTAGCCGCTGCTGAACATCTTGTGCCAGACTCAGGTAGAGTTTGTTGTCGAAGGCATCAATGACGTCTTCTATGTTGTCGATGACGAACCGGCCAATGGTAAGGCCCTCGCGCTCGTCATACCACTCCTTTCCAAAGAGGATGAGAATCCGGGCCAGGTCGCGCTCCTGGAAGTCGTGCCCGATGTCCCGATATTCAGCGGCGCCAACGGGGGCCTCCTGCCCAGCCACAACGGCTGTTGGTGACTGTGGCAGCCCTGCACTCGGGGCGCCGGCCTTTTTCTGCTGTTCCTTTTGCAGGCTGACGGCCATTTTCTGGTTGATGGCCGCCACTACCAGCGACTCATCCATGCTAAAGAGGCGGGCGCATTCTTTGGCATAGATCGATCGCTTTATGGGATCCGGGATGAGGGCCATACTGCCGATGATGTCTTTGACCAAATCGGCCTTTCTTACCGGATCATGGCCCGCCTCATCGAGTAGCAGCCCGGCTTTAAACAGGATAAAGTCCTTTTTATTGGCTGCAATAAACTCCCGGGTGACGGTAAGGCCCATCTTCTGCACAAAGGAATCGGGGTCTTCCCCATCGGGCAGCACCACTACCCTTACGTTGAGGTCTTGCTCCAGCAGCAAATCAACGCCCCGCAGCGCCGCCTTCAGGCCGGCAGCATCGCCGTCGAAGAGCAAGGTCACATTGGGGGTATAGCGCTTCACCAACCTGATTTGATCGACGGTGAGCGAAGTGCCCGAAGAGGCTACTGCATTTTCAATACCTGCCTGATGAAGCGAAATAACATCGGTATAGCCTTCCACCAGCAGGCATTCGTCTTCGCGGCGAATGGCCTGTTTGGCGAAGTAGAGACCATAAAGTACCTTGCTCTTAAAATAAATCTCCGTTTCGGGGCTGTTGATGTATTTGGGCGCTTTGGGGTCTTTTTGCAGGATGCGCCCGGCAAAAGCAATCACTTTCCCCGACAGGTTGTGGATGGAAAACATAACCCGATCGCGAAAAAAGTCGCGGTTGTTCTTCACTAAGCCCAATTGCTCCAGCAAAGGGATGTCGTAGCCCCTGTTTCGGGCGGCTGCCAACAACGCATCTCCGGCCATAGGCGCAAAACCCAGGCCAAACTTTCGGATGGTATCTTCGCGGAAGCCTCTGTCTTTGAAATAACCTAACCCTACGCTTCTGCCCCGGTCAGAATCGAAGAGCTGTTCCTGATAATAGTCGGCAGCAAACTGATTGACCAAGAATAAACTTTCCTCCACCTGCGCAGCCTGTACTGCCTCGGCCGTAGGCTCAATTTCCTCTAAGGCAATGCCGTATTTTTTAGCTAACCAGCGCAGGGCCTCCACAAAGCTGATGTGCTCATGCTCCATGAGGAAGTCTACGGGGTCCCCACCCTTCCCGCAGCCAAAACATTTATAGATATTTCGCGCAGGATTGACGTTAAAAGAAGGCGTTTTTTCATTGTGAAAAGGGCACAGTCCAATGAGGTTGACTCCGCGCCGGCGCAGGTTGATAAAATCCCCGATTACCTCCTCCACCCGGGCGGCTTCCAGAATTTCTCGTTTGCTTTTTTCGGAGATCATAAGCCAGCTTTAAAGAGTTGTTTGTCGTTTAACTGACTGGTTAATTAATTTAACATTAATTCCAAGTACTTGGTAGTCAATTGTTTAAATCAAAAAAAGTCGAATTGTTAAAAAAAATAACATTTCGTCATGCATACTTATGGGGGTCTTAAGCGTCTTTATTATAAATGTGCAAGCAACCCGAAAGATAAAGATATTTAGCGATAATGGGTGTTCTCATAGTGTGTGGGCTGCCCCGCTGTCCTTCCCAAAGGAGTAGTCGGGGCAGTTTTATTTTTGGTCTGCTTCAACCCGCAGAAACTGTACCGAACGTTTGCTGAGCTGAACGTGCTCGACGCCTTCTGGCTGTTCTTCGATAAATATCGGAGCGGTATTGTTGTACTTATCGAGCGAGATGTTTTCCAAATCTACAACGAGGCGGAAATCGCCGGCATCAATAAAGTCATATTCACTGACGCCCACTACGCAACTGACTTTGATGCGATCGGGAAAGAATCGAAGGCTATCGCCAACGGGGCCATTGCGCACTTCCACATTGAGAAAAAGCTCTTTCGTAGTTACCTGCTCTACTTTGAGGCCGGCCTGCGCAAAGCGGGTAGCCAACTGAAGTTCGGGGGGCGGAGGAGCAAGTTCCACATTGAGGGTAGCAGGTTCTTTGAGCTCTGACAACACCACCTTCCGGGTAGGCCAGGAGTAAGTCCGGTTCAGCAGGCTCACGGGGCCGGTGATGGCTACTGAATCAGGTGTGAGTGCGATGGCCCTCATAAGGCGATATTCTTTGGCTAAGCGAATGTCGTGCCGAAGTTGGATGGGCACCATTTTAGTAGCCGCGGCTTCCAGTCGGGTAGTAACAGAAGGAAAGCGGAGGTAACTAAATTTGAGCCCGGCATAAGCCAACTGTCGGGCAACATCGGCCCTAAGTGTTTCTGTATTGATAACTACCTCATCCTGACCAGGCATTTTGTACTGAATGGAGAGGCTCCTGCGCACATAGATGGTACGCAACAATTGCCAGCCTGTTCCTTTGATGCCTATTTCTGCCTGCTTTGGCGGGGCTACGGAGAATACCTTACCCTTGGGTACAAGGTACTGCACCGTAGCCGTCACCGGGGCTTCATACTCCTGGGATAGTTTGACCAATAGCCAGAAGAAAAATGAAATGCCCAGGCAAATGAACATCAGCGGGCGGTCTGCCCGCGGGAAATTAATCGCCTGAAGACTGTTCTTTAGCAGCAGTGGGAGATTTTGCCAACGCATCCGTCATTTCCTTAGAAATTGCACTTTTGGTAAACCGCATGAAGGTTTGTTTGCTCACCTCCAAGGTAACAATATCGCCTTCGATTTTATTGATCCTGCCGATAATGCCGCTGGATGTAACCACTTCTGTACCTTTTTCAAGCGCATCAATAAAGCTTTTCTGCTCGCGCTGGCGCTTGGCCTGGGGCCTGATGATAAACAGCCAGAAGATGACCATCATCAAGCCGAACATAATGAGGCTGGACATACCGCCCCCTGCTCCTGCCTGCAATAGAATGAATCCCTGATTAAACATATAGCAATTGACCTTAATTAGTGATGGATTAATGGTTCTTTTTTGTACCCGGCTTGGGATTCACTTCTCCCCGAAGGAATATTTGTATCTGTGACGGGAAACTATTCGCGGTAATGGTTATGGGTTTCTGTTGTACCCCGGGTTTATTGGCCGTATTAAACTTGACGGTGATGCTGCTTCCTTCGCCCGGTTGAATGGGAGTGCGGGGCCATTCAGGCACCGTGCAGCCACAGGTAGAACGCGCATCAGAAATAATCAAAGGGATATTGCCCGTATTGGTGAACTTAAATTCATGTACCACTTCGGCCCCTTCATCGACGAAGCCGAAGTCGAAATAGGTTTCTTCAAACTCAATTTTAGCCATTTGGCTGGTATCCATACCTTGAGCTGAGACGGGGTTGCGAACGAGTTCTGCATTAGATGCAGCGCCATCTACCCGGATGGCTTCAACCGATTTGCCTGCTTCAGCGTTGTCGGCGCCATTACAGGCCGCCAGGCTGAGCGCGACGGGCAGCAGTAGTAGTACCCGGTAAATGCTTTTCTTGTGAACCATAGCTATGATTTTAAACCCGATAACGCCCGAAGGCGCTTTTGGGATCGGCACAAATGTACATTTTTTTCGCAAAGGCGCTCCGGCAATCTGTTGACAACCGCTTAGCTTTGCCGATAAAAGAAGCCATGCGCATTTTTTTGGTCGGGTTTATGGGGTCGGGTAAGAGCTATCTGGGGCGCGAGCTGGCCCTACAGGCGCAACTCCCTTTTTATGATCTCGATGAAGTTATCGAACGGAGGGAAGGACGGTCCATAGCTGCCATTTTTGCCGATAGCGGGGAGGAATACTTCCGGCAAAGGGAGGCCGATTGTCTCCGGGAACTGAACTCACCTAAAGGATTTGTGCTGGCTTGCGGCGGCGGAGCGCCCTGCTTTTATAACAATATGGCGTGGATGAATGAACAGGGAGCTACGGTATACTTAGACACCCCTGAGTCTGTGTTGTTGGGCCGACTTTTGCCCGAGCGCAACAAGCGTCCGCTGTTGGCCAAACTGGATGAAGCCCAATTGGCTCATTTTATCCGGCAACTGAACGAAAAGCGCCGGGATTGTTATGCCGAGGCCAAGTACAGATTCCGCAATGATGTAGCCGAAGGAGCCTCAGAGCGCCTCCTGCTCTTTTTAAGGGAAGCTCATGTACTACATTCATGAGATGCTGACACGCCTGTTTTTGAAAAAAATTTCAGCCTTTTGCCAAAATAGCCCAAAGCCCATTTTTTCAGGCTTTTCGGCGGATGAGGGTCTTTTGTCGTGAATTATTAAGTAATGTCTATTTATTTGTAAATCAATTTTTTAATCAAAAAAATGACATGGATAGTCGTTTTTTAATGGCTTAAAAAAATAGGGCGTAGACTTGCAAGACACAGATGCTTTGCCTAATTTTACACCCGTAAACGAACGAAGGCTTTCAATCAGCTATCGTTCGTATGGGTTAAAAGCGACGACATCAACCTCATTTGTTTCAGTCTGGCAAGATTGATGCTCTCTCCGAGTTGACGGAGGGAGGTCTACTTTTGAGGTCTATAAAATAATTTTTGGTATCAGTAGGTTTTTTAAAGGCCCCGCTTTCCAGCGGGGTTTTTGTTTTTTAAGCCATTTTGGTTCGGGATGCTTATCTTTGCGCGCCGTTGGTTGGGTGCGCTTCAGGGAGTATGGGAGCAAAACCTACCCGAAAGCGCCAACTATGCCGGCGGCAAGCTGTTGCTTTACAGATAAAACCGTTGAAGCGATGAACTACGATTTGATTGTCATTGGCAGCGGCCCTGGCGGCTACGTTGCCGCCATCCGCGCCGCCCAACTGGGTATGAAGGTAGGCGTAGTAGAAAGAGAGCACCTGGGTGGCATTTGTCTCAACTGGGGTTGCATTCCTACCAAAGCGCTGCTGAAGAGCGCTCAGGTTTTTGAATACATCCGTCATGCCGGCGACTACGGCATTAAGGTGGCTTCGGCGGAGGCTGATTTTTCGGCCATGATCGGCCGGAGCCGGGGTGTAGCCGACGGCATGAGCAAGGGCATTAACTTCCTGTTCCGCAAGAATAAGATAGAAGTTATTGAAGGACAGGGCGAGTTGGTCGCCGGCAAGAAGGTGCAGGTGACGGCCAAAGATGGCAGTAAAAAAGTGCTGGAAGCCCCGCACATTATTTTAGCCACAGGCGGCAGGGCTAAACAACTGCCCAACCTACCCATCGACGGCGAAAAGATCATTGAGTACCGCAAGGCCATGAGCTTAGAGCAGCAACCCAAGCGCATGGTGGTAGTGGGCGCGGGCGCCATTGGCGTTGAGTTTGCCTATTTTTATCACTCCATTGGCACAGAGGTCACCATTGTTGAGTTCATGGAGCAGGGCTTAGTTCCCCGTGAGGACGCCGATGTATCCAAGGAATTGACCAAGGTCTACCAGCGCAAAGGCATCAAGGTATTGGCCAACACGGCGGTAGAAGCTGTTGATACCAAGGGCGCAGGCTGCAAAGTAACGATAAAGAACCGCAAGACAGGCGCCACAGAAGTCATCGAATGCGACGTAGTCCTGTCGGCAGCCGGCGTAGCGCCGAACATTGAAAACATTGGTTTGGAGGCTTTGGGCATCAAAACCGACCGGGGGTTAGTCGTTGTAGACGAGTATTACCAGACCAACGTGCCAGGCGTGTACGCCATTGGCGATATCGTGCCGGGCCCCGCTTTGGCGCATGTAGCCAGCGCAGAGGGTATTACCTGCGTAGAAAAGATTGCAGGGCATCATCCGCAGCCCATTGACTACAACAACATTCCGGGATGTACGTACTGTACGCCCGAAATCGCATCGGTGGGTTACACAGAACAAGCTGCCCGCGAGGCCGGGTATGAGGTCAAAGTGGGCAAGTTTCCCTTTACAGCTTCAGGCAAAGCCAAGGCTGCCGGCGACAGCACCGGCTTTGTAAAGGTAATCTTCGACGCCAAATATGGCGAGTGGCTGGGCGCCCACATGATTGGCAATAACGTAACGGAGATGATAGCCGAAGTAGTGGCCGCCCGGAAGTTGGAAACCACGGGCCATGAAATCATCAAAACGATTCACCCCCACCCTACCATGAGCGAAGCCGTGATGGAAGCAGCCGCAGCAGCCTACGACGAGGTAATTCACTTGTAAAGGCGCTGTATATAGTTCTCCAAGCCAAGATTTGTGCATCTTGACTTGGAGAACTATAGCGTTGCGCCCCCTGACTCAAACTACGGGGCCATGTTGTTTTTTTTAGGGGCCACCGCCGCGCCGCCCGTATAGCCGCCCACTCCAAGAAGCGCAAAGCACGGGCGGCGCGGCGGCCGGGCTATCCAGTCGCAGGAGCTCCCTATTATCCCTTGGCCGGGGCGGGCTGCCAAGATAAAATCCCCGTTCTCATCAAGGCATCAACCCCCTGCACGCCAGCTCCTCCAAAAACCAAGGATCCAATTGTTCTTTTCTACGAGCCAAACAATCCTTGAGGAGCGGCTGCATAATCGGGTTAAAAATATCGGTATCGTCTATATAGAGTCTAAAGTTAGACCTGACAAGACCAACGCATTTATTGTCTTTGAAGACCGCTCTTACGTAAACCCTATGGGCCATAGCTACGGTCATACTATCAGCGCATATCCAGAGATAATCCAAATACAATAATGAATCTTCGCTAAGGTCTACCTCGTATAGTTTTAGCCTACAGCTTAGCAAAGGTACAAAATCCATACTGGGCTGCTGTACAAACGTATCCGTCAATACAATCTGATCGCATTGCAAGCTGGCCACCCAGTAGTATAACCTGAATTTGGCCTCTTCATCAAGCGCATGATCCACTTCAGGAAACGATAAAAGAGGGTTGGGCTGTCGCTGAGGCGCCGCTGCGGGAGTGGGCTCCCCACAGCCATACCATAGGAGCAAACAGATGAATCCAAGCATGAGCGGCGATGAGAAGTGGGTATTCATTTTTGCAATTTCATTATTAGCTACTCGTCGGTATACTCCCCAAACCCAATCAAAGACAGGCTATCTGAATTTGTGCCCCGCTGGCGCTAAGTTCTACCTAATACCCCTATATGGCGGGTTCTATCCGCATGTTGCAGCCATTTTATCAGCCGGGGAATTCCCATTGGCCCGAGCTCCCTCTAAGATACGCCCCCTGACTCGAATAAGCAAACCTAAGGCCATGTTTTTTAGGGGCCACCGCCACACCGCCCGAAATGAGCGTAGCCCCACAAAAATTAATGCCGGGCGGCGCGGCGGCCGGGCGGGCTGCGCACTTTAGTCTCCTTTAATCCACATAACTACGTATCCAATTAAAATAAACAATGAAGTAGAGGAAATTAAACCCACTATTGAAATGGGAGACTAAATCAAACTGTGCTATATAAAAAACGTTAATGAGATTTCCGGTCTGCGTTTTCCACATTTCAATGGCCTGAGCAGCAAAACGCGTAGCATTTTTTTGCTGCTCAAGGGTGTTGAAATT